>RCUK01000007.1_pt1 | contig 549641 bp, 417 predicted proteins | sample 2166381 | NCBI WGS metagenome assembly RCUK01 (sample SAMN09932809, study PRJNA488358) | compost metagenome | isolation source: compost soil in an enriched community | place: Germany: Experimental Botanical Garden | reverse complement strand
GTTAGACTACATCTTTTTTGGATGGAACAGGATTGCTGCTTTTACATGGGTGCTTGGCAATAGCGGGCGGAACGTCAAAAGTTCACGTTTTGTGCTTCGGTTGAAATTTGTATTTTAGTTATTAGTTTCCGCTTCGATTTGCCCGCCATCGCCAAGCCCCGAAACGTTAGGTTCAATGCATGACGAATACAAAAACATATTCAAAAACTAAACCATGACCAAAGACCAAATAAAGGGAAAAGTTTTCACCTCTGGGCCTCTAGCAATGACAGATATTCATAATGGAGGGTCAATTTTCGGAATTATTTTTTCTCAATATCTTGAATTCATTTCTGACAATGAAGTGAACATAACAAACAAAGTAACGTTCAATAGAGGAATGCAAGACTGGCAGGACTCAAAAGAGAAAGAGTATTGGAAAGGTTTTTATGAAATTGATAGAGATGACAAACATATTAGATGTGAATTGACCTATGAGAATAAAAAAATAGTTTTATATGCAGATTTTATAGACGATGACACCCTTTTATGTGAAGAGTATTTTAACTGCGAGGACAACGGACAAGGGCGAGTTTTTTCTAGAGTGTAATTCCTCTCACACCATGCCAATCTACACTCAAAACTAAATGCTTGACGAATTGGAAATCACTGCACCTAACAGCGGCCTGGCAAAAGTGGTGGAAATTCTTTTCCAACCTTTCCAATCTTTTAGTAATTTTATCTAATCCGCCACCTTGGCAAAGCCGAAAACCGTTATGCGGCAAATGTAAAAATACCGAGTTAGCTAACTAATAACCTACCTTAGTAATAGGATGCATTATAATTCATTAACGTAATAAGACACTACATTTAATGATAACAAGTTTATTTTTCGGCGCTATATTTTTAGGATTTGCTTGGTATAGCATCTTATTCGTAATTAATAGGAAATTCATAAAAAGTCAAACCACAGTCCTAAACGACACGGTCGACAACTCTGCTATTCACTTAGTTAGATACATTGGAATACTATTTTTCACATACTTTACTTTTTCTGTTGCGAATTCCGTTATAAATTCTGAACATGGAAATTATGTTATAATCAATAGAATGTTTGGACCGTACTGGTTTGGGTTTTGGATTTACCCTTTTGGTTATTTTGTATTGACACAACTGTTATGGGTTAGGAGAATAAAAACAAATATGCCAATACGACTTTTAATAGCAATCGTTTTACTATTTACACTCTCTATAGAAAAATTAGTTATAATTATTACTTCTTTGCATACAGACTATTTAGGAAGTAGCTGGACATTCTCAAATGAAGAATTTATTGGAAACATTGTTCTGGATTGGGTGGTGAAATTATTTATTTTTGCGGTACTGATTTCGTTAACGAACTTTTTACTAAATAAAAGAAAATACCTTATCAACCGTTAGACAATTCAATATGCGACTTGAAGAACTTCAGCCCATAACAACAGTTTAAGTTAAGTTTCTAGCGAAGGGAAAACACAAGACCAATCCATCAATTTTATTAATTTAGCTAATCAATAACCACCAATAATATGAGCATCATTGATTTAAAGGAAAGACCAGCTATTACCAACGACTTCAAACTAAATACCCTCTACTTTCAATTTGGGAAGCTTCTTAGCGAATTAGAGAAAAAGAATTTACCACAAGACACCTGTAATTTCATCAACGAACGCATAGAGAGGGTGAATATTTCATCATTTATAGGAAATGATTTTAAAAAGCTGATTAAACAAGAGCAAACAGCGATCTTAAAACATGTAGAAAAAGCACATAAAATTGCTCCAAAAAACTACTACCGTAACCTTTGGATGCTGCTTGGATTTACCGCTTTTGGCTTACCTATTGGAGTAAGCTTTGGTTTGAGCATTGGCAACATAGGTTTAATGGGTGTTGGTTTACCTATTGGCATGGCTATTGGCGCCGCGGTTGGTTCATCTATGGATAAAAAAGCTTTAAGCGAAGGAAGACAATTAGATATTGAGATTAAGTATTGAGAGAATCCTTGTCATTTTACATCATCTATGAATACCTTAGATAGGAAATGAAATTCCAAATCAAGAAATATAATAGCAATTATAAAAGTCAGATCATTTCAGTTTGGGAGAAATCTGTTATAGCTACGCATCATTTTCTAAGTCCAAAAGATTATATCGAAATAAAGGCATTACTTCAGCGCTACGATTTCGAAGTTCTGGATATGTTTTGTCTAATGGATAAAGATGCAGTAATTGGCTTTATCGGTTTGCACAATTACAAAATTGAAATGTTATTTTTAGATCCAGCATATATCGGAAAAGGCTTAGGAAAACAACTTGTCCAATTTGCTATTTCAAAAGGTGGAGCTAAATTAGTTGATGTAAATGAGCAAAATATAAATGCTAAAGGCTTCTATGAGAAATTTGGTTTCCAAACCTACGAAAGAACAGAAAAAGATGATTTCGGAAAAAATTATCCTTTATTGAGGATGGAATTAAGAGAAATAGGCAACCTAGTTTCATCTAAAAGCGAATGAGGCTTTTTTAAAACACCTATTTCTGTTTATTTTTAAATCATTTTAATTCGAACGCATGACTTTAATTGCCATCTTCTTCCCTTTTATCTCATTCCTCCTTCGGGGCAGAATACTTACTGGTATTATCTGTCTAATTTTACAAATTACGTTAATTGGATGGATACCTGCAGCTGTTTGGGCCGTGATTTCCCTACAGAACTCTCGAGCAGACAGACGTAATCGAAAGCTAATCAGAGCAATGAAATCTAAGTAAAATTAAATGAGTAGAGAGGCAACTACAGACGATATTAAACAGATACAAGTGGTAAGAAATCTGGTTAAGGAAAATACATTATCCGATCCGAGTTTGGTAACTGATGAAGATTGCAGGTTATTTTTAACTGAGAAAGGAAAAGGCTGGGTTTATGAAATCGAAAACAACATTGTTGGTTTTTCTATAGTAGATTTAAAAGACCAAAATGTTTGGGCCTTATTTGTGCATCCTGATTTTGAAGGGCTAGGAATTGGAAAAAAATTACATAACTTGATGCTAAATTGGTATTTCAGCAAAACAGAAGAGACAATTTGGCTGGGCACTGCACCAGGAACAAGAGCGGAAGCATTTTACAGAAAAGCTGGCTGGACTGAAGTAGGCTTACATGGCAAAAACGAGGTAAAATTTGAAATGATGTATGATCATTGGATGGCAACACAATAAAAAACTCACCATGAATAGACTTAAATTATTAATCCCTATGCTGTTCTTACTGATATTTGCTTGCAGCAGTAAAGAAGAAGAAATTAAGAAGGTGGGATTTTGGAAATACTCAGAAGGGGTTGTATTTGCTGACATCTTAAATTTTAACAGCGAAGACTACAGCATTAAAAACGATACGATCTTTAAACTAAACATTCCAAAGTACAAGATTACATCTCACGAAAGGCGTGTTTTGTCAGGCGATCAAGTTTTACAGCTCATACAATTAGAAACTGGAAAAACTGCGAGATATGTTGCAAAATAATTCTTCTTCAATAATACATTTCAGATGATATAAATCTAAAAAACATGAGCAAAATATTAGGACTTAGAACCACCATCTATAAAGTAGCAGACATCGATGCCGCTAAAGAATGGTATGCCAAAGCATTTGAAACCCAAGCTTACTTTGACGAACCTTTTTATGTAGGTTTTGATATTGCTGGATACGAATTAGGTTTACAGCCAGAAGAAAACCCAACAACAGAAAAAGCAGATAGCGTTATTACTTATTGGGGCGCAAATGAGGTGGAAGTTGAGTTCAATAGAATGATTGGCTTAGGCGCTAAAGTACATGAAGAACCTCAGGAAGTTGGTGGAGGTATTATTGTTGCCTCCGTAAAAGATCCTTGGGGAAATGTGATCGGTTTGATTCACAATCCTCATTTCAAGAACTAATGAACCAATTATTTCCTCAACTAAATGAATTATTTGAGAAACTTAAAACGCCAATTACCAACATCGAAAGTGATTTAGAATGTGAAGCATACTTTGGTTGTAATTTTCTGGCAGGGACAACAAAAATCAAATTCCGAAAAGCCAAAATCACCCCTAAAAAGATAGGCCAATTTGTAACGCTATGGAGAAGAAATACAAAAGGCATCACCGAACCTTTTAACGCTAAAGATGAATTCGATTTCTATTTGATTTATACAGAAAAGAATGAACAACATGGATTTTTTCTTTTCCCAAGTAGGATTTTAGCTGATCAGCAAATTCTTGCCAGCGATAAGAAAGATGGTAAAAGAGGTTTCAGAATTTATCCCCTTTGGGATATCCCAGAAAACAAGCAAGCCGAAAAAACTAAAGCGTGGCAATCGGAGTTCTTTACTGTTTTAGGGAAGGAAGACGATATGAAGAAATTAATTAGTTTAATTGGCAATTAACAATGATCGTCATTGCGAGGCACGAAGCAATCTTACAACCTCGCAATGACGATAAATTAAAGATTAAATCTATAATTAGCTCCAATTGCAAACCATCTTTTTGGTAGTGGCACCGCAGCAACCTCAATATATTCTTTGTTCAGCAAGTTGGTTACATCTGCATAAACATTCCAATTTTGCTTTCCATACAATAAACGCACATCAGTAATTAAGTAAGGATTTTTTAGTTCCCGCTCTATCCATCTTGTCCCTACAGTAAATTGCCAATCGGTATATTTATAAATCAATCTCCCTAAAGCTTGATGCTTTAAGTTTTCTACTACATACTTTGAAGTTACGTTATTGGCATAGCTTATTTCGCCAGCATGCAGATAGTTATAGCTTAACTGATAACTCAATGAACTTTTACTATTTAAGCTTAACGATTGTCCTAAACTGATATTGAATCCTTGTATTTTATTATTCCCAAAGTTTTCAGGCTGATATGGTACAGCAGTCGAATTCCTCACCCAATCAATAAAATTGGAAATATTACGATAGAAATATCCGCCCTGCACATTGAAATTATCCTGTTTGTACTGTAAAGAAAGTTCATACTGCCAAGCATTTTCAGATGTTAAATTTGGATTTCCAATGTTTCCAGGGCGTTGGTTCAAATACAAATCTGTAAAAGATGGAATACGCTGACTAGAGCCTACGTTAAAAGCCAACTTCCATTTTGGTGCGAATAAATAAGCAGCATCTAATCCAGGGAAAGCTTGCCAGCCATATTGTGTATTGTAGTTGATATATGTACCGATATTTAATAGCAGATTTTTTAGTGCTTCTGTTTTATATTCAGCATACGCTCCGTGGTTGTATCTTTCTCTATCACCAATATTGCTACTCTCAATATCTTCAGACCGAGACTCTAAACCAAAACCGAAATCGCCTATGGCAGAATGTAGCGTACTATTAACTTCGGCCGACCATACTTTAGTTTGATGTAAGGACCTTGCTCTTGTTAAATCATTACGGAAATAACGATAATCATCCCAGTTGTAACGGGCACTCACCCTTGGTCGTACACTAAAATTTTCACTCAGTTGATGCGATGAACCTACCGCAAACAAAGCAGTCTCTACAATTTCAAAGGCTTCTTTATCGCCAGGGGCAGCATAGTAGCCACTTGCACCAAAAGCGTTATCAATATAGCCTCCCATTAAATTTACTTTGTTCTTTTCATCAAAATCGATGTTCCCTTGATAGAAAAACTTATGGTCGTAAGTACTGCTATTATAGCGTTGTCCGTTGTAATCTGTAATGCCAAAACCAAACAAATGCTGACTATTTTTGCCAGCCATATTGATAGCCACTTGCGCAGCCGCACCGCTGTATTTACCACTACCATCGTCTACTGCTTTATTCTCAAAAGAAGAACCTGCCTGAACGTTTACATCTATCGCAGACTGCTTACTGGTTTTAGTAACGATGTTGATTGCGCCGGTTAACGCATTAATTCCGTAAACTCTTGCTGCTGGGCCTTTCAACACTTCAATGCGCTCAATAGCCGATAAAGGCACTGGAATATTCATAGAATGATGCGCAGTTTGCACGTCCGAAATTTTAACGCCATTCAGTAGAATTAAGGTTTGTTCGAAACTTCCTCCGTCAATACTGATATCTGCCTGCGTTCCAAATGGTCCACGCTGGCGAACATCCGCTCCAGCGATAAAACTCAATACCTCATTAATAGATTTCACAGGCATTTCTGCAATTTGCTCTTTGGTAATCAGCTGGATATTCCTTGCTTGTTTGCTAAATGGAGTTTGCAGCCTGTTTTCAGAAATCACAATTTCGTTGAGTTTCGTTGTGTCTTGCTGCGCAAAAGCAATAGTTGATGTGAGCGATAGGATCGACAGTAAGGTTTTTTTCACTTTTATCTTTTGATTAATTGTTTATTGGTCATTGGTCATTAGTTTTTCGGACTTCCCTACTAACCACTTCCCGACTTCGGCGCAAAACTCGTATCTTTCCGGAACATTAAAATAGTCCAGTTTTAAGAATATGAGTAGTCCGGTTGATATTCCTTTTTTAAGTTTCATTCATTTAGATAGAACTTTGAAAACTCCGATTTATTTACAATTGGCGCAACAGCTCATAAATGCCATACAAAGAGGTTATTTAATGCCCAACACCAAGATGCCCGGAAGTAGGACATTGAGCGAATTATTACAGCTTCACCGTAAAACTGTAATTGCCGCTTATGAAGATTTACATCATCAAGGCTGGATAGCTATTCATCCAAACAAAGGTGCGTATGTAATGGATAATCAGCGAAAAATCAGCGAAAGACCTTACAATTCATTGGTTTCCTTGGCAAACTACCCTTTGCAAACAGCTTTTACTTTTAAGCAATCTAATGTTCTAGACAACCCTTTTGAACAATCTAATTGCACGTATCAATTTAATGACGGCATACCAGATATTCGCTTAACAGAAATAAAGCAATTATCTGGTTTATATAGTGCTGCGCTCACACGTAAAAACACCTTAAAAAAAATAGGCAATCCTCAACGTACTGGCGAATATTTTAGAGAACAATTAAGCAATTATCTGAATAGCTCTCGTGGCTTGCATATTTCTAAAAACAACCTACTCATCACCCGAAGTACGGAAATGAGCCTTTACATTATTGCGCAACTATTGATAGAACCAAATGATGTGGTAATGGTTGGAGAATTAGGTTTATTTACAGCTAATATGATTTTTCAGAAAGCCGGTGCAAATATTAAAACCTTAGCGGTAGATGAATTTGGGATTGATGTAGACCAGCTGGCGGAAAAACTGAAAACTACCAAAATTAGGGCAGTTTATATTACGCCACACCACCACTACCCTACTACGGTAAGTTTAAGCGCACAGCGTCGGGTACAGCTTTTACAACTGGCACAAGAACATGGTTTCATTATCATAGAGGATGATTACGATTACGATTTCCAGTACGAAAAAAGCACGATTATGCCTTTGGCAAGTGCCGATGTAAGTGGAATGGTGATTTATGTGGGTTCGTTCGGGAAGTATTTAGCTCCTTCGTTTAGTACTGGTTTTGTGGTAGCTCCTCAGAATTTCATTGTCGAAATGCAAAAGTATCTTGGGATTTTAGATCGGCAGGGTGATGTAGTGATGGAACAGGTATTAGGTGATATGATTGCCGAGGGTGATATCCATAGACATTTAAAAAAATCTTTGAAGGTTTATAAAGAACGCAGAAACAATTGTTGCAAAGTGTTGATTGAGCATTTTAAAAACGATGCTTCTTTTGATGTACCAAATGGCGGATTGGCAATTTGGTTAAAGTGGAAAAAGCCTATTTCACTATTTAAACTTGCGAAAAACTGTCAACAAAGGGATTTGTTCATTCCCAAAAACATCCTCTATCAAAACCAAAAACTAACTGCCATGCGAATTGGCTTTGGACATTTGACAATGGATGAGATGGAAAGGAGTTTAGAGGTTATACGTCAGGCCGTCATTTCGACGAAGAATGAGGAGAAATCTAACGATTAGCAAGAAATTGGTTAGTGATAACACCAACCAAAAGTTAATGACTGGTTGTTTGGTTGGTTAGTTTTTGTTTTTTGGATGCTTTTTGCTACTACGATTTAAAGCGCTGTTCACTACTTATCGGAGGATTTCTAATCCTATTTAATAATTTGGATCGCAGATCCTACGATAACGCTTCGGGATTACAAATCCCGAAGAGCAGGATTGGCTTTGGACATTTGACAATGGATGAGATGGAAAGGAGTTTAGAGGTTATACGTCATGCCGTCATTTCGACGAAGAATGAGGAGAAATCTAACCATTAGCAAGAAATTGGTTGGTGATAACAACAACCAAAAGTTAATTTAAGTGCTGTTCGACATTTGCAATGTCGAACTACCTAACGCAGGATTTCTAATCCTAATATTATTAACGCGTAACTCAGATGCGAAGATCGTATTTTGGGATTTTCAGTTCCAAAGAGCCGGTTTGTTTGGCTGATGGCTAATCCCCTCTCTGCCTTCGGCATTTATTGATGCTTAGTTATAGTTCTTTTTATATCAGTGAACTTCGTTTCTCCCAAAGGGACGAGAGAAATACCTATCAACGGACACCCATTATTTACCGAACCTTTCATCTTCGCTATTCTCTCCCTCTCAGGGAGAGATGCCCACAGGGCAGAGAGGGTTTTGAAATAATTATAAAGTCTTTTGTTATCTAAACGGGATAGTAGCGGTAACCCTTTTTGTTATTAATGTCATCCTGAACGTTAGTGAAGGATTTGTAAATTATTGCACTGGCAAAACAGATTCCTCCTATCGTCAGAATGACAGGATGGCTAAACAAAAAGATTAAAGCGTATAGCCCGACTAACATTAATAGCTGTAGCAATTTGCTTTTCTAACCTTAAATCTAAAACCCGAAACGTTTTTTTTCTCCCGAAATAACAGCATCTTTGCAGAAATAAAATTTTAGCATGTCAGACGAAAAAATAATCTTTTCAATGGCTGGAGTGAGTAAAATCTATCCACCACAAAAACAGGTTTTAAAAAATATATACCTATCCTTCTTTTACGGTGCCAAAATTGGCGTTGTGGGTTTAAATGGCTCGGGTAAATCATCATTATTAAAAATTATTGCTGGTTTAGATAAGTCTATCCAAGGCGAAGTAGTATTTTCTCCAGGCTATTCTGTAGGATACTTGGCTCAGGAACCAGAATTAGACCCAGAAAAAACAGTACGCGAAGTGGTAGAAGAAGGTGTTGCCGAAATTACTGCTGTACTTAAAGAATACGAAGCAATTAACGAAGCTTTTGGCTTAGAAGAAAACTATTCTGATGCCGACAAGATGGATAAATTGATGGCTCGCCAAGGTGAGCTGCAAGATAAAATTGATGCTTCGAATGCTTGGGAATTAGACAATAAATTAGAGCGTGCGATGGATGCTTTGCGTTGTCCAGACCCAGATACTAAAATCGGCGTACTATCAGGTGGTGAGCGCCGCCGTGTGGCGATGTGCCGTTTGCTATTACAATCGCCAGATGTATTGTTATTAGATGAGCCTACCAACCACTTGGATGCCGAAAGTATCGATTGGTTAGAGCAGTTCTTGCAAAATTACGAAGGAACTGTAATTGCAGTAACACACGATAGGTACTTCTTGGATAACGTAGCAGGCTGGATTTTAGAGCTAGACCGTGGTGAAGGTATTCCTTGGAAAGGTAATTACTCATCTTGGTTAGAGCAAAAAGCAAAACGTTTGGCGCAGGAAGATAAAACTGAAAGTAAACGTCAGAAAGCGTTAGAGCGTGAGTTAGAGTGGGTTCGTATGGCACCAAAAGCTCGTCATGCGAAATCAAAAGCACGTTTATCTAACTACGATAAATTGGCTAGCGAAGACGGAAAAGAACGCGAAGAAAAGTTAGAGCTATTCATTCCTGCGGGACCTCGTTTAGGTAACGTAGTCATTGAAGCCAACAATATTTCAAAAGCTTACGATGGTAAATTGCTATTTGAAGACTTGAGTTTCTCTTTACCTCCGGCAGGTATTGTAGGCATTATCGGACCAAACGGTGCTGGTAAAACTACTTTGTTCCGTTTAATTACAGGTCAGGAACAAACCGATGCTGGTGATTTCAGAGTGGGTGAAACGGTGAAATTGGGTTACGTAGATCAAATGCATAACGATTTAAATCCTGATAAAACGGTTTACGAGAACATTACGGATGGTTTAGATAACATGTTGTTGGGCAACAAGCAAGTAAATTCTAGAGCTTATGTTTCTAAGTTTAACTTCAATGGTGCCGACCAACAAAAGAAAGTTGGCGTATTATCTGGTGGTGAGCGTAACCGCGTTCACTTGGCCATTACTTTAAAAGAAGGTGCTAACGTTTTATTACTGGATGAGCCTACCAACGATATCGATGTAAATACTTTACGTGCTTTAGAAGAAGCCTTAGAAAACTTCGGAGGTTGCGCAGTAGTAATTAGTCACGATAGATGGTTCTTAGACCGCATCTGTACGCACATTTTAGCTTTTGAAGGCGATTCTCAAGTTTATTTCTTTGAAGGTAACTATTCTGATTATGAAGAAAACCGTAAGAAACGTTTGGGTGATGTGGCTCCGAAGAGAATTAGATATAAAAAATTAGGATAAGGGGAGTTACGGTTTTAGATTTCCCACCACCTTAGACATCTTAGCACACTAAAACTAAGTTTCTCTTAAGTGTCTAAGGTGGTAAATAATTAATGTAAAGCGATTAGCATATAGCAGTCGCTTTTTTTATTGGTTAAAAATCACAATGTTTAAATTCACCACTTTAACATTTAAACCTGTACTTTTACATCAAATTTTAACGTATGGAACCGCTGCATTTCGACTTCAATCAAATCTTATCGACCTCGATGATTTTATTTGCGATCATTGATATTTTGGGTTCCATTCCCATCATCATTTCATTGCGCAAAAAAGCAGGTCATATCCAATCGGAGAAAGCTACGATTGTAGCTACAGCCATCATGATCTTATTTTTATTTGGTGGAAAAGCTGTTTTAAATGTAATTGGTGTGGATGTTCAATCATTTGCTATCGCGGGCTCATTAGTGATTTTCTTTATTGCTATGGAGATGGTATTAGGCATCAATTTCTTTAGAGAAGAAGCTCCGGAGACGGTATCTATTGTTCCTTTGGCTTTTCCTTTGATTGCAGGTGCTGGTTCGTTAACTACTCTTCTATCTTTAAAAACAGAATATCGTACGGAGAATATCCTGATAGGAATTGTCTTAAACATGGTATTCGTTTACTTTGTATTAAAGAATACGGCTAGATTAGAAAAACTATTAGGAAAAACCGGTTTAAATGTATTGAGAAAAAGCTTTGGTGTTATTCTTTTAGCTATTGCGATTAAACTTTTCAGAACAAACACTGGATTGTAACATAAATTGCATAAATTCATCTAACGATACAAATAACCGAAGATGAACTTATTTGAGCAATTTACGGTATACCTTGGTGCTTTGGCGATTTTGTTAGAAGCTATCAGTTATTTGCGCAACAAATTAAAGGGAAAAGATTAGTAAAACTTATAACACCTATTGAAACTATTATTTCTTTCCCTGATATACCTTGCTTCAGATCTACCTGGTATTTCTGTTTCATAAACTACAGCAGCCTCCGTTGTACCGCCGGTAGTGCTATAATTAAGCTTTGAAGTAGTAGCATCATGACTTACTCCTAGCCTAACTTTATTAGAACTTCCATAATTTTTAAACAAATCGAATATTACAGAAAAAACAATGGCATCGTTTTGCGCACCATTACCTCTGTACCAAAGCCCCAAGTTAATTGAGCTAGTTTTAAATTGGAACCCAGCACTAATTGAATTATACTGATCTTGTCTGTACGCCACTAAAGACGGAATTATGGCAGGTAATTCTTCGCCATAACGATCTAAACTAATAAGGTAGCTTGTATGAATACCGTAACGCATCGGCAGCCTTGAAACTTGACCAGTTAATGATTCGTCGGGCCTATTGATATGCTGCGCAGAGCCACCAATCATAAAGTTACCGGTAACTAAATTAATTCCTGCTCCGCCGTCAAAGAAGCGTCTGTTATTATTTGCTAAAATAGATGCAGCAGAGGTTGCTCCAGGAATAATTCCTTGGCTGTCTATCTGATCAGCAAACAACAACTTACTTTCGTCTACTCTACTATTTATAAATCCTGCCTGAAGGCCAAATGAAAGCCTACTTTCTAAATTTAATTCGACACTATAGGAGAAAACTGATGCAACATTCAGTTTAGAAAGATATGCTGTGCCTTCTGTAGATTTATTCACAATTAAGCCAATTCCACCACCAAATACAGGTAGTTGGTAATCAACCGAAAAGGTATAACTATCCAGCGCTCCACGAATTTTTGTCCATTGAGAACGATAAATCATATTAAATCTAGTATCACCTTCAAACTCTCCATTTAGCGCCGGATTTAAATAGACTGGAGCATTGTAAAACTGAGAATAGATTAAATCTTGAGCTTTAGCAGTTATCCCAATACTACCAACCATCAAAAGCGCACAAGCGTATTTAAAAATTAGTTTGTACATCTTATCTAATTAAGTGGATAACTCCATTTTTACTTTCCGGCTTACTGCCATATTTCATACCTTTCCAAACTCCACCATTAAGAAACGTTGCTTCCGCTTGCCAGTAGTATGATCCAATTGGTAACAACTGCCCATTATGAGTACCATCCCAATGTTCTAGAGGCGCACCCTGATCGTCTAATTTTGTGGTTTGCCAAATCATTTGCCCCCATTTATTAAAAACCTTAAAATGATACGTTGCTAAAGCAGTTCCTTTCAACTTAAATACTTTTAAATCAGCATTCAAATTCTCTGGTTCAAATGCATTTGGAATGTACAAGTAACCAGGGAAATCAAGAATTATGACTTCTTCTTCAATAACGCTGGTACAGTTACTACGATTAGTGATATATAGTTTGACTTTGTAAGTACCAAATCTATCATACTTATGAGTTACTTCACTTCTATCTGACGCTGTGCCATCTCCAAAATCCCATCTGTAAAGAATAATATCATCAGTAGTTACTGCCTTAAATGTAAAACTATAATTAGGAACTTTGATTACCCTAGCTGGAGCCACTTCTATAACAGCTTGCGGAGGAGGAGAAACGGCAATAAAATTCGTTGCAGAAACTTCATCGCTACAACCATATTGATTAACTACGGTAAGCTTTACCGTATAAGCGGTGTTAGCAAACCTATACTGGTGCTCTGGGTTTTCTTCTCTGGAGAAAGTGCCATCGCCAAAATCCCAAAGGTATTCGGTTGCATTAATTGATGTATTTCTAAATCTTACAATTAATTGATTACACCCACTTCTAACATTACTTGAAAATGAGGCACTCGGCGTATTAGAAACACTAATGGTCTTGGTAAAAATATCTGAACAAAATCCATTACTAGCGGTGAGTTTCAAGGTAAATATCCCTTGTCTACCGTAGCTATGCGATGGATTATTACCTACATACACCGGCGATCCATCACCATAATCCCAAGTATAAGTTGTGGCACCAGCGCTTCTATTTGTTATTTGAACATCTAATATACCATTACAACTTAGATCGTTAGCCACATCAAATTCGGCTTTTAAGTAAGGATAAGTTGAAACTTGCACACTTTGTTCATCTTGCGTACACCCATATTGATTTTTAACTAATAACCTAAGGGTGTAGGTCCTGTCAAAATCATTTAGCACAATATTGTTTGGACTACGAAGTGTTGAAACTAAAGTTCCATCTAAATACCATTCGTACTGATCTGCATTTGTAGATTGATTTCCTATTTGCAAGGTAAATGGAGCACAACCCCTACCCTGCACCACATTAAATACTGCTCTCGGAAATGGATTGAATTGCACTGTTTTTTCTTGTACGGTTTTACAACCAACAATGTTAGATGCTTCTAGTTTTACCGTAAAAATGTAAGGCATTGTTGCGCCAGTTGGTACTGTAAAATTGTAATTCAAATCAGTACTTGTAGCAACCTGAACATTGTTTACCAACCACCTGTAGGTTACAGTGCCGCTCCCTCCAAAAGTTGTTTCATTTCTGAAACTAACATTGCCTGTTGTACCACAAACATTATCAGCAGATGCAGAAAAATTAGCTATAGGACTTTCTGTAACACGAATTACTTGAGTACTTACGTTACTACATCCTTGTGAATTGTACGCTCTTGAAGTCACCACATAATCTCCAGCTATAGTATAAGTATGACTGGCACTCAAACCCACTGCTGTATTTCCAACACTAGACGGGTCTCCAAAATCCCATTCTACGTTTACAGCATTAGTTCCATTTGCACGTACTTGCAAAGCAAATGGTCCGCAATTTAGACTACCAGAATTTGTGGTGAACGTTGCTACGGGAGCTGCCAAAATCTCGATAGTTCTCACTGCTATAGTTGAACAAGAGCCGCCATTTGGATAAATTCTAGTAGACCTTAATGTAATTGTTTTCGTCCCTGGTGTGCTATAAGTATGTGTTGGATTTATTTCTGTGCTAGTGGTGCCATCGCCAAAATCCCAAAAAGAGGTAAACTGTGGATCAGATAGGTTAGTAAATGAAACTTCTTTGTTTACACATTCTTGGGGTGTATTTATCCTAAAGGCTGTATTAATTTGAGGATAAACGGTAATTGTTTCTGTGCTAGATACAGTAGAACAACCGTTTGTTGCCGTAAGGGTTACGATGTAATCGCCAGGTGCTACAAAAGTATGAGTGATATTTTCATTTACAGTACGAGTTTGGCGTACAGGTGAACCATCGCCAAAATTCCATGTATATAAATTACCACCGGTAGACTGATTAGTTAGGGTAAAATCTACAGTAAACGGCGAACAACCAAAACTTTGGGTGGCATCTAACACCAATTTAGAAAATACAGTTTGTGGTTGTACTCTAATCTCATAAGGTCTGGAAATAGATTCTCCACATTCATTTCTAGTAGTGATAGTTACATAAAATAATTTTACAGTTCCGGTATTATTTTGGTAAACGTGAGTGACATCTCTAGTATCGTTATACACCTCAACTGGACTTCCGTCACCAAAATTAAATGTATAAGTAGCTGGCAACGCTCTCGAATTTAAATTCTTTATCACTAAATTGAGAGGTGAGCATCCGTTAATAGGCGACAAATCAAAATTTGCAGTAACTGTAGGATTAACTTTCACTATTATCGGTATCCTAACTCCAGATGTACAACCATTGATACTCATTTCGTATTCGTAGGTTACATCTATCGGATTAATTGTCGTGTTGACCAATGATTCGCTTATACTCGCAGCTGCATCTACCCCTGTTCCGCTTGCAGCACTATTACTTATACCAACTACTGCAGCTCTTGTCCATCTAAAAGTAACTCCGGTAGTGGAGCTAGTTGGCGTGTAGTTAAAGGTACCACCACTACAAATATCCCTATTGGCAATGCTGCTAGTGAATACAGGCGATGGATTGATGAATATCTCATAAACTGCGGAATTACCTGCACAGCCATAAGCACTGAGCGTAATTTGATAAGTAACTTTTTGCACTTGGCTACTGGAGTTGAAAAGTTGTTGACGAGGAATATTTCCTGTACCACTTGCTGCAAATCCAGTTACACTTGCAGAACTGCTTGTGGCAGTCCAAGAGAAAGAAGTACCTGCCACATTGCTTTGCAAAATTACCTGTGAGGCAAAAGCGCCGGAGCAAATTTCCTGACTTAATACCGCATTTGTTAACCTCGGTTGAGGATTGACAACAACCCGATATTCGGCGACACTTCCAGTACAAGCATTAACGTCGTCTGTTTTAGCAGTTGCTCTGTAAATTACGGTCAAGGGTAAATTAGTAGTATTTATTAAAGTTTCTGCAGGTATGTTGGTGGTTCCAGTGATTGTACTTATTCCGGTTATCCCACTAGGAACCGTTGCCTCCCAAGTAATTACTGCATTTGGGGTTGTACTGCTCAATGTTACTGCAGTTGTGGTTAGACCTGAGCATATTTCTAGGTTGCTAGCCGAATAAGTAACCGTTGGTGCAGGGTTTATGATAACATCGATAGCTATTGGTACTCCGCTACAGGTCACCGATCCATTTGCAAATCTTGGAACAACAGTATAAGTTACTGTTTGAGGTACTGTAGAGGTATTCACCAATACTTGATTAATGCTAATTCCCGTGCCATTTGTGATACCTGTAACATTTGGATTTGCAGTTACCGTCCACGAAAAAGTGGTACCAGCAACATTGCTAGTTAAACCCACATTTACATTTTCATTGCTACAAATGGTTTTATTGGTAGCAGTTGCCGACGCTACAGGAATTGGATTTACTGTAATTCTATATTCGGTTAAAACCCCTGCACAATTAGCATCACCATTGGTAGCTGCTCTAGCTATATAAGAAATTGTGATCGGAGCAGTGGTGGTGTTAACTAGGCTTTGCACCGGAATGGTGTTGCCACCGCTAGTTTGTAAACCAGTAATTCCACTTACGGGAGCAGCCGTCCAAGAAATGGTGACATCACTTGTAGTACTGGTCAAATTTACTTCGCTAGATGCACTTCCACTACATATCGTTTGATTCGCTATTGAAAAATCTACCCTTGGTGCTGGATTTATGGTAACTTGATAAGTTTTAGGTACACCTTCACAGGTTCTACCGCCGAAAGTGTACAAAGGCGTAACCGTAATTAAACTTACGATAGGCGAATTAGTGGAATTTACCGTAGTAAACGAAGGTATTTGACTCCCTTCACCATTCGTTAAACCAATAGCAACGGATGATGACCAACGATATCGCACACTAGCTCCAGCAAATGTTTCCTCATCTGAAACTAAAGGTATTGCAGTTGTAGCCACTCCAGGACACAAAGTCTGATTGGGTAGTGCTGTAGTAAGCTCTATCGAAGGTAAAATGGCAATTGTAAAGCTTTTACTTGTAGATTCACACCTTACGCCATCTTCTGTATAAATTGCTTTGTAAGTAATGGTCGCGACTAATGGCTTTTTTGTAATATTGGTAGTAGTAAAACTAGGTATCGCTCCCATCCCATTTGCGGCAAGACCTATCCCTGTTTCATTGTTAGTCCATTCATAAGTGATGTTGGCGCTATTGAAATTGGCAAAAAAACCAATTGTACTTTGATTTGCGCCACTACATAAAACCAGACCAGGTAATTGTTGTACATTAAGTTGGGGTGTTACCTTTATAGTTACTACATTCGAAGTGCCACTACATGATCCGCTACTCACAATCCGTTTATAATAGGTGGTTTGTGTCAATGTCGCTGGCTGATAATCTGCATCGGCAGCACCCGAAATAGTGGTAAAGCCAGTATTAGCGGAAGTTGTAGATTGCTGCCATACGTAATTAAAAGTACCACTGCCTCCTGTTGGAATTTCACCTATTAATTTTGAAGGTGCAGTACCATAACATGTGGTTTGATTGGCAGAAATATTAATGCCCGTTAGTTCGCCCTGCACTGTAATTCTTACCACATTTGATGTAGAAGAACAGGTTCCACTGGTTACAATTCGGCGATAATATCCATCAACGCCTGCTGGCTGATAATTTAAGTTATTACCACTAACTGTGATATCTGTAAAATCAGTGCCGTTTGTAGAACTTTGCCATTGATAAACGTACGAACCTGAACCACCTGCTAAAGCAGCTCCACTGTTTCTCAACGGACTTGGTGTACCGTTTAAACAAATGGTTTGATCTCCTGAAATACTGTTATTTGAGATGCTCGGATTTACTCTTACCGTAATTGTTACGTAATTACTTTCGCAACCATCAATAGTTTGAGTAACATAGTAAGCTAACGTTGTTGCGGCCGAAGTAACAGGAGTTGGTGCTTCAGTTAGTAAATTTGTGCTATTTAATGGTAAAGCTTTGTACCACTTTAAATCTGTACCAGTGGCTGTTAACTGCGTAGCGGGTTCATTTAAACAGTAGATATAATTCAACGTTGCCGTTGGCACCGGAGGTATAGGTGTTACTTGTATTTTAGTTACGGTTGAATATTCTTGATTACAGGCGCCACTTTTTAATACAGCTCTATAGTAAGTAGTTGCATTTAAGTTGCTATAATTCAATGTGGTGGTTACATTGCTAATTGCTGCCCAAATAGATTCGTTTAAAGAACTTTCCCATCTTATAACATTACCAACCTGTCCTGATAAAGTAATTGAGCCAGTCCCCGTACCACAGAAACTGTTAGCACCACTTGTAGTTCCGCCAATAGTTAAAGGAGATATGGTAACATTAACTGTAGCGGAACTTGAACCACATGGTGCATAACCGTTTACAGTCCATTTAAATACATATGCCCCAGCCTGTAAACCTGTAACTTGAGTTCTAGGATCGCTCTTATCTACAAATACCGCAGTCGTTGGTCCAGAAGTTTGCGACCATTCCCCTCCAAGTGCGGCAACAGAACCATCTAACGTAGTAGTTGTAACACCACATAAATTTTGAGTAGCTCCAGCAGTTGGTGTAGCTACACCTGGGTTAACGGTTATGGTAAATGTCTTTGGAGCTCCCGCACAGTTTCCAGAAGTAGCCGTTGGTGTAACCGTTATCGTAGCTGTTATTGGTGTTGAGCCATTATTTCTAGCCGTGAAAGCAGGCAAATTACCATTTCCAGAGGCAGCTAAATTAATTGTAGTGTTACTGTTAGTCCACCTGTAAGTAGCCGCTCCAGTAGTGCTGGTACTGAAATTTGTAATGGGAACTGTAGTGCCATTACATACAGTGATATCAGTTAATGGATTTAATATTGGAGCTTCATTAACAGTAATTGTTCTAGAGTAGCTATTTGAACCACAACTGTTGGTCACTGTTAGTTTTATAGTTTGGGTTCCTGTTTGGGTAAATATCACAACTGGTGTAGCCAATGTAGAACTTGTAGTATTAGCACCAGTAAACTCCCATAAATAAGTGGCATCGTCAGTAACGTAACAATTCTTCACAGTTGCCCTTGGACTAAAATCAGCTCCGATACAAACAGACGTACTAGGTAAATTAATTACGGCCGTTGGAGGTGCCTTGACGGTTACGGTTTGTGAAGAAGTAGCAGAGCATAATCCATCAGAATTTTTTGTAGTTAAGCTAATGGTATATGACCCTGGCAAGGTTAAATTGAATGTAGGATTTTCTAAAGTAGATGTTAACCTAGAGAAAGTACCAGCATTATCACAATCTGTTACTGCAGCTCTGGTGACGCTCCATTCATAAGTATTTGTTCCACAAAGTGGAGTATTTGAAGTATTAGTAGGTCTTACAGCGAACGGTGCACAACTAGATGTAGCTGGTAGAGTAAAACTCGCTATTGGTTTTGGATTTACGCAGATTTCTTCAGAATATAAATCGGGGCCACAAGTACCTGATGCCGAGCTTCCCGCAACTCGTAATGAAATCTTATAAACACCAGTCTTTGTAAAATTGACATCTATAAACTTTCCTCCAGTTGACCAATCAGCAGGATTATCTGGTGAACCTCTGTAATTACCAAAGTTACTTGCGGACGAGAATCCGTCCGATGGAGAACCATTAAGAGGTTCGACAATCCATATTAGCTTCCCCTCGCTACAACCACTTGGCAAAGCGATATTATGTTTGCTATTACTAGTAAATCTTACAGATGTATTTTCACAGATAATATTTTGACTATTTTTTATAAATTGTGCTTTTGGCTTATCTGAAACGTAAATACCTCCCGTAGAACCGGGTGTAGAACCACACGGATTCGAGGCCTCAAATGTTACTGTAAAATTATTCCTAGGTACACCACACGAATTAGTATTAAATGTATGTGTAACAAATGAATCTGTTAAAGGATGTGTTAAAATTATTGGCACACTCCCATCATCAAAGGATATTTTATATTGTGTCCCTGGAGGATTATCTGCTATACCTAAAATATCAAAAGTAAGAGTTTGACCCGCACATATCACTGTATTTCCTCTTGGCACGATATTTCCAGCAGGATTACTTCCAACAAAAACATAGTATTCCTTCGTATCTATACATCCATTAGTTCCCTTGATTGTATACAGAATCTTATGTAGCCCAACTGGAAATGTGTGTAAAATAAAATCCTCATTGAAACTAGAAGATTCAAATGCAGTTGTACCGTCTCCCCAATCTATCTTATACGATATATTTGTACTCCGAGTGCTTGATTCATTATAAAACCTGAACTGGGAACTACCATCATTTGTACATATTCTGAAATAAGGTAAATCATCGTAAACAACAAAACCAGTACCGCCCAATTTCATATCTGGAAGGCGGTTAATTTTTATTAGCTGTTCAAATGGTAGCGAGATCTTACATGCTGCACTAGTAACTGTTAATTTGACATTAAAACTTTGTATACCATCGCCATAGTTTGCCGTAAACTTATGAATTGGATTTTTATCCGTACTGGTCTGCCCATCACCAAACTCCCATAAATAAGTGTCTCCATTGCTAGAGGTATTAGTAAAAGTAACCGTTTCTGTACCACAAGCATTTGATGAAGAGTTTTGCGTAAAACTTGCAGTAGGCGCATTAAAATTCAATGCTATTTCATTACTAACTACGTCATCTACTTTTAATGTATAATCACCTGATTGAGTCGGCTTGTAAACACTAGTTGTTTCACCGGATATATCCGCACCATCTTTCTGCCATTGCAAATTAGTGCCACTTGTAGTTGTGAAAAGTTCTACCTGATTGCCAGCTAAACATCTTTTCTCGATAATGGGTACGTCGAATTTTTCAGCATATTCTACAGGAACGCTCGCCAATAGGCTAATACGCTGTTCTACAGCGTACACCATTCCTGCGAGCATGAGAAAGGCCGCAAGAAAAAAAAACAAGCGTTTAATTTTATTCATTTGTTCGGAGAGAACAAATATAGTAATTTCAATGTGCTTAAGTACTGTTGCACACATCAATAACACAACTCTTAGTTGTATTCACAAACGGGACTTTTCTTGATTAAGATTTGACTTCGTATATGCATAATTAGCAACCTCGAAAGGCTTTTTATTAAGCGCCAACTACTTCTTAATCAACCTAGCAACAAACATACTATCAGCCTTATCGTTATATCCCTTGATCAGCTCCATACTTTCCAATTTCAACGGAAATTTCTCTAGTAAATAATTGACCACATCTTCGTTCTCTTGTTTAAAAACAGAACAAGTCATGTAAATTAAAGGCTTATCACTTTTTAAATATTTAACTACATTCTCAGCGATTGCTTTTTGCAGCTTAACGTAATTAGCTATTTTGTATTCCTCAAAGAAATATAACATTTCTGGTGTACGTCCCCAAGTACCAGCACCAGAGCAAGGTGCATCTAGTAAAATTCCATCGAACTCATAGTGATGCAAGATTTGGTCGTTATTTTGTAGAAGATCAATTGTTTTCTTCTGAAAATCTTTAATTCCAGCTAAAATGAAACGATCTTGCAAGTTGCCCAAACTAGTTTCCCTAACGTCGCTAGCTAACAATTTCACTTTAGGTTCTAGGCTATGAATCAACAGTGACTTTCCGCCAGATGCGGCACAGCAATCCCACCAGTAATCATACGGTTTAGGCTGGAAATAATCTCCCGTTTTCTGTGAAGAGAAATCCTGCACTTGGTACAAACGGGCATCGTCTATAATTTGCTCTAACTTAGTACCATTAGGCAAAGCTAAAGTAGTATCTGACAATTCTTGAACAGGAATACCAGCAGCTTCAATTCGATCTTTAATAGTTGGCAAATGCGTTTCTTTGACGCGGATAAACAAGTCTGGTTGTACAAATAAAGACAGTAGAAAAGCTTGCTTATCTATACTTTCCGATAATTCACTTTTAAAAGGGAAAACCTCGGTCAATTCAAAATCTGGATATTGCAACTTTACGAAAGCAACTTTCTCCTCAATCGATTTCGTTATATGCTCTTCTGCCTTAATTAGCTTATCTTCGCTAATTAAACTTAAATCAGTATTGCAAAGGAAATCAGCAACTGCCAAACGCTCTATCACGGGCAAAGTTGAAAGCGCTTTCCCTAACCTAAAATAGCTGTAAATGTATCTACTTGCCCATCTCCTATCCGATGAGCCCATTTGTTTGTTCTGTTTGAAATAAAAAACTAAATGCCTATGCAGTGGCAACTTACCATCGTAACTTGCTAAAACCTGTTCAAATGCTCTGATATGATGATGTACTTTCATTAAGTTAAAAGTAAAAATTCAAAAGTGAAAAAGTAGGTTAATCGTTGAATTGGTTAACTGTTTAATCGGTTAATCTGCTAGTTACTTTCCTAAGTAATTTCGCTCCTTAGTCTTTAGTCTTTATTCCTTGCTCCTTATCCCCATTTCTAATCCACCTGCACTACAGCCGTATTCTTATATTGCAACATCATCAAATGCTGATTGTAGTAACCAAATTCTGCATCATAACCAAAGTCAAAATCATTGTGTAGGCCTTTATAATTTTCCTTAATCAGAAAATCCATGTATTTAACACCATGTTTTGCCATCAACTTACCAAAATAAAAACCTGCATCAAAACCTTTGAAAGCATATTCCGTAGGTTCAAATTCGTACTTGGCACGATAAGCTCTAATAAATTCTATCACAGGCTTGCTTTTATAATCAATATGGTACGATGAACTCAGTACTGTTTGCAAGTTTTGCAATTGATCGATATTATAAGTTTGCCTTGCCCAATTTGGATGCCCGAAGACTTGAATTGGATAACCACTCACATTCTTCATTTTATGTAGCTTAGTTAAACTTGGGGCTACAAAAGGCGCATCATCCGAACACACAATAACTGCATATTTCTTATCCTTAACCATCTTGGTTTCAAAAACGTAGGTCGAAGAAAACTCTTGAACTAAAAAGTTCGGATATTTAGCCGCAAATTGCTTTCTAATAGGCACAGCAAAGGATTCATCAGAAGATTTCTTTGTATTAATCAACACCACAATGGTTTGCTCTGCTTTGTACTGTTTTGCGATATAATCTGCTACTTTAACTCCGTGTTGTTCGATGTTATTCACCATCGAAATCAAATTAGGGTTATTGAATTCGCTAGGTTTGGAAGCCGCCAAAGGTGATACAATTGGTATTTTGTTAGCTTCCGAGAAAGTAGTCATGTATTTGATCCCGTCTGGAAAGATTGGACCTATAATCAAATTGCTTGTTCTAACAGCTTCTCTTTTACTTAACGCTGCCAGCTGACTGTTATCATCTCTACTATCATAAACATTCACCTTAAAATTCAAACCTGAGCTAGCTGCAGAGTCAATCCCCAGCATCAGCCCCTGATAGAAATCGACGGCCATATCGGCTTTGCCAATTTGTGCTTTGGTAACTGTTTTAAGATTAAACTTGTTCAACTGAAAAGGAACAAAAACACTGATATTACCTTGTGTAAATTTGGCAGCAGGTTTTTGTTCAACGGGTTTAGCCGGGGCTGTTGCCACCGGCTTAGTTATTTTGGGCGAACAACTCGCCAACACAGCAATAAAAGTTAATAAGGCTAAAAGCTTATTCCCATTCAATAGTTGCTGGCGGTTTCGAACTAATATCATATACAACTCGGTTAATTCCTCTTACTTTATTGATAATTTCATTGGATATTTTAGCGAGTACCGGATAAGGCAAATGGCACCAATCTGCAGTCATACCATCTAAAGATTCTACGGCTCTCAAAGCGATTACGTTCTCGTAAGTACGTTCATCACCCATTACACCTACTGAACGCACTGGTAAAAATATCGCTCCAGCTTGCCAAATTTGGTCATATAAACCAGCATCTTTCAAGTTTTGGATGTAAATATGATCTGCTTCCTGTAATATCGCAATTTTTTCCGCAGTCACCTCTCCAATAATTCTGATACCTAAACCAGGACCAGGGAAAGGATGTCTACCTAAAATAAACGATTCTAAGCCTAAAGTGTTTCCTACTCTACGAACTTCATCCTTAAATAAGGTTTTTAACGGCTCTACAACTTTCAATTTCATGAAATCTGGCAAACCACCTACGTTATGGTGAGATTTAATAGTAGCTGACGGACCGTTAACCGATACAGATTCAATCACATCTGGATAAATTGTTCCTTGTGCCAACCATTTCACATCTTGAATTTGGTGTGCTTCATCATCAAATACTTCGATAAATACACGACCAATAATTTTACGTTTCTTCTCTGGATCTTCAACGCCAGCCAATTGGCCTATAAATCTATCTTTAGCGTCAACACCTTTAATATTTAAGCCAAAATCTTTGTATTGCTCTAAAACACTTTCGTATTCGTTTTTACGTAGTAATCCGTTATCTACAAAAATACAGTGCAGATTTTTACCGATAGCTTTATGCAATAAAACCGCAGCCACACTACTATCTACACCGCCAGAAAGTGCTAAAACAACTTTATCATTGCCCAATTGAGCCTTCAAGTCTGCAATGGTAGTTTCTGCGAAAGCATCCGAAGTCCAATCTTGGCTACAACCGCAAATACCAACCAAGAAGTTGCTCAACAAAGTTTTACCATCTGTACTGTGGGTTACCTCTGGGTGAAATTGGATAGCGTAAGTTTGCTCTCCTTTTACTTGATAGCCAGCCACTCTAACTTCAGCAGTACTTGCAATAATTTCGAAATTCTCTGGAACTTGGGTAATCGAATCGCCGTGGCTCATCCACACTTGCGAATCAACTAAAATACCTTTAAACAAAGGATTTTCATTATTCACGAAGTTCAAGTTAGCTCTACCGTATTCTCTTGTTGCCGATGCTTCTACATTTCCTCCACTTTGTTGTGCAATGAACTGCGCTCCGTAGCAAACCGCTAATAAAGGATAAGCTTTAAACAAATTCAGGTCTACAAAAGGTGCATTTTCTTGACGTACAGAAGATGGGCTTCCTGAAAGGATTACTCCTTTTACAGTAGCGTCTAATTCTGGAATGTTGTTAAATGGATGAATTTCGCAGTATACATTTAATTCGCGAACACGACGTGCAATAAGCTGTGTAAATTGCGAACCAAAATCGAGGATAATGATTTTTTCTAGCATCCGCAAAAGTAAGAATTTGCGATGATATTTGGTTAATTGTTTAAAGCTTATTTGATTATTTTTTATAAAGAGCAATTTCAGTGCTTATCGGTTAAAAAGCAATTTTCGATATTTTACCACCTAAGACATCTTAGTAAATCTAAGTGTAAGCGCAAATATAAAACTAAAATGAACTTAGATATCTTAGGTGGTTCCTAAAAACATTACAAAGGCAATGTAAAACAGAAAATAGTGCCGCCAGTAGGATTGCTTTCGTACCAAATTTTACCGCCATGAGCCGTTACAATCTGCTTACAAATAGACAAGCCCAAACCGTAGGATTTTTCTCCTTCGGTACCAAAGCGTTTAGATGAAGTAAACAATTGGAAAATATCGTTGCCATACTTAGCAGGAATGCCAATTCCATTATCTATGATTTTAAACAAAATATTTTCGGACTGCTTTTCGACTACCACGTTAATATCTTGTCCTATTTTACTAAACTTGATGGCATTGTTAATCAAGTTGCTAATTACCCTTGCTATTTTCTGTGCATAAATATTAGCTTCTAAGCTGTTAACAGTTGTTTCAAACTTAATTAGCTGCTGCTTTTCATCAGCTCTGTAACCCGATAAAGCGATGGCATTTTTTACAATTTCAATTACATTAGCCAGTGTTTTTTTCCCTTCAAAATCTACCTCTTGCTTATTTTCGGCAGCTTCAATAATATCATCAATTAAAGTTAGCGCATTATTGCATGCTCCATCAATTAGCGTAAGTTTATCAGTATTTAGACCTTGCTCATCTTCCATGATCATGAACTTGGTTAAACTAGAAATCCCTACAATTGGATTTCTTAAATCGTGTGCTACAGCTCGCAGAATCGTATCCTTTTCCTTGTCGCTTAACCCAATTTTAATCAGTGCCTCATGTATCTTATCCTTCTGGTATGAAACCTCATTATTCAATGCGGTTAACAGCTTAACATTTCTCCTCGACTTTCTCCAATAAACATAAATAAGCACTACGATAGCAATGGCCATTACGATAAAAACCATAGTGATATACAAATAACGTTGTTGAATTTCGGCTTCTTTCTTTAAGGCTCCGATCTCATTTTCATTATTTAGGTTTCTAAATCGCTCATCAATATTCGTCGCTTTTAGTTTATCCAACTGCTTCTGAACAGAATCACTTAGTTTAGTATAGTGCTCTAAATGAGCAAAGGCCTCCCTACTTTCTCCAATACTATTTAAATATTTAGCATAAAGAAAATGGTAGGTCTGGATATGCTCTAGAACTTTTAAGCTTCCATTACTTCGATCTAGCGAAATCAAATACTTACGAGCTGAATCTGCTTGGTTGGTTGCTAGATAAGTTTTAATCAGCTTGATTTTAGCCGTAACTACATCTACACTATCAAAACCTTTCCTCCCATTAATTGCAATACTTTTCTTGAGCAGGTTCTCCGCTTGTTGGTATTTCTTCTGCCTAAGAAACTCACCACCCATATTTCCGTAAATCACTCCCCTAGCTATCATAAAATAGCTTTCTTTACCTGCCAAGGTATCGTTAGCATTCACAAAATCCATAGATTTATCATAGTATACCAGCGCACTATCTACTTTATTTTGCCTAGAATAAGATAAAGCTATATTATTTAATAGTTCCTGCTGCTTAAAAATGGTGGTAAAGCTTTGTTTACAAGTCTTTACTTCGTACATGCATTCGTTAAAATAATGAATGGCTTCTTTGTATTTAGATTGACGAAATAAAATCATCGCAATGCGATAACTATAATTACTATTGGCACACTGATCTACAATTACTGGTTGAAGTTTTTTCGCCAAAAAATAATTCTTATAGGCTTGTTCATAAGCCCTTAACCTAAATAACACATCGCCTTTGCAGTAATATGCAGCGGCAAGCTCTTTTATATATAGTTTTTTGTTCTTTGTAGCTTCTATCGCATAAAGCATACTATCGGCATACGGCAATGCCTCATCATAGTTGCTTTTAAAGAAATGGTAAAAATATAAACCGTTGTAAATATTGTATTTAGATTTTTGGGATAGCGATTTATTCTCTCTCAAAGACTTTTGGAGCTTTTTAAAAGCTTCTTCTTTTTTACTTTCATCATCGCTATAACCCCAATCGGTCGCTATGGCAAGCGAGTCTATTTTAGAGCTGTTTTGTTTATCCGGATTTTTGCCGCATGACATTATCAAAACGAAAAAAACAGATATCCAAATACTTAAACGAAAGTTTGTTTTTTTAGACGGCATTTAATCCATCTAAAGTAGTAAAATTAATTACTACTTAAAAGAGTAGTTTTTACTCCGAATCGATTTAAGAAATCTACACCTTCATCGCTACCTAAACCTTTGTAGGCAGCATAAGAATCTCGGTAGAAAACTTCTTTAATACCTGATGATAAAATTAACCTCGCACAAGCAATACAGGGAGATAGCGTAGTATACAGTGTAGAGCCTTCTATCTTCGAACCATTTTTAACCGCGTAAAGAATCGCATTTTCTTCGGCATGTAAGGCTAAAGAACAGCTTCCCTTGCTATCTCTAGCACAACCTGTTTCTGGCCATTCTTCATCACAGTTATGTGTTTCGGGTGGTGGCCCATTATATCCGATGGAAATGATACGGGTATCTTTAGTTAGCACCGCACCTACATGCGCCCTCACACAATGCGAGCGACTAGCAAGGTCTGATGCTAAGTTCATATAAATCTCGTTAAAGGTTTTTTTTGCCATCGTTATAAAATGAAAAGCTCTCCGATTAATAATCGGAGAGCTTTCAAAATTAGTATTTTTATTGTGTTGGAAAAATTTATAGCTTCTATTTAGCTTTTTGCACCAGCTTTATGCCCTTTTGTGGCAAAATAAATAATGTACAAATAACCTGGTAGCATAGCATACAAGAAGGCATGCTGAAAGTCGATATGTAATTTATCTTTCATAAAGCCATAAACCAATGGCCAAATCGCACCACCAGCAATACCCATAATCATAATAGCCGAGCCTGTTTTGGTAAATTTACCCAAGCCTTTGATGCCCAAGGGAAAAATAGCTGGCCACATTAAAGAGTTTGCCAAACCTAGCAAAGCAACAAACCAAAACGAAGTTACACCAGAAGTAAATACTGATAATACGGTAAACAAAATACCCACCAAGGTACAAACCATCAATGCTTTTTGCTGACTGATAAACTTCGGAATAGTGGTCATCCCTATTAAATAACCGACTAACATAAAACCTAACGTAAATGCAGTAGCATTATCTCTGAAAACCTGAGGAACTGTACCTAATTCTCTAGCGTAAGTCCCAATAATATCACCCGCCATTACTTCTACTGCTACACAAAAGAAAATAGCCAAAGAACCTAAGAAAAGATGAGGGTAACTAAATATCGTTTTACTAGAATTACTGCTGACTTCTGTAGAAACTTCTTCTTCATCTACATTAACTTCTGGAAGCTTCACAAACTTAAGCAATAAGGCAAGCACGCCTAACAATATCGCTAAGGCTAAATAAGGTGTATGTAACTGATCTAATAATTCATTAAGTATAGCTTGCTTTTCTAATTCCGTTACAGCACTAGCCAATCTTGCTTCTGCCGCATTAGCTCCTTTCAACAACAAAGCCCCCAAAACAATAGGGGCAACAATGCCCGCTGTTTTATTACAGAAACCAGCAATAGAAATACGTTGAGCAGCGCTGTCTATAGGTCCAATTATACTTAGATACGGATTTACTGCAGTTTGAAGTAACGCCATACCAGATCCTTGTACGAATATCGCAGTTAAAAACAAGATATAGCTACTTTTTTCGGCAGCTGGGATAAATAACAAAGAGCCAAGACCTAATACTACCAAGCTTACCACTAAACCATTATGAAAACCTATTTTTTTAAGTATCCAAGAACTTGGAATGGCTAAGAAAAAATATGCGATATACGAAGCAAAAGTGACTAAGAATGCTTGTAGATCTGTTTCGAGGTCGAAGGCCTTTTTTGCGAAAGGGATAAGAGAACCATTAGCCCAGGTGACAAAGCCTAGAATAAAAAATAAGGCGCAACAAATAACCATTGGTACGAGTGCCGTGGCTTTCTTTTGTGGTTGTATAGAATTCATCGTTTGGTTTAGTTTGGTTTAAATTATTCGACTAACTTAAACAAAAGCAACCACATTTTAAAAAAATTTAAAAACTAAAGTCTCCGCAAACGTTTGAATAGATACTAAAACGGCCTTCCATAATGGAAAGCCGTTCTAAAATTGGAAGTCAATTTGAATTTAGTGACCACCAGAAACTTTTTTATCAAAACTGATGCCTTGAGCTTTTAAGATTGAGCTGGCTCTTAGCGCATAAAACACTAAATAAGCAAAACACAACACTCCAACTACATAGCTGTACTGAATACCAGTATATTCTGAAACATAACCTTGTAACCAGCTAATAATTCCACCGCCCATAATCATCATAATTAAATAGCTACTACCTTGACTGGTATTTTTACCTAAGCCGCTAACTGCCAATGTGAAGATACAAGGCCATAATGTACTACAGAATAAACCTACACTGGTAAAAGCATAAACGCTTACCATTCCAGAGGTAGACATACCAGTGATTAAGGCTAAAATACCGATTAAAGAGAAAATCATTAACATTCTTGCTGGGTTACCTTTACTTAAAACATCGGCAACAATTAATACTAGGATGATTAATCCGTATACATAAAAAGGTGCTAAATCGTGCTTTGCAATAGCATTTACTAATAAGAAAACGCCGAATGCCAAATATGGTGCAACAAACCTCAAAACCTTTTGCAAGCTAACTTTACCCGTAAAAGCTTCCACTGCGCCAGTCCAACGACCAATCATCATACTTGCCCAATAAAGTGAGATATATGGAGCGATGTCTTTAGTAGCAAAGCCCAATTTGTGGCTCATATAATCTGGTAAGTTACTTGCTGTAGAAACCTCTACTCCTACGTAAACGAAAATTGCAATCATTCCCAGTACCAATTGAGGATACTTTAAAGCAGAACCCTTATGTCCAGTATCTTCAACTTCTGTTTCTACTAACGCTGGTTTATCTGGCAATGCCGAAAACTTCAATAAAATGGCAACAGCTAAAAATGCTGCACCAAGTATCAAATAAGGAATTTTAACACTTTCGATATCAAGTGTAGTTGTTGCATTTGTAGCTGTACCAAAAATGGCAAAGCTTACAATAAGTGGACCAATGGTAGTACCGAAGTTATTGATACCTCCAGCCATGGTTAAGCGTTGCGAACCCGTTTTTATTGGCCCTAACGCAATAGCTAAAGGATTTGCCACCGTTTGTTGTAATGAGAAACCCAAAGCCACGGTAAACAAACCCGCAAGCATTAAAGGAAATGAACCTAGGTTTGCCGCAGGATAAAACAATAAAGTACCAACTGCAGAAATACCCAAGCCTAATGCTAAGCTATTTTTATAACCAATTTTATTAATTAAATCGGTTTTCATTAATGTAGAAATGCCTAAATATATTAATGAACCAACAGTATAAGCAATATAAAATGCTAACGATACTAATTGGCTTTCACTTTGCGATAATTTAAATGCTTCTTTGAAAACTGGGATGAGGATATCATTACTTGCCGCAACGAAGCCCCAAAAGAAGAACACAGTTACCAGAGGTATAAACTGCGCCCAGTTGGTCTTTACATTCTGTTCCATATTTAGTTATAAAATTTAAGGTTTGAAAATTTGCGATAAACATAGTTAATTTTTCCGAAACCAATAGTGTACTTTTTACACTTTAACATTACTCCCCATTGTTCTAGCTTTTTACGTTTATGCTGCATGATTACCAATTGTAAAAACTGAATAAAAATTGAGGTTTTAAAGCTGAAAATCGCATATTAGCAGAAATTACGAAAGTAAACATGTTTGAAGCAATCATTTTGGGTATTGGGGCGGGACTGATTTCATCTTTTTTAACAGGACCGGTTTTTTTCGCCATGATTAAGACCAGCATTGAAAGAGGCTTTAAAGCAGGATTTTCTCTTGCTTCTGGCGTTATCGTAAGCGACCTTATCTTGATTACACTTGTGCTATTTGGTTCGCACTTCTTCAAATACCAGAGAGAATTCGATAAATATGTAGGTATTGTTGGCGGAATTTTCATTGTGGGAGTTGGCCTCTACTATCTTCTATCGAACGTAAAAATCAACTATTGCGAGGGCGACAATATCAAAGTGAGCAAAAGAGGATATGTACTCAAAGGCTTTTTGATGTGCATCCTAACTCCTTCTACCCTGATGTTTTGGGTAGTGGTTAGTGGAATTATTTCTGTAAAATTAGGCACATTACCTGAAAAAATTCTTTGTTTTCTCATTGCAATGGCTACGCAACTGGCTATTGATGGCTTAAAAACGTATTACGCAAGCAAGCTCCGCTATCGGATTAAGGAAAACACCTTAAAAAAGCTGAACAAAATTGCCGGTGTAGTGATTATCGGCTTTGCCATTTGGCTCATCATCAAAACTTATCTTCAATTTTACCAGTAAAAAACAAGTTTCTCTTTAGGTTGTTACTCCTTAACAAAAACTATTGTTATGGAACCATTTGAAATTAACTTAGTCGGTCAAACACTTACCATACAACCACGTCTAGACGGTGCTTACGATGTATTTGAAGGCAGTGAGCTTTTAGGTGCAATTCATCCGGTTTCTTCTGATGGGCAAACCAATTGGACTTCCGAAGAATTAGATAGCGATTATGCTAAACAGATTGGCGAGTTGATTGATGAATATAAGCTTTAGCTAAAATAATTATCGCTTAAAAATGTCGTCATTGCGAGGCACGAAGCAATCTTAAAAAGGAAGTTAAGCTGCCCAACTATAGCGGTAAGATTTCTTCGTGCATCTCAATGAAGTTTAATAATAATATTACTTATTTCAACTTTCTTTTCAATTTGCCTTTGAAATTCGTTGTTTTTACTACTTCCCCCTCATCGGTTACCATTACACAACGGTAATCGGGGTGTAGATGAATTAGTTCTAGTCCTTTCTCTTTACCCAACACCATGATGGATGTACTGAAACCATTGGCCTTTTCTGCGCTTGGTCCAATCACAGTTACACTAATCAATCCTGTAGCTGGATACCCCGTAACTGGATTAATGATATGTGCATAACGCTTTCCATTAAACTCAACGTACTTTTCATAACTACCAGATGTAGTAACTGCCTCCCGTTTTAGAGGGATGATAGCGATATACTTTTCTTCATCAAAAGGATTGGTAATGCCGACATTCCAAGCCTTTCCATTGGGTTTTACTCCCCAAGTAGTCATATCTCCAGAAGCATTTACGATACCCGCTTTGATACCTTTGCTTTCCATCAACTCCCTTCCTTTATCCGCAGCATAACCTTTGCCAGTTGAACCGAAACCTATTTTCATTCCAGCTAATTTTAGAAAAACAGTAGAGTTTACACTATCTAGTTCGATATTTTGATAGCCAACTTTTGCTACCGATTTTTGAATTTCTTCGGGTGTTGGCATTTGCTTCATGGAGCCATCAAATTTCCAAATTTTATCCATGGCAGCATAGCTGATATCGAATGCACCCTCCGTGATTTTAGAGAAATAAATTGCTCGTTTGGTGAGTTCGAAGACTTCTCTATCTACTTTTACGGGTTTAACTCCTGCATTACGATTCACCTCCGAAATTTGTGAACTTGCCTTCCAATCTGAAATCAACTCTTCTATTCGGCTCATTTCGACAATTACTTCGTCAATATGTTTTTCGGCTTTCGCGGAATCTGCAGCTACGATGGTAATATCAAAACGACTGCCCATTAACGTAACGGGACGTTGGCGTTGCACTTGGGCATTGGCTTGCAAAGCGTAGAAAAACAATGATAATAGCATGAGAGATTGCTTCGTTCCTCGCAATGACGAACGTTGGAACGTCATTGCGAGTTTACGAAGCAATCTTAAAGCGCTATATAAGTTTGAATTTTTCAACTAGTATTAATAACAATCCGTCAACAACTGCCCTTTTTCTTTATAAAACGAAAGTGGATTACCATTTATTTCCACGCAAATCTCATTCAGTGTTTTTTCTACATCTTGCTGCATCAATAACGAACCACAAATCATTACTACACCCCCATCTTTTAATAAACTTGCCAATTCCGCAGCATCGTTACGGATTAAATCCATCACATAACAATGATTTTGCTCACGCGAGAAAGCAATTTGATAACGCTGCAATTTATGATGCTGGATTTGTTGCGCCAAAAACGCCTTATGCTTTTTAATCACGTCAGTTTCTTTACGGAAACCGATATATAAACGATTATTACTGTTCTTCGTACTTTGCGAAATCATCCCTAAAAACGGAGCAATACCAGTTCCGTTACCAATCATCGCTACAGTTTTGTTTTTAGGCAAATGAAAGGATGCATTGGTCACCATTCTAGCTCTGAAAACATCTCCCGCTTTGAGCTTATTCAAATATTCGGAACCCAAACCATATTCGTGAAGCTTAACTACCAACTGTACATTTCCGTTGCAACGAGCTACAGAATATAAGCGCTCCCGATTATCATCGGCAGGATAAATGGCCAACAAATCTCCAGACGTAAATTTAGTTCTAGCAGGTGTGCGAATGGTAAGCATAAAAGTTTGTTCATCTGCATTTACTTCCGTCCTATCCAACACCATCATTTTCTGCAAACCTTTCGGTTTTTTAGCATATAAAGCTGGTGTAGTGGCCAATTCTATGGTTGTTTTTTCGCTCCAAGCTTTTACCCAAGCCACAAATTCTATTGCAGACTTATCATCAACCGTGTGAAGCGCTATCAATCGTTCTGCCCAAGTTTGTGCAGCTAACTTTTGGTCTACCTGTTTGGCAAATTCACAGAAATCTGGGTAAGCATGCGAGCCAAAACCAATTACAGAGAAATGCATCTGATGCTTTTGCGGATACTTATCAATGAGTTGTAGTACTTTATTTCCATTAGTTGGCGGATCTCCTAAACCGTAGGTAGAAGTAAATACCATCAAATGCTTTGCTTTCGGAAAAGTTTGATACTGATTTAACTGAGCCAAATAGGAAACTTTTCCTTGCGCACTTAACTGCTCGTGAATAGCATTGGCGAAACGAAGCGTACTTCCATTTTCTGTACCTACCAATAAAATATATTCAGCATCCTGAGTTTTGTGTTTATTCTTAATCTTGGTCGCTCTTCTTTTCAGCGTAATGGCAAAACCAGAATAAATGAAGAACAGGATATTTAAACAGGCAATCCCCAAAATAATTGCCCAAATAATGTTAGTACGACCAGTATGTAAATCTAAACTGAGGTTTTCTAACAATAAAGTGCTTGGATATTTAACTTCACTCAATACCTGTCCATCAAACTGATTTACAATCAATTCTCGATCTTTCAGTTTAAGGTTATAATATTCTTCGGGATCTTCGGCAAAAGGAAATTCTATCTTTTTAACATCCGCCAGTTTAGTATTTTTAAACAGAGCGAAATCAGCCAATTTCTTTTGAACCGGCTCTTCTTCTGAAGCTACAATTTCTTTATGTTCGGCTTTATGTTCTGGAAACAACTGAAACCTTGCCATAGACAGATAGGTTCCCGTTAGGGCAATAATTAGCACCGGAATTAAAATAATTCTACCAGTAATAACATGATAATACTGGGCGAAATATTCTCTGATCACTTTCGTAAAAAAACGCTTCATCCCACGCTGACGTTGGACAACCAAAGCCAGACCAGAAATAGCGATTAAGAACAGTAGAAATGAAATTATCCCAATGATTGCACGGCCAGTTTCCTTCAAAAACAAAGAACGATGAAGGGCAATATTCCAAGTCACAAAAGCACTTTTTTCTATCGGTTTGCCTAAAACCTTTGCCGTTATGGGATCAATGTAAGCATCAATTTCATTGCTCTCCTCATCAAATCCTTTTAAACGAACAAAACCATTATGGTCTACATCAATCTCACTGATTTCAGAGAAATTTTTCTTTAAAACAGGAACCGTTTGGGCTAAGGTAATTTGATCAAAATTAGCAACACGATAGGGTGGCATTTTTTCTTGCACCGCATCTATAGCAAGTATGGCACCGGTAACCGATGCCATAACTAGAAAAAGCGATGAAATTAATGCCAGTGCCAAATGGGCATAACGCCAAATGGATAGGGTCATTTTATATATTTACGATTGTACTTTACTGAATCTAACGTATTTGATGTAGCCTTTACCATCGGCTTTACCTGCAAGTCCTTCCGTAGTCAAAGGAATTTCAACATCGGCAACGTGGTACTTTTGTGCTTCTACCGAACTTTCGAAACGTAGTTTGTAACCTTTGTTAATTACAGCGTCGTCGATATCCAGATTTACCATAGTTCTATCACCGCCACCAATAGAGGCGCCAGTTTTACCGTCAATTTTTTTAGTTTTATTGAAGAACTTAAACCACTCTTTAAATCCGTTGTACCACTTTTTGTCATCGCCCATCATATACAACGTTTTCTCATAATCTCCCTTTGGGTTGATTAACGAAACCACGATATAAGCCTCTTCACCTGTATACGCATTCATTTGTAGCATACACTTGTATTTAGAAGTTTGAGCTTGTGCCTGAGCAGCAATAGTTAATAATAATCCTAGCGCACAAATCTTTAAAAAAGCCTTCATTCAATTATTTTAAAAAGTTAACAGAGATATTTTTTTCTGACAAGAATTTGTTTTCAGCAGCTAAATCAAAAGCAGTTTCATCGAAATCGGTTTTAATCGCTTTATCAGCACCAATAGCTACTAAATATTTCAAAATTTCATCATCCTTAGAAATCAAGGCAGCTCTGTGCAATACAGTTACACCTTCTTTGTTTTTAGCATTCACATTTACCTTCAAATCATTTAGTTTCTTCAACAAACCTAAATCTAATCTAGCAATAGCTACGTGATATAAAGTACTACCATCTTTTTGAGGAGCAGCGATATCTAATCCTTTTGAGGTTAATAAAGCCAATTTCTCAGCAAACTCGTCTTTTTGAGCTTGCGGTGCACCAGGACCGCCCGGTCTACCAGCTGGCCTATAGCTTTCTACAAGATAATAAGCCAAATTATTACCAGCAGCATCTTCTATTTTAACGTTAGCACCTTTACCAATTAAGTAAGCAGCCACTTCAGAAGAACCATGTGCTATTGCCTCAGTTAATGCAGATTCACCTTTTTTATTTACGGCATTGATGTTTTTAACCTTTGGAGCTAACAATTCTAAAACTGATAAATTTCTGCCAGCAGCAGCATTCATGAAAGGTGTATTGCCTTCTTCATTAGCTTTATTTCCGTCCACTCCTTTTGCCAAGAAATACTTGATGATTTCTTCTTGGTTTGGTCTGCGAACAATATTATGCAAAACGTTATTTCCCTCTTTATTGGTAGCTGATGGGTTTAATTTCAAATCCTCTACCAAATATTTATACAATTCTAGCGAAGCCGATGACATACGACCACCCTGAGAAGCATAGTATAAAGCTAGGCCTGTTGGTTTTGCACCTTTAGCTAATACAGCTTTCAAAAGCTCTATATTACCACTTTTAGCAGCATAATCAAAAGCTGTAGCGCCTTCAGCATCAACGTCTTTGAAAGATAAACCTTTAGACACCAAGTAATCAGCCAATTTCAAATCTTTATCAGCAGCAATACTCAATAACAATAAGTTTGCTCCGTTTGTATATTTCTTTTTAGGATCTGAACCTAATTTAAAGAAAGTATCGTATAAAGCAGTGTTAGCTTGACCAGTAGAAGCTGCGTAAGCCACCACTGGCGTACCATAACTATCTCCTTTTTCAGCATCAGAACCACGTTTTAATAGTTCACTCACTAATTCTATATTACCTTTAGACGCAGCCCAATGTAAATAAGTACGGCTATGGTGCGTGCCTTTAGTAACAGGATTTCCTTCTTGGTCTAACAAAAACTTGATCGTTTCCAATGGAGCATCAGCATTGATTGCCATAGAAGTCGGGTCAAAATGTCTTTGATCAGACTCTGCTGGATTATTTCCTTTTGCAATTTCGGCTTTTACAGCTTCTACAGTAGGTTTTTGTTTCCAAAAATCTGATTGTAATAATGAATTTCTATTCTGTGCATTTGCTGAGACTACTGCAAATACAAATGAGGCGATAAGTGCTACTTTCTTCATTTCTATTAGATAAGTTTATGAATGTGCCGCAAAATTACTTATTTAGACTAAGTCTACATAATATTACCGTAGCTTTTTTTCGCTTTGCGTCATTTTTTTATCTATTATCTGTCTGTGTTTTTTAATATGTGCATCATATATTTTTCATGAGTTATCTTATCTCCTATTTATAAAATATTTTTCATGTCATCCTTTAATCCCTCGACTTTTTCACACGTACTATTTCGCTAAAATAATAACAATCTCTTCTATTTTTATAAGTCATCAAAAATGTCTCGCCCCATTAAATAAAATTTAATTATTTGAAAAATAACGAATTGCATTTTTTAAAGCATCTAAATCAAAAAATATTTGATTTGAATAGATAAAGTTGTACTTTTGTGACACGAAAAAACACGGTGGCTGTAGCTCAGTTGGTTAGAGTATTGGTTTGTGGTGCCGAGGGTCGTGGGTTCGAGCCCCATCAGCCACCCTTTATGGGGCAAAGACTTTTTAAAAGGTTTTTGCCCCATTTTTTTTTGCCCGTAACTCTTTGTTTTCCATATAGATTAGCTCGGCGGCCCAGTTGAGACGGGGAGTTCGACATGTACCATCTGAGTAGCTCAATTTTTCAGGGAATAAAAGCCCTACTAGGTATCTTTTTACAGGCACGGAGGCCGAATCATAGAGCTTATCCAATTCTAAAAGCACATTTACAGCATCTTGAGCCAGTTTTTTAACATTTAAAGAGTTCGACTTTTGGACAGTGATCTCAGAAAACTGCATCTCCAAACGTGCAATTGTCGAACCATGCTCCTCTTTGACCTTTCGGTATTCGCTGGATTCGAGTTCACCGAGAAGCAACTAAAAAGGATTGTATCGTTTTTCCAGATTTTTCAATTCGGATTTACAAAGAAATCACGATCAAAAATATTGTTGGCATAGCTCTTGTTTACGTTAGATATATCGACTTATTATATATTATGAATAACCTAACCGCGTTTATTTTTTGCTTTTTTTGTTCTGTAATTGCTTTTTTGGTATTAGGCATAAATTATTTCGCACTGTATCAATTGCTTCCGATAACCATTTTTTATATTTTCCAAGTTACTTTGTTTAGAAACATAAAAGGAAAGTTACTAATGACATGTTATGTTTTATCAATTGCACTATTTCTTTTATTTCCACTAATCGCACAAATCAGCTGGTATTTTGATATTAACCATTTAGCTTCCAAATCTTCCACAAGTGGACTGCTATTTGTATGGCTTCCAATATATGCCATAATCCCTGGAATTCTTATTTGTTTTTTCGCGTGGTTGATTAAGCCAAAAAATAGCATGTAAACGGATATCTATGCCAGCCTCGTGTGTTGGTAATATATGAAAATAAAGGTATTTGAATAGAAAATATCTACATAGGAATTGATTTACAACGAATTTAACTATTTTACAATTATAAATCGACTTAATGTATATTAGGAAAATTAATATTCTGAACGTTACGATAGAGAACTTTCAGTGTGATATCACCCATGAGGTTTTGCATTGATACCAGAAATACTTGCCGAATTAAGTATTTTTTCGCAAATAAATATATTTTGGCTGGTGCTACGATAACTGACTATTTTTAAAAAACTAAAATGGTTTACAACCTAACGAACCTTACCTATTTGGAAGATTGGCATTACAAAAATTCTGCAGTTTTTTCGTAGTCAAACTCAGCTCACTTACATGCGAAGTACTTACATAGCTATTGGAAATCGGTATTGATACGGCAAAAGCTAATAAACACATTTTCGGTAGTCTCTCGGGTTTCAAAATCCATACAGCACCTGCTTATATACCAACAATGATAAAAAAAATAATCACTATTTTTTTTATCAAAATCCTCCACAAAAGGCACTCCTTTAGCAGAATCAAATACAAATTTATCTAATTAATTTTTTAACTATTAACTCATCATATATTGAGCTTAATCATTACTAATCAATGTTTTCTGTTTCCGTTCCTAGGATCAGTCAAAAGCGTTGCATGTAATTATCGTTAACCAAATTTTAGATTAAATTGTATGAAAAAACTATTGACTTTTCTAAGTGTGATTACTTGTCTCCTTCTGGATGCACAAGCTCAAACTATTACCAAAAGTTGGGATTTTGACGACCCTGTAACTGCCGGCAAGGCCGATGGCTGGAATATTTATGCTTACGGCAGTCCAAATACTGCAAGTGGAATCCTAAATCTTACCGCAACTCGTAATGCAGGCTACTGTGATATTAACTTTGCTGCACCAGCTGCTACTAGCATTGTTGATCCAGCGGTTTCGAAACGATTTGTAATCAGGGTAAAGAATGGCACAAAAGATCGTATTGCAAATTTTATCTGGACCACAGACGCTGGAGATAAAAAATTGGAAATATTGATGTCCACAGAAGATACTGACTTTAAAGAATATGTATTGGACATGACGCACGATTTACGCTGGACGGGTACTATTTCCAAGCTTAAGCTTCAATTGCCAATTCCAATTAGCATAAATTCGGATGGTCTTCCAATTCAGATTGACTACATCCGTTTTACAGAAGCTTTAAGCACAGCACAATTACCTACGCTAGTTGCTAAAAACCCTGCTCCTTTTGGTGTAAACTTAAGCGGTGGCGAATTTGCATTTAGTCAACCCGCATCTAGTTGGCGCTACCCACGTACGCAAGAATTAGACTATTTGGTAGCCAAAGGATTTAAACTAATCCGCTTACCATTTTTATGGGAACGTGTACAACCTACCCTAAACGGTGATTTAGATGAAGAATCCTTATCGCACTTAAAAAACATTGTATGGGCAGCACGTACTAGGGGAATTTGGGTAATGCTAGACCTACATAATTATAACAGAAGAAGATTTTTAAATGGAACAGAAATTACAGACAAACTAATCGGAACACCTGAAGCACCAGTTACGGCTATTCAAGATTTTTGGAAAAAAATGGCTTTTGAATTTAAGGGTTTCGATAACATTTATGCACATGGCATTATGAACGAACCTTATGGCATACCTAAAGATTTTATTGCACCATGGGCTAATACTGCACAAGCTGTTATTGACGCGATAAGGACAGAAGATACGCAAAACACAATTATGGTTGGTGGTCAAGATTATAGTTCTGCTGCTAGATGGGTTGCACAAAGTGATAATTTACGCAAGCTAAAAGATCCATCAAATAACTTAATGTTTGAAGCACATATCTATTTTGATAAAAATTCTTCCGGCGAATACTCAAGTTACGTAGTAGACAATGCTAATCCACAAACTGGAGTTAATCGTGTTACACCTTTTGTAGAATGGCTTAAAAAATATAATCTAAGGGGAATAATGGGTGAATACGGCATCCCTAACAATCCAAATGCAGATTCGGATAAAACCGATGCTACTGATAATAGCTTATGGAATACGGTGCTAAACAATACATTACAATACCTGTCAGACAATGGTGTTAACGGAACTTACTGGTCTTACGGAACTTCTTGGGGAACGTACAAGTTAAACGTACTACCAAACACCAATGGCACCGAACGACCGCAAATGGCAGTACTTGCCAATCATTTGTTTGCTAATTTGCCATCAAACCTTTCGGGTATTAATAGTCCGTTAGTAGCTGCATATAATGTAGCTAAACCAGTAAGCTATAAACCAACTGCAACCAATAACCCAACAGGTTATATCGTTACGCAATTGCCTACTGGCTTAAGTTATAATAGCACAACACAAGAAATTACCGGAACCATACCTGCTGGCACACACATTATAAAAATTAGTGCTACCAATGCTAATGGAACTGGAGAAATACGAGACGTTGAGCTTAAAGGAGTAGCATTAAAAATCCCTGGAATATTAGAAGCCGAAAATTATGATGGTGGTGGAGAAGGCGTAGGCTACGCTGATAAAAGCATTGGAAACACTGGCAATTTCCTCTACAGAGATGAAGACGTAGATTTTAGAAGATCTAACACATCGCCAAATTACATCTACTCGGTAACCAATACTATAGCTGGCGAATGGCTAAAATATACAACTAACGTACAGCAAGAAGCCAGTTATAGAGTAAAGCTGAGATATACCACCGAGACAACTGGCGCAATGGTTAACTTAAAAGTGGATAACGTTTTAGTTGCCGAAAATATTGAACTACCTGTTACCGCTAACCTAAATACTTGGGTAGAGAAATTCTTTGAGATCCCTAATTTAACTGCAGGGGAACATGTGTTTACGCTAGAAATTGTAAGCGGAAATTTTGACTTAGATAGAATGGATTTCAGCGTGGTACAACCTGCTGTTACACCAACAAATTTAGCGGCCACAGCGTCCGGAAGCGCAAAAGTCAGCATAAGCTGGAATGCATCTGCAAATGCGACTTCTTATAAATTGGAGCGTTCGGAAGTTGCAAATGGCACTTTCACGACAATAGCACAAAACCTTACCGCTACTACTTTTGAAGACGAAACTGTTACTCCAGCGACCACTTATTACTATCGAATTAAAGGTGTAAACATTTTAGGAGATGGTGTTGCTTCTGCTAACGTTACTGCAACTACAGCAGCTTTCACCATTCCTGCGAAAGTGACTGGCGTAACTGTTGCAGCTGGCAATGCTTGGGTAGAGTTAAATTGGACATCACAGTTAGATGTGCCAGAATATTTAGTTAAAAGAGCCACTACACTAGGAGGTCCGTATACTACCCTTGCTACTGTTACAACTACGTCTTATAAAGATGAAACTGTCATCAATAATACCAACTATTACTACGTAATTTCTGCTAAAAATAGTTTAGGTGAGGGCGCAGATAGCGATGAAATTCTTGCAAAACCTAGCAACGAGGAGTATGCTTACTGGAAATTCGATCATAATAATACGACTACATCGGTAACCGATTCTTGGGGTACTAACCACGGTAGTTTTGACAATGACGTAATAATTAATACAAATACGAGTGAGTCGGACCTTACATTTATAGAGCCTGCGAATTCACATTTAAATAATTCTTTACGTTTTAGAAAAAAAGCTAAATCTTATGTAAAGCTCCCATCAGGCCTAATGTCTGATGTAAATGACTTCACTATAAGTTTGTGGTACAGACAGATTTCTAATGTTACTAGTGCCAGAATTTTTGATTTTGGTGTTGGCGATGAATATGCTACAGCTACACCAACCGCAGACAGAAAGATGATGTACCTAATTGCGAGGGGAACAAATGACCGTCTAATTTACGGAATTCAAAATGGAGCTGTTACGCAAACCATAGAGACTGGTACAACATTACAAATTGGCGCACAATACTGGACACACATTGTAATAACACAATCTGGCAGCACAGTAACAGTTTATGTGAATGGTGTACAAACAGGACAAAAAACGGACATGACCATTAAACCATCTGATTTAGGTACAACCACACATAATTATTTTGGACGATCTCGTATTTCGGGAAGTTCTAGAATTGACGGTGTGTTAGATGAGTTTAAGATTTACAACAAATCGTTAACGGGTACAGAGGTTAATCAGCTTCGTGCAGGCGTACTACCGGTTGCTTTTCTTGATTTTGAAGCGCAAAAACAAAAAACTGGAAGTATTGCATTAAACTGGAGTACTGCTTCGGAGAAGAACAACTCACATTTTGAAGTTTTGCGCTCAGCTGATGGAAAATTCTTTGATAACATAGCGCATGTAAATGGCAACCTAAATACCAGTGAAGTTAAAAGCTACAGTTTCGTAGACCGTACGCCAAAATTAGGTATCAATTACTACAGTTTAAAACAAGTTGACTTGGATGGAAAAGAAGCATTTCACCCAAAAGTATTGGCTATTTCTGCAAGCTTAAATAACGATGCAGATTTGAAAATGTATACAGCTGGAGGAAAGCTAAACGTACAAGTAAATGCTATTGAGGCAACAAGCTTCGAAGTTTTCTTATCTGATATGACAGGAAGAGTGCTGGCAAAATTTGCAAATAAGGTTGTGTTGGGTAATAATGCTTTTGAATTCCCGCTACCAAAATTTGGTCAAGGCACTTACATAGCCACCTACCTGAGTAAAGGGCAGAAAAAGAGCATAAAACTGATCATCAATTAATCACTAAGCTATATAAATAGAAAGGTCCCGAATTTTTCGGGACCTTTCTATTTAGCAAAACTATTTAAAATAATTAATCTTAACTACGATCTAAAATCCTGTCTTAATTAAATGCTTTTTTTTAGTTGACTACAACATTGTGAGCGATTGAATGGAGGTTCGTTGATCGTTAATACCTAGCAACTTTTGATCTAGCTAGTTTGAGTTAGCTCTTTTTTTTATCGATAGCTAGCAGGGGCTTAAATATATAAAAACTTAGTGCATTTTTTGTGCTGTGACCGTAGTTTTAACCTTATTTTTTCCAATAGGTTATTCCTTCAACTTTCTTTATGGAAATTAGCCTTAAAACTTCATATGCATGCATTGAATCAGATCTTAATTCAGCAACCTCCAAACTTAATCTAATCTTTTTACCATCGTTAAGCAGTTCATCTTGATTATAGTACCTTATGTTTTCATAGTCAGCAGGATTTAGAAATACCAATTTTACTTCGCCATTGTCTTGTCTGAGTCTGATGAACGCCTTACGTAGCAGTTTTCTTTTCACCATAAATTGTAGCAGCTCATTATCCTTTCTTTTTTGCATTGCAACTGTACGGTTATTGAAAGGATTGATACCTGATTCTATTTTAGCTAGTATGCTATCTGGAGCAGCAAAAAATTGAGGTAGGTCGATGAGTTTAAAATACAAGTCTCCTTCAAGTTTTATCTTATCTGTTTTGCAAGAGCTAAAGCAAATAATAACTATAAATACATTAAAAATATTTTTCATTTTATTGCGTTAAACATTCTATTGTGATTAACTTTTCATAAACCTAGCTTAACTTTAAGTGGCCTTTTTAGCTTCACGTTAAAATCCAACAAGTAATCGAACCACTGGTTATTATTCGTGATTTCTCCTGCTTTGTTCCATGCTGCACCAGTATAGTAAACTATCGGCTGGTTTGATTTCACAGCAGTTATGCCCAACAATTGATTGCTTTTTTGAATAACCTTTACAGGAGTTTTTGTAAAAATAGCTCCCACCCCAGTAATTCCGTCTTCGCCATGTACAGGTTCCCAATATCCTAAAATACCGGCTTTAGCATCCGTAAATACCTCTTTCTTTTCCTCTTTTCGAGTAGCTAAACCAACCGCTACAGGCAATTCTTCTTGTGCGCTAAACGTATAACTGTTTTCAACTCTGTTTAATTGCGAACCAGCATCGATGGAGATTTGTTTAGTAACTTTAATTTTAACTCCATTAGCCGAAGCTTCATCATAAATTAATTGAAAAGATGTACGTAACGGGCCGTTATCTAAAATTTTATAAGAACTGTAATTCCCTAAATACCAAACAGTATCAGCCAAATAAGGCGCCATATCTCCTGCGCCCAATGTAGTACCAACACTGTAGTAATCTAAACCATCGCCGTGGTCTTTGTGGTAATTTTCTACTTTGTATCTCTTATTGATCACCATTGCTGATGTACGCTTAACCCAAACATCCATCCCGTGAGCATTCTCGTTGGTGTTTTCTAAAGCTTTACCATACATCCTGAAAGCTATTTTATCATTCTCCCAAGTAAAATCGTCTTTACGCTCTGGCACATAACGTCCATAGGTTTTTGCAGCAATTTTATTTGGCTTACCTTTTACAAATTGCAACTGTAATTTTGCCTTCGCTTTTACAGAAACTTGCAACAATAAAAACTTCACCTCTTTACCTCCTAGCTTCTCCAATTGATAAGGAATTTGGCCAGCAGTTGCTTTGTTAATCACTTCAAAATTTGCAGTATCAACTTTAGGGTAAGCCTTTAAAACCTCAGCCCAGCTAACACGCACCAATTCATTATTTCTATTTAAATTCGATGGATTTTCTATCGTAATAGTAGGTTTGTTTTTTTGCGCAAAAGTACCAGTTGCAAAGCAAAATAAACAAATAACAGCAGCAATTTTCTTCATTTCTTTCAGTAAAATATTATTGCTAATCTACTACTTTTTGTCCCGCTAGTAATCGCTTGTAACGTAACAGTGCTTCTACATAATAATAATCTGCATAGGTAAGTGGCACGTCAATTTCGCTTTTAGCTGGAATGTTACCCACACTATATTTTAATAAATACCCGCCATTATCGCCAAGTGCAGCTTTATAAGTTGGAGCGCTTAAATTTTGGATAATGGTGGTAGCGATATCAAAATACTGCGCACTCAATTTACCTTTCACTTGCGTGCTCATTTCTAAAAAAGCAGAAGCCATTAACGAAGCTGTAGAAACGTCTCTATTGGTACGATAAGCAGCGTATTTACTTGTATCTGCTAAATTTGGCGCATCAAAATCCCAATAAGGAATTAAATCTTTTGGCATATTTGGATGCTTGAGCATGTATTTAGCAATTTTATTGGCAAACTTCAAGTATTTCTTATTTCCCGTTTCGCGGTACATCATGGCATAACCATATAAACCCCAAGCCTGCCCCCTCGCCCATGCCGACTCGTCAAATGCACCTTGGTTAGTTTTCTTTTTAATTACTGAGCCATCTTTCGGATTATAATCTACCACGTGATAACAGCTCATATCTTTACGATAATGGTTTTTCATGGTAGTATTGGCATGTGTTACTGCAATATCTTGAAACTGCTGATTGCCACCCAAACGAGCCGCCGCAGTCAAAAACTCTAGGTTCATCATGTTATCGATGATCACTGGGAAGTTATCAAAATCCCAAGAACGGATAGTTTTTGTAATTGGACTGTATCGGGTAGCCAATGATTTAGCTCCTGTGAGCAAAATAGGTTTGTAAGTAGCCGTATCGCCAGTAATTCGCATCATGTTACCGAAACTGCAGTAGAGCATAAAGCCCAAATCGTGGGTAGTTTCGTTAAACTGTTCTTTTTCTAACAACTTCAGTTTTTGCTGCGCCAATTGCAATAATTCTTTGTCTTTAGAATACTCGTACAAATAAAGTAGTGTCCCTGGGTAAAATCCCGATGTCCACCAACCACTTTCGGAATTTGTAGATTTACCCTTTTCAAAACTTCTCGGTAACATGTGTTCTGGTGTTTTTGTAGCCAACACCTTAATCTGTTTTACCGCATCATTTAATTGTTGATTTAAAAATGTAGTATCTAGTTTCTTTTGAGCAAAACTTGCAGATAAACTTCCACACGATAGCGTAGAAAAAACTAGAAAAGTCTTGATAAGATTAGTCTTTTGCATCAGAAAATATTTTGAATGAAAGATTTTTAACAATTACTTGATTTTCTCTACTGAAGCTTCGTCGCCAGTCATGGTTCTTGGCAACATGAAAACGTCACCTTTTTTGTTGGTAAAGTACAAGTTAGATTCTGATGGTTTACGTCCGTTACCATCTGCCCAAAATCCATAAAAATCATCGGATGCGTTGTTTGGCTTACGCACATAAGAGTGGTTTCTCTCGCTATTTTTAGTAAGTTGTTTAGAAATTTTCCAAGTTTTACCATAGTCTTTACTCAACCAAGAAACGACATCGCCACCTGGGTTATAAGCTTGCGGACCTGTTGCCGTCGGACCAATCACTCTGAGTTTATTTTTACCTTCTGCGTAGATAGAACCCATATCATAATTGCTATCTGATGAAGTAATCACTGTACTCTTCCAAGTGTTTGTTTTTTTATCCGTGTAAAAAAAATGCCAATCTCTAGCACCATTTTGTGGACCAGGTTGAGGACCTTTGCTAGATACAGACAAAATCAATGGTTTTCCATCTTCGTCTAAATTCACATCCAATAGGTAATTATTAAGTTTTGAAGAAGTAAAATCCTTTACTAAAGCAATGTTCTCTCTTTCGGTCAATGGTAATTTTGGATTTTTCCCATCCATAGTTTGCCAGCTTTTGCCCCAATCAGCACTTTCTAAATAGTACAAGTTGGTTCTATAATCCAAGCCTTTACCATCTGGGTGATAATCAAAAGCTACGGCAATTTTACCGCCAACTTTTGCACTTACCTGATAGTGTCCACCTTCGATATTGCCAATCACTTTCCATTTGTCCCATTTCTGGCCATCTTTACTGGTGTTGAAACCAATTACACGCCTTGCATTTTCATCATATCTAGAAAAAAGTGCTAAAAACCCTTTTCCTTTCTCATAATAAACCTGAAAATAAGAGAAGTTGGTAAACGGTGTTTCTACTCCTTTTACATCTTCGGTCGCATTTGCCAATTCAAATTTGCTGATATCGTAAGGTTTTACAGATTTAGAAATATACGACGGGCGCTCTACTCCATGTGACGTAGAAAACATCCAGATGTATCCCAATGAATCAATAGAAATTACTGGATTATCGTGCGCATCTACTGTCTTTTTATCTAAAACTATGGTTGGATTAGCCACCTTTTTAGTAGTATGGTCGTAATAAGAAATACTGTGCAATAAAGTGCTGTTTTTAGCATCGGTACCACCGTAACAAAAGAAAGTCTTTTTTACTTCTTCAGCGTAAATTGCAAATGGTCTGTGGTTTGCAGGATAAGTACCCAAGCCACCACTGTATTTGTAGGCATATTCATTGCCCGTAGGCTGTATCATATACCAAATTCCTTTAAAGCCATTTGCTTTTTTATTGAGCAGTTCTTTTGGTTTTGCAGCTTTTTTGTCTTGCGCTTTTACCTGTCCAACCAAACATGCCATTAACACTGTTAAAATAAAAATCTTGAAAGTTTCTCTCATCATTAGGTCTCCTTATTAATCTAAACGTATCTATATTACTTCACTCGTTGATCCATTTGCTGAAATTTCTAAACCCTCGTTTTTAGCGATAAGTTTAGCAATAGTTTTTACAGATTCCGAAGAGCGAAATCCATCTTCTGGTGTATTGATGACATAGTCTATCAATTTGTCTATCGTACTTGTTGCCGCATGCATTCTCGTATCCGACGACGCGTAGTAAATGTAAACATCGTCGCCATTTTGTATCCAGCCGTTGCTGAACAATACATTTGACACATCGCCAATTCGCTCCTCACCTTCTGGCGCCATAAAATAGCCTGCAGGTTTGTGGGTAACTTTAGCAATGTCTTCCAAATCTGTCATAAAGAGATACAAAACATAACGTAAGCCTGCCGCAGTATTACGTACACCATGCGCCAAATGCAACCAGCCTTTAGTTGTTTTAATTGGCGCTGGCCCTAATCCATTTTTCCCTTCGTAAACGGTATGGTAAACCCTATGGTCTATTACTTTTTCATCCTTTACTATCGGATTTTCGATATCATCACATAAACCAAATCCGATACCGCCACCTTTGCCAGCCTCAATAAAGCTGTCTTGCGGACGAGTGTAAAATGCGTATTTACCGTCCACAAACTCGGGATGTAACACCACATTACGTTGTTGTGCAGATTGGGTTTTAAGGTCGGGAAGGCGTTGCCAGTGTTTCAAATCTTTGGTTCTCACAATGCCACACTGCGCTACCGCTGCAGACTGGTCTCCGTCTGGTGCATTTTTATCCTTCCGTTCGGTACAGAACAAACCGTAGATCCAACCGTCTTGGTGCTGCACTAAACGCATATCATAAACGTTCGTATCTGGCTCATTCGTTTCTGGAATTACAACTGGATAATCCCAAAAGCGGAAATTATCAATTCCGGTATCACTTTCTGCTACGGCAAAAAAAGATTTACGATCATTTCCTTCTACCCTTACCACCATTAAAAACTTGCCGTTAAAAAGGATGGCTCCAGCGTTAAAGGTGGCGTTAATCCCAAAACGTTCCATTAAGTACGGATTGGTTTGCGGGTTTAAATCGTACCTCCAATTTAAAGGTGTATGTGCAGCGGTAAGCACCGGATTTTCATATCTATCGAAGATTCCATTCCCCAAACCGCTTTTATGATTTTTTGTAGTAATCAAATCAAAATGAGCTTGCTGTAGTTCGCTTAACCTCTTCTCAAAGTGCAAATTCATAAATTTATTATTAATCTTTTAAGTGCTTAATTTAGTCCTCCAGCTTATTCCACCACGTTCTTTTTAAAATGAGAATGATGACGAATAATATGGCAATTGTTATTATTAAAGGTAGTTTCATCCACATCACCAAGTACATTGGCAATAGCGTAAGGCAACATTGCGCCACAATGCCGAGTGATACGTTAAACATGTCTAACCCAAAGCGTTTGTTGGCCTTAAAATATGGTTGGTCCTGCAAAACCAATTCATGCACAGGTTTCCAAAAACCCCAAGGTTTTACAGTGGCGTAAAAGTCTTTCAGTATTTTTTCATCTGTAGCTGGTGCGGCGTAGGTTCCCACAAAGCATCCAATTAATGAAATCACGAAAAGCAATGGCCAAACATAAAGCGGTAAAATGCCATCGAACAGGAAAGGAAAAACCAATGCAGCTGCAATGCCTGAGGCCATGCCCCAGAAAAATCCGTTGGCGTTAAATCTCCACCAATACCATTTTAGCATATTAGAGGCGATATAACCACCGTACAATGCACCAACTATCCATTGCAGAATACTGTTTACATCTTTGGCGAAGAAACCTAATATTACACCAACCACAACTACCAATATGCCAACCAAATAGTTCATTTTGATTATTTTTTTTGTGGAAGCCGTTGGGTTAACGTATTTCAAATAAACATCGTTAACGATATATGCTTGTGCTGCATTTAAGGTTCCAGAAAAAGTCCCCATAAATGCGCCCAATAAACCTGTAAGCACCAAACCTAAAATCCCTACGGGTAAAAAAGTGTTAATCGCTGCTGGCAAAATACGTTCAAAATCTGTTCTATTTGCACCACTGATCCCCATCTGGTTATAGTACAGCAGCGCCAATACCGTTAAACCAATAATCATGGAATAACGCACTGGCAACAATACCAACGATACAAAACCAGTCATTTTAGAGGCTTCCTTTGGAGATTTTGTAGATAGCACTTTTTGCATATCGTAACTTGGCGATGGACCAGCTAAACTCGCAAAAACGCCTTTAAAGAGCATCATCATAAAGAAAATAGTGAATAAGCCAAATCCATCATCTTCAATTTTCTGATTGGCTTCTGGAAGTATATTACTCCAATCCATGTCTAACTTCCAGCCGAAGAATGGGTCAAACCAGCCCTTTGGCACATTAAGTTGAAAGTTATTTTCTCGAAGATGTAAAAATGCGATAATAGCTATGGCTACACAGCCGATAGTCATGATAATATATTTAATAAAATCGCCCAACACAATACTATGCATTCCTCCCAAAATGGAATAGAACATGGCAAACAAGGTGAAAATAATACCGTAAAAATGTGCAACATATTGTGCAGGAATATCAAATGGGATGTAATCTTGTACTAAATTCCAAGGCACAAAAACTTCGATAAATTTTCCGAGACCTACAAAACCGTAAGCCAAAAAGCCCAAACAGCTAATGATAGCAAACGCCACTACTATGTTATGCGATGCTTTTACGCCAGTACCCACTAAACCAAACCTAGTTGCCAACCATTCTGCGCCAGTATTGGCGTTCGATCTTCGTAGCCATTTGGATAAGAACATCATGTTAAATACCTGATTAAAAACAGGCCATAACCACGGGATCCAAATACTTTTCATACCGTAAACGAAGCATAAAGAAATCATCCACATGGTACCGCTGATATCAAACATATCACTAGCGTCACTTAGACCTAACATATACCATGGAAGTTTTTTGCCTCCCATTAAGTAGCTTTCTTTATTTTGCTTGGCTTTATTCTTGAAATACCAGCCTATCATCACCATCATAATGAGATAAGAAATAACGATAGCGATATCTATAATTTGAAGTTTCAAGTTGGTTACAGTTTATATTGGTTATACAAATGACAATTGGTTTTTAATCTAAAAAGAAATCTTCAAAATGCCACTAATATTGTGGATGTAAATTTCAATAAATAAGCATATCTGTGACTAATACTTTTTTATCCGATTAATATATAATTTTCGACTTCATGCATTTATTAACATGATTATATCTTAAATTTACAATTACCAAGTATTATCAACATGAACGCAAAACCGAATATGATCAAGGAGATTACCCCCTTAACTCCAAACGATTGTTTTACTATTTTTTCAAGAGTAAAAACACAATTCGACTTTCCTTTGCATTTTCATGAAGAATATGAAATGAATTTAATACTGAACGCAAATGGCGCAAAGCGGATAGTTGGCGATCATATAGGCGTAATAGACGATGTGGAACTTGTGCTTGTGGGCCCAAACTTGCCACATGTATGGCTTACACATGAATGCACAACGGAAATTACCGAAATAACCATACAATGGCACCAAGACCTATTTGACGAAAAATTTCTAAAGCGCAACCAAATGAGCTTTATTAGGCAAATGTTTGACAAAAGCCTTCGGGGAATTTCCTTTAATCGTGATAGTGTGATTGCTGCCACACCTCGTTTATTGGCATTAAAAAACACTAACGGTTTCAATTCTGTATTGGAATTATTGAGCATCCTTAACGACTTGTCTATGTCGAAAAGCATGTCTGTTTTATCAGATAGTGGATTTTCAAATGCTAATGCACAAAAATACAATAGTCGAAGGCTAGAGAAAGCATTCGAGTTTATGAACAATAATTACCACAAAGACATTTCATTAAAAGACCTCGCCAAAATCGCCAATATGACGGATGAATCCTTTAGTCGTTTCATCAAAAAACGCACAGGAAACACATTCATTAACTCTTTAAATGAGATTAGACTAGGCCACGCCTCTAGAATGCTCATAGACACTACGCACACGATCACAGAGATCTCTTATTCTTGCGGTTTTAACAATATATCCAACTTTAACAGGTTATTCAAGAAGAAGAAACACTGCACGCCAAAAGAATTTAGAGAAAACTTCTCTGGCAACAGGATATTCATATAACTATTTCAAATTTTAAGTTGGTCGGAAAAGTATTAGTAATAACCAAAAAAGTACGGCATTTACAATTTATAAAAATAAAATTCACGTATTTTTTCTGAAAGCAAATAATCGCATCAATTATTGCAAATAATAGGCTTTTTACGTTTATTGCGAGCCATCGATATGCGCACTAAATTATTTTGCAAATCGGCAATTCATCATCAATGTGAGATTAACTTTAAAATAAGTACGATTTTTCACAGGCTTTTGTTAAAAAAGTATTGGTTTCCTAGAAACTAAACAAGCAACTTTGAAATAACCAAATAATTAAGCTGGCCGCTAAACATATGCCTAAGCTTATGATGCTAAAAACCAAACCTACACTATCCAATTATGAACGCCAACAAATTGATTTCAAAATCAAAAATAGTCAGGAAGTCAGAACCTTCACTTTGCATTGTATTTATTTATCCCAAGTTTTTAGGATAGCAGTATATAAACGTATTACTTATTTAACCAAATATTTAGTTTTTATGGAAAAACCTGTATCGAAGCGTAGAACTTTCAAGCTCCAGTCGATACCGTATCAAGAGAAAAAAACCGCAGTGCCCACAGCTATTTTAACTGTACTTGCACTATTGATCGGTATTGTTTTTTCTACTGGAACGGCCGTAGCTCAAACCACTCAAATTACTGTAACGGGAAAGGTTACGGATGCTAGAAAAGAACCAATACCTGGTGCAAGTATCAAGCTAAAAGGCACAAAAACAGCAGTGGTTACCGACAATCAGGGTAATTATCGCATAACCGTTCCAAATGAAGCTTCGGTACTTAGTTTCGAATTTATTGGCTTTACGTCTTCAGAGCAATCTATAAGTGGTAAAAGAATAATCAACGTAATGCTAGAAGAGTCTAGCAGTACCTTAGACGACGTTGTGGTAATTGGTTATGGCACCAGAAAACGTAGTGAATTAACAGAAGCGGTTAGTTCATTAAAAGGAGAAGATTTAATTGCGAACAACCCAATCAGTGTAAATCAAGGTTTACAAGGTATGATTGCTGGTGTAGAGGTTAATAGAAATGACGGTGCGCCTGGAGCTGGTATTAGCATTACCATTCGTGGTGCAAACTCTTTTAGCGGTAGCGAACCTTTGTATGTTGTAGATGATATTCCAATTACCTCTGCAGGACAGACATCAAACGGAAGTACCGACCCAGCAGACCAACATCAAACCATTAACCCGCTTGCATTTCTAAATCCGCAGGACATCGAGAGTATCGAAATTCTGAAAGACGCATCAGCGACTGCAATTTACGGCTCTAGAGGTTCAAATGGTGTGGTATTAATTACTACTAAAAAGGGAAAAGCAGGTAAAGACAAAATTGAATTTACAGCAAATACAGGCTTAGCTCATATCTCTAACAGAGTTGAATTATTGGGTGCTTACGAGTATGCCTTAAGAAGTAACGAGGCTCGTTTAAACTTTCATCTTTATGAGGGTGCACCACTAGGTATTCCTTTTCCGGGGGCTGTAGCTGTAGATCCCATACTTAACATCACCAAATATATTCCTAAGCCAGAAGATTTTATTACCGGCATACCCGCTGGCAGTACCTATCCAGAAGGATTTACCGGAACCGATTGGCTGGGCACCATATTGAGGACCGCGGTTTCTAACGATTATTCTGTGAGAATATCGGGAGGTAACGACAAAGGAACTTATGCTCTTTCGGGAAACATGGTAGATCAACAAGGGATCATTATCAACACTGGATTTAAAAGATATGGCACCCAACTCAACATCAACCGTAAAGTAAGTAAGGTTTTTGAAATGGGATTAACTTCAAACTTAAGTTTTGGTCAATACAGGCAGGTTAAAACAAATACTGCACAAACTCAATCTAACGTGATCCAATCTGCAATGCTTTACCCTACCATTTATGCATTTACAGACCCTTTTTCTGAATTGCGTGACGACCTATTGACCAACACTAGAGTTTCAAATCCTTATAAAGCGGCAACAGATTCGAAGGATATTACCAGATCAATTCGCGTTGTCTTATCAGGATTTGGACAAGTTAACATTTCTCCAAACTTAAACTTTCGCCAACGTTTTGGTTATAACCTGAACTCAAACCCTCGCGAAACCTATTTAGGAAGAACGGTACACGAAGGACGCCCACCAATTAACGGTCGCGCTAGTGAAGGCGATGCTACCAGCAGACAGTTTACCACAGAGGGCGTATTAACCTATAGAAAAACATTTGCAAAGAAACATACCATCAACGCTGTTGGAGCCGTATCTTTTGAAACTGCAAATGAGAAAAAATATGAAATCAAAGCAACAGGATTTCCTACTGATTTAACAGAAAACTATAATTTTAGATCTGGCTTAATACAATTGCCAACTACCAACAGTAAAAACGAGTATCACCTACTATCGTTTTTGGGAAGAGCGAACTATAGCTACATGGGCAAGTACATTCTTACTGCCAATTTTAGAAGAGACGGTTCCAGCAAATTCTCAGAAGAAAACAGGTTCGCAAATTTCGGATCCGTATCTGCTGCCTGGGCAATAAACAACGAAGATTTCTTCAAACAACAAAAAGTAGTATCTAATGCAAAACTTAGGGTTTCTTATGGTACTACGGGTAACCAAGCCGTAAATCCGTACGCTACTTACTACCAGATGATATCTTCTATCGTATCTGTAGCAGATATTCAACAAAGTGGTTTTGCCTTAAACAAAAACACCTTGGTAGATAAAGACTTGAAATGGGAAACTACTTATCAAACGGATATTGGTTTAGATTTAGGCTTCTTAAAAAACAGATTATCTGTTACCGTTGACCTATACCACAAACGAACTACCGATTTGCTCCAAGCAATGAACGTTGCACCGAGCATCGGCTTTGAAGGTTACATGACCAACTTCGGAACGGTGGTAAACCGAGGCTTAGAGGTGAGTGTTTATGGCGAGCTAATCCGTAAAAAAGATTTTGGCTGGAAAGTAAATGGTAATATCGCTTTCAATCGCAATAAAGTAGCAGACCTTTCAAAAAACCAGTTCAGAAGACTATACACTGGATTGGAGAGTCCAATTATCATTAGAAATGGTTCTCCTATTGGAAGTATCTATGGTATGGTTGAAGACGGTTTTTATGACAGCGAAGCCGAAGTTAGAGCCGATCCTCGTTGGAAAAACCTACCCGATGCTCAATTGAAATCGAAGTTAGGAGAAATCAAATACAAAGATTTAAACGGTGATGGAGCAATTAGCGAAGCTTCAGACCGTGCCATTATCGGCAATACGCAACCCGACTATACTTTCGGAATCACCAACACTTTCAATTATAAAAAATTCACGTTAACAGCATTTATTCACGGTGCAGTAGGTAACGACATTCTTAACACCAATGCCATCAACATTAGAATGGGAGAAAGAACAAGTATGCCAAAATTCGCCTTTGATGGCCGATGGACTCCAGAAACCACTGCAACAGCTACTTGGCCACGCTTAGACGCTGGACAGCTTAGAGAGATGTTTTTCAGTGATCGGTTTGTTGAGGACGGCAGTTTTATTCGCTTTAAAACATTGAGTTTTGGATATACTTTCAATACTAAAGGAAAATTTGCCAGCACCATTAACGTTTACGGCGCAGTTAACAACCTTTTAACCCTTACCAAATATAGCTGGTTCGATCCTGATGTAAATTCATTTGGTGCAGATGCATCTAGAAAAGGTGTGGATATGAACTCCTATCCAAACACACGCACTTACAGTTTAGGTTTTAGATTAAGCTTATAATATGATCGCAATGAAAAAGTTATTCAATAAAAAAATACTATTACTACTAGTTGTCCTTTTTGCAGGCTCTTGTAAAAAAGCATTAGAAGAAACACCTTATTCTTTCGTTACCCCAGAACAACTAGGAGATTCGGAAGAAGCGCTAAACCTCTGGGTTAACGGCGTGAGATCTACTTTCCTAAAAGATGGTTTCTTTCGATTTGAAGTTTTCAACAGACCTTACGAAACCGATTCTGATGACGCTACTGGTGGCGCCTTTGCTTTTGACACTACTGGTGCAGGAAACTTTGCTTCGAATGAGGACATTAGAGGCTACTGGACAAGTCTTTACCTACTCATCGCTCGCAGTAATCACGCTATTCCATTCATTGATAAAATGGAAAACGTTAGTCCTGAGTTGAAAAACAACGCCATTGGCGAACTTAATTTCTACAAAGCATGGGCATATTTCACTTTAGTGAGAGCTTACGGTGGTGTTCCACTAATTAAAGAATCGGTAGTTACAGATCAGAAACTCAACATTCCCCGTTCTTCAATTGCAGACACATACGCCTATATCATTGAGGTACTTAAATTAGCAGAAACACAACTTTTACCTAGAACAAGCGCTAACTATAAAGTAGGCACGATCAGTACTGAAACTGCTAAAACAATGCTAGCAAAAGTATATCTAAATATTGCATCTGCAGCAGTTCCAAACGGTACGATCAAATTATGGGGAGGTCCACAAAAAAATGGCTCTACCCGCATCAATGGTATAGAAATCTTAGTAAATAAAGAACAAGTAGATGGCTTTCAAGGCTTTGATCCAACTACCTATTTTACGCTTGCGAGAGATAAGGCAAAAGAAGTAATTGATGCTGCTGACCAAAGCTATCTTACCACCGCTGGTACCAGACTAGGCTTGTTCAGAAACTGGAGTGATGTTTGGAGCAAAAATTCACGTGGTAGAGGTGAACATTTATGGATGGTTTACAGTGTACCAGGACAAAGCGAAAGTGGAATGGTACTCACTTATCAATACAACGGTCAACATAATGCCAAAGGCGAAGTATTAATTGGCACTGGATTCTACGGTTTATCAGATCATTGGTACAATTTATTTGATTCTAGCGACAGACGAATCAGAGACGGTGTAATCCACAAATGGTTAATCAATAATCCTAACGGTAACCCATTAAAAAGATGGTATCCGCAAAAGGAAATCACTGCAGATCCCGATTCTATTGCAAAATTTGGTTATGATGACCCTAGCTACACTTGGGCTTCGGGCGATCAAGTATTGGCCAGAGTAACTAAATTCTCTGACGTGTCAGATAAAACTTTAAGAAGATCGGACGCTCCTTATCCTTTCTTAAGATACTCAGAAACACTATTGATTTATGCAGAAGCTGAAAATGAAATCAACGGAGCCCCTACTGCAGAAGCAGTTGCTAAAGTTAATTTTGTTCGCCAACGTAGTTATGCGCCACCCATTAACATCAATAATTACAACAGAGATACTTTCCGTTCTTTTGTATTGGAAGAACGAAGAAGAGAGCTAGCTTTAGAAGGTAACAGACAATGGGATTTAAGAAGATGGGGAATTTATTTGCCAGTAATGAATGCAATTGGAGGACTTGATGCAAACAACATCAATAAATCTAGAGAGCGCCGTCATTTGCTATGGCCACTACCACTTACCGAATTAGATGGAAATGAAGCTATAAAAGTCAACAACCCTGGTTGGTAATATTAATTGTTTGCATTTCATCAACATACCTTAAAAAGGAAAATCATGAAAACACTTCAAATCAAAAAGAATTTAAAGCTAGTGCTACTATTTGTGAGCAGCGCAGCTTTGATTACCTGTACAAAAGACAAAGTAGAAAACAATATATGCGATGGAACCGGACAACCGACAATTAGTTCGGTGACCACTGCAGATCGTGCTACGACCATTACCGAGGGCAATTACAACCAATATGTAATCATTAAAGGCGAAAACCTTTGTAACCTAAAAAAGTTTTTGTTTAATGATATTGAGGTAAGCGTAGATCAGCTTTATGCCAACAATAACGAGCTTACGGTTAAAATACCTAATAAGGTTCCAGAAGACCTCACCAATACCATTACCCTAGAAACGCCAACGGGTTCTACAAAGTTTAATTTCAAAATCAACATACCTCCTGTTGCTATCAAAAGTGTTGAAAATGAATATGCACCAGTTGGCACCATTATGGCAATGGCTGGTCAGAGTTTCGATTTTGGTGGTTACCTTAAAGGCGAAGGCAAAGTACTTTTCGGCACTATTGAGGCGACTATCGAAAAAGCAACTGTAGATTCTCTGTACGTTAGAGTACCACAAGGTGCTACACAAGGTATGATCATTAAAACGTTAGATAAGTACGGCACTGAAAACGCGGCTCAATATCCGTATATGGACAAAACCAATATGGTAGTTAATTACGATGACAAGGCGAATGCCTCTGTAAAGTATGTCGGAGCAGATCCGAGACCGGGATCTTTAAGTGGCAACTATGCACATTTTGTAGAAACGCCGATAAGAGATGGTTTTAAAGTAGATCAATTTTTGAAAGGAAGAGTTAACGTACCTCAAGATGTATTGAATAATCCAGCCAATTACGTAATCAAATTCGAAACCGCAACCCTTTTACCATTAAACAAAGGTGGAATTAGAATTTTCGGAGACAATCTCGTTGCACCAAGCAAATACCATCCTTGGAGCTTTACCGCCGCTAGACAACTCCATACCAGTGGAAAATGGATTACGACAACCATTTCCTTACAGGCAGCTATAGGTGGTACGGCAACAATGGCAGCTAGAACAAACAATCAGGTAGAACTTTACGGTGTAGTTACCGTATCAACTGGATTCAACATTGACATCTCGTTCGATAATTGGAGAATTGTAGAAAAGTCAAAATATTAAATCGATAAGTAAATCTCTCAAAGCAGCTAGAAAATATCTAGCTGCTTTTTTTATAAAACATAAAATCGATTTTTATACAATAATGGATAAAATAGTACTAGCCTAATTAACGCTATTTTAAGAGATTTGATTACTAAAAACCAAGTATAACGAACTATAGCCTATAACATCGAAAATTCCTAAAATAATTGTAGTTAAAAAAATCTCACTTTAATAACTAAAAAAACCCAAGGCAATAGATAAAAAACTTTACATGAAGAGAACCATTGGCCCCATGCTGTTACTTGCGCTCGTTTCGGTTGCATTTATTGCCGAAAAAACGCCGATCATTTACAAAGACGCCTCCCAACCCGTTGAAAAACGTGTAGAAGATTTATTAAAACGAATGACCTTAGAAGAAAAGGTGGCTCAAATGAACCAATTTGTAGGTTTGGAGCACATGCGTTCGGCAGAAAAAGATTTAACTGCAGAAGAATTATCAAATAATACAGCCAGAGGTTTTTATCCTGGACTAACTTCTAAAGACATTGGCGCATTGAACGAAAAAGGCTTAGTTGGTTCTTTTCTTCACGTACTTACCGCAGAAGAAGCGAATGACCTACAAAAGATGGCACAAAAAAGTCGCCTGCAAATTCCGTTGCTAATTGGCATTGATGCCATTCACGGCAATGCACAAGTGAGCGGCTGTACGGTCTACCCTACCAACATTGGTCTGGCTTCAGCATTTGACCCAGCTTTGGTAGAAAAAATCTCTAGAGAAACCGCCATTGAAATGCGTGCAACAGGTTCTCACTGGAATTTTAACCCAAACATAGAAATTGCTAGAGACCCACGTTGGGGACGTGTTGGCGAAACCTTTGGAGAAGATACTTATTTAGTAACACAACTTGGTGTGGCTTGTGTAAAAGGCTATCAAGGTGCAGATTTTACAGGAACAGACAAGGTACTGGCTTGTATCAAACACTTTATGGGCGGCACTCCCATCAACGGAACCAACGGTGCCCCAGCAGATTTGTCTGAACGTACCATCCGTGAAGTTTACTTTCCTCCTTATATTGCTGGTGTTAAAGCTGGTGCATTTACTTTAATGACCGCACACAACGAAGTAAACGGCATTCCTAGCCATAGCAATAAATGGTTAATGGATGATGTATTGAGAAAAGAATGGGGTTTTAAAGGTTTTATTGTAAGCGATTGGATGGATATTGAACACATCCACGACCTACATAAAACAGCAGAAACTAATAAAGATGCTTATCATCAAAGCATAGAAGCGGGAATGGATATGCACATGCATGGGCCAGATTTCTTCTATAAAGTAGTAGAATTAGTGAAGGAAGGAAAAATCAGCGAAGAACGTATTAACGAATCTGTAAGAAAAATCCTCGAAGCAAAATTTAAATTGGGCTTATTCGAAAATCCCTTTGTAGATTTGAAGAAAATCAAGAGTACCATCTTCACAAAAAACCATCAAGCAACAGCTTTAGATGCAGCTAGAAAAAGTATCGTTCTACTGAAGAACAACGGCATTTTACCTTTAAAAGCAGGTCAGTTTAAAAATATATTTGTGACTGGTCCAAACGCTAACGACCAAGGTATTATGGGCGATTGGGCGCAACCTCAACCCGAAAAAAATATCATTACCATATTACAAGGCTTAAAAATGGTTTCCCCCGAAACTAACTTTACCTTTTTAGAGCAAGGCTGGAATATCCGTAAAATGGAGAAAGCCAAAGTAGAACAAGCTGCAGAAATGGCTAAAAAAGCCGATTTGAATATTGTTGTAGTTGGCGAACATGCTTTACGTATCAACTGGAACGAAAAAACTGGTGGCGAAGATACCGACCGTTCTGACATCGCTCTTCCAGGATTACAACAAGAATTAGTAGAAAAAATACATGCTTCGGGCAAACCAACCATTGTAGTTTTAATTAACGGTCGCCAATTAGGGGTAGAATGGATTGCAGAAAATGCAGCCGCATTAGTGGAAGCTTGGGAACCAGGGGGCTTCGGCGGACAAGCGGTAGCAGAAATCATTTACGGAAAAGTAAATCCAACGGCAAAATTGCCAATTACCATTCCACGCCATGTGGGTCAAGTACAGCAGTTTTACAACCACAAACCTTCTATGTACTTCCACCCCTACACCATTGGGCCAAGTACACCATTATATCCCTTTGGTTACGGTTTAAGTTATACCACTTATAAATATTCGGCATTGGCTTTGTCAAAAACCACCATCAATGATAAAGAAAGTGTTACGGTTACGGTAAATGTAAGTAATACAGGTAAATTAGCTGGAGAAGAAATTGTTCAGCTTTACATCAGAGATGAATTTAGTTCGGCCACCAGACCAGTTAAAGAATTGAAGGATTTTGCTAGGGTAAGTTTAGCTGCTGGAGAAAACAAGACCATCAGTTTTACTTTACCCGCAGAGAAATTAGCTTTCTACGACAAAAACATGAAATGGGGAGTTGAACCCGGAAATTTTAAAATTATGGTCGGTTCTTCTTCGGAAGATAAAGATTTATTGGTTACCAACTTAATGGTTAAATAGCACATCAAACTCATATAAAATGTTCAAAAAACTTCAGAAAATAGCAGCTCTTGTAATAGTTTCTAGTTCCCTGTTCCTATCATCTGTAAACGCTCAAACTTACGAAGCCAATTGGAACTCCCTTGATAAAAGAGCTACACCTCAATGGTGGAGCGATGCGAAATTCGGTATTTTTATACACTGGGGACCATATTCGGTACCAGCCTATGCACCTGTAGATGAAGAGGAAGGTGTGTACGAAAAATATGCAGAACATTACTTGACCAAACTAATGCAAGGCAAAACTTCTTACGTAAATTTCCAAAAGAAATACTACGGCGAAAACTCAACTTACGATGATTTCATTCCTTTGTTTAAAGCTGAGTTTTTTAACCCCGACCGCTGGGCAGATTTGTTCAAAAAATCGGGAGCTGGTTATGTAGTACTTACTTCTAAGCATCACGATGGTTTTGCACTTTGGCCGAGTAAAGAAACTAATGGCAGAAACAGTGTAGATGCAGGTCCAAAAAGAGATATCGCCAATGAACTTACCGAGGCAGTTAAAAAAACCGGCTTACGCATGGGCTTCTACTACTCGTTATTAGAATGGGCTAATCCATTATATACCGGTGGCGATATGGATAAATGGACCACCCAATACATGCTGCCACAAATGAAAGATTTAGTAACCCGTTACAAACCAGAGGTAATTTTTTCTGATGGAGAATGGGATTACAACAGCAAAGAATTAAAAAGCGAACAATTTTTACAGTGGCTATACAACGATTCGCCGGTAAAAAACGCTGTAGTAGTTAACGACCGTTGGGGAAAAGATACCAGAAGTAAACACGGAGGTTATTACACCACAGAATACGATTTAATTGGCGATACGGTAAACACCAAACGCATTGAGCATCCTTGGGAAGAAAGCAGAGGAATTGGCACTTCTTACGGTTATAGTCAGTTCGAGAGATTGGAGCATTACTCTAGCTCTAAACAGTTGGTAGATTTGTTGATTGACAAAGTAAGCAACGGCGGAAATTTGTTGTTAAACGTTGGACCAAAAGCTAATGGTTTAATTCCAGTAATTATGGAAGAAAGATTATTGGATATGGGCAAATGGTTAAAAGTGAACGGCGAAGCCATTTACGGCACCACAGCTTGGGCTAAGCGTCCAGCAAAAATGAAAGAACACAACGTTTTCTATACCCAAAAGGGAAAAGATTTGTACGTTTTATGCACAGCTTGGCCAAAGGGAAATTTCACTGTTCCAGGGGTAAAATCTACTGCAAAAGTAAGTCTGTTAGGCTCTGATGTAAAAGTAAATTTCAGTACTAAATCTGGCAACCTATCAATCACCACCCCTGCTATCAACCCTGGCAATATGCCTTCGGAACATGCATGGGTATTCAAAATTTCAAATTTTAACTAAGCTATGATGAGATTTAGTTCAATAGCATTACTCCTATTATTATCAGCCAGCAGTTTTGCGCAGAAAGTTCCAGTACCTACGAAGCAACAGCTAGCATGGCAAAAATTGGAAACCACAGCTTTCATTCATTTTACGGTAAATACTTATACAGGTAAAGAATGGGGCGATGGAACTGAAAGTCCAAAGATTTTTAACCCTACAGATTTTGACGCCAATAAAATGGTGAAAGTGCTGAAGGAAACAGGCTTCAAAATGGCTATTATCACTGCTAAACACCACGATGGTTTCTGCTTGTGGCCAACAGCTTACACCGAACATTCGGTTAAAAACAGCCCGTGGAAAGATGGCAAAGGCGACATGGTGAAAGAAATAGCCGAAGCCTGCAAAGCACAAGGCATCAAGTTTGGTTTTTACCTTTCTCCTTGGGATAGAAATCATCCATCTTATGGCACAGCCGATTACAACACCTATTACAAAAATCAATTAAAAGAACTATTAACCAATTATGGCGAAGTTGCTGAAGTTTGGTTTGATGGTGCCAAAGGAGAAAATGCCAAAGATATGAACTACGATTTCGATAGTTATTGGAGTTTAGTGCGCAAGTTGCAACCAAATGCAGTAATGTTTTCTGACGTTGGCCCTGATGTGAGATGGGTGGGTAACGAAAAAGGCATTGCTGGCGAAACCATGTGGAGCACCATTGATGTAAAGCCAGAAAATGCACCAGGAAAAATGGACGCAAATTATTTAAATGTTGGCGATCCTAAAGGGAAAATTTGGTTAACCGCAGAAACTGATGTTTCTATTAGACCAGGATGGTTTTATCACGAAGAAGAAGATAGTAAAGTGCGTACACCTCAAAACCTGGTAGATCTTTACTACACTTCTGTAGGCAGAAACAGTTTATTGTTGCTAAACATCCCTCCTAACAAAAAAGGAGAATTTGCGGATACAGACATTAAAAATTTGTACGAATTCCGTTCGATACTTAATGAAACCTTTAAGTCAAACCTAGCAAAAGGGCATATCCCAAATACCTTAACCGACCAGAATCTGAGTAGCTTTAACACTATTTCGCAAGGCAAAACGCATTACCTAAATCTTAAGAAAGCAACCAGTTTCGACAGAATTTCTTTACAAGAAAACATCGCCAATGGCCAAAACTGCGTAAAAGGCAACATCGAATATTGGAATGGAAAGAGCTGGAAAGTATTAGTGGAATTTACCACCATTGGCTATAAAAGATTGTTGAGGACCAAATTGGTAAAAGCATCAAAGCTGAGGTTAAATATTTTAAAAGCTGAGCGTCCAGTTCAATTGGCGGAAGTTGGTTTTTATAAAGCATCGACGAGAGAAACTGAAGAGAAATAATTCCAGTATTTCAATAGAACCATTACAAACCACATAGTAACATAGACAAGATACAACTATGTTACTATGTGGTTTTATTTATTAAATTGCTTTCTCATCGTGCAAAGTAAGCTTTTCTCTACTTCTGATACTTAAACTTCCCCTGAAAAACATCTTTGAAAAACGCACCTTGTTCGGTAGGTTCATAGTTCCAATTCTTAATCATTTGCGGCACCCAAACAGGATCGAAAACCCAAACCACCCAAGAAATTTTCTTTTGATGAAAGTAGTTCACAATAGATGGTCCGTAAACTTTATCATCTAACAGATTTTCATCGTCACCTTCATTCATAAAACCTAGTTCTGTAGCTATTAAAGGATATTTATCTGCAACAAAACCAAAGTCTACGTCCCATTTTGGTTCTCTCGGTATTTTTCTTTTACCCGGATACGGATGCACTACATAACCAATACCTTCTCTCGCAATGGGATGGTCTTTCACTGGTGTTAAATCATAAGCCCAATTGAAGCCTGCCACCAGTGGAATTGCTTTTTTGTTATAAGCATAAACCACATCAATCAGTTCTTCCATTATCAATTTCCACTCGCCCCAAGTACAGGTGCCATACTTACCATCGTAAATAGTTGGCTCATTAAAAAGTTCATAAAAAGCTACCGTTGGCACATCTTTATAATGTGCAGCAATGGTTTGCCAAAAGCTAAAAGTTTCCTTTTTGGTAGTATTATAGGCATCGCTCGCTAAAAGTTCGGTTCTTAAATTCCCGATAGAATGCCAATCGATAATGAGGTACAAGCCTAAGTCTTCGCTCCAACTTACAGCTTCGTCTAGCAGGGTCAAATATTCCTCAATTCCTCGCTGCTGCACAGAAATTGGATGTACCGGAATACGTACAATGTTTGCGCCCCAACTTTTAATCACTTCGAAATGCTTTTTACTCCATTTGCCATCCTTTTTCAACTTATCGGGGTCAGAAATGGAAAGCCCTTTAAACACAATTTCCTTCCCATTTTCATCTACAAAGGACTTTCCTTTTACACTGATAAACCCAATATGTTTAGCTTTAGTTGCTTGATAAGGTTTAATTCCAATGGGATGCCACCAATCAGATTTATTTTTGTTACTCAAGGTAGGCATCTGAGCGAAAGTAGTTGTTGAGATACAGAGTGAGAATGTCAAAACTAGTGAAAGTAGAAGTGAAATCTTTTTCATGTTTAATGAATTTATTTGGTTGTAATTTTCTAGCGAAGCACTGATACTTAATTAGCTTAATTTTAATGCTACCATCATGCAAAATAGGTTTTTAAGCCGCTAAAGCAAAAAACAATCGAGCTTCCGCTAATATTATATTAGCTTTGGGTAAAAGAATATTGAGCCGCTTTTAGGCGTTAAGATATATTTGTAAGTAACCAAAATATATTCATCATGCGTAAGTATCTTTCGTCTATCATCGTTCTCATTTTTGTATTAAGTGTATCCGTTAAAGCTCAAAAAGTTGGAGCTCCTTTCGGTGTAAATTTAGCTGGTGCAGAGTTTGGCAAAATTGGTACCGACCATTATGGTTATCCTACCAGTGCAGAACTAGATTATTTCAAATCTAAAGGATTAACACTTTTTCGTTTGCCTTTTAAATGGGAACGCTTACAGCCTGAATTAAATGGTGCTTTAGATGCAAAAGAGTTAAAATCGATGAAGACTTTTGTGGATGAAGCCGCGAAACGTGATTTATTGGTGATTTTAGATATGCATAATTACGCCAGAAGACACGTTGGTGATTCTACTTATATCATTAACAATGGCGTAATCACCGCAGCTCAAGTGGCAGATGCTTGGCAGAAAATTGCCATTGAATTCAAATCTTACAAAAATATTTGGGGCTACGGTTTAATGAACGAACCTTACAATATGCCATCTAAAACAGCTTGGTTTGATATTGCACAAGTCATTATCAATACCGTAAGAAAAGTTGATACTAAAACTCCAATTCTTGTGGGGGGCGATTTTTGGAGCTCTGCTTCTCGTTGGCAAGAATTGAGCGGTCACTTAAAAAACTTAAAAGACCCTAGTAATAACTTAATTTTCGAAGCACACGTTTACTTTGATGAAGATGCATCTGGTAGTTACAAAAGAAGCTACGAAGAAGAAAAAGCACATATCAATGTAGGCGTAGATAGAGTTAAACCTTTTGTATCTTGGTTAAAAGAGAACAATAAAAGAGGTTTCGTAGGCGAGTATGGTATTCCAGATAACGACGAAAGATGGTTCCCTATCTTAGAGAAAACACTTGCTTATTTGAAAGCAAACGGAGTTAATGGCACCTACTGGGCAGCAGGACCGCGTTGGGGGAAATACATCTTATCCGTAGAACCTAGAGCTGGCGTAGATAGACCTCAAATGCCATCTTTAGCTAAATTCACCCATGCAGACATCCCGTCTAAAAAGGTAAAATAGGTTTTAAAACTATCGTATTAAACTTGACAAAATGCTTAAAAATTTCCTAATCGCCTTAGCAATCTCTTCAATTGGAAGTGTTGCTTTAGCGCAAAAAGCACCAATACCTTTTTTTAAGGATGGACAAACGGTAAGTTTTGTGGGCAATAGCATTACCCATGCTGGCGATTTTCATCATTTTATTGCACTATACTACGCTACGCGATTTCCAAATGAAAAAATCACCTTCAACAATCTTGGTATTCGTGGCGACAACACTTATTCCTTCCTAAAAAGGATGGATATCGATATTCTCCAAAAAAAATCAGATTGGTACGTGGTAATGGCGGGTATGAACGATGTGAACCGTTTGTTATACAACGCCGACAGGCAATCGGATCCTGAGGTGCAAAAACAGAAACAATGGGCGTTAAACGACTATAAAAAGAACTACGAAAAAGTAATTCAACGCTTGATGCTTACTGGAGCAAAGGTAATTTTGCAAAAGCCCAGCATCTACGACCAAACTGGCGATTTACCTACACCAAACCAACTTGGAGTGAATGATGCTTTGCTAAAATGCACCGAAATTATCGATGAGCTAGCCAAAAAATATAAGCTTCAAGTAATAGATTATTTTAGCTTGATGAGCGACATCAATAAAAAAATACAAATTATAGACCCTAAAAAAACGATTGTAGGTAACGACCGCGTTCACCCCAATTTGCCTGGTCACTTTGTGATGGCGTATCAGTTTCTCAAATCTACAGCAGCGCCGAACTATGTATCTGCAATTGAACTGCAAAAAGGTAAATTGAAGAACGCTGTAAATGCAAACGTAAATGATATCGTCTGGAAAAATGAAGTTATTTCTTTTACAGCGACAGAAAACAGCCTACCCTTTCCAATACCTACCGCAGCGGAGCCTGCTCTGAATTGGGTTAATTTCAATGAGGAATTGAATGTGCAACTCTTAAAGGTATCGCCTTTGGCAGCTGGAAATTATGCGCTAAATATTGATGGCATAATGATTGGCAACTTTAGCAGTGAAGACTTACAAAAAGGCATTAACTTGGCTACCATAAAAACCACTCCTCAATACCTACAAGCACAAAAGGTAGCAGAAAAAACCATCGCTTACAGAAACGTACAACGTAAATTAAGAGATTTAAAGTTTGTAGTGTACAGCTATTTCCCAAAACATTCGTGGAGTGCCGATTTAGCTACGTCACAAAAAGTGATTGACAGTCTACTTACTTCTTTACAAACTACAAACGAGAAGAAATACAAAAGCTTGCAGCCTCAATTTGAAAGCTATTTGAAGGATAAGCCTAAACAAGAAGAATGGGAGAAAAAGGCAGGCCTATTGATTAACGAGATTTACCAAATTAATAGACCGACATTGCATTCTTATTTAATTAAAAAGGAATAGAGGTGCTTTTAGCATTTAAAATCAAGTCATTTATTGCGTTAAAATTCTAAAAATCTCTTATTTATTCTTTTATCATTGATGAATATTCGGGTATAATCATCCCTAGAAAATACATTCCCATCCCTTTTAAATAAATGTTTACATCTTTACTGATTTATAACAACTAAGAGAAAGCGCCATAGAAGATAGTTTTGATTTGCTTTCATTCTTTGAAATAGGACTTATAACCTCAAAAAATCGTTCTAGTGAGTAAAAAGCGTAATTGTGAAAATAATGCACATCTGGTCGGCACGGAAAATCCCAGCCAATTTTTTCACATGAAAGATTAACTAAAAGAACATCATATTTTAAAATCTTTTGGAATTTGCCATTTTTACTTTCACCTCGAACCGTCTTTAAAATATTATCATGTAAAGCCTAAAGTACGTTTCAAAAATTAGCTATAATCAAAAAACGGAGCTGCCATCCAGCAATGCTCCGTTCAATTATTAACTTCTCCAAATCTTTATTCCTGTTTCACTTATTCAAGGGCTTGATGTTTATCGACCCATAAAACATCTCTATACTTACTGCTCTGGAAAAAGCACTAACCTAATGTAATTTTCACCATTTAGATATTTCTTTGCCGCTTGTTGCACCGTATTCGTTGTTACCGCATCGAGCTGTTTAACAGACTCATCTAAACTACGAAACGGAATATCTTGCTGTAATTGCGTAGTGATTAAAGTTAACCAATACGTGTTATTCTGCAAGCCAGCTTCTAGGTTACGTCTAAACTCTGCCTTCCACTTATCTAGATTTACAGCAGATGGACCAGCATTTTTCAGCTGCTCAATTTCATCCAATGCCGATGCCACAAGTTTATCTACATTTTCTGGCGCACAAGTAAAAGAAATCCCATATTGGTAAATTGGCTCTGGATATTTAACGCCTGCATAAGTTACCTGAGGTGTGTAAACGCCACTTTCTTCCTCACGTAAGCGCTCCAATACCCTGATCTGTAGAATTTCTTTAAGTGCACTAAGGTTTAGGTTGGTTTCTCGCGAATATTCCCAACTGCCAGAAAGTATTAAACTTACGGTTGCTTTTTGCTCTTTACCTTTATAGATGTTTTTGGCAATTACTCCCTTTACAGGTACTATATTGAGTTTTTTAAACTGCTCGTTGCTGTTTGTTGTAGGTAAGCTACCCAAATATTTCTCTATTAAAGGCTTTATAGCAGTGGTATCTATATTCCCTACAAACACAAAAGTAAAGTTCGACGCATCTGCAAAACGTTCCCTGTAAATCTCAAGACCTCTATCTAAATCAATACGGGCCAATTTTTCTATAGAAGGGCCTGTCATTCTAAAATTATCTTGGTAAACAACCGCTAAAGTACTATCTTGAAATACGCTTTTCGGATCATTTCCGCGGTTAGCAATACTGGCATAAGCACGATCAATGATGTTTTTAAACGCCGCTTCGTCTTTTCTTGGCGATGTAAAATAAGCATGTGCAAGCTCCAAAGCAGTCTCCAAATCTTGCTTACCTGTAGTGCCAGTTAAGCCTTGAAAAATGTTAGCAATGTAAGGATTCACTCTTGCTTTTTTACCGGTGAGTAGCTTCGTTAAATCACTCAAATTAAGATTACCAACGCCACTAGACAGCACTAAACTAGCTACATTAGCTGCAGACTGATAATCTGCATCGTTGTAAAGCGAAGTACCGCCTTTGGCAAATGCTGTAAACAGAACCTCATCGTTCTTAAAGATTGTTGGCTTTAACACCACTTTTAAACCGTTGCTAAGTGTAAGCGTAGTAAAGCTGAGGTCTTTGTTAAATTCTTCCTTCACGATTTTGCCCGCTGGAGGTAAACTCGTCAATATTTGCTGTGCAGTAACATTTTCTACCTGCTGTACCAGCTTTTCTTCCTCCACTTGTTGCAACCATTTAATGATAGTTGCTTCATTTGGTAACGAGCTCTTCTCCTTTTCGGGAGCCATTATTATCATATCCCTATCCACATTTTTAATCAGCGTAGTTAACAAAGCATTCATTTCTGTTAACTGCATAGTTGCGATAGCAGATTTGCTCATTTCGTATTCTTTCTCTATACCAGGCGATGCCACATTGTTGATGAAATATTGCACGTACTCTTTCGCGTACTTTTCTGAAGATGTTTTATCTTTCTCCTTCAGCATATTTTCTAAAGAACTTAGGTAGGCTTTCTTAGCTCGTGCCAGTTCGGCATCAGTAAAACCGAACTTCTTCAATCGGGCAATTTCTCGCCAAGCAGCTTTAATACCAGCTTCAATTTCGCCTGGTTTAAGCGTAGCTGATAAAGTAAACGCATCTAAATTGGCAATCAGTTTACCAACGCCAGCACTGCCGTGCAACATTACCGAGTTTGGTTTTAGCCTGGCTTCTTCGTAACGCTGTGCCAACATCATATTAAAAATAGAACGGACAAGGTGTGTACGGTAATCAGCTTCGCTGGATAAACTCAATTGCGGTCGTTTAATAATCAACTGAAACTGAATAGCTGTTTGCTCGGCATCGGTAAGCGCTGCAAATTGATTTTTACTCGTTAAAGGAACTTGGTAGTACTCACGCGGTTTTTCTTTGCTTTTGCTTTTCAAACTTGCAAATTGTGCTTTTATTTTTCGTTCCATTTCATCGGCATCAATATCGCCAACTACAATAATGGCTTGTAAATTTGGACGATACCAATCTTTATAAAAGCTCTCTATCACCGACGGTTTAAAATTCTTAAGCACTTCGTCTGTACCAATTGGCATACGAGATGCATACCTAGAACCATTCAAAATCAACGGAAAAAACTGATTTCTCATTCTTTCTTGCACACTTTTTAACTGGCGCTTTTCTTCCAGAATAATACCTCTTTCTTTTTCTATTTCTTGGTGTTCCAAGAGGGCTTCGCCTGCCCAATCACACATAATTTTAAGTGCATTTTCTACCAATTCTGGCTGGTCTGTCGGGATTGGCAATTCATAAATGGTTTCATCGAAACTGGTGTAGGCGTTTAAGTCGGCACCAAAACGTACACCAGCTTTTTGCAAATAATCTACCAACTCATTTTTGGGAAAATTCTTGGTACCGTTGAAGCTCATGTGCTCCATAAAGTGCGCTAAACCTCGTTGTTCATCAGTTTCTAAGATAGAGCCCACTTTGTTTGCCAAATAAAATACAGCCTTGCCTTTTGGCGTTTGGTTGTGCCTTATAAAATAACGAAAGCCGTTTGCCAGTTGCCCAGTTCTAACTTTTGGATCGAGGGGCAAACTACCTGTAACCTTATCTACAGGCGCTTTTTTAGCAGTAGTTGTTTGTCCGAAGGTAAGTTGTGCAGCTAGCACAAAGCCTAAGGTTAGTATAATTTTAATATTTCGCATGAGAATAAAAAACAAGCCTAAGAGAAATTAAGCACTTCAATTAGGCGAGTAAAAATGATGAACAATTACTTCAACAAGTTGTCTAGTTGAGATTGCAGCGCTGGGTTAGATGGACGATCGGCATTTGGAGAAACAATTTTTCCATCGGGTGCAATCAGTAAAAATCTTGGAATTGAGGCCACCTGAAAAGCTTGTACAAAAGAAGAACGGAAATCCTTGTCGGCCATAATTTGTATGCCAGGTAAGTTCTCTTCTCTCACATATTTCTCCCAAACTTTTTTATCTGCAGCTTTATCTAAAGAAATACCCACAAAGTGGATGTTTTTACCTTTGTACTTTTCTTCCAACTTTCTTAAGCTGGGAATTTCGGCCTTACAAGGCACGCACCAAGTTGCCCAAAGATCGATGTAAACGTATTTGCCACGTAAACTTTTCAGTGTCACCACTTCCTCATCAACTGTTTTGTACGCAAAATCTAAAGACGTTGGATCAAGTTTCAAGAGTTTATAAGCTCGCTCCATGTCGGCAATCTCTTTACGCAACTTATTGGACAACTTTAAGGTAGCCATCAGTTTGTAAACAGAATCCGTTAGTTTAGCGTCTTTTCCAACATTCAAATAAGCTAGTCCATTTAAGCCTTTAACATTGTGATTAATAGTTTGGTTGGTAATCAACTTATCTACAACTGCAAGTATGGCAATAGCTTCTTGATCTGGTGGTGATTTTTTCTGTGGAGGCTTATTCGCATTTACGATATCAACCAAACTATTTTGCAAATTATCTCGGTAAGAAGCCGAATTTACATACAGTGATTCGTTATTAAAGTCAGTAACTTTCGATAAAGAATCTATCAACAAATTGTCTGCTGCCGTTAAGTAATTTGCCTTCGCCGCATAAGCCTGCATGGCCAGCAATCGCATCGCATCAGCAGGTGTTTTGTAATAATTTGTTTTTTTAGGTTTCAACATTTTCTGCAAAAAAGCAGAATCTAAACCATAATAAGTTCTAAACACCCTCAATAAACCTTGTGCTTCATTTTTGGCATTGGCGGCATAAGTTTTCGCAAAAAATTCATCCGGCGAAGCCGAAATTCTGTTCACCACCTGTTTTTCGTAAGCATTTAACTTATCAATAAAAAACGATGGCTTACTGTTAAGTGTTGAGAAATAAATCCCAAACTCACCGCCTATCGGTAGTATTTTTCTATCCTTTCTTAGGTTTAAAATAATGTTATTCTCTACCGCTAAAGCTCCAGAAAATTGATAACTGTCATCATCGGCTGGCAATACTTGCATTTTTGCTCCTGGCACCAAATAAACTTCAGCAATTGGGCTTAACACGTAAAATCCTTTAGTAGGAATGGTTACCGCAGCTTGAAAAGACTTGTCTTCTTTCACTGGAATAGAAATATCTAAACCGGTGTAAGAGTTAACTAAACGTAATTTTGTGGTGGTATCGCTTGGCTTAAGTTTACCAGATATGGTTACTTTTTGAGCGATGGCGGTATTTAGCAAAAGCGTTAAAGCAAAAGCGACTATTAATTTCATTTTCATAATACTCATTTCTATCATTAATAATTCCTATCTTTTTACAGCTGAGTTGGTTTTTTGAGTTGTAAATACGCCTTTTCAATGCGTTGCTTGGTACTATCAGCGAGGGAAAAAGTTCCAATTTTTTGATAAGCTTCGTCCACATTGCCACCAATGGTTTTCACAAATTTTAGGTAATCCAATCCTTGTTGCGCCCTCATCTCTTCGGCAAATTGCTCATCTTTAAATTTCGTTGGTATAGCTTCGAACTTTTTCGCGTAACTCTGGTGCAATGTTCTTTCGTCGGTAGGTATATCGGTAAAAGAAATGGCGGATAAAACCCTTCCGTACCACGGTGAATTTAACAGCAAGGTTTTATTATTTAAATCGAACCCATCGGTATAAGCTTTGCGAATAATTTCGGTATCTTCTTCGTTCAGCAAACCATCGTACAATGGTAAAACTCTAGCTCTTAAAGATTTTAAATAGAAATTTGGATCTCTTTTAGAGTCTGGATCTTCTAAAAACTTTTTAGATTGTTGGTACAGGGCAGAATCTAACTCGTGCGTTTGTCCAAATCCTAAAAGCATTACTCGGCTATAGCTATCGGCATCGCCTATGGCCAATTCGTTAAAATGCAAATTGCTACAAGGTGCTACAAGTTCTGCAACCGCATTTTTATAGGTTGCTACCGTAACCAAAAATTCTTGTACAGATTGTTTTAAAAGCGTAAATGTAGGGATACCAAGCAACGTTGTGTTTTCTGGCAATAGCTGTTTTCTAAGTAAAGCAAGTTTTACCAATAGCTCGTTTTCTTGAGCTTGCTTCCCCTTAAAACTATACGTTTGCATATCTGCCGATGTGACTTGCAAATTATTTTTTGGCACGAGGTAAACTTTTCCAACATTTTCTAATTGATAAAAGCCCTTATCGGGGATGATTACAGCACTTTTATATACCGAATTACCAGTAAGCGGAATGCGGATATCGGTGTTGCGCAACTCGTTAGATAGGCTTAGCGAGGTTGCTTTTAACGTGTCGGATGGTAGCGTAACCGAGAGGTTTAACTTCTGCGCATGGCTACTTCCGACAGAAAAAATGGAAAAAGCTATCCCTCCAATAATTGTTCTTATTGTCATTTTGGTGATATTTTTGTGTTAAATTTTAATTCGATAAACCTAGTAATCTGGGTTTTGCTTGATATTTGGATTAGCCCTGATATCCTCTGCCGAAAATGGATACAATGCTTGATAAGGTTCCCAAGCATAATTCGCTATTGTGCCTAATTTGGTAACAGGTAAAACGGTATTAATTCTGCCAGTTCTTTTTAAATTCAGCCATCTATCGCCCCATTCGGTAAATAATTCTAGTCTTCTTTCTTGCTCCAATAAACTCACGGCTGTTGGCAAATCTGCTACAGTAAGTCTAGTGGTTAAACCAGCTCTATTTCTCACTTTGTACAAGTCGTCTTCGGCTAAGGTGAAATCATTTAAATGTGCAGCAGCTTCTGCCCTAATTAGGTGTTGTTCTGCCAATCTAAACATTACTAAATATTCGTTACCGCTAACAGCTGTACTCACTTGCTTGTATTTTGAAGGATAGGTGAACATCTGAAATGTAGTAAAATCCATAAAAGTAGTACACCATTTAGTTCTGCGCTGATCTGTGGACTGTAAGGCTGCCAACAAATTGGGATTAAAATAAGAAGTTAATAAAACACCAGAGAGTGGCGCTAAAAAACCAGGCATTCTTGTAGCACCAGTGATGCTCGGTGTGTTTCCAATACTTTGGATCTGGAAAATAGTTTCGCGACTTGGTTTTAAAAACACCGCAGCTAAATCTGTTTCTAACTGATAAGTGTTCGAAGTGATCAATGTATTAGATTCTGCAAATGCAGCTGGCCAATTCTGCTGATTGAAATATACTCTTGCCAACATTGCCGTAACTGTAGCTTTATTCACACGTATTTTTTCTGTACTCAAATTAGTAGCCGAAAGCAAATCCCTAGCCTCAACTAGATCTGTTAATATCTGATGGTAAAGTGCTGCACTTGTTGAATTAGGTAGTGATTTATTGATGTTAACATCAGTTGATAGTGTAAGTGGCACATTTCCCCACAAATTAGTTAAGTAATAATAGCACCATGCACGCCAAAATTTACACTCGCCAATTAACTGATTTTTATAGGCAGTACCATAAGCAGTTGATGCGGTAATACCTTCGATACAAATATTAGCATTGTTAATCTTATCGTACAACGGAACATAAATATTTCGTAGTGCATTAAATCCCATTAAACTGGCATCTACGGAAACATTTAGTTTATTAGCCTGTGTATTTTCTGCGCCTAATACAGTACCAATGATACTAGATGGAGGCATGACGATTTCATCAGCAGATAAAGCGGTGTAAATACTTAGTGTTTCTTGTGTATTGGCGTACAAGTTTAAAACACTGCTTAAGGTTGCCGAAGAGTCTGAAAAGATTTTACTCATTTCTACACTCATTTTTGGAGAAGGCACCTCTATATATTTTTTACAAGAAGATATATTTAAGCCGATGAATACGAAAAGTATTAAACCAGCTGTTGTTAAGTTTTTGCTTAATTTTTTCATGTTCGTAACTGATTATAATGATGCACTTAATCCGAAGGTAACTACTCTTAAAGGTGGAGTAGACAGGCCAGTTTCCGGATCGTAAACATATTTCGATTTAGACCACACATACAGATTTTGCGCATTCACAAATAACTTCGCATTTTTAATGTGCGCACTTTTTGTCCATTTATTTGGCAGCAAATAAGCAGCACTCATGTTTCTTAACTTGGCGTAAGTATTATCGCCAAAACCATAATTAGATTGATGCAAAAATGCATATCCGCCATTTACTGTAGTAGCTTTTGGAACAGTAGCGATATCACCTGGATTTTGCCACATACCATTCAGAAAATACGTAGACATATTCATATTTGGAGCCCCAAAAGTAGAAAGTGTGCCATGGGTATAACCATCTTGGCTCATCACTTGTATAAAGAAACTAAAGCTAAAATTCTTGTATTGGAAATCGTTACTAATACCGCCGTAGTACTTTGGCTGTGTGTTACCAAACCATTGTGCATCGTTTAAGGTAGGTGTAGTGGTTGTACCACCAGCTGCTGTTTTGTACAAAGGTACGCCTGTTGCAGGATCAATGCTATCGAAAATAAATCCTTGTATTTGTGAAAGTGGGAAACCTAACGGAAGTGTTGCTGCTGCCGTGTAAGTTGGCGAAATACTCACTACTTTACTGCGTGGAATCGTTAAGTTTACTGATGTTTTCCAGTTGAAACCACCTTTCTTAATATTCGTTGATGTTAGTTCAAACTCCCAACCTTTCATATCTATTCTAGCTGGAATGTTATCCATAAAACTAGTGTAACCTGTATTAGTAGGTAAAGCCGTTGAAGCCAATTGGTTATTTGTTTTGTTGAAGTAATAGTTTGAGGTAAGTAGTAAGCGATCGTTAAAGAAACCTAAATCTAAGCCAACATCAAGTTTTTGTGTAGTTTCCCAACGTATTTTTGGATTTGAGGGGTTGGTTGGCATTAAAGTAGTTTGACCTTGGTAAACGGAACCTGGTCTGAATAAAGATAAATAAAGGTAATCGCTAATTAAATCGTTACCTGTTACGCCCCAATTTGCTTTTAATTTACCAAAAGATAATATCGATTTTCTGTCTTTAAATAAAGATTCGTTGGTAAATAGCCAAGCCGCACCTATTGAACCGAAATTACCGAAACTATAATCGGCACCGAATCTAGACGAACCATCCCTCCTAATAATACCGTTGATGATGTACTTTTGCTCCCAGTTGTAGGTAGCTCTTGCAAATACAGAATTGTACTTGTACTTGGTATCTGCACCAGTAAGCACGTAACTTGTAGCACCTGGTATGGCGCCAAGTAATTGCGGATTGATATACCGCTCTCCTCTAATACTAGATGAAATGTGTGCCGTATTTTGGAAAGTAGCCCCTAACAACAGATTTAAATCTCCTTTAGATAGCTTTCTATTGTAGTTAAGTTGTGGTTCTACGCTATAAAATTGATTATCGATGATCCCAAAGTTTGCGTTGTTGGTGGTAATTGGATTTTGAGGAGCCGGAAATTGTGAAATGGCCGGAATTTGAGCATTTTGATTAGTACTGGTTCTATTAAATCCACTGTTTAAGCGTAACTCTAAACCAGTTAACAACTTGTAATGTAAGTTTAAATTACTGATAAAAGAGTTTGATTTACCGATGTAACGTTGTAGTAGAGATGCTTCCGGATTTACCATACTCGACCAATTTAATCCGCCATTGGCATTGTAAAGTGGTCGGTTTGGAGCCAAATTCCAATATTGGGCAAAATCAGTCCTAGCCATATCAGACTCGCTGTAAGAATAGGTTACAGTAGCGGTCGCACCAAATCTTTTGTCTAAAGAATTATGGTCTACATTTAACCTCACCGATGCTCTCTGATTATATTGGTCGCCTTGCGCTACTGTTGTTTGACGGTTATAACCTGTACTTAGCAACATTCTAGTTCTCACGTCTCCACCTTGTAATGTAGCGTTAAGATTGGTGTATTGCGCCGTACCATCCATATACTCTTTCTGCCAGTCTCTTCCTTCCGTTTGGCTCCATGCAAATAAATCTACAGCTCCCGCCATCGCAGCGGTAGGCGTTATTCCATCATTCGCATAAGCCTTTCTTCTAATTTCTAAATATTGAGGCAAATTTAATACAGGCACAAAGTGAGTTACTGTACCTACGCCTTGCTGTAAATTTAAGTCTAAGCTGGTTTTGCCCATTTTAGCCTTCTTAGTGGTAATTAACACTGCACCATTGGCCCCTTTTGTTCCATAAATAGCGGTAGCATCAGCATCTTTCAAAATATCAATACGTTCTATATCATCTTGATTGATTAAGCTAAATGGACTTAACTGAATAGTTGGCGCAGAAATACCATTGACTTCATCTGCTCCAACTCCGTTGATAGATGCTGGTGCGCCAGTGTTAAAAGGCACACCATCTATTACGTACAATGGCAAAGTGCCTGATTTTAAAGAAGTAGCACTTCTAATTATTATGTTCACTTGCCCGCCAGGCAAACCAGAACTTTGTGTTACTACAGCGCCAGCAACTCTACCCTGCAAAGCATGTAATGGATTAGCTACTGGCTGTTTGGCTATGTCTTCGGCAGTGATGGATGATACTGTACCGGTGTTTAATCTCTTACTTGTGGTACCATAAGCAATTACCTGTATCTCGTCCAAGGTCCCTACCGATGATTCCATTTTTATCACGATAGGTTGCTTAAGGCTTGATGCTATATGCTCCTGTTGCTTATATCCAACAAAAGAAAATTGTAATATATCGGTTGGTTCGGCAGCAACAACAAATAAACCTTGTGCGTTATTGGTCACAAAAACTACCGTTTTTTTATCTTTATCAGCTGATTTTACGGTAATGGTTACCCCAGTCAGCAGCTCTCCATTATCACCTTGTATTCTGCCAGAAATAAAAGATTGTTGCGCAATTGATAGTATTGGAGTATGAGGTTTAGAGTCGTTTCTTGAGATGATGATGGCCTTGTCTTCAATTTTATAAGCTAAAGGTTGATCTTTTAAAATATAATCGATCACCAACTTCAAGTCCATATCACGAACATTGATACTTACGTTTTTAGTATCCTTCATGGCAGAACCCGAGAACATAAAATCGTACCCAGTTTGTTGTCTAATTTTATTGAAAACTTGAGTAAGCGAAGCATTTCGCTCATTAAGCGTTACTTTCTGTGCGTAGGTGGTTGCGCCCACTTGCAGAATAAAGGTGATCATTAGAAGTGCTGTAAGCTTCATAGTGAGTACAATAGGCTGTAAAGGTGCTAGTGACCTCCACAAGTTTATCTTGTAAAAGTTGTACATTTGCGTAGTTTAGTTTAGTTCGGTTTAATGAACTAAGCCCCTAGGTTTTGCGATCATTGGGCTTAGCTCGGTATAATTAAATAATTAACTAATCTGTACTTCAGGTCATTCTGGCTCCACCCAGAATGGCCTCTTTTTTCAGATTGGTTGGTTTAGGTTAGGTTTTTATGGCATTACAGTAATCCTCCTTCCTTCAATCTTAAATTTCACGCCATTTGTTTTTTCAAGAATGTTTAATGCTTGACTGATATTTTTATCTCTTGAAAGTGTACCCGTAAAGGTTTCGTCGTTAGTGTTGCTGGTGTAAACCACTTCAATATTATACCACTTGGCAAGTTTGGCCATTACGTTGCTTAGCTTCTCCTCATTAAACCTAAAGTATCCGTTTTTCCAAGCCAGCACTTCTTCTAAATCAGCAGCAGTAACACTTAAATTGCCATTTTTACTTACCGCTTGTTCACCAGGGGTGATATTGAGCACCGTGTTCCCAGAACGCACTTTAACTGCGCCTTCTTCTAAAGTGGTTCTCACAGCACCATCATCAGCATATGCGTTAATGTTAAAATGAGTACCCACTACTTCTATCTGTTGCTGATTTGTTTCTACTACGAAAGGATATTCTCTGTTCTTAGCAACTTCAAAATACCCCTCTCCGGTTAGCTTCACATTTCTTTTTCCGTTGCTCACTAATTGCGATGAATAACTTAAGCTAGAAGCCGCATTGAGGTGTACAAAAGATCCATCTGGTAAACGGATGCGGTACGATTGTCCGTTAGTTGTAGACAAGGTATTTAAACCCACCGCAGTTTTATCGCCATTTAATAATTCGTAGTTTAACTGCCCGTCTGCAGATTTGGTAATCTTGACGCCTGCTTCTACGGCTAATTCACCATTTAAGGCATCAGATAACAGAATTTTTCTGCCATCGGCTAAGGTTAAAGTAGCATCTTCCTTGCCAGGGGCGATGTCGTTCGTTGCTATAAAATTAGCATCTTGTTCATCAGATGTAGATTTAGAGAAGAAGAACCACGTACCAATCACTAGCAAAACCGCTGCTGCAATAGCCGGAATTTTCCAATAATTGAGTCTTACGGCAGGTGTAGTTTGTTTGGTGATTTCAGCCCACATCAACGGCTTATCCTTATTTAAATCATCATCACTTAATAAAATACGTTCGCTATCGTTCAGCTTCAAATACCACGATTCTAGCCATGCCACCTCCTCTGCGCTACATTTGCCAGCATTGTATCTACCAATAAGTTCTCTAAATTTAGTTTCTTCAGTTTCCATTCCATTGAGCTATAACACAGGTTATATAAAGTAAGACCGCTCAGCTTAACCTTGGGAGGATATGAAAATGAAAAAAAGTGAAATTTATTTAAAACTGTGTAAAAGCAGACAAAATGAGACTGGCGCCTATCTTTTTGCGAAGTTGTGCTAAAGCCTTTTTAACTTGATCTTTAACAGTAAGCTCGCTGATATTTAACTTCGCCGCAATTTCTTTATGACTAAGTTGTTGTTTACGGCTGAGCTCGAAAATTTCACGCATTCTGGGAGGAAGCGCCGCGATTTCTAAGTCTATGAGCGCTGCAAGCTGTCTTTCGCGAGCTAAATGATCGGTTACCGACTCGCCAACAATACGAAATTGGTTGTAAGAAGTGGCGAAATTGCTAATCACAGTTTTATGTTCCAAAAGCTTAAAAACAGTATTTCTCACCATGGTAAAAAGATAACCCGAAAAGTTAGTGCGAATATCTAGTGTCTCTCTTTTGTCCCAAAGTTTAATAAAAACCTCTTGTACAATATCTTTTGCTTCCTCTTGGTTTCTTAATTTATTGTAAGCGTGATTGTATAAAATTGCGTTGTACCGTTCAAAAATTTCTGCAAATGCACTCCTATCGCTTTTACCTAATAGTGCAATAAGGTCAACATCTCCATATGTGTTATACTCGGGTACTTTCAACGATAATTAATGTTACGGTTAAGGAGGTTGATAGACTTAGACGGGAAAACGCTTGCCTTAAGCCATCCAAAGTCTAAAGCACAATGATAATCATTATAGTTCAAAAACGGAGAATCGCAATTACTTTAGGTAAATCGACAGGCACTGCGGACCATTTCCTATACAACAAATAATAATTACAGGTATAAAATCTATCATCTGGATAATACGGAATGGCTTAACGTCATTTTATCAGAGATAATTCTATCCTAAATCATTGCAATATCTTGTGTCATCAATTTGGTGGGAAGGGCCATTTTCTCTTAGTTAATCCAATATCCAACCACTTTAGCCTATTTTTATATTTCATTGCTTTTTTTATTTTTGTATCAGGGAAACTATTACCAGTTCCCCTGATATCACCTTTAATGACAGATTTCGTAAATTCACTGAGCAATACCAATCTGCTCGACATCCTACTGCTCTCTAGCGATGCAACAGCTATATATACTGGAAAAGAACTGAGAATAGAGGCCATCAACCAAGGTATGCTCGACATTTTTGGGAAAGACAGATCCGTACAAGGCATGACTTTCGAACAAGCCTTTGATGAATTGAAAGGAAAACCATTTTTCCAAACTCTGAAAGATGCCTATGATACAGGGGAAACTTACAAAGCTAGGGACATACCTGCCCAACTCAATATTGAAGGTACCACACAAACTTATTACTTTGATTTTAGCTACCGTCCCATCAAGGACGATACAGGCAAGGTCATCTGCATACTCCATACAGCAACCGAGGTATCCGACCGCATTAATGCCCTTCAGCTAGCCCAAGAAAAACAGCTCAGTGAACAACAGGCATACGAGCAACTGCAAGCGATCAACGAAGAATACCAAGCTACTAACGAAGAACTCAATGCCGCAAACGAAGAGATACAGGCGGTCAGCGAAGAATACCAGTCCACCAATGAAGAGCTCAATGCAGCAAACGAAGAACTCCATAGTACAAACGAACAGCTACAACAGTTATCTGAGCAGTTGCAAGCCCTAGAGAATGAACGTTCACAGCTGATCACTAGTTCGCCCATCGGCATGACTATCCTGCAAGGCGAGGATTTCGTTATCGAAATGGCAAATGCGCCCATGTTTAAGATATGGGGACGCGGCCCTGAAATCACCATTGGCAAGAAAATTCTCGAAGTCTTCCCCGAGTTGCTTGACCAGCCCTTCCCACAAATGCTAAGGGAAGTGATGGCAACAGGAAATCCTTTGGAGATTAAGGAGATAGCTGTAGACATCACTGCAATAGATGGCAGCTCTAACAAGCATTATGTGGATTTTGCGTATCATCCCCTTTTGGGACCAAATGGAGCGGTTACAAAAATCATGGCTACCGTGATCGACATCACCCAAATCGTCTCGGTTCGAAAGGCACTGGAAAACACCCAGCTACAACTTAACCAAACCAACGAACAACTGGCTGCGCTGAACGAAGAGTACATGGCCACCAATGAAGAACTCGCTCAGGTAAATGAAGAATACCAAACCACTAATGAAGAGCTTACACAGCTAAATGAAGAATATACTGTAACTAACGAAGAGCTGAATGCAGCAAACCAGATACTTACAGCTGCAGGCATATTAGGTGATAAGGAGAACATCGAACTCACTTCGCTCAACATCGAGCTGAAAAAACGCAACATCGCTCTGGCATACAGCGAAAAGAGGGCACTGGAGCTTTTCTTCGACGCCCCTGTTGCTATTGGATTACTTTCTGGACCAGAGTTGTCAATCATTTCGGCCAACCCCGAATTGCTACGTCTTTGGGGGAAAACGGGAGCAATACTGGAAAAGCCACTGGACGAAGCACTTCCTGAACTTAAGGGGCAGCCCTTCTCCGAAATCCTGTACCAAGTGTATAGCACAGGAAAATCTGCCTATGGCACGGGCGAAAAAGTTGTACTTAACCGTGAAGACAAACTTGAAGACTGCTATTTCAATTTTATCTACAAACCCATCAAGGACAAAAAAGGAAAAACCCATTCGATCATGATCGTTGCTGGAGAAGTTACTCAGCAGGTAAAGGCCATACACGCTGCCCAAGACATATCCGATCGGCTTTCGGTCGCACTCGGTGCAGCAAGCTTGGGTTCCTATGACCTAGAACTGTCCACTGGAAAAATGGAATGTAGTGATCGCTGCAAACTGAATTTCGGCAGAAACATCGCAGAAGATTTTGATTTTCCAGACCTGATGGAGGCAATCCTTCCACAGTACAGGGAAACCGTCCAAAAAGCTGTATCCGATGCCATTGCCAACAATGGCGTTTACGAAGCAGAATACCAGATACAATTACCTACAGGCGAGCAACGCTGGATCCACGCTTCTGGCAGCCCGCGTTACGACGCACAGCATAATCCAGTAAGAATGGTTGGGGTTACCCTTGATATTAGCCAGCGCAAAGCCTACGAGCAAAGGCGGGATGACTTTCTGTCCGTTGCAGCCCATGAACTTAAGACACCAATTACCGTACTCAAAGCGAACCTACAGCTACTTGAGCGGATCAAATCCCAACTTGAAAGCCCAAAAGCCAAGCAGCTGATTGAAGGCGCAAGCGCATCTATGAATAAGGTGAACATTCTAGTAGAGGATCTGCTCAACGTGAGCAAGCATTCTGGTGGAAGGCTAGAGCTTCAGAAAAACTGGTTCGACATTGCACAGATCCTTGACACCTGTTGCAGCCACGTTCGGATCGAGGGCAACCACGAATTGTTCGTAACCGGAGAAAAACATCTCAAAGTATTCGCTGATGAACACCGCATCGAACAGGTGCTGGTAAATTTGGTCAACAATGCAGTTAAATATGCTCCGGATTCAAAGGAGATCCACCTTATCTTAGAAAAAACAGATCAGTATGCCAAAATTTCCGTGAAGGATTTCGGGCCGGGGATTTCGCAGCAACAGCTCCCAAAGCTATTTGACCGCTATTGGCAGGCAGACAAATCATCCAGCAACTACACCGGACTTGGACTTGGGCTTTCCATCTGCGCAGAGATCATCGAGCGGCATGGCGGAAAAATCGGCGTTGAAAGCACCTTGGATCAAGGCTCTATCTTCTGGTTCACCTTGCCGTTATAAATCCCAACCATGTGGATTAGCGCAATATAATAACGAGATGCTTAAACTACACTTCGGTTTGCCTAATCAAGTACCAGTGGTAAAATCGTGTAGTACGTGATCTCGTTTAGCACAAACGAGCTTTGTATTTTTCCTACATTTGGAATAGTTGCCAATTTATTGGAAGCAAAATTATTGTAGGCCTCCAGATCGCTAACAATAACTTTTAGAATGAAGTCATTTGTCATTCCTTATAGCTACTGCTGCCTCAAAACATACTCATCAAACTGTTATTAAAGTTAAATCATCATTTAAGCAATCGTTTTACGAAACTATCCTCCATTCATTAACGGCATATACTGGGACACCAAAGCATCCCAGTAATACTTATTTGTAACATCTATTTTTTTGACAAGAGCTATACTCCCCCATTCAAGCCTCGACTGATGAGTTTACTTAAATAAATCTTGCAAGAAAAGACCAAGGGCCTCCCCCCTCAGTTTAGTTCCAATGATTTTACCTTGGGGATCCAAAACGCAGTTAAATGGTAAGGCGCTCAGAGAATAGGATTCAGCCATTGGCCCCTTTAAAGCAAGAGGATCATGTAATTGGGTCCATAGCAGTCCGTCTTCTAACATTGCTTGGCGCCAAGATTTTTCATTGGTATCCACAGAAACGCTCAGGAACACCACCTCTTTATCCTGATATTTGGAGTAGAGCTTTTTAAGCATTGGATGCTCTTCCCTACAAGGTGCACACCAGCTCGCCCAAAAGTCCAAAAACACATATTTACCTCTATAATCATTTAGACTGACAGACTTGCCTTTGCTATCGTTCAGTGTAAAATTGGGCGCTATTCCACCCACTTCAATAGCCTTGGATGCATCAATAAAAGATTTAACACGTTTAGCGTAATAGTTGGCCTTGCCTTTTTCTGATAGCAACTGATAACATTCTCCAGCCTTCAATACACCCCTACTGTTCTTGTGACTATTGATGATAGCAATGGATGCAGCTGTAGCATCTGGATTCGTTTTTACAAATGCCAAGGTCAGACTATCGGTCCTGCGTTGCAGTTCGAGATAAGCACTACTCTTCTTATCATAAAAATCTGCTTTAGATGCTTCTAGCTGCTTTCTGTAGTCTCCATTTATAGCAAAAACCTTCCCCTTAAATTCATTAAACAATTTATCCTCGGCAGCTCCAGAGACCTCCGCATAATAAAACTTAGCTACAGCCCCTTTCACTTGGATCTGTTCGTTTTGTAAAACGATTATTTTCGTCTGCTTGTTAATAGAGTTGGCAAGTGTACAAATCACAGCCTCTGGCAAAATACCTTTCAACAGTGCCTTGTTATTTTTAATGATTGTAGAGTCTGCTATCACTTTACCTTTGTATTCGTAACTAAGACTAATAACCGTACCATCTGGGCCTTCAATCGCCGCATCAATAGTGTAACCTTTTTATACATTTGTTTGTTTAAGTTGAAGATGAAGATTGGTTCGGAGACTTAATCAATTTGGCCAAGAGTGTTCCACCACTCTTGGTTTTTTTTTTGACTGTCTAATATTATTATTTACTTACCGTTACCCTCCTTCCTTCCAGTTTAAAATGCACATTACCCGTGCTCTGGATTAAATTTAATATAGACGAAATATTTTTTTCACGGGATATCCAACCGCCCAGTTCTAAATGCTTTGGTGCAGACTCGTCATAAACTACTTCTACATCATACCATCTAGCAATCTTGCGCATAATAGCTCTAAAATCATTATTCTTTAAGCTGAATTCACCGCTCTTCCAGTCGATAGCTTCTTTCGCATCCACAGCTTTCACTTCAATATTTGTACCTGAACCCACGCCTTGTTGACCAGGTTTAAGTACGACCATTTCATTTAATCGAACTGCACCTTCCACTAGTGTAGTTTTGGGATTTGGTTCATCTAAATAAGCGTTTACATTGAATTTTGTCCCTAGTACTTCTATTTCTTGACGATCGGTCGTCACCATAAATGGAATTTTGGCTCCTTTGTCTGCATATTTGGTAACCTCGAAGTAAGCTTCACCTTGCAGTTTCACCTTTCGAACATCAGCTTTAGCAAAAGAAATAGGATAGGTAAGTGATGAAGATGCATTGAGCCAAACAGCTGTGCTATCTGGCAGGATAATTTTAAATCTACCTCCCCTAGGTGTGCTAATTGTATTGTACTTTGCTGGGCCTAACTCGACAGCTTGATCAGGGAGACGGTAAACCAGGTCACCGCTAGCCTCTTTTTCAATGACCACACCTTCTTGGGATAGGATATCAGTATTTTCGGAGACTGTAGATAAATCTATATTCGAGCCATCAGACAATGTCAGAACGGCATGGTCATTACCTGGCTTAAGGTCTATCGATCCAACTGCGATCTCAATAGTAGCGCTAGGTTGGAGGTAATAAGCATTATACCACCAAAGCCCTAAACCAGATATCAATAACACTGCGGCTGCAACTCTTTTAAAAGTTACATTATGCCACAAAAGCATTTTCTTCCTAGCAAAATGAAGACTATGGATATTCTTTAGGATCTTATTAGTGACAAACTCTTCCCCTACAGCGGGAGAATCGTTACCTGTTTTGAGAAACTCAGAGAGCATTGGCCGCAATTCCTCGTCTGAAGTATTTCCAAGAACATCAAATAGTTCCTTAATCTCTTCCCCAGACAACCTATTGTCTAAATATTTCTCATATAACGTCCGTAACTCTCGGCTTTGATGTTCCAAATCTATTTTCTTTTACAAGGTATACGCTTCAAAATGACGCATCCTCTACCTCGAAACAAAAAAAAATATTTTTTTTTAGCCTTTTGAATAAAACAAGCTTACCGCCAACAACAAAAATCCAGATTTCGAAGAAAAAAAATGACTTTTTACGCTTTTTGTTGCCCTAACTATATGATTACTGATGGTCGAAGTAGAAATACCAAGCATTGCACTAACTTCTTCATAGGTTTTTCCTTCCAACTTGCACAATCGGAACACGATCTTTTGCTGTTCTGGCAATTTATCGATCGCGTTATTGAGAATTGCATTACTTTCTTTAGCATACAACTCCTCTTCAATGGGATTATACATTTCCGCACTAAACGAAATTACTTCATCCAATAACTTTCTATCACGAGCAGTTTTACGGTAAAGATCAATTACCGTGTGATTGGCAATGGTAAGGATATAATAAGAAAAAGGCTTTTCTATATCTATTACACTTCTTTTTTCCCAAACCTTAACAAATACATCCTGTGTAAGTTCTTCTGCTAAAAATGGATGTTTGATCATTTTCAATAACTTCCGATAAATCTGCCTACTGTAGTTGTGATACAGTGCATCAAAAGAAGAAACCTCTCCTGCACGTAGGCCTTCCAATAATATCTTTTCATCGTTGTTATCCATAGGTCATATGCTTATTTATCTAAGAGGCATTGACATAGATGTTCCACATCGATGTCTTCTGGTCTATTTAGCATATTAGTTAGTATGAGTAGTCAAATATACCATTATACCATAAGCTTTACAAATGTACAAGTTGTCCATCCGACTGGAAAAACCAAAACCCATTAACCGCACTAAACCAAAAATAAATTATCGATTTTAAAGATTAATACTACTTGGAATACATCCCCTATATTCTCTTTTAAATTATTGCAGATTCAGCAGAACGGTGTTCGATTTAATCGAGCCTCAATTGACCTTAACCAAGTAAACGATCTTAAATTCCTACAATCCCTAGTTCAAGTCCACGTAGCTCTGCTAATCCTCGCAAACGACCAATAGCTGAATAGCCTGGGGTTGTACTTTTAGCTAAATCATCCAGCATTTGGTGGCCGTGGTCTGGTCTAAAAGGAATAGGATTAGCCCTCTTAGCATTTTCCCTACATATCGCTGCCATTACCTGATACATATCAACATCTCCATCTAAATGGTCAGACTCGTGAAAATTACCCCGATCATCTTTTATCACATTCCTCAGATGCAGAAAATTCACTCTTTCCTTTACCGCCTCAAAAATCTCTAGAAGATTATTTGCTTTACCAGCACCAAGTGAACCAGTACAATAACATATCCCATTAAAAGGTTGATCCACAGCTTCGAGTATCGCAACCAGATCTTGCTTTGAGCTTGCAATGCGTGGCAATCCAAGTATAGGATAAGGAGGATCGTCTGGATGGATGGTCATCTGTATACCTAATTGGTTGCAAGTATCAGCAATACTAGAAAGAAACCAAGTCAGATTGGCTCTGAGGCCTTCGGCACCAATCACTTGATATTCTTCGATACTTGCCCTGAGTGTTTCCATCTCGATTTCCTTTTCATTGGGAACTCCCATAAGTATATTTGTTTTCAGCAAATGCAATTCTTGCTCAGACATCTGTGCATATTTACTATTAGCTTCTTCAATAATTTCAATCGAGTAATCATTTTCAGCATTCTGTCTACCGAAAATAAAAAGATCAAAAATTGCCAGATCTACCCAGTTAAAATACAAAGCCCTAGCACCGTTTGGCATCAACAGATCCAATTTGGTTCGTGTCCAATCCAATACTGGCATAAAATTGTAACATACCGTTTTCAGTCCACATTGCGCTAAGTTTCTAAGCGACTGAAGATAGTTCTCCATATAAAGATTGGCATCAGCTCTTCTTAATTTAATAGACTCATGTATTGGCAAACTTTCTACCACATTCCAGATCAGTCCGGCTTCTGTAATTATCCTTTTCCTTTCCATAATATCACTCACCGACCAAACATCTCCATGGGGAATATGATGTAGCGCACTCACAATTCCCTGAGCACCTGCCTGCCTTGCATCATTCAATGAAACTGGATCAACTGGACCATACCATCTCCAGCTCTGTACTAATTTCTGTTTCTTCATTTTTATCTATTATATAATAACTAAAATATTCCTGTGCTAAAAGTCAGGCACCTAACCTGTCGCCTTCAAAACCATCTCTAGAATAATGCAACCGATACATCATAAAAAATAGCACTATAAACGCTAAAATAGACATTATATCAAAAAAAATAAAAATTTTTATGCAATCGGTTGCAAATATGATTTTTACTTTCTACTTTTATCATAACCAAATATCCTTAAGCCTGTTAAAGCTCTGCTAAGAGTATCAACTTAAGATTATTTAAAAGCGATTAAACTGCATTTAAATTAAACCTAAATGAAACAAACTAGACACAAAACTTTCAATTGGAAAGTACTTGGCCTTGTAATCATCTTCTTGTGCACTGGTCCTGCTATGGCCTTGGCCCAACGAACAATCAGGGGCAAAATCGTAGATGAAGCCAATCTTCCAATGCCTGGGGCAGGCATCAAACTGAACCCTTCCGGTCAGACGACAGCAACAAATGACAAGGGTGAATTCACTATTCTGGTCAATGAGCGAGACCGGAGCTTCACGGTCACTTTTATAGGTTATCCTGCAAAAGAAATTCTCTTAACCAGCTCACTTAACTATAATGTTAGTCTACTTCCAGATTCTAAAAACTTGAATGAAGTGATTGTTATCGGTTACGGACAGCAAAAAAAATCAGATGTAACAGGTGCTATTGCAGGTATTAAAGGCGAGGCTTTATTGGAGGTTCCCGCAGCCAATGCAATAGCCGCATTACAAGGCAGGATAGCCGGAGTCGACATTGCCCGTAACAGCTCTCGCCCTGGTGGTGCAGGTCAAATTAGAATACGTGGTAGCCGATCATTAAGCAACAATAGCGACCCGTTAATTGTGTTGGATGGTGTGCCTTTTGGAGGAAGTATTAACGAGATCAACAATGATGACATCGCCAGTATAGATATCTTAAAGGATGCTTCTTCTACAGCAATTTACGGTGCCAGAGGTTCAAATGGTGTCATCTTAATTACCACTAAAAGAGGTAAATCAGGCAAGCCTACGCTTAGCTACAACTCATTTTACGGTACTAACAAAGTGAGGGACCAATATGACCAGTTTAATGGAGAAGAGTTTGTGGCATTTAGAAATGCAGCTGCACCAGCATATTCGGCAGGTTATTCGCCTTTAGAACAGCAAGGTATTGCCAATGGCGTTTCCACCAACTGGCAAGACTATCTTTATAAGCAGGGCTTTGTAACCAGTCAACAGCTAGGGATCAATGGTGGTACCGAAAATATCAGTTACAATATATCAGCGGGTTATTTTAATGAAAGCGGAGTAATCACAGGTGTAGGTTTTGAGCGATATTCTTTAAATACCTCTATAGATGCGGTGCTTACCAGCTACTTAAAAATTGGATTAACCACCAGAAATACGCTAAACTACAATAAAGGTGCTGGTGTTAATCCATTGTATGCCACCATGCGTATTACTCCACTTGCGCCGGCGTTTAACGCAGATGGTTCAATGTTACTTTACCCGCAAACCGGCACGGTAGATGAAACTGCAACAGCAAATCCACTCACGCTTGATGACAGAGAAAATATCGTAGATCGTACAAGAAGGTTGCGTACAAATAATGTACTCTATGCAGAAGTCAATATCATCAAAGGTTTAAAGTACAAGCTGAACTTAGGCCTAGACTTTAGGCAAGAAGCTAGAGGTACTTTTTCTGGCCCTAGAACAATCATCAAACCAGATGCAGCCAACAATGCCAGCGCAACGGCCAGCATATCAAATAGCGAAGCCTATTCCATATTAATGGAAAACCTAATTACCTATGATAAAACCATAGCAACAGATCATAGAATCAACTTTACCGGCTTATGGTCGACCCAGAGGGATCGCTCTTTTATCAATGGTTTTAATGGCGTAGGTTTTCCTGTTGAAGCTTTACAATATTATAACTTCTTTGCGGCAAAAACAGTTACCCCCATGAACCACAACGCAAATGCTTTTACCAGAGGAGGATTGCAATCGTTTATGGGCAGATTGAACTATGGCTACAAAGATCGCTACATGGCCACCTTCACCTTTAGAAGGGACGGATCAGCAGTGTTTCCTGTAAACAAATACCTAAACTATCCTGCTGCCGCTATCGGGTGGAATGTTACCAACGAAAGCTTCATGAGCCAACAGAAAATTTTTTCTAATCTAAAGCTTAGGGCTTCTTATGGTGTAACGGGAAACCCTGGCATTCCGACAGATGCGACAAGAGGTTCATTAAGCAATAACAACTACAACTATGGCACTGAAAACGTACAGGGAAGTTACATTAGTATGCTTCCAAATGCAGATTTAAGATGGGAAAACACGAAGCAGTTTAACTTGGGACTAGATTATGGTTTACTTGACAACAGAATAACAGGAGCTATCGAAGTTTACCAACAGAAGACCGACAATTTGATCGTACTAAAACAACTGCCCAGAAGTAATGGTGCAGAAAATTATTGGACTAATGCTGCTGCAACCAGTGGAAAAGGTATAGAGTTTAACATCAGCACCCAAAACATAATCAGTAAAGGGAGTGATGGTTTTACATGGTCAACAGATTTCAATTTTGCTATCAATAAAGAAAAAATTGAACGCTTAGCGAACGATAATCAAACACGTGACATTGGAAATGGTTGGTTTGTAGGGCAACCTATCAACGTGATCTACGATTACACCAAAATTGGGATATGGCAAACTTCGGAAGCTGTAGAGGCCAACAGATTTGGAGCTACAGCAGGTCAGATTAAGATTGCAGACATCAGCGGGCCAAATGGTGTGCCAGACGGAGCCATTACAGATTATGACCGCAGTATTATTGGTACGTTCCAGCCAGATGTTACCATGGGCTTTACTACCCGTTTTACGTATAAAGGCTTTGATCTATCAGCGGTACTTTTCTCTAGACTGGGAAACAAAATTGTAGCACCCTATCTTACTACAGATGGTACGGGTACAGGTTATTTTGCATTCTTAAATGGTCGTGTTAATCAGGTTAAAGTAGATTACTGGACGCCGACAAATCCAACAAATGCGTTCCCTAGACCTGCTGGTGGTGCTACGAACATTCCTTACTCTTCTACTTTGGGTTATTACGATGGGTCTTTTGTTAAAATGAGAAGTATCAATTTAGGTTACACCTTTTCTAACAACCTAGCCAAAACCATTGGATTAAGTTCATTAAGGGTATATGCAACAGCCAATAACCCTTTCATACTCTACTCCCCTTTTGTAAAATCTGGATTGGGTGTAGATCCTGAAGGAACAGGAATAGGTGGAGCGCTTGGAAACAACGCGATCAATAATGGACGTGCCATAACAGTTGGATTAGACCTACCATCAACACGCCAGTTCATCTTTGGTATTAATGCGAAATTTTAATTAACAGCTAGAATTATAATAAAATGAAAATATATCAAAATATTAAAGTTGGCTGGTTAGCCTTAGCGTTAGCTGCCGTAGCTCCAATAAGCTGTAAAAAGATATTAGAACCAGAATACAGAGCTAACTTAGGTCCAGAATCATTTAGAACGGCCGATGGTTTACAAGCTGGATTAAACGCTTCATATGCTACCACACGTTATTTTTGGGGCAGTGAAGGCTTTACTTCTTCGCAAGTTGCAGGTACCGATGAAGTAATTAGAGGTGGTGATGGTAGCTTAGATTTCCATAACTATACCAATATTAATGCTCTAAATGGAACCATACAAGGCGTTTGGGATAACAGCTATGTGCCTATCAACAATTTAAACGGCATTTTGGAATTAGGCCCTACGGCTAACATTCCAGATGCAGCAAAGAATAAACTTTTAGGCGAAGCGAAATTTTTAAGGGCATTTTATTACTTCCTTTTGGTACAAACTTTCGGCGACGTTCCTTTAAAATTAAAATTCAATAACCAACCTAGTACGGAAGATTTTCGTGCACCGAAAAAAGAAGTATATGCTGCGATGATAAAAGATTTAACCGAAGCATCACAACAACTAGGTGATATTGATGTCAAATTATCTAAAGGCAGGGCATCAAGAGCAGCAGCTTTGCATCTTTTAGCGAAAGTATATCTTACAAAAGGCTGGGATCCAGCTGCAAGAGAAGGCGATGGCACTGCGGATTTCAACAATGCCTACACTACCGCCAACACTTTAATTACTAATAGAGCCAGCTATAAAATAGATTTGGAGACGAATTTTGCTGATATCTTTAAAGAAGGCAATGAATATGAAAAAGAGTCGATATTTGTTGCAGATAGAAATACCGACCCCACATATTCTGAAAGTGGTTTTAATGCCACCAACACTGCTCCAGCTGGCGGAAATAAGGAAAACAGGCTTAACATGTACTGGACAACCTTTTACACTTTAACAAGAAATGTAAATGAAGGCATACCAGGTGCACCTAATAACACTACACAGATGATGGCTAGAGACCAAGCAAATGGACGCATGTTCCGTAGGTTTAGGCCCACACCGTATACCTACGATACTTTCAATAATAGAGTTAACGACGCGAGATATGACGGTACTTTCCAAAAAGCATGGATCATGAACTTGCCTTCTACCTCTAGCAATGATGTACAAACAACAACCAACGCTTTCACCACTACTAGAAATGGCGTTACAGTTTCGCTTACCAAAGGGGTTGATACTGCTATTTACATGCCAGGTAGAGAAGTAACTGTTGCCGAAAGACAAGCGTTCAAAGGTGTTATTGTAGCTCCTTCACAGTATGGTCCAGAGTGGTTCCCTACGCTAACCAAGCATCTAGACAGAACAAAACAACATTTCAACGATGCATCTGACCGTCCAATTATCTTGATGCGTTTAGGAGAAACCTATCTTATTGCAGCAGAAGCGGCTTTTAAAGCTAATAGACCAGGCGATGCGGCAACAATGATAAACGCTTTAAGAACTAGAGCTGCTTATCGTACGGCAAACACATCTGCACAAAATGCAACTGCTGCAGCAGCGCTACAGATCTCTGGTGCTGATGTTACATTAACTTATATTTTAGAAGAGCGGACCAGAGAATTGTATGGAGAAATGCATAGATGGTTTGATTTGACCCGTACGCGTACTTTAATCGATAGAGCCAAACTTTATAACGAAATGGCCTTACCTAATATTAAAGATTTCCATGTATTGAGACCTATACCGTCTGCTTCGCAGCTAGATCTATTAACTAACAGGCACCAGTTCCCTCAAAACTTTGGTTATTAACACCAAACTAAAAGAAGAAAATTATGAAACAATATAAACTGTTCTATTTGGCCTTAATTGCCATTGCCCTAATTACGGGCTGTAAAAAAGACAGCCAAAACGGCGGATTTGAAAACGATGGTAATTTTACTGATTTCAATGGCCCCCTTAAAAGTTCAGCAAGTTTTCCTATTGGTATTGCTGCAGAGTACGGAATGTCTACCACCAATCAAAAATATTGGGATATTGTTAAAACCGAGGCAAGCAACATTACCTTTGGCAACGAACTAAAGAATGGCTCTATTGTAAAGGCAGATGGAACATATGACTTTACAACTGCCGACAATTTCTATAACCTTGCAAAAACTGGCGGTTTAGAGGTTTTTGGACACACCTTAGTTTGGCATTCGCAACAACGAGCTAGCTACTACAACAACCTAATAGGTGGTGGAAGCAGCGGTGGCGGTGCTACAAACCTGGCAGTAAATCCTGGATTCGAAAATACTACTGTAGCTACTCCTATAGAACCTGCAGATGGTTGGCAAGTTTTAAATGGTTCTGGACAGTTTACTAGCACTACCGCAAACACTAACACAGGTGCTAAAGCTATACAAGTAGTTGTGCCAGGTACCCATGCCGATGCTTGGCGTTTACAGATGATCACCAAAGCTCAGATCCCAGTAACTGCTGGCAAAACCTACAACATCTCCTACTTCATTAAAGGCACAACAAACACTAGCGTTCAAATCGAAATCAGACCATTTAAAGGCGCTACCGCAGACGCCGTAATCTATCTTGGAGGCAAACCAGTTACTACTAACTATGCCAGAGTCTTAGACACTTATGTGGTACCTGTTGGTGTTACAGCTATACAATTGGCCTTTGACTTGGGAGGATCAACAGCTAACACACTTTATTTAGATGATGTGAGTGTAATGGATGCAAGCGCAGTGCCTCCACCAACAGGTCCAGCTGTCATTGAAATTGTAGACAATGCGATGAAAAACCATATTGAAACTGTTTTAAATCATTACAAAGGCAAGATCAAAGGTTGGGATGTCATTAACGAACCTTTTGTGGAAACTGGAGAGTTGAGAAATAATACCAATACACCAACCCCATCTGGCCGTACCGATATTTTTGTTTGGCAAAATTATTTGGGAAAAGACTACGCTACCAAAGCTTTTCAATACGCAAAAGCAGTTGACCCAAGCTTAGATTTATATATGAATGATTTCAACTTAGAAAGCAGTACGGCTAAGCTTGATGCATTCGTAGCAATGGCCAAAGAACTTAAAGCTGCCAATGCTGGCATTACGGGCGTAGGCACACAGATGCACATGTTGATATCTACGCCATATGCCAACATTATCAACATGATGCAAAAACTAGCTTCTACGGGACTAAAAGTTAAGATAACTGAGCTAGATATGCGTATTAACCCAGGAGGTTCCAATCCTCAGGCAGGCTTTAAAGCAACCGATTACGATTTGAGGCTACAGGCAGCTATGTATAAATTTGTCGTTGCTACTTATCTAAAATATGTGCCAGCTGCCCAAAGAGGAGGGATTACCATTTGGGGGGTTGATGACACTTCAAGCTGGTTAAACACCAGTACAAATGTAACGGACAACAAATTAGACTACCCTTTACTATTTAATAAAGATTTCAATAAGAAACCAGCTTACGCAGGCTTTAAACAAGGCTTGTTAAGTAATGGCGAAAACTAAATTAACGTACGCAACAATGCTAAGGGCAGCTTCTTTAAGCTGCCTTTTTTTTATTCAATCATCTACTAACAATCTCCACATATGCGAGAATGACGGTAGATTTTATGATTTATACCATTCAATCCAAAGTAATAATACAATGTTAGTTAGCTTTGTAGTTCCAAGTTCGGCGAAGAGTCTACTTGAAATACTAAAAAACCTATTTAGCAATACTTGCCTGAAAAGGCGATGCTGGCAAACCTGCTTTATTAAAAAGATTTGCGGCAGAAGGATTATCAGCCCAAGCATATCTTACCTTGATCGGATTGGTTACCTTAGCATTCCATAGCACTACTTTGTTACCTACAATTTTAGCCTGTGCCCAAAAATATTTACCATCAGCAGCTGCAATAGCAAAATGCTTTAAATCGCCATGTTTTGCTACCAAGCCATCGCCTATGTTATCAAAGGTAAGCACCAGTTGATTTCCATCTTTCACCATTTTTTTAAAGATAGGTCCAGTACTTACAATTTTGGTGTTGCCATAAACCAATCGTTCCGCTTGCAAGGCCAAACGTTTCCCCACATCTTCTTTATTTAAAGGGTGGATATCATTCCATTCTCCTAAATCTATAGTAACAGCCATGGCCGTTTGCGGGACTTTTAATAATTGACGCTGTTGCTCCCTTAACTCGGCCCAACCACTTTCTGATGGCTCGGTTTTAACTTCCATATTGTTTGGCAACTGCACATATAGAAAAGACAATGCAGGCTTAGCAAAGGTAATACGCCAATCGGCTATTAAACTTGTCATCAATGCTCCGTATTCATTGGGTTTACCGGTGTTTGATTCACCTTGATACCATACTGCTCCTTTAATACCATAATTCTTCAAAGGCGCAATCATAGCATTGTACAGGCCACCAGCTTTCCATCTAAAGAATGTGCTAGACGGCGATGGTTCAGATTTTACCCCCACGGCATAACTCCATGCTCCATCCATCTTTAACGTATCCTTTCCCGTGATTAACTGATACGGTTTGTCTTTCACAAATTCTGCATTGCCATTATTTACCACCAAACGTACCGTGATCATATTCTTGCCTTCCTTCAATAAATCCGTAGCAAATAGATATCTCCTTGGAGGATAAAAATAACTGGTATTACCCACAAACTGCGCATTCACAAAAGTAGAATCTGCATCACGCATGGTACCGAGTAACAACTTTGCTTGGCCCACCGTTGGCTTAGCAGACAGATAAAATTCCTTCTTTAACCAAATTACACCGTTTATATTTCCCAATCCCTGCGAATTAAAGTTAGCCGGCATATTGATTGTAGACCAACTCTTTGTCATTTCATCATTCTTTTTCCAAGCTTGCTGTAAACCAGTATCGTTTTTGTAAATATGACCATACCACATCTTACTCATTTCAGCTTCGGCTTTTTGCATGCTATCTATTAATGCTTGGTTTTTAAATTTTTGTAATTCCTTCAAATAGCTCGGAAAAACTTTAAGCCCTCTCTCACTTATCCAGGCTTGTGCAGGCGAACCACCTAAAGCAGCATTGATCAAACCAATAGGCACTTTGTACTTGCTGTAAATCTCCTTAGCAAAAAAATAAGCTACACCGCTAAAGTTAAGTACTGTTTTGGGATCTACGCTTTTCCAGCTTCCATTGCCAAAATCTTCCCTTTCTTTATTAAACTCATACTCATCTGGCACTAAGAACTGCCTTATTTTGTCGTTTTTAGCATTAATAATTTCGTTAGGATATTTATCTACCAAACGGTTCATTTCCAACTCCATATTAGATTGCCCACTACAAAGCCAAACATCCCCAAAAAGAATATTATCTATTACAATGGTATTGCTCGCTTTCAAAGTCATTTGAAAAGGTCCTCCTGCTTTTTGAGGTACTATTTTTGTAAACCACTCTCCCTTTTCATTGGCAACAACCTGATATTTTTTACCGATAAAATCTATATTTACTTTCTCATTCGGTGCAGCCCAACCCCAAATTTTTACCGATTCACCACGCTGTAAAACCATACCATTGCTGATCAATCTAGGCAATTTAACCTGTGCAAAACAAAATGCTTGAATAACCAACAACAACAGAACTGTTAACACTTTTTTCATCTAAATCCTAAACCTTTAATTGGTGAAATAATCAAGTAAATCTAGCTTAGTATCATTGTCTTGTCGACCAACACTGTACTTGTTGTATTTATTGATAGCAAACCTAGAAACCAACTCGTTTACCCCTAAATTACAAATAATATTTTTAATTGCAATCGGTTGCATAAATAAGATATATTACTTATTTTTCAATTATAGTTTTTATTATCAATTGTAGATGAGAACCAAATGTTAATGCAGACCATACCTTTTTCCTGACACCTAAGAAGAGTAGTATAGCAATGACATCTCGATTTCATCTTACCTAAAACTAAATATATGCTTAGTAAAAGAAAGCTGCTTATGGTAGGTTTACTACTGTCAACACATTCGTTATTCGCTCAAATTACAATTAACAATCCTGTATTATCGGGCTTTTACCCAGATCCAAGTGTAACTCGTGTTGGTAATGATTTCTATTTAGTAAACTCCACTTTTTCTTATTTCCCTGGTATTCCTATATTCCATAGTAAAGACCTTAAAAACTGGAAACAGATTGGTAACGTGATCGACAGGCCTACACAAATGAATTTCATGGGAGATGGCGTTTCGAGAGGATTATTTGCGCCATCTATTATTCATCACAAAGGTATTTATTACGTAACCTGTACTTTAATTGATAGAAAAGGCAACTTTGTGGTAACCTCAAAAAATCCAGCTGGTCCTTGGAGCAACCCAACATGGCTGCCAGAAGTCCGAGGGATTGACCCTTCTCTCTTTTTTGACAGCAATGAAAAGTGTTACATCGTGTACAATAGTGATCCACCAAATAACAAAGCGTTGTACAGTGGGCATAGAACTATCCGTGCTTATGAATTTGATTACAAGAATTTAAAGGTAGTTGGTGATGAAAAACTACTGGTGAATGGCGGTGTAGACATTAGCAAAAAACCTGAATGGATCGAAGGTCCGCACATTTTCAAACGCAACAATTGGTATTACCTCTGTGCCGCAGAAGGCGGTACCTCTGTTAACCATTCTCAAGTAATTTTGAGGAGCGAAACTCCAATGGGGCCATATATTCCATACGAGAACAATCCAATTTTGACACAAAGGCATCTAGATCCTAACCGCAAAAACCCTATTACTTCCGCAGGCCATGCCGAGCTGGTAGAAGGGCCAGATGGTAAAACTTATGCGCTATTTCTTGCAGTACGCCCTTACGAAGGCAACTACTACAATACTGGCAGAGAAACATTTATAGCCCCAGTAGAGTGGAAAGATGGTTGGCCAATTATCAATCCGGAACATGAAGAGATAAAGTACAGCTACTCGTTCGGTTTCAAGGAATCAAAGCTAAAAGGCACTACACCGCAAAGTGGAAATTTTGCTTACAGAACCACTTTTGAAACATCTTTAGATCCATCTCTCCTATTTTTAAGAACTTTGGATACCTCGTGGTTTAAACTAAGTAAAAAAGACGGCCTTCGCATAAAACTAAAACCCAAAACCTGCATGGATAATGGACAACCTGCATTTATTGGAAAGCGACAGCAACACCTGTTCGGAAGCGCCAGCACCGAACTTAATTTTAATGCCGTTAAAGAAAATGAACAAGCAGGATTATTGATTTTTCAGAATGAAGACCATTTCTATTTCTTAGGCAAATCTGTAGACAAAGGAAAAAATGTAATTCAATTGCATGCCAGCAAGCCGCAAACAAAAACTACTGATTTAATTAAGCAAATTATCATTCCCAATGGTGAAAAAATTTATCTAAAAATAGAAGCTAAAGGCAAATACTATGATTTTTACTACGCTTTAGAGCAAAACCAATGGAAATTACTAAAGGCCAACGTAGATGGCAAATTGCTAAGCACCAATGTAGCTGGAGGATTTGTAGGTAGTCTTTATGCTTTGTATGCCACCTCTAATGGACAAAAAACAGAAAACACAGCAAATTTCAAATGGTTAGATTATACTGGTAATGACCCCATTTATGATAAATAGAAAATGAATTAGTGCGTAAAACAAATTCGGCATAACGAATTATGATAAAATGCCTAATCATAGAAAAGCCCACAATTTAAAATTATGGGCTTTCTTTTGGCTACGGATGAATTCTGCTATTTCAACGGTTTAATCAATTCAATACTGCCATCTGCGTTATGCGCTAGTGGCGTTACTTTTATATTACGCAAATGGGTTTTATTAGATATTTCGGTGTCATGATAAAAAATATACCATTTACCCTTTATCTCGATAATAGAGTGATGGGTTGTCCAGCCCTGAACTGGCTCCATAAATGTACCTTGATAAGTAAAAGGTCCATAAGGATTATCGCCTATGGCGTAAGCTAGGAAATGTGTATCTCCGGTAGAATAGGTGAAATAATATTTTCCATTGTATTTGTGCACCCAACTGCCTTCAAAAAAGCGTCTATCGTGATCTTTGGTGAGCAAAGGCTTGCCCTCTTTATCTAGAATCTGTACATCTTTTACTTCACCATCAAACTGTAGCATATTGGCACTTAGTTTAGCTACTTTAGCAGAAAGCGCTGGAGAATCTTCTTTCTGATTATCTGTTTTAGAACCATTTGCATCATATTTCCCATTGTTCCAACGTTGCAACTGACCACCCCAAATGCCACCAAAGTACATGTAATGTGAGCCATCATCATCTTTAAAAACAGCTGGGTCAATACTAAAACTACCTTCAATTGGTTTTGGTTCTGCTTTAAACGGTCCTGCCGGACTTTTAGATGTAGCCACGCCAATTTTAAACACGTCGTTTTTATCCTTCAATGGAAAATATAAGTAATAGGTTCCATCCTTAAAAGCAGCATCTGGCGCCCAAAGCTGCCTTCCGCCCCATGGAATATCTTTTATGCTCAATGCCACACCGTGGTCGGTCACTTTTCCGCCGATGCTATCCATGCTAAGAATATGATAATCTCTCATATCAAAGTGGTCGCCGTTGTCATTTTCTGGAGTTCCAGCTTCTATGTCGTGCGATGGATAGATATATATTTTTCCGTCAAAAACATGCGCCGATGGGTCGGCTGTAAAAATGTGGCTCACCAATGGTTTGCTTAAAAATCTTGATGGTTTTGAAGTATCAGCATTCTCTGAAACTTTCTTGTTGCTTTGCTGGCAAGAAGCTGTGACAATACCTGTGGCAAGCACAAAGCTTAGCAGTTTAATGTTTAAGTTATTCATGTCGTTATATGTGGTTTATTTTAGGTTAAAGGTTTCTGTTGGCCCAAGAAAACTAGGTTTCATTCCACCAACATCGAGTACTAGTTTTTGCAGCACTACAGCTGGAGTTACCATCCAATATTTTATCGTATGTTTTCCAGCTTTAGTAATCTTTAAAGGTGTTTTAAATATCTTGATGCTCTCCGCAACCGACTTCTTCCAAGCCTCATCATTGTTATAATCTTTACTGATATTTACAACAATAGGAGCCTCTTCATCTACAGAGACAGCAAATTTCAACCCATTAGAATTCGTAAAATCTATAGTTGGCGATACGAAAGTATTTAAGGTAAAATCACCGGCTTCATCGACATAAATATCATAAGTAAGATGTGGCGTTTGCTCGTTTAATTTCTCCTCTGCAACCGTTACAGGCATTGTTGTTACACCACCCAATGTCTTACCATAATTCGGGATGGTTTTCCAAAACACAGGTCGAGAATTAATAGCCTTGGCATAGTTCACTGCTTCGATGCTAATCACCCCATTTTGAGCCACGAACAAAGTACCTTCCTTACCTTGTTTAATTTCGTTATCTATCGTTACTGGCAACGTAATTTTTGAACCATCCGAACCAGAAAAGATCACATTACTTGTCGTTTTTCCTTTAGGTGCTTTCTTCCAATCCACCAAAATTTCTAATCTTTTATCTGTTTCAAAGCTGCCTTTTCTATCTAACACTAAATAATCTGGTGCTTTAACCGTAAAATTTAAAATTCCTTTTGCTCGGTTAAATAGTTCTACATAAAATGATGTTTGGGCTTGGTAGCGATTAAAAATTGGAAATTTATCCGTTACTGTAGATTTCTCTTTCCAAAAATTAGTGCTACCCTCTATGCTTAAACCAAGTAATGGTTTGCCCAATCCTCCGGTATAAGTCAAAATCGCGACTTCGGGCATTACATTTTTATCTGGCTGTTGCCAACCTGTGTAACCTATATGGGTCTGATCCATCATGTGGTCCCACTTACCATTAGCCATCTCCTTGTTGTAGTAATGGGTAATTTTTTCATCCCGTTTAAACAAACTATCGGCAAGTGCCGCAATAACATTGGTGGAAAACCTTTCCTGCGTTACATAAAGTTTATTTTTAGCCACTGCATAATACAACTCATACAAGTTTGCAGCAGCTTCTACCGGATGTAACACCAATTGATAATAGGCATCTTTCAAATTGGCTGGAGTTTGCTGATATATTTGTCTAGCTTGTTTTTCCAAACTTTTATAGTCCGCAACTACAGTTTCAAATTCACGATAGTTTACCAAACTATAAGTGTTTTCATTCAGTAATTCTGGCTTAACCCTACCGTTGTATTTGGCGTAAGTATCTATAATATGCGCAGTTTGTTCAGCGTAAGCCGGTCCAAATTGTCTTTTAGCCCAATTAATAGTATATTGTTGTAGTTTTTCTACTGGAATAGCATCTGGCGCCCAAGCAAAATCTAAGAAGAAACTGATTGGAAACTCCATCGGCTTTAAATCACCAACGTTCACAATCCAGATCTGGTTAGCATCATAACGATAGGCTAAATTCATCTGCTCCCAAACCTTTTGTATCGGGTTGGTATTTATCCATTTGTAATTTCTGGGGTCGCCTACATAATCGAAGTGATAATAAATACCATAACCACCTGGATGAGGTTTTTCATTCAACTTTGGTAGTTTCCGAAGATTTCCCCAATTATCATCACACAGCAGTAAAGTCACATCATCTGGTACCCGCATGCCTTTATCGTAATAATCTTGTACTTCTTTGTACAAAGCCCAAAGCTGTGGTGTTTCACTGGCTGGCTTTTTCGTTACTTTTTCAATAATTTCCCGCTGGTCTTTCACAATGCGTTCCAATAAAGAAGTTGCGGTTCCTTCGGTCATGGGCTCATCACCATCACCACGCATGCCAATAGTTACAATCTGCTCTTTATCCTTTACGCGACTTAAACCCGTTTCCCAAAACTCTTTGAGTTGTTGTGGATTTTGATCGTAGTTCCATTTCCCACCTTTATATCTTTTCCATTCGTCGTGTGCTCTCGTTAAAGGCTCGTGGTGCGATGTACCGAAAACTACCCCATATTCATCTGCCAAAACAGGATTTAGTTGGTCATCATCTATAAAAGCCCTGCCCCACATGGCTGGCCAAATGTAATTACCTTTTAAGCGTAAAATGAGTTCAAAAACTTTTGCATAGAACTTGCTGTTAAAACCTCCAAATTCTTTGTAAGCCCAACCAGAAAGTGCTGGCGCTTCATCATTTAAGAAAATGCCTCTGTATTTTACCGCTGGCGATGCAATGACGTGCCGACCTGGAATAACATACAAATCTTTGCTTTTTTGGGGGGTAACATCTGCCCAATAATACCAAGGCGAAACCCCAATCTGACTGCTTAATTCGTAAATACCGTAAATTGTGCCACGCTTATCGCTACCCGCAATGACCAAAGCGCTATCTACTCCTTTCATTGGGTTTTTCACCACTTGGATTAAAGTACTTTCCCATTGCCCAGCAACACCAGCAACGTTGATTTTTCCTTTGGCAATCAGCTCATCAATGTATTTGCTTTTTCCAATAGTACCAACAATAATTGCAGTTGAAGCAGACTGATCGATCAACAATGACGGGGTCAGATCAGTCACCTTTTTAATGTCTTCCTGCAAATCTTTTGCAGCACGCTTAACGCCCTGCCAATCGGTATCGCTAATCATGATACTTGTGTTTTTTCCGCCAGCAATATCAAAACCGCCCGCAACGTATGCTTTTGCAACAATTGGATTTAAACCAGCTTGGGCAAAAAGATTTAAAAAGCAAATTGTAAAAATGGCGCTTAGCAAGAGTTTCTTCATGTTATTTATCTTTAAAATTAACCACCTTCCAGTAGGCCGGTTTAGGATTTAGTTTTGCATCAAATAATAAAGGATAGTTTTTCCTTCCTCTTACCGGATAGTCATCTAGCCAAGTGTAACGATCGGAAACATTCCAAAAGGTAACGTTCTCAATAACTGTTTTATACTGTCTAAAAACTCGAAAAACCATTTCGTATTTGTCGGCCTGTTGTTTAGCCAACTCTACAGTGAAAGTCTCGTTCTCTCCTTCCCTCTTATTTCTAGGAACCAGTTCCCATGGATAAATAGACATATCCACTTCTGTAAAATGCAGCTTAAGTCCCAAAGAAGCATATTTTTCTATCGCAGCTTTTAAGTCAACTTCATTTACCTCATAAATATTCCAATGCGATTGTAAACCTATTCCGTGAATAGGAACTCCTTTATCTTTTAAGTTTTTTAACAGCTTGTAAATATTTTCTCTTTTATCTGGCCTATCAGCATTGTAATCGTTGTAAAAAAGTTGCGCTTCGGGATCTGCTGCGTGTGCATATTCAAAGGCCTTCTCAATAAAGGCTTCCCCAATAATCTCGTACCATTTAGATTTTCTCAGGTAATTCTTGGGCTCATCATCAACTGCTTCATTAACCACATCCCAAGCGTAGATTTTGCCTTTATAGCGGGTCATTACTGCCGTGATATATTTCTGAAGCCGTGTTAACAACAGTTCTTTAGGGACTTGTTTACCATCAGGCCCAATAAAAAACCAACTAGGCATATGATCATGCCAAACCAAAGTATGCCCCCTAACATTAATCTTGTTCTTAATCGCAAAATCTACTATAGAATCGGCAGCAGCCCAATTAAAAACATCTTCTTTGGGCTGAATTGCTGCCATTTTCATCGCATTTTCGGCGGTAATGCTATTGAATTGGCGCTTAATGAACATACTTTGTTCACTGCCTAAATCATGTGGGGTAATGGCGACGCCAATAGAAAAATAGTTAAGATACGCATTCTTTAAGCCAAAACTAGGTTTAAAAGGGCTTTTCTGCACCTTTTGAGCTATACAAAAAGATTGCGCAAAGGCCAAAGCAGTGGCCAACAAGACGGTCAACGCGTTTCTCGTTAAAAACATTAGTTTATAATTTGGTGTAAGGTTGTAAGCCTTTTATTTTTTCATTTTCAGGGATGAAGCCCGCTCTACTAAGGCTACCTCAAGCATCACCTTACTGGTAATACTAAGATCGCCCTGTTCCTGTAGCTGATTGATCAGGATCCGGGCAATACTTTCACCCATCTCATTCCCTGGATAGTTAATGGTTGTAATTGTAGGTTCTGTAACCCTAGAAATCAAATCATTATTAAACCCTACAATGGCAATATCTTCTGGCACCTTCAATCCCCTCTCCTTAAGTATACTTAATGCAAATGCAGCACTAGTATCGTTAGTGATGAAAAGGCCATCAGGTAGTTTTTTCAACTTCAGGATGGCATTGATAGCCTCTTGGATTGCTCCTTCCGAAAGGTCGTTAGAGAATAACATGTCTTCCCCAAAGCTTAAACCAGCCTCTTCTAATGCCTTCTTATAACCTTTAAACCTATCTTGATAAACATTCCGAGACAAATTTCCGGTGATGTGCGTGATAGACTTACACCCCTGTGCAATCAGATGTTTTGTGGCCAAGTACCCTGCTTTGTTATTGTCTATTAAAACTTTAGTAGCATTGATTTCAGCAGGCACACGATCGAAAAAGACCAAAGGAATATGGCGCTTTAAAAAAAGGTTAAAATGGGAGTAATCTTCAGTATCCGAAGCCAGAGAAACGATCAATCCATCTACCCTGTTGTTGAACATGGTAACTGTATTTGCTTTCTCTCTAGAAGATTGCTCCAAAGATTGGCTGATGATAAGGTTATAACCTTTTGCATTGGCAACCTTTTCTATGCCTGCAATCACAGATGACATAAAAAGACTATTTAACCTTGGCACTATAACCCCAAGGGTATTCGTTTTTTTCTTGCGTAGGTCGCTCGCAAACTTGTTAGAACGGTAACCCAGCTCCTCGGCAAGATCAAGGATACGTTTTTTTGTTTTTTGATTGACCGCAGGATGGTCTTTCAACGCCCTACTGACCGTTGCCGCAGAGATATCTAGTTTCTCTGCGATATCATATATTGTAATTTCTTTGTTTGACACGATCCAATATTATGCTTTATTTATGCTAAGTTAAAATTATTTTTGTTAAAATTGCAATCGGTTGCATTTTTTAATTTAATTATTGTCAATTATAAATTTGCAGCTCCAAAGCGTTTTTGATTAGAATTATTAATTTACCTATTTTAGAGATCAAGTGATAAAAAAAGCAATAATAACTGGTGGAGCTTCTGGTATTGGATTCGCCATCGCTAAAAGTTTTGTAGAAAAAGGGTTCTTTACGATCATCATCGGAAGAGACCAACAAAAACTTGATGCCGCAAAAAAAATACTGGGCGAACTATGCGAAACTATTTCTTTTGACTTAGATCGCACTAGTGATATCCCAGAACTAGTTAAGAACATCAACGATAGACATCCTAGAATAGATATATTGGTAAATAATGCCGGTATCAATATGAAAAAGGAATTCTGTGATGTTAGCGATGATGATTTCGCAAGGATATTCCATACCAATGTACTTAGCCTTTTTGCACTTAGCCGCGAAATCGTAAAGGTTATGCTTCCCTATAAAGCCGGATCTATCATCAACATTAGTTCCATGGCTGCGCAATACGGAATTCCGAAGGTAATAGCATACACTGCCTCAAAGACTGCCGTAGATGGGATGACTAGAGCTATGGCGGTTGAACTTTCGCCGATGGGTATACGGATCAATGCAATAGCACCCGGCTTTATCGCAACGGAAATGTCCGCAAAGGCCTTAGATTCGGATCCAGAAAGAAAACAGAAAGTACTATCCAGAACTCCTATGGGATATTTAGGTGAAACACAGGACATCGGCACACTAGCCGCTTTCCTAGCTAGCGACGATGCAAAGTATATTACGGGAACCATCATTCCAGTGGACGGAGGAAACTCAATAGGTTTTTAAGCATACTTAGATTCGGAATAACTCATTGAAATAAGAGCCTGTCCAAGAGAAGAACTGTTCATTTAAAAGACAACCTCCGTTTTTTACACCTTTTTAATTACCTGTTTTTCAAACAGTTTACCTCTTCAATAGCGTTAAAATTTGTGGTTAGACACTTATCCTTATCATAAATAAGCATCCATAAAAAATTGTCTCTACCAAGTATCTTTTTCCTCTATAGTAGCTGTTTGCTGAAGTTTGGAAAGACTACATAGTGTTTTTATCGCATTGATAACCATCGGCTTGGCAAATGAACCTAGTAGATCCGAACCTTATTACTTGTAAGTTTTACGAAGATTTCAAAGCTCGACGAACCTGTTTTCGATAAGCACGTAGAACCTTAAAAATAGTTCTAAAGCGCAAAAAGCACAATTCTAAAAATAACCCATGTGAGGTCGGGACATTCTATCTCGACCTCTTTTTCACATGGAGTTTAGTTGATTTTATAAACTAACGAATTTAAAAATTTACAATTCTACAAACCTTTCAGCAGCAAAAGTGGGCACATGAATATTTCTTTTGAGATACTTCAAAGAGCTACCAAGGTAACGTACTTTAACCTCGATAAATAAATCCTCATAAGTTGCTATATGTAGCGCCAATTCATCCAATATATTAAGATATTTTTTGTAACTCTCTTCCAACTCCCTACGCTTTGCCATCAATTGCATTGCATTAGGTATCATTACCGTTTGCACGCCATTTGATGATAATTCTGATGTATCAAGATTACTTCTATCATTAATTAATGTTTCTTCTAACTGCCGCAAAGCATTTAAAAGATGTAAGTGCCGCGATTTGTTAATTCCCTGCATCAATATACTTAATTAACCTATCTAGGAAAAGAATCTATGATATTTTGTGCTGCTACAGCATCACTTGTCTTATTGTAAATTACGTACATGCTTTGTACGCCTCCACCTTGGTACCAGCCACCCGTGCTCGGGATATTACCCTGTATGTAACTAGAAAAAAAGTCGTTCTTAATCAAAAATTCTTTTGTTCCTGCTTTTAGTAAAAAAATGTATTGGTCGGGACCGTTTATTGGCGCAATTTCTAAAAAATCCACCCATTGTTTAGGCTTTACATTTCTCGCCAAATAATGTAAGTTATTGACATCCCCCGAGTCGTCACCAGCAACAATATCTACCGGCATATCCGCAGGAAAATCAAAATAAAAAGCAATTTGCTCTATTCCTGGTTTAGCGACTGGGTAGTTATAGTTTTCTGTAACCTTCGTTCCATCATAAAAGAACCTCATTGTTTTAATAGTCCCAGATGCATCTTTTGCAATTTTGGTACTGTACAACACTTGGTCATCACCTTTCTTTTTCAACTCCATTAATATTGGCTCGTCGCTGTCGAAAACAATGCGCCCATCATAACTAGCATTCCCGTAAAACTCACGAACTTTTCTGCCATCGAAATATTGTTCTAAAATATTTCCAACAACAAATCCACGAAAACCGATAGGTTGCGCAGCAGCAACTGGTTTCAAAATCAATTGTCCTTCTTTTTTACAAGCCGATGTTAAGATCAACAACAGACTAATCGTTAATAAATAATATTTTTTCATGTTTCTGTATTTAGAATTTATAGCTTAAAGAGAAATTATAGGTACGTCCTACGTAGCGTGTAAAAGTTTCTCTGTCTCCAATAAGTTGTTTCGTTTCTGGATCTGTATAACCTTTTTCGAACTTTTCTGAAAAACCAGGTTTGTATTGATATTTATCACCCCATTCTAAATTAAGCTGACCTTCTGTACCTGGCTTAAGTTCGTAAGTAGAATGGTCGTTGATAAAAAAGCGATGAGGTGCATCGGTAAGGTTACCCATATTTAGCCTAGCTTCCATTCTGTTGCTCAAAAAACGATAGCTTACCTGAATATCCAGCTGTGCTCTTGGTCGCTCGTATTCGGCCAACATTGGCTCACTAGCGGTTACAAAAGTTTTATAATCCATATAGTTGTACATTATATTGATACCAAAACGTTTACCAGCATATTCTGCACCTAAATTATAAAGCAACGGCACCTGGCCATACAACTGACGAGGATACTTCAAATAATTGAAATAAGTATGTGTAGGAGCACCTGGAACAGTTTCGTAAACCAACTCTCTGGCTTGAACTTCGGAGTTTTGTATGGTTAAGTTTCCCCTAACAAAAATGTCTTTTAACAACTGCGTGTCCGAACCGAATAAGTTCAAGTTTTTACGTATTTCAAATTCCCATCCGCGTACTTTCGCCCAATCGGAGTTGCCAATAGTTACATAAGGAATACCACTACTGCTATTATTTATCCGATAAAATTCGGCTGGTTTATCAAAATATTTATAAAAATAACCTGCAGATATAATTTCACCTGGTCCTAGAAACCATTCTAATTTTGCATCGTAGTTATCGATAATGGTGGTAGATACACCTTGACTGGTAACGTTAGAACCATAATTAAAATCGTAACGAGAAAATCTTGAATTTTCCATTAAGCCTGGTCGTATCGCCGATTTGGCATAAGACGCACGTACATTTAATGCCTCAATAGGATTGTAGGTAATGTTGGCTGATGGTAAAAACCTCCATTTTTTTGTATCCTCTATTAGTAGCGCAAGGTTCTGATCTATCATTCTACTAGAAGGGTTTTTGATGGTATCTAATCTAAAATACTCTGCTCTTGCTCCCCAAACCAATCTCAATTTAGTGCCAAGCTTGCTATCTGCCATCAGATACGTTCCATGATTTACAGATCTGGCCTCGAAACCAGTCGTAGCATACTTAGACGGATTGTAGAATAGACTGGTACGAGGGTCTTTCATATCCATGTAATTACCCCAAGTTTGCAAAGGTATTTCTTGATAAGTAGTACTGCCAAAGCTCGATACCGCAATAGGTAATATTGTCCAATCGTACCAAGCATGTCTATCTAAATAGTTATATCCTGTTTTAACGGTATGCGTAGTTTTACCGAAACGGAAATTATAAGCACCGTTTAACATCACATCTTGGTTTTTTTCGCGATAAACCAACTGACCTCTGTAAAGTGTGCCCCATCCTGGATCGCTAGACTGTGATGGATAATATAAATAAAGCGGTGCATAATTTGCGTAAACTCTATTTCCAAGCTCGGCCGACGAAGCATCTTGTTCCGCCTGTTTTAAGGCAGTTCTAGAACCACTCCAATCCAACTTAAAATTACCAAAAGCGTGCTTACCAACCACTTTATTTTGTAAAAGATCGGTAAACGTTGGGCGCTCGTTTTCTTTAATAGTTGGATAAGGATTACCAGATGATTTAGGTTGCTCCCAATCCCAACCTGTAATACGACTAAACTGGTTATCAAATATCCTGGTATAAAGATTATAACTCTGTATCTGATGTTTTTCGGTACTAAAACCGGCATTTAACATTGCTCCTAAAGAAGTATTGAAATTGTATAAGTTACCTGTGTTCACATCTTCAAGGTCATCGGCATCGGTAGGTCTAATGCTCCAATCGCCACGACGCATATTGGTAATGTGATTGTTGCGCTGTGTATTACGATAACTCAATGAACCCACAAAACCTAATTTCCTAACCTTGGTTTTACTTAACTGATAAACCTGTCCCAAACTAAACTGATAGTTCTGTGAAGGTGCTGGCGCATAGATTCGCGTACCTAAACGCTCTGTACCACCAATGCGTTGATTTTGTTCGGCCACTTGCGCTGCTTTTATTTTGTTCTGCGCATCTAAAACATTAGGATTATATACGCCGTTAAGTGCAATAATATCATTAGGAAAGCGATTCCTATCTCCATCATCAAAACCTAAATAATCATACTTTCCTCTGCGATAGCTCAAAAAATCTTCACCCATAGTACGATCGTTGTAAGAAATCCCAGCATCAAAAGACATGAAATTTTCTGTTGGAATTGCCTTTGTTGTAATTTGTACTAATCCGCCAGCAAAACTATAAGGCATATCTGCAGTGATAGATTTGGCCACCACCACCTGATCTACCAGATTGGTGGGAATAAGATCAAACTCAAAATTACGTTCCTGAACACTCGTACTAGGCAGCGTACTTCCGTTCAAGGTAGCTACATTATAGCGTTCGGCAATACCCCTTACCACTACCTTTTTTCCATCTGTTGTACTTACCCCAGTAATACGAGAAAGTGTTTGGCCAATATGTCTGTCTGGTGTACGGGCAATTTGCTCTGCCGAAATACCATCTGTTAAACCAGCCGCATTTTTTTGCTGAGCATATAAACCAATGATACTTTCTCTCTTAAAGCTACCGGTAACGGTTACCTGCTGTAAGGCATTGGCAGCAGGATTAAGTACCATATTTAAATTGGTAGTTTGCCCACTTTTAACTTTAACCTCCGTAATCTTTTTAGTTTGATAAGAAATGTAACTTACTTCTAGTGTATAAGTGCCTTCGGCGATATTCAACTGATAAGTTCCATCTACGCTACTTTGCATACCTTGCCCAGTTTCTAACACTTTTATGTTGGCACTCGGCATGGGCTCTCCCCTATCATCAATCACTTTGCCACTTATCTTTCCAAGTTTTTGTGCTGGCGGATTTAAAACCAGAATGATGTAATTGTCTTTACTTCTGTAACTGATGTTGATGTCGGCTTTTAGCCACTCTAAAGCTTGGCGCACCGTAGTGGCAGATTGACGTATGGTCATTTGACGTGAGAGCACATGATTTACCGCTTGGTCGTAAGTGATTTCTGCGCTCGACTGCTCTTTCAACTTTTTGATGAAGTTCAATCCAGTCATTTCTTTATCGGAAAAAGTAATTTTTTTATCTAATAACTGAATGGCTAATGCTCCGCTGAGATTGCTCGTTAACATTATTAGAATTAATAGAATTTTTTGCATGTTTGTAATTAGCTTATTAAATGGGTTTTTAACCTGTTTGTAATGATGTAAATACCTGGGCTCAATCAGGCATTTGCTATACCGCCCTACTCACATTGGGCGGTTTTTTTTTAGTATCTTTTCATTCCTCCCTTCTCAATAAATAGTGATTTGTTGGTTTACTATCGCATATTTAAATCCACCAGTTAAAGACAGTACCTCCAAAACGGTAGTGATAGGTTGGCGTTTAAAATTCGCTGTTAACCTTTTATTTAGCAGATGCTTGTTAGTGATGTTGATTTTAACAGCGTACCAATCTTCGAGTTCTTTGCAAATCTCCACTAGCGGAATTTGCTCGTAGCGCAACTCTCCTAAAGTCCATGCAGTAAGGTGTGCAGCATCTACTGTGGTTAACGTATGTTTTCCTAAACTATCCACGTTTAACTGCTGGTTAGGGAGCAAAACACCCAAATGTGCCGACTTATAACTGACAGCAATTTTTCCAGTAAGCAATGTGATTGCATAACTTTTATTTGATTTAGCTGGGTTAATTTGGAACGAGGTACCTAAAACTTTAGTAGTTAAATTGTCAGTACTTACATAAAAAGGTTTGGCTGTATTATGCTTAACTTTAAAGTAGGCTTTCCCTGATAATTTAATCCTCCTATCATTCTCATTAAAATTTGAAGTAAAATCTATGCTGGCTCCAGGAAATAAAGACACAACAGAACTATCTGGAAGCGTAATCATATTCACCCTGCCCTTAGTTGCCATAAAATGATGTTGTTTAAGGGTAACTACTTCAGTTTGTTTATCTAATAAATGAGTTCTATTAAATAAGATCAAAGTAACACTTAGGCATACAACTATAGCCGCCGCAATAGCGTATTTCCAGAAATTATTTGGTTTTGGATAGCTGTAGCGAGTCGATTTTAGTTCTTCAAAAGTTTTCCAAGCAATATCGTTATCTGATATTGCTAAGGTCGGTTCGGAATTAGCATAAAAATCTGCCGATGCCTCATGTAAACATTGTTGCACATACGCTTGATCAATATCTAGTGCTAAATAAATCTGAACTAAATTTGCTTCCCATATCGTAGATTTCCCTTTGAAGAAACGAATTAAAGTTTTTTTCGACGGTCGCTGTATTTCATCCATTTTAATTTTAAAGAACCTTTTGTGGTTCGTTATAATAAAGAATGTGTCAACTTAAGCTCATGGCTAAGGGTGTAAAAAACTTAATATCAAGGAAACAATTTCTTAACGTGAATGCTGGTTTTAAAGCAATTAGATCACCATTAACACCGATGGCGAAAATGCCAATACGTAGCCCACAATTTCAGGATTATCATTAAACTCTTTTTTTAATCCTTTTAGCGATGCCTTAATGTGGTTGTTGACAGTATGGATTGATAAGCCCATCTTTTCGGCTATCTGCGCATTACTCATGGCTTCTTCTCTGCTCATCAGAAAAATCTTCTTCCGTTGTTGTGGCATCTTATCGAGTGCGGCATGGTAAAGCTCCATGATTTCCTTATGCGATATTTCTGGCTGAGAAGTGCTACCGAAAAATTCTATTGGCATGGTATCGAGCGATTGTGTCTGTAGCACACGTTTACGCATTAATCCGGCGATTTGCTGGCGCATGATGCCAAAGACATAATCCTCAAACTGTTCTATATCGTTAGCTTTATCGCGAAGTTGCCATAGTTTAAGTAATACGTTCATCACTAACTCTTCAGCATCTTCACTATTCTTAAGCACTCTAATAGAAGTGGCTAATAACCTCGGGCGAAAATAATCGAAAATAGCTCGAAAAGCATCGTCGTCGCCTGCTATCCAGATTTGGATTTGATTCCTAATTTTATGATTTGCTATAATAGACATGGATAACGCTGCCCAAAAATAGAAAGAAGCATATTAAGATAATGTTATGAATTTTGCGCCAAAGTGGTGCAGAAAATAATAGGACCACCAAATGATTATTTTCAGCTATTTCAAGAGCTAATGTTATTTCCTTATGGGAAGGTATATAGCTAGTTGTTTTCAGGTACAGGTCTCCAATGCCAGGAAAAACACCATGTGATATCTTCACAATCCCCATTAAGTTGGCTGCATCACTTCTAATTGAGAATGGCAATCACCTCCCCTGACAAATTAAGCGGATTGATTTATCCACTACATGCGGAGCTGTACAGGGTATTTTCTTGAAGTCCTTAATATTGTTCGTATCTTTGACATGATTTTATTATAGCTATGAAGAAAAAAGTAGTTCTGGTGCAAGATAACGAAGATATCTTAGACATTATGGATCATGTTCTAACGGGGGAAGGTTTTGAGGTTACTCCCTCTCTAACAACCGAACCTATAGAAAATATTGATCAAATCGATCCCGACGTAGTTGTAATCGACGACCATATTAAGGGAGAAGTTCGCGGGCACGAGGTTATTGAAGACCTTAAAAATGACCCGGAAACCGAAAATATACCGGCTATCCTAACTTCTACATCGAATAAGCTGGCAGAGAAGGCGGCAGCTTGTAAAGCGGACGATTTCATTGAAAAGCCTTTCGATATTGATCATATGGTTGATGTGGTAAAACGTAATGCTGAAGAATAGGCCCATAAGGTGTGTGCCCATCCATCCAATTTCATGAAATCAGAAGGTATGATGGAAAAGGTACGCCAGACGTAGGGCAGTATCTTAAAATAACATTCTTGGGATTTCTGATCTCTTGGATTATCGTGCCGAGTTAGCAATGAGCCGTATCGACCAAAGCAGAACCAATACCCATTTCTCTAAGTTCGAACCACGAAAACTTAGCGTCTCAAATTCTCTCCCTTGCGTGTTTATATTTTTTCCCAATCATAATACCATGAACAAGCGAGTTAACACCGCTTGCATCTTAATTTAAAGGCGGCAATCTGTGATAGATTAGGCACTTAAAATCCTATGGTTAAAATACGCTTATTAATAATCAACTTACATAATCGACCATTCTCTAAAAATAGACACCAACAGCTTCATCCTATAACATATCTAAACGATTAACTAAAAAAGTAAAGCTATAGGAAACTCCGCCATTGTTAACCAACTCTAATTCACCCTGTAATTGCCGAGTAAGGTCTCGAACAAGATCGGTACCAAAAGAAGAATTCACATTTTCTGGCATTCCGCAACCATTGTCACCATAATACATCAACCAAGTATCTTCCTTAAGTTCCATTTTTATTATGATCTCTGGATGAGCAGTTTTTTTAAAAGCATGCTTATAGGAATTAACAATCAATTCGGTTACAATCAATCCTAAGGGTAAGCCCCTACCCGTGCCAAGCTGTAGTCTATCATCAATAGAGACTTTAAAAGTTACCTTATTTTCTAACTCAAAAACTTGCGAAGAATGTGTGATTATATTTTCCACAAATGGTTTCAGCGCAAGAGGTTTATCTGTTTCGCCTAATTGCAAATTGTCATTTACCAGCATCATTGCTTTTATACGGGCAACATTATCTTTTAATATTCCTTCTGCATCCGTATCACCTTTTGTAGCCAACCTTAGACTGTTAAGGCCATAGAGTACCTGTAAGTTATTCTTTACCCTATGGTTGAGTTCGTTCATCAAGGTTTCGATGTGTGCATTGCGTTGGCTCAATTCCTTTGTTCGCTCTTTAACATTCTCTTCCAACAAATCATTTTGCTGCTGCTGTAGTAAATTCAACTCTCTTAAATAAAGAGTATTATCATCTTCATACTGCCTCAACCTACCATTCAATCCCATTAAAAAGAAAAAAGCTACACATACAGAAACAGCTTTTGTAATACTAGGTAGAACTATATAATAATCTTCATCCCAAAAATATATGCCAAAAGCACTTGTGATAATTACCATTAAAAAACAGATTAATCCATAAGCTAACAATAATTCATGTTTATCTAGTTTTCTCCAAACTTTTATCAATAATACGACCGAATAGACAAAAAGCGCTATCAGAAAATTAGTAGAAATCCTAGCTGTCAATTGATAATTGAACGTGAAATAATTTAGCAAAAAAATGATTATTGCGATTACTGGAAATCCATAAACCAATATTTTTCCCCACTTGTAAAGTTTAACGTCTCGTTCCTTAAGTTTCCAAGAGTCTAACAATAACATGTACAAGCCAATCAGTGCAATATACAAGCAACACTGCACTGTGAGCAAACCAAATCTTGGATCAGAGGGAAAAAATAAATCAACCAAATACCTATTGAGACCAATCCCATATAAATTAAATGCGCTAACAAATAACATCAACCAAACGAATGGTTTGTAACGCGTAGCAACCCACCTCAGAAATATATATAAAAAAAGAAGAGCAGATGCTCCTTGCGGCCAAAGTTCATGCAGTTCACGCCTAAATTTTGCCTCTAAAAATTGATATCTCTCGCTGAGATAAAAATCAAAGACTGGCAGGTAGTTCTTGATATGCTTACTTTTAATCAACAAGATATAAGGAACATTTTTGTCTACCTTAAAAGAAAAATGATATCTACTATCACCATTGGTAATTTCTTCAATTGGCCGCAGTACTCCCGCTGACCTATGCTCGAAAGATGCACCTAAGGTATCTGGCAATAGATAAAGATCAGCATAGGTTAAATGTCTAAAATCTATAACTACATTAGTTTGTTCACTACTTTTAAACCGAGCTTTAAGCCAAAAAGTATTTGTTTTCGCCTTATAAACAAAATTCTTAATTTCCCGAAAATCAGGTTTTTCGTCCAATATTTTTTCTACATTGTACCTATTCAGACTATCTTCAAGTACCAAAAAATGGTCCCTTAAGTTTATTTTAGCGGCAGAAGAATCAAAAACGAAAAGTCTTTGAGCCGAAAGCTCATTTACATAGCAAATAAAGAAAGACAAAAGACATAGTCTTATTGCAAAAGACCTAAACGCCAAACACATCAAAATGCTTTTATAAATTAAAAATCATAAAATAAATTAGACTTGAGAAAGCTTAGCTAAAAATGAACAAAAAATATAATTTACTTAGCAAAGTATTATTTTTTTTAACCTTTTTGATTCAATAGAGCAACACAAACCTCAGATATAGAGCTTTTTCCTCTAATATATTTCCTGGAAACTTAATGATAATTTATAAATTTATAAAACAGAACGACGGATATTAGACTACCATAAAGCAAATTTTAAATGTCTGAAATGAACAAGCTACTTCTGTTAGAGAGTCTAGATCAGTTACTATCTTACAATGTAATTGGTAACTTGCAGTACAAAAACAGATATGTAGGCTTTAGCGGAGAACTATCTTTTATACAATGGTACAGTATCAACAAACCACAACATCACATATTTGACGGAGGCTATTTCGTTCCCATTACAGAAAAAAAAACTTGCTTTGAAGACAGTATTTATTTTACTGTATCGGCAGATAATTTCGATCAATATCTTCCTATTTATCGATACATATCAAAACTACGACTTAAGAAATATTATTTCATCCAATACGATAGTTTAACTCCATTAAACCTATGGAAAGAAGAAGATTTAATTGGCACAGGTAGAAAGCTATTGGTACCCGACTTTAAAGTGATGGAATTTATCCCTGATCGAAATGAATTTATTGAGGTTAGTTTAGGGGACTTTATTTCAAGTTATGAGAAAAAAGAGAACTACAACCCAAGCAATAAAGTACCAGAGAGTTTAAGAAAAGAATGGTTGATGAAATTAGAAAAATTCGATGAAAGTTTAATCAAACAACTTTATGTACAACGATTAATTTTTGATGGATTTTTAGGCTTTAAAATAAAAAGAGGTATACCAAGTGATATCGATTGTATCATTATGAATGATGAAGGAAAGCTTATTTTTATTGAAGTAAAAGAAAAAGACCTTAGTAAAGGAAAAGTTAAAGGGTTTGGCATGGATATACATAGAATAGATGCTTTAGCCCAATTGAGCACCACTACCAAGCTCAATGTCGCTTATGTAGTCCGGCATGTAAGAGATCAGATTAGAAGAGAATTTATAGAATGGCTAAGTATCTCTATTCTTGATTTTAAAGAAAAGATGGATAAAAACGCCATTGAAGGTGGAACAGGGATGCGGTCTATACACTCTTCCAATCCTACGTATATATGTGATAAACGTTACTTCACGATTCTAAAATAGGCTCTAAATCTTGAGAAATACACCTATCAAACCTGCTCTTATTTTTATTTAAAGATTTGGATCTATAATTTGTTTCCTCATGCTTTCTGCAATTGCATAAACTACAGGAACCGTAACGCTGTTACCAAATTGCTTATAAGCTTGCACATTTGAACGATTCAAAATGAAATCATCTGTAAACCCCTGTAGCCTACCTGCTTCCCTTGGCGTTAACTTCCTAGGATTAGCATTCTCCTGATAAACAAGCACTTCACTCCCATCTTTATAATATCTGGCTGAAATAGTATTCGTGTAAGGCGTTTCATCATTAACAATACCGTACCCAAAGCCCTTACCTTCTTTCTGATTTTTAACCTTTCTATTCTGATGCCCCAACCACAATCTATCCGAAATAGTATATTTTGGATCTGGATTATCTTCTAAAATCTGTCCCACATAAGTAGGCGTATTTAGCGGTTCGGGATAATTGAAAAGCACTGGAAGATCGTTACGCCAAAGTATAATAAAAATCCTTTGTCTATTTTGCGGCACACCAAACTCCCGCGATTTCATAACCATATCCTTCGCATAAGTCTGAAGTTTTTTGATGTCGTCACCTTTGATAACCTCATCCGGTATATTACAATGGTACCCTTCATTAATTAAAGTTGTAAGTACCACTTTTAATGTATAACCTTTACCGTGGCTAATCAGTCCCCTTACATTCTCCAGAAGAACAGCCCGAGGTTTTTTAACTTGGATAATTGTAGCAATATTATGAAACAAGGTACCTCTAGTATCTTCAATGCCCAGTTTTTTTCCCGCATGTGAAAATGGCTGACAGGGAAATCCACCAACCAATATATCATGAGATGGTATATCTCTTGGATCTATTTGTGTAATATCTCCAAAAGGAAATTCACCATAGTTTTCTTCGTAGGTATGCTGTGCATTCTTTTCAAATTCAGAAGAGAAAACGCATCTTCCTCCTGCTCTTTCAAAACCTTGCCTCATCCCTCCTACACCTGCAAAAAGATCAATAAAAGTAAACTCGTTTATATTTCCACCTACCTCTTGTACAAGGTGGATAGTTTTTAAAATTGAAGTTGTAAAAAGTTTTTGATCAGTATAAAGGTTTTCTTCCTTTAATAGCTTGATTATATGTTCTTTATTGACACCTTTTTCTTGACCGAATAATGAATTACCAAATGCAATAGCATGAATCCACTGATGTACAACAGCCTTCGCTTCTGAACCATTCGGTTTATAATCGTTAGCTAATGGTATCAGTTTATCTTCAATCTTTTTTATAATTTCTGGCATCTCGATTTCTTAAAACACTCAAATAAAACGCTAGTCGGTAGTTTCCGATGAAAGCTAAAGGTAGGTGGACTGTTTACGACCACCATCTATTTTCATTTGATCTTTTTCAGGCTAATGTTTACTATAGGCAAACTATTAGTCGGTGATAAATGTGCACAAAAATCGTTAAAAAAGTCTACAATTACGAACGAATATTTTAGGTATATAACCGCATACGCTGTAAATATTCCATTATTACAATTGCTTATCAAAGCGCTTAAGCTAACAAAGTACGCTCTACTAAAAAAACTTATCAAAACTTAGGATATCCATAGAGCAAGAAACATTTTTGGTAACGCACCTATTTAAGCTCTTACTCTTGAATATCTAAACTATTTTTAAAAGCATCGTACTGCAAACAAAGCTGCAGGCACATTGGCAGAAGGATGTTCTAATGTTATAGAAATGTATTTTGTGGCGACTGATTTTTCTAGTTTAATTGTATTGATGGTTTGATAATTATCTCTTTTTTCAAAAATGACATTTCCCAAGTCATCCTTAATAGCATAATTACGTACGCAAAAAGGCATCACATCCTCTGGATGGCCCATTAAAACGCTTTCCATTGGATGATCATAATCAGTATCAAAAAAGAGTTCTATTGTTTGAATTTCTTGAGGCTGATCCCATTCTATTTTAACAGTCGGAGTTTTATCTTCTTTGGCTGCTACCCAAGCATTCGGTTCTGCTACTGGCCTGTACACGCCGCTTTTTATATTTTCCTTTCCGAATTTAGCTAATGGTGGGTTGAGTTTAAAAGCAACGTTATGGCCTTCTGGACGGCGTTGAGGACACCAAAATTCAAATTCATCTACACCGATATCTTCGGTTGGTGTTTGTTTACCGTAGTTAGAAACAGCCTTGTTCACCGAATTAAATACAGAAAGTATACCGGTAACACGTTGCTCCGAAAGATGAACTTTCACCTTAGGATTTTTGTTAAAAACAACGAATGCGTAAGCGCTTTCTTCGAGTTGGGCAGAAAAATCTACGTGCAGGCAATTGCGTCCGGCATGTATTTCCAGTATTTGTTTTTCAAGAGTAATGTCTGGCGTATAATTTCCTGACTTCCCACTAATTCTAAGTTCGATTTCAATTTGTGTAGCTTCCTCTGCTTCTGCATGAAAAATTACCTGAGGAACTTTACCCTTATTTACAGGAAGCATTTGAGCTGTAGAAATTTCTAGACTTTTCAGTAATTCTGAAGGCAATTCTTCTAACACATACTCGCTTGAAACAGATAATTCTGCTGTTTGCACCAAATCCTTTTGGTCATTCAATACATACCCAGGAATATGTTGACCGCTTTTCAACAGTTCATTTTGCAAATCACCTATTAAGTTTTTATGGATAATTTCTGCGGGATTTAGATTCTTATTTTTCGCAATAAATGCTGCCATTCCCACAGCTTGCCCAACATGTGCCGCTGTTGCCATTACACGTGTTGATGCAAATGCCACATGCGTAGCGCTAATAAGACGACCTGTTATAAAAAGATTTTTAATGTTTTTGCTATACAAACAACGGTAAGGAATTTGGTAAATACCTTTGCTATGCCATTGGTTACAGCCTGGTTTTTCGCTAAACACGCCATCTGCTGGGTGAAGATCTATTGACCATCCGCCAAAAGCTACCGCATCATCGTGAGTTAGCTGCTCGACAATATCTTGCTGACGTAACATGTAGTCGCCTTCAAACCTACGGCTCTCTCTTTTTCCAGGAATTGTACCAACCCATTCTAAAGTCATGGTTTCTGCTTCGGGAAAATTACCTGAATTTTTAATATAGTTCCAAGCACCATAAACCACTTTCCACAATTCCATTTTAATTTCTTCGGTATCATGAACGGTGTCTAATCTTCCTCCATATTCTAGCCACCACAATTTACAACCATATTCTTTCGTATTAAAATTTCTAAAACGAGGAATCTCTGTAGTGATATCTTGTATTGCAAAATTGGGTGCGGTAAACTTCACAGGTTTACCAGTATCTTTTGTGTAGAAATACAAACTATGTCCAAGCAGTTCGCCATACTCTTTTGTTGGTGCAAATTTTTCACCAAATTCATCACTGCTTTCCGCTCCCATTCTAAAAGCTGCGCCAGCTAAAAAGCCAACTATTCCATCTCCAGAGGCATCACAAAATAAAGGAGCATTGACATTATATTCAGTAGAATTCTGACTACAAAAAGCCTTAACTGAAGAAATTTTTTCTGAGTCAGTTTTATGTACTTCGTGAACTACTGTGTTTAATAAGAGTGTAATATTAGGTTCCGCTAATACCTTATCCAATAAAATCGTATCAAATATTAATGCATTTCCCTCTTTATTTTTGTATGTGTTTTCTACTAAAATCTCATCTATTACACCACCTTCTCTGCTCCAACGATTGTTATTACCCATGTGCGATGTTGCACCTAAAATCCACAAACGAACTTCACTAGACGAATTACCTCCTAAAACGGGTCTATCTTGTATTAGCACAACTTTAACACCTTTACGTGCAGCGGTAATAGCAGTACAAACGCCCGCTAATCCTCCGCCAATAATTGCGAAATCTGTGTTCAACTCTTTAGACATTAAATTACGGGACTGTGTAGCTTCTGATATAATCATATTAATATACTTGGTTATTATAATTTTGGTATGGTCTGGTTTGGTTTGTAAATATATTAATTAATCGAATAAGTTTGTACTGAACTAAAAAATTATCAACAGAAATTATGATTAGTTGCCGGTTCCATTTATTGTAGCAGTTACGTTTTTGCTTGTTCCATTAAGTGTTAATGCAAAGTTTAATACGATCTGTTGATTATAAGGGATTTTGGTTAAAGACCATTCATAAGGGTAAGCTATGCGCTTTATTTCTACTTGAGAAAGATTGGTGGTTAAAGTACCTTCAGCATTTTCAATTGGCGGCGTGTCTAAATACGCATAAATTGAATCCCAGCCAAAAGGAGATCTTATTCTGAAGACATACAAAGTTCCCCAATTAGTATCTACCGTTATGGTTTGCATACCCTGCGCCAATTTTGGTGGTTTTGTTTCTTTAAAAGGCGTACTTAAAGGAAACGATACAGCAGAGATGCTTTTGGGGCTTAGGATTACTTGCATCGTGCGACCGTTCATTATTGATGAAACAGGCGTGCAATTATCATTAGAATAAAGTTCTGTTGCAGAATTGGAAGCTACTTTCACACTATCTGTAAGCGTTAAATTTACTGTTGAAGGTGCAGATGATTCATTTAATGCAATTACCCAAAATTTATTTTCTGAGATAGCTGTTAGATAATTTACATCTGGATTATCTACATCTACAAGTTCCTTTTTCATCAACAAAGTAGCCTCTTTATCCGTATAGACCTTACCCTTTCCACCACCAAAAACTCGATTGTTAAACCAAACGAACCCTTCCTGTCTACTATAAGCAAAACTGATATTTCCTTGAGAACGCTGCATAGCTTCCGTTACTAGAAAATCAACCGAAAAAGCCAATTGGGAAGCGATATGATGATAATAAATGGAGGTTAAATCTGGACCTGTGTACGGATAGTCTGCCTTTAGCGGGACATCTGTAAAACCCCTAGCGTAATAACCTGGGTAATTTGCAAAACGACCTATAATAGAATTACGTGCATAAGTTTGAAAAATGTCTCGGTTATTATATTGAAATACACGCAGCAAATTAGGCGCCCAATTAGACATGTACACATGAAGAATCTGCGCTTTTGGGAAAAACAACGTTACTGGTTGCTCTAAGCCTAGTCCGACAGGTGAGACCAAATCTTGGGCAACTTGTTTCTGTTGCACATCGCCCGCTACACGTGGATAGCCCAAACGAAACTGCTCATTTCCACGCCACCAAATGGTGGTTGTTCCGCTGTAGTTATTACCTGGATGAATCGTTTGTTGAGCATTGTTAATTTTAGGATAAGATCGTAAGCCAGCAATGGTGTAAAAGGCAGATTTTTCGGCAGCTTCTAAATAGCGATTGTTCTTAGTAAGCTCATAAATATCCATTAAATCCCACCAGTTAGGATAAAATGAAGTATTGTAAAATCCGTTTTCATCCAAAGCATTTGTTTTAGTGCCATACACATCGTTAGTAAGAAACAAATCTGCGCCACGAATTGCATCGCTTAACCAAGATGCATTTTGGGTCATCCGATAGGCTGCCAATTTTTCGGTCCAACTACTCGTGGTCGTACGCAATTCGCCATTCGGCAATGCCAAATCTACCAGCCAAGGATTAGCTCCTTTGGTCAACTTATCCAACCCTTCGAAGTAAGCTACGTTAAATTCTTTGCTGTATGGACTTAATTTCAGGGAACTTTCTGTTGGTGTATATAAGGTTCCTAATTTATTAGACCATCGATAACCGCGTCTAGAAAGCGTGTATTCTATAGAAGGCAATGCTCTTTTAATATAGAAATCTTCATCCTGACTTAGAACAGCAGTACTTAACAAAGTTAACGGAGAAGTATTTACTACTACTGGAGCTATGATTGGATTTTGTTCAATATCATAAAATCCTTTCATGGCCACGTCCCAACCTGCCGAGGTATCATTTTTAATCAAATCTACCATGTTAAGGGCTGCATTGGTTAGTGAGGTAGTTCCTTGCTTACGATAATCTTTAACCTCGAAAACCTGATCTGACAGGTATTCTAAAGCTTTATCCCAAGTGTTTTTTACTGCACCTATGATAAATTCACGAGTGAAAGATTGGCCTACATTTAACTTAGAATTGGCAAAGCCCAAAATTGGCCCGAAGGCTACAGGCTGCACTTGGTTACTTTCATTTTTAAGAGAAAATCCCAAGGGTGATGTTTCACCAGTTGCCCATTCAAGTGGAAAATCAGAAGGTGCGCCCGATACGAAAAAACTATACGGATTATTATTCAAAGTGGTTTCTACAATACTTAAGGGCTGTGGAGTAAGCGCACTTGGAACCAAAAGCGGCTGATCTGGCAAACGCTGGTACTGAAACATGGGTGGTAACTGCACATTCTTTACCGCACCCACCGCTATTGGCTGTAAAGCGGCAACGGCAAAACTGTAATAACCTGTTGTGGTTGCCTGATAGTTAAGCGTTAAACTAAGGTGACTCGCTAGCTCTGCCAACTTCCAAGTTCCAGTAAGGGTATTTCCATTAGCCATAGTGTACGTTACGAGAATCTCTTGGTTAGAAATTTTTGAAACGTTTGTAGCCCTACATAACAGTAGCTCTCCGGCACTGAATGGATTTTTCGCATTGGCCTGATCAAATACAGAATAGGTTTGTCCGCCGCTCTGAAAAGTACTAAAGCCAGCAGCATTATCCCAAGCTGGGTAAACGCCCATAAAATTAACATCTGGAGTAGTTTCTTGCAGCAAAAAAATGCGGTTGGATTCCATATCGGTATTTATGGCTATCCATTGCCCGTTATCAAATATACTCGTAGTACTAACTATGCGAGATACGTTAGCTGCCGAATCTAACACGGTTACAAACTGTAATTTCACTTTACCGTTATCAATTTCGGCATTAATGACAGATGGATTGTTAACTGGCAGATAAGGTGCAGCCACCAAAGCCGAAGGAGGAACTGATGGTAATTTTTTAGGGGTTATCTTAAAATCTCGCAATGTGATAAGACTTTGTTGATTTGGGTTAAACGCAGCGACAGTGGTAAACAATACAGCATCGCAACGGCCGTAGTAACCTTGCGTATCTTTTAATCGCAAAAGTGTTTCGCCTGTATCTATCGTAGCGGTACCAACTTTTTCCCAATAGTATCCATCTTGACCATGAATACCAGATTCTTGGCTCATCGCCACTTCATTTACATATAGCAAAAATCGTCTAGTGCCTGGTCGGTTATCCGGATAATCCCGAGAGCGAGTCCAAACATCATACGTTCCAGCAGTTTGAACACTAATGGCCGTATAGGCATTGGCACTAGGCGTAGCACTTTGCCCTACACTTAGAATTGCCGAACCAGAAACTCCTATTTCATTGCTTACCATCCATTTGTCGGGAAATTGAAATTCTTCTGCCTCGAATAAAAAGGTATTTGTTGTTGTTTGCGCTTTAACTTGTATCAGGCAACCGATAAAAAAAAGAATACCTGCAAACCAAACTTTAGGTTGTTTCATCACGCTATATTATTGTTTAACAAATTTTGTTGTAACCTCACCTACTACTGCACTAATTGTTGCGATATATGTTCTAGAAGCGAGATTAGCACGAGGTTTTACCCTAGTAAATCCAGCATTTAGGTTAAGTCGTTCGCTTTCTAATATCTTTCCGCTCATATCAATAATTTTTAGGGTTGCAGAAGTAGTTTCTGGCATATTAATTAATATTTCGAGCACTTTATCATTAGGATAAATAACTTGAAGCGTAGGCTGTTCTTTTTTTACAAATTTCAGAAAACGAACATCAGACAAAGCAAATTCGCCATTACGATCTATCGCTTTTAAACGATAATAATTTACGCCGCTAACTGGATTAGCATCCAAATATTTATAGGCAGTTTTTCGATTAGAATTTCCGCTGGCAGCAACTGAACCAATTTTAGCAAATACACCATCTTCTCCTGCTCTTTGTATCTCGAAATAAGCACTTTCCTTTTCTGAAGAAGAGGACCAATTAAGTGTTGAAGTTTGATTGACCTTATTTACGGAAAATGCTTGAAGTGAAACTGGAAGCACGTTGCTTAAATCTGCATTATTAAATGCGTAACACAATCCTCTGAATACGGTATTTGATGCCGCCGTTGCCAAAAGCACCGGAGTTGCAGCAAATGCTCCATTTAAACCGCTGTTGTCTCTAATGGTCACCAATTCGCCACCACCTGCATCGGCAGTACCGCTTTTTCGTGTTGCATACATTACGACTTGGCCATTATCTGCATTACCTGTTAAACCTACATATTGATCGCTTGCTGTACCTATTTTACCATTACTTACCCAAACTGAATTCACTAATGAATATTTTGAAATTCCGGAAGTGTTATCGGCAACGTATAGCACATCTGGACCAGGCGTACTGTTACATACATCCGCCAGAAAAAACTGACAAGGGCTACCAGTTGTGGGATAACCTGGTAAATTAGTTACCGACTGACCACCGATAGGCAATACACCTGGACCAACCGAAACAATTCTATTATCGCCACTGGTTGAAGACATGTACAACTGACCATCGAACACATTTATTGCCCTTCCCGTAACAGTAGTTAATGCGGTAGATATTGTAGCACCAAGCACAGCATAACGTACTCCAGTTGTTCCACCAGTCATCCAAATTCCTTTATTGCCATCAAAAACAGCACATCTGGCATTCACAGCAGAAAAGGCATCAGTAACACTTGTAGAGGTATTTATGGTATTGTTTGCGTCAATGATGCCAACCGTTCTATTAATTGTGCTACTGACCGATGTTCCGATAGACGGTGTTCCAATGGCAGCATCATAGCCGAACAAACAAACAGATTCTCCATCTGGCGATAATACCGGATAACCTTCGTAAGCATATTTCCCTGACAAGGTTAATTTTTTGTTTGTACCAGCGGTGATTACCGGCATAGCGACAGTCCTGATTAAGGTTCCTGAAGTACTATACTCATCTAAGTAAACTGGTGTTGCAGCGGTAGTGAGCGAGGTACTTCCATCTCCAATTCTTACCACAAATAGGTTTCTATTCGATAAGTTTTGAGCATGGAGTACCTGTATCGTGCAGCCAATTAAAAAGATAATTAAAAGACAATATCGTTTCATAACAATAGTTTTGGTTGGCTAAACTTCTTGTATAAAAAAGGCAATAAGAGCCCTACCGATAGTATTTATCGGCAGTTATCTGTATAAAAGCTTATTTAATGAAGCAGGCTTTTATTTATTTCACAAATTTCTTTTTAGTGATTTCAGTTCCATTTTTCGAGACAATGACATAAATGCCTTTATTGGCAGTAAATGGGATTTCCACGGTGTTCCATCCACTATTTAGCGCTGCCGACAATTTTGTCTGCTTATGTCCAGAAATATCAGTTACATATATTTCTGAAGTAGCGTTGGCCGATGCAAAAAGCGACACCTGCAAACTACTTTCTTTAACCTGAACTTTCATTTCGTTTTTTCGAAGTCCTGATTTTACTGGAATTGGTCCATATTCAGCAGAACGACCATCAAAATCTACCTGACGCAGTTTGTAGTAAGCCGTTCCCGACAAAGGAGAAATATCTGTAAACGAATAATTTAATTCTTCGTTTACAGTTCCGGATCCTTTAACTACCCCTAATTTGATAAAGTTTTGTTCATCAATAGATCTATAAATTTCAAAATGAGAATTATTAAGTTCTGAAGCTGTAGACCAATTTAAGCGTACACCATTGGTAGCTTCTTTACCTGCAAACGAGATTAGAGAAACTGGATTTGTAGTAACTTGTGGCGATAATGAAAGTCCGCGAAAAACGGTGTTGGCAGCTGCTGTAACAATATCTGTAGTGGTAGCAACTATTGCTTCGTTATAGCCAGAGGCATCGATGAGCTTAAATATTTTATTGGCCGATGTAGCAAACCTTACTCCGTATAGCGTAACCGTAGTACCAGATACCACACCAGTTAAACCGGTATATTGCCCAGTAATCGATCCATTTAGCACCCAATTTCCACTAACTAAAGAATATTTTGAAATACCTTCGGAAGTTGCTGTATTGACTACATACAAAACATCATATCCTGGTATAGCGGGATCAATATCTGCAAAAAAGAATTCTCTAGCAGATGGCGCAGTTGTTGGCATACCTGGTAATCCCGCAACTGACTGACCTGCCGTTGTAGGTAAACTTGTGCCAATGGTAACTAATGGGCCAAATGTTCCCGATATTTGCGATGCATATAGCTGGTTATTAAAAATTCGCATTGCTCTACCCGTACGACTAGCTATTGAGGTTGCCGTGCTAGCACCAATTGTGGTATAGTAGATATTAGCGGTACCACCAGATATCCATAAATTATCGCCATCCGCAACGGCAGATGATATCAAACTACCTGTATAAATATCTAATGCCGTTGCTGTATTTACATTGCCAGTTCCATCTATTACGCCTACCACTCTATTATTAGTAGCACTTGCCGAAGTAGCTATTGTTGCTGTGCCAACGGCAGCATCATAACCTGTTAAAGTAAGCTTTTTACCATCTTGTGAAAGAGAGAGAAGTCCTTCTGAAGAAGAAACACTGGCTGTATTTCCATCTAAGGTTAGCCTTCGGTTGGCACCTGAAACTGTAGTAGGCAAGGCAAGACTCCTAATCAGCGTTCCGTTTGTTGAATACTCATCAATAAATACTGGCGCTGCCGATGTGCCTAACGTTCCAGATCCATCGCCCACACGTAAAACTGATATACTTCCTGCGGTAAATGCAGTTTGTGAAAATGCTGTATAGCTCGCAAGAGCAAACAAACAACCTAATAGTAGCTTTCTTTTCATAATCGTTTTGGTTAATTGGTAAATGGTTAAGGTTTTTGTGGCGATAATGATAATCCTCGGAATACCATATTGGCAGCAGTTTTAGCAAGTACGGTACGAGTTAATGCCGAAATAGAGCCATTATAACCCGTATTATCAACGATTTTAAATAACTCTGAAGAAGTTGCTCCGTATTTAATTCCATATACAGTTACTTCTTTACCTGATACGGTTGCGGTAAGGCCCGTGTATTGTCCTTTTACCGTTCCGTTCGAAACCCAAGAACCATTCACTAAGGAGTATTTTGTAATTCCATCGGTTATACCAGAATTTGCAATATATAGCACATCGGAACCTGGTACGTCATTGTCTATATCTGCCAAGAAAAATTCTCTACCAGTTGGACTGGTTCCATTAATGGTAATACCAGGTAAAGCGACCGCCTTTTGTGGGCCTGTTGTAGGTAAACCCTCACCAATGGTAACTAAAGGGCCTGCAACACCGCTAGATTGGGAAGCATATAACTGGTTTTTAAAGATGCGGATAGACCGTCCTGAACGTGCAATTACCGAATTTGCACTAGTTGAACCAATGGTAGTAGCATAAATATTGGAATTTCCACCAGTTACCCAAACGTTATTTCCGTCTACTACTGCACCACTTACGTAAACTTTAGGATAAATATTTAATGAAGTTGATGTATTTACATTTCCAGCACCATCAATTATCCCAATTACTCGATTATTTTCCTCACTCTCGGAAGCTACTACAGCCTCTGTACCTACAGCAGCATCATAGCCTGAAAATGCAAGTTTCTTTGCATCTTGAGATAACGACAAAAGACCCTCGTAAGACGAAGCACCTGGTGTATTTCCATCCAAAGTTAGGCGCTTATTTTTCCCAGCTAATGTAGTTGGTAAAGCAATACTTCGGATCAGCGTTCCATTGGTTGCATATTCATCAATAAATACTGGAAGTGCAGTAGCACCTAATGCAGTAGCTCCATCGCCAACACGTAATACCGACAAACTACCAGCTGTAAAAGCGGTTTGAGAAAAAGCAGTACGTACTACTATAGCAAGTAAACAGCTTAAAAATAACTTTTTATTCATATTTGGTTTTATTAGATACGAGCAGATTAAGAGTTAACAAAATCTGTGATGGCTGAAACTACTATTCAGTAGTATTGGCAATAACCCGTATTTGATTTACAATTCAAAAGCTTATATTGGTTTGGTTTGGTTTGGTTTACAAATCAAAAGTATCAGTTATTTTCGTAAATGCAACTTTTTTTGGAAAACTTTTTATTCTGATGAAATGATAAGGGTAAGCATCATGATATGCTTAACATGGTACTTACCCTTTTTTACACTTGCCTTAATTAACAACTCTGGTTAATTATGCACAGTTTAAACCGGTTGGTATGTTCAACTTGATTTGGTATTGTAAATGCAATAAAAAGCTCTAGACATATAATTATGCTTTAAGATTCCGGCCTACACGGGAATGACGCTTAAATATAAGTTTTAAGCTATATGATAGTTTTGCTATTAGCTTACAGCATTTTTTCGTGAAGCTTTAAATGGAATTAATGAACTTAACAATATGATGGTAGCGATTACAGCCACCATACCTGTAGCTTTCGTAGTAAAAGCACACAGCACATATAACAACAAGGCAATAAAGGCCAATGAAAATGAAATGACCTGCAAACCGAATTTATTTTGCTTTTTTGTTTCTGCTAGCTCTTTTTCATCTACTTCTACAATAGTTGCTCTACGTATGGCTTTGCGTTTCTGCAATTCCAAATATTCATTACTAATTAGTCCTTTGGATGCGGCATATAACTCATAAGCAATTAACAAAACAAATGGTAATAGCACACCTAATAACATTTCATTTGCTCTACTTAGTTTATACTCTAACACCAGTGGCAGTACTATTTTAAACAATAAGTTTATCACCAAACTGATCATCGTAATCAAAATAGTTGCTTTTCCGGTAATGCGTTTTGAAAACAACGCCCAAATTGGAGGTGCCAATAACGGACCACCGGTAATAGCGCCTACACTTAACGTAAACTCAACAATTCCGCCAATGTATGGTACAATTAAGGCAATGGCTATCATTCCAAAACCAAAGCACCAAGAAGATGTACGAGCCACTTTCATTAACTGCTGATCGCTTGCTTTAGGATTGATGTTACCTTTATAAATATCGTTAGTAAATACAGCGGAAACTACGTTTAGAGCCGTATTTGCTGATGCCGACGTAGAAAAATACATACCAGTTAATATCAAACCCATTAAACCAGCAGGCAGCACCTGCTTACAAACCATTAAATAAGCATTTTCTGTTTCTATACCTGATAAACTAGGATTAATGGTTCTGTAAATCATTGGTGGCAACATCCACAATACTGGACTTAAAATGTATAATCCTGCAAAAAGAAATGCAACTTTAGAAGCTGATTTTGGCTTATCGACACTGGTGTAACGCTGTACAAAAGTCCAGTTTCCACCAATATAAAAAATGTGATATATGGCAAAAGCAACTATAAATCCCCAAGTATATTCGCCGTTAACAGGCTGAAAAAAATCATCGGGAACTTTTGTTAAAAAATTCTGTACACCACCAGCTTCAGTAAAAGCCAATGGGATAATCAATAGAACGGCTGCTGTTAAAATTACAAATTGCAGGATATCAGTCACCATAACCGCCCACAAGCCGCCCACGGCTGTGTAAGCAATCATCAATATGCCTAGCACAACAGTTACGGGTACTAATGGAAACTCTAGAGACGAACCTACCAATTTAGAAACTGAATATAGTACCGAACCTTTAATGAATAAAGATACCAGCATGAATATATAGATGAAGCTTTTTTGAACACTTTCGCCAAGCCTATCTTTTATAAATTCTGCGGCTGTTAAACTTCCGGTAGCTTTCCACTTTGGCGCTAGATATAAACCTGTTACCAATCCGCCAATACACATTGTCCATTGAATAGTAACTGCCACCCAGCCATATTTGTAGGCGATGGAACCCCAGGCTACAAAAGTACCTGCCGAAAAAAAGCTCATGAAAAGTGATAAACCACCAATGAACCAGGGCACAGCTTCGCCACCTGCAAAAAATGATTTTAAGTTACGACCGGTCCGCGAAAATAACAGACCAATCAACATGATAAATACTGAAAATACAACTATAACGGAGGTATCTATTAATGAGTTCATTCTTAATTAAGTATTGATATATAAAGCTTGGACATAGCGATACCGAAGACTTTTGTCATTTTATCGCATTAATTTGGAGTTATTTTTTAAGCGAATTCTTAATAGTTTTTGCAGCTACTGTTCTTAAGTATTTAGCGAAATCTGCAGGAACTTTATTTGGTACAAACTGTACATTTTCGGGCGAATCTTTGAATAAAAAGGCGTACCAAATAAGAGAACCTAGGTAACGACCAGCTTCATTGGCATGATTAGCATCAAAATTGAAATCCTTATTGTTTTTCCAAGAATATCCCATATTTAATGAGTTATCTTGGTTTGGAAGATTAGGATAGCTTGGTGCAGTAAAATCAAATGCAGCATCTTTCTGATAAGGATATGCTGTGCCAGTTGCTACTTCGTTAAATGCATCTCCTACTGGAATTAACTTCACTTTTAGTTGACTAGCTAAAGCATGGTAAGCCTCTCTAGATTTTTGCCACATTTCTAGCTGATTTTGTGCCAATTTGCCTGTCGCTATTCTGCCAAATGTTTTTGCATCAGAACGATATGCCCAGGTTTGGTGAATCACTACTTCGGCTTTTGGTTGCAGGCTTTTTATAAAATCATAAAGCTTTTGACCGTAAGGCGTATAACTTTCTTTATCCGCAGAAAGATAAGAAGCTTGCTGTATGGTCACTATATCCCACTTTCCTTCTGATAAAAGCGTACGTAGAGATTTACCTTTGTAAGCCTTTCCTATTGGATTTTCTGGGTTTACCTCGGCGGCTTCCACATATTTCCAATGCTGTTCTAAAGAGTGTCCGCCCAGCTCGGCCCTACCAATAATCAAATGTTTACCTTTTTCTTTAGCAATTTGTGGCAAGTAGGCAGTCGCATTTTGAGAAAAGCTATTGCCAATCAAAAATATCCTAAGTGTATCACTTTTAGTTTGTGCTAACGAGACGTTGCTTAATAGCATTAGCGCTGCCGCTAATAAAAAGATCTTCTGAAAGTTGTTAATCTTTTGCGTAATCATGTTTGTGTGGCTCATTTCTGTAAGTATAATTTCAGATTCAATAATGCTGTACACAAGTTATATCCTGCACATTATCAATTGATTTCTAAAAATAAAATATATTGGTCTGGTCTGGTATGGTTAAAACCAAATTTAGGAATTATTTTTGATTTGCAAACTTTAATTAGAATTAAGTATTTCGCCTTTGATTAAAATTTTTCCAATGTAGGCGACCGTTTTATTGTACTTATCAGGATGATTGGTAATATCTGCTAACTGGTTCTCGCCCAGAATCTGCTTTTTATCAGGTATTTGATCGGAGATGATAAATTTTACGGTATGCACACCGTCTTCCAATTCGAAAAATTCTGCTTGCCCTCTGTATCTGTTGTTGCAGTAAGAATTAAATCTATTGATTAGACCTGTAATATTATTTTCTGTTTTAGCTTTTAATACGAGTGTGCCTGCCTGCTTATGGATAGTGGTTTGTTTGCCATCAATTTCTAATGTTAGCTGCCCCACTTCTGGCCCTCCAATATCGAAAAAGCCAACCATATTACCTCTAAATTTAAATGTGAAATATTCGCCAGGTTTTTCAGCCTTCATCACATACGGAAACCAACCAGAAAATTGTTTAAAATCAGCCGATGCGCTAGGGTCTAATTTACTCCAGCCCTTACTAAACTGAACAGCAGAAGGAGGTAACATTTTCGCTTCGTCCCAGTTATCTTGAAACATAGGCTTTGGGAATTCGTGCTTCTTATTGACACTAGTACCTTTCATTTTGAAAAAAGATCTAGCTATCGCCTGAGCATATAAACTTCCCCCCGCTTCAATAGGATGAGTGCCATCATTAGAAAAAATGAGTTTAGTTGTCTTCGTTCCCGCTGCCGCTTTCCATAGCAATTTATCTTCTTTCTCCAGCATACTGGCTTCGAGCCCCATGTGTATAGATGGAATTTGATAATGATTAGCCAATTTCTCAAGTCCTAAAATATTTGCGGGAACTTTTCCGTTAGCATAAATTTTCGTTTGTCCGTTATAAATGGTGTACAACAAGCAAATATCCGTTAAAGGATTTGCTTTCCATATCTGACGAATCATACCTTCCATTCCCTCAGCAAATGCATTGTTAACCGCAAATTCGATAAATACCAAATCGGGTTTGTATTGCAATACCTGTTCTTGGATTCTGCAGGCCCCTAGATCTGTTCCCGTTCCAGATATACCTGCATTAATAAATTGCATTTTACTATCGGGAAACATGCCTTGAATAAACTTGGCTGACTGCATTCTGTACAAGTTCTGTCCGCGGGTAATGCTGCCTCCTATATATGCAATAAGTAATGGTTGTTTCTTTTTTGCCTTGTTAAAAAAATTCGGCATCCCATTTCTAATATATAACTCATTGGGATCACTAAAACTACCAGCTGTAATAGTAGGCGTTTCAGGTACTAATGGATTAAAAAACAAAGGCATTGCACCTGTTTGACTTGCCGAAATAAGCTTTTCTCGCTCTTGGGTTTCATTACTCACTTGTGTACGTTTTTGTAGGTTACAAGAAAGACACAGTATTAAAACTACTGCTATTAAACTAACTTTCTTATCAAACATTGCTGATTTCATGAGTATATATTTGTCTTTTTCATTGGGATTTTACGGCTTTATACCATCTAATGTTAAGTGAACCTGACGAACTTCATCACTTCCCTTATTCTTTAAATTTAAACTGATTGATATCGGTTGATTTGGATCTATCTTACTGAAAGACCATTCGTAAGGATAAGAAGTACATTTTTTAGCGTCTGCTATATTGTCATTGAAAATCAACTCTGCTTCTGCACCGATTAATGGTGAAGTACTCAGGTAAGTATAAATAGAGTCCCATCCGAATGGAGAACGAATTCTAAAAGCATATAAAGTACCCCATGGAGCTCCAAGGTTTACTTCTTTTATACCTTCTTTAATGGGCAAAAGTTCTTTCTTTACAGCATTTTCTTTTAGCGGAAAAGAATAGGCTACTAAGCCTTTTGCAGCTATGTTTGCTTTAATTTTATGATCAGAGGTTAGGTCATTAGCTGGCTCAGTAGATTGGCCCCGATAAAGTTTAACTCCAGCATTATTGATACCAATTTCATTTGTATTAAGTGCGACATCAAACTGTTGTTGCTTACTAGATTCGTTTAACAAAATAAGCCAAAAGCGATCTTTAGAAACGGCTGTTAAGTAATTAATTTCCGGATTATCAATAGTAACCAATCCTTTTTTCAACCAAAGATTGGCATTAGCATCATCAAAAATAGTTCCTTTACCTCCACCATAAATTCGGTTGTTAAACCAAACGAAGCCTTCTTGTTTACCCCAAGGAAAACTGATACGACCTTGTGACCGTTGTACCGCTTCGGTTACTAAAAAATCTAAGGTAAAAGCGAGGTGCGGAGAAATATGATGGTAGTAAATTGAATTGATATCCGGTCCTTTGTAAGGATAATTAGCTTGATAGGTAAGGTCTGTAAAACCTGTGGCATAATATCCCGGATAACCAGAAAAACGCCCAATTATTGAATTACGTGCATATATCTCAAAAATATCACGCTTGCTGTGCTCAGCCATCCTGAGCAAGTGCGGAGCCCAAGTAGACATGAAGATATGACGCACATTTTTATTTGGCAAGAAGAAGGTAACAGGTTGCTCTAAACCTACCCCCACAGGTGATATTAAAGATTGAGGAACTTCTTTCTCTTTTACATCTCCAGCACTGCGGGGAAAGCCTAAACGAAACTTATCACCATTTTTCCACCATAAATTGGTATTACCTTCAAATTGATCTCCCTGATGTATGCGTTGTAATTTATCTTCAACAAGTGGATAAGAGCGTATACCAGCAATGGTAAAAAACGACGAATATTCAGCTGCTTTCATAAAAGAAACATCCTTAGTTAACTCATAAAGATCCATCAAATCCCACCAGTAAGGATAAAATGAAGTATTATAAAAAGGTTGAGCTGTGAGTAAATTTGTCTTTGTTCCGTACACATCGTTTGCTACAAATTCCTTGGCATGCGAAACAGCATCGTTAAGCCATTTTTTATCTTTCGTTAAACGATATGCAGCTAGCTCTTGTGTCCATGCTGGAATATTAACCGAGTAGCCAGAAGTTTTTCGTGGCTGCTTATTTGGCATGGCAACCTGCAATAGCCATGGGTTTTTCTGTCCTAACAATTGGTGAAGCGACTCAAAATAAGCAGTATTAAACTGTACGTTCTTGTAGGGATTTAATTCTAAAGATTGTGCGGTAGTATTATAGGGTGCCCCTACTGCTTTTGCCCACCTAAAGGCACTACGCGACAATGTATATTCTATGGTTGGCAGTGCCCGAGTTAGGTAAAAATCTTCATCCTTTGCCAATACTGCTGCAGAAATCACAGCGAGCGGTGATGATTGAGCAACCGTTGGCGCAACTTTAGGATCAGCCTCGATATCATAGAAACCTTTCAATTTCGCATCCCAACCTGAAGCATCATCATTTTTGATCAAATCTATGATGTTAAATGCAGCATTTGTTAACGAAGTAGCATCTTGCAACCGGTAATCTTTTACCTGATAAATATTCGAAGAGATATAGGCTAATGCGTCGTTCCAATTGCCAACAACAGCGCCGATATTAAACTTCCTTTTTAATGTAGCACCAGCGTTAAGCTTCGAGTCAGCTAATCCCAATATGGGAGAAAAAGCAACAGGCTGCACCTCATTCAGTTCGTTTTTAAGCGAAAAGCCCATGTACGAGGTTACGTCTTTTGCCCAATCTAAAGGGAATTCTGCAGGTGCTCCTGTTATAAACAAACTGATCGGTTTCCCAGTATTTGTTGCCTCTACGATAGCGATTGGTTGTGGTGTCATTGCGCTAGGCACCAAAAGCGGTTCTTCGGGAATACGCTTATAATTAAACATTGGCGGAAGCTGAACACTACCTACCGCATTTTTAGCAATTGACTGAAAAGCTCCAACTACGAAGCTGTAAAATCCATCTTCCTTTGCGGAATATGACAAGCTAAGTTCGTAGTTGGCCGATTCTGGATTAAGCTTCCAGCTACCTTTAACTTCATTGCCATCTTCTGTTAAATAAGTGATTTCAATTTCTTGCTTGGATAATTGTGTAACAGCTATCGGTTTGCATAAAAGAAGATCACCAGATAAAAAAGGGTTTTTAGCTCCATTTTGATCCAAGACTTGATAAGATTTTCCATTCGCGGAAAAAGTGCTTAAACTCACTGCATTTTTCCATAGTGCATAGAAAGGTCCAAATTCAATTTTAGGTTTCTTAGCTTTTAACAGGAATATTCTATTTTCTTCGATATTTTGGCTGATGCTTACCCAACGGTTTTCTTTAAAAATTTCTGAAACAACCACAATATGCTTCTTATTAGTTTCCGTTTCTAAAATCTCCTGAACTGTAAGTTTAAGCTTATCGTTAGCTAACGTTCCAAGTACTTTTGTTTTTTTGAGGAAGCGAATGGGTAAAGCTACACTCAACTTGGCATGGTTTTCTTCTACTTGAGTAGGTTTCAGGTAATAACTTTGCAGAGATTTCGCTTTATCGTTCGGATCAAAAGACTCATCAGCAGTAAAAAAAATAGCATCGCAACGAGCGTAATTTAACTTTGTATTTTTTAAACGCAATACGTTATCACCTTCGTTCAAATTAGCTCGACCTACTTTTTCCCATCTGTAACCTTCTTGCAAATGAGCCCCAGATTCAATTTTCATTGGCTCATCATTGCAGATCAACAAATACTTTCTTGTTCCTGGTTTATTTTCAGCGTAATCTCTAGATTTTGTCCATACGAAGTAATTCCCTTTGGCTGCAATTTTTATTACAGTAAATGCATCTGATGTTGGTTCTGCAGAAGCAGATGCCCCAAGTAAAGCTCCTTTTCCCGAAACAGTTGTACCAGCTTCTTTTCCGAAAGTCCATGCGCCTGGAAATTGAAAATCTTCAGCCTCTATTAAATAGTTTTTTTGCGCTTGGCCATAGGTATTTCCAACAACAAAGAAACAAAATAACGCTATTGCTAATCGTCTAGTCAATCTTCTCATGCTCAATAATTTAGTTGTATGACTTTTAAACCATATGGTGCTATTTCAATATTCCACGATTGATCAGCAGCTTTTAAAGTTTGCTTTTTAACATCTTTACCAACAAATACAGCACTTTTTATTTTACTTACCGAGGCTCCTATAATTTTCTTTGGATTAATCTGTACCTGAGTAGTTAAAGGTTTATTACTGTTATTAAGCAATACCAAAAAGCATTTCTTTTCAGCTGTATTTACAGCCTCAATATAATCTAGATAAGGACTATCCGTCTTTAACAAACCATCACTAAGCATCAGTGAAACAGGCGTATTATAAATTTTACCTTCTGCAAAGCCATAACTTTGATGCGGCCCAACTTTTGGCGTAATAAATCCTCTTGGAAAAGAAACTTCGCCGTTGGAACGGAGTTTAGCTTCTGATAAAAGATAGTCAGTAATCCAACCAATTTGCCACCAAGCGTGATGAGGGAACGATCCCGGTCCAGCATTCATAGCGGTCCAGTAATAAGAGGCTACACTCGTTTTTTTGTCTACAAAAGCATCGCGACCTAACGCGGCAGCTCTTGCCATATCTAAATAAATAGGATCTTTCGTTAACTCGTGGATACGTACAAACAAACCAGCATGACTGGCAAGCAATATTGGTCCTAGTGAATTTGCAGAACCAATGCTTCCGCCGTGTTCAAAGCTTAAACCAACTTGGCTTATTTCCCAATCTTGTCTGCTTACACCCTTAACCATTTTTACTTCTTTTGTTGGAATGGGATGCGTATAGATAGAAGTGGTATAAAACCTTGCTGCTTTAATTGCCGACTTTAGGTAAATATCTTTTTTGGTCAGCTCATGAAGATCCAACAATGCTTGAATGCTTTGTCCAGTAGCAAAATCCTGAACGAACCTGGTATCGCCACAAACCCCAAGAAAATGTCCATTATCAACAGCTTGTTTAATATACCAGTCTGCACCTTTACAGGCCGCTGTCAAATATTTTTGATCTCCCAGAATACGATACGCAATTAACAGCCCGTAAAAAGTTGGGCGTAAATCTTGCAACTCTGTAAAAAGTTGTTTTTCAGATGCTCGGTCGTAAGCCACAGCCCAACCTCCTTCTTTCTCCTGCCATGCCAATAATCGCTCTGCACCTTGCCTTAAGCTTTCTTTCAATTCATTATCTCCAGGTTCAAACAGTAAGATATTACCTATATCCATCATGGTATAATAGGTTAAGCCAATCGGTTCTACGTAAGGTCCCCATTCTTCTGTAAACTTTTTGCTTTTAGATAAGTAATACTGTCCCGCAGCGGCCCCTTGAAAAAAGCTAGGATTTTCCTCCTGTTGGAGCAGTTTAAAATTACGTGCAAATGGTAAACGCTGTTTCTGTAGAACTGTATCTTTCATGATGTTCGAAAGCATCCACATGGCACCGTAATCAGAGTTTTTCATCGCGTCTTTATCAGAACCCAAAACACCTCCAAGATACGCCTGCGCACCTATGGTCAGGTTTTTATACTGTTCCGTACGCCACATGGATGTTTTATCATCAACAACATATTTGTGCATGGCCAAAATACGATCTGTTAAAGATTGTGACGTTTGCTTTAAGTCTAAAAAATCCTTGAAACGATAAATATCGTAAACGGCATGCTTAAACACCGTATGCCAATCTGCAGCTTGCAAAGTGTATCTAAAAGTAAAACTTGTGGTGTCTCCTTTTTTAAGAAATGATCCTTTTTGGCCTAATACCGGATGATAAACAGTTGGAGAAAGCTTAGCCTGTCTGTTCATTAAAGAGAGACCTAGCAACCACTCATTGTGTGTATTTTTATCTTTATTCCAAGGGTTTCGTCCTGTTCCTGGCTCAGGAATAACAGCCATAGTTACTCCATTTTTAGAACTAATTAAAGGCGAAAGAGTACTTGCCGTACGTTCTCTAACCACAATTGGTCTATCTGGTATTCCTTGCCCATAGGCGTATGCTTTAACCAAATCTTTCTCTATGGACGCTCCCTGAAAATACCCTGGCATTAAACCCCAAGAAAGTTCATCATTTGAAACGGTAGCGAGCGTTGGACTTGCAATAGAGTAATATCCATCCTTATTAGCCTTCAGAATTATTTTAACGGTAATATCCGTAGGGAATTTCGGATCAATTTGCCATAAAGCATTGATAGTAGCTGTTGTTGTTTCTTTAGAAAAGCTCATCGATTGATCCTTATTTCTCGTAACCTGATCAGGATAGAAATGAATGGCTTCTCCCGCAGTATTTAGCTGTACCGACTGTGTAACTTGGCTCCAGTGAGAAGTGATATACTTGTAGATAGATTCAGGAAAATCTGATTTTTTACCGTCTTTATCAAATAATGGAAGTTCTACTGTATCTGGTTTTTGTGCGGTGTACAGCAATGTGTAATTCCCATCAGGATTTGCTACCTGTATCCAGTTTTGTTTGTCCTTAACTGAAATACTAGCAATGCGCCATCCCTTTTCATCTTTTTTCCAACGGAGATCTAGCTTCGACCCTTTCAGTACCATATCCTTAGTGTTTTGCCAAGCAATATTGCTGATAGCTATGATAGCTAAACAAGTGAACAGATAAGTACGAAACGGATATTTCTTTTTAAAAATCATGAGTAAAAATGGGCTTGAGTAATTTCAATGTTATTGAACGATAGTTAAAGTAAGTTCTTTAACTACTTCCTTAGCTGATGTACCCAGCATGTTAGAGGCTAAAAATGTAACTTTATATACACCTGCAGTACTAAATTTATAATTAAAATCGGATGTGTTGGTACTCAAATTCTTAAGTACAAAGCCCACGTCAGATTTGATAAAATTAGGATCTAACTGCCTAGAAACTACCCAATCTTCATTATCGTCTGAGTTAGCTGCACCACCATACATTAGCAGTTGGGCACTGGTAATTGTCCATACCGCAGCAGGATTTTTGTAGTTAATACCTACCCAACCAGCATCTGCCATTATAGCCAAAGGAGTAACCGAGGTACCACGAACAGAATTAGCATTAAAAGTACGAATAACCCAACGGTTTTGTTGGGCTGTGGTTTTCACATCAGTGTATTTAAATGCTACAGATATTGGTTTTCCAAGATCAGAAAAATCTGATAAATCGATAGCACCAGAAGGTGTATTATCTGCACCAGTAGAAAAAACAGCACGACTGGAGACGTCTGTCCATTTTGCTGCGTTTACTGTGCTTGCATTAATAGCACCATCGATGTCTGAAGTAACCATCAACGATAAATTTTGCCTTACGCCTCTGTCTACCAAAGAACTGAACTGAAGCTGTAATTTACCAGGCAAAGACGTACGATTTCGATATTCGTATTTCTTCCCTTCTTCTCCAGAATAGAAAGTAATGTTCTCTGGATTACCCGAAAACTTAAATGTAATTTCCTCACCAACTTTATAGGTTAGTGCAGTAGTTTGCACATCAAATTCAGGCGCTTGCACTTTTTCTTTAGTACATGCAGATAGTAAAACTACCAAAGTACTTATAGTGAAAATCAAGTGTTTCATGTTTCTAAAATTTATAGTCATCAGTTTTACCAACCTGGATTTTGATTACGCACACCAATACCCGAATTCAATACCACTTCTGAGTTTGGAATCGGAAAAAGCAGATTTCTAGTCGAAGTATTTCTACCAGCTGAACTGGCATATCTCCACGTTGATGGTGCAGTGGCGGTAATTTCGGTCGACAAAGTGTTCATCTTTGATACATAAATGCCCCATCGTTTTAAATCATGTTGTCTCATGCCTTCAAAAGCAAACTCGCGGGCTCTTTCATTTTGAATTTCCTCCAAAAATCTAGCAGGAAGTAAACCTGTCGCCACATCAACAGTAACATCTGCTGTTGTTATCGGCTTACCATGTCCTCTCCTTCTTACTTGGTTCAAGTATTGTTCGGCCAAGGCAGTTGGTCCATTATTTACAGCATTCGCGGCTTCGGCATACATTAGCAATACGTCCGAATAACGCAAAGCCGGAAAATTAACTGCATTAAAATCTCTGGTTTTTGGCGTTACACTTTCGTAAGTTCTACGCCATTTACCTATGTTACGATCGTAAATCTGTGCACTTGTCCAAGCTGTCTGAGTGGTTACGCCATTAGTGGTAGTGTACCTAAACGGTGCTATACACCAATCACGTCTAACGTCTGTTGCATCGTACAAATTAAATAACCTAGCAGTGGTATTTATACTTCCGGTCGAATAACCAGGATCAACCAAATCAGTACTGGTGATTCCGTTACTGATGCCCAGTGTACCGCCCTGTGTGAAATTACCAGTACCGTTACCGTAAAAACCAATTTCCCAAATACATTCTTTGGTATCCTGAATATCTTTAGCCGCATTGATAAAAATCTGCTTATAATCTGAATTTAAAGCATGTCTGCCAGAGTTGATAACCAGTTCTGACCATTGCAATGCTTCGGCATATTTTGTTTGATCATTTAACGGTTGGCCAGCCATCGTTAAGCAAACTTTAGCCAACATGCCCGCCACAGCAGATTTTGTTATCCTTTCACTGTATTCAATTCCAGTATCCGTTTTGTCTAGCGGGTCTTTTTTAATATCCATCACTAATGGATACGCAGCGGTCATATCTTTTAAAATCTGATCGTAAACTTCTTTAAGTGTGGCCCTAGGTCTCGGAGTTTCTGTTGGAATTTTAGTATAGCTAAGTTTTAAAGGAACTCCACCAAAATTATCTGCCAGTAAAAAATAGTAGTAAGCTCGTAAGAACAAGGCTTCTCCATGTATATAATCTCGCTTTTTTTCGTCCATTACAGGTTTTTTTATATTTTCCAATAATGCATTAGCACGATCTATACCTTGATAAAGCGCTTCCCAAAATCTACCGATATCCACATGTGCAGCATCAAAATCTAGCACATAAATAGAATTCGTAGAAACATTGCGGTAGAAGAATTCATCGCTAATTGCCAAATAGGTAAATAACCCTCTACGATACGTTCTTTCATCACCTAATTTATTATAAACTCCAACTAAGGCTGTATTCAATTCGCTTTCGGTATTGTAGTAATTCTGTGGAGTTTTAAAATCAGACGGTTCCGTATCCAGAAATTTCTTGCAGGAAGCGAACGGTAAGATCAATAAGATGCACATCAAATAAATAATCCTTTTCATATTAATTTTTTAAGTGATTTATAGCGTAAGGTTAATTCCAAAAATGATGGTTCTGGCTTTTGGATAAGCAGACCAGTCGAAGCCAGGTGTAAGAGCAGTAGCATGGGTAGAAACCTCTGGATCTAGCCCAGAATAATTAGTCCATGTGTACAGATTTTGACCAGAAGCGTAAATTCTAAAATTTTTAATTTTAACTTTTTTAAGCAGAGATGCCGGTAAATTATATCCCAAAGAAACCGTTTTTAATCTCAGATACGAACCATCTTCAATCGTTCTAGAAGAATAAACTAACGGCCCTTGTCCGTAAACTTTATAAAGGTCATTCGTTTGGTTTTCTGGTGTCCAACGATTAGCGTAAGAAGCAAACATGTTTAAAGAATTTCGATTTTCGCCACCTTCAAATTCAATACGATTTGCATTAAGCACATCGTTACCATAAGACCATTGCAAAAAGATATTCAAATCAAAGCCTTTATAGCTAAAGTTATTAGAAAAACCACCAGTATGTAACGGATTAGGATTCCCGATAATAGTTTGATCGAAACCGTTTACTTGCCCGTCGCCATTTATATCCTTATACTTGATAAAGCCCGGTTGTACAGTTGCCCTCGATTGGCCGTTGTTAGGTACATTATCTTTGAGTACATAACTACCGTTGGCGAGTTGGTTAAAATCACTGTATTGATATACGCCATCCCAAACGTAGCCATAGAATTGTGCTATAGGACGACCTGGAATTGCGATGTATGGATAAGCATTATTAAAATTCCCCCAGTTTACCCTTGATAATATAGATGGATCTTCTTCAGTTAGCTCCAGTACCTTATTACGGTTAAAGGAGATGTTAAAACTACTGTTCCACGAGAAAGCCTTGTTCTTGACGTTAACGGTATTCAATGTAAATTCAAAACCCTTGTTTCCTACTTTACCAATGTTTCTTATACCATTTAAAAAGCCTTGCGAAGGTGCCAATGATGAATTAATCAGCAAATCATAGGTTTTTTTATTGTAGTAATCTGCCGTTATAGAGATTCGATTTTTAAACAAGCTTACATCTATACCAATATCAGATTGCGCTGTAGTTTCCCATTTCAAATTTTCATTTCCCAAAAGATTTGGAATAGTACCATTTACTGGACCATTATTAAAGTTATAGCCCGAGTTAGAAATAATTTGATAGGACGATAGGTAAGCAAAATCTGTTACTCTATTATTGCCGGTTAAACCATAGCTGGCCCTAACTTTAGCACTAGAAATTACTGGGATTTTTTTCATAAATGGCTCGTCGCTTAACACCCAAGCAAAGGAACCTGAGGGAAAGTACGCCCATTTATTTCCTGGAGCAAACTTAGAAGAACCGTCTGCCCTTATAGATGCGGTGAAAAGATATTTTGACTTGTAGCCATAATTTACCCTAGTTAAAAACGACATTAACGCAGATTTAGAACTAGTAGAATACACACGACTAGGAATTCCTTCTTCTATACCACTAATACCTAAAGATTCATTTGGCACTTGTGTAGCAGCAAAGCCAGAACTAGCACTTGATATTTGTTGAATGGTAAAACCAGCAATGGCATTAATACTATGAACCTTACCAATATTACGCTTAAAATTTAAGGTGTTTTCATTTAAAAAATTATTTACATCATAATTGATGATAGAGCCGTTAACGCCATTACTTCCCGAAAGAAGATTACCTGATCTGGTATTCGAATTGTTGAATATTTCTCTCCTAGTGTCTCTTTTGGTAACACCTCCGGTTGCTTTAAAAGTAAAATAGTTAAGGAACTTGTATTCTGCGTAAGCATTAGCCAATATCGCATTCACAAACGAAGGATTGTATTCATTCCTGGTAGATATTGCTGGGTTTATTCTGTATTCTGCTGTTGGATTTACATCTGGATCAAAAGGCTGATCTACAAGTTGCTCATCTGTCAAAGCATCACCAGTAATGGGTCTGTAGCCCCAAATGCTATACATTAAACTTGCTGTTGCGCTACCGTTTTGTTCTGTAGCAATGGTACCGTAGGTTTTTGTATTAGAATAATTTACGTTTACACCAACTTTAAGTTTCGGATTTATAGCCTGATCTAATACTAACCTAGTTTGATATCGGTTAAAGCCACTATTCACAATAATTCCATCTTGATTTAGCATTGATGCAGAAATCACATAACGAGTTTTATCGGTACCTCCGTTTATCGATAAAAAGTGATTTTGCATAGGTGCAGTTCTAAAAACTTTATCCTGCCAGTTGATGCCCTCTACATTTCTATAATACTCCAAATCCCTTCCATCTTTAAGATATATAGGGGTGTAAACACTCGAATTAAATTCTAATTGATACTTCACAAACTCGTAAGGACTCAGTAGCTCTTGCTGTTTTAAGTTCTGCTGAATACCGAAATAATTTTGATAAGATATGGTAGGGCTACCAATTTTCCCTTTTTTGGTGGTGATAATGATAACACCATTTGCACCCCTAGCACCATAAATAGCCGTCGCCGAAGCATCTTTTAGTATATCTATAGACTCTACTTCTGCCGGGTTAATGACATTATTTGTAGGATCTTCGATTGGAAAACCATCAATTACATACAGCGGCGAATTGCTTTGTGTGATAGAATTGTTTCCCCTGATAGAAATCTGCATAGGGGCACCCGGCTGACCGTCGACTGCCGAAACCTGAACTCCTGCAACCCTACCGGCTAATGCATCTTCTAATGAGGCTACCGGTGCTTTTTGTAAATCTTCCATGTTAACCTGACTTACCGCCCCCGTTAAATCTCTTTTAGTAGAAGTGCCATAGCCTATCACCACAATCTCATCTAAGATTTTCAAATCTTTTGCGAGTTTTACACGATAAACCGTTGCAGCTGTTATAAGCACTTCCTTGGTTGAAAAACCAGTATAGGAAAATACTAGCGTACCCTTTAACGCTGGAACAGCAAACTTAAAAGTACCATCGTTATTAGTTTGCGTGGTGCTATTAGTTCCTTTCAACTTCACGTTTACACCTGGCAATAGCTCTCCCTGATCGTCTGTTACCGTACCAGTAACGTAAACCTGAGTTGGTGAAGGCTTGGGATTGACCTGCCTTCTAGCATTCACATTTTGAAAACTCAAAATCGAACAGAGTAATATCACATAGAATCTCATTACATAATTTGGTTAGTACAATATATTTGGTTAAAAATTGCTCTTATTTACTTAAGCTTCTACTTTAAGACTATTGCCTCTTTTAAATGGATATTTGCAGACGATGATCCAATAAGGATTTCGAATGCTCCGGGATCGTATCCAAACTTTTTGAGATTGGTTTTATAATAGGCAAAAGCCGATTCATCCAACTTCATAGTTACTGTTTTCATTTCACCCGATTTCAAAAAAACTTTAGAAAAACCTTTAAGCTCTTTAAGCGGTCTTGGTACGGGACTTACCACATCCCTAATATATAATTGGGCAACTTCGGCACCATCACGGCTCCCTGTATTACGGATGTTGAAACTTACCATGGCTTGAGGAGATTTACCGTTTTTACTTACCACTACCTTTAGGTTACTGTATTTAAAAGTAGTGTAAGACAAGCCGAAGCCAAATGGAAACATCGGCTCCACCTTCTTGGTATCATAATATCGATAACCTATAAAAATACCTTCTTTATATTCAACCCTTTTGCTGCCAGTAGGATCGTAATAATTATTAAAAGCAGGATTGTCTTCCCATTTTTTCTCAAAACTTACCGGAAGTTTACCACTAGGATTAGTTATGCCAAAAAGTATTTCCCCAATTGCATCTCCACCTTCTTGCCCCGGATACCAAGCGTGTAATAAAGCTGCAGTTTTAGGCAACCAATTAGTCATAGCAACATTACCACCAGCATTTAAAACCACTATCGTTTTGGGGTTAGCTTTAGTAATCAGGTTAATCAGGCTATCTTGATGATCTAGCAATTCAAAAGAGCGATCATTTCCTTCACGTTCACTACTTTCGTTAAACCCCACACATACAATGGCAACATCGGCAGTAGATGCGGCTTTAACTGCTTCTGAGAAATCGAGTTGATCTAAATGCCACGCAAAACTAATATCTACTGGATGAGAATTTGCATAATACTCCAATCTTACTGTATGCTCTTTCCCTTCTGAGAGATCAAGCACCACACTTTTTGTAGTAATCCCCTGTTCCTTCCAAAGGTTAATTACCTGTTGATTATCTATGTACAACCTAAAGCCATCGAACCCTCTAACCGTAAATCTGTACTTACCAGATTGTTGCGGTCTTACCACACCAGTCCAACGCACTGAACAATTATCGAAAGGGAAACCTCTACGATCTGATGCCACATGCCAACCATTATTAATGCTTACAGTGGTATCAATACCAGTTTTAAACGGTGTACCCTGTAACTTAATATTATTAAAATATTCTGCTTTTAATCCACGAACAGATGAACCTACTTCTGTATAAAAAACAGACTTAGCTACCAAATCAGAAAGTACTGGCAAACCTACAGAATGCGCAATTTGCACGTTTCCAGCATGTTTTTTTATTCCTTCTAAAGTTGTGACAGAATGGAAAGGAAAAGTATATGAACTTCCGCCACCAGCAATATAAACATTGGAGTTAGGGCCAATAACTACTATTTTTTTAATGTCCTTTGATAATGGAAGTAAATTATTTTCATTCTTTAACAACACTATTCCACCTCTAGCCAAATCAAGTGATACTTTGGCACCATCTGGATTATCTTTTGGAATGGAAGTATCTAGCTGTTGCTTATCATAAAAGCCAAAACGAAAAATGATGCGTAAGATTCTACGAACTTTATCATTGATTATCTCCTCTTCAAATACGCCGTTTTTTATTGCTAAGCCCATGTCTTTTTTATTCATGTGCTTGGCTCTAGACATCTCTAAATCTAAACCTCCTTTTGCCGCTTCGACACCGTTATAAGTTGATGACCAGTCTGACATGATAAAACCATCAAAGCCCCATTTCCCTTTAAGTATATCATTATTAAGGTAGTTATGTTGGGTAGTGTAAATGCCGTTAACAGGATTATAACTGTTCATTACAGAACCCGTTTTTCCTTCTAATACCGCAGCCTTAAAAGCAGGCAAATAAATTTCATGAAGTGTTCGTTCGTCAATATCAGAACTTATGTTATTGCGATCCCACTCTTGGTTATTGGCAGCGTAATGTTTTACCGTAGCTACAACACGCTCTTCTTGCAAGCCTTTAATATAGTTCACGCCAATCTTTGAATTTAAAAACGGATCTTCACTAAAATATTCGAAATTTCTTCCGCCCATAGGCGCTCTAATGATATTTACCCCAGGAGCGAGCAAAATATGCACCCCACGTGATCTGGAATCCCTGCCTAATTCTTTACCCAATTTTTTAATCAAATCGGTATCCCAAGTAGCGGCAGAGAGAATACTAGCTGGATATGCCACAGATTTTCCATCTTTATGTGTACCAACTGGACCATCGGTAAGCTTAATTTCTGGCAAGCCCAAACGTTCAATAGGTCTGATATAAAAGCCTTTAAAACCACCAATATAATCTAATTTTTCATCGAGCGTCATTTGACTTAACAATGCTTTTACCCTGTCTTCTACCGGTGCTTTGCTATTGGTATATACCTGCGCATACGCAAATACAGTATAGCAGACCAAAGAAAACAGCAGCAACATTGATTTAAAAAAAGTAGATCTTACCATGGTTAAAGTAATTTATATTTTCGTGTAAAACGACCCCGCAATCGTGACAACGCAAACTGGTAAGCTAAAAGCAAATTTGCTAAAAGATAATATTTGGTTATGCGATTTGAATCTGGTTTGGTTTGGTTTGGTTTAATTGGCTAAGGCAAAAATATAAAATATTCTTAATTATCAAACATTTTATTTTTTCCTACCTAAAATCTATTTAAGTAATCGAAGAAGCTATAAAGTCTTATGTTAGTTTGGTATGGTATGGCCTTTTTTTCAGAAATATCCGTTAGCTTTGTTTTGAAAACCTATAACAGTGGATAATAAAAAGATAGCGGGCGCTCCCCAAAAAAATTCTGCACACAGGATGAAATATCTCCAGCTTGCTGAGCATATCAATCACCTTATTGAAACCGACGAATTAAAAATCAATGATCGTCTGCCATCATTAAATAAACTAACAGAAGAACTAAAAATAAGTAAGGAAACTGCTTTGAAAGGCCTTAATTATTTATCGGAAAAAGGCATCATAGAAGCTGAATACAGAAAAGGATATTACGTAAAAAAGAAAACACAGTATCATCCTTACCGCATTTGCCTGATCTTAGATAAGATGAATGTTTTAAGAGACCGGGTGTATCATTCTTTTCTGGAAACGATTAAAGATCAAGCAGACGTAGACGTTTATTTCCACCATCATAACTTTAAAGTTTTCGAAAAATTAATTGATGAAAATCTTTCCAATTATACTCATTTCGTTATTACCACCTTTTTACACGGCAACACTACTGAGGTTTTAAACCGTATTCCAGCTCAGAAAAGAGTGATTATTGATTACCAAGAAAATCAGCTAGAAGGCGATTACACCTGTATCTACCAAGATTACAAAACAGATATACAAGAATCACTTACGGAATTGTTACCACAGTTAGAAAAGTATGCTAGACTGGTATTAGTTGCACCATTAGAAGCATTTCACGCTAAGGAAGTAATAGATGGTTTTGAAATTTTCTCTAAACAAAACTCAAAAAAACATACCATAGTTAACGCGATTGACGAAACATTTCCGCAAAAAGGTGATGCATATATCACCTTTAGTAGATATGATCAAGATGATGTAACGCTGATTAAAATAGCCCGTAAAAAGGGTTGGAAACTCGGTAAGGATATTGGTTTAATCTCTTATAATGATACTGCTGTAAAGGAAGTTTTAGAAGATGGGATTACGGTAATTAGTACAGATTTCAATAAAATGGGAGAAGAAGCCGCCAAAGCGATATTGAGAAAAGAAGTGGTTAAAATGCGTGATCCTGCAAAGGTTATTTTAAGAAATTCGCTTTAAATACCAATCAAAAAACTTAAAGATATTTTATTACTAACTAAAAAGGTTCCTGCCTGCCGATGGGCAAACAGGAACCTTTTCTATAAAATATTTTATTTTTACTGCACCTGAACGTCAAGTAACTTTAACCACCCGTCTGTAGTGATATCGCCATTAACTGCCAATTTAATGCCTGGCTTGTTATCGTCTGTAGTATCAATAATAGCTACGGCCCAACTATAAGTTCCAGCAGGCACACCTAAAGTAGTTTTAAACTGGTATCTAGTTGGCGAAGTCTTTAACCAAGCAGATGGCTCTGCTGCTTTATCGATAAAAATTTTGTTCACACTACCATCTGCATTCAGCAATGCGAAGGCCACTTTGTATTTAAAGTTCCATTGTGGAATGTTATTAGGGAAATATCCCCATCCCATGTTTCTCCAGCGATGCGTAATGGTAACTTCTTCACTGCTATTAAGCTTTTCTGGCAAATAAACCTGATCAGGATAGATACGGTAGCCACCTTCTGAGCTAAAACGTTGAACTAAAGAAAAGGCCTTAGTAAACCAACTTTCAGTATCTCCTACACGAAAATCCATCATGTTTACCGCCGCTTCTAATGATGCATCAAATTCTCCTTTTCGTACATCTTCTGGAAAACCTTGACGGTATTTCCCACTTGAGTCGCCCCAATAACCGTGTGTACCACTGGTGATCCAACCGCCTTCCATCAGAATTGGTCGCTTGAAATTCCAAGTCCTTGCAAAGGCTTTCTCCCAATTTTGATAGTACTCTGTCATTCCAAATGCATCCTGACGCAGACTATAGCCCTTATTGATCAACTTGGTCAACAATTTATCTGTATTTACATTTACCGGACCCCAACTCAAAGGATGCCCCACCAGACGGTGATAGTTGATCACCAAAGGAATTTTCGTAAAATTTTTAGTGTAGACATCTGAAACCCAATCCATAGTTTCCTCTTTTGCTGCTTCCACATCTTTTCCGGCAGCATTAGCTGGATCCCAATAAATTACATCATGTGCTTCTCCCCATTTACCTAAACCATAAGCATCAATAAATGAGGTTTTTTTAGGATCATTGAAATCTTTAGCCAGCTCTTCTATAAATTTAGCATAATGCTGTCTAAAAATAGGATCTTGTGGAAGTGGAGTTATCCTATCTGGATAGCTTGGATTTTGAAGATAATATTTCGCACCCGCATTAAATACAAACTGAGGGGTATTTAATCGCTGGTCTCTTCCATCTACTACCACTCTAAAAGCAATTGGCAAACCGCGATCTAAGGCTCCTTTTATCATCTTATAAATCGCAGAATTTGGATCTCTCCAAGCATAAACTCCTTCAGCTGGGTTAAAGTTTGCCCAACTGGTTCTAATGTAACATGCAGATGCGTAGTCGATCGCCTTAACCTTCTTTACAATATCTGGCACATAATATTCATTGTCCCAATAAGTTGGCACACCTGTTCCAGAGCCGTACATAACCCAACCATTCAATGGGTTGCGAATTACACTGTTTCTATTATAATTAGGTTTTACAAGTGTTCCCGAAAAATGCTTTCCATCTTCATTATCATCCTTTTTACAGGCAAAAACCAGAAGGCATAATACTGCGGTCAATGTTTTCAGACCGATTATTTTATAGTTTAATTTTTTCATTTTGAGTAATCCTAAATTGTTAATAAGCATGTTATTATCCAATAAAAATTTAGCGCTTATAAGCAACAAAAGTTCTATTTCTAATATCCAATACCATAAAATTAGTCCCAGAAGGTAAACCGAAATATGCGTTTCTCTCATTAGCACTGAAACCTGAAACTAGGGAGTACGACACACCTACAGTTACTGCGGTATTTGTTTGAGTATTGTTACCAGTAAAGACGTAAGTTTGATTAGTTGCTGCTACTCCAAATTTTGTTCTTCCCGACAACGCTGGTCCAGAATAAACGAATAATTGGGGATCTGCTAAGCTTTGTGTCCAACTACCAGCCCTCCAAGCCCAACCTGTAGGCTCTCCGTAGGTCCACAAATTATTTACTTCTGTAGTGGTGGCAACGTTATCAAGTATCCAATTTACGGAAGCTGGTTTAAGCGCTTTAGCCGGCGAATAAATAGTAGCCGTAGCTTTTTGCATGTTTACTACAACACGGTATTGTCCAGCAGTTTCTATTTTCCATGAAAATGCATTTTCTCTTATTTTAATAGTTACTGCTTCACCATCATTCAAAACGGAACTAGCATCAGCCGCGGCGATATAATTGGTAGCTCCCTGAAATTCTACTGGAATTTCCAAGTTACCAGGTTGTAGATTCAAAACATAAGCATATTGATTTAAATTTTCCAGCGTTTTAGGCATTTCAATTCTATTAATACCGATTATTGCACTTCCTCCCAAAAACACTTTATCAGCTTCGAAAACTACAGTTTTGATAGGAGTAACATTTATCCTTATAGTGCGCACTTCTGGTGCTTCGAAAGTTGCACCTCCTTCCCATTGTGCAACTACTCTAAACTCGAGCGTAAAAGGTTTGTTAACTGGAATACCCCATTTTTGGTTTGCCCAAGTCTGCAATTGCTCTGAAGTAAAACTCTTACTATAAACCCCATCATCTTCGTAAGTCATAATTGCTGTACCAGCTCCGAAATTATTTCCCACTACATCTAATTTAGTAGTATAACTCACCATGTGATCATCCGATTGTGGACGAGCTTTTGCCCAAGTAAACGTCACTATATCTTTTGAAAGATTATTTTCATCTAGTGCTATAGCTTCTGAAGATGCTTTTAGCTCTATTGTTTCTTGTGCCTTCTCTATATCATTGATTTGCTTTTTGCATGCAGAAAAACTTAGCAAAAAACCCAAGCAGAGCAAGATTTGATATAAGTAATTTATTCTTTTCATCTGTTTATCGTTTGTTTTTTAGTTGAAGAGAACTTCAATGTCATCATTCCAGTATCAGATAGATAACATGGAAGTTCATTTTATAAATCAAAAAGCTATTATTTGTATCCTGGGTTTTGAGGAAACGGCGCACCTGTATTGGCATCCCTAATTACCTGAGGTATTGGCCATAACATATGATTTTCGTTCACCTTACCTGCAAGAGCTGGATTATGTGCTTTTACCCTATCTACGTACTTTTTAGTTCTTACCAAGGTAAATTTTCTGCTTTCTTCGCCCACTAGTTCCCTAATTCTTTCATCCAATAGGTAATCTATATTCATATCTGCAGCACTCACATCTCCAGCATTTGCTCTTCTTCTCACTTCATTCACAGCATCAGCAGCTTTAGATGGATTGGTTTGACCCAAATAAGCTTCTGCCAATAGCAAATAAGTATCTGCTAAACGGAACTTCATGCGGTCTTTATAACTACCTGTTAAAGCTAGGTTTTCTGTACGCCCATAAAAAAATTTGGTAATAGCAGGGAACAATGTTTTCGTACCAAACCAAGTTTGTTGGGTAATATTAGCTTTTTTACCAACAAGTGCTGCATCTGCCGGATTATTGTAATACCAACTACGTTTGATATTGTAGTTCGAGTTACGGAGGTCATTATTTCCGAAAATACCAGTAATATTATCTGTAAGATTGGTACCACCTGTACCTACCCACCATTTCATTGGTACTAATTGTGCAATACCACGTCCACCCAAAGTATCAGCTAAAACAAAACCAGTGATAGATGAATAATTAGGTATCCACGCTCTACGTGTCCAGTCGTCAGAGTTGGTACCACCTCCTATTGTATTAAATTGAAATTGTAGTACCCAAATACTCTCCCTATTACCACTGGTTCTATTTTGATTGTTCTCCAAGAATAAATCGCTAAAAACATCGCCATCTTTATCTTTATTTACACCAAAACGTGTTTTCATTAAATTATAATAACCACTGTTGATTACCGCTAGCGCAGCTTGTTCAGCAGCAGGATAATCTCCCTGTAACAAGTAGATTTCGCTCAACATATGGCTAGCAGCCCATTTGGTTACTTTACCTTCTTTTACTTGATCAGGATTTGCTGGCAGATTTGCCACCGCAAATTTCAAATCGTCCACCATGTGAGCTATTACTTCAGCCTTTGGCGTGCGAGTAAAATCTAGCTGAAAATCATAAAGAATGGTTTCTACAAATGGCACATCACCATAAAGGTAAACTAAGGTTCGATAAGCATACGCTCTAAAAAAGCGTGCTTCGGCCTGAAAACGAACCTTATCGTTAGGAGAATTCCAATTGGTATTTTTCTCAGAATAAACTAGCATCAAATTAGCCGATGAAATCAAACTATAAGCCCAGTTCCAATAACTTAGTGCGAATCTCTCTGTTGTAGGTATTTCTAAGGTTGCAAATGAGGTTAAAGATCCGTCACTGTTAATCACATCTGCAATATCTGTAGCAGCTTGCAAAGATTCGTAAGGAGTTGCACCGTTATGTATAAAAGCTCCTCCTTCTCCAAAAGTATTGTATTCTGATCTGGTAAGCGCATAAAGACCAGCACTGCCTACTTCAAATCCGTAGGTACTGGTATAGGTGTTTGAAGGTGCCAATTGAGTTTTCAACTCCTCTTCTAAAAACTTTTTACAGCCACCTAATGAGATCAATATGATAAGTGCTAGACTTGTTGTAATAATATTTTTCATTTTCGTGTTGTATAATTAGAAGTTAACATTTAGACCGAACATATAAGAACGTGCAGTAGGGTAAGACGCCATCCAGGTATTGTCGTAGTTAAGTACTTGCCTAATGTTTGAAAATGTATGCACGTTGTTTACACTTGCATTAACATCGATACCGCTTAAGCCTATTTTTTTAGTGATATTTTGTGGCACTCTATATCCGAAAGTGATATTTCTAATCTGCACATGGTTTATTTTCTTGTAGTAACCATGTTGCAACGTGTTGAGATAAGCAGGCGAAACAATAGTTCCATTAGGATTTTCTGGGGTCCAGTAGTTTGCATTATGTACATAATTGGTAATCCCAAATGTCCATCCCCCCATGTTGGCAACGTTATCATCACGCCAAACACCAAAAACACCAGTTAGCAACGCAGAAGCATAGAAGTTTTTATAGCTCAATCTATTTGCAAATGATGCTGTATAACGAGGATTTTTAGAGCCTATGATTTTTCTGTCAGCAGCATCAATCTTATTATCGCCATTTACATCTTCTACTTTGGCTGCTCCAGGTAAACCTCCTGGTTGGATGCTGTAATTTTCATTAGACTGCCATATCCCAACTACATTGTAATCAAAAAATATTCTTAAAGGCTTACCGATGTACCAGTTATTGCCGATATCATCTATTCCATCGCCTCTCAATTCAACGATTTTATCTCTATTTAACGAAAACACTGTGGTAGAATTCCAAGTAAAATCTCTTCCCTTAACGTTCACAGAATTTAAAGTTAACTCTATACCTTTATTTTGTGTTTGCCCAATATTGTCATAAATACTGCGATAACCATTCATAATTGGCACAGTACGCACCATCAATAAATCTTTTGTTTTAGAAAGATAGGCATCTATGCTACCACTTAATCTGTTTTTAAATAACTGAAAGTCTAAACCTAGGTTAGTTGAATAAGTTGTTTCCCATTTTAAGCTAGGATTACCTATGCCGTCACCAGCCAAATAAGCAGTGGTAACAGGTTGGCCGCTATCTCCCCAAATATACTTTACACTAGAATATAAACGGTCTAATGTTCTGTACTCGTCAATAGCCTGATTACCGTTAGCTCCATAAGAAAGACGTATTTTTAACATATCCAGCCAGTTTACCTTATCTTTTAAGAAACTTTCTTCTCCAATATGCCATGCCGCTGCAGCTACTGGGAAAAATGCATATTTATTGTTTATGCCGAATACCGAAGCACCATCTGTACGTCCAGTTAAGGTTAACATATATTTGCCTTTATATGCATAATTTAACCTACCCATATAAGAAAGCATTGCATTTTCTACCAATGAAGATCCGTTGGCGACAAGGCGCTCAGCAGTACCGATCATGAAATACTCGGTATCATCAGTTACAAAGCCTTGTCCACTTTGCGAGGTACCCCACTGTTTCGTTTTTTGCATACTGAACAAACCTGTAGCATCAAAACGATGATCGCCAATTTCTCTTTCGTATCTTAAGATATTTTCCCATGTATAATCGTTATAGTGAGAGTTGCCAATTGTTGCACTACCTCCAGCTTGAACTCCTTGGTCTCTACCATCAAAAGTATCACGACCGTAATAAGTACCAGTAAAACCACTTCTGTAATTATATCCAAAATTAGACCTCATTGACAAGCCTTTTACTGGCAGCAAAATATTAGCATAACCTGAAAGAAAAAAGTTATTACTATACCTATCCTGTACCGCATTAACGTTTCGCATTGGGTTAGCAATCAAGGCATACTCCATTGGTTCTGGCACATATCTGCCCATCTCATCTTTGTAGCTTCCGTACGGACTTTGTTTAATTGCATGCTCAATGTTTGGCGTAACACCACCATCGCTTTTTCGAGTATACTGCATACCGACACCAATGGTCAACCATTTATTAAAACTCTGATCAAGATTGGTGGTCATGTTTAAACGAGATAAACGCGAATTGTATACCACACCATCTTGTTCTAATGCAGCTAAAGAAGCCATATATTTGGTGTTTTCTGTACCTCCAGAAACGCTCAACTGATGATCCATCGAAGCTGCTCTTCTAAAAATATAGTCTTGCCAATTATGCGTAATCCCTTTCGCATAGTTCTGGCGCTCACTTATACTGACAATATCTCCAGCAATTGGATCCAATAACTCACCTGTAAGTCCTTGTCTTAACCTGCCAATATCTTGTTGAAAGCGAATATATTCGTTAGGTCCCATCACATCTATTCTTTGCATTGGCTCTGCTATGCCCAGTTGTCCACGATAGGTTACCGTTGCTTTACCTAAAGCACCTCTTTTAGTTTGTATTAAGATAACACCATTAGAAGCACGAGATCCGTAAATAGCCACAGCAGAAGCATCTTTTAGTATAGAAAGATTTTCTACGTTATTAGGGTCTATATCTGCTAATGAACCGCTATACGGTATACCATCCAAGATAATTAATGGATTATTTCTAGCAGACAGGGAGTTTTCTCCACGGATTAGTAGCGTTTGAGCAGCACCAGGCGCTGCATTACCACTCGTAATACTAAAACCAGCTACTTGCCCTACCAAACGATCCATTAAGTTTGGAGTAGAAACCATACTCAACTGCTCTTTTCCTACTACTGCCAAACCTCCTGTTAGGTCTTTTTTCTTAGCCGTACCGTAACCGATCACTACCACTTGGTCTAGGGTTTTATCTCCAGCCATTTTTATATTGACTGTACCTGAAGGATTCACTTTCACTTCTTGGGCATCAAAACCGATGTAGGTAAATACTAAAGTAGCATTTGCAGGAGCTTGAATAGTATAGTTTCCATTTGGATCTGTTTGTGTACCATTTCTGGTCCCCTTAACTAGTATTGAAACGCCGACAAGCACTTCACCTTTTTCATCGGTAACTTTACCTTTAACCGTGACTGGATCTGTTGTCTGTGAATAGCTATAATTTGTAGCCAACAATATCATGGCGACAATCATTAGCCAGCTTTTTAGCTTAATGTGTAATTCTTTTATCATTTAGATTTATATTGGTTAGGATTAAAATTTTACATTTTGTGTCTTCATTTTATAAGAATGAAGAAAAATTAGATTCTTTTGGATTTGTCAATAGGCTTGTTCTTATTTATATTTTCTTTGGTTTAATGTTTAGATCTGGTTGCAACCTGACAGTTCCAAACATTGGTATTTTAGGATATTTAATTTAACGGAATTACGATCATCAATCTATATTCTTGTGATCATCATAGATAGATTTTCAATTCAGACCGAAGTACTTCGAGCCAGCTCTTTAAATAGCTAGTTCTAATCTGTACAGGAATTAAAAATTGAGTAGTAGATCTTCTTTTTAGTCTTCGTAAAACTGAATTTACGCTGCCATTTTTGTTGGCAATAGCTACAGCTATTAATTGGTTCGGTATCATACAAGGTTCGGTTGTTATAATGGTTGAGACAAAACTAAGTGCATCATTCATTCAGAGGGTTCACTTTTGTACGAAAATGGTTTGGTTTTGTACAAACGAGGTATTATTTGCATTTTTTTGCCTTAAAAAGCACCACAAACACTTTTTTTCATTCTCTTATTTCTTCTAATTCTTGATGTTTTTGACATTGTCTACCACCACACTTTCACTTTGTTGAACATCTATAGCTGCTCCTTCACCTGTATAAAAAATATCCCTAAAACTGGCTTCGGTAATTCCTTTAGCTTTTACCTGATAATTGCTTACGAGGTTTCTCACGAACAAGCCTTTGATGTTCCCAGCATATTCTGCTACCAACCCCTGCTTAGATAGGGGATTGATGATCATGTTTTCTATAAAAACATTTTTGATCTTTAATTTCCCGACAGGCATAATGCGAATAGCCCGATGCGAAATGGAATAGAAATCCTGCCAATTCTGAAGATAGATATTTGAGATATTATCTTTCTCTCCAGCGTATATTGAGCCACTCACTACGTTCACATTTTCCTTACCTGCTTCCACACCTGTGTCAGTTAAACCTATATTAATAAAGTCATCGCCACTTTTTCCCTTAATGTTAGAAATAATAATGTTCTTGCATCCAAAACGTACTCCCAATCCATCTTGATTTAAGATTTGCTTGTCTGTTCCTGCAACGTTAACAGCTTGTCTCACATCAAAGGTGATATCTTTAACGATACCGTTGGTACTGCGTTCTAACACCAAACCATGTCCGTGGTAATCTTTTAATGTGATACCGCTAATCTGAAAAACATCTACATGAGCCAAAATAATAGCATGATTTCTCCATCCACCTTTTTGATTTTCGTTTGGTTTGCCAGCATCGGTACCATAAGATTGTCCAAATCCGTTAGGATCAACAGATAAGGTTTTATTATGATCGCCAGTAGAACGAGGGTTGTTTGCACCTTCTAACAACACATTTCCTATCCCAACTACTTTGATGTTTTTTAAAGGAACGATGTCTTTAATTCCCAAACCCGCATTTGCAGAACGAATGAAATTATCTCTGCATTTATCAGAGAGTTTGATTTTACAGTTGTTAAGCTCTAGTTCAAAATCTGCGGGTAACAAAATAGCTTGATCTATTAGCCAAACATTTGTTTTGTTAACTGCGTCATATCGTGGAATTACAACTTTTCCTGTAGTTTTTATTGCATCATTTATTGCCTTTTGTATACGTTCTGATTGTGTACCAGATTTATACATATTCGGGCTGATAAAAGTCTCTTTGGACTTTTTAATCAGCACTGCTGATAAAAGATTAAAACTGCACAACAAGATGCAGAACATAAATAGTGCTTTCTTAAAGATCGCCATCGTTGTATTTGTATAGTTTATGAATTTGAACGCAAGAATACCTGTTTTTACTATTATTTAAAGCCTTTTCTTCAATCTTGTTAAGGCTTCCAAATAATAATAATCTGCATAAGTTAACGGTGCATCTATTTCAGATTTGAATGGATAAGCTCCAGTGCTATGCTTCAAAATAAAATCACCATTTTCGCCCAATTTGGCTGTATATTCGTCAGAGGCTAAGGTTCTAATTTGTTTATCAACCACTTGCATATATTCCTTCTTCAATTTAGCATCCACAAAATCACTTAATTCTACTAATGCTGAAGCCATAACAGTGGCCGCAGATGCATCACGAGGAGTATTTGGAATTTGTGGTGCATTGTAATCCCAATATGGAATAAAATCTTTGGGCATTTGCGGGTGGTTGATCAAGAAATTAGCGATATGTTTTGCTTGCTCCAAATAACGTTTGTCTTTAGTCTCGCGATACAGATAAGTATAACCGTATAAACCCCACGATTGACCGCGACTCCAAGCAGAATTGTCTGCAGCACCTTGATGTGTCTGCTTTTTATGAGGAATTCCAGTTTTTTTATCGTAAGAAACTACATGATAAGAACTAAAATCTGGCCGAAAGTGATGTATCATCGATTTATCAGCATGCGACAATGCTAATTTTTTGAAACTTTCGTCTTTGGAGTAATTAGCGGCCCATAACATTAACTCTAAATTCATGAGGTTATCTATAATTACTGGATATTGCCAAACGGCAGTATTATGGTCCCAAGAGCGGATCAACCCTACGTTGGGATCATAACGAGTAGCTAAAGATTTTGCGCCTGTTAACAACACTTCCTTATAGCGTTCTTCTCCGGTAAGTCTCAAGCCGTTCCCGAAACTACAATACAACATAAAACCCACATCGTGATTATCAGTGGTGTATTTTTCTCGCTCTACTCTGTCTGTGTAAAGTTTAGCGTATTTAAGTACTTCATGATGTTTATTGTTTTCGTACAAATACCAAAGCGAACCTGGAAAAAAACCACTACACCACCATCTCGAATCTGAAGAAGTATCTTTACCACCTTCAAAAGATCTAGGAAATCTACCTTGCTGGTTTTCGTACTTTTTAGCCATTAATAAGCTTTGTTGTTCGGCATTTTGAAAAGCTTTTTTGATTACGCTTTTTAGAGATTGAGCTTTCACTTGACCAGCAGTAATTAATGCTATCAAAAATAATAATGAAATGTGTGTTTTCTTTTTGTTCATTTATTGAGGTTTGAAATATTTGGCACCAACATAGATTTGGCATCATCAAAACTACTATTAAACGTTTTTTGAAGGGTTCACTTTTGTACAGAAATGGTTCGCTTTTGTACTTTAAGAAGGAATTTGATGGATTTTCGGCAAAGACTTACGAAGTTTTAAAAACTTCGTAAGTCTGCTGATGCACCACTTCCATTACCAAGGACGTCATCCCAGATTTAGTCTGGGATCTTAATGCTGTAGACGATTTTTCTATCTTAAACCTTTTAGCTCTTTACGATTCCCGCCTACGCGGGAATGACGATGTAGGAATGGAAGTGCTACAGATGCTTCAGTTTCCCGAACAGTCTGGACAGGCAGCAACTACGCTCCTATCCTGCTGTTCGACATTTGTAATGTCGAACTACCTATCGCGGAATTTTTAATTCCATTTAGATGGATTTAATTCGTTCGGATCTGAGATCCTACGATAGTGCTTCGGAATTTCAAATTCCGAAGAGCAAATTTTAAAGGTTTTTCGAAGACTTACGAAGTTTTCAAAACTTCGTAAGTCTGTATTTACTTCTTACCGCTAGCTACTTTCTTCTTAAAATCCGAAGGACTTAATTCGAATTGTTTTTTGAAACATACACTAAAATATTTCGCATTATTAAAACCAGTTTGATAAGCAACTTCTGCAACTGTCAAATCTGATTTTTCTAACAGATATGCACTTCTTTTCAATCGAATATTCAAGATAAATTCCTTGATAGACATACCTACGATATCATGGATTTTTTGATACAGGATAGTTCTGCCCACATTCATATCAGAAACAAAATCTTCTACCGAGTAATTGGCATTGGCAATATTCTCTTCGATCACTTTCATTGCTTTCCTTAGTAGCTCTTCATCCATAGAAGTAACCGTCACATTTGAAGGATCTACCTGAATACGCTTACTGTACTTTTCTTTTAACTCTTGCTGGTTTTTCAAGATAGTTTCTATTTGTTGCAACAAATAATCTACATCAAAAGGTTTATCGATAAACACACTTGCACCATATTCCAACGCCTTAATTTTATTCTGATTATCATCGCCATTACCCGAAATCATGATGATAGGAATATGACTGGTCTTAAAGTTTTGTCTCAAACTCCGACAAACATCCAAGCCATTTTTATTCGGCATAATCAAGTCGGTAATAATTAATTGAGGATAAATTTTTTCTGCCTTAATCTGTCCTTCTACTCCATCACTTGCAGTATAAACATTATATTTTTCTGCTAATCGCTGTTCCAAATAAGCACGCAAAGCTGGATCATCTTCAATCAACAATATATTATCTGTTTTCCTAGCACCAATAGACTCACTTTCTGGATCCTCGGTATTCTGCATTATGATGTCGTCAATTTCGGAAATCGTATAATCGTAAACGTTTGATTGCATATCTCCAGAACCAGCTTGTTTTTTCAAGGGTAGCATAATCGTAAACGAAATTTTATCCGTTTTATTCACCATCCAGATTTTCCCTTTCAGCACATCTACAAGTTCCTTAACGATGGCCAAACCAAGTCCCGAGCTTTCCTCAAAAGTTGGGCGATGCGATGACAAACGATTAAATGAAGTGAAAAGCGTAGCAATTTGCTCTTCCGAAAACCCATCGCCGCTATTTAAGACTTCGATAGAAATATATTCAGTTTCATGCTCATCAAATTTTTCAGTTAATCTTTCTTTTTCTTCGTCGGTAGAACTGTAAATACGTACGCCAACGTAGCCTTTATTTGGTGTGTATTTTAAGGCATTTGAGAATAGATTAGTCAAAATTTTCTCTATTACATCATAATCAAAAGCTACATACAAATTATCCTTATGTGCAGCCATGTTGGTTTCAATAGCTTTCTTGTTGGCGTAAAGTTCAAACAAGCCAAAAAGATCTTTCACAAAATTGATAAAATCTCCAACTTGTGGATTGAGCGTTATTTTCTGACTTTCAATTTCTCTAAAACGCAACAACTGACTGATCATTCTTTGTATCCTAGATACATTTTTTTCTATCAAGCCCATGTAACCAACAGCGCTATCGTTGGCTGACAAAGTTTCCTTTAATTGTTTTAAAGGTTGAATCACTAAAGTTAATGGTGTTTTTAGATCATGAGAAATATTGGTAAAAAAATCTGTACGAGCTTGGTTTAGCTCACGCATATTTTGTTCTTTCAGCGCTTCTAAAGCCAACCTCTCCTTGAAAACCTTTTTATTGGTGTAATATCTAGCGATAAAAAACAGCAGAGAAAGTGCCACAGCAAAATAAAAGCAGTAAGCCCACCACGACAGAAAAAATGGCGGATCTACGTGAATATACAACCTCGAAATTTCATCGCCCCAAAGCCCATCGTTATTAGAAGCTTTGATCTCAAAAGTATAATCACCGCTAGGGAGATTCAGAAACTGAACCGACTTTTGGTTGGCATGACTGATTTGCCACTTTTCGCCTAGCCCTTTCATCCGGTAAGCAAACTGGTTTTTGTTGGCCGATAAATAACTGTTCGCAGAAAACCTAATTTCTACGTTAGATTGGCTGCTAGAAAGTCTTATTCTATCATCCTTTTGATTAGAAAGACTAGCAATATCTTTAGTTAAAGGAGAATTTTCTGAATGCGCTGTTAACGGGTTATTATTCACCAAAAACCCTGTAAAAAACACCTTTGGCTTCTGTGGATTTTTATTCAAAAAGGCCGGATCAAACAGCATAAAACCATTGGTACCTCCAAATAACATTTCGCCTTTTGAGGTTTTATATGCAGAGCGAATGTAGAATGATCCGCAGCTATTCTCTTGGTAAAATCTGGCTTTTTCAAAAACTTTCGATTTACTGTCATAGAAATACAATCCATCGCTAGTACTTAACCACATGTTTTGGGAAGAATTGTCTTCCAAAATACCGAACACCATCTTGGCAGTTAAACCTTTAGATGCACCGTAATTCACATAAGTCCCATCCTTTTTAAGCACATTTACACCTTTACCCAATGTTCCAAACCATAAATCGCCATTAGATGCCTGAACAACGCTGCACAAATAATTGGCTGAATAAGATGGATCATTTATCGAGTACTGTTTTAATACTTTTAATGTGTTTTGATCTACAATAAAAAAGCCTTGATGCGTAACTAAACAAAGTTGATTTTGCTGATCGATAAATACCGCTTCAACTTCTAAACCGATCACTTTACCGTCAGATCCAGTTACTCTTACCAATTCAATAGGCCCATTTTCTTTTTTTCTGTAAAAAAAAGATCGATCTGGATCACTCATCCACCAAGTACCTTGATTGTCGCGAACAAAATCATAAACGGTTAGCGGTTGTTTACTTTCTGGAGAAAGAAAATCAGCGCTGCTGAATGACCTACTCTTCATGTCGAAATAGCCAACTCCCCCACTGTAAGCAGAGATAGCCAATTGCTTCTTATCTTTATCAAACTTTAAACGCTTGATCATATTAGAATTTGGCGAGTTACCCTGCGATTTTAGATAGTGGCTAAAAGCGTCGCTCTGTCTATTCCAGTAATTCAATCCGCCACCTTCTGTACCAATCCAAATATTTCCTAAATGGTCTTCCTGAAAACTACTTACAATGGGGTGGTTAAGGCCGCCTGGACTGGGGTTAAAGTAACGAACCTGCGAATCATAAAGTGAACAATAGGCAATTTTCCCTCCGTAAGTTCCAATCCACGCACCTTGGTCAGGATCTGGATATATAGTCCAAATCGAATTAGTTGGCAATGAAAAGGCATCATTTAGGTTCATTCGCAAGTAATTGCTAGTTCCCTTAACCGGATCATAAAAAAACAATCCTGCTTGTGTAGCTACCCATATCACCCCTGTTTGATCGATATACAACTTTTTGGATAACATAGATTGATTGCCTGCAACCACTATAGGAATCCGTTTTTTCAATGCTCCAGCAGCATCAGTAACAAAAATCCCACCTCGTTGAGTAAGAAAGTAATATAAGCCTTGGTATTCTAAAGCATCATTTACAGCATTGGGAATATCTCCAAAATTAGCAAAGGGAACCAATCTCTTTTTAGCCATATCCACTTTTTGGAGAACAGCATCTTGAGTAAGGTAAACGTTCCCCTTTAAACTAATTAGGTGATTTAAAGGCTGATTTTTAGGTAAGGCAAAGGATTCAGTTTTTTGAGTATGCTGATCGTATCGTTTCAAAGTGTCTCCAGACAACATGTATAACTTGCCGTCATCATGCAAGCATAGGGAACGGATTCGTCCAGGAACGACTAAATTGAATGAAAATTTCTCGTAGTCGAATTTTAATAAGCCATGTCCAGTACTTAAAAACAAGTTTCCTTTTTTGTCTCTAACCACCGAGCCATAGCCCCATTTCACCTTTGGTTGGATAGCAAAAACAATATCATTCAATTGATAAAAGCTGTTGCCGTCATACATGAAAAGTGCATCTGGCCCTGTGTACCACATTCTTCCCAAGCTGTCTTTTGCAATACTTTGTATACCTCCGTAATAAGAAGTTTCGGGCATTACATGGAATCGATATTTGGAGATATCAATTGCAAAGACGCTTTGAAAAAGCAGTGTAGTCAAAAAAGTGATAAGAACGTATTTCTTCATTTACCCAAAAAGCTGTTCATCATTAAAAAACTATTTAATTTTTTCTAAGGAGCAATAACATTATGTTGAGCAACCTAATTATTTAAGGATATTTCAACGACCTTGAAAAGGTCAAATATCTATAGATAAATCAGTTCACTCAGTTCGACCCCATTGGGGTTGCATATTTAAATCTTTTCTATGCTATAGACATTTAAATCCTACGGATTTTCAGCTATCATAAGCTTCCCGAAGTGTCGGGACAAGTAATCGAAATATTCTTGAACAAGTAGTCTTAGAATACCTGTTCGCATTTCATTCGAAAGCTCAACATGACACTAGTACTTTTAATAATTAAAATTATAAAATCTTCATTGCAGAGCGTTAATCTACAATTTCTATTTTAATTTTTTTGTTTTTAACAATGATATTGTAATCTCCAGCCTCTAAAAAGCGCTTGCCATCGCCATCCACGAAACTCAAATCACGTTGTAAGTCTATCTCAAATTTATAAACCTTGGTTTCTCCTTTTTTCAACAACTGTTTATCAAAATATTTAAGTTCTTTGATAGGACGAGAAATGGTAGAAACAGGATCCTGAATAAACCAATGAACCGTCTCTACACCATCTCTGTCTCCTACGTTTTTCACAGGAATTTCTACGGTGAGTTTTTCTCCACGTTTTAATTGAGTTGAAGAAACTTTTAAATCGCCATACTCGAATGTAGTATAGCTTAAACCATGAGCAAACTCATATAAAGGTGTACTTTGAATATCTTGATATTTACCTTGGTGAGGGCGAGCACTTTGTCTGTAGTTGTAATAAATAGGAATTTGACCTGTTGAGAATGGGAAAGTCATGGCTAATTTACCAGATGGATTTACACGACCAGATAAAACACCCGACAGCGGTCTACCTCCTGGCGTTCCAGGTTGCCACATCGTCAAAATCGCATCGCTAATTGGCTCTAATCTGTTCAACTCCAAAGGACGTCCACTAGACAACACCAAAATCACAGGTTTACCCAATTTTTTAAGCTCCATAGCCAGTTCTTCCTGTATTTGTGGCAAGGCAATAGTAGAACGGGAAGCATTCTCACCGCTCCAATTTTTCTTTTCACCCAAGCACAACACAATCACATCAGATTTTGCAGCTAAAGCCTTTGCTTCTTCAAAACCTTTTTTATCCTCACCATCAAAATCAGCTCCCGCAGCATAATTAACTTCAGCTTTTCCTTTATATTCAGCTTGTAAAGCATCGTAAAGTGTAATGATTTTCTCTGCATCACCCTGTGCCGCCCAAGAACCTAACAAATGCCATTTGGTATTTGCCATTGGGCCAATTACTGCAATTTTAGAAACGTTATTTAGTGGCAATGCTTTATCCTTATTCTTCAATAAAACGATAGATTCTTCTGCCAGTTGTTCTGCAATTTTTAAACTCTCTGGGCGATAGAAACGCTGTTTTTCTGTAGTTGTTGGTGTGTAGGGACGGTCAAATAATCCTAATTTAAATTTCACTCTCAACACACGTCTCACCGCATCATTCAATAACGCTTCGGTTACTTTACCTTCTTTCACTAAATCGCCAAGATGGCTATCATAGGCTCTGTTCATCATGTCCATTTCTACACCAGCGGTAAATGCTTTTAAAGCTGCTTCCTTTTTGTTGGCAGCCACTCCTTGCGGGCGAAGCTGCTCTATTGAACCCCAGTCTGAAACCACAAAGCCGTCGTGTTTCCAACGTTTTTTAAGTACTTCCGTTAATGTGTAACGGTTTGCCGAACCTGGCGTTCCGCTGATATCATTGAATGAACTCATCAACGTTACTGCACCAGCTTTTACGCCAGCTTCATAAGGCGCCATGTAAGTATCCCAAAGGGTTTGGTTAGAAATCTCCGAATACACATAATCGCGACCAGCTTCTGATGCACCATAACCAATATAGTGTTTCAAGCAAGCAGCGACATTTTTATCGCTAGCAAGGTCTGTTCCTTGGTAACCTTTAACCGAAGCCACGGTAAAAATGGCATTGGTGTAAGTATCTTCACCATAACCTTCGGCAACACGACCCCAACGGCCATCTCTTGCCACGTCAATCATTGGCGAGAAAGTCCAATCTACACCCGACATTCTGCCTTCTTGTGCTGCTACACCACAGGCTTTTTCTACCAATGCTGGATTCCAAGAACAAGCCTGCGCTAAAGAAATTGGGTAAATAGTACGAAAGCCATGAATAACATCATAACCGAAAATGATGGGAATGCCCAAACGGCTTTGTTCCATTGCTTTTTTCTGCACCCTGTTACGCAAATCGGCATTGCTACCGAAATAGATTAACGAACCTACTTGAGCAGGAATATCGTTTACGGGATCAGCCATGTTATTGGCATTATCATTTCTGCCTAGCGTGTATTGATTGAGCTGCATTACCTTTTCTTCCAAAGTCATACGAGCCAATAAATCGTCTATACGTTTTTCGATAGGCTGTTTAGCGTCTTTGTATAATGGTTTTTCTTGTTTATAACTCGAAAATAAAGTGGCAGAAGTAAGCGCCAGTACTAAAATCATTTTCTTCATCATTTTTAATATGAGTTCGACTATTAATCAATTGATTATTATTAATTTATAATATTATTATAGCACCGACCCTGAAATAATTCAGGGTCACGCTAAATTTACACTCCGTCATGCTGAATTTATTTCAGCATCAGTTTAGCATATCTTTCAGTCTGTTTACCGAACTTGGGTTTCTATTTAAAAACAGGTGTTTGCGATAATTTCATTGTTTTTTGTTGATTGTTTTTCAGCTCGAAAACCACAATTTCGTTCTCTCCCTGTACCAAGTCTTCCGATGGGATTAAAATAGACCGCTGCTTTTCTTCTTCCCAATAAGAGCCTACATATTTCTGATTTACCCATACTTCTCCCATTCCCCATCCGGTAACATCTAAGTAGTTGTTTTTTAATGTATTTAGCTCAAATGTACCTTTATAAAAACTTGGTATTTCGGTTTCAGAACGGTTTTCAAAAGTCAGCTGTTTGATAGGATATTTTTTGATATTAAGCGGTACCATTTTCCAATTCTCCACTTCATTTCCATCCAATTTTATTTCACCAAACAACCCTTTGGAATTATCAGTAATTTCTGGACCGTAGGTAATCCTTCCAATATTTTCTACATAAATCTGTAATAAATATTTACCTGGATTAGTTTTAATAGCGACTTTCTTGTTGTTATCAGTCATTTTCCCCTGCAATTTTCCATCTACATAAACCGCAGCATAATCTCTAACATTTTCCAGTTCTAGCTCTTCACTTTCAGATTGCGTGGTAATTTCAGATTGATACAATACATATCCAAATTCCACATTTAAATCATTCATTGGAAGCAAGTTTTCAGCGTCAATAGCTTTTTTATATACTTGCTCTAAAGCTGCCTTTTGGTTAAATACGATTTCCTGTGCCATCATAGTCTGGCTGGCCAACATCGTTACCACTAATGCAATTCTTCTCAACATCACGTTCCTTTCTATTTATTTAAAAACGATTGGATAAAAGTCTCTTCCAAGGGTACCTGCGGTGAGAATTTATCGCTCTTTACATAATTATCTATACTGTACAATAACTGCTGCGTTGCCGGACGTTTGTCCATATCCGTCTTCGTATCTACCGCCAATACCAATAATTTTCCACCATTCACTTTAGCTTCGAAACCGATACCCAATTTTTGGTTGTTATCATAGCTATCGATTACTTGAATAAATGGTCGAAGTTTTTCTGGTGTATCCTGCATTTCGATAACTTTGGCATTGTTCAAGATATCCCACCACTGCCAATCCGTATGGTAAGAAGTGGTAAAATCTTTAAATAACGGCTGCTCGTTGTGAACCAAATTCCCGATGGTCATTGGTGACCAAGCAAACATAATTGGATTCCAAAAATGATTATGAAACATCGATTTACGTCCTTTTACATTTTCTGGAGAAGGATAAAGAACCACAGACCTACCTTGTGCCAATTGTTTTTTGGCAGCATCATCATACACATTGGTGTACAACACGTCACTGGTAGACTGCATCAGATTTTGATGGCTTGGATAAACCCAGATGTCCCAGCTATTTTTAATTTGATCGTTAACAGATAAATGCACCGTTAACTTTTGAGCAACACTGATGCCTTTTAGCGGTATCGAAAATTCTCCAACTGGCGATACATTGTCGTTAGCGATATTTTGGCTTTTCAGGTTTCCTTTCTGTAGTACTTTACCACTCTCATCGGTTAACCACCATTTTAACTTCGCATTTTTGATGGCAGCATTGCTAAAATTATAGACTTCGGCTTTGCCAGTAAAGCTTTCTGAATTGAAATAACTACTTTTCTCGTAGCGCAATAAAGCAACAGTAGGTGCACAAAACTCTCTGAACTTCTCTGGCGTAACCAAACCTTTGCTATCCCAAAAAGGATCTAAAATACCTACAGGTGCATAACCTTGTCCAGGAAAATCATTGATGGATAACAATTGAAAACCTGCAGATTTAGACGAACGCAACAACGCTTCAATTACCGCTTTGTATTCTAAAACCGTTAAAGCTCCAGAAGCACGGAAGAAATCATTAGCTTGATCTAACATGCCATTTTTCTGCAGCATATCTCTGAATACTTCGAAATTGCGAGCTTCAACTGGGCTGTTTGCATATTTCTTGATCTCCTCGAAGTTTGGGTAAACACAACGTTGTCCCGATTCATGAGAAATTACGGGCACATCTACATCAGACTCCATGCTTCTGTCCCAATCTGTATTTGGCAAACCCTCGTAAACTTTTACCGGTCCCTTGTTGGTTTGCTGCGACACATAATATTGATCTGATTTTACACGAGTACGAGCGGTAGAGCCACTGAATAAATGGCGCGGATCTAGCTTGATGGCATCAGAAGTTAGTTCTTCAATAAAATCGAAATTTCCTGTGATTTCATTACCATTACAATACAAAACAAATGAAGGATGGTTACCATATTCTTTCAAAATAGCCCTCATTTCCCTACGGAAAAAATTGTAACGATCTTCATCAGGTTCTGCATCTTTGCCCCACATTGGCATTTCTACTTCGAAATAAATTCCGTGTTTATCTGCCATGCGGAAAGCCGCCTTTGGTGGGCACCAAGAGTGGAAACGCAAATGGTTCATGCCATAATCTTTCATCAACAGCATGATGCGCTCCCACGAAGCATCATCTACCGGAGCATATCCCGTTTTCGGGAATACCGCATTTTCTACGTTACCACGTAAATGAACCGGACGCTTATTAATCACCACGTGGTTTTTGCCTTGTTTTACCTCTCGCAAACCGAAAGTGGTTGCTTTTTCGTGTTGATAGTTTGTTTTACCATCAGAAGTATTTAACTGAGCGGTGATTTGATAAACGTTCGGATTAAATTCGTCCCACAACTTGGCATTTTTTCCCATTGGGATATTGGCTTCTACAAAAGTCACCGAGTCTTTACTGACTACCGTAACCTCGTTTTTAAGGTTGTAATTCTTACCATTGATGGTGAAAGAAGCTTTCCCTGTAAATTGCTTTTTAGTTTCGTTATTTACCTGCAAACGTACTTTTATGGAGTTATTTGCAATATTTGGATATACCTGAAGATCTTCTACATAAACTGGATCTATCGCCATCAACTTCATCTCGCCCAAAATACCGTTCCAATTGATCTGTGTAAATTCGGTATGGGCGTGGTTCCATTTGTGGGTTTTATATTGAAACCTGTTATCAACACAAACCGTGATACGATGTGTTTTTCCAGGCTTCACAAAGTTGGTTAAATCGTGATTGTGCGGCACACTGATGTAATCGATGCTACTTACTTCTTTGGTATCTACATATATAGAACTTAGCCAGTGCGTGCGCTCAAAATACATGAAGATTTTTTTGCCCTTCCAAGCTGCTGGAATTTCGATATCGCGTTGGTACCAAGCTGGTCCCATGTATTCGTATTTTCTCGTTAAACGATCAATGTATTGATACGGAACTTTGTAGCCAATTTGCTTGTCGTCGGTGATACCTGGAAGCTGAATTTCTTCTTGTAAAACGTGGTTATAACGTGGAGAAAGAGATCCTCTACGAAAATCCATCACATCAGTTTGGAATTTCCATTTACCAGATAAATCAAGGGATACGGTCTGCGCTTTTAATGCATAAGCCTGCACCAAAAACAGCATCAAAAGCAAGTGTTTTAGGTTTTTATATAGGTTCATTTGTGTGTGTGTTATTTCAAATTTTATTTTGGTTTTAACCAGACTATAAAGATTGCTTCGTCGTTCCTCCTCGCAATGACGAAAATAGTGGCGTCTTTGCGAGGCACGAAGCAATCCTAAAGCGGGGTGTTATTTATATCAAGCAATCTTACAACGGTATATCTAAAATCTTCCATTAGTTCTTTAATTTCTTTATCTATCGATTATTCTTTTTTAGCGACTAATTCCTCCCCCTACCCTCCCGAATAGTCGGGATAAACTCTTCAAAGTGGGATATGCATGATGCCTAACCTGCTAAAAGGTAAGCTACTTTGCTTGTCCCCCTCTTGGAGGGGGGTGCGCAGGCATTGCGTGGGCAGGGGGAGGAAATTTCACCATTATTGAATTTTTCTTCTTTATTACAAGTCTTAATTATCGCAATGACGAACTACTTTATTTACTTATTTACTATCGTAATATTCCTTCATTAAATACCAGGCTTTCTTTCTATAACCTTGATCAGACACCAAACCTTTACGGTTCCAGTCTTCTTGGTTGGTGGGATGGAAACGGAACGGCGAACGGAAATCGAAAAGCACCCATGGTGAAGTGCCACGTAGGTTCGGAATATGCTTGAACATCTCCAAGTTTTCTCGGTACAAAGTTGCTTGGTAATCTTCGCTCCACGAGCTTACCACATCAGCATCGCCTGTTTTCCCGTAAAGTGCTTCGCCACCAAACTCAGAAACGATCAACGGCTGACCTTTAGCCACATCCCAAATCGCTTTATCTGGGGTAACTGGCCAAGGATGATACCAGCCCATGTATTTGTTGATTGCCACGACATCCAATTCTTTGATGAAAGGATCGTCCATTACAAAAACCTGTCTATCTTTGTTGAAACGAACTAAATCAAAAGCCGCTGTAATCAATCTAGTGGTATCTATAGATTTTGTGATTTCAATTAGAGATTTGATGAAAGCGTTACGAGGTGCCGAAGGTTGCGTTTCGTTAGCTACGCCCCAAAAAGTTAAGGCAACACGGTTTTTATCACGCATAATCATTTCACGCATCATTTTACCAGCTTTTTCTTTGGTAGCCTCATTTTTAAAATCGATACCTTGCCAAATCGGAATTTCTTCCCATAACAAAAAGCCCATCTTCTCAGCTAGCCTAACAATGTACTCGTTCTGTGGATAATGCGCCAAACGGATCATATTACAACCCAACGCTTTAGCTTCAGACAATAGCACCACCGCATCTGCTTCAGAAAAAGCTCGGCCTTTACGTTGTGGAATTTCTTCGTGAAATGAAATTGATTTTAAGAAAATAGGTTTATCGTTCAGATAAATATCCTCTCCTTTTACCCAAACATTACGGAAACCGATTTGCTCTTCTATTTTATCGCTCTCGCTGCTAACTTTCACCTTGTACAAAGTCGGTGAGTTTGGCGACCAACGTTTGATTTTCTTCGAAGCAAATGAGGTTTTTACTTCACCATTGGCATCTGTTTTAAGCGTTTGTTTTAACTGCAACTCCGGAATTTCGATCGTTACCGACTGGCTAACTTTTTCAGAAAGCTTAACACTAGCATTAATTTGAGTTGCTTTGGTTTTATCCAACTGGATGAAGTAATCTTCGATGAACACTTTCGGCGTACTTACCAAAAATACATCGCGGGTAATACCGCCATAATTCCACCAATCGAAAGCCATAGCAGGGATAGCATCAACCTGACGGGTGTTATTCACTTCAACTGCCAAGAAGTTATCCTTCTCTTTTACTGCATCGGTCACATCGATTTGAAATGGTGTAAAACCACCTTCATGCTGACCAATTTCTTTTCCGTTCAGGTAAATTCTGCAACGGTAACTTACCGCTCCAAAATATAGAAATGTGCGATTGTTAGCAGCCTTCGCTATATCAAACCGACGAGCATACCAAATGGTACCTTCGTAATATTTAAGCTCAGGCATTTGGCTATTCCAATCTGATGGCACGTTTAAACGAAGTCCATTATCAAAAGAATACTCGTAAAAATCGATCTTGGTTTCTGGCTTCTTATTCAAAAAGATTTTGTTTTTTCTGCCTTGATCGTACAAATCAATAATGGCATCCCATTTTCCATTTAACGATTGCACATTTCTGCCATACACATTGGTCATGGTTTGCTGTGCAATAGCATTTGAAAAAATTAGACTAAAAAACAGGGTTAAGGCTAAATAAAACGTTCTCGGCTTCATCATTATCAGTATTATTTCTTGTAAATTTTCATGGCTAAACCGCCACCGTTAGCCATAGAAAGGCTCAATTTGCGTTCAGCAGGAATAGTGATGGTTTCTTTTTTATAATCGGAGGCAATGCGGTTACCATTAGCTCCATCTCTGTACAGCTCTGCAACGTAATTTCCTTCACCCAAGAAAGACAAATCCAGTTCTAGTTGACGGGCATCCCAGTTGGTCATAGCGCCCACATACCAATGGTCTCCTTTTTTACGGGCAATAGCGATATGCTTACCAATCTCTCCTTCCAACGCAATAGTTTGATCCCAAACCGTGGGCACTGTCGAAATGAAATCGGTGCTTTCCTGCTCTTTTTCGTAGTTGGTTGGGCTATCGCAAAGCATATTCAGCGGCGATTCGAAAATGACATATTGCGCCAACTGACGGCAACGTGTACCTTGGCTCATCGGTTCATCATTAATGCCACGGTGGGTTCTTTTGGTAGCATTACGCATCGCACCTTGGGTATAATCAATTGGTCCAGCCACCATGCGGATGAAAGGAAAAGTAACATCATACGTCACTTGATCTAACTCTGGGCCAGTCCATTTCATTTGCTCTAAACCATGAACCGCTTCAAAGTTGATCACATTTGGATAAGTTCTGTTGATACCGGTTGGTTTATATGTACCGTGAAAATCCAACATCAACTTGTACTTGGCAGCTACTTCAGCCGCACGGTAATGGAAATCTACCATTTGCTGGTCGTCACGATCCATGAAATCTATCTTGAAGCCCTTCACACCCATTTCTGAATAGTGCTTGCACACTTTTTCTAAATCTCTTTCGAAAGCATAATAACCCGCCCATAAAATGATACCTACATTTTTAGCTTTTGCATGAGCAATCAATTTTTTCAAGTCTATTTCTGGTACTACTTGGAATAAATCCGCTTTTTTATTTACCGCCCATCCTTCATCCAAAATCACATACTCAATACCATTTTTAGCTGCAAAATCGATGTAAGCTTGATAGGTTTCGGTATTGATACCTGCTTCGAAATCTACGTTCGAAATTCCCCAATGGTTCCACCATTCCCAAGCTACTTTCCCAGGTTTAACCCAAGAAGCATCTGTCACTCTTGATGGAGCCGCTAATTTGTAGACCATATCATTATCGGCCAATTGTTTATCGTTGGTAGATACAATTACAATGCGCCAAGGAAATTGAGCTTTAGCTTTGCTCTTAGCCAAATAAGGCTGACGAGAAGTAACTAATTGCTGCAACTCATTATGACCACCTTGTTGGGTAGAAGTTGGATAAGGAGCAAAATTAGACTGCAAAGAAGTCGACCCGTTGGTGTTGGTGAGGTACATACCTGGGTAACTTTCCAAATCAGCTTCCGCCAAACAAACCTTTTTTCCATGATCTAAACTCACTACCAAAGGCGAAAAAGCCAACTTATCGGCACTGATTTTACTCAATGGTGTGTAAGTGTATTCGTTCTCAAAAGAATTGAAATACTGACTTTCGATATCCTTAAATTTTCCTTTTACATAAGGTACATAAGCGTTGAAATCTTTAGCGAAATTGAAAACAGCTTCCTCATTTTTTACCGTAACTGCTTTATCACTAGTAGATACAAATCGATAAGAGATACCTTCGTTATAAGCTCTAAAGATGAGATTGAAATTCTCTTTGAAGCTCAAAACAAGTTCGCTGTAATGGTCATCAATTTGATTTCTTTTATAAAACAGCGCATTAATCTTTTGATGATGGGTTTCTATTTTGGCACTTTTTAATTGTGAGCCTTTGCCCCAAGTCGCACCGTTAGCTAAGGTCATGTTCAAGACAGAAGGTTTTAAAATAGTGTCGTTTTGATGGGTTATCGTATAGCTTATTTTGTTGTTCAAAGTAATGGCGGCTACCAATTTCCCATCAGGCGATTTTAATTGATAGTTTTTTTGTCCCCAAGAGCTGAGGGTAAGGGCTAATAAAAATGTAGTAAGGATAGTTCTCATGTGTGGTCTCATTTGGTGATTTCATATCGATACATTACGAAATCGTTTATTTTTGGCAGCGTGATTTCTATGCTGCCGCTTTTAGTAATGGTAGTATTAATAGCTTTTCCGTTTCCTAATATTGGGGTACATTTTACTTTAGTGCTAGCAGGCAACCAAGTTTTCACCGAACCAACTGCATCAACTGTGTTTTCTCTGTAAAAAATAAAGTAACCTTGATTTCCTTTTAGCGACTGAAAGCCAGTCCAAGACCTGCCAGAAGGTTCATCGCCAATAGGCAGAATGGTTCCTAAATGGAAATCGTGTTGGATTTTTCGGTAAGCTTTAATTAAATCTTTAACTTTTAATGCTTCGCTAGGTAAACCTGTACCTTCAAACCAAGCTAAAGGTTGCGCAGCCATCGTAGTTGCAAATAAATACTCGAAAGAATGGTTGTTTGGCGCAAAAATATCTTTGCCATATTTCTCAGCATTTCTCCATTTATTCAAAAATTCGATCTGCAATTTTTCAGCAGGCACATACTTAGACAATTGCCATAAGTTTCTTAAAGTCCAATATGGATAGTAGTTCTGCCAATCGGTGTAGCGATTTTCTAAGAACACATTTCCGTATTCGTTGAAAGTGTAATAACCTGCCCTACGACCAGCGGTAGCATCTAAATTGAAAACCACTTCATTGTTAGTCTGTTCCAAAACGCCATCAAACAACTTGCGGAGATTGATTTCTGATTGTTTAGTTGGAATGGCTAAACCATCGATTTTGAAAGTACGGATACCATATTCTTTATACAGACTCACTAGCGCATTCACGTCTTTCTCCCAATCTGCATAGTCATTTTGCACACTCGGATTAAACCAAAGACAGATTTCTATACCTAATTCTTTTCCCCGTTTTACAATAGGATGTAAACCTTTTGGATATTTCGCAGGATCAGGTTTCCAATAATTAGGGTTATCCCAAATGTTTTTAAAAGAACCTTTAGCTACTGCAGAATTAGGACTTTTGCCAATCTGCCAACCATCATCTATCTGAAAATGAGATACGCCCAATTCTGCGGCTTTCTCTACTTCCAATAAGCTGAATTTTTCATTTACTTTAGAGTCTTGGCTACGATCTCCCCAAGTGTTCATCATCACCATTTCATCACGTTGTGGCAATAACTTGCGTATGTTTTTTTGATAGTTACGCAAGGCGGTTAATTGTTCTAATTCGCCACCACTGTACACACCAATTACGCTACTATAGGCTTTTGTCCATTCATTAGCTTTGATGTCTTTTGTAGTTAATCCCAAACCGCTAGCGGTAAAATGACCGAAATCTGTAGTAAAATCATAACCTTGATAAGCCAATTGTACACTAGAAGTTGGCGCTTCCTTTAAAAAGAAAAAGCCTTTATTATTTTCGTTGTTGTGGGCTACTAGTAAATTTCCTCTGTAATTCGTTTTGCGATAAGGAATGATATTTCGTTCTTGGATCAGATTGTTATTCCAATCGGTTACATCGAAAAACTCTACAATTTTAGTTTGCCAATGGAAACCATCCAACTTGATTTGATCTAAAACGGCATTTACCTGTTGCGATTTCATATCCTCAGTAAATTCGATGTTTTTCCGATCGCCAGCATTGGTCGTTTTATGATCGATTGCTAAATCGGCACTGCCTTTTAAATAAATATCGCAAGCAATTACGGGACTATCTTCATAAACTCGATAAACCTTTCTAACGCTTAAAGTGCCCAAAGAAACGTTCACTTCTACAGCCAAATAATTGGGATGAATAGCAGTTCCCTTAACTTCTTTCGAGGTATATGATCCGTTTGAAGCTGCATCTTTGGTTAGCTGAAAATCCGGAGTTTTTAATCTATTTAGCCAAGTTTGCTGAGTAGATTTATCAGTTAAACTGTAAGTAACTAGGTTACCGTTGTTCCAAAAAAATTTTCTTTCAATCCATTTATTCCCTATCACTAGGGTATCTTTTTCCAATTTGCTATAAAGCGTTTGTTGCGCATTAGCTGAAAAAATGGAAACAAAAACAAATAAGGTTAAAATTAGTCTTCTCATTTTATTAATTCTATTGCACTGCTAAATCCATCAGTTTTACCCATCCATTTGGTGTAACTTCACCATCAATGGCTAATTTGATGGCTGGCTGGTTTTCTTGTGTAGTATCTACAATAGCTACCGCCCAAGTGTAATCTGCTTTTGAAAGATCTACAGTTACATTTAAATCATAAGATACTGATTTGTCTTTTAACCAATTAGCAGGTTCCGCTGTTTGATCTACAAAAATCTGCTTCACTTCATTCTTTAAATCCAATAAGGCAAAAGCAACTTTGTATTTATAGTTCCATTGTGGAATATTGTTAGGAAAATAACCCCAACCCATATTTTTCCAACGATGTGTAATGGTCGCTGTAGTATTTGCCTTAACTTGATTTGGAAGATTGATTTCATTGGGATATAAGCGATAGCCACCTTCTGATGCAAAAGCTTGCACCAAAGGAAATGCCTTTTCAAACCACGAGTCTGTATCTCCCGAACGGAAATCCATCATATTTACTTTTGCCTCAGCAGACGCTTCGAACTCTCCTTTCCTCACATCCTCCGCATATCCTTTTCTATATTGTCCACTTGGGTCTTTCCAATAACTATGTGTGCGTGAGGTAATCCAGCCGCCTTCCATAATAATGGGACGTTTGAAATTCCATTTCTTGGCAAAATCCTTCTCCCAGCCTTGGTAATAACCAGTCATTCCAAACGCATCGTGCCTCAAACTATAACCTTTAGCTATTGCTTTTTCCAACAATCTTTCGCTGTTCGGATTTGCTGGCGCCCAACTTTCTGGATGGCCCACCAAACGATGATAGTTGATCACCAAAGGTACTTTTGTGAAAGTTCTAGCGTATAAATCGGTTACCCAATCCAGTACTTCTTCTTTTATCTTCTCTGTTTTTTCAGGGTATGCATTTTTTGGGTCTTGATAAACAACGTGATGTGCCTCGCCCCATTTTCCTAAGCCATAAGCATCAATAAATGAAGTGCGAAGTGGATTGTTAAATTCTTTGGCAAACGCTTCTATGAATTTGGTGTAGTACTTTCTAAATGTTGGATCTTGTGGGTAAGGCGTTTGCCTGTCAGGATTTTCTGAATTCTCTAAGTAATATTTAGCTCCAGCATCAAATACAAATTTTGGTGTGTTCTGTCCTTGGTCGCGACCGTCTACCACAATACGAAATGCAATTGGCAATCCTCTTTTTTCAGCGCCCTTAATCAGCTTTGCAAGCTTCGAGCTTGGATTATCCCACGTATAAACACCGTCTTTTGGATTTAATGAAGACCAACTGGTGCGGATATAACAGGCAGCAGCATAATCTATCGTCTTTACTTTCTTTCCTAACTCTGGCACAAAATACTCAGTGTCCCAATAAGATTCATCGGCGTTGCGAGCAGCATACATTACCCAACCATTCAAAGGATTGCGTAATACCGTTTTGCTATCGTACTTTGGCTTCAAATAAACATAACTTGGCTCCTCAACGCTATCGTTAAAAATTAGCTCGTTTTTTGAAGTGCCCATTAAAACAGGGCTGCAAAACAAAATAATCAAGGCGGTCTTGATGAATATATTGAAGTTTAACTTTTCGCTCATTAACTTGTTTCTTCTATCTTTTATTTTCATTTCTAATCATTCTTCCAACAAGGAGAATTGGGCTTTATATAATTCGAACGAATTGGAAATAAAAACACCTGTGGCAATCAATAGAGATGTTCGGAAGGTCAATAAAAGACCATAACAAGTCGGCAAGCTTGTGGAGATTCATTTTCATACATTCATTTGGTTAATTGATAACTTCATTATATTCCTTTCGGAAGAAAATGTTAGGTGCAGCGATAGACTCTATAAGCTAGCTCATTACCTTCATTACAAAAGTATCCAAACGGGCATTTACCAATGGTATGGTTTTGTTCGGAAATGGTTTGTTTTTGTACACAAAACCACTACAACCATGAGATGAAGTGATTTATCTAAAAATTCTGAGAAAAATCGAAAAAGAAAACAACTACAAATCCGACCTTAAATTAGGCATGAGATTAAGCACAAGATGAAAATCTGATTGGTATTTTTTATGATTGAGCTTGAAATAATAGGCACCTTTTTTCGAACTGGTTTTATCCTTTTCTTCTAATTTAATTAACAAACCAGTGGAATTCATTTTCCTATTGAAATTGCCAGTATCCATTTTCATATCGTTAACTGCCTCGAAAAGAATTTGCAACTGCGGAAGCGTAAATTTTTTAGGGAGCAACTCAAATAGAACTGGATGTAAAGCTGCTTTATAACGAAGTTTTTTTCTTGCATCGCTAACCATCGCATTATGGTCAAAAATCAACTCTGGTTTTTCATTAATCGGAAACCACTCAGCATGATAATCTGCGTTAAGTTGGGTACTATATTTATTGATATCAATTAATGCAAAATATGCTACAGAAAGTGTTCGTTCAATAGGGTCTCTATCCGGCTTTCCATATACCTGAAATTGCTCTAGGTAAATACCATCAAGTCCGGTATTTTTTTTTAGAACCCTAACAGCGGCATCATCAGTACTTTCATTTGCAGCAACAAAGCCGCCAATTAAACTCCATTTGTTGATTTCTGGCTCCAGCCCCCTCTTTACCAGTAATAGTTTCAAACTCTCGCCATCAAAGCCAAACACAATACAATCTACAGCTACCAGATAATGCGGCTGACTAGAATATTCAATCATTTTTCTTTGTGTTAAAGTAAGGCATCCAAGTTTAAATCTTTCCAAAATTAACATTCCTATTCAAATTATTAATTGTCATATTGACAATTAATAATTTATATGTAGCTTAGCGCATCTAATTATACACCAGATATTACGAAACATGGATGAATCGAACTCTTTAGACTTAAATCCACACAGGAGATTAAATATACTTACTGGAGATTGGGTATTAGTTTCGCCGCACAGGACCAAACGCCCATGGCAAGGCAAAGTTGAAGACCTGCCACAGGATAACCGACCTTCTTATGAACCAAAATGCTACCTATGCCCTACCAACAAAAGGGCTGATGGCGAAATAAACCCTGATTATAAAGAAAGTTTCGTATTTAAAAATGATTTTTCTGCATTATTAGAAGAAACTCCGAGCGAAAGCTACAACCAAGATAATTTGCTGGTAGCGCAAAGTGAGCGAGGCATTTGTAAAGTCATCAGCTTTAGCCCAAAACACCATGTTACCTTACCAGAATTAAGTGTAACCGAAATTACAAAAGTGGTAGACTTATGGCAAAAAGAATATGCTAGTTTGGCCAATAACAATTGGATAAAATACATCCAGATTTTCGAGAACAAAGGTGAAATTATGGGCTGTAGTAACCCACATCCACATGGTCAAATTTGGGCACAGAGCGAATTGCCCGTTGAGATCATTAAAGAAACTGAACGTCAGAGAAAGCATTATGCAATCAACAAAAGCAGTCTTTTAAAGGATTACCTAAATCTCGAATTGGAAAAAAACGAACGAATTATATTCGAGAATGAAGCATTTGTGGTATTGGTTCCATTTTGGGCAGTATGGCCATACGAAACCATGATCATCAGTAAAAGGCATGTTCAAAACATCATTGCTTTCGACGAGCAAGAGAAGCAACTTCTTGCCGAAGCCATCAAGGTACTTACAACCAAATACGATAATTTATTCGAAACTTCCTTTCCTTATTCGGCAGGAATGCACCAAGCACCAGTTAACAACGGAGGACATCCAGAATGGCATTGGCACATGCATTTTTATCCGCCTTTGCTACGCTCTGCTACAGTAAAAAAATTCATGGTAGGTTACGAAATGTTGGCTAATCCACAACGTGATATTACCCCTGAGTATGCGGCAAACCGTTTAAAAGAACTATCTACCGAACATTATAAAAGTAAAGCCTAAAAACATCAACATGGAACCGTTACAGCTTAAAAAATCTTTTGAAGAAATTTTCGACACTGAGCCTATTTTGGTAAAGTCGCCAGGACGTATCAATATTATTGGCGAACACACCGATTACAATGGAGGTTTGGTAATGCCCGCAGCTATTAACAAAGCGGTTTACGTAGCCATTTCTAAAAGAGAAGATAATGAAATTCACCTCTTTTCTGAAAGTTATCAGGAAAAATTTACTGGTACAATTAGCGATGTAAAAATATCAGATACGGATTGGGCAAATTATATTCTTGGGGTTGTTGATGGCTTTTTGAAACGAGGTTTTTCACTTTCAGGTTTCAATCTTTACATCTACGGCGATGTACCTTTGGGCGCTGGACTGTCATCTTCTGCAGCTATTGAATGTGCAACAGCTTATGCTTTGGCACAACTAAATCAGCTATCGGTTTCGAACATGGACTTAGCCCTTATTGCTCAAAAAGCAGAGCATGAATTTGCAGGTGTTAAATGTGGCATTATGGACCAATTTGCCTCTGTATTTGGTAAACAAGATTATGCCATGATGCTAGATTGCCGATCGTTAGAACACCAATACATCCCTTTAAAGTTAGACGGTTACAAACTAGTACTGCTCAATACTAATGTAAAGCATTCGCTAAGCGATTCGGCCTATAATGATAGAAGAGCACAATGTGAACAAGGTGTAGATTGGATTAAAGCACATCATCCCTCGGTACAATATTTAAGAGATGTAAACGAAGAAATGCTATTGGAGTATGTAAAACCAAAAAGCATAGAAACCTATATTAAATGTAGTTACGTAGTAGCCGAGATAGAACGCGTTAAAAAGGCAGCCACAGCTTTAAAAGATGGCAATTTACAAGAACTTGGCAAGCTGATGTTAGCAACGCATGAAGGCTTAAGCAAAGCTTACGAAGTTAGCTGCAAAGAGTTAGATTTTCTGGTAGATCAAGTTAAGGGTTTAGACGAAGTTTTAGGTGCGAGAATGATGGGCGGCGGATTTGGTGGCTGTACCATCAACATTGTAAAAGATGAGGCAATTGATGAGATGATAGAAAAAATCAGCAAGCTTTATCAAGAGCAATTCGGATTATCGCTTAGCACTTATGTTGTAGAAACTGGAAATGGTTCACAAATTATTGAGACTGCTTCTACAACGTCTAGCTTATAAAGTTTATTTTTTTTAATCACCAGACCAACAAACCAAATATAGATAGTATGAAAACCAATTTACTAGAACTAAAAGACTATATCGTATTTGCGGTATATTTTGTTATCGTTGCCGCTTATGGATTTTACATTTATAAAAAGAAAAAATCGGCTAAATCAGACTCTAAAGATTATTTTCTTGCCGAAGGTTCACTTACATGGTGGGCAATTGGGGCTTCATTAATCGCTTCAAACATCTCGGCAGAGCAGTTTATCGGCATGAGTGGCTCTGGCTTTAAAATGGGATTAGCCATTGCCACTTACGAATGGATGGCCGCACTTACACTTATTATCGTAGCGGTATTTTTCATCCCCGTTTATCTTAAGAATAAGATTGCGACGATGCCGCAATTCCTACATCAGCGTTACAATGGTACCGTAGCAATGATCATGGCGGTGTTTTGGCTGCTACTTTATGTGGTGGTAAACCTTACTTCAATTCTTTATTTAGGGGCATTGGCAGTCAGCAGTATTTCGGGTTTTAGTCTTGAAGCTTGTATGTATGCCATTGCTATTTTCGCTATTATCATTACCCTTGGTGGGATGAAAGTGATTGGCTACACCGACGTAATTCAGGTGTTTTTCTTGATACTCGGAGGGTTGGCAACTACCTATCTCGCACTCAATCTCGTTTCAGAGCATTACGGAACTAAGGGCATATTCGAAGGTTACAGCTTAATGACTTCGAAGGCTTCAGAACATTTCCACATGATATTGAAACCAGATAACGAAAATTACATTGACCTTCCAGGCCTTTCGGTATTGATTGGTGGTATGTGGATCGTTAATTTAAATTACTGGGGCTGCAACCAATACATCACACAAAGAGCATTGGGCGCCGATTTAAATACCGCAAGAGGTGGTTTATTATTCGCTGCATTTCTTAAATTATTAATGCCGGTGATTGTAGTATTGCCAGGTATTGCAGCTTATGTACTATATAAGGAAGGTCATTTTCAAAGCGAAATGTTACACGATGGCTCCGTAAATCCAGATCGTGCTTATCCAGTACTATTAAATTTACTACCTGCCGGATTAAAAGGACTTTCTTTTGCCGCATTAACTGCTGCCGTTGTAGCCTCTCTAGCTGGAAAAGCAAATAGTATTGCAACTATATTTACTCTAGATGTTTATCAGAAAGTATTCAACACCAAAGCGACAGAAAAAAACCTGATTACAACTGGAAAAATTACTATTGTAGTAGCGATGTTGCTTGCCGTAATTATTGCACCACATTTAGGCATTGATAAGAAAGGTGGTTTTCAATACATACAAGAATATACTGGTTTTGTATCTCCAGGGATATTTGCCATGTTCATTTTGGGCTTCTTCTGGAAAAAAACCACGTCAAGCGCTGCCCTATTTGCAACGATTGGTGGTTTCATTATGTCGTTAATTTTAAAAGCACTACCAAATTTCGCTGATCTGTCTTGGCTTTCGTCAACAGGCTTTGCCATTAAAAATAGCGAAGGTGTCTATGAAATTCCATTTATAGATAGAATGGGATTTGTATTTCTTTTCTGTGTAATTGGAATGGTCATCATCAGTAAATTACAAAAAGTTAGCGCAGCAGAATCTAAAGGGCTTGAAATTGATGTAAACATGTTCAAAACCTCTCGTAGTTTTGCTGTGGGTGCCATCATCATTATCGGACTTTTAACGGCACTTTATAGCATCTATTGGTAATAGAAAGTTTATAATCTCTACAATAGAAACTAAATGAAACTTTTAAAATGGGCAATTTAAGTATCTATTTTAACACAAATCGGTATCTTCTTGATATCGATTTGTGTTATGCTAGTTTATAGGCACAGCTTCGCCAATTGTAATTATGGCCATAAGAAATGATAAAAACCTAATAGATAAAGAAACCTTTGAGTATCAAAGTCCATTCAGAAAAATTAGAAATCAACGAAGTTAAATTTCATAAATTAAAACTTTTGACAACTGGATTTCTGTATATACTTCTCTAATACTCGAATGCCGTCGAAATCAATCTATTTCCATCACTGCCATAACAATAAGTAAAAATCGGCCAAACAATCTTAACACAAAATTTCAACATAAAGCTCAATTTTCGTTAATAAAGCCTAGTTTTACAACGTTTATATTATGATAGAAATCTATACAGACGGAGCAGCAAGCGGAAATCCTGGTCCAGGAGGTTATGGAGCAATCTTACGCTCGGGCAAGCACTACAAAGAATTAAGCGGTGGTTTTAGACTAACAACCAATAACCGTATGGAACTTTTGGCGGTAATTGTAGCATTAAAAGCCTTAAAAACTCCAGGTCAAGATGTTATTGTATTTTCTGATAGTAAATACGTAGTAGATTCTGTGGAAAAAGGCTGGGTTTTTGGTTGGGTACAAAAAGGCTTTAAAGACAAAAAAAATAAAGACTTGTGGCTACAATATCTTCAACAGCATAAAATACATAATGTTAAATTCAAATGGATCAAAGGGCACAACGAACATCCCGAAAACGAACGTTGCGATCGTTTAGCTGTTGCTGCATCACAAAACAAAGCTAGCTGGGTAATTGATGCTCCTTTTGAAGCAGAACGTAACAGTTCGTCAAAACTGCTTTAACAATAAAGCCGTACTTTTTAGGGCACGGCTTTCAAATATTTAGTTTAGTTGTAGTTCTATTTAACTGCTACAGGAACAGAAACCTTATCCCAATTCAAAGAAAAACCTTTATTGGTGATATTGTAAACTAATTTTTCTTGAGTTTCGGCTAATGGTTTTACTTTTACATCTACTCTTAAAGCGTCTTTAGCTTCTTCATATTTATAAGCTCCCCATTGTTTAGGCTCTTTGTTAAAGATAGCTGTCCAAGTACCACTTTCTCTTGGAATCAAGAAAAAGCTATATTTTCCAGCAGGTAAATTTTTACCTTCTACTTTAACATCTTTATCAGTTTCAAAAGTAGTTGCATCATTTGCACCAGCACGCCAAACTTTATCATACTTCTCTAATCCACCCCAAATCTGACGACCTTTAACAGAAGGACTACCATAATTAATGGTGATATTGGCAGCTCCAACTTTTCCTTTAGCTGTTTCTGCCGGACTAGCTTTAGGCTTAGCATCTTGTGCCATTACATTAGCAGAAACCACAAACATAAACATGAATGAGGTAATTGATTTAATTGTCGATTTCATAATTTTCTTTTTATTTTGAGTTTCTACTAAATTAGAAATTAAAAGAAAGCCTTTCATTAACTAATCAATAAATTTACACAGGCTACGCCGATTTTATTTCGATAGTTTTCTCCGTTAATTTTTCAACTGGAGAAAATTCAGCCATCAGCTCTTCTGCTTTTCTTACCATTTTAGGAGATCCTACAAAAATTGCCACACGTTGGTGCAATTCAGTCGGTTCAATATCTAAAATTCTATTCAATCCATCAGTAGCAATACCACCAGCTTGCTCAATGATAAAAGCCATTGGATTACATTCATATAATAAACGTAGCTTTCCTTTTGGCGAGGCCGATGTAGTAGGGTAAATATAAATCCCCCCTTTTATTAAGCTTCTATGGATATCTGCCGCCATGGCACCAATATATCTCGAAGTATATGGTCTATTTGTAGCCTTATCCTCTACCTGCGCATATTTGATATACTTTTTCACTCCCTCTGGAAAGTGAACATAGTTACCCTCGTTGATAGAATAAATTACACCATCTTCAGGTATTTTCATATCTGGGTGCGACAGACAAAACTCCCCTATCGATGGATCTAGTGTAAACCCATTAACGCCTTTTCCTGTGGTGTAAACCAGCATTGTAGATGAACCGTAAATCACATAACCCGCAGCCACCTGCTCGGTTCCTTTTTGCAAAACATCGTCTAAAGTAGCAGGGCCTTCGGTAGATTTTCTTCTATAAATCGAAAAGATAGTACCTACGGTAACGTTAATATCAATATTCGAAGAACCATCTAAAGGATCGATACAAACAATATAACGAGCATTTTTTGACACGGGAGAATCAATGCGGACGAAGTCATCTTCCTCTTCAGAAGCTACAATACAACATTCGCCGCCACTTGTTAAAGCCGAAATAAACTGGTCGTTAGCATAAACATCAAGTTTCTTTTGTCCCTCGCCCTGTATATTAATGGTGTCGGCATCGCCTAAAATATCTACCAAACCAGCCTTATTTACTTCGCGGTTTACAATTTTTGCAGCAATGCCAATATCCCTTAATAATCGAGAAAGTTCTCCTTTAGCATACGGGAAATCCGCTTGCTTCTCAATAATAAATTGGCCTAATGTTTTTATACCCGACATCATTTTACTTAGTGTACTTTTTACGTTATCTATCTCCTAGTTCTATGGCCTCTAAGGTATGTATTTTTTCTTCGGAAATGCAAAAGCGAATCAAAGTTCTTTTCTTGTGCCAGCCGTGTTTTCCAGCTGCTCCGGGATTTATATGCAAACATTGTATTTTTTTATCAAATACTACTTTTAAAATATGCGAGTGTCCAGAGATAAAAAGCTGAGGAGGCTTAGTGTAAATTTCTTTCTTAACCTGCGGCGCATACCTATCGGGATAACCACCTATGTGAGTCATCCAAACATCCACTTGCTCACATTGGAATCTCAAGTGCTCTGGAAATTGATTTCTGATATCGGTATCATCAATATTTCCGTACACGCCAAGTAGTGGCTTAAAAGCAGCCAAAGGTTCAATTACACTTGGGCCGAAATCTCCAGCATGCCAAATTTCATCCCTATCATCAAAGTATTTAAAAACCGCATCGTCTAAATAACCATGCGTATCAGATATCAAACCTATTTTTTTCATTTTTCTTTTAGATATGATTATTAAAAAGTCAGACCCTAACTCTATATCTCTTATCTTTTTTCAGAAAAGCAGCTTCATTGCTACTATCCTAATTACGTCGGGCTTTCCGCTATATCTCTTCATTTATCCTTCGACAGGCTTTCCGATAAAGAACGGAACAAGCCAAGATAAATAAAGAGGATGCCGCTGCAATCCCGTTTATTAAACAAAGTAAGTTTTTCAAACTGTCCAACCAACTACGTCATTGCGAGGTACAGCCTGTCCCGAACATTCGGGGAAGCAATCTATTATGAATTACCAAATCGTTTTAAGATTGCCGCGTCGTTCCTCCTCGCAATAACCAATAGCTTAAATTCGACGCTAAGTAGACTTACGAAGTTTTAAAAACTTCGTAAGTCTTATCGCTACTAATACCTCACTCCTAATATGCCAAAAAGAAATCCTTTAACAACAACTCATAAGCTTTGGTATATTTCTTTTCACTTTCGTAAATCATAAAATCTTCTTCTACCAAGTCCTTCTTTTTTCTCCCCAAACAAACGATACGTCTAAATTCAGGTTTCGAAATATCAGAATGCAACCTAATTACTTTTTGAACAAACAAACTCAATTCTTCGCCTCGCCTAACTACTTCTTCTGTTTGTTTAATAGGTAACACAAACCAAAAACAGCCCTCTTCACTCAACAACTCATGTACTTTCTTTATCAATTCTCCAAAGAAGGTGCTACTGGCGTGTCTAGCCATTTCCTTTTTAGGCTCCGCATTCTTATAATCATTCACAAAAAACGGTGGATTGCTTACGATAACATCAAATTGCTCAGTACTATTGAACTGTTCGATTGCAGTATTGTGAACTGACAATTGTTTACTGAAAACTGAGTTTTGAAAGTTTCTTCTCGCAGTTGCTGATGCTTGTTCATCAATTTCTACCGCAGAAACTTGAGCTTCGGGAAAACGTTGTGCCAACATCAAGGCGATCACGCCAGTTCCAGTCCCAACATCTAGAATTTGCTTTGGGTTTTCATGCTGCACCATCGCCCCTAACAACACGCCATCAGTATTGATTTTCATGGCGCAATTGCTTTGGTCTACTTCAAACTGTTTAAATCGGAAGATGTTTTTCATAGATTTCTATTTAACCACTAAGGCACAAAGAACACAAAGTTATTAGCTTTCATAAATCTCTAGCGGCAAACCATCAGGATCAGCAAAGAAAGTAAATTGCTTACCAGTAAACTCATCAATCCTTATCGGCTCTGTTATTATATCTTTTTCATTTAGTACCTTAGCCACAGCTGCGACATCATCCACTTCGAAAGCCAAATGCCTTAACCCAGCTGCCTCCGGTCTAGATGGACGAACTGCGGGATTAGGAAATGAAAAAAGCTCAATCTGATAAACGCCATTAACGGCCAAATCCAACTTATAAGATTTACGTTCTTCTCTGTAAACTTCGGCAACAACAGTAAAACCTAGTTTATTAACGTAAAAATCCTTCGAAGTTTCGTAATTAGCACAAATAATGGCAATATGATGAATACGTTTAAACATTTTTAAGTTTTAAGACCGAGGTCGAATGTCCGAAGATATAAGCGCATTAAATCATTCAAAATCCTATCATTCAAAATTCAATAATTCAGCATACAAATAAACCCAAAAACGATTAAATATCTGCTAAAAAAAACCTAAATTTGCGTCTTCAAAAAATAAGCATGATTCATTTCTTTTTAGGTCAATCTGACGAGATTTTTGTTTTACAAACAAGTCAAATCTTATCCCCAACTGATACAGAAAAATTAGAATGGCTTTTCGGCGGAGCTAAATTGAGCACCGAAAGTTCTTTAACAGGTTTTTTTGTTGGTCCACGTGCAGCAATGATTACTCCTTGGAGTACCAACGCCGTAGAAATTACTCAAAACATGACGCTTGATGGCATCATCAGAATTGAGGAATTTAAAAAAGTGGCCGAAGGGTTTACAGCATTTGATCCTATGCTTTCTCAAAAGTACGATGGTTTAAATCAGGAAGTATTTACTATTGACATTAAGCCAGAAGCTATTTTAGAAGTTGAAGATATTGCTGCTTACAATAAGCAAGAGGGTTTATCTTTAAGTGACGAAGAAGTTGACTACCTAAAAGGATTAGCAGATAAACTGGGAAGACCGTTAACAGATTCGGAAGTTTTTGGTTTCTCTCAAGTAAATTCAGAGCACTGCCGCCATAAAATCTTCAATGGTACTTTTGTGATTGACGGCGAGGCAAAACCTACTTCGCTTTTTAAACTGATTAAGAAAACATCAGAAACACATCCTAACGAGATCGTTTCTGCATATAAAGATAACGTAGCTTTTGTGAAAGGTCCGAGAGTGCAACAATTTGCACCTTCAAAGCCAGATGTGCCATCGTTTTACGAAACTAAAGATTTTGACTCGGTAATTTCCATCAAAGCCGAAACACATAATTTTCCAACTACAGTAGAGCCTTTTAACGGAGCTGCTACAGGTTCGGGTGGTGAAATTAGAGACCGCTTAGCTGGTGGACAAGGTTCTTTGCCTCTAGCTGGAACTGCGGTTTACATGACTGCACTTTCTCGTTTAGAAGAAGGTAGAGCATGGGAAAAAGGCGTTGAAGAACGTAAATGGTTGTATCAAACACCGATGGATATCTTGATCAAAGCTTCTAATGGAGCTTCTGATTTTGGAAATAAATTTGGTCAGCCGCTAATTACGGGTTCTGTGTTAACTTTCGAACACGAAGAGCATGACCGTAAATTAGGTTTCGACAAGGTAATTATGTTAGCTGGTGGTATCGGTTACGGTAAATTAGAACAAGCTAAAAAACAAGAACCAAAAACTGGCGATAACATTGTGGTTTTAGGTGGCGAGAACTATCGCATTGGTATGGGCGGTGCTGCTGTTTCATCTGCAGATACTGGTCAACATGGTTCGGGTATCGAATTAAACGCCATACAACGTTCTAACCCTGAGATGCAAAAACGTGCGGCTAACGCAGTTCGAGCTATGGTAGAGAGCGACCACAATACCATCGTTTCTATCCACGACCACGGTGCTGGCGGTCACTTGAACTGTCTTTCTGAATTAGTAGAGGCTACTGGAGGTAAAATCGACTTAGACAAATTACCTGTTGGCGACCCTACCCTATCTGCTAAAGAAATTATCGGCAACGAATCTCAAGAGCGTATGGGTTTGGTAATTGGTGACGAACATTTGGAAACATTGCAAAAAATTGCAGACCGAGAACGTTCGCCAATGTATACCGTTGGTAAAGTAACTGGCGACCATCGTTTTACTTTTGAATCTGAATCTACAGGTGCTAAACCAATGGATTTGGCATTGAGCGATATGTTCGGTAGTTCACCTAAAATGATTATGGACGACAAAACTGTTGACCGTAATTATGAAGCAGTAACTTATGATCAAGAAAAAATTAATGAATATTTAGAGCAAGTGCTTCAATTAGAAGCGGTAGCTTGTAAAGATTGGTTAACAAACAAAGTGGATAGATGTGTTGGTGGTCGTGTAGCGAAACAACAATGTGCTGGACCTTTGCAATTACCGTTGAACAACGTGGGTGTAATGGCGTTGGATTTTCAAGGCAAGGAAGGTATTGCCACTTCGGTTGGTCATGCTCCTGTTTCGGCATTAATTGATGCTGCCGCTGGTAGTAGAATAGCCATTGCAGAATCTCTTTCTAACCTAGTTTGGGCTCCATTAAAAGATAACTTAAAAAGCGTTTCACTTTCGGCCAACTGGATGTGGGCTTGTAAAAATGAAGGCGAAGATGCTCGTTTATACGAAGCTGTAGAAGCTTGCTCGGCATTTGCCATCGATTTAGGAATCAATATTCCAACAGGAAAAGATTCGCTTTCAATGAAACAGAAATACAAAGATGGCGATGTAATTGCGCCTGGAACGGTGATTATTTCTGCTGCTGGTAACTGTAACGATATTACTCAGGTTGTTGAGCCAGTTTTACAAAAAGATGGTGGCAATATCTACTACATCAACCTAAGTAATGACACTTATAAATTAGGTGGTTCTTCTTTTGCACAGGTTTTAAATAAAGTTGGCAACGAAACTCCTGACGTAAAAGATGCAGCGAAATTCAGTACTGCTTTCAATGCAGTACAAGAATTAATTAAAGCTGGCAAAATAAAAGCTGGTCACGATATAGGCAGTGGTGGTTTAATTACTACGCTTTTAGAATTGTGTTTTGCTGATCAAAACTTAGGTGCAAACATCGATTTGTCTAGCTTAGGCGAAGTTGACGCATTAAAAGTTTTATTTGCTGAAAACATTGCGTTGGTTTTCCAAGCTGATGAGAGTGTAGAAGCTATCTTAAATGATAAAGCAGTTGCTTTCCACAAAATTGGTTCGGCAAGTGATACTTCTACTTTAAATGTAGTTAACAACGATAACAATTATTCTTTCGACATTAATCATCTGCGTGATGTTTGGTACAAAACTTCTTACTTATTAGACAGCAAACAAAGCGGCGAAGTAAAAGCGAAAGAACGTTTCGATAATTATAAAAATCAACCGTTAAAATTCAATTTCCCTGCACAATTTGATGGCAAAAAACCAGTAATTGATGCTAGCAAACCTCGTCCGAAAGCAGCAATTTTACGTGAAAAAGGAAGTAACTCTGAGCGTGAAGTAGCTAACGCGATGTATTTGGCAGGTTTCGATGTGAAAGATGTTCACATGACGGATTTGATTTCGGGCAGAGAAACTTTAGAAGATATTCAGTTTATTGGGGCCGTTGGTGGTTTTTCTAACTCTGATGTTTTAGGATCTGCTAAAGGTTGGGCTGGAGCATTTTTATACAACGAAAAGGCTCGTGTAGCACTAGAAAACTTCTTCAACAGAGAAGATACTTTATCAGTAGGTATTTGTAATGGCTGTCAGTTATTTGTGGAGTTAGGTTTAATTAACAAAAACCACGAAGCAAAACCTAAAATGTTGCACAATGATAGTCATAAACACGAAAGTATTTTTACATCATTAACTATTCAAGAGAACAAATCGGTGATGTTATCTTCTTTAGCTGGTAGCACATTAGGTGTTTGGGTATCACATGGTGAAGGTAAATTCCAATTCCCTTATGAAGAAACTAGCTACGATGTAGTAGCTAAATATGGTTACGAACAATATCCTGCCAATCCAAATGGCTCTGGTTTTAACACCGCAATGCTTTGTGATGAAACAGGTAGGCACTTGGTAATGATGCCTCACATTGAGCGTTCATTGTTCCAATGGCACTGGGCAAACTATCCAGCAGGCAGAAAAGACGAAGTTTCTCCTTGGATGGAAGCGTTTGTAAATGCTAGAGAATGGGTGGAGAAACACCAGAAATAATTATTGATATTAAACATCTTACTTGTCACATTGAGCTTGTCGAAATGTTCTACTAAAGACTTCGACAAGCTCAGTCTGACAAGATTATAGATCAATTCCTCCCTCACGGTAAAACTCAATAAATTTTTGAGCTACCACGTCTGATTTAAATTTTTGGGCAGCTTCTTCTTTTATAATATCCCCATCAAAGTTAATTTCGCCAGTAATTACTTGCTTAATAGCATTTGCCAAAGCATCAACATCTTTCGGTTCCACTAAAGTACCGTTACTTTCATTAATCATTTCTGGAATTCCTCCCACTGTAGTCGCAATAACAGGAACACCCAAGCTCAAACTTTCGGTAATCACCACTGGCTGATTTTCGTAGTTACTAAATAAAACGAGTGCCGATGCTTTCTTAATCTCTCGAACAACATCACTACCATACAAAAACCCTGTGAAATTTACCTTTGCAAGCCCATATTCTACAGCTTTCTCGTTAGCGAGTTCAAAATCATCACCATCACCTACCATTGTTAATGAAAAAGAATAACCTTGGTTTTGTAACGTCTTAAAAACTTCCAATAAACCTAGCACATTCTTATGCCCTTTAGCAAAATTAGACACATGGCAAAAATGATTACCTATAGACTTTATTCCAGCATTATTGTCAAAAAAAACGGGCTTTACAACGTTAGAAATCAATTTAAAGTGATCATGAACAATTCCATGTCTTTGCATATGAAATCTCAAATCACCAGATACAGCAGTGATACCCTTAGATCGTTTAACTACCCAATTCGTAAAGAACTTTCTTATTTCACCATCATATGCTCCGTCTTGCGGGAGATACCTTGTCCAATGCTCAGTAATAAAATAATCACTTTTTTTAAAAAAGCTCAGCACAAATGGCAAAATTGCAGCCCTAGTTAATACATGGACATGAAAAAATGTAGGTTTCGGATTTAGCCTCCGATACTTATAATAGCCATAAAACTGACCAAAAACATACAGAAATGCCTTAAAAAGCTGAGCAATTAGCTTTTTTGACTTAGATTTTCTATAATATAAGATGTAGGTATCAACTCCACTAATTTCTGATTTTTCAAAACTGTAAAGCTTTTTTAATATTTCATCTCCGCAAATATGAAGAACATCAACCTTCAGCCTATTATTAACAGCCTCCGCATGATTCCTTATAAATGATCCAACGGCTCTATCGCTTTTATTTGGATACCATCCCGGAAGAAACAAAACTTTTTTCAAATCATTCATAAACACAGAAGGGTAAAAGTAAAAAATCCTTTGATACAAGCACCTAAAAACCAATATTTAATTGGAATTATTTGTATGTTTGAATCTATGTTGCGCATATACATATCTACCCTATTAACTATTTGTTGCTTAAGTGCTTTCGGCCAAACTCCTTTTGGGAATGACTGGATTAACACCAATCAATCCTACTACAAAATTACGGTCGCTCAAAAAGGCATTTACAGGTTAAATCATTCCACTTTAAGTCAACAGATTCCTACACTCAGTACTATCAATCCTAAGCACTTTCAACTATTTAAAAATGGAAAGGAAGTTGCTATCTATATACAAGGTGAAAATGACAACACATTTGATAGTGATGATTTTATCGAGTTTTATGGAGCACCCAACGATGGCTCTTTAGACAAAGACCTGTACCCAGAGACGAACAGTCAACCACATAATTATTATAGTTTATTTACTGATACCGCAGCTTACTTCCTTACTTTTAACACGAGTACTTTGGGCAAGAGAGTACAAAATTTTAAAGCGCCAAAAACTGGCTTAACAGCAGAAACCCATATTATCCAAGAAAGCTTGGGCATTTACCCCGAAACTTTTTATCAAGGCCGGTACATCATTGCCCATATGAGTTTATCTGATTACCAAGTAGGCGAAGGTTTTATGGGTGTTACTTACGGAAGAGGGCAAAAACAAAACAGAACACTTTCTACACCAAATCTTTATAATGGAGCTGGAGCACCAACTATAAAAGTTGAGACCTATGTTGCCGGCAGATCGGACTCCGAAACACCCCAACCAAACAGGATAAACCATCATTTACGCATTAGTATAAATAATGGCAGTAACACTTTTATTAAGAAAGACACACTCTTTTCTGGATATGCAGTTGCAAGAACTACATTTACTTTAGCCCCTAACGAAGTCGGAACAAATTCGATGATTACCTACGAATCTGTTGATGATCTCAACTTAGGGGTAAATGGAACTGATTATCAAGCGGTATCTTATGCCAAAATAACTTACCCTCGCACTGTAGATCTACAGAATAGTACAAACCTTAGCTTCTCATTAAATGCCTCCGCTCAAAATAGATGGCTAAATTTCTCTAACAACAACAAAACGAAACCTTTGATATGGGATATCGTTGCTAATCAAAGAATCGTTGGAGAAGTTATTGGTGGTAACGCTGAGTTTGTGCTTTCTACTCACAATCAAACCAGAGACTTCTTATTAATTGACAGTAATGCCTTTATCTCTCCTGCTTTAACAAAAGTAGAGATGCTAAACCTATCCCCAACTACATTCGACAAAAACTTCATTATCGTAACGCACAAAACTTTATTAGCTAGTGCACAAAACTATGCAAGCTATAGAAATCAAGGAAATCACAAGTCGTTTCTAGTGACTACCGAACAATTGTATGATCAGTTTTTTTATGGCATACATCATCCTTTCGCTATACGAAATTTTGCGAAGTACCTTCTTCAATATGCTAGTACTAAGCCGAAATATTTACTGTTATTGGGAAAAGGCCTAGAAAACCATCTAATTAGATCAACAGGTGCTTTAAATGAGGATTTGGTACCCACTTACGGTTCTCCGCCTTCAGACGACCTATTAACTGCTCGAATTAACAACACAAGTTTGGCACCGGCAATTGCCACAGGAAGAATTAGTGCTAAAACCAATGAGGAAGTAGAAATTTATCTGCAAAAGTTGAAGCGCTACGAATTATATTCCAATGCTTTGTGGCGTAAAAAATTCATACATATCAGCGGTGGAAGTAACCTATCAGAAAACTTATCTTGGGCAGGCTATCAGGCAAATATGTACAACATGGCCAAAGCCGATCCTTTTGGAGCAGATACGGTTAACTTTCAAAAAAACGTAACCTTACCCGTAAGTTCCAACCAAAAACAACAGATCATCGGCGAAATCAATAAAGGAGCATCTTTACTTTCTTTTCTTGGCCACGGGGCGCACCAAGCTACAGAAATTGATTTTGGACAGCCGGAGGAACTGAACAATAGCGATAGGTTACTAACTTATTTGGTTAATGGCTGTACTACCGGCAATACCTATATTATACCGCCTTCATTAGGAGAAAAACACTTATTTTATCCAGAAAAGGGTGCTGTTGGCTGGATCGGAACTTCAAGCGAAGGTGTAGCGAGCTACTTAACCAACTTTAGTTCAATATTTTATCAGAAAGTTTTCACTACCAACTTTGGAGTTTCTATAGCAGAAGCACTAAAACTAGCTAAAGATCAATACCAGAACTTTAATGACATCATAAACATAATGCACACCACTCAGTATACGTTTCAAGGAGATCCTGCATTAAAGTTCTATACACCAGAAAAACCCGATTTCTTAGTAGAAAATCAGGATCTATTTATATCGCCTTCAAATGTATCTGCACTTAGTACTTCTTTTGATGTAGCAATTGTAGCAAAAAACATTGCAAAGGCTGTAAATCAGCCATTAAAAGTGTCAATGTCTCGTACACTTCCAGACAACACGGTAATTTCATACCCTATTCAAACTATCACCAAGCCGGTTTACAACACCGATACGATCTATTTTAAAGTAGAAACAAACGATATAAGCTCTGCTGGAATAAATAAATTCACAGTTCAGTTAGATCCACAAGGAGAATTTGACGAGCTATCTAAAACGAATAACACAGCAACATTTGAATATTTCATGGCATCAAATGGCATAAATATTTTGTACCCTAAAAAATATGCCATAGTAGCTAAAACGGATATTGAATTAATTGCCCAATCAAATGACCTTTTAATTAAGGATGCTAATTATATATTCGAAATAGATACCGTAAAAACCTTTGATAGTCCTTGGCATAAAACAACTAATTTAACAGCTGGCTTTATCCCTAAATGGCGACCAAATTTATTGAGCAAAAACAATCAGGTATATTATTGGAGGGTAAGATTAAACGTTGATGTTGATAAAGGCGGTGGATGGCAAGAAAGTTCATTTACCTACGTTCAAGACAATTCAGATGGCTGGGATCAATCTCGTTACGATCAACATGTAAATGGTACCTTAAACAGCTTAGAATTTAATAATAGCACGAAATTACTTGAATTTGGCAAGACAGCTTTCTCTACTACCATACAAACCAGAGGAGATGATGCGCCAACTACAGATGAGAGAACTTATAGAGCAGATCCTGGAGGCAGGATGGCATTTTTGGGCTACGAATTTGTTGGATTAACGGTTATTGCATTAAACCCACTTGATCTTTTACCATACAATTATCCATCATTTTACAACTTTCAAAACTCTGATAGAGTTCCATCATATTATTCAGGACAGTTTCTATTTAACACAAATAACCCTATAGAGGCAGACAGTTTAGCTGCACACTTAAACAGAATCCCGAATGGCTACTATGTCCTAGGTTTTAATGGTCGTGGCATTAATCTTTCTGCTTTGGATCAAACAGTCAAAGATGCCTTTCTTCAAATTGGAGTGGTAAATATTGGAAACATCGGCGCTGGCGAACCCTATATGTTTTGGGGAACCAAAGGAGCAGCGGCAGGAAGTGCAACAGAAATAACAGCAGAATACGGGGGTACGCGACCTGCTAGAGATCAACAAATTAGGTTTGATAAAGTATATCCTTACCCACTAACTGCAGGTAATTACATTACAGAACAAGCTGGTCCAGCAACGACATGGCACAATGCCAGTTACGAGGTTAAAGCAGAGGCAAATGATCAAACAACTTACGATCTTTTGGGTTACAATAATAACGGAACTATGCAAGTGCTACAAACTAACTTACCGCCAAATAGTGTAGATTTAAGTACATACGATGCGAAAATATACCCTAGAATGGCGATTAGAGCAAATTTTACAGATCATATAGATAAAACTCCTCCCCAAATAGTAAAATGGAGGTTTATTTATGATGAAATGCCTGAAGCGTCAATCAATCCCGAATTATGCTACGATTTTTATAAAGGAACCATACAAGAGGGCGATAGCGTAAAATGGAATATCGGTTTTCAAAATCTATCTAAATACAAATCGGATTCAGTACATGTTTACTACACTTTAACTAAATCAGACAGGAGTATTGTAAAAGTGAAAGCTGGAAAAATAGAAGAATTGGAAGCAGGCGCAAACACCATATTTAAGGTGAAAGTCCCAACACTTGGATTAAGTGGAAATAACTTACTAAAACTAGATTTTACACCGATCAACAATGGAGATAGTTATAACTTCAATAACTTTATCCAGAATAATTTCACCGTCACAAAAGACAAGAAAGAGCCTATTGTTGACGTAATTTTTGATGGAAAAAACATTATGAATGGCGAAATTGTAGCTCCGCAGCCAAACATTATGGTTAACCTTACCGACGAAAACTCATTCATATTGCTAAGTGACACTACGATATTAAATATCAATCTAAAAACAGAAAATGGCAGTTATAAAAGAATTGCATACACTTCTGGGCTTTTGGACTTTACACCTGCAAATTCAACGAACAACAACAAAGCAAGCGTCATTTATAAACCGAACAAACTGGCAGATGGTATTTACACCTTAATGGTTGAAGCGAAGGATGCTACTGGAAATATCAATGCTACAAATAATTACACGATAGATTTTGAGGTTATTAACGAATCTGCGATCACTCACTTCTACCCTTATCCAAACCCTTTTACTACAGCAATGAAGTTTGTATTTACGCTAACAGGGAATAAAGTTCCTGATAAAATAAAAGTACAGATCATGACTGTAACCGGCAAAATTGTCCGTGAGGTTTTCAAAGAAGAATTAGGCAATATCAGGATTGGAAACAATATATCTGAATTTACTTGGGATGGCACAGATATGTATGGCGACCGACTGGCAAATGGAGTTTATTTTTATAAAGTGACAGTAGAAAATAACGACAAATCAGAAATCAAACATAGAAGAACATCAACAGACGCTTTCTTTAAACAGAACACAGGCAAAATATATTTGATGAAATAATGTGCGGGATTACGGGGTTTATTGACTATCAGCAATCAATAAGTGAGCAGAATTTACTTAATGCATCCATTGCACTGCGTCACCGCGGAGGTAACGGTTACGGACATATTTATGAAACCCATGAAAGGTTCAATGTAGGCCTAGCCAACGAAAGACTAGCAACAATAGACCCAACAAATAATGGAATCCAACCTTTTACCTCAGCCTGTGGCAACTATACCATTACCTTCAATGGCACGATATATAACTATCTAGAGCTAAGAGCTACGCTAATAAAATACGGCATTACCTTCAGTACACTTTCAGACACCGAAGTACTGATAGAATGCTACAAAAAGTGGGGACATCAGTTATTCGAAAAGATTGACGGCGCTTTTGCATTTGCGATTTTAGACAGAAAACAGAAGCAGTTATTTCTGGCGAGAGACACAATGGGTGTAAAACCACTATACTTTTATAAGGATAAAAATTTCTTTGCATTTGCTTCCGAATTAAAGGGAGTACTATGCTATCCGATAGTAAAAAAAACAAATACAAATGCCTTAGAAAAATATTTACGCAATGGTTATTTTTATGGAAATGAAACCATATTTGAGGGTATCTGGAACTTCAAAAAGCAGCATTACTTCATCATCGATTTAAATAGCGGCAACTTTTTAGAAAACAGATTTGAAAACACTACTTCTCGATATGAAATTTCAGACAATGAAGCAGAAATAACAGAAAAAATACATGAGCTGCTAACAGAATCTGTATTAAAGCGTAACATAGCCGACGTCAATATTGGCGTAATGCTCAGCGGAGGTTACGATAGTGCTACCGTAGCTGCTATTCTTCAGAAGAATCAAGCTAAAAAGCTAAGAACTTTCACTCTTGGTTTTAAAGATAAGACACTAAATGAAGCTCCAGCTGCCAATGCCATTGCCAAATACCTTAATACCAACCATAGTGAATTCTACATAGATAATGCTGATGCAACAGATATACTGGAAAAAATGCCTGATATATTTGACGAACCTATGGGTGATAGCGGAGCAATTCCACTAGCTTATTTGGTGAGTCAAATTGCAAAGGAAGACATTAGTGTACTGCTTGGTGCCGAAGGTGGAGATGAACTATTTGCAGGATATACAAATTATGAAAAAGCAATTTGGCTATATAAAAAAGCCAAACAGCTGCCCAATTTCCTCAAAAAAATAGCTATCGGACTTTCTAAAAATAGAAAATCCAAACTACAAGAGATCCTATTTTCCGATAACCTAACTGCTGTTTATGAGTCTTTAGCTTCGTTTTATGCCGCAGAAGATATAAGCAGATTATTAAATAAGGAAGTTAAAATTCCGCTTATCGTTAACTCAAACGACAGCATCAAATCTTTGCTAAATTTTGACCAAGAAAATTACCTGCCAAATGACCTGCTCCTAAAATCTGATAGGATAACAATGCACTATGGAATAGATAACCGAGATGCGCTGTTAAAAACTGATTTAGTAAATCTGTTAAAAATGGTGGATGACAAATGGTTTATAAAAGATGGAAATCTAAAATATCTGCTAAAAAACATTACCCATCAATACATCCCTAAAAAACTAATGGATAGACCTAAAAAAGGATTTAGTATCCCCATAGTGGAATGGATGAGTACAATTTACAAGCCTTATTTAGAACAATATCTTTCTCCCGAGCAGTTAGACAAACATCGCTTTTTTGATATTGTAGAAGTTTTTAAAACCAAAAACAGATTCTATATCAGTCCAAATGGAAGTGACGCAAGAAAATTATGGCTGTTATTACAATTTCAAATGTGGTACAATAAGCATTTTGCTTAAGTTCCTCTTAACAATCTTTTAATAATAGTCTTTAGCTTAGCTTTAGACTCCCTTATCATATTTTTATGCCAATTATATTTTACAATAAAATGAGGTGCGAGAATAGGATTAAAACCTGCTTTAAACTTTGATATAGACTGCATATCTGCACCCATCAAGTCGACAATCTTAAAGCCCTCTTTGCCATAATATTGAAATAAGCGATGGTAGGAAACACTATGAATATTACTATCACCTTTCAAGCTATTTTTTAACACTTCGTAGATTAGATTATTATCCTCGTCCTTCAGTAAAATATCTGAAATTAAGAGTTCTTCGTTTAAGTAGACATTAAAACTCACTAAATATTTAGTATTGCCGAGGGATCCAAGCAATTCCTTTATATCATTTAACGAAGCTTTACTAAAGTTAAGCTGTTTAAGCAGTTTCAAATTCAGATCAATGGCGGCAGCATTAATTTTTTCCTCTATAAATTTAAGAGGTAGCTGTTCTGCTTTGACCAACTTGCGCTCCATATATTTACCATAGCTCAACTCATTAGTTTGCTTTAAGTAAGTATATCTATTTTCCACAGAGAATCCTTGCCACAAAAACGGACGAATATCTTTTATTTCAACCGGCAAAGCTATATGGATGTGCTTATATCTTTTTTTTAATTCTTCGATAAATTCAGACAAACTAGCTGCGTATATCCTATCAGATAATTCAGAATCAACCCAAAAAGCAGAATAAAAAAAATGGATAGGCTGAAAAAGCTTTTTTCCTTTAGTAAATGCGATGAAACTGATGATGACTTTATCCTTGCGTTTAAAAACAAAATACGCCGGTTCACAATTATAAACTTTAGAAAGACTATCCACTACTTCTTGCTGCTCATTGAGTAGCAACGCTCTGGTGTCTTTAAGTTCAGCGAGCCAATGTTCTCTATTTAAAATGTAAAGCATTAATCTTTCAGGTACATGATTTGTAAAACTACATAAATACGCTAAAACAAAAAAGCGATGAAATTTCTTTCATCGCTCTCACAAATCAATATTAATCTAAAACTAATTATTTATGGTATAATTGATAGGCATATTGTAACGTACCCTTACTGGCAGGTTATTTTGCATTCCCGCTTTCCAACGAGGCGATTTTTTAATTACACGCATTGCTTCCTCATCCAAACCGTATCCAATGCCTCTGGTTACTTTTACATCAGTAATAGTACCATCTTTTTCGACTACGAAACTTAGGAATACTTTTCCACCTATGCCTTCTTCTTGAGCCATACTTGGGTATCTCAAGTTCCTTTGGATATATTTTGCCCAGCCTTCCATACCGCCTGGAAATTCTGGATAAACATCTACACCATTTAAATCACGAACCTCATTTCCTCCTGTTCCATTACCACCAGTTCCAATTCCTTCTCCTGGGCCAGTAACACCAGTTCCTAAATTGGCATTGCCTTTACCAGCAATACCATCTTGCGTAACACTTCCAATTACAGCATCCTCTATTTCATCAGAGGTAGGAGGCTGAACGGTAACCAAATCATCCTTTACTACTTTTATCTTATCTGTTAAGCCTACCGTTTTAACTTTTGGCGCAATTACTTTCGGGGCTACTTCTTCCTGAGCTTTAGTTTTCGCTGGTTTTGGCTGCTCCTCTTTCGGTTTAATCTCATGGATTTTCGTATTAAAATCTACCACCGTAGTTACCGGGTCATCTACTACCACTTTATCTCCTTTAAAAGCCGCAACTATAGATGGCCCTATAAAAGCACTAACAAATATTGGAGCAGCAATAAAAAATGCTTTCAACAAGGTATTCGAAGACTGTCTTCTCAATTCGTAAGCACCATATTGTTGATTTCTGTTGGCAAATACGAGAGCGAGCCACTCGCCTCCGTATAAATTTGATGATTTATTAAACATAGCTATAAGGTTTTTTAGCTATGATGCAGCTTCATTCAAAAATCCATAAAAAATATTTCCGGACAACATACCACACAAAAAAGCCAAAAAAGCATGTGAAAAATGAAATTTTAGCACTAAAAAATATTTTTTATGAAAAAATAATTAAAAATTTCACTAAAAATCATAAAAAATCATATTTTTGAATAAAAATTTAAACAAATCAATGAAAAGCTTAAGAACCATAGCACTACAAGAAGCACAAAACAGAGAAATACCTGAAATAACAGCCCCATCTGCCAAAATTTCGGAATTCTACGGCTCAAATGTTTTCGACAAAAAGAAGATGAGAGAATATCTTTCTAAAGATGTTTTTGAAAAACTAATTTCTTCGATTAACCAAGGTGAATTAATCAATCAGGATGATGCAAACCAAATTGCAGCAGCAATGAAAGCTTGGGCAATGGGCAAAGGTGTTACTCATTATACGCACTGGTTCCAACCTTTAACAGGTACTACAGCAGAAAAACACGATGCGTTCTTTGAACCAAGTGGTGATGGTGCTATCGAAAGATTTGCAGGTAGTGCTTTGGTTCAACAAGAGCCAGATGCTTCTAGCTTCCCTAACGGTGGTATCCGTAATACTTTCGAAGCTCGTGGTTATACTGCTTGGGATCCTTCTTCTCCAGCTTTCATTATGGAAAACTCTGCTGGTAAAACACTTTGTATTCCAACTGTATTTGTTGCCTACACTGGCGAAGCTTTAGATTATAAAGCTCCTTTGTTAAAAGCATTATCTGCTATTGATAAAGCCGCTGTAGAAGTTTGCCAATATTTCGACAAAAGCATATCTAAAGTAAATGCATCTTTAGGTATAGAGCAAGAATATTTCCTAGTTGATTTAGCACTATTTAACGCTCGTCCAGATTTAGTAATGACTGGTCGTGCTTTATTTGGTCACATGTCTGCAAAAGGACAACAATTAGAAGATCATTATTTCGGTTCTATTCCGGAGCGTGTATTTGCTTACATGGTAGATTTTGAAAACGAAGCCTTAAAATTAGGTATTCCTTTGAAAACTCGCCACAATGAGGTAGCACCTTCTCAATTTGAGTGTGCTCCTATCTACGAAGAAATCAACTTAGCGATTGACCACAACCAATTGTTGATGGACGTAATGGAAAAAGTTGCTCGTCGTCATAACTTTAAAGTATTATTGCACGAGAAACCATACGCAGGCATCAACGGTTCAGGTAAACACAACAACTGGTCGTTAATTACCGATACTGGTAAAAACTTATTAGCGCCAGGCAAAACGCCTAAAAACAACTTAATGTTCTTAACTTTCTTCGTTAACACGATTAAAGCAGTTCACGAACATGCAGATTTATTAAGAGCAAGTATTGCGTCAGTAAGTAACGATCACCGTTTAGGTGCCAACGAAGCTCCACCAGCAATCATTTCTATCTTCTTAGGTCAACAGTTAGATGAAATCTTAGACGAAATCGAGCATTCTCGTTTAAGTAAAAAACTAAAAGAAGATAACTCTTTATGGTTAGGTATCCCTAAAATCCCTCAAATTTTGTTGGATAATACAGACCGTAACCGTACTTCTCCTTTTGCTTTCACTGGGAACAAATTTGAGTTAAGAGCAGTAGGTTCTACAGCTAACTCTTCGGCTCCAATGACAGTATTAAATGCTATCGTTGCAGACCAGTTAAATAAATTTAAGGTAGATGTAGATAAATTGATCAAAAAAGGCGACAAAAAAGACGTTGCTTTGATGACGGTTCTAAAACGTTACATCAAGGAATCTAAAGCTATCCGTTTCGAAGGTAATGGTTACAGTGACGAATGGGCAGAAGAGGCAGAAAAACGTGGTTTATCGAACATCAAAACTACACCTAAAGCACTTGATGCTTACGTTAGCGATAAAACTGAAGAGCTTTTCACTAGAACCAATGTATTCAGCAAACGCGAATTACATGCTCGTCACGAAATTTTGTTAGAGAACTTCTACAAAAAACTTCAAATCGAAGCTCGTGTAATGGGTGATGTAGCAAATAGCCAAATTATTCCAGCAGTTATTGCTTACCAAAACTCATTAATCGAAAACGCTAAAGGTTTAAAAGAACTTGGCTTAAGCAAAGAAACATTAGCTACGCCATTAGCAATTATTGAGAAACTTTCTAGCCACTTAGCGATCGTTAAAACCAGCATCGACAAAATGCTAGAAGAACGTAAAGTAGTTAACAAAGAAGAAGATACTCGCGAAAAAGCAATTGGTTACGATGAAAAAGTAAAAGTTTACTTTGACACTATCCGTTACAATGTTGACAAATTAGAACAAATTGTTGACGATAGCGTATGGCCATTGCCGAAATTAAGAGAACTATTATTCTTAAAATAAGAAGCAAATTTTCTTTTTATACAGAGGTGCAGCATTTATGTTGCACCTTTTTTGTTTATTAAATCTATCACTAACGTTGTCATGCTGAGCTTGTCGAAGCATTTGTTCCTAATTAGAAGTTGCTATATCATAAAAGCAATTCTCTACACAAATTAAAGTGAATCCCGCTTTGCGCTACAATCTTTTCGGCAACTTTCCCGTCATTTCGAACATCGTGAGAAATCTACAAGCTAAACACTTCCAACGAACAGATTTCTCCTCGTTCCTCGTCGAAATGACGCAACAAAAAGTATTTTTGCTACAATCGGGTTTATTTTATACCAACTTGTGCTACTATACAGGCGTAAATAGCAAAAGCCTTTTTTAACTAAACGGGATTGAAGTGGTAATACTTTTTGTTGCGCTAAATCTCAGACTTCGTAAGTTTTTAAACGGCCAAGCCATCAATTTCAGCACTGAAGAACAATAAACAACAAAAATTAAACTTACGAAGTCTTGCGCCGCTGTAACTTTAACAAAAAGATTAAAACGTAAAGCCCGACTAACAATAAAACTTGCCTCTGCCTTTGCTTTTCTAAAAATAAAACACCTTAAATCTTAGCTATTTCTTTGCGCTTTCAGCTTTATCCTTTCGGCTTAAAAACCTATCTTTGCAGCAATTATGAGCGACAATAGGTACAACCAACGTGGCGTGTCTGCATCTAAAGAAGATGTACATGCAGCCATCAAAAACATCGACAAAGGAATTTTCCCTAAAGCATTCTGCAAAATCATTCCAGACATATTGGGCAACGATCCTGATTTTTGCAATATCATGCATGCCGATGGTGCTGGTACTAAATCCTCATTAGCTTATACTTACTGGAAAGAAACTGGTGATATTTCTGTCTGGAAAGGCATTGCACAAGATGCGATTATCATGAATATCGATGATTTAATTTGCGTTGGTGCTACTGACCAAATCTTATTGTCATCTACCATTGGTCGCAACAAAAACCTAATTCCAGGCGAAGTAATTGCAGCCATTATTAATGGTACCGAAGAGATTTTAGCTGAGCTTAGAGAATTGGGCATTTCTATCTACTCTACCGGTGGCGAAACTGCTGATGTTGGCGATTTAGTACGTACTATTATTGTAGATTCTACTGTGACTTGCCGTATGAAGCGTGACGAGGTAATCAGTAACGATAACATTAAAGCTGGCAACGTAATAGTTGGCTTAGCATCTTACGGAAAAGCTACTTACGAAAGCGAATACAATGGAGGCATGGGCTCAAATGGCTTAACTTCTGCCCGTCATGATGTTTTCGAAAAATCTGTAGCAAATAAATATCCAGAAAGCTTTGATCCAGGTGTACCTTTTGATTTGGTATTTTCTGGCGGCAAACAGTTGACAGATTTAGTACAAATTAGCGATACAGAAAGTATAACTGCTGGTAAATTGGTTTTATCGCCAACGCGTACTTATGCGCCAGTAATTAAGCAGATATTAGATAAATACCGTAGCCAGATCGACGGAATTGTACACTGTAGTGGCGGTGCACAGACAAAGGTACTTCACTTTGTTAATGATGATATACATGTAATCAAAGATAATTTATTCCCAATTCCTCCCCTTTTCAAATTGATACAAGAGCAATCTGGTACCGATTGGAAAGAAATGTACAAGGTATTCAACATGGGACACCGTATGGAACTTTATGTACCTGCAGAAATCGCTGAAGACATTATTGCCATTTCTAAAAGCTTCAACATTGATGCAAAAGTTATTGGTCGTGTAGAAGCTAGCGAGCAAAAACAGGTAACGATAAAAAGCGAGTTTGGAGAGTTTGTTTACAATTAATCTTTTCTTTTAGGTATACCCATAATAATACAGCATAAATAGACTACCTTCAGCAAAATTCACTTTGCTGAAACAGCTTCTATTGCAAAAAATATTTGATGAGCTAATTGATAGCTTCCTAAAGGACAAGGTTGGCATAGCCGAAAATTTCCTCAGCATCTCCCTTTCCAATCACCTTCGAGATAATTTATTCGATCTTTTAAAAAACAATCAACTAGCAGCAGCTGGAATTGGGAACCAGAAAGTGGTAGATCATGACAAATTAATTAGAAGTGATCAGATCTATTGGCTTGATCGTAAAAATGACAATATACACGAAAATGAGTTTTTCGATCTAATGGATCTATTTGTTACTTATCTCAACGAAACCTGTTACACCGGTATTACAGGGTACGAATTTCATTATACATTGTATGAAAAAGGTGCATTTTATCTCAAACATTTAGATCAGTTTAGAAATAATGATAGTAGGAAATATTCTATGATCATGTATTTAAATAATTCGTGGAATACTATTGATGGGGGAGAATTATGCGTACACCACCATGCCGACCGATTACAATTAATTACCCCTAATGAAGGTAAAAGTGTATTCTTTAAAAGTGATGAATTAGTGCATGAAGTACTGCTAACCCATCGAAAAAGATTAAGTATTACCGGTTGGTTAAAAATTAGATAGATTAATAATGGAGTAAATTAATTATCTATTAGCATTAAAGTCGCTATTTGGCGGAGCAGTTTTTCTTGCCAGAGACCAATCATTATATATATGAGGTAGGAAGTTGTTTGTAAAAGACACATAAACCAACCTCAGGCAAGCAATATTTTTTATAAAGGGCTCATCATTCTACCTCTAAGGTAGAAAATTGCTTATAAAAGGTACATTGACCAATCTCAGATAAGCAATGACCCTTATAAAAGGTATATCCATTCTACCGCTAAGGTAGAAAATTGCTTATCAAAGGTGCATCGACCAACCTCAGGCAAGCAATGACCCTTATAAAAGGTATATCCATTCTACCGCTAAGGTAGAAAATTGCTTATCAAAGGTGCATCGACCAACCTCAGGTAAGCAATGACCCTTATAAAAGGTATATCATTCTACCTCTGAGGTACAACTTTCTGGCTCATAGGCAGAACTTCCTACCTATGAGCCAGAAAGTTGCTAATAAATTAGCTTAACTTCTTTTTAAACAAGTCAATGGTACGTTGCCAAGCTAATTTAGCCGCAGCTTCATTGTACCTAGTTGGAGAAGTATCATTATTAAAAGCGTGATTTACACCTTCGTAAATGTATAGTTGATAATCTATCTTGTTAGCTTTTAAAGCTTCCTCATATACGGGAATACCTGCATTGATACGCTCGTCCAAACCACCATACTGCAACAATAAGCTCGCTTTAATTTTAGGCACATCTTCAGTCTTAGCCTGCGAACCATAATAAGCTACCGCAGCATTCAAAAGAGGGTCTGCAACTGCTAGTTTATTGGCCATTGCTCCGCCCCAACAAAATCCCACAACGCCAGTTTTACCGTTACCCAGCGAATGTGCTCGCAAGAAATCCAATGCCTTCAAATAGTTTTGCAGGTTCTTCTCCGCATCTAATTTCCCGATCAGCTCCCTACCCTTATTCTCATCTTCTGGCGTACCCCCTAAAGGCGAAAGGGCATCAACTCCCAAAGCTACAAAACCAGCCAAGGCAACTCTTTTAGTTACATCTTTAATATGTGGGGTTAAACCTCTATTCTCATGGATCACGATGACTGTTCCTAACTTCTTTTTGTTACCTTTTGGCATGGCGAACAAACCTTGCATCTCCCCTTCTGCTCCTGGAAAAGTAATTTCCTCACTAAACACATCATCATTGCTTACTGTCGCCGCAGCTACGTAATTACTTTCCAAACTAGGTAATATGGTTAACGCCAGCGCTGTACTTCCTGTTAGAATAGCCAATTTCTTCATAAAGTCTTTACGGCTGATTTGACTATGCGTATAAGAATCGTACAGGTTAATTATTTTCTGATCCATGGTTTTAAGGTTAAGGGTTTTCACTAAGTTAGTTATAAACAAAAAAATCCCCAAGCATTCGCTTGGGGATTTGGATATTGTATTGTACTATTTACAGACTAGTTGAAAGAATATCTCAAACCAAATTGCATATAGTAAGTAGAAGAAATACTGGTGTTAATCCTTTGTGGCTCAGCCATAGGTGCATTATTGATAGTATTTAATCTAAATAATGGTCTAGTTGCACCTCCTGCTGTTAAAGAAGAAGTGTTTGTAGGAGTTAAGAAGTTGTTATTATTCAACGTGTAAGTACCCCATTTAGAATTGATCAAGTTACCTACGTTAAAAATATCAAAATATAATTCTAATCCATGTCTACGTTCTCCGATTTTACCAGCATAAAGCTCTTGACTGAAACGGAAATCAAATTGATGTCTCCAAGGTGCAACTGCTCCATTTCTTTCTGCATATTTACCTTTTCTAGAGCTCAAATATTTATCCTTTTCGATAAAAGCAAACAATATATCTTTTTGTTGTTCCTCATTGTAGGTTACACCACCAACAGTTAAGCTAGCAAAACTGATTTCAGAACGATCTTTAGGAACATAAATTAAGTCATTATTTTGATTATCTCTGTTGAAGTCACTAGAGTAGATATAAGAGAATCTTCCTTGAGAACTACCTTGATAAAATAAGGTCATTCCCGTTTTCAAACCTTTAATCCATTCATTTTTATAGGTAAGACCACCAACTACACTGTGAGGAACAATGTTAGATGTATAGCTCAAAGAAGGTGAATTTGGGTTACCTGTATTGGTTGGAGGAATTGACCATAAGTTAAATATTTGATCACCCGCTTGGTCTCCGTAATTCTTAGCATGGCTATAAGTATATGCTACACTCATATCCCAATGATTACCAAATGGTTTAGCTAATTGAAAACTGGTTGAAAAATAATCTCCACCTTTTTTCGCATTATCCATAACTATAGGAGCATCGGTAGTTGGAGCATTGATATATCTAGAAGCTGGATAAATCATTCTGTTATCAGGATATCCAGTTACATTAAGAGGTTGAGGATCTACCAAATTCACGTTACGTGCATATACAGGGTTAATATCCTTACCATAAATCATCTCAACAGTTCCAATAAAACCATATGGTAATTTTGCATCTAAACCTAAGCTAGACTTCCATTGTTGAGGGAATCTCAAGTTTGGAGACATAGCTGCTGCATTAGAAGGGATGATCTGACCACCCGCAGGAAGTGGAGATGGATATAAAGTTTTAAAATCAGGGCTGAAGCTAGGCATATTAGCAGGAGTAGTAATTACGCCTGTCGTAGTATTGTAGGTAGAACTATATCCCTGTGTAACCTGCAACATACCAGCGTTACCGGATTGTGCCACAATCCATACAAAAGGAATACGACCTGTAAATATACCAGATCCACCACGAAGCTGTAAGCTTCTATCTCCTAGAATATCATAGTTGAAACCAACACGAGGAGAAAACATTATTCTAGATTTTGGCAAAGTACCTGTATTTACCTTCTCACCACCGTTATAAGCAAGTGCAGCAATCAAAGGATTTGTTTGTATTTCTGATACATCAGGATACATTGGAAGCTCTAATCTAGCACCTAATGTTACTTTTAATTTATCATTTACACTGAACTCATCTTGTCCATATAATGAAGCTTGAAAAAACCTGAACGTAGGAAATGCCTGAGATCCATCAGCTGTTAGAGGGTAAGTAATAGCAGCGTTAATAGGCTTAGCTCCACTCGTGAAATCAGACCAGCTATTAAACACATAGTAACCTGCTCCAAAAGGCTGGAATCCATTTTTAGTTTTGCTCATTTCCACTTGCGCACCTGCAGTAAAGTTATGTTTACCTATAGAAAATGTTAAATCATCATTAAAAGTATAAGTCATTACATCACGTAGGTTACCATAACTAAATGGCTCATAACCAAATGAAACTAAGGTAGACAGACGTTTACTAGCTGCAAAGTTACCGTCTAAAACATCAACTAAGGGAAACATACCACCTTCAACAGATCTTGGATCCTTTTGGTGAGCAAACGAAGCTCTCAATGAATTATTGAATTTTCCGAAAGTAGAGTTTAACTCGGCTGTACCAGAATACAAGTTTGCTTCTTGGAAATAGTTAGAATTTTGAAAATTCATTGCAAAAATACTTGCACGATTGTCGCCTGGTGTAAATCCAGAGTTAGAGAAAGAAGAACTTGCATTAAGAGGCGTCTTGCTTTCTACTTGAGAATAACGGATATTAAATTTGTGATTATTATTAATATTCCAATCTAAACGAGCAAATATTTTATCATTATTACTTTCATTTGAATAACCTTGATAAGGACCAGTTTGGTAGCCATAAGTATCAGCTAAATATTTGCTAACTCCATCCATAAAAGCTACACTGGGTCTAGCAATATTCAAATTGGTATTTTCTGTACCGTTTGCAGAAGCAACTTTATTTGGACCGGGTTGAATTGTTTTTTTACGCTCTGCGTTAACAAAGAAAAACAATTTATTTTTAATAATTGGACCTCCAAAGCTTAAACCATATTGTTTTTCATCTAATTGCTGAATGTTTGAAATGATGTTGTCTCCAACTCTCACTCCTTGTTGTTTCTCAGAACGGAAAGTATGAAAAGCATTACCGAAGAAAGTATTTTTACCCGAACGAGTTACAGCATTAATAGCTGCACCTGTAAAGCCTGTTTGACGAACATCAAAAGGAGTAACGTTTACTGAAATCTCTTCTAATGCATCAATAGATATTGGAGAACCATCAGCAGGAACATTTGAACCAATACCAAATTGGTTATTAAAATTAGCTCCGTCAACAGTAAAGTTATTAGAACGATAGTTTCCACCGCCAATTGAAGTACCATTTGCTTGTGGCGTTAAACGCGTCAAATCGTTAACACTTCTAGAAATCGTAGGCAAATCCTCGATTTTAGACCTAGAGATTACAGTTGAAGCACCATTCTTTTTTGAATTCATGATTGGATCGTTCTTTCCTGTAACTACAACTTCACTTAATAATGAAGCATTGTCATCTAAAGTTACATCTAAATTGAAGCTTTCACCTAACTTCAAATAAATGTTTTCAATTTTTCTAGTTTTAAAACCTACAAAACTGATTTCCACTACATATGGACCACCAACACGCATATTACCGATATTTAATCGACCAGCATTGTTAGTTACAGCGGTGTAAACAGATCCTGTAGGCGTGTGTACAGCCTTAACACTTGCTCCAGGCAAGGTTTCCTTAGAATCCTTAATAGTACCAATCATTGATGAAGTAGTTACCTGTGCGTTCACCGAACCCACAAAGCCAACTGCCACAAGAACAATCGCTACAATTTTTAATAGTAAAGATTTTTTCATGCTCTTTGTAAAATGAATTTAATTGTTTTGTTAAAATATGTTAAAAATAACGTCACAAATCTAGGTATTAATTCCATGCATCCGCCAATTCCAATGTTAAATAATTATTAAGAATACCAAAACTTTTCCACACTTAACACTACTCTAATTACGTGTAAACCACAAGAATACAACTGCTTAAATCACACTTTAACAATATTTTAATCTTTATTTTATCATTCTTTCATTAACAGCATCGCTTTATTACAATTACGTTACGCCAACTCCTCATGATTTAATCAACATTTTTTTTAATTTTGGCAGCAAATTATTATGTTAATTTCCTTTTATTTAAGATATGAACTACGATTTAGTTGTATTGGGTAGCGGTCCAGGCGGATATGTTACTGCCATCAGAGCTTCACAATTAGGAATGAAAGTTGCTATTGTAGAACGCGAATCATTAGGTGGAATTTGCCTTAACTGGGGCTGTATCCCTACCAAAGCCTTATTAAAAAGTGCACAGGTTTTTGAATATATCAATCATGCTGCTGATTATGGTATTACTACTTCAGAAGCTAAAGCTGACTTCGATGCTGTTGTAAAACGTAGTCGTGGTGTAGCCGAAGGCATGAGCAAAGGCGTTCAGTTCTTAATGAAAAAGAACAAAATTGATGTAGTAATGGGTACCGGTAAAGTTAAAGCTGGTAACAAAGTTGAAGTTAAAGGAGCTGATGGTTCTCAAAAAGAACTAACAGGTAAAAATATCATCATTGCTACAGGCGCTCGTTCTAGAGAATTACCTAACTTAAAACAAGACGGCAAAAAAGTAATCGGTTACCGCCAAGCGATGGTGTTGCCTCAACAACCTAAATCTATGGTTGTAGTTGGCTCTGGAGCAATCGGCGTGGAGTTCGCTTACTTCTACGCGACCATGGGCACCAAAGTTACCATCGTAGAGTTCATGGAAAACATTGTTCCAGTTGAGGATGAAGATATTTCAAAACAATTATTACGCAGCTTGAAGAAAACTGGTATCGATATCATGACCTCTTCTTCTGTAGAGTCTGTAGATACTAGCGGTACTGGATGTAAAGTTCAGGTTAAAACTGCGAGCGGTATGCAAACCATAGAGTGCGATATTGTACTTTCTGCAGCTGGCGTTGTAGCTAACATCGAAAACATTGGTTTAGAAGAAGTAGGTATTAAAACTGATAAAGGTAAAATCGTTGTTGACGAATATTACAATACTTCTGTAAAAGGATATTATGCTATCGGTGACGTGGTGCCAGGCCAAGCCTTAGCTCACGTAGCTTCTGCGGAGGGTATCATCTGCGTAGAGAAAATTGCTGGTCAACATGTAGAGCCTTTAGATTACAACAACATCCCTGGCTGTACTTACTGCTCACCAGAAATTGCTTCTGTTGGTTACACAGAAAAAGCTGCTAAAGCCGCTGGATACGAATTAAAAATTGGTAAATTCCCATTCTCAGCTTCGGGCAAAGCAAGTGCTGCAGGTGCAAAAGATGGTTTCGTAAAATTAATTTTCGATGCTAAATACGGAGAATTGTTAGGTGCACACTTAATTGGTGCCAACGTAACCGAAATGATTGCTGAGATTGTAGTAGCTCGTAAATTAGAAACTACTGGTCACGAAATGATCAAAGCAGTACACCCTCACCCTACCATGAGCGAAGCTATTATGGAAGCTGCCGCTGATGCATACGGAGAAGTAATACATTTATAGTTTATTGTATAAACTGTTTAAATTGGTTAATTGTTAATATGCAATTAACCAATTTTTGTTTAAAGGTATTTTCATTACAATTAACCACTAGAGGTGTAAGTTAGTCATCTAACATTTCGACAAGCTCAATGTGACACAGTAGCGAAACCAAATCATAATTCGTAAATCTAAAATCGTAAATCATTATGAAACTCTACACGATCAACACTGGAAATTTTAAGCTAGATGGCGGTGCGATGTTTGGCGTAGTACCTAAGTCTATTTGGCAAAAGACCAATCCTGCTGATGCAAACAACTTATGTTCTTGGGCCATGAGATGTCTTTTAATTGAAGACGGCGGCAGATTGATTTTAGTTGATAATGGCTTAGGCAATAAGCAGGATGATAAATTCTTTGGTCACTACTATTTGCATGGCGATGATACTTTAGATAAATCTTTAGCTGCACATGGTTTTCACAGGAATGATATTACAGACGTATTTTTAACGCATTTACATTTTGACCATTGTGGAGGATCTATCGAAAGACAAGGAGATCAATTGGTTCCTGTGTTTAAAAATGCCATTTATTGGAGCAACCAACAACATTGGGATTGGGCAGTGACGCCTAACGCCAGAGAAAAAGCTTCTTTCCTTAAGGAAAACATTTTACCGATACAGGAAAGTGGGCAATTAAAATTTATTCCTACGCAGCAAAATGTTCATTTTCACGACGGCATTAATATTCGCTTTGCCTATGGGCATACCGATGCAATGATGTTGCCCCAACTACAATATAAGGACAAAACAATTGTGTACATGGCCGATTTGTTACCTTCTACCGGACATATTCCTTTACCTTATGTAATGGCATACGACATGTTCCCATTACAAACCTTAGCAGAAAAGAAAGATTTTTTAGAAGAGGCAGCCACAAACGAATACATCCTATATCTAGAACACGATCCAATTAATGAATGCTGCACGCTACAACATACAGAAAAGGGCGTTCGGCTAAAGGATACCTTCTCGTTAAAAGAGATATTATAAACAATTATAAGCGCTCTCTGTTATCCATTAAATGAAGAAACTATCTTTTTATCTCATCCTATCTACACTCTTTTTTATAGGATGTAATGGCGTAGAATTTAGCCCGAATCAAAAATTCAGAAGTGGCACGCCAGAAAATGTCAACAATACCGAGATTGCCAAGTTGCAAAACAAAACTCCTGGCTCTCGCATTAGGATTGCAGTATCTGGAGATACGCAGCGAATGTACAAAGAAGCTCAGCTGTTCGTAGATCAGATCAACCAAAGAAACGACGTCGATTTTGTGATTTTAAATGGCGATATCTCTGACTTTGGACAACTATTAGAGTTTGAGGGAATTTACAACATTTATTCTAAGCTAAAAGTTCCTTTTATTTCTATTGTTGGCAACCATGATTTAGTAGCCAACGGCCCCTATGTTTTCAGGAGAATGTTTGGGGAATTCAATTTTACTTTCAATTATGGAGGTGTAAAATTTGTGTGCTTCGATTCTAATAGCAGGGAATATAACTTTAATGGTGCCGTACCAGATATCGCTTGGCTTAAAGCTAACCTTAAACTAGAGAATGGAGTTTCAAATATTGTCGCTTTTTCGCACATCCCTCCTAATGATGCCGATTTCGACCCAAATTTGCGAACAGTTTATGAATCCTTAGCGAATAGCACTCCGGGCTTCTTAGCTTCTGTACATGCGCATCAACATTCACCAGACAAAACTTACAAACCAAACAGCAATAGCGTTCCTTTTATCATTACTAATGCTATTGTTAACAGAGCTTATACCATCTTAGACATTTCTAATGGACAAATTGAAACACATCCTACTAGCTTTTAGCCTACTGCTTACTCCAAGCCTTATTTTCAGTCAGCATAAAATTATTAAAGCCTTAACACCCGATTTCATTAATATGCAATACGGTGGCAGCATTGGCTATGCGAGTGGCGGCATCGGCTATTTCTTCTTTAATGAGAAAACAACTGCTAGTGTAAATTATGGATTTGTACCTAAAAGCAAGGGAGGCCCAATTAATATATTATCAACCAAATTCGATTATAAGCCTTTCAACATCAAATTAAACAAGGATTTGATTTGGCAACCCATCAACCCTGTAGTTTTCATGTCTTACACATTGGGACGTAATTTCGATAAGAAATTCGACCCGAATCAATATCCAGAAGGCTATTATTGGTGGTCTACAGCTTTAAAAGGACATTTAGGCTTTAGCACAGAATTGAAAATATTAGGAAGTGATAAATCGGCTATCAAAGCGGTGAGCATTTATGCCGAAACTAATACCAATGACCTGTACGCCGTAAGCTGGTTTGAAAATCGTACAACTACACCTATAACAAGGATTTTCTTTATGGGATATGGAGTTAGACTACACCTGTAATTACTATGTAGACATAATATCCCAATTTTGCTACACAATACATATTTCATTTGTCAGTCTTTGTCAGTACGTTAACTTAAAATACAAATAAAACATAATAATTTCGTCAAAATTCAAGAATAAAAAACAAACATAACAACTGAAAATCAAACACTTAAATAAAAACATATCTAGTTACAGCCAATCTTCGACCAAACAACTTGGAATGATTTTTGCTATAAAGAAATCGTTTAAAAACGCGTGACAAAACACAACATTTTCAGTAATTTAAGTTTCAATTCCGCCTAAAAAAATCGTATTTTTGCAGAATTGAAAAATCCAACGAGGACCAATACATATAAATGAGACAACTCAAAATAACCCAATCCATTACCAATCGCGAAAGTCAATCGTTAGATAAGTACTTACACGAGATTGGAAAAGTAGATTTAATCACAGCTGAAGAAGAAGTAATTTTAGCTCGTAAGATTCGTGAAGGAGATCAAGCCGCTCTTGAAAGATTAACAAAAACCAATTTACGTTTTGTGGTTTCGGTAGCTAAGCAATACCAAAACCAAGGTTTAACACTAGGTGATTTAATTAACGAAGGAAACTTAGGTTTGATTAAAGCCGCAAAACGTTTTGATGAGACCAAAGGTTTTAAATTCATTTCTTACGCGGTATGGTGGATCCGTCAATCGATTTTACAAGCTATTGCTGAGCAAAGCCGTATTGTACGTTTACCTTTAAACCAAGTAGGTTCATTAAGTAAAATTAGCAAGGCCTTTTCTAAATTAGAGCAGGAGTATGAGCGTGAGCCTTCTCCAGAAGAATTGGCAGACATATTAGAAACTACTGTAGATAAGATATCTGATACTTTAAGTAACTCTGGTCGTCACGTATCAATGGATGCGCCGTTTGTACAAGGAGAAGAAAATACATTATTAGATGTATTGGAAAACCACGAACCAAACACTGACAGCAACTTAATCAATGAGTCACTTTCTGAAGAGATCAAACGTTCTTTATCTACTTTGACAGAAAGAGAACGTGAAATTATTGTATTATTCTTCGGCTTAAGTACCAACCACCCTCTTTCGCTAGAAGAGATTGGTGAGAAGTTCAACTTAACCCGTGAGCGTGTACGTCAGATTAAAGATAAAGCGTTACAACGTTTACGTCATACTTCAAGAAGTAAAATCTTGAAATCTTACTTAGGTTAACACCAAAATAAAAGACTACTTAGTGTAATTAAAACACACTAATAATCAATATTTTACAAGAAAATAAAAGTAAAAAAGATTGGGTACTCTCCCAATCTTTTTTACTTTTGCGGCATTTCTAACCAAAATAATTTTCTTGTATGTCTAATAAATATCAGTCAGAATTTCAGAACTGGATTGAAAAAGAAAAAAAAGCCTTAGAGCTGATTAAATGCGTAGGCCATCTGTGGTTCGACCGTTCTATTGAGCTGGTACTTTTTCGAAAACCTTTATTTGATGTGGGCAGTAGTGAAATTCTTGCCTATCATCAGTATGCCAAAGAAGTGAGCGAAAAAGACATTTCTATCTACGAAACACTAGAAATTGCTAATACCATTGCAAAATCAAGCATCGCTCCTTCCCGTATTGATGTGGGCAGACTAGCTTCTGAATGGCTTGATGCAAGCAATACACAATCTTCAATGCATGATTTCATCATCAATAAATTGGGCAAGCATATTGGCAAAGACAAAATCAATTTAAAACCGAAGGATGTGGTCTTGTATGGTTTCGGTCGTATTGGTCGTATTGCAGCCAGAGAGCTAATTGTTCAAGCTGGAAAGGGCGAACAACTACGTTTACGTGCTATTGTAACCCGCAGCTATAGCGATGAAGAGTTAACAAAACGTGCCGAACTATTAAGAACGGATTCTATTCATGGTCCTTTTAACGGAACCATTGTAGAAGATTATGAAAATAAGGCGCTAATTATTAATGGACAAACCATCTATTTAATTGCGGTTAAAAGTCCGGAAGATGCTGATTACACCGAATATGGTATTAATGACGCTTTGGTAATCGACAATACAGGTGTTTTCCGTGATCGTGAAGGTTTGAGCAGACACTTGAGCGCTAAAGGCGTAAGCAAAGTGCTATTAACCGCTCCAGCTAAAGGCGACATCCCAAACATTGTTACAGGAATTAACGATACCGACTTTGATTTTAAGGAAGAAACTATTTTTTCTAATGCTTCTTGCACCACCAACGCTATCATTCCTGTTTTAAAAATTATAGAAGAGAGTTTTGGTATCGAAAAAGGTCACATCGAAACGGTACATTCGTACACCAACGATCAAAACTTATTGGACAACTATCATAAGAAATATCGTAGAGGCCGTTCGGCAGCTTTAAATCTGGTAATTACCGAAACTGGAGCTGATAAAGCCGTAGCGAAAGTACTTCCTCAATTGGCAGGAAAACTTACAGGAAATGCAGTACGAGTACCTACGCCGAATGTATCTTTAGCTATATTAAATCTATCCTTAAATACTGAAACCACCAAAGAGCAGGTACAGGAAGTACTTAAGCAAGCTTCACTATTTGGAGACCTTTCAGAACAGTTGGAATATTCCGTTTCTAATGAATTGGTAAGTACTGATTTAATTGGCAATAGTCACTCTTCCATTGTAGATGGACCAGCAACTATCCTTTCTAAAGACGGAAAATCTGTGATTTTATATGCGTGGTACGACAACGAGTATGGCTATACCCGTCAGGTAATTCGCTTAGCAAAGAAAATTGCCGGAGTGGTGAGACTAACTTACTATTAGTCGACGAGTAATCAAGACTTACGAAGTTTTGTAAACTTCGTAAGTCTCTATCACAACTTTCTTTTAAACGAAACAAGTTTTAAGAAAAATATAACAATCGCTTCAAAAACAGAGTGTTTTGAAGCAAAATAAGCCCATAAATCCCTTATTGAACCAAAACACATTCTAAGAAAGATCATATTTTTTCTTTAATAACAACTAATAGTTCTAAATTAGCAAAACAATTTCATCTAAAGCTCAAATTCTAAACGACTCTTATCTTATAAAAACCTCCAAGAACATTTTAGCGAGGTGCTATCAAGCAAAACAAATTCTAATAATTATAAACAATCAAATTAATCATTATTCTCATGAAAAAAATCATCTTGATGCTCTTATTAACTAGTTCCATAACATTTTTAGGAACATCTTGCAAAAAAGACAAGGAAACAGAAAAAACTCAAAAAGAAAAAACACTTGAGCTTTTAGTTAGCGCAAAATGGTATTTCCAATCTTACAAAGAAGGAGACGACACAGACAACTGCTTCAACAATACCGATTACTGGGAGTTTAAATCTGATGGAACTTTTAATACGCCTTGGTTTGATGAAAAAATCTCGTTTACGCTAAACGAAGATGGAAAGACCTTTAATTTTAAATATTTCGGCTATAATCTTACGGGAACTATAGTAAGCATAGATGAGAATAACCTTAAATTTACTTTATCTGGTGAAGACTGGTACACTGAAGAATATACTTTAGCCAAAACACCAGCTAAACCATGCATATCATAATTTCTATATTTTTTTTTAAAAAAAACGATCTAATATTGTTTTACAAGATCAAATCACAAACCTTAAATTAAACGACAAACAATTTAATATCATGAAAAAAATCATCTTTATGTTGATGTTTGTAACAAGCATCTCAACAGTATTAACCTCTTGCAAAAAAGACGAAAAAACAGACAAAGAAAAAGCGACTGAATTTCTTACAAGCGGTAAGTGGTACTATCAATCTTTCAAAAATGGAGATTACTCTCAAGATTGCTTCACAGAAAGCGATTATTGGGAGTTTAAAGCCGATGGAAATTTTGAAGAATCAACGGAGTTAGGTAAAGGCACCTATACAGTAAACGATGATGCGAAAAGCTTCAGCGTTAAAATTAGCGATCAAACGTATAACGGCACAATAGTAAACATAGATGACAATAGCCTAAAACTAACTTTATCTTATGAAGGACAAACAATAGAATTTACATTAGCAAAAACTGCAAAAAACTGTAGAGTATAAAATTAATTTATGCTTTAAAAAAGTCTCTTTGGTTATAACCAAAGAGACTTTTTTATATCCCTACAGATCATTAAAATTCTGCTAATTTCGGTTTTGTTTGTACGATCCCTTCTATTTTAGCAACCACATCTTCCGTCAACAGAGGTAACACCTCTAGAACTTGAAGGTTTTCTTGCAATTGAGGCACTTTAGAAGCTCCCAAGATTACCGTACTTACATTTGGGTTTTTTAAGCACCAAGCGATAGATAACTTAGCCAAAGAAACGTCCAACTTATTTGCTAGCTCTTGTAGCGCAGTCGCTTTTTGCATTCTGTCTTCTGCCAGCGTTCTATCTTTTAGCCATTCTAGGCCAACCATTCCTAACCTAGTCCCCTCTACCCCGCTGTTGGTATATTTACCAGACAAAATTCCAGACGCTAAAGGTGACCAGATCGTTGTTCCCAAGCCGTGCTCCTTAAATAAGTGTAGATACTCGTTCTCCAGCTTATTACGTTCGAACAGATTATACTGTGGTTGTTCCATAGTTGGACCAATCAGATTGTACTGTTTCGCAACAGCAATGGCTTCCATAATTTCCGCAGCACTCCATTCAGAAGTTCCCCAGTATAAAATTTTGCCTTGTTGCAACAATGTGTTCATGGCGAATACAGTCTCTTCAATTGGCGTGCTTTTATCGGGGCGATGACAGAAATACAAATCTAAATAATCGACCTGCAAACGCTTCAAAGCAGCATTACAAGCTTCTATCACGTGCTTACGAGATAGCCCAACTCTGTTTGGCCCTTTATTTTCTGTACCAAAAAAAACTTTGCTAGAAACCACGAAAGACTCACGCTCCCATTTTTGGTTTTTAATGATGTTTCCCATCACGATCTCAGATTTTCCCTCGGCGTATCCCTCGGCATTATCAAAGAAATTTACACCAGCATCATAAGCTACGCCCATTAGCTCATCAGCCACTTTATCACTAATTTGATTGCCAAATGTTAGCCAGCTACCAAACGAAAGGGCACTTACCTGTAGCCCTGATTTTCCTAATCTTCTATATTCCATTTTATGAGAATTTATGGAAGCAATTTAGTGAGTTATTACCAAAGGAAAAATCAGTACTTAAGATTTTACAAAAACAAAACTTTATGGTTAGATATTCCTAACTTTAAATTTCAATTGAAAATTATGAACCGATTACTATTGTTTATTTCATTGGCGCTGCAGTTAGGCTGTGGTTCCGTTAAGGAAGTTAAAACTGCCAATGCCCAATTACTTAAAGATGTTGAGATTTTATCTTCGGATGAATATGAAGGTCGTAAATCAGGGACCAAGGGAAGTGAACTTTCAAGAGCCTATTTGGTAAAACGATTGAAAGAAATTGGTGTAGAAGCACATTCTGTATTAGGAAAATATGAGCAAAATTTCGATATCAAAGGAAGAAATAGTGTGACCAAAGGAGTTAACCTTATTTCTTATGTAAAAGGAAAAACAGACGATGTGATTGTAGTATCAGCACATTATGACCATATTGGAATCATTAATAATGAGATTTATAACGGTGCGGATGACAATGCCTCTGGTGTTGCTGCATTATTGAGTATTGCAAAACACTTTAAAGAACATCAACCCAACAATACCATCATTTTCGCTTTATTTGATGCAGAAGAAGTAGGTTTACAAGGTGCAAAAGCATTTGTAGCAAATCCACCAGTTGCGTTAGAAAAGATAAAACTGAACATCAACATGGATATGATTAGTCATAATGATAAAAGCGAGCTTTATGCAGTGGGCACTTTCAAATATCCTCAATTAAAGAAATATCTGATTACAACTAATCCTAACATCAAGTTAATGTTAGGACATGATGATCCCAAGCTTGGTCATGACGACTGGACTAACCAAAGTGACCAAGGTGCATTTAATGCTAAAAACATCCCTTTCATCTATTTTGGCGTTGAAGATCATAAAGATTACCACAAAGCAACTGATGAGTTTAAAAATATTAATCAGACATTTTATACTGATGCAGTAAGCGTGATACAGGAAGTAATTCTCAATATTGATAAGCAAAGAGACATTCAAAGTATTTTCAGAGAAACACTGCAAATGAAAAAGCAGTAGTAACGAAAAATCCCAACTTTAGAAAGTTGGGATTTTTTATTTTATTAGAAATCTATATCAACAATGGAGTTTATGGGCACGTGTACATTATTTTTCAACTGTAGGTATTTCTCTGTTACAGACCACACGGTTGTGCTCACCTTTCTAACGCCTTGTTTCGTATTAAAAGCAATATATGCCTTAGACTTAAATTCATTACCTAGCCTTTGCGCAGAAGAAAGCTTAGCTAACATCTCTTCAGATAGCTGTACATCTGAAGGCAAAAACTCGTGAACGTTTATTTCTTCCTTTTCAATTAATTCCCCAATCATAAGTATTACATTTTTGTTTAAACAAGCTTAACAATTTTTTAAAAGAATAACAATATTGTATCCTAATTTTTAGACAGTATTTTGTAAAAATTTAATGTACAAAAAAGGCCGCAAGAGCGGCCTTAGTGTATTTTTTAATGCTATTTTAATTTTTCAGTTTGAAACGAGTTTCAATCATCCCTTTAAATTCTGTAGTGCCAAAACTACCACTACCTAAAGTTGTTGCCGGTGCAGATATCGAACTTACTTCTTTCGTCACTATCGGACTAGAAAGCTGGCCGTTAACTGTTACACCTGGAGCCAATAGGTTTAATGCAGTTTTCAAAAACGCATCGTTTGGATTTCCAAAATCAAACATCACATTTGTTTTTGGCACATTATTGATTGTTACGTTAGACAACTCCGACGCCACTTGTACGTCGGGCACTAAACCATCAAAATAATCCCCTCCTTGACCTAAAGAGTTTTTGGTAACGAATAAAGACAACCACACATAATACTTGTTCTCAATAGTAATTGGGAAAAAACCAATTGGTTTACCATAAGTGGTTTGGCCAACTATCTTTACGTTCACATGCGGCCTTAAGCTATTGATAACCAATTCACTGGCTGAAGCTGTATTTCCAGTCACCAAAAATACAATATTCGCTACACTATTCAAACTTCCTTTTTTTGCAAAACTGGTAATATTGGCAGATGGCGCATAGTCAACATTCGCGTAAGTCAACATCTTTCCACTCGAGCTATATCTTATGTTACCTGCAGCATCTAACAATGGTTGGTTAGATAAAATTTTAGCATTGCCAGATTGCATAGTCGAATTATAATATTCGGTAAACATTGTCCCTCTAACTGAGGATGGAGCGATTAAATTAGTTAAATGTTCCGCAGCGTAAACATACCCCCCACCATTATATCTAAAATCAATAATTAAATCAGTAACTCCCGCATTAGCAAATTGGGTAAACGCAGCATCCAATTCTACATCACCTGCAGCTGTTGTTAATGTTGGTGGAGTACTTAATGCTCCAAACCTAGCATAAGCCAAATAACCTATTTTCTTTGAACCAGCAGTTAGCACCTGCGTCTTATAGATGTGCTTACTTTTAAAAAGAGTTTTTGTTAAGGTTATATCGAATCTTGTACCATCTACCCTTTCACCTTCTAGCTTTAATGTTGATGCACCCAAAACCGCATTGATAGCCGCATCTCCAGGATAGTTAGTTACGTAACTAACGCCATTAATCTTCGTAATTAAATCTCCTCTAACAAAACCCGCAGCTTTCGCAGGAGAATTATCGTAAACAGCAGAAACAAATATTTTATAGCTACTGGTATTTCCAAAAAGTCCAAATCTAATACCCACATCATTACCATTACCATCTGTATCTACAGATGACAAATCTCGAACAGAAAGCTTTGGATTTTTATCATCTTGATCTTCGATATATGAATATTTTGGAACATTCTGATAAACACCGTTGCTTTTTCTAACGTCGTATTTATTTGTGGAGTAACCAGCAATACCAAAAAGTTCCGCTTCATATTTTTCCAACGCAGTACTTCCTGTATTATACTTTCTCGGATTAAACGATTCATAGCTAGGCAATTTGTCATTCCAATAATAAATTTCCTTTGCATATAAAAAAATAGAATCCAGTGACAACTCTGTTCTATCACCCGTAGCCGGCTCATTCTTACTTTTTTTACAAGCTCCAAAGGCCAACATTGAAACTGCAATGAGAATCAATAAGTATTTTTTATTCATTTTGAATGATTTAATAAACACCGTAATTAACGAAATATTTTCTACAATATTTCTGTTACAGAAAAACATTGTATATTGGCATCTACGAAATTAGCTTGCAATTGGTTCTCAGAAACAAACAGCACAACCTCATCTGTTTCAATACTTTGCTCTTTTAACAGGTCGGCTATCGCGTCATTAGCCGAGTTATGATATTCTGCTGTAAAATACAATTTAAGATGTTGCTCCAAGCCGTTCCATTCTATTTGCTTGATTTTATTTATCGCTTCTGCGGGATTTCCCTCAGCAAGAATGAAAATAGACCGCTCATCCCCTACTACTTCTTGCAAAAGCGCTAGTACATTCTGAAACAACAACAGCTTTAACGGCAGTCGGGCAGTTTCGAAAAGCAATGTAAAATTCTGTTCATATTTTTCTGGAATACTAAACTGAGCAGCTGTTTTAGCAAAAATATTTCGCTCTCCATTTTCGGCATATTCCCTACTCATAAAATCTACGATGGCTTTTGCATCTATCTGCTCTGAATAGGCCATAAATTCAGAAAACAGATAATAAACCTGTAGTAGATAATCTTTTTTAGGATATAGTGCATCATCCAAAGTGATGATTAAGGCTTTTTTATTGGTAAGATATTTTTCGAAAGACATGGAAAAAATAAAAAGTCAAAATAAAAAGGTAAAAGTGAGGCGGTTATTAAACTCTTACTGAGAATTTGGAATAGAGATAAGCGCAAGCTCTTTGGTTTCGGCTTCAACGGTATAGGCTCCATTTAAGCTTATCTTTTCATCTATTTCTATATCAACAGAACTATAAATTAGCTCTCCATTTTCGAAAACACACCAGTCTTTAAACTTCTGAGGATTAAGCTGAGGATTTTTCGGCACCAAAACTTTTATTCCAAACTCATCAAATAGTACCAACGATTTAGACAATGCTGTAATTTCAGCTTCATAAAGTGGCAACAATAGGTCTACGCCATTATCTAAGCATTTGGTCAATAAATTATGTGCTAGAATGTCAGCATTCCACTTACCTAGCTCGGCAAAAGAATAAGAGCTGGTACTGATGTTTGGCATATCGCCATAATCGCCTAAAATAATTTCAGCATTATTAAACGCCTTAATTAATTTTAAAGCAGTTGCTGTTTTACCACCGGTAATTAGAATTTTCAAATTTTATATAATTGGTTAATTGATGATTTGTTTAATTGGTCAACTGAAATTACTAACAGCTACAAAAGTATGCAGTTAAACAATTCATCGATTTAACGGTTAAACAATATTGCCATCCTTCATCGTCACCACCCTATCGCTAATTTTAGCCAATTCGTTGTTGTGGGTAACAATCACAAAAGTCTGCTTGAAATTATCACGCAAACTAATAAAAAGTTGGTGAAGTGCATCCGCATTAGCAGAATCTAGATTTCCAGAAGGTTCATCGGCCAATATAATAGAAGGATGGTTTACCAAAGCTCTCGCTACCGAAATACGTTGTTGCTCGCCGCCCGACAACTCATTTGGCTTATGATGAGCACGTTCCTTCAGCCCAAATAAATCTAGTAATTCGAAAGCCCTTTTCTCTGCATCTTTCTTACTTTTTTTAGCGATAAAAGCTGGAATACAGATATTTTCTAGCGCATTAAACTCCGGCAATAAATGGTGGAACTGAAAAACAAAACCTATGTTCTGATTTCTGAAAACACTTAAAATTTCCCCAGAAAGCTTATTCACTTCTCGTCCTTTTAGTATTACAGAACCGGCATCTGGCCTATCCAGAGTTCCCAAAATATGCAAAAGCGTACTTTTACCAGCGCCAGAAGCACCAATAATGCTTACAATTTCCCCCTCAGCGACTTCAAAATCTACCCCTTTTAAAATCTGAAGATTCCCGTATGCTTTTTTTATCCCTTTGGCTTGTAACATGGAACAAATGTACAGAATTGCAAATAAATCTTCGTAAGAGGCTGCATTATGTTGTGGAGACACAAGATTTTGTGTCTCTATCGGCATATCCCCAAAAATATTTCCCAATCAAAATCAAATAAAATTTGCAAATCAAAAATCCATTCTTAACTTTGAATTACAAAGCACTTTAAAAAATGAACCAACAAGAGCAATTAGACACGCTAAATGATATCAGGAATATCATGAACCGTTCATCGAGATTTATTTCTTTAAGCGGGCTTTCTGGAGTCTTTGCTGGGATAACGGCATTGATAGGTGCCTATTTTGCTCATCGTTCGATTACAGCTTTTGGCAGTCACAAATCTAGTAACTACGACAACGTAAATGTGATGTTTTTAGAAGGTGAGCTGATTTTAATCGCACTAATAGTGCTGGCAGTGGCTGTTTTAGGTGGTATTTTCTTCACTTATAGACAAAGTAAGAAAAAGAACCTGCCAATTTGGGACAAAACTTCTAAAAACCTTTTGATCAACCTAGCTATTCCACTGGCTACGGGTGGTCTTTTTGTAATTGCGTTGCTATTAAACCATAGAAATGCCGCGGGTTTAATTGCTCCAAGCACTTTAATTTTTTACGGATTAGCCCTTATCAACGCTAGCAAATACACCTATTCGGATATTAAGTTTTTAGGCATGTGCGAAATCGCTATCGGACTTATAACCATGTTTTATGTGGGATACGGCCTCCTATTTTGGGCGTTCGGGTTCGGTGTGTTACATATTCTATACGGTTTAATCATGTATTTTAAATATGAAAAGAAGTAATAAGTTATACGTTTTAAGTTGTAAGTAACACACCGTTTTTCCAAGCAACAAAAAAACTTAAGTTAAAATGAAAAACCCGATAGAAGCACTAAATAAAATTTTCGACAGCCGAATTAGGCTGGGTGTGATGTCTGTGCTGATTGTAAATGACGGTGTGAGTTTTAATGAGCTTAAGCAACTTTTAGACTTAACCGACGGCAACCTTGCTTCGCACCTTAATACTTTGGAACAAGCAGAATACCTAAAAGTAACCAAAGCCTTTATTGGCAAAAAAACAAATACTACTTATACAATAACCGAATTAGGCAGGCAATCTTTCAAACAGCATTTGGATGCACTCGAAAAGATGATCAAAGGAATTTAATTTTTTTTGAACTTTAACTTTGAAAAACAAAGTACTTTATATTAACTTTAATAATAACAATCATGAAAACACAAACATTATCCAAAACAAACACCAAACAAAGGCTTATCATCACCTTTGGAATCATCGCCTTAATTTTAGCTATACCACTGGTAGCCATGCAATTTACCAACGAAGTAGATTGGAAGCTATTTGATTTTATAATAATGGGCACTCTACTAACCCTAACTGGTTTGGCAATTGAGTTAGTTACTCGTAAGGTTAAATCTGCACAATGGAAATTTTTAATCTGCGCATTAATTTTATTCATCTTATTCCTAATATGGGCCGAACTAGCTGTAGGTATTTTCGGAACTCCTTTTGCCGGCAGCTAACGCCATTTTTTTTAACCATTAACTTTGAAATACAAAGCACTTTAAAATGAAAGCATCTTCTGAATTAGCTATTGTAATTGCCGCAAAACGATGTGCTAGAATATCGCTGATCGTAGGCATCAGCATATTCTTAGCATTTGCCATCAGTAAAGTTGAGCAAGTGATGATAGGTGCATTTTTCTTCATCCTATTGGCTTGCCTAATAAATGGTTTCATCTTGCTGATTTTACTACTGCATTTAATCGGGGCTAGGTCTAATTGGAGACAAATATTTCATGCTATTATTATCATGCTTATCAATATTCCCATTGGGATATTCTTTGTTTGGTTGTCTATTCAGATAGCTGATTTAAACCACATCAATCTATAAATTGAACTGACTAAACAAGCAATACTTTATTAAAAAACGCTTATCACAAACTACCTAACACTAGAAACATAATTATTAAACAAATGACACAGAAAATCGATTATCGTCTTCCGCTCCTACTTATTGGCGGATTAATCTTCGAACTCCTTTTTTGGGACGAATTTTTAGGACTTAACTTACTGCTATATAGTTTATTTATTATCGCCATCACTTTCACAGACAGTGATATTCCTTTCCATAAAAACAAGCTTTACACCGCCTTGCCACATTTAGCGATAGCCACCTATATTACTTACGACAATTCCATGCTAGCTATCATTACTTGGTTCATCACTTTATTGATTTATTTGGGTACCGCACATTTTGTAATGCTGAAATCGAGCATTACCGCGTTGGTTTGGGGAGTTTTACAAATTATCAGCGGCCCTTATGGCATCATTACCAAACTGAAAGGTACCAAGTTGGGCAAATTTAACTTTAAGCCTATTTTAAAACCCGTAAAATATATTGTACTTCCACTGTTAATGGTCATCATTTTCTGCTCGTTGTATAGTGCTGCCAATCCTATTTTCGATAAGTATATTCGTTTGGTTACCGATCACATCAGCCACTTCTTCAATACCATTTTCAACTTCTTTTTTATCGATATCAGCTTACCTAAATGCCTATTCTTATTATTGGGAATCAGCATTACTGCGGGCATTATAGTGGGGATTAAAAGCAAATTACTGGATGATGTTGAAATTGGAGAAGATGACCAATTAACTAGAAAGCGAAGGGATATTAAAAAATCATCACTTTTTCAGGACTTTAGGATGTTATTGGCAGGAAATGAGACGGGTAAAAAACTAGCACTGAAAACCGAAAACATTATAGGCATTATCTCTTTTACGGCACTAAACCTACTGCTTTTGTTTTTAAATGCGATTGATACGGCTACGTTATGGTTTAACAACGCAGTTGATGCTAGCAAAAATTTCTCTGCCGAGTTGCACGATGGAACCAATACTTTGATTTTTAGCATCGTCATCGCCATGTTGATTATCGTGTATTTCTTTAGCGGCAATTTGAATTTCTACCGAAAAAACAAATGGATTAAGCTCCTAGCCTACATTTGGATTGCTCAGAATATATTTTTAGTGCTCTCGGTTTTCCATAGGGATTACGATTACATTTTTTACCATGGTTTAACTTACAAAAGAATTGGCGTGGCAGTTTTTGCTACTTTATCTCTTATTGGATTGGCTACGGTTTACATTAAGGTTGCAAAACAGAAGAGCGTTTTCTTTTTATATCGTATAAACTCGAAAATATGGTACGCTTTATTAGTGTTGTTAAGCTTTGTGAATTGGGATGCATTGATTGTAAACTACAACCTTTCCAATGCCAATAGAATTAAAGTTGATGTTAACCATTTAATGAGCTTATCTGACAAGACACTACCTCTACTTGTCGAAAATCGCGATTTATTGATTAAGCATGCTCTAATACAAGCATCAAATGAAAAGCAAGATTATACGGAAGTTGTTGCTCCCATAGATTCTGTAAATGCCGGTATAGTTAAATTACAAGCGCCTAGTGCAGTTGTGGCCCCGAAATTAAGTGAAGCCGAGCTTAAAGCGCAGGTTGCTGAACAAGCAAAATATAATTTTAACCAGAGGTTAGATATCAGAATTGACCAATTCCTAAAAAAGCAAAAAACAGTTTCGTGGTTATCTTTCAGCTATTTGAAATGGGAAGCAATGCACAATTTGAAAGGAAAATCTAGTTATTAACAAATGAGAAACATCAAGATTTCCCGCATTTCGACAATTGGTTCTTTCGGAATTGGAACCATATTACTGTTAAGCTATTTATTATGATAAAAATAGGCTTATTCGACTGGCAAGTTACCACGGCTATTCCATTTTCTATTTTGCGACAACTTTAATTGTATGGCATGCACACGAAAAGCTATTTAGAGTCGACAGGGTAGATTTTAAAAAATATTGGAGAAAGATGAGTTTGAAGTTTAATAAGACCATTCAAAAACTTTCTCGTTATCAAAAACCCAATCATCAATTAAACTCAAAAGAAGTGTTAAGATGGGAATGACTTTAATTTATGGCTTACTTATCTTATTAATACTTTTACTTATTGGGCTAATAGTACTTATTGTATCGCTAAAGAAAAAGTCAATAAGTGGGATTTTAATTTCAGTCTTACTAATTACTCCCATATTTTCAGTTTTATTAGCTAATACATTTGATGAACTTAGCATTTCTAAAAATGACGTAATTTCAGAACTAAAACATTTGGGCGTAGTTCTAAAAGATGATTTCAAAATTGTTGATAACAAGGTAACCGGAATGCCCGAAAGATATCAAGAAACAGAAATTACAATTAGTATTGCAGATAGAAATCGAATCATAAAAGTAATTAGCGAGGCTGAAAATTTCAAATCGTTTAAAAATGACGAAGAAATTGCTACAGACACAACCTACGAACAATTCTATAACAGCAATAAAATTTTAAATCTTAAATACCCCGAGTTTTATCGAAAAGAAATATCAAAGGAAATAGACCATATTTCAACTAGAATATCTCTAACTGTATACGAAAAAGACAACGTGATAATATATCAAAGAATAGAAGATTGATTAGAATTATATTTTTACTAGAACGACTCTTAAACTTTGTCAATCTTAATGTGCGTTTTGCCATTAAGATTGACAAAGTTATAATGCAGTGCCTTTCGTTACTCAAACCCGATTGAGCGGATTAGCCCACAGTAAGCAAGAGCATAGCGATGCGAAAAGAGGACTATGAGCGAAAGCGGGACTACTTTAGCCAAGACCTACCATCCATATATTCAAAAAAATCAGCTGAATATTTAAGACAGCAATTCAACAATCTGTCCATTTAACAATAACATCTCACTAACATTGCGATTTCTTTACATTTAAATCAATTTTTCTATTGGCATAAAGGTTTTGAAATTGTAGATTTGGGCAAATTTTAATCAAATGAACCGTAAGCTCCATTTGACCGATAATTAAAAATCATAATCAAATGAATATCCACGAATATCAAGGTAAACAAATTCTAAAGAGTTTTGGCGTTGCTATCCAAGAAGGCATTGTTGCTGACACAGTTGACCAAGCTGTAGAAGCCGCTAAAAAAATGAAAACTGACTTTAACTCTGACTGGGTTGTGATTAAAGCGCAAATCCACGCTGGAGGTAGAGGAAAAGGCGGCGGCGTTAAGTTGGCCAAAAATTTGGATGAAGTAAAGCAAAGAGCTACCGATATTTTGGGAATGCAATTGGTTACTCCACAAACTGGTGCAGAAGGTAAAAAAGTAAACAAAATTTTGGTTGCCCAAGATGTTTACTACCCAGGCGCTTCGGAAACTAAAGAATTTTACGTGAGTGTACTTTTAGACCGTGCTGCTGGCAAAAACATCATCATGTACAGTACCGAAGGCGGTATGGACATTGAGGAAGTTGCTGAACACACGCCTCACTTGATTTTCAAAGAAACAGTAGATCCTAAAGTTGGTTTACAAGGTTTCCAAGCTCGTAAAATTGCTTTCAACTTAGGTTTAAGTGGTGCTGCACATAAAGAAATGGTAAAATTTGTTGCTGCTTTATATAAAGCTTACGACTCTACCGATTCTGCGATGTTCGAAATTAACCCTGTGTTAAAAACTAGCGATGATAAAATTATTGCTGTTGATGCAAAGGTTGATTTGGATGAAAATGCATTATACCGTCACCCAGATTATGCAGCAATGCGTGATAAATTGGAAGAAGATCCTACAGATGTTGAGGCTAGCGAAAGCAACCTTAACTATGTTAAATTAGATGGCAACGTAGGTTGTATGGTTAATGGTGCTGGTTTAGCGATGGCTACTATGGACATCATCAAATTGGCTGGTGGCGAGCCTGCTAACTTCTTAGACGTGGGCGGAACTGCTAACGCTACTACAGTTAAAGCTGGTTTCAACATTATCTTGAAAGACCCTAACGTTAAAGCTATCTTAATCAACATTTTTGGTGGTATTGTACGTTGTGATAGAGTTGCACAAGGTGTAATTGATGCTTACCAAGAAATTGGTGATATCAGAGTTCCAATCATTGTTCGTTTACAAGGAACTAACGCTGAAGAAGCTAAAAAACTAATCGACGAGTCTGGATTGAAAGTTTATTCTGCAATTTTATTGAAAGAAGCTGCAGATTTAGTAGAAGAAGTTTTGGCTAAATAAGTCGGAAAGATATATTTCGTAAAAGACCAGTTGAGCAATCAGCTGGTCTTTTTTTTTGTTTCACACGTTATTTCGACCATAGTTTCGCTTTTTTTGAAAAGCAGACACAGTAGTTCTTTAGTTATTTCAGCCCCGCTTTTCGCTGTAATCTTTTGCCCTAGCACAAACCTCATAGGTTTAACTAGCAAATGGTCTATAAACCTATGAGGTTTATAGACACAAGAAAAAGTATTTTTGCTTCAATCGGGTTTGGGAAACAAAAACTGATGCGCAAACTTTGTCAATCTTATAAACAGTTCGCAAAATCAAGATTGACAAAGTCCCACTATAAATTTCTTTCATTATAAAAATGAACGAGTTTTCTGTAGATTTAATTTCATGAACCACAACCAGCACAACTTAAACACCTGGAACAAAGTCGCCAAAATCTACAATGACAAATTCATGAAACTGGATTTATATAATGAAACCTATGACTTCATTTGCAAAGCAATTAAAAAGGAAAATGCCAAGCTGCTAGAAATTGGTTGTGATCCTGGAAATATCACTAAATACCTACTTCAAAAGACCCGACTTTAAAATCTACGGGATAGATCTTGCAACAAACATGATAGCTTTAGCGGAAAAGAACAATCCAACGGCAAGCTTTTCGGTAATGGATGCTAGAAAAATAAACGAACTTGAAAGCAAATTTGATGGCATTATTGCTGGTTTTTGCATCCCCTACTTCTCTTCTTTAGAAACTGAAAAGTTCATCTCAAACACCGAACAATTATTAAATAGCGGAGGAATAATCTACATCAGCTTTGTAGAAGGTTTACCATCGCAATCTAAACTAATGACCAACAAAAATGGAGACAGTGTTTATTTCAACTACCACGAATTGGAAACTTTAAAAGACTTGCTTCGAGCAAACGGTTTTAAAAATGAACATGTTTTCAAAGTAGATTTCAAAAGGTCTGAAAATGAAATCGAAGTACATACTATTTTAACAGCAAAAAAAGGTTAACCAACAAACCTTATTTATGTTTAGTGCATTATGATTACCAGTCGAGCTGGCAATAACGGCGAGCAGAATTAGCAAAAACACACATGCTAAGGCCATTAATAACAAAAGCCAATCGAAATCGATTGGCTTTTTGCAGGTTGTTTAGGTTTAGTTTAAATTTTTTCTCAAGTCATCATCTTTTTATGAAAAAGCTCTGGCCATCCAACCAGAGCTTTAATCAAACCAAATATAAATGTACTTTTTTGTATGAACACAACAAATATAGAGCTTAATTTTTAATTTCAAAACTATTTTGAATATTATTTTCAATTATTTTCAATAAAAATTTAAAAATCAGCAAAAAACACAAAATAAAAACACAAAAAACAATTACAAAACAATAAAAAACACAAATAATATTGTATTATACACTAAAAAACTAATAAAAAAATCAAAAACATAACAAATAAACAACAAATCAAAACAATTAATCATTAAAAAAATAAAAAACATCTAAAAAAAAGGTTAGTTTTTCAAAATGTATATTTGTATCGTATAAAATTCAGAAAAGCGACTATGAAAAAAATTGAGTATACAAGCAACAAATCCTTAGAAAAATCACTAAATCTTGTTAATCGCTTAATGATTAAAAATCTAGACTTCGCCTACACAAAAACAATTGTACTTAACGAATCACAAACAACATACACCTACCCAGTCGATTCGCAGGCAGCAATAAATGAGATTAACCACGAAGACAGTATTTTACCTGAGATACAACATAAAGAATATACCTTCACAGCATACGACCATCCTTTCAAAGGGCTTTCTCCAGAAATTAAGTTTTATGTCAGTACACCATTAATCTCATCCACCAAAAACACATTAGGCTTTCTACTCTTATTAGACACGAAAGACAGGCTTCTATCCACTGAAGACACTTCTTACATTGAAGATTTCGCTAAAATCATAGCAGACACGATAGAGAAAGACCAAGCAAGCCAAAAACTGCAGCAAGTTTTTACGGATTATATGCACAAAGCAATACACGACCTCAAAAACCCACTAACTTCTATCTCTTTAACATCAGAATTACTGAAACGAAAAGCGGAAGACCCTAAAATGGTCATCAGTTTCTGTGAAAGACTAGAAAAAGCTAATCAAAGATTATTTGCCAATCTAGAAAAACTTAAATTTTCTTTTCCTGTAGAAGACAACCATTTCAAACTTGTTATTAACGAGATTAACCTTGATGAATTATTAAGCGATATCAAAAGCACTGCCAACAAAATCAACATCAATACAGAAAACAAAATTGAGAAAAACATCTACGCAGATTACAATCGCTTGAAAGAAGCTATTATCCTATTAATCGGCTATATCCATCCCACAGAAGATTCTAATGTAATAATGAAATGTTATAGTAAAGACAAACAGGCCATCATACAATTCTCTTCACCCAGAAGCAACTTCGACAACCAAGACACTAACTTAACGATTTCGAAAACATTGATAGAAATGCATGGCGGAAAAACAGAAACCGACGGTAATTCGTTCGTTATTTACTTACCTTCAGAAAATTTGTAGAGATTAAAAGAAACCACGAAGGTACTCCCTTTATCTTCGTTTGGTTCGTACCAAATCTTCCCATTTTGCAACTCTGTAAAATCTTTACAGAGCAAGAGCCCCAGACCAACACCTTTTTCGTTGTTGGTACCAAACGTAGAAAGCGCTTTAAGTTTAAACAAATCAGCTTGATTATTCTTACTAACACCTAAACCATTGTCTCTAACCTTAATTAAGCATTCATTTTCGTCAACTTGAAGTGAAACTTCCACTCTACCACCTTCTGGCGTAAACTTGATAGCATTGTTAACGAGGTTACGCACCACAATAAGGAACATGTTTAAATCTGCCGCCACAAAAATATCTTCACTCAAATCCAATAGCAGCTTGATATCCTTTTTGCAGGCAATGTTTTTCTCGAGATTTAGACCTTTCCTTAGCTCATGCGCCACATCAACTTTTGCAATATCTACCCTAGCTCCATCCAATTGTGATTTTGACCATGATAAAACATTGGTAAGCATCTCAGAAGTATCTTTTGTAACATGCAATAGACGCTGCTTAATTTGAGTATTCTCTGCCTCAGTCATATCAGTCTCTGCCAAAATCTCCAGATATCCCAGTATAGAACTTAACGGCGACCTTATGTCGTGCGCCACAATAGAAAAAAGCTTCGCCTTTTCAGAATTCAATTTTTCTAGCGCTATATTTTGCGCTATAATTTGAGTGCTCTTCTCCTCAATCTCTAAATTTTTCTGAAAAACAATACTTCTTTCTTTGTCGTAATTATTTCTAATAAAACTGATACTCAAACAGATCAACAACGCTGCCACTCCGTACGTTACTGCGAAGTCTATCGTTTTCGTTAAATTATCAGCGTAAGCGTTAGGAATTAATTCGGGATACAGATATTCAAAAATGAGCACACCAAAAACAGTTAGCATATTCAAACCAATCCATAAAACCAACTGCTTTTTGGGAACGACGACAATCGTAATGAGCAATATCAAGCAAAACAGCAACATATTTGGCCCATGAATACCCGAATTATAAAAATAATTTAGCAGAAAGGTAAAATTAGCCACCACTCCAAGGCAACTGATCGCTACCGTTGTATTTCTTTTAAACCTAGATAAATAATAAAGGATTGCTGAAAAAAAGGTTCCAAATAAGCAAATTAATGCAACCGTACTTAGTCCGATGTAATAATTAAAGAAAATTTCTAGGAATAACGCTATCGCAGCGATCACACAAAACGTGTTGAATATTCTTTCTTCGAGTGAAAACTTTTTAGGATTACCGATAATATAATTAGCATTGAGCCACGAACGTAAATTTGCCACTACGTATTAGAATAAGATTAAAACAAACATAACCATATTGAACGAAAGATAGCAAACATAGTTTAAATTTAACTCACTTAAATACCTAAAATTAAGCAACAAATCTTTATTTTTGCAGCTTTTACAATAAACTCAATATGATTAAGAGACAACAAATTAAGGACTTATTAAAATCTACAGATTTTAACACTGAGGTAACGGTTATGGGATGGGTTAGAACCTTCCGTAATAATCAGTTTATTGCGTTAAACGACGGATCTTGCATGGGCAATATCCAAGTGGTAGTTGATTTTAATAATACGCCAGAGAATTTGTTGAAGAGAATTACTACTGGTGCAGCTATTAAAGCTACCGGAACTTTAATCGAATCCTTAGGAAAAGGACAAACTGTAGAAATCAAAGCTACAGACATTGAAATCTTAGGAGATAGTGACCCTGAAAAATTCCCGCTACAACCTAAAAAACACAGTTTAGAGTTTTTAAGGGAGATCGCTCATTTACGTTTCAGAACTAATACTTTTAATGCAGTTTTCAAAGTACGTCATGCTTTGTCGTTTGCAATTCATCAGTTTTATAACGAAAAAGGATTTGTATACATGCACACGCCGGTAATTACAGCGAGTGATGCAGAAGGTGCAGGCGAAATGTTTAAAGTTACCACTTTAGATTTTGATAAAACACCTCGTACTGATGATGGAAAAGTAGATTTCTCGGAAGATTTCTTCGGTCGGGCTACTAACCTTACCGTTTCTGGTCAGTTAGAAGGTGAATTAGCAGCGATGGCTTTTGGACAGATTTATACTTTTGGCCCAACTTTTAGAGCCGAAAACTCGAATACGACTCGTCACTTGGCTGAGTTTTGGATGATTGAGCCAGAAGTTGCTTTTGCTGATTTAGAAAACAACATGGAATTAGCAGAAGAGATGATGAAATACGTGATCAGCTATGCTAAAGAAAACTGCAAAGAAGAATTAGAGTTTTTAAATAACCGTTTAGCTGAAGAGGAAAAACAAAAACCTCAAAACGAACGTAGCGAATTTTCATTATTAGAGAAATTAGATTTCTGTTTGGCAAACGATTTCCAACGTTTAACCTACACAGAAGCAATTGATATTTTAAAAGCTTCAAAACCGAATCAGAAAAAACAGTTTAAATACCTAATTGATAGCTGGGGAGCTGATTTACAAAGTGAACATGAACGTTATTTGGTAGAAAAGCACTTTAAACGTCCGGTGATCTTAACAGACTATCCAAAAGATATCAAATCGTTTTACATGCGTTTAAATGATGACAACAAAACGGTTGCCGCAATGGATATCTTGTTTCCAGGCATTGGAGAAATGATTGGCGGTTCGCAACGTGAAGAGCGTATGGACGTATTGAAACAACGTATGGACGAAATGGGTGTACCGCAAGAAGAATTGTGGTGGTATTTGGACACTCGCCGTTTTGGTTCTGCACCACACGCAGGTTTCGGCTTAGGTTTCGAACGCTTAGTGTTGTTTGTAACCGGTATGACCAACATTCGCGACGTAATTGCTTTCCCTCGTTTCCCTAAGAGTGCTGAGTTTTAACTTGGAGCAAGGATAAGAGAATAAGAAAAAGACCTTAAAAAAGAAAGCCGCTTAAAATTTTAAGCGGCTTTCTTCGTTTTACTATCAACAAACGTAAAATGCAGACTTACGAAGTTTTCGAAACTTCGTAAGTCTAAGAATATTATTCATGATAAGGATTAGCAGTTTGGTAATCCACCTCCGTCACTTTATAATCTGTAGGCAAGAAAGTTTCTGAAGTACTTAAAGCCATCCCCAACTCGAAACGAGAAGGATAAGGCGTTTTCAATAGCGAACCTTCTGGAAGGTAAGGATAAGTTTCCCTGTAATTCTGTATCACATTAGGGCTAACTCTTCTATTAATATACGCTCTAGTTAATTGACTAAACTCTTTAAGTCCGGCAGCCCCCAAGAGCTCAACCGCACTAGCTACAGTTTGATTATGGAAGTTTTTAACCCTTACTTTTTTATCCTCAACCACCAAACCTTTCATTAAACTCTGGTCTTGCGTTGCTACCCCTGTTGGACAAGTATTACTGTTACACTCTAGAGCTTGTATACAACCTAAAGCGAACATCATTCCTCTGGCAGCACTACACATATCTGCTCCTAATGCGATATTTTTAATAACATCAAAACCAGTTGCTACTTTTCCAGAGGCAATAATTTTAATATGCTTTTTTAAATCAAAACCTACCAAAACATCGTGAACAAAGGCTACCCCATCACGTAGAGGCATACCAACAGAGTTTGAAAATTCTTGTGGAGCAGCACCTGTTCCACCTTCGCCACCATCTACTGTAATAAAATCCGGATAAATCCCAGTTTCTACCATCGCTTTGCAGATAGCAAAAAACTCACTTTTACGACCAATACACAATTTAAATCCTACTGGTTTGCCTCCAGATAAATCTCTTAATTTTTTTACAAAATTCATCAACTCTATTGGTGTAGAGAAAGCAGAATGCGCTGGCGGTGACAAAACATCTTTACCTTCGGGAACCAAACGAATACGAGCCACTTCTGGTGTTACTTTTTTCCCTGGCAACATGCCGCCATGCCCTGGTTTAGCTCCTTGAGAGAGTTTGATTTCAATCATTTTCACTTGCTCGTCCTTTGCACGCTCACCAAATGCCTCTCCATTAAAAGTGCCGTCCATATTTCTACACCCGAAATAACCAGTACCAATTTGCCAAATTAAATCGCCACCCATTTCACGATGATAGTCGCTAATTCCACCTTCTCCAGTGTTATGTGCAAACTCACCTAGTTTGGCGCCGCCATTAAGTGCCAATACGGCATTCTGACTTAAAGAACCAAAACTCATGGCAGATATATTGTAAACACTAGACGAATAAGGTTGTTTACAATCTGGACCACCCACCAAAATTCTTGGTTTCAAGTTCAAATCATGGTGACCAATTGCCATGATGCTGTGACTTAGCCACTCGTATCCATTTTCATAAACATTTAATTGTGTACCAAAAGGGATAGTATCCAACTCTCTTTTTGCACGTTGATAAATTAAAGAACGATTTAATCTATTATAAGGTGTTCCATTAGTATCACTTTCCACAAAATATTGGTAAACTTTTGGCCTCATGTGCTCCATGAAATAGCGCAAACGACCTACCACGGGATAGTTGCGCACAATGCTTCGTTTAGGCTGAACCATATCGTAAATACCTAGTAATACTATTGGACCTGTAAATAGAAAAGTCCACCATAAAAATGGGTGGTAAAGTCCCAACATTACCGTAAATGCAACCAAAAAAGCTGCAATTGCAACAAATGCTTTTCTCATCTCAATTAATTTAAATCATCTTAGATATTTAGCTCACCTTAGGCTATCTCCAAAAGACTAAAGTTTACTCAGATGTCTTAGATGATGATTTTTGTTCGTTTTTTGCTAATGTAGCAATATAAAGTTCGATACTAAAACAAGTACCGTATCATTTTGTTATTTTTACATATGCTCATTAAAATATATCCAGAAAATCCAAATCCGAAGGCAATAGAACAAGCCGTGGAAGTACTTAAAAAAGGGGGACTTATCATTTACCCAACAGATACCGTTTATGGTTTAGGATGTGATATAACCAATCAGCGAGCTATAGAGAAAATCTGTAAAATTAGAGGCATAAAGCCAGAAAAAGCTAATTTCTCTTTCATCTGCTCTGATTTAAGACACATTTCAGACTACATTAAACCTATTGACACCACTGTTTTCAGGATACTAAAAAAGGCTTTACCTGGACCTTTTACTTTTATTTTTAATGCTAACAATAACGTTCCAAAACTGTTAAGCTCTAACAAGAAAACAGTAGGTATTCGTGTGCCCGACAACAATATAGCTCGCCAAATTGTGGAAGCTTTGGGAAATCCTATCATCTCTACCTCAATTAAAGATGATGATGAGGTAATCGAATATTCCACCGACCCAGAATTAATCCACGAAAAATATGAAGATCTAGTGGACTTGGTAATTGATGGCGGCTATGGTGACAACGAAGCTTCTACGGTAATAGATTGCACCAACGGAGATTTCGAAGTTATTCGTGAGGGAAAAGGTGATATAGAAGAGTACTTGTAAGCATGTTCTTATGTGGTTATTTCTTATTTTAGCCACATGAAGAAAATTAATACTACAATTTTTACCAGTTTTTTTAATTCAAAGAAAACAGGAGGTGTTTTACTTCTACTTTGCGTAGTAATTTCATTAATTATTGCAAATTCAACCTACAGTGTAAGTTTTCAAAATTTCCTAAATAATTCCATTGGCTTTTCCGTAGCCAGCTTGAACATTAGCTATAGCATATCAGCATGGGTTAACGATGGACTGATGTCCATATTTTTTCTGCTAGTAGGCCTAGAAATCAAAAGAGAACTTGCAGAAGGAGAATTATCAAATTTTAAAAAAGCTTCTTTACCAGTTCTAGCTGCCATAGGAGGCATGCTTGTACCAGCACTAATTTATTTTTCACTTAATAAAGGATATGAAACCGCTTCTGGATGGGGAATTCCAATGGCTACAGATATCGCTTTTGCATTGGCTATTGTTGCCTTACTTGGTAAACACGTTCCTGCATCTTTGAAGATTTTTTTAGCAGCCTTAGCTATTGTAGACGATTTAGGTGCCATTTTAGTAATTGCAATATTTTACACGCAGCAAATTCATTGGCAAGAACTGATGATTGCTGGAGGAATATTTATGGGATTAATGGCCCTTAACTATTTCAACATTAAATCACTCTGGTTTTATTTAATACCAGGCATCTTCCTTTGGTATTTCGTACATCATTCGGGCATACACGCAACTATTGCAGGCGTATTGTTGGCTTTTACCATCCCTACTAATGAAACTAACGTATTATCTCCTCTAGAAAAACTAGAACACACGCTCACTAAACCAGTTAATTTTTTAATTATGCCAATTTTTGCCTTGGCAAACACCAACATTAGGTTTGAAAAAGGAATGATTGACGGACTAAGTTCCCCTCTGGGTTTAGGTGTAGTTTTAGGTCTATTCTTTGGCAAAACCATCGGAGTTTCATTTTTTTCTTTTATCGCTGTAAAAACAAAAATGGCGAATCTCCCTACTGCCGCCAATTGGAAGCATATTATCGGAGTCGGCATGCTAGCTGGAATCGGTTTTACCATGTCCATTTTTATCTCAATGCTTTCTTTTAGTGACCTTTCTTATATTACCGAGGCAAAATTTGCTATACTTTGTGCTTCAATACTTTCTGGGACAGCGGGATTCTTCTTTTTAAAGACATTAAAAAACAAGCAGCATGATTGAAACCGAAAGATATTTGATTAGACCTTTAGTAGCTGACGACGCAGCCGGTATTTTTGAGTTGGACAGTAATCCTAAAGTGCACGCTTACTTGGGCAACAACCCTATTAAAACTTTAGCAGAAGCAGAAAATACAATTCAATTCATCCAACAGCAATACAAAGATTTAGGCATTGGCCGATGGGCAATTATCGAAAAAAGCAGCGGCAATTTTGTAGGATGGACAGGCTTTAAATACATCATAGAACCAGTTAACAATCATGTAAACTACCACGATTTAGGATACAGATTGATAGAAAGTTATTGGGGAAAGGGAATTGCTACAGAAACCGCTAAAGCTTGTTTAAAGTATGCTTTTGAAGTATTAGATCTAGAAGTAGTTTATGGGATTTGCGACATTTCGAATATCCGCTCAAAAAATATACTACAAAAATGCGGATTGAAAATAACGGAAACTTTTGATTATGATGACACGCCTCATTATTGGTTTGAAATTAATAATTTAGAATATCAAAGAAATAAATCATTATCTTAAATAAGATTCTTTAATTACAAAATGGCCATATCTAAACCTCTCTCAATTATAATAGTTATAACCATACCGATAGCTATTATTATCGCCCTATCATTTTACGTTTTACAAAAAATCAATACAAAAAATAGTTTTGAAGGCGATAAAAGTAAAGCCATAAAAATTACTAGGCAATCAACCGGCTCACCGAATGATAAAAAATTCAATGATATGATGATCGATGTCTACTCCATGATGAGTATGGCAAAAGATATTTTTCCAGTTGACACTACACTAGAAGGGAGAGAGAAATCACTATCAGATATAAAAGATATTGGTATTTATTACTGGAACAGAAATATCGAGGTATTAGATAGTTTGAAAAAAATAAACAACGAACAACAAACACTAAATAAAATTATAGCTTATCAAGAATATTGCAAGCTAAATAAAAGCTGTTATGAATTAATGTATAAAGCGGTTGACGAGCACACAAGAAAGTACGACCGAGATATAGACAAACAGTTTACTAAAATTGCGGAAAAACACGATGAAATAAGCGATAAAGAAAAGTAAATGAAATATGCTTTCACTATGAGTGTAGTAAAAGCATATTCGACAAGCAAAAACTATAGCTAAGCTTTAAACTGTGCCATAAAGCTTTTAATACTTGTTTCTAGATTATCCACATCAATATTTTTAACGAAAGCACTGCCAATAATAGCTCCACTTGCATATTCATTTGCAGCGTTAAAAGTTTCTTTATTGGAGATCCCAAAACCTATCACAAATGGATTCTTCAATTTCATATCCGCTATGCGTTTAAAATATGAAGTAGAATTTTCAGAAACTGATAAATTGCCACCAGTTGTTGCAGCAGAAGAAACCAAATAAATAAAAGCATTGCTCAATCCATCAATCTTACGAATGCGTTCTTCAGAAGTTTGTGGTGTTACCAGGAAGATGTTGCTCAAGCCGTACTTTTCGAAAGTAGTTTGATAAAGCTCTTCGTACTCGTACATCGGCAAATCTGGAATAATACAACCGTCCACTCCTACTTCCTTACATTTTTTGCAAAACTCTTCTACACCGAATTGCAGCACCACGTTCACATAGCCCATCAATAAAATTGGTATACTTACCTTTTGACGCAAATCTTTCAATTGTTCAAATAAAATCGGCAGGGTCATGCCATTATCCAAAGCTTCCTTACTGCTGGCCTGTATCACTGGTCCATCAGCTACTGGGTCTGAATAAGGAAAACCTATTTCAAGAAAATCAGCTCCCGATTGTTCTAGAGTTTCTGCAATCTTTAAAGTATGATCGATGCTTGGATATCCCGCTGTATAATATATAGAAAGTAAGCCCTTCTGTTGTTTTTCGAATAATTGTTGAAGTCTGTTCATGACATTTCTTTGCCGTCATTGCGAGGCACGAAGCAATCTTAAAGCGATAGAGATTGCTTCGTGCCTCGCAATGACGATATTGCTTTATAAATTAAAATATTTCATATATGTTTCCATGTCCTTGTCTCCCCTGCCCGAAAGACAAACTACCACATTCTCTCCACCTTTAAATTCCATTTTTTCAAGATAAGCCAAAGCATGTGCGCTTTCAATTGCCGGAATAATTCCTTCATATTGTGTTAAAAGCAAACCTGCTTGCAAAGCTTCGTCATCTGTGATAGAAGCGTACAATCCTCTGCCAGTTTTAAATAAATGGGCATGTTGAGGGCCAATACCAGGATAATCCAATCCAGCAGAAACTGAATGCGGCTCTACCACCTGTCCATCTTCGGTCTGCATTAAAATACTTCTGCTCCCGTGTAAAACACCTTCTTTACCTAAAGTTGTAGTTGCCGCCGAAAACCCACTATCTACACCTTTCCCTGCAGCTTCTACAGCAATCAGTTTCACACTTTCATCATCAATAAAATGATAAAACATCCCCATGGCATTACTGCCACCACCTACACAGGCTAGCACATAATCTGCTAATTCGCTACCTGTTTGTTCTTTCAGTTGCTTTTTTGTTTCAAACGAAATAATAGACTGAAATTGAGCCACCATATCTGGATAAGGATGTGGACCAACCACAGAACCGATGATATAATGTGTATCTACAGGATTGCTAATCCAATCTCTCATGGCTTCATTAGTCGCATCTTTCAAAGTTTTACTACCTGAAGTTGCGGGAACCACTTTAGCACCCAACATTTTCATTCGGGCTACATTCGGCGCTTGGCGTTTGATATCCACCTCGCCCATGTAAACCACACACTCCAAACCACGCAAAGCACAAACCGTAGCTGTAGCCACACCATGTTGCCCAGCACCAGTTTCAGCGATGATACGTTTTTTGCCCAATTTTTCTGCCAATAAAATCTGACCAATAGTATTGTTGATTTTATGCGCTCCAGTATGGTTTAAATCTTCTCTTTTTAAGAAAATATTTGCACCGTACTTTTCCGACAATCTTTTAGCCAAATACAATGGCGAAGGTCTTCCAACATAATCCTTTAATAAAGCTTTAAACTCTTGCTGGAATTGTTCATCATCAATTACCGATTGATATTTTTGGCGCAGTTCTTCTACGTTTGGGTACAGCATTTCGGGAATGTAAGCACCACCAAAATCACCATAATAACCTCTTTCGTCTACAAAATAATTCATGTTTATTTTATTTCTATTTCCCGTTGGCTTAAGCCGATGGGAATAAATTCAATTCTTTAGAAAACTCTTTCAATTTATCTACATCTTTTAGGCCTGGCTCTAGCTCAAATTTACTATTGATATCGACGGCATATAATCGTTCGTCTTTTATCTCTTTAAGTTGCTCGGTATGACCTAAGTCTATTCCTCCGCTTAAAAAATAAGGTTTGCTTAAGTGATAATTGTTAAGCAATGTCCAGTCAAAAACTTTACCCGAACCACCATGTCCAGGTGTCTGCGTATCGAATAAAAAATAGTCTATCACAGGTTCATAAGCTTCCAAAACAGTAAAATCAAAATCAGGATGAATACCGAACGCTTTAATTACTTCTACCCCTGTTTGTCTAACTTCCTCACAAAAACCAACACTCTCCTTTCCATGTAATTGCACTGCTTTCAAATGATGTTTTGAAATCGTAGCTTTTACATTTTCTATCGTTTCATCAACAAAAACCCCAACCGTTTTAATCTCTTGCGGCACATATTTAATCAATTCTGCAGAAACTTCGCTGATGTATCTTGGCGATTTATCATAGAAGATAAATCCCAAATAATCGGGACGTAATTCTGCAACAGCAGCAATATTGGCTGCATGTTTCATTCCGCAAACTTTGATTTTTGGTTTCATTATCTAATCTATTCTTGCCTCGCAATGACGAGTTAGGCATTAACTAATTCCCTAAAGCTCCCCAATGCCTTTTTACTTAACAACGATTCTTCTGCTTCATAATAACAATCTGCAAAAGCTTTATCTTGCTTAATCGTTTGAATTGCCAAAGCTGCATTACATAACACTACGTTAGTTTGTGCATCAGTAGCATTGCCATTTAACACATCTACAAATATTTTCGCTGAAGACTCGATGGTGTCGCCACCTTGAATTTGGCTTTCTTGCAATTCTTCAAAACCTAAGTCAGAAACTTTCAATAAAGCTTCTCCTTTTTTAGTGAAAGTCTTGAAATCACATGTAAGCGAAACTTCATCAAAACCATCTACTGCGTGAACAATACTATAGTTTTTATCTGTTTGTTGATATAAGTAAGCATAAATACGAGCCAATTCTAAACTAAACACACCTACCATTTGATTTTTAGGCTTCGCCGGATTACACATTGGACCTAACATATTGAAGAAAGTCTTCACTCCCAACTCCCTACGGATTGGCGCTACTGTTTTCATTGCGGGATTAAACAATGGTGCGTGGATAAAACAAATACCTGCTTTATCTAAACTACGTTTAAGTTCGCTTTCATTGTTAGTAAACGAATAACCCAAATATTCCATCACATTACTGGAACCACAGCCTGAGGATACGCCATAATTACCATGTTTGGCCACTTGGTATCCAGCGCCAGCTACTACAAAAGAAGCCAACGTTGAGATATTGAAGGTATCTTTTCCATCGCCTCCAGTACCACAAAGGTCAATCAGTTCGAAATCAGAGAAATCCAACTTTAGGCATAAATCCAACATCGCATCGCGAAAACCTTGAAGTTCCTCAACGGTGATATTTCGCATGCCATAAGCCGTAATAAAAGCTGCAATTTGCGAATGGTTAAACTCTCCCAAAGCAATAGAAGTCAATATTTTTTGCGCTTCAGCTCTGCTAAAAGTTTTATTTTCAAATAAATGGTTAAGTATTCGTTTCATGGTTGTATAACAAAAAAGGTTGCCTTATCAGCAACCTTTCAAAATATTCTTATTAAAAAATAAACGTACAAAAGGTTACATCACGCTATTGCGTTATGCCACCACCAAGTTGTATTTACGTTTACTTGTCTCATTCTGTTAACAAATATGTGATTGTTTTTCCTTAAATGCAACACCGATGCTATTTTTTATGCAATCTTTTTTATAAAACCTTTCATAGTGAAAGAAAACGTTGTCCCCTTTCCTACTACACTTTCCACATTTAATTCGCCTTCATTGGCGATTACGAACTCTCTACAAATGATAAGCCCCAAGCTTGTTCCTTCTTCTGCCTTAGTACCTTTAGTCCCCGTTGCAGAAAGTTCAAACAGCTTTTCAATTCTCGCTTGACTAATACCCACGCCATTATCCTTCACTTCAAACTTGATTTTATTTTTCCCAAAAGCTTCTGCTTTTAACTTTACTTCACCGTTTTCTTTTGTAAATTTTATGGCATTGGCAGTTAAATTTCTAATTACAAAATCAAAATGGTCAGCATCGGCGTAAAGGTTAATATCTTCTGGAATATCAACATCTATAGCAATGTTCTTTTGCTCAGCTGCCTCCTGTAACAAGGCCAAATTTCTAATAATGTTCGGCATAGGATTAAACTCTGAAGTATTTAATCGCACCCCTTTGATTTGCATCTGTCCCCATTTCAGCAGCTTATCCAAAATTTCTAAACTACTATCGCAGTGCAACATTAACTTATTCACAAGCTCGTGCTGGGTACGTTCATCCAACTCCTTGTCATTTATCAAGCCCAAAATACTGATAGTAGATACCAGCGGAGAACGAATATCATGAGCGATGATGGAGAAAAACTTATCCTTAATATCGTTGCTTTCTTCTAATTCGAGATTTGCCTTTCTTAATAATTTATTGAGATGTTTAGAACGAAAATAGTAAACCAGCGTAATAATGAGCACTAAAAAAGTACCCACAGCAACAAATAAAATGATGTAAGAAACAATCTGTTGCTCTTTACTCTCTACCGTTAGCTCATTAAGCTGAGCCTTTGATTTTTCCAATTCATAAGCACTTTCTAGACTAGCAACCTGCTTAGCCATATCTTTATAAAAAAACTGTTCAGCTATTTCGTTACGCCTTTCGCTAAAAGAAAGCGCTTTTGCCAAATTTCCTTTAGACTTATAAAGATCCCCAATTTTATCTAAAGCAACAATTTGTTGGCGATACATTTTATGCTTTTCGGCAATTTTCAGGGCTTCAGAAAGATAAAATAGCGCAGTATCTGGTTTATCCTTTACATAAACTTGTGAAAGCTCCACCAATGTAAATTGTTCACGAAGTACGTTATTTATTTCCCTAGTAAAATTTAGCGCTTCTTTAAATATATGAATGGCCTGCGCTTGCTTCCCACTTTTAAAATAAGCCGTACCTAATTGCAGCAACAAACTTATCCTTAAGCCATTATACTCAACCTTATTACTTTTAGACAATCCTTTCTTAATATAGCTAATAGCTTTTTCATACTCTCCCTTTTGTGTATACACATAACCGAAATTGATGTACATATTTAGGGACAAATTGGATAATGGAATTTGCTTGTCTATTTCTTCGGCAATACGAAGATTACTAAGGGCATTTTCGTACTCTCCCAAATTATAATAGGCTTCGGCAAACACTACACGCCCCTCAAGCATACCTAATTTATGCTTATTTTTCTCACTAATACTCAACGCATCCATGAAATAAGCAAGTGCCTTATCATAGTTACCTTTACGCTTCTCTACCACTCCTAACCTCACAATGGTAGCAGCCAAACCTACGTCATCTCCCTGCTCGCGATAAATTGCCTCTGCTTGCAAATACTTTTCTCTCGATTCCCTATATCTCGTCGCATTATCCTCAATCATCCCATATTGGTTTAGCAAAGCTGCTTTACCCAATTCATCTCCCTCTTCTTCTACTCGTTTCAAGCCCTGCTTCACATAAAACAAGGCCGAATCTGGATTGAGGTATCGATAGTATTTAATGATATTGATGTAATCCTTGCTATTGTTCAACGTTTTTGGTGGTTGTTGAGCAAAAATTTGAGGCAAGAACAACTGATTTAGGAACAAAACTCCAAGCAAAACAAAAATGGACGTCTTGTACTTCTTTATCTTCATTATTTTATCAACGGATTCTTTTCCTTCGTAAAGAGTTCAAATACCTTTTTATCAGCAAATGCTGGAAATAATTTATTTACCCAGACAGCCAATTTACCTTGACGGGTCATTATTAGCGTTCTTTTTCGCTGCTCAATTCCGTCGCAGATACGTTGTGCCACTTCTTCGGCACTCATCATCTTACCCTCTTCCATACTGGTCTCTCCGTGTGCGTTACCGTCTTGAGACAATGCTGCAACTCGGATGTTTGATGTGGTAAAACCTGGGCAAGCCACCATTACATGAACGCCAGTTCTGAGCAGTTCCGTACGTAGACACTCCATAAATCCATTCATTGCAAATTTAGAAGACGAATAGCCTGTACGCCCCGGCAAACCTCGATAGCCCGCAATAGAAGAAACAGCGACTACACTTCCATTAGTTTTTAAAATTTCTGGCAAAGCATATTTAGTGCAATACACGGTTCCCCAAAAATTTACATCCATCAGGTTTTTAAGCACAGATAAGTCTACATCCTTAAATAAGGCACGCATAGACAAACCAGCATTATTAATCAGAATATCTATTTTACCGAAAGTAAGCGTAGCTTGATCAACCAACACTTTACAATCTTCCTCTTTAGTTACATCAGCTTGGATGGCCAAGGCCTTCACTTTATATTTTTGCTGCAACTCTGCAGTAATTTCGCATAACGTTACATACTGACGAGCACCCAATACCAAATTAGCTCCACGTTTAGCCATTTCTTCCGCCAATGCCTTACCAATACCAGAAGATGCGCCTGTAATTACAACAACTTTATCTTTCAAACTCATAATTTACTTCATTAAGGTATTTTCATAAGGCACTCGGGTAATAATAGACCTACCTAAAGTCACTTCGTCGGCATATTCCAGTTCTCCGCCAAAGGCAATTCCCCTAGCAATAGTGGTAATAGGAATGTTGAAATCTTTCAGTTTTTTGTGGAGATAGAATAAGGTCGTATCACCTTCCATATTAGCACTCAAAGCTAATATAATTTCCTTAACCTCACCTGCTTTTGCTCGCTCTACCAGCGTTTCAATATTTAAATCTGATGGTCCAACACCATCCATTGGAGAAATTAAGCCACCCAAAACGTGATAAACTCCAAAATATTGATTGGTATTTTCAATGGCCATTACATCGCGGGTATCTTCTACCACACAGATCACATCTTTTTCCCTTTTAATCGCTGCACAAATGCTGCAAGTATCAAAATCAGAAATATTATGGCAAACCACGCAATTTTTGATTTCGCTTTTTAGTTTAATCAAGGTGTTTCCAAATTGCGCTACTTCGATCTGGTCTTTGTTCAAAAGATGCAATACTAAGCGTAAGGCCGTCTTCTTACCAATTCCAGGTAACTTACCAAACTCATTCACCGCATCCTCTAGCAGCTTGGAAGAAAAATTCATGGTACAAATTTATTAGTTATTTATCACAGATGTACAGATTATTTGCTGTCTTTAACATATTAATTACAAATTAAATGCTAGATCTATATCGCTTTATCTAGAAGCAGAAACTCAACTCCATTTATTTTTATTAACTTTTGCTGTTTTTAAAAACCAAGTTGCAAGTTTTAGCAAGTTTTTGCTACTTTTAGCAACTAATCAAATTATATATGAGTTCTACATTACTATTATGCTTTTTAGTAGGCTATTTTGGCCTTCTAATCACCATCGCATTTGCGACCTCAAAAAATTCATCAGACAATTCTACATTTTTCTTGGCCAACAAGAACTCTAAATGGTATTTAGTTGCCTTTGGTATGATTGGCACCGCCTTATCTGGTGTTACTTTTATATCGGTTCCAGGTGAAGTTGGTGCTCCTGGCGGTAACCAATTCCAGTATTTCCAGTTTGTACTAGGTAATGCAGTTGGCTTTATCATTATTGCAACGGTACTGCTACCTCTTTATTATAGAATGAACCTAACTTCAATATACAGCTATATTGAACAGCGATTAGGCCATTATAGCTATAAAACTGCGGCATTTATCTTCTTAATTAGCAGAACCTTAGGCTCGGCAACTCGATTATATTTGGTAGTAATTGTATTGCAACGTTTTATTTTCGATAGTTACAACATCCCATTTTGGGTAACTGTATTAATTTCATTAGGCTTAATTTGGTCATACACCTTTAAAGGAGGTTTAAAAACCATCATTATCACAGATACGCTTCAAACGTTCTTCTTAGTGCTTTCTGTGTTTTTAACCATTTATTTCATTTGCGATAGTTTAAGTTTAAGTATTCCCGAGGCATTTGAAACCATTAAAAGCAGTAGCTATTCTAAAGTATTCTTTTTTGAGGATTTCCTGTCTAGTAAGTTTTACTTCAGTAAGCAATTTATTGGCGGTATTTTCGTAACCATCGCCATGACTGGGCTTGACCAAGATTTGATGCAAAAAAACCTGAGCATGAAAACCATTGGTGAAGCACAAAAGAACATGTTTACCTTCACAGGGATATTTGTAGTTCTAAATATTTTCTTCTTAAGCGTAGGTGCTTTGTTGTACATTTTCGCTACAAAAAATGGCATACAAATTCCTTTAGACCACGTTACGGGCAATCCTCGAACCGACCTTTTATTCCCAGAAATCGCGTTAAATCATTTAACCACCATTCCGGCAATTGTATTTATGTTGGGTTTAACCGCGGCAACTTTTGCTACTACAGATAGCGCTTTAACTGCTTTAACTACTTCTTTCTGTGTGGATTTCTTAGGTATGGGCAAAAAAGAAAATGCCAATAAACCAGACGCCGTTAAGAAAAGACACCTAGTTCACGTTGCTTTTTCGCTAATCATGTTCTTCGTAATCTTGGTGATCAATGCACTGAATAGTTCATCGGTAGTGAGTTTAATTTTCTTAATCGCATCCTACACTTATGGTCCATTATTAGGACTTTACTCGTTCGGTTTATTTGTAAAATCTCGTGGCTTACATGATAAACTTGTTCCTATTGTTTGCATCGTATCTCCTATTATATGTTATTTCTTTGCTAGTAATTCAAAAGAGCTTTTAGGAGGATATGTTTTTAGCGTAGAACTGATTTTAATAAACGGATTCATTACATTTATGGGATTATTGCTGATTTCGAAAAAAACGGACCAGCAAACTAGATTTTAATCCTAATATTTAGTCTATGAACAGTGAAGAGAAGATAAGAAGTGCCTTTGCCAACAAGGATTGGCAAGAAATTAAAGTAACCGATAGCTGGCAGATTTTTAAAATCATGGCCGAATTTGTGGATGGGTTTGAGAAATTATCGAAAATCGGTCCTTGTGTGAGTATTTTTGGTTCTGCTAGAACTGCGGAAACCAATCCTTATTATCAATTGGCGGTACAGTGCGGACAATTATTAACCGAACGTGGGTATGGCGTAATTACAGGCGGTGGCCCAGGTATTATGGAAGCTGGTAACAAAGGGGCTCACCTAAATGGTGGTAAATCCGTTGGTTTAAATATTGATTTGCCTTTTGAGCAGTTTCACAATAAGTATATTGAACCTAGTCGTTTGTTAACCTTCGATTATTTCTTTATACGCAAGGTAATGTTCATGAAGTATTCGCAAGGTTTTATTGTATTGCCTGGCGGTATGGGAACCATGGATGAGTTATTTGAAGCTTTAACGTTAATCCAAACTGGCAAAATTGCCCGTTTCCCGATTGTATTGGTAGGCTCCGATTATTGGGGCGGATTAGTAGACTGGATCAAAAACACGATGCTGGAGAAAGAACACAATATCCACGCAGAAGATTTGAATTTATTTAGATTGGTAGATACCGCAGAAGAAGCTGCCGAACACATCTTTAGGTTCTACGACAAATATGTATTGAAACCGAATTTCTAAGCAAATTAACTTTTATAAGAGGGAGTGTAAGTTTATTCTTGCACTCCTTTTTGTTTTTTAAGGATTATTGCAGCGTCCTTGAGAATCAAACCTGATTGAAGTGGATCCCGATTTCATGGGGATTAACGAAAAGCGGGACCTGCGAATCATAGCAGCAATGGTTTTGCTTTTCTAAAAATTTGATTACATACATCACAAAACCAAACAACCTTAAACATACTACGTTCTGTAATATCAAAGTCAAGTAAGGGTAATCGTTTTTTTTTTAATGTAACGTACGAGACTTTGATTCATCTAAACAGAAAAGCCTACATCATGAAAAAGGTAGTGACATGGACAAAAGGAATATTTGATAGTTCGTACATGATATTTTGTAACGGAGAGGTTTGTGGCAACCTTATTTTCGAGACCTGGAACAACCATGCTTTCGGAATCATGTCGCAAAAGAACTACCATTTCAGGAGCAAAGGGTTTTCTAATATCACTACTACAATTTACGGCGACAATAATGAAGAATTAGGTCTGATTACTTTTCACCTTTGGCAATTTAGAGCAATTATCACTTTAAAAAATCAAATTCCGTTTACTTGGAACTACAGCAATAGCTGGTTAAGCAGCTGGAATTTAAGCAACCATCAAGACACGCAAATGCATTTTAGAGCATCGTCTGGTTCGGGTGTAATTACAGGAGAAAATTTAGATAACGAATTAGCTTTGATAGCTGGCCTTTATATCAAAGAATTCTTTTCTCGTATCCTCGTGGCATTTATAGCTTTTGTTGCTATAATGGTTGCAGTAAGAGGCATTTAAATATGGGTAACACCGCCACTTACTACCAATTTCATCGCATCGGCGGCACTCATATTAAGCGGTTTAATTTTATCTTTCTTTACGATATAGATTTGTCCTGCGAAAGAATACGAAAAAGGAAAGTAAACAATGGCTTCGTCCATCATACCTAGTTTGCTCAAATCATTTTGCGTTAAAAAACCTATACGTTTCATCTCACCCTCGGTTTCTACTATAACAGGATGGTTAAACTTCTTTTCATCGCCAACAAAGGCTTCTGTAAGATCTTTAATTGAAGTATAAATAAAATTGAAAAGTGGCAATTTATTTAACCAGCGCCTAAACCAGCTATACATTGGTTCGGTAACGAAATAGGTAACGAAAATACCTGCCGCAAGGATAATGGCTAAAACCAATACCAAACCTAAACCTGGAATGTTACGACTTTCACCGGTATTTGGGTCTACACCTAGAATATTATTGATGTTTAACCAGCTATCTACCGTACTCACCGCCCAAACTACAATGAAAATACTAAGGGCAATGGGCATTACAATCAATAGACCCTTAATCAAGTAATTTAACAAAGCTTTTCCAATCCTATTCATGGCACAAAATTAATCTTTTTTAGTTTATTGGTTGTTGGTTTGTTAGTTGTTTAGTTTTTAAGCATACGCCATCCAAATATCCAACAAACCAAACAGCTAAACAGCTACGCTATTCATAATAATAAACTCGCTTTACCCTTTGCGATACGTTGGTTAAAATCTCGTAAGGAATAGTATGGATTTCCTTCGCCAAATCAACGATGCTATGCTCTTCGTTGAAAACAATCACTTCATCTCCTACTTCCACATCTAAGCCAGTAACATCAAGCATACACATATCCATACAAATAGACCCTACTGTTGCAGCAAATTTCCCATACACCAGCATTTTACCAACACCGTTGCCGAAAGCACGGCTGTAGCCATCGGCATAACCTATTTTTACGGTAGCAATTTGTCCACCATCAGGCAAGCTCCCCCTTCTTCCGTAACCAACAGTTTCATTAGGCTTTAATTGTTTAATCTGCGTAACTGTAGTTTTTAAAGCAGCTACTGTTTGTAATTCTCCTTTAGCTAAAGCGCCATCAAAACCGTACAAGCCAATACCTACTCTTACCATATCAAATTGATAGTTTGGCCAACGGCTAACGCCCGAAGTATTTAGCACATGCCTTATAGGTCTATAATCGAGAGATGCTGCTAATGCTTCGTACATTTGTTCATATTTACTTACCTGCAATTTGGTAAACTCATCATGCTGTTCATCATCTGTAGCTACCAAATGCGTAAAAACAGAGCTTACTTTAAGCTTTTGACTTTGCGCTAACAACGAAACCATTTCTTCAATCTGTTGAGGCTCGAAGCCCAAACGATGCATCCCTGTATCTAGTTTAATATGAACTGGAAAATGAGTTACTTCCTCTGGCAAAAAATGAAGAAAGCTTTGCAGCACTTCCAAACTGTAAATTTCAGGCTCTAATTTATACCTAGACATTGCATCAAATGCCGACGGCTCTGGGCTCATCACCATAATTGGCAGGTTAATCCCCGCTTTACGCAGAGCGATGCCCTCATCTACATAAGCTACCGCCAAATAATCCACTTTGTGGTATTGCAGTAAATTAGCGATTTCGAAACTACCACTACCATAAGAAAAAGCCTTTACCATGGCCATGGTTTTTACTCCTTTGGACAGCTTCGATTTATAAAATTGAAGATTGGACAACAGTGCATTTAAATTAACTTCAAGTACGGTATCATGTACTTTTTGAGCTAATCGCTTAACCACCTGCTCGAAACCAAATTTACGAGCGCCCTTCACTAAAATAGTTTCATTATGAAAACTTTGCTGGCCAACATGCGATAAGAAATCAGCGGTATCGCTAAAAAAGCTTTTTTCTATTTCGAACAAATGTTGATGAGCTGTAATTTGCTCCCCTATTCCAATTAAACGATTGATTTTTTTCTGTTTCAGCAAAAGCGCAATCTCTTGATATAGCTCATCTGCAGATTTTCCTGTTTCGTGCAAATCAGATAGAATTAGCGTACGTTTTGGATGTTGGTTCTGCTGATTCAGGAAATCTAGGGCAATGCTTAGCGAAGAAATATCCGCACTGTAACTATCATCAATTAACGAACAATGATCAATGCCGTTAATCAATTGTAGGCGCATTCCTACTTTTACTAATTTTGATAATCGGAAAGCAGCTTCTTCTGCTTCGTAACCCATTGCCAACAAGGTTGCCCAGCAAATTACCGTATTTTCGATAGCTGCAGCGTCCGTAAAAGGTATGATAACTTTAATTTGTTTATCAGCGTATTTTGCTTTTAAAACGGTATTTGCTCCTTCACCTAAAACTTCTAGCACCTGCAAATCTGCCGATTGACTAAAGCTCCAAGTGAACTTACGCTTACCTAGCAATACTACTTCTGCAATAATATGTTCTGGCGAATAAATGAATGTTTCTACGCCTTCAAAAAGTTCGAGCTTCTCTTTTAGCTTTTCTACTTTATCCGTAAAACCTTCATCGTGGGCCTCGCGAATATTGGTTAATATGCCAATGCTTGGTTGAATGATTGCCGCCAATTGTTTCATCTCGCCCGCCGTAGAAATACCGGCTTCAAAAATTCCTAAATTATGGCTATTGTTGATTTGCCAAACCGAAAGCGGTACACCTAACTGAGAATTATAGCTTTTAGGGCTACGTACTACATTATAATCTGCCGACAATAATTGATACAACCACTCTTTTACGATAGTTTTACCATTACTGCCAGTAACTCCTATAACTTCTAATTGATGAGTTGAGCGATGATAAGCGGCCAATCTTTGTAATGCCAAAAGCACATCATCTACCTTAATCCAATTGCTTTCTGGATACGCTGATTGGTCTACATCTTCAGAAACAACAAAGCTACGAATACCATTTTGGTAGGCACTAGCGATAAATTGATGTCCGTCTCGCTGGGCTTTGATGCAAAAAAACAAAGCATTTGGCGCATTAACCAACGTGCGGCTATCAATAACCAAGTTTTTTATCATTACCTCTTTATCGAACAAAAAATCTTGCCCTTTCACAATTCCAGCAATTTGTTCAATGGTATAAGTATCCTCGTTCGACATGGCAATAACAGGTTAATGAGTTTTTTTTACGAATTTCAGCAAATATTTATGAACCGTCCATGATTAAATGATAATTAGTTAAAAAATGAAATTATTGTTTAATCATGATAAGGAACATCTGGCAAATAAAAACATAAATACCAACAGATGAAAACCGAGCAAGAAAGGAAATACAATTACGATAAAAAGACCGCTTTGCAAAAAGCTGCAAATTGGTGTGCTTATCAGGAAAGGTCGCAGCAGGAAGTGCGGGATAAATTGTATGAGTGGCAAATGAAGCCATTAGAAGTAGAGGAAATTATTTCGACACTCATCTCGGAAAACTTCTTAAACGAAGAACGATTCGCTTTCTCCTATGTTTCTGGTAAGTTCAACATCAAGAAGTGGGGAAAAATTAAAATAAAACAGGGACTAAAATTAAAAAGAGTACCTGAGCCTATCATCAAAAAAGCTTTAAATAGTATTGATGGAGATAAATACTTAGAAACTCTGAGCAGTTTGTTGGAAAAAAAGCAGAAAATAGAAAAAGAAAAGAACGCAATTAAACGCCAATTTAAGTTAGTGAACTACCTTTATAGTAAGGGTTACGAAAAGGATTTAATCTTTACTTTGCTAAAATCGTTATGATTTTTATATTGTAAAATAAGAGGAAAAGACTTGCCCGCATTATTGTTTTCGCCAAAACGAAAATATATAAATATGAAAAACAATAAGTTAGCCTTAAAGGTTAATTTTTTATTAAATATTTCTTGGCAGAAACATAAATCTGCGTATATTTGCATCACCAAAACGAAACGGCACCTTAAAAATGTCAATAGTTTTGAAATATCGGATGATATTAACAATGCGAAAGTAGCTCAGTTGGTAGAGCACGACCTTGCCAAGGTCGGGGTCGCGAGTTCGAATCTCGTCTTTCGCTCTAAATGCCTTCCTACCAGGGGGTGTTTATTAAAAGCGTTAAGCTTTGCTGAAGTGGTGGAACTGGTAGACACGCAGGACTTAAAATCCTGTGCCCTCAACAGGCGTGCGGGTTCGATTCCCGCCTTCAGTACAAACCTTCTTTTTCACTAAAGGAGGTTTTTTTTCAAGATATGGTGACGTTTACTTGAATTAAGATTACAAAATCACTAAAAACATCGGACGATGTTAACCATGCGAAAGTAGCTCAGTTGGTAGAGCACGACCTTGCCAAGGTCGGGGTCGCGAGTTCGAATCTCGTCTTTCGCTCTAAATGCCTTCCTATCGGGAGGCATTTTTTTTTTGTATTACATAGAATCATCCCCAATAATCGGTTTGCCATCAACAAACGGAATTTTTAGCTACATCCCATATCCTTCATCAGAGAGAAGCGGAAGGCTTTACGTTGGCCATACCGAAGATATTATTACCAGACTGAACAGACATACCAAGGAGCTGTGGATTCTATAAGGAACCTTGGGAAATTGCTTAGTTTGAAAAATTCCAGTCAAAAATCGAAGCTAATAAACGTGAATTGGAAATCAAATCTATAAAAAGCAGAAAGGATATAGAAGCACCGATTTCTGACAGCTAACATTGTAGAAACATCCCAAACTAATGTCGAGATACCCTCTCCAAGCGTAATGGTTCGATTCCGCCTTCATTACAAACGAGATTCACTCCCAAATAGAAAAAGGGTTGCTCTTAAAAGAGCAACCCTTTTTCATGAAAGCTGACTATTTGTGAGAATAAGTAGGCCAGCACTACAGCGTTTATTTATGGTCTCGTTTTCGAAAGGCTAATTCAAAATTTTATCTTTTATAACGTTCCGTCTTAATCCAGTCAATAAAGTCATCAATCCACTGTACCTTAGCGGTTTTATTATTGACACCATATCCATGAGGCCCTTTTTCATAGAGAAATAATTCTACAGGCACATTATGCTGCTTTAATGCCGCAGCAAAATACAGGCTATTCTTAACATCAACTCCTCTATCAACCATGCTAGAACTAAGATAGGTTGGTGGTGTTTTATCTGTAACCTGCAATTCATTGGAATATTCGAAAATCGCTTCTTTCGTAATTTCAGGTCCAATCAAATTATTTCTGGAGATTTTATGCCCCAAAGAATCTGCAAAACTGACAACCGCATAAATTAGCGCCATAAAGTCTGGGCGTAGCGATGTATTCTTTGGATTGCTCAGTGCCGTTTTCTCAAAGTGGGTACCTACAGTAGATACTAAATGTCCACCTGCAGAAAAGCCCATTATTCCCAGTCGAGACGGATCTATCTTATATTTCTTTGCATTTTCTCTTATATATTGAATAGCTCGTTGCGCATCTGTTAATGGAACGATCTCCTTGCGTTCCATCAATGCCGCTTTAGGTACGCGATAATCTAATAGAAATGCAGTAATACCTGCTTCGTTTAGTTTCTTGCAAGCTGGAATACCTTCTACATTATTGGCCCTACCACCGTAAGAGCCACCAGAACATACGATAATTGCTGTACCTTTGGCGAGATTGCGTTTTGGCCTAAATACGGTTAACTTCGGTATTTCTGCACCAGCTTTTGCAAAGGGCACTTGTCCTTCCGGATATAATGGTATCACCTCTTGGGCTTTTACACTTATAGATAGAAAGAAAATTGACATTATTAGATATGGTAACTTATTCATCGAATATTTATTTTAAGGTTGATAAATTGCTGTTTTCTCGGATTTTTTTAATAGAAAATGGATAATTAGCCAAGCACACAGATAAGTCAATCCGCAGATTAAAAAAATAACATTGTATCCAGCGGTAATGGATCCAGCTTTTTTATAGGTGTCTAACAAAAACCCAATCAACATAGGGAAAAGTATACCGCCAAATGCGCCAGCTGTTCCACCTATGCCAACAACCGTACTCACCGAGCTTTTTGGAAACATATCAGATGCCAGTGTGAACATATTGGTTGCCCAAGCTTGATGCACTGCCACAACAGCACTCATTAAAGCAACGGCCAACCAAACATTAGATAGAAATTGGCAAAAAACAATGCTGATCTGAAATAGTGCAAAAACTAGTAATGCGAATTTCCTTGCTTTTATCGTATCCCAACCCCTTTTAATTAAGGACGAAGAAAAATAGCCTCCACCTATGCTGCCAATAGTTGTTGCTAAATAAATTAACATCAACTCTGGACTTGGTTTTGTTAAATCAAGTTTAAAAGTAGACGAAAAATAAGAAGGCAACCAGAACAAAAAGAACCAATAAATGGGATCTATAAGAAGTTTCCCAGTAATGAAAGCCCATGTTTGTGGTAGCCTCATTAATACTCGCCAAGGTAAAACCTTTGTTTGTGCGCCTTCTTCGCTTTCATTTTCCTGACCATTCTTTATCAACTCTAATTCATCTTCATGCAATCTCTTCTGTCTGCTCGGGATTTCATAAAATCTTAGCCAAAAAAACAACCACACCATACCGAGCGCACCGGTTATCCAGAAAACTTCTTTCCAGCCGTAAATAGTTAAAATATAGGGAACAATAAACAGTGCCATCACTACACCAATACTTGTTCCTGCATTAAAAATTCCAGTCGCTATTCCTCGTTCCTTTTTTGGAAACCACTCAGCAATAGCTTTTACTCCAGCTGGAAAATTACCTGCTTCTCCTAAACCTAAACCTATACGAGCAGCAGCAAAGCCAACAACGGAGCTAGAAAGTGCATGTAGCATACCCGCGGCACTCCACACAAAAACGCTGATTGAATAGCCTATTTTTGTCCCAACTCGGTCTATCAATCTGCCAAAAAACATTAAACCAATTGCATAGGCCGCAGTAAAGGCCATAACAATGTGTGCAAAATCGGTTTCAGACCAATTAAACTCTGCTTCCAAAGTAGGTTTTAATAGCCCGATGAGCTGGCGATCCAAATAATTTATAGTCGTTGCGAAAAATATCAGAACTAATACAATCCAGCGATATCCTTTTATTTTTTTAATTCCCATTTTTATTTTTTTCAAAATAATTTTTAACTAATTGCTGATATCTACAAAAAACTTCAAATAATTCCGCCCATTTTTTTTCTTTGATATACGCTTTATTGAAAAGTGTACTGCCAATTCCAAATCCACTTATACCAGCTTCAAGAAAAGCAACCAAATTATCTAAAGAAATACCACCTGTGGCAACTAGCTTAATATTTGGAAAAGGACCCTTTAAATCTTTAAAATGATTTGGCCCAAGGCTTGTAGCTGGAAATACCTTGATGCGACTAGCACCAAGTTTCCAAGCATTATAAATTTCAGTTGCAGTATATGCACCAGGAAAAATTGGGATTTTTCGTTTTACACATTCTTTTATCACGTCTTCGTTAATAATAGGCGTAACGATAAACTGCGCACCAGCACTCAGTGCTAATTCCAATTCATGCATATCGCAAACTGTGCCAGCCCCTATATTAAGCTTACCTGCGTATTTTTCAACTGCAAACCTAATACTGTCTTCTGCAGCTGGGCTATTCATCGTAATTTCCAAAGTGGTTAGCCCAGAAGCAAGATAGTGAGGAAGTATATGAGATATGTCTTCTAATGATATATTACGAAGAATGCCGATGATAGGCATTTCTTGAAAAATTTGCTCGTTGAATCTATTTGTGCTCATGATTTTCTACTTTTTGCAAATAATAGTCAGCAATTTTAGATTGCCCTCTAATTGTCGCATTTTTAACTGTTTCTGGATCTACAAAAGTGGTAACACTATGTAGCCCTAAATGCATCATTGCCCGTTTGTAATAATCAAAAAGATTTTGTTCGCTACATAACACAAGCCTACTAAAGTCTTTCGTAATTAAGCTTCTTAACTCATACCCAATTAGCAATCCGCTAAGAAAGATATAGTTTTGCTGCTTGGTAAATTTCTTAAGAAGATGGTTTGTGCGAATTCTAAACAGAGACTGCAACAAACCAATTGTATCGGCGCAATCTATTCCTTCATCAAATACAAGCCAATCATCTTCATTTACAATATTTTTTACTTGTTGCACCGCTTCTTTTAATAACCCATTATTACAAAGTATGCTAAATAATTCGCCAGTAATATAGGTTTCTATTTTTGTTGCGAAATTTCCGTTAACGTAGAGGTGTTTGGCATGTGTACCAGGAAAAATAAAAATAGTATCTTTTTTATCTTTGAAAGGAGGATTTGAAGCCACAATACCGATAAGCTGTGTCTCCTCTCCTCTCATTACTTCATTTTCTCCTCTTACTCCAGATACCAATAAAACATCATAATTAAATGCCGATGTAGGTGATATACGGCGAGCTATTACATTTTCACCATGTATAGAAAAGGGCAATTCTGCATATGGAAGTTCGATGATACCAATGCTCGAAGAGCCCATACCAGATATCACTAATTCTGGAGAAGTACCATCCTTAACTATTTTTTCTACGATAGGGCTAATGTGGGGCTGCAAAAAAGCAAGGTAAAAATCAATTCGATCTTGCTCCGATTTTCCTTCCTCAATTTTGGACCATTCTTTATAAACTGTAGAAATTCCACTACTTGTAGCTATCTCATGTACTTCTTCAAAGTCATTATCCTTAATTATCCTTATTCTTAGTGATGTGGTTCCCCAATCACAGTAAATTCTATTAGTTATCACAGATTTAATATTTATGGAGTAATAGTTAGTGTAATCTCCTTTACAACTGTTTTTGTAGTTGTTATGGTGTTGTTAGAAGCTACAAAAACCACCCTATAGGTTCCAGGTTTTGTGTAGCTGTAATCGTAACTTTTCAACGTAACATCACGTAGCCCTTTAATTGGCACAGACAAATCTGGGCCAAGGTTTACCTCTGCCAAGTTTATGGCCTTACTAATTGCCCAGTGCTCACTTGTGGGATCATTATATGGGCTAAGCGGATCAAATGGAACAAATTTCGGTATAACCGCAGTTGGCACATACGATGGGCTTTGGGGGTTATAAATTGGATTTAGCGGGTCATATATTGGATTTAAAGGATCAAAAATACTTAAGCCGGCATGTAGATACTGGTTACCGTAAAGTGTGATTCTTGTTTGAGAGATAATTGGTCTAGCTGGTGCCGTTGTTTTATTTTCGTCAACTATTCTAAAACCCGCATCTAATTGATTTGCAATAGGCAAAGGAGCATCGTTAAATATCTTATTACTGCTTAGTAAAAATGATTGGATAAACCATTGACGAGCCAAACCATTAGTGGCCTGCGGCTTAGTAATATATTTAAAAGCAATATATAAAGGTTTATCAGGCTCAATGATATCTGAAAGATCTTTTTTTGGTGATGTTAGAAAGGTAGCATTTGTACCCAAAGGGAATCTACTTGTAATATCTGTCCAATTTGCCGATTTTACTTTTTCTAGAGAACTGTAATCGCCATCAAAATCTGTAGATGCTAGAACGCTAAGGTGCCCGGCTTGAGTGCCCACTTGGACACTGCTTGCAAATTCTAGACTAGCTCCTGCTCCATTGATATCAACAGCCCTATTATCTTTAAAACTATAGTCGTTTAAAAGCGCTCCAGAATAGAAGGAAATAAGTTCTGCTTTACCGCTTAAATCAAACCTAATTACTTCTCCTACTTTATAAGTAGAATTAGATGTAGTTACATCAAATTCTGGAGCTTCAACATTTATTAAATCTTTGTTGCAGGCGCTAATAAATAGCACGACAGCTAACAAAATATAGTGCTTTACTTTCATAATTTTTCTCTTTAATATTAGTTCCATCCAGGATTTTGCTTAATCAGCAGATTTGTTGTGGTTTCGTTATTAGGAATAGGGAAAAGCAAATCACGGCTACTTGCGTTAGAGAAACTCTTAATAAAGTATTGCCCAGGGCTTTCCGTTTCCAGCTTACTAGCCATATCCACGTTCATTTTTAAGAAATCTCCCCAACGTATCAAATCGCCTTTGCGTAAGCCTTCACAATTAAGTTCTCGCATTCGTTCTTCTTTAATAACGTTCATAAAATTGAGTTTTGAGGAAGTCTGTGTGGAGCTAAGCTCAGCATCAGTTTTACTATAAACTGTTACGGTGGCCCTAGCTCCTGTGCCACCGCCGCCGGTAATAACTACTGTAGGCACCGTCGAATAACTTCCTTCGTTAAAGAATTTAACCCCAGTTGCATCTCTATCTAAGGCGATACCAGTTACGGTTCTTGCAGAGGTAGAAATGGTGGCTTTAGCAGTTGCCGTTTCTGTACCTGTACCAACAAATGAAATTGTAGGCACGCTTGTGTAGCCAGTACCCGCAGCGGTAATGGTAATTGCTTTAATACCGGTAGACCATGCTCTTCTTCTTACCAAATTAACAGCCTCAATTGCCTCTGGTGTTGGCACGCCATGAATTTCATTTTCAGCTTCTGCATACATTAATAGCACATCGCTAAATCGCAGCATCGTCATATTTTGTGGAGTCTCCGTATTTGTTTTCGGAAGTAAGGTTTCATATTCTCTACGATACTTCGCAGGACGAAGTAAATTTTTCGCATTTTGGTTTGCTGGAAGTGCACTCATTGTCTTAGTACCGCTTACGCCAGTTGCAGAATAGGCAAAGTGAGCAATATTCCACCATTTACGATTATCGCCTGCCGTATAACTATCATAAAATGTAGAAGTGATACTTAACCTAGAATCCGTTCTGCCTGTTGCTGTATTTGCCGAAACTGGCCCAACAGACATACCAACCCAACCCGTTTCTCGAAATGCATCTGTTCGATTTCCTGTGAATTCAACCTCCCAAATACTTTCTTTTATATCGTACTTATCTTGCGCTAAATTGATAAATACCTGAGCATAATTAGGATTTAGCTCGTGGCCAGCTAAAGCATCATCCATTACTTTTTTTGCCCATTTGCTAGCTTCAACGTACCTGCTTTTATCGTTCAAAGGTTCTCCAGCCATGTGCAGGTTTACCCTTGCCAACATACCACGTGCTGCCGATTTACTAATTCCACCAGAATACCCCACTACTGTAATATCTGGCACCAATTGTTCTGCAGCTTCCATGTCTGCTATGATTTGCTGATAGACTTCCTTTAAAGTTGCTCTTGGAATATCTACATCTACAATTGATACGGTTGCTTTGGTTTTTAAAGGAACACCTCCATAGTTTTGAGCCAACGTAAAGTAGTAAAACCCTCTCAAAAAGAGCGCCTCACCTCTTATCGCATCTCGCTTTTGCTGACTAATATTTTGATTTTTGTCTACATTTTCCAACAGCACATTAGCTCTTTCTATTCCACGAAACATACGCTGCCATAGCTCTGTAATATACTGATCTGTTGGCGTATAAAAATAATTCCAAGGACCCGTAACTAGACGCACTGCCATGTTCATATAGCTTTCTTCGCCCTGCCAATTCATAGCCCATAGCCCATTTCTTCCGAAAAATTCAAGATCATGGTAAACTCCCGCTCTTGCATATTCTAATTGTGCTTCGGTTTGATAGTAATTATCTGGATTTAAAAAATCAGTAGGTTTTGTATCCAAGAATTTCTTGCATGAACTAATGGCCAATATGGCAAGCAGAAATAGTAAGTAATATCTTCTTTTCATTTCTTTAAGTTTTATTTAGAATGAAGCACTTAAGCCAAATAAAATTGATGGTGACTTAGGATATGATGAATAATCGTAGCCAGGAGTTAAAACATTATTTCGTGTAGACACTTCTGGATCCATACCAGAATAGTTAGTCCAAGTAATTAGATTTTGTGCCGCTGCAGTGATGGCCAGTTTGCTCATATAAAGCTTTTTAACTAGAGTAGTTGGGATGCTATAGCTCAACGCAAGTGTTTTAAAGCGTAGAAATGATCCATCTTCTACTACTCTTGAAGAGTGAAATCCGATAGGGCCTTGACCACCAGCCCTGTAATTAGCATTGGTTTGATTTTCTGGCGACCATCTATTCACATAACTTGCAAATTGATTTCTGTTTGGTCCTCCCGTTGCATTTCCTTCCGAAGTAAGACGATTTGCATTGTAGATATCGTTACCGTATGACCATTGAAAGAAAATATTTAGATCAAATCCTTTGTAGGAGAAGTTATTAGAAAAACCTCCAGTGTGAATAGGCTGACCGCGTCCGATAAAGGTAATATCTGCATCAGACATTGTACCATCACCATTTAAATCTCTGTATTTGATATCTCCAGGCTGAATCGTATTACGTAACGCTCCATTGGTTGGCACAGTCGCTTTAAGATTATAAACACCTGGTGCAGGATTATCGAAATCTTCATATTGATAATTCCCATCCCAGATATATCCAATCATCATTCCAGCTGGATAACCAATTTGAGCAAGATATAATGGACGATTAAACTGCACCACATACTGCGCATTAGTAGGTAATCCCTCTTGTCCGCGTGTTAGCTCTATAATTTTGTTTCTATTGAAACTGATGTTAAAATTAGTTTGCCAGTTAAAATTACGTTTCGAAATATTTGTGGTATTTAATGTAAACTCCAATCCATCATTTCTCAACTTTCCAATATTCTTTACCGCACTGCTATAACCTGTGGAAAGTGGTAGTAAAGCACTCAGCAATAAGTTTGAGGTAGAGCGGCGATACATGTCGAATTCAAAAGTTACTCTGTTTTTAAATAAGCCAAGTTCATATCCAAGATCTAAGGTGCTCACTTTCTCCCATGTTAAATCTGGATTACCCACGTTAGAAACAAAAACTGCATTTGTAGGCGTACCATTGTTAAACGAGTAGCCATCAATATTCTGATCTAATTGTTTGTATCTATCGAAATCACCTACCCTGTTATTTCCATTACTACCGTAGCTTAATCTAATTTTAGATGATGAAATTGCTGGAAATGCTTTTGAGAAAAATTTTTCTCTCTGCATATTCCAAGCAATTGCTGCCCCTGGAAAATATCCCCATGACTTTATGAATTTAGATGATCCATCGGCACGAAAGGTTAATGTTAGCATGTATTTAGAACGGTAGTTATAATCAAAACGCCCAGCGTAGGAAGCCATGGTGTTACGGCTTGTACGAGAAATAAAATTATAACCAATTCCTTGGTCAATACCATCAAGACCAAGTACCTCATTTGGCAGCAATCGGCCACCATAACCATTAACAGAGGTATTAAGTCCATTAATTGCAAAGAGTCCAAGTCCACTAAAATTATGCCCACTTTTTAAATTCTTCTTGTAATTCAGTGTATATTCATTTGAGTAGCTATTAGAAATGATATTGGTTATCGATCCATTTATGCCATTTAGATTTAAAGGTGTAGGAGCACCCTGCGAAGTTTTAGAGTTGTAAAAACGTTCTTGTATAGTGCTATTATTCCTAATTCCAGCTGCAACCTTAAAGTTCAAGCTTGGTATAATGGTGTAGGTCAAATAGCCATTTGCTTCTAACAAACCCAACTTATTCCTCTGATCTTGATTTTTCATATCCTGAAGCGGGTTAACCCTAAGATCATTAGCAGTAATTACATTGTCGTCTATTACATCTTCCAATAAATCATCACCTTCATCATAAGAAATTGGTCTATACATCCATGCTCTGGCTAAAACAAAAGCTGTTGGACTGTTTTGATCTATCGCACCTAAGTTTACCACCTGTCCAGATTGCACTGTGTTACTATAATTAGCTGTTATTCCTGCCTTAAATTTTTTACTAATGTTCTGATCAATGGTTACCCTACCAGAATATCTTTGGAATCCCGTATTAATTATTGCGCCTTTCTGATTAAAACCTGAGCCAGAAATTGAATATTTGGTTTGATCATTACCTCCTCTTAAAGAGATATCATGCATCTGCAATTGACCTGTACGTAAAATATAATCTTGAAAATTTAAGCCTTCAACGTTTCTGTAGTCTTCTAAAGTTTTTCCACCTGCAAAAAAGGCAGTAGTTGACGCTGTAGAAGGGCTAATTTCTTGCTGATACTTAACGTACTCATACGGCGACATCAATTCCATCGCCTTTGGCGTAAATTGTACACCTGCTTTGGTATTCAAACTAAAAACTGGCTTTCCAATTTTTCCTCTTTTTGTTTGAATAACGACTACCCCATTTGCACCCCTAGAGCCATAAATGGCAGTTGATGAGGCATCTTTTAAAATAGTCATCGACTCAATTTCTTCGGTATTTAAAGTTGCTGGATCTGGATTTTCTACGGGAAAACCGTCTATCACGTACAAAGGAGCCGTACTTTGAGTTAATGAACCTGCACCTCTAATTGTGATGTTTATACCACCACCAGGTTGTCCATCATTGGCATTTACCTGTACTCCAGCTACGCGACCGGCTAATGCTTCCGCAAAAGATGCCACTGGGGCTTTTGCCAAATCTGCTATTTTTACGCTACCAACAGCACCAGTTAAATCACTTTTGGCTACACTACCATAGGCAATTACAACAACTTCGTCTAGCAAATCACTATCTGCCTGCATTATTACATTTATGGTGCTTCGAGTACCCACAACTTGCTGTTGTACTTTCATGCCAACCATGGTAAATACCAAAGTATCTTTGGCCCTGGCTTGAATGCTGAACTTTCCGTTTTCTATTGTAGTAGTAACCTTATTACTTCCCTTTATTTTTACATTTACGCCAGGCAATGGACCTTCACTATCTGAGATAGTACCCGTAACCAATTTTTGCTGTTGCGCAAAAGTTACCGTAGTTATAGTTGAAAAAAATAAAACTATAGCCATGTTGATTAGGTAACAGAAGCGACGCCTGTTTCTCTCTTTCTTCATAGAATTTTGGTTGGTTTATATTTGGTTAGTTTGATAAAATTGGTTGCCCCAATTTATTTCTTAGACTTTTTTTTCTTCTTTAATAGACCCTCAGTTTTTATAATTTTAACCAGTGCATGGCCTAAGTCTTCTCCTATTTGCAGTAAAGCTGGGGTATTGTAGTGGTATTGACCTTCTGACAGCCCTTTTGAAACACCATATTTATCTCCAAGCGTTTCGGTAGTTTTAGTTAACGGAATAGTATTGGCAACTACCTCTTGCGCTTTACGAACTATTTCCCACTGTTCTACAATTGCAGGCTTACCACCTTCTATTTGTTGTGGAGATATTTTATTAAATACAAATGGAAATTGGCTACCATAAGTAAGTCTAACATCGGCAATAAAATCTTCTAAGTTTTTTTGATATATGGCACCTTTACTGTCTAAAGCATCAGACTCTCCTTGAACCCAGCCCATGCCAAGTATTTCAATTTGATGATCGGGATATTTCGTTTTTATTTCTTTAAGACCGTTATTAACTACATTTTGAAAGGCCTTGTAGATTGGACCATCTTCAGCTGCACTAGCCGTACCATCCGGAATCCAATGTTTGTAAATACTCGTTCCACCCTGTGCATATTTAATAATTACTAATTTCGCATCTCCTAAATCAAGGTTGTCTTTAACAGTTCTGGCAAAAGTTAATTCTGGCCCAAACCTGCTTACGGGTGCTACAGTTATATCAGGATAATGATTAGGTAGTGGCTTTACATTGATATTTGAATTACCCGACTGCATGGGTATCAGGGTATTTTCTGGAAGATACCCTGTGCCAGCAATGCTATAAAACATCTCAATATCTGACTGTGGTTTTGCTAATGGATGCTTGGTATCTTCTAGGTATTGCTGATAACCCCAACCTAATGCATTAGATTGACCAGTGAATAGAAGCACATAAACTTTTTTAGGTTTGTCGTAATTCTTATTGATTGTTTCTACTGGCGTAGCTGCACAACCAAACTGAGTAAATAAAATGTTAATGGTGCTACTGATCAACAGTAACCTAAAGTATCTTCTCTTCATAAAATTTATATAAGGTTTAAAGTATATTGTTGATGGTATGAGTTGTTGCAAATCAACTTTTAATCATTTTAGCAGCTACACGATAAGCATTAACGCCCTTATCATCGGCTATGCCATCAAAGCCCGGCCCACCAGCTGCCACATAACCGTTGCTGCCACCAGCTTTATCTGCACTTACCCAAAAGGCGTACAAACTACCGTTTGTTAAACTAAATTTAAAAGTGATTTTCTTCCCCGCTAATGCCGAAACGCTCTCGTTATTTTTCCACTTTACCCTAAAAATTGTGCTGTTTTCAACTACAGGTTTACATTCTGCAGCAGTAAATCCAGGAATAGGTTTGTTGTGCTCATCAAGTATTTCTACCAGCAATTTGCCTTTTGGGCAATCTACGTTTACGAATAAGTAATTACCATTGAAAACTAGGGTTCTTGTGGTAAGTGTTCCGCCGTTGTTATCTGCATCCATTGAAGCGAAACCATCACGTCTAAGTACCGCAACACCTGTACTTGCATTAGCGTACATTCCCCTTTTTACATCTGGAACGTTATCTATTCTACCCTGAAAACCGATGTAGTAAAACCACAACTGATCACCCATAATGGTGCATATACCACCTACAGATTGCACATAACCGTTGTCCCACTTTTCCGCATTACGAGCTGCCGGAATAAAAGCCTCTCTATCTGGTCTGTCCCAATGAAATCCATCTCTACTGTAAGACACCATCAGTTCGGTTGTTTTTGGAATACCTTGCTTTTCGCACTCTTCATTTGATGGACCTAAATGTATCTGATGCAGGCCTAGCATGATACTTTCGTAACCAACTGCTGATAAGTTGTACAGCTGTGGTTTATCACCAAATCTTGGGTCAGCTTTATCCAGTTTATCTGCGCCAGTCCAAAAAACTGTGCTTTTATTCCAGTCTGCACCTTGTAAAAAATCGCTATGCTCGCTGTAATAACGAGACCTACCTATACCCGAGCCGCCCAATTCTGGCGTATCTCTTAAACTATATATCCATTTTCTTCTGAAAGGGTTGTAGAACATTGTCGTCCTATCTCCGCAAAAACCAGTTTTGGTTTGTTTATTCCAATTTATTCCATCAGCCGAAACCATGCACTCGCCCTTCAACTCTTTTAAAATAAAGTTCGGTTCCCTAAATAGCATTTTAAATCTTTCTGCTGGATTGGTGGCATGGTGATCTATAAAAACCGTTGAAGAATCTCCTCTTAAACTAATTGGAATTTGATTGTTATTTTTTTCCTTGTTGATGATAGGTCTTTCCCAATGGATGCCATCTTTACTCGTAGCATAAGCTAGTACACCTAACCAACCCGCTTCATACCACATCTTAAAGCACTGATCTTTTGCATCCCACCAAACACCTCCATCTTTAGGACAAGCGGTTGCTTGTTTAGATTTACCATGATCCAATTCACCTTCGGGTTTAAGCACAGGCTCCTTGCGTTTTGTTGGCTTATGGAATGATCTTTTAAGCGTTGAGCTTTCTATTAAAAAATCATCTACAAAAAGCTGGCGTCCCAAATCTATTGGGATAACGCTAGGAAGAGACTTTAAATAAGGCACCTCCATTGGTTCGTAGTTACTTTTTTTGATATGATTTGGCGGCCAAATTTTAGGTAACTGTATCCCGTTATATAGCAATTCACCTTTCTCCTTTGCCACAGAAATAAAATCTTGAAACTTTTGCAATTTCGAACCCACTATTGGCCAAAGACCAATGAGCGCCGTATGTTCAACGAATTTTCTCCTATTCATACTTTTGATATACTTACTTCTTAATAATCTATAGTTCTCCTCAAAAGCAATTAGATCAACTGCTTCTGTGCAACGTTATTTTTATGATTTTCCCTTAGCATCAATCAAAACTGATTCATCCCAAACTTTGATGTAATCAATCTCGATTTTCATATTTTGCAGTGCTGCCGGAAATACTATCTTGAATTTCTTTAAATCAACTGCGCTTGGGCCTACCTCGGGTCTAATATTAGCCCTTACTTTGATAGTGCCAATCCATAAGTCAGAATAAAATCCATTGACTGTAGTAGCAACATTGTCGGGTCCCACGTATGAAACCGGATAATCCGTTTTATTACAGAACATGGTAATGTCTTGCCATCCAGAAAACCAAGTGGTGGAACCTCCTGCTCTAAAACTTACCCCTTCAGGTAGTACCTTGTACAAAAAATCAACTCTCGCAAAAGACTCTACTGGTCTTGGAACAGCCCCTGCATTAGCATTTTTGTAGGTCCAAGTACCATTTATTCCATCGCCAATGCATAGAAATGAACTTCCAGAAGATGTAGCTGCAAGGTTTTCTGGCGGTAAAAACCTAACTCTCATTTGGAACTTTAGAAATGTCGGATTACCAGCAAAAGGAGTGTTCTTAATTAGAAAAGCTGGTGATGTATTACCGTTTTTGTTCCATGAAAAAACACCAGCTGTAACAGATGCGGGAGCATTCTCATGATTACTGATGTAGTCAAATTGGTTAACTACAGTGCTTTTACTGTTAAAATAATTTTCTAACACATTATAATAGGTGAAATCTTGATTGAAAAGATTTTGCGATTTTACATTCAGCGTTGAACATAGAAACACTAAACTCGTGATGGTAAACAATTTCTTCATAATTCATTTATTTGGTTAAAATTTGGTATTAATTTTTGTTGCCTTCTTCAATCAATTTTGAAAGAAAAAGCTGGTAAACATTTGTAGTTAAGATACCCAACTTAATTAGGTGTAAACTTTAAATCACTTTACAAATTTTACGACTTCTGTTCTTCCGTCTCGCAGCAATAACTGGAGTACATAAACACCTTTATCGAAATTTTTGGATATTGATATCTTATCGGCAGAATTTACAACTTGATCCACTAATTTTGATCCACTCACATTATATATTTTCAAACTTTTCACTTTAGATATATTATTTGCGGTAGAAAAAACTTCTAAATTATTATCCTTTACATTTACAGCGTAATTAACTGTAGCGAAACTAGATTTTAGAAAGACCGTTTTTAACTCTTCGGTTCTACCGTTAAAATCTACTTGTTCTAGTTTATAGTACGTTTCGCTAGCGTTGGTAACTTTATCTGAGTAGGTGTAGTTTGAAATTGAATTCGTGTTACCGTTACCATTAACTTTAGTTAATAAGCTAAACGATTCGCCATCATTTGATTTATAGATATTAAAATGAGAATTATTTGTTTCTGAAGCTGTTGACCAAAAAAGCTTATTATACCCACTCTTATTTTCAGCTTTAAAATCTATAAAATCTACAGGCAAAACTGATTCATCCGAGACCTTGATATAGTCAATCTCGATTTTCATATTCGTCAATGTTTTAGGAAAGACGATTTTAAATTTCTTTAAATCGACTGAGCTTGTAGTCAATACATTATTCCTCACTCTATTATTACCTATCCACAAATCAGAACGCCCAGCATTTACTGTCTTTTCAGAATCATCGGGTCCAATATATGTGATTGGATTAGCAGTTTTATTACAAAACATAGTTATCTCTTGCCACCCGGAAAACCAGAGACTTGTAGTTCCTGCTCTAAATCTGACTTCTGTAGCTGATACGCTGTACAAAAAGTCAACTTTAGCAAAAGACTCTGTATCTCCTGGAACAGCGCCTCCACCATTGTTTTTAAGACTCCAATTAAGGCTTTCTCCATCGCCGATACAAAGAACTGAGGCTCCAGAACCTGTAGTAGGTGTTTCTTCTGGAGGCATAAACCTTACTCTCATTTGAAACTTTAGAAACGTTGGATTGCTCACAAACGAAGTGTTTTTAACTATCCAAGATGGATCTGTATCACCAACTTTATTCCATGAAAAAATACCTGCTGAAACAGATGCAGGAGCACTACTAAGATTACTAATATAATCTAGTTGGTTGCCAGTTACACTTGTTGCGTTAAAATAATCCGCTAAAGTATTAGAAGGGGTAAAATCTTGATTAAAAAGATTTTGTGCGCTTACATCCAATATTGGATGTAAAAATAATAGACTGATGATAGTAAACAATTTTTTCATACTTTGTTTATTTGGTTAAAATTTGATCTCTATTTTTCGCTCTTACCTAACGTGCAATAAGTTCAATAAAAATTGGCTATCTGTAGTATATGTTAATAGAAGTGCATTTTTGGAAGCAACAGACATATACAAAGTCATAATTGACAGATTTTCTCTCATTCATACTTTAGGTTTTTTAATATATTTAGTTATTCAAATATTCGATTAGTTCGAAGCAATATAAAGTGCTATATTCTCAAATATTGATGCTTTTTTATCGTAAAATTTTCATTTTGCGAAAACATACATGAAAATATAAGAATAGGTATAAGTGACCTTTAAAATTATCATCGAATTATTTTGGAAATAAGCAAAATAGCTAACGGTCTTTTTAATCAAATTCTACGAAAAAAAAGCGTTCATTAAGATTTTAGCGAACATAAACTTATTGTTACAAAGAAAATAGTCACGACAGATAAAGACTTTTTGTTTTAAATTTAACATTACATTTCCCTTATTATTTTGCTTTAGTTTTTTCGATTTAATCGTTAAAATAAGCTTCAAAACATAGTTATTCTATCAGATTTAAACTTTCCGTATTCTTTAAAGGGTGCCGTTGTTAATGAGAACATTTTTCGTTATCTTTAATGCTATATTATCAACCAAATTATAAACTGAGACAATACCCGCACAATGAAACCATTATTGATGCGCCACTCCGAACCGATTAACGAGTCGTTCAAAATTTGGAGTAACGGCAAACCCTACGCACATAATCCCTGGCATTACCATCCCGAATGTGAACTTACATTTATATATAAGGGAAATGGTGTTCTGTTTATTGGAGACCAAATGATTAATTACAATAATGACGATGTGATTTTAATTGGCCCTAATTTACCTCACGAGTGGCGAAGCGATATCAAAGGGAAACCCGATCTTTACTCAGAAAGTATTTCGATACATTTTAGTCAGCATTTTATGGGCGAACCTTTTAGCAAACTTTCTGAAGCTAGCCAAATGTTGAGTTTATTAGATCATTCTATAAAGGGTATCAAAATAGAAGATGAACACACCAAAAAACAACTTAAAAAACTTATTAAATCTGTAAGAGATACAACTGGGTTATTGAGGTTAGGAAAAATGCTGGAGGTGCTACATGTAATATCCACCTGCCCAAGCGTAACCTATTTATCTAGCGCAAGTTTTGTAGATACAATAGATCAAGATCACGATGACCGCATTAATCAGGTTTATAAATATGTGATGAAGAATTTCACCACTGATCTTTCTACCAAAGATGTAGCGACGGTGATTAACATGACCACCACTTCTTTCTGTAGATTTTTTAAAGAGCGTACTAAAAAACAGTTTACCAGATATCTCAACGAAGTTCGTGTAGGTTACTCTTGTAGATTATTATTAGAGAGCAAATACTCTGTTTCTCAGGTGGCCTATCAAAGTGGTTTTGGTAATATGTCTAATTTCAACAAGCAATTCCGAATGATTAAACAGATTACTCCGTCACAATTCATCAAAGACTATTTGGTTGAACAAGCTTAATCAACTTGAGTTTTAGGTTTTAGTCCGTTATTGTGAGTGGAAATTTATTTTATAAAATCAATATAAATGATGTTTAGGCCTTAAAAAGGATGTGCTTTTATGCGGTCGCCTTTTCAACTGGAGTACAACAAAATGGAGACCTGGTAGCAGCTACGAAGTATTTTTTAAAAAAAAAGGGACATACAAAGATTTCTCGGCTACGCTCGAAATGACGAAAAGACTATAATTAATTGACAATAAAAATATTAAAAAACAACATCAATTATAAAAACGAAGTAATCTTTCCTATCTGTTATTCACCAACAATAAAGATTGCTTCACCCTATGCTAGTTCCACCGCTTCAGTTCGCAATGACGACAATTCACGCAATCATCAATAACATATTGGTTATCACGAAAGAATATCCAAAACTCAAGTTAATCAGCAAATATGTTAAACTCTCACAGATTGGCGTGCCAAAAGCTTCCAATTTCCAGATACTTTAATCCAGATCATCATTACTTTTAGCTTGATACTTGCCGGATCTTTACCCGCGTCATGAGTCTGGGCAGAAAAGAGATGCCGAACTACTGCTGTGTTGCCTGTTATTTTCAAAGTTTTCTCGCTAAGTTCTATGGCTTCAAAGTTAAATTTACCATCTACCATAGATGCAATACAAGCTTTTTTATCTTCCACCAAACCTCCAGAATGACCGTAACTTAGATCAGAAGAGATCAGTTCATCAAAAATTATCGGATCAGGATCAATCATTGCTAGCCTAAATTTTTCGATAGCGGCAGTTAATTTTTGTTCATCTTTTGTTTGTGCCTGTGCAAATAACACCGTATTTAACATAATGATCTGTAGTATGATATATTTCATTGATTTAATTTTTAACTTAATGCATTTACATTTGAGCATCTTACTTTTTATCTTTCACAAGGTATAGAAAAACTCCAGCAGTCCACCCTAAAAATGCAGGCATTTGATATTCATTGCTCGTATTTACAGTTCCATCAACAATATTATATTTCTCCCAAAGGTTATTGGTTTTGGTAAAATTATAGTAGATCGTACTCACATATTTGTCACCAATTCTTTTTGATGCATTAACAAAACCGTAATTTTCTAATCCTTTTACGGCAATAAAATGTAATGGAGCCCAACCGTTCGTTTCGCCCCATTGGTAAGTTTTACCATACAGTTTGCTTTCAGTTGCTCTCAAACCATAATTGGTTTCAAGTTTAGGTAATTCCTTAACAATTCCTTTGGCTTGTAAAGGTGTAGCTACCTTAGAAAAAAGTAAAGAAAATACAGCAGCGGAAGTCACGTCTGATCTCTTCTTATTTACGAAATCGTAATCATAGAACATATTCTGGCCTTTATCGTAGCAATACTTATTGATGAGCTTTTTTCTAGCCTCAGCTCGTTTTTCCCATTTTCCGACATCGCTATTCTTCTTCAATTCCTTTGCAAACCATGCAAAATTTGTTTCATAGATATAAAGATTGCTATTTAAGTCTACAGGAATAAAATCTTCGCAACGGTTTAAAAACCGAGGATTAAAATCCCAACCAGATTCAGCTTCGGCAGTAAAATGCGATCCCATTGTTATGATCTCTTGTTCAGACAATCCTTTTAGCAAGTTTGGATCGTTAAACCTTTCCTTCAAGTAATTTGCCATCCCTATCTTTTCCTGTACAGTAGCTGCACTCGAATACCTGTTGAGACCAATCGGCGTCATACGTTCTTTCATCCAGAATCCGTATTCGACTTCTAGTAGCGCTACAGCTTCGGATAGCCACTTTACATCCTTACTTTTTTTGTAAATATCTGCAACCATCATACTCAAATATGGCGGTTGTGAGCGGTTAAGATACACCTTGTTACTGCCGTTAAGCATTTTACCAAACCTTTTAACCATAAACAAAATGTTGTCTACATTATTCTTTGCTTGTTCAAACTCATTGTCTTCCAGCAGTCCCACATTGGTAAAATAAGTATCCCAGTAATAGAGCTCTTTGAACATGGTTTCGCCATGAACAGAAGGCACGTTATAAGGTTTTGGAAGCCCAAACAAATTACCTTTATCAACAGGATTAAATTCGATAGTACCTTTCCAGTTCTTAGAAATAAAGCTGCTGATATTCTTTAGTTCTTTAGCAGTTGGTATTTGATGTTGTGATTTTACAATGATGCTAGATAACATTAATGCCATCGCGAATAGTGTACATCTAGCTGTTGAAATATTTTGTTTCTTCATCTTAAAATGAATTTTAGTAGTTATTAATTGATAATTTTTAGTTTACCAGTCATATCCTGATAAGGTATTTGCTCTTTAGCAAACTGTGGTTTTCCTCCAAAAACATTTCCTATTGCGGTACTTACATCTTTAGATTCGTTACGAATTCCTACAGCATCGAAATTGAAAATATTCCCTTGTATAAGGATGTTAGAAGAGATTTGTGAAATAAAAATCCCTATTCTATTAGGACTAGCCGGCTCTGTAAACTGATTGTTTGAAATAATTACATCAGAAGTGTAATCGCAATTGATATCCTTTGATTGGAATGTAGAAACTGGTGAATCATCATTTTTCCACTTACTCCCTGCTTCGTTGTGGCAGTAAAAGAGATTGTTTGAAATAAAAACCTGTCTAACTCCTTTTAAAAAGATACCATTTCTCAAATAATTGATATGACAATTGCTGACGTGAAATGCAGGTTCTGCCCACTTTTTGTAAGGGCTTAAATCTAGGTAAATGCCATGTTCTTGGCCAACTAGGTAGGTGTCTTTAATAATTCCGTCTTCTGGTTCTGTCTTGGTACCGCGGTAGTAAATTCCGTAATTGGCTTTTCCCCATACATACGAATTGGTGACCAACGGGCTGTAAGAGTCTTCGAAATAAATTGCCGCTTTCATCTTGAATTTTTCTGAACCGCTTCCGTATCTAGCCGTTACCTTAACATTGTTCAGCATTGGATACCATGCATTGTAACATACCACGCCATTTTCAAAATAACCTTTATTAAACTTCTCACCCCTGATCAGTACATTTCTTACCGTAAACATTCTCGAATGATGATCTCCAGCATTTTGATTAGCTGTATTGTAACTCAAAGCTGTTCCCAAACCTTCCCTAACAGCTACCAAACTCAAATCTGAAATAGTTACGCTGATTCGATTTGTTGCAAGGTTAAAAAGTATCCCACCTTCGTCGTTATCACAAATAATTTCGGTAACATCTTCACCAGCCCCCCTTACAACAAGCCCGTGATTTTCTTTATATCCACTAAAATTCTTTTGATCAAATACTACAGGTTTTGATATCCTATATCTACCTGCAGGTAAAACAACTTCAATCTGTGGATTATCGCCCATTGCCAACATGAGTTTATCGAACGCTGGAGAACAATCGGCTTTACCAGTATTATCGGCTCCAAAATCCATGATATTTAATGTTGTCCTAGATTGTACAACTTCTGTTTTATTAGCAAAAGTTGTTTGAACAACAAGCATCAGCAAACTGATGAAAAAAAATTGATTGATAGTTCTCATATTATTTTAGACTATTAAGCTTATAAATGGGCATTAGAAATAACGAATAACGTACTCGCTTTGCGTATTTGAAAGTTCAACTTCGTAAGATGTAGCTCCTACCTTTTTAACTTTAACACCTTTCTGAACTACCGGTATTTTTTTACTATTTAACTTTAGTATACCCACACCACTTGCCGTTTTTACTTTTATTTCTTTCTGGTTCATATATACTGAAATGTTTCCATTTGGCGTAGGCACATTTCCTTCAATCCATTTTAAACCAGCTAACGAGGGTGTAATAGCATAGGTTTGATAACCCGGACTGGTAGGCTGGACACCTAGCAAGTATTTTCCAAATAAGTATACTGGGTTAGCTCCCCAAGCATGACATAGACTTTTACCAAATGGACGACCGTACATTTCATAGTGAGCTGCTCCACTCTGATTAGGATCGTAGGTTTCCCAAATCGAGGTGGCTCCAAGCTTCAGCATACCACCCCAATAATCTCTCACAAATTCAATTGCCTTACCTGTTTCACCAACTTCGCAAAGTGCGGCAAGTTCATAAAACTTCATATAAGGAGTTGTAATGCTTTGTATCTTCTCATTTAAGATTACGTTTTCCTTAATTAACTGTTTAGTTTCGGGATTGACATAATTGAACAAGATCGAAAACATATTGGTATAGCGAGTTACTGCATCCATTACTTTGCCATCTTTTCTGGTATGCATAAACGCTTTTTTCTCTTTATTCCAGAAAACATCAAATACCTGTTGTTTCAAATGGGCAGCCAGTTTTTCATACTTCTCAGCACTTGGCAAATCATTCACTACCCTTGCTGTAATTGCCATTGTTTCTAAACTCCTAGCCAACAACAACTGCTCAAAACTAAGTTCGCCGCTTTTATCCATTTCTGCCCAATCTACAAACACCCAATCACCTGTCAGCCCCTCTACAAAACCATTCTTATTGGTTCGCGACAAACAAAATTCCATCATGGATTTCATTCGTGGATAAACCTGTTTTAAAAAAGTACTATCGCCAGTATATTGGAAATGATCTGCGATACCAATTATCCAATAAAATGAATAATCTAGAATGGTATTAACATGAGTTTCTACTGGATCATGACCTCTAAGTGCGTAAATTGTGCGTTTATTCACGTCTTCATCAAAGAAAGAATAAAAATTCATTAAGTAGCTTTGATAGGCATCTCCGCTCCATATCCAATGATCGCGTTTTATCCCATCAATATGAAACTCCCTTGTATTAAGCTCTAAAGTGTATAGTGAAACATCGTAAATTTTATTCAATAGTGAATCTGAAGAGCTAAATGACCCTTTTTTTTCAAGCGGGAGATATTCATAAAGACCATCGATCTTTTCGAAATTTATTCCCTCTTCCTTAACAACATAAACATATCTAAACGCTCGTGCAGCGGTAGTATCATTTTGCGGCTGTGGCGAATTAATTTTTAACTCATCATAGGTTTCTGCCAATCGTTCTGCCAAAGCTTCCTCCTTGGTTTCTCCGTAATATAAATTCAACTTACCTATTCCGCTTAATTTACGAATGATGATTTTACCGAAAGTTTCCTTTCCAAAATCTATCAGCATCGTATTTGAATCTTGCTTAATTATCTTCCCATCTATAGGTTTATAGGAGAGTTGGAATTGATGAGGAGGATCTAAGGGGTCAGTAAATTTTCCAGATGCCGCCTGATAATATTTTTGGTTCTGATTGGTGACTATCCATTGTTCATCAGAATTTACCTTATTTCCTTTTACCAATATAGATGGGAACATCTTATAATTTTCTATTAAAATCTGGAGATTGTGTTTACCCGCAGGAATTACAATTTTTGATGGATCAAGATTATAAACAAGCTGATTATCAATCCTTAGATTGAAGGTTCCCTGAGCGAACACCGAAATTGTATCCGCCTCTTTAATATCGTAGTTCTTTTCAAACTTTATTAGACCATAAGGAGAATCTACTCGCCAAAAAGGAGGGTACGGTTGTCCACGTTCTTGTCTTTTACTACTTACTTTGGTATGTAGCCATATTTCAAAATCTCCTGGATACCATATCCACTTTGATACTTTAGATGGGTTGGTTTGTGCTCCTGCAGTAAAATGCAAGCAAATGATGAAAGCAATTAGAATATATTTCATACAACTTAATTCGGTTAGTACGAAATAACAGATTTCTAAATCGCTCTAAAAGTGTTGGATTTGCTATAATTGATGCTTTTTTAGCTTTAGTGCAATATGAAAATGACGATCAGAAACAAAATCAAGTTATATTTTTAACTAGGGTAGTTTTCTACGAGTTTTGATCCTCAATTGATCAAATTAAATGGTTCGGAAAATCGGAAACTTTCTGACAGCACAATTGATCCATCACCTGTTTGAGCTGACGTTTAAGGATAGCCATAGCATGCTGTCCACCCTTATTTCCCAAAGCAGCAGCACTGTACATAAAAGTACGTCCCAAAAAAGTAAAATCGGCACCCACGGCCAATGCCCTACCGATATCAGCTCCAGAGCGAATTCCACTATCCATCATGACGGTAAGCTTATCTTTAAATGATAATAAATCTGATAACGATTTTATTGCCGATTCGCCGGCATCTAATTGGCGGCCACCATGATTGGAAACAATCATCCCATCTAGGCCAAGGTCTACTGCAAGTTGCGCATCTTCACTATTGGCAATACCTTTAATTACCAGCTTGCCCTTCCATTGATCGCGAATGGCCGAAATCCTATCTTGGTTCAACCTACCCGAAAAGGTACGATCCATAAAAGCACCAAGCTGTTTCATATCCAAACCTTTTGGCATGTACGGCTTCATGGTGGCAAAAGAAGGTGTACCGTGCAGCAATGTTTGCATTGCCCAATTAGGCCTTCCCATTACCTGAAGTATATTTCGTAATGTCATTCTCGGAGGCATAGCCAATCCGTTGCGGATATCCCTTGGCCTAAAACCAAATGAAGGTACATCCGCTAATATTACCAATACATCACATTCTACCTCTTTTAATCTTTTGATGATATCATCCCTTAACCTATCCTCGGCCGGATGATAAAGCTGATACCAAAAATCGCCATTAGTAATCTTTGCGATGTCCTCAATAGGGCTTGTAGTCACCGTGCTTAGGATAAATGGTACGTTATGCTCATGCGCTGCCTTAGCTAAAATATTAGGAGAATTGGGCCATATCAATCCCTGAAGACCAACTGGTGCCACCCCAAAAGGAGCTGCATAGGTTTTACCGAACAAAGTAGTACTCATATCCACGCCCTGATAACCTTCCAGATAACGTGGCTTCAGCTGTATTTCACGTAATTCAGACGTGTTTCGATACAGATTTATATCCTCGTTACAACCTCCATCTAAATATTCGAAGGCAAAACGTGGAATTTTACTTTTGGCCTTGTTACGTAAATCATCGATACCTGGATAGGCTTGGTTATAATCTAAATTCATGAGTTTTCCTTAATTTTGGCTGGCGTATACAGTTTTAAATCTATGATATTATTAGGTAGTGGATATTTGTTCCAAGCGTGGTGTATAGCAAGGGCTGCACCTATGGCGGTAGCCTGAGGCATGTGGGCGGCGTACACTTCTATTTCTGGAAAAGCTAGTGCCAGTAAATTCATAAATACCGAATTTTTGCTAAAACCGCCATCCACAAAAATGCGTTTGGCTTCGGCACCTTTCATCACCAACTGACTGGCGTGATATTGTTGATCCACCAAATCCATCACTAAACGATGATATGCAAAAGTTACGTTTTCGTAGTCTTCAAGATTTCTATCTTCGAATTTGATTTGTTCATCACCTTTAATTTCTCTCTCCAATAAAATCGCAACAATATCGGGCTCAAATACAGCATGTCTAAATATGGTAACATCGGTTTGGAAATGTGCTGCAATTCTTTTGGTTTGTTGTTCATAAACATATCCCGAAAATAACCTAGAGGCTTTTACTGGATGACCTTGATATTGCATATAACATAAAACATCACTCAACAATTCGTCTTCAGTTAAAGACTGCTGATTAAAAGGATTTAATGTGATGCACCAAGTTCCAGTAGAGAGCAATACAAATGGTTCTTTAAAAGATACTAAATAAGGTATTAAAGCGGCCGAACTATCGTGCAAACCTACACCTACATGATAATCACTTCCAGGAAAGGTAGCAGGAGACACGTGGTCTGAGGCAACTATCGGTGCCATCTTATCCAATACTGCTTCTTCAGCTAACCAATAATGATAATCATTACGTTTAAAATCCCAAAGATTGGTGTGGCAGCCCAAACTGGTTTTATCTGTATAAGCAACACCACTAATTAAATAGCTTAAATATTGAGGTAGGTGTAGCGCAAATTTCACTTTTTCAAATATTGCCGGCTTTTCCATTTTTAGCCGATACAACTGCATACCGCTATTTAAACCCCCCAATACGGGAGATGCGGTACGTGAAGCAAACTCGGCCTCGCCACCATATTTTTGATAAAATTGATTTTTTAAATCGTCGGGATAAGTTTTAAGGTAATTATACAATGGTGTTAAGGGTTTTCCATCTTCGTCGAGATAAACGAAACTGGCGCCATATGTAGCAAAATTGATAGCTCTCAATTCAAAATTGGGATGAGCAAACACTTCTCTCAACGAATCGAAAATGGAAAGTCTCAAACTATCTAAGTTCTCACAGGCTTCGCCGTCTTCGTCAAGCGTTTCGATGAAACGGGCAGAACGTTCAAAAACCACTTGGTACTGCTCATTGAACAACAATAATTTCTTATTGGTTTTCCCAACATCAAATATAGCTACAACTGGTATTTTTTTCTGGTTCTCCATAAACTACAAACCCGTCGCAGTGGTATTTTTACCTCGCTTTGCAATTAACTGATCACGATAAGCCAATGATCTAAATAAACTTAGTGGCGATAGCGCCGCATTTGCCCTTAATCTGGCTTCCGCTACTAGTGGCCTAAAGTCTGTACGAAAAACCTGCTGAAGAATTTCCTGTGCCTGTACCACATCATTATGATCCTGTGCCACTTTCAAAGCTGTACGATCCACCATCAATGCCTGTGCATAAGCCAATGTAATGGCATCAACAGATTGCAAAAGGTCTTCCAAAGGATCCTTCACATTGTGCGAGGCATCGATCATCCATCCCAAATCTTTGGCATGGTTCATACCCTTGGCATCCATTCCCTCTACCAATTCATTGAAGATCAAAAACAACTGGTACGGCTTAATACTTCCGGCAGTTAAATCATCATCTCCATATTTAGAGTCATTGAAATGGAAACCACCCAATTTACCCTCCATTAGCAACAGCGAAACGATTTGTTCTATATTCGCATTAGGCAGGTGATGTCCCAGATCTACCAAAGTGTAAGCCTGCGCACCAAGCTTATTAGCCAACAATAAAGACTGTCCCCAATCTCCAATCGTAGTAGAATAGAAATTAGGTTCAAAAGCTTTATATTCTACAAACAACTTCCAATCTGCTGGCAATGCGCCATAAATTTCCTGCAGACTTTCCAACGTATTTTCAAAAGCCTTCCTAAAATTTAACTGCCCAGGAAAACAAGAACCATCGGCCAGCCAAACCGTCAAAGCCTTAGAGCCAAGGGCATCCCCTTGTTTAATCACTTCGATATTATGAGCTACTGCTTGTTGCCTTACCGCTTTATTGACATGTTGTAACGAACCAAACTTATAGCTATGTGAGGCATTAGCCTGATCTTGAAATGTATTTGAATTTACCGCATCAAAAGCAAGTCCGAATTCAGCAGCTACCTGCTTAATTTTAGCCACATCTTGTGGGATATCCCATGGAATATGCAGTGAAATGGCACCACTAGAGCCATTTAACTGATGCAGCAAACCTACATCGGCTATCTTTTCCTCCAAATTACGTGGTTCCCCTCCTGCGGCTGCGAATCTACCGAAGCGAGTTCCTCCTGTACCCAAAGCCCAACTAGGAATCGCAATCTGAAAATCTATCAGTTTTTGTATCGCGTTTTCAAGTTCGAACTGCGAAAAATCTTCCTTTAAGCGAGCAAACTTTCTTTGATGTACGGCAATCAGCGAGTCATTATGCTGTGCAATATGTTTTTGTTCAATATTCATTGAGCTTATATAATGGTTAAAGTAAAGATGGGAAATAAGTAGCATAACTATTACCCCTTATCATTTTGAGGGCACCCACCACTAAGTTTGTGCGGGTAGCCCGTAAAAATGACGTAAAAAAATAATTATCTTACAAATGCCATGGCAACTCCGCCATCTACATTTAAAATATTTCCCGTTGACTTGTGCAATAGTCCGCCCACAAAGGCAAAACAGGCATTGGCAATATCTTCAGGCAAAATAATTTGGTTTAACAAGGTACGTTTGGCATAATAGGCTGGTAATTCTGCTACCGTTACTCCATAGGCCTTCGCCCTACCTTCTGCCCATCCGCCGGCCCAGATATTACTATCGCTGATCACCGCATCTGGATTGACTACGTTTACCCTAATTCCATCAGCACCCAGTTCGGCAGCATTTAACCTGCTCAGATGTAGCTGTGCTGCTTTTGCACTGCCATAACCAGCATTGTTAGGTCCGCTAACCAGGGCATTTTTGCTTACTACGTTGATGATATCACCACCAGTGCCCTGCTTTTTCATTACACCAGCCGCTGCCTGCGTAATAAAGAACTGTCCTTTCACCAACACATCATATAACAAATCCCAATCCTTTTCGGTATGGTCTGCAATCGTTTTTGAAATAGAAAGACCAGCATTGTTCACCACAATATCGATACCTCCAAAAGCAAGTGCTGCTTTAGCGAAAGCCTGTTCGATATCAGCCGAGCTGGTCACATCTAAGGTTACCGAACTAACCGCATCTTTACCGAATTGTGCTTCAAATTCACTCACTGCTCCCGCCAATCGCTCTGCATTCATATCATTCAGTACTACTACAGCTCCTTCAGAGGCAAACTTTTTGGCAATCGCTTTTCCAATACCGCCTGCGCTGCCAGTAACTAAAGCAATCTTACCTGTTAAAGGTTTTGGCTTTGGCATACGCTGTAGCTTAGCCTCTTCCAATAACCAATATTCTATATTAAAAGCTTCTTGGTGTGGTAATGAAGTATATTCGGAAACTGCCTCGGCACCTTTCATCACATTAATTGCATTGATATAGAACTCTGCCGCTACACGTGCTGTCTGTTTATCCTTCGCAAAGGTGAACATCCCCACTCCAGGAAAAAGAATTACTACTGGATTGGCATCGCGGATTGCAGGACTATTTGGATGCTTGCATTTCTCGTAATAATTGGTATACATCTGTCTATAAGCTTCAAAGGCCGGTCCAAGCTTTACCTTGATCTCCTGAGCTTGAGACAGGTCCGAATCAGGATTCAGTTCCAATACCAAAGGACTAATTTTTGTTCTTAAGAAATGGTCTGGACAGCTCGTACCCATAGGCGCCAAACGAGACAGATCTTTCGAATTGATGAACTCTAATACCCTTACATCATCTGTAAAGTGGCCGATCATAGACTGTTGAGAAGAACATAATCCCCTCAAAATTGGTGCTATAGCAGCAGCTTGTAAGTTTCGCTGATCCGATGGCAGACTTTGAATCCACTGGCCGCCAAACACAGGTCCTTTATTTCCATAGTTGTCTTCCAGATAAGCGGAACAGGTTTCAATTACCTCTAGCGTATTCAAGTAGCTTTCGTAGGCCGTATCTCCCCAAGTAAAAAGACCATGAGAACCTAACATGATCCCACGTATCCCTGGATTTTCATCTAGACAGGCTTTTAGCTGTAATCCAAGTTCAAAACCCGGTTTTTTCCATTCTACCCAACCAATGGTACCGTTAAATAGTTCTTGTGTAATTCGCTTTCCATCTTTTGCAGCTGCAATAGCAATTGCCGCATCTGGATGCAAATGATCGATATGTTTGAACGGCAAAAATCCGTGCAGTGGTGTATCGATAGAAGGTGCCTTGGAATCTAGGTCATAGATGCAATGGTTGAAAAGTGACACCATCTCGTCCTCATGTTCCACGCCTCTGTATATGTTTTTCAAACTTCTTAAACGATCTACGTATAGTGCAGCTAGGCCACTCTTTTTTAAAGTACCCAGATCTCCACCAGAACCTTTTACCCACATTACTTCGGTTTCCAAACCGGTAAGCGGATCTATTTGTGAGACCTTACAGGAAGTGTTCCCACCCCCATAATTGGTTAGGCGAAGATCAGCACCCAAGAGGTTAGAACGATAGATCAATAGCGCTACCTCGTCACCAGCAAGCTTTGCAGCTTCCTGCTCATCCCATAAGTAGCTTACGTATTTGTAATTTGTTTCCTTAACAGACATTTATCTAAAAATTATGATTATGATTTATTTTATCTAAGTGAGTTTCCATAGCCTACAATAAGTACAGAAACTATGATAGTCAATATCCCTACAACTACTGTGGTAAAAGTTTTCTTCGAAACGCCTTTCCACTCTTTTAAAAGTAGTCCCCATACATTTGCAATTAGGATAATGAAGGCCATGTGTAATATCCAAGAGCTCGCACCGTTGCCCATTTTACTCTCTCCCATACCATAGAAGAAGAATTGCAAGAACCAAGTAGCTCCAGCTAATGCCGAGAAAAAGTAATTATTTATTAACGGCGTTGCCGAATTTGTATAATCTCCAAAGGTTCGATTACGGGCGTTCAAAATCATACACCAAATAAAGTTGGTGGTTAAGCCTCCCCAAAGGACAACTACATAGGTTACATTATTTTGGAAAAGAAAGTTTCCTGATTCCGTAGGATTAGCAGCCTGCCACCAAGTATTGGCTACATCTGCTAGTGGCTTACCAGCTTCAATACCAAAATTGAAACAGGCACTCAAAACTCCAGAAACTATACCTACCACCAATCCCAACCCAAATTTGAATTCAGTTTTTACTGTGGCACCGTGTGGATCGGTAGTCACCGAATCTATTTCTTTTTCTTTCATCATACCTGCTCGCCCGCAGATGACAATTCCCAACACACACACCAATAGTCCGAGCATGACCATTCTTCCCCACGACGTGTATATAAACATCTCGAAGGTATCTTTACCCGCTTCCGGAAAAAAACTGAAGTAGATAGACGGCAAAATGGAACCCAAAACCATACAAAGCCCTAAGATGATACTGCTTCCCAAGGAAACGCCCAAATACCTTACACCCAAGCCATAGGTCAATCCGCCAATGCCCCAAAGCACGCCAAAGAAATAAGTGAGCGTTAACGTATTTTCACTCGCTGATTTAATAATTTCCCAAAAGTTAGGAATGGTTAAAAAAGCTGCCAGAGGCGGAACAATGAGCCAAGAGAAGATACCGCCTACGATCCAATAGCTTTCCCAAGCCCATCCTTTTACTTTTTTATATGGGATGTAGAAACTACCCGAGGCGAAACCGCCGACGAAGTGGAAAATAACTCCTAAAAATGCGTGCATATTTAATTTATATTTGGTTTCATAAAATTAGAAAAGACAAACCACCCAACTGTCATGTACTGTCATGAAATCGGAACAAAAGTTTGGAAAAAAACTATATTTGGAAAAATCTGAGCACATGAAAATCGATGATTTCACTAGCTATATCCATATTGACGAGTATTCGGCAACGCCCAAATACAAGCAATTGGTCAATTCTATCTTTTTAGCTATTGAAAAAGGAAAGCTCCAAAAAAACAGTCTGCTCCCCTCGATCAACGAACTGAGTTTCCAATTGGAACTTTCTAGAGATACGGCAGAAAAAGGCTATCGACACCTAAGAAAACTCGGTATTATCGAATCGGTACCGGGAAAGGGCTATTTTATTTCAAATACTTCCTTCACCTCCAAATTAAAGGTATGTCTGTTGTTCAACAAGCTCAGCACCCATAAAAAGATCATTTACGATTCATTTATCAAAACCCTAGATGATCGGGCAACTGTGGACTTCTTTATCTACAATAATGACTTTTCTTTATTCAAGAAACTACTCTTGGGCAAGAAGGATGACTATAGCCACTTCGTCATTATACCACATTTCATTGATGCCTTTGAATCTCCACAAGATGTCATCAACATGATAGATAAGGATAAGCTGGTGATATTGGATAAACTCGTCCCAAATATCAAAGGTGAATATGCAGCCGTTTACGAGGATTTTGCACAAGATATTTATCAGGCTTTGAGCCAAGCACTAGAACAATTATCTAAATACAATACCCTTAAGATCGTTTTTCCGAAGAACAGTTATTTCCCAACTGAGATCTTAGAGGGTTTTTATCGTTTCTGTAACCAATATGCTTTCGCCTATCAAGTCATCGACAACCTTGATCAAGAAACCGTAAAGGCTGGGCAGGTTTTTATCAGTTTGATGGAAGATGATCTGGTCCAACTGATCGAAAAGCTCATATCTACTGATCTAGAAATAGGTAAAGATGTGGGTATTATTTCCTACAATGAAACCCCGCTTAAAAAAATCATCCTTAAGGGTATTACCACAATTTCTACCGATTTTGCAAAGCTAGGTAGTGAAGCGGCGGACTGTATTCTTAATGGAACAAAACACCATATCAAGGTACCTTTTTACCTCAGACTAAGAAACTCACTTTAGCTAAAGTTGCAATGGTTTAAACATCTCAGCGACTTCAGCATCAAAAAACAACACAAATGAATTTCAACATACAACCTGTACTACAAAATGAAAAAGTATTACTTACGCCACTAGCCGAACAAGATTTCGATGATTTATATATTGTTGCATCAGACCCTAAAATATGGGAACAGCATCCAAACCCAGATCGTTGGAAAAAAGAAGTTTTTAAAGGATTTTTCGAAGGAGCGATACAGAGCAGAGGTGCTTTTAAGATTGTTGACCTACTTACCGGAAATACGATAGGAAGTACTCGTTTTTATGATTACGATGAACTAGACAACAGCATTTTTATTGGTTATACTTTTTATGGCACATCCTATTGGGGCAAAGGTATCAACCCTTTGGTAAAAGCCATTATGCTAGATTACGCCTTCCAGTTTGTTTCTAAAGTGCATTTCCACATTGGAGCAAACAACATTCGGTCTCAAATTGCCATTGAGCGTATTGGCGCCAAAAAAATTGCAGAACAGGAAGTGACTTACTACAATGAAGCTCCAAGACTAAACTTTGTTTACGAAATAGATAAAGAAATTTGGTCTCAGCTATGACTATAGTGAAATGAACGAAATATTATTTCAGCTTCCTGAACAACTTACACAGAAATATATGCAGAGCTACTCATCACCATCTAAATAATAATTCAAATTCTCTTTTGTAACGATATCAAGAGGCAGGTATTTAAGCATCGGCACTTCTTTTTTAAACACCAAATGATCAACTAAATGGCTAACTCCCCAATAACCTTGGCCTTTAGGATGCTGATTGATCAGAAAGCTAATCATTCCATTGTTCAGCAATTTTATATTTTTAGAGATCAAATCGTAACCTACTATCTTGATGGAGCGAATGAGTTTTTGCTGCAAGAGATTAGCTATTTCATGTGCTTTTGAAGTGGTTACATAAATCGCTTTCAATTCAGGATTTTCACGAAGTAGCTCGTTAAATGCATTTAAAAACGACGAAAGCGTGGTTGTGTTTAGTTCAGCACGAACAATAGTATAATCAGATAGATGATGTTGTTCAAAATAGTCTCTAAACCCCTGCTCCTTTTTCTCCAAATGCGCAGCATTGGTAGTTTCCTCGTCTATATGCGCTATTAGAAACGTACTTGGATCTGGGTTACCATAATGAATTAACTTTGCTGCAATTAGACCGCTCTGATAAGAATCCTGTCCAATATAAGACAATGGATCATATTCGTGAATCTCTGTATTGAACAATACAAATGGAATATTTTGGCTTTTCCATTTCTCGAAAAATGGTAAAGTTTCCTTATAAAAAATTGGTGATAAGATAATGGCGTCAGGCTTTTCTTTGGTCAGCTCTTCAGCTTTTTCCACGAAAGATTCGACCTTATAGGGATTAAAAGTATAGTAGTCTACTTTCGCCCCGTAAGCCCTAAATTCACTTTCAGCCTTTTTTATTCCCGCTTTGGGTGCCGACCAATAGGCATCTATTTTAGCATCAGGTATCAGCGCAGCAATATTAACCGTTTTTCTCGAGCTTAAAACCCTTGCCATTAAATTTGGTTCGTAGTTTAATTGTTTGATAATACTGTTAACTCTTTCTTTAACATCCGCCGCTACCCTTCCCCTATTGTGTATTACCCGATCAACAGTTCCTGTAGAAACCTGTGCTTTTTCAGCAATATCTTTTATCCTAATTATTTTTTTTTCCATGGTTCAACTTGCAATAGGTTTTGCTGCAATTGCAAAACTAAATCTTTTTAATCATCAAATTACAAATAATCTTCTTTCAAATAATACTTGACAAAGTAAGAAAAGTTAATATATTTGCGTGTCCGAACACACAAACAAACTAACCAAATAAATAGATAATTAGCCGTAACATTTCCTAAATACCTTAAAACGGATGTGCTCGCATATATTATAAATAGATACTACATTAAGTGATTATGATTACAGAAACTATCAAGGCAGCTAGCATGGCTGAAATTTTAATAAAATTTAATTTCGAGAGCGATTCTATCAAGGTAAAGCCTTTCGGGTCTGGCCATATCAACGATACCTATTTAATTGAATACGCAGATTCTGATCTTAAATTTTTGCTACAACGCATCAATCATCACGTGTTTAAAGATGTAGACATACTCATGGACAACATTACCAAGGTGACGACGCACATTAGCGCTAAGGTAGCCGAGAAATATCCAAACGACAGCAAGAATAGAGCAATGGTAGCAGTTAAATCCAACGAGGGAAAATATTACTATCAAGACTCAAATGGTAATTATTGGCGAGTTTTCAACTATTTAAGTAATACTAAAAGTTACGACATTGTAAAAACCGAAAACCAGGCCTTTGAAGGCGGTAAAGCTTTTGGCGAATTTCAGGCATTTCTTTCAGATCTACCTACTACACAAACAAAGGAAACGATAGTCAACTTTCATAATATACATAGCAGACTAAACAACCTTAGGACTGCAATTGCAAAAGACAAATTTGACCGTGTTAAACAAGTACTTCCAGAGATTGAACTGATCAACGCTAGAGCAAACGACATGGATTACGTTCTAAGGAAGGGAAATGAAGGTAAATTACCACTTAGAGTTATACATAACGACACCAAGTTCAACAATGTATTGCTTGATCAAAATGACAAAGCACAATGCGTAATCGATCTCGATACGGCTATGCCAGGCTATGTAGCTTATGATTTTGGTGATGCCATAAGAACAATCATCAATACGGCAAGCGAAGATGAAAATGATTTAGAAAAGATCGATATCAACCTAGATCTTTATAGCGCATTCACGACCGGCTATCTAACCGAAACCATCAGTTTTTTGGAAGAAGAAGAAATTAAGTCATTGGCGGAAGGGGCTATGCTTTTTCCTTATATGCAAGCGGTAAGGTTCTTAACAGACTTTATTGAGGGAGACCATTACTATAAAACGGCATTTGAAGGACATAATCTTCAAAGAACAAGAGCACAATTACAGTTATTTTTAAGAATGGATGAAAAATTCGCTACACTCAAAAATATCGTTAATGAAGTGGCTCAAACATTAAGAAACTAAATCATAGCAAAAAGTGGAAAATATCAGCGTTGACTTTCTTTCGGGCATTAATAAAAACAGTTCATTTGAAGCTATCAATAAAAGCCTCAACCAATGTGAGAAAACACCCATACAAGTTGTATCATGGAAAGATTTTCAGCACAAGCCTGAGGCCTATTTTTCAATAGGGCATAGCAACGATGCACTTCTCATCAAATTTCATGTTACTGAAGACGACATCAGGGCAGTTTACAAAAATACAAATGACCCTGTATACGAAGATAGTTGTGTGGAGTTTTTCATTGCATTTAAAGACAGTGAGAAATATTACAATTTTGAATTCAATTGCTTTGGAACTTGCCTACTAGGTTATGGCGATTCGAGAGAAAACAGGCAATTTGTATCTCCACAGATTATAAAAAGCATAAAAACGGAAACACTGATCAAGCCAGAGTACCGTATGATAGGCAGATTAATTAATTGGCAACTGACCATAGTAGTACCACTGAATGTATTTTGCTTCGATTTTCTCCAAACATTAAAAGATCAATCAGTTAAAGCCAATTTTTACAAATGTGGCGATGAGACAAACAAAAAGCATTATCTATCATGGAGACGTATCGATACTCCAGAACCAAACTTTCACCAATTAGAGAGCTTCGGCACCTTAACTTTCAAATAAGAAAAACAACCCAATTTTACACAAATCATAATAACATTTTCATATATCATATGCAGTAACAGGTTCAAAACAACTAGATCATTTACCTCAAAAAACAAAATCATGCTAACCAAATTACACCTCAAATTAAAATGTATCTTGATTTTAATCGTATGCTCGGGAAATTTATTCGCCCAAACGAACTATCAAGAACTGCCAGATCCTAAAGGTATCGATAAAGCATCATGGAAGACGTTATCAGAACAAACTGCTTTTAAGTTCGCCTCTCCAGATGTTAGATATCAAAAACATACAGTACCTGCAAAAAACAGCTTAAAGCCTACATGGCAAGGCACTGGATGGCGTGGTGAAAAGATACATACGAAGCTATTAGTCTACACCAAAAGAAATATAGGCAACGCAAGTGTCGTTTTGTCTAAGCTCCAAAACAAAAACGGAAGTACCATTAACAGTAGCAACATCAAAGCAAATTTTGTAAGTTATGTAATGACAGACCGTCTAAATACCAAGGGTGGTGGTTGTGAGATCACTCCGAAGTTAGACTCATCATTAGTAGAAGATGTAATTGATAATGTAGCACAATTAGCAGTTCCAGCGAATACTGTTCAACCGATATGGTTAACCATCGATATTCCTGAAAACACGAAGCCAGGCTTTTATCAAGGATTTATTTACCTGAAAGAAAACAACAAAATATCAAAACATCAATTAAGCTATACAGTAAAAGTTGTTGATCGCCTGCTCCCTCAACCAAGTCAATGGAAATTTCATTTAGATTTATGGCAAAATCCATACTCTATAGCCCGTACATCCAATACCACCGCATGGTCTCCAGCGCATTTTAAAGCAATGGAACCCTATATGGATATGCTAGCCAATGCTGGACAAAAAACAATTACAACCACACTTATTCACGACCCTTGGAACAGTCAGACTTATGATAAATATGACTCTATGATCAAGTGGATTAAGAAAAGCGATGGTTCTTGGTCGTACGATTTCACAATATTCGATAAATGGGTTTCGTTTGCCATGGCTACTGGCATCAAAAAGCAGATCAATTGCTACAGCTTGATTCCATGGGATCTTAAGTTTGCTTACTATGACGAAGCTACGCGTAAAGACACTGTACTGATCGCAAAACCTGGAAGCCAAGAATATGACGCCCATTGGACGCCTATGCTAAAGGCTTTTGCTACACACCTTAAGTCGAAAGGCTGGTTTAACATTACTTGCATTGCTATGGATGAGCGACCATTAGAGGATATGGAAAAAGCAATTGCAGTAATTAAGGCTGTAGATAAAGATTTTAAAATAGCACTTGCTGGAAGATACCACCCAGAAATAGAGAAAGATATTTTTGATTACTGTGTGGCTTCTAACCAAGTTATTGAACCCGAAGTATTTAAAAGAAGAAAAGAAGAGGGATTTAACACCACTGTTTACACTAGCTGCACCGAAGGTTACCCAAATATATTTACCTTTTCCCCTCCTTCCGAAAGTGCTTGGCTACCATGGTTCGCACTTAACAATAAATACGACGGCTATTTGAGATGGGCTTACAACTGCTGGAATGCCAACCCGCTACAAGACAGCAGATTTGGAAATTGGTCTGCCGGAGATGCCTTTTTTGTATATCCTGGAGCAAGGACTTCTATAAGATTTGAAAAATTAATCAGTGGAATTCAGGATTATGAGAAGATAAAAATTCTAGATGCTGAGTTTTCAAAAAAGGGAGCAAGTACAGAGAAACTAAAAAAACTACTTCAACCATTCGTGATTGAAAATTTAAAAGCACAAGACGCGGCGAAGATGCTGGTTGACGCAAGATTATCTTTAAATTCATTCTAATCACTCGCAACTTCTAAGATTTCGTGTAAGAAAAGAACACAGCAACACTTAAAAATTTTCTTTCGATAAGACACCTGAATGGACTAGAACCTACGCTAGTCCATTTATAAGACCAATATGCTTGAAAAATCAATAAATTAAGGAAATCCTTACAAATCAACTCACTTTATTTATAGCTACCCCCCTCCTTTAAGCTTTCTCAATAAGCCTAAAGCATTATCTCGCTCCCACTTTTTTTAGAGACTTAGTCTAGTTGATCAAAAAGTTTACGAACACGCATTCACAAAAAACAATCTAGCCCAGCAAGAAGAATAGAACCCTAGGGTTCTTTCTTTCAAAAATAAGTATAAATAACTGAATTAAAATACATTAATTACTAAATTTAACCAACCATCAAACACATACAAAACACTAAAAACAACACATTACAAAATCTGCGTTAACGAAAACACAAACAACAATTCAATTACTCCAAATCTAAACACTTAAAAAATGAATGGTTTTTTACATCTACCCTATTACTTTCCATCTTGGTTAGTAACACTTAGGACGTTGTGCCTAGTATTTTTAATGCTCATGTTCTTTACGATGCCAAAAGCTAGAGCTGCCAGCATTAAAACCAGCGAACCCACAAAAACAAAAAAATTAGCCAAGATCCTAGTCAAAGGAAAAGTGAGCGACGAATCTACTGGCGAAACCCTACCAGGTGTTTCGATAAGAGCTAAAGGAACCAATATTGGAACGGTAACCAATGCAAGTGGTGAATTTTCTTTGAATGTAGAAGAGAATAGCATCCTTACCATTAGTTATATGGGCTACAAAACTGCAGAAGTAACTGCTAAAGAAAACACTACACTCGACATCAAACTAGAAAGGAGCGAAAACTCACTCGACGAAGTGGTTCTAGTTGGTTACGGTACTGTTAAAAGAGCAGACTTAACTGGTTCAATAGCTTCATTGAAGGGCAAAGACTTAGAAGATCAGCCCAATGTGAGAACAGACCAAGCGCTACAAGGAAGAGTAGCGGGGGTTGTCGTTCAAAACAATAACGGCGGTCCAGAGGGAGATGTTTCTATCCGTATCAGAGGTGCCAACTCATTAACTTATGGAAACGACCCGCTTATCATTGTCGATGGTATTCAAAATGCAAGCATTGCGACAATCAACCCTAACGATATCAAATCAATAGATGTACTTAAAGATGCGGCCGCACTATCAATTTACGGAGCTAGAGGAACTAATGGTGTAATTTTAATTACGACTAAAAATGGCAAGGACTCTCCTTTTACCGTAGCTTACGACTCTTTTGTGTCATCAGATCGTGTAAGAAAAAAGCTTGGCTTATTAGACGCCAAAACCTACGCGACTTTCCTTAACGAAGCTCAGACAGCAAACGGCTACAATCCTATCTTTACACAAAGCGAATTAGATGCTCTTGGCAAAGGAACGGACTGGCAAAATGAAATATTTCAGACTGGAGTTACGCAAAGCCACAACCTAAGCATCAGCGGATTTAGTGACAAGATATCCTATTATGTTTCAGGCAATGTATTAGACAGAACTGGAGTCATCATCAACTCAGCATATAAACAATACACTTTACGTTCTAATCTAAATATCAAAGCTACCTCAAAATTAACCTTCGGATTGAATACTTTCGCCTCTTACGACATCAATCACTCCGGTGATCCACAAGGTGCCGTAAGATCTGCTCTATCTTGGTCGCCAACCAAACCAGTTTATGAAAGCAATGGAAAATATTCACAACCTGGCGGTGGTGTAGGACCGAACGGAGTTTACAACCCAGTGGGTATGGCTAAAGAAATTGTAGATGATCGTTACAACAAATCGTTCACATTTGCTCCGTCTGCAGAATACCAGATCATTCCAAGCTTAAAATTCAAAAGCATAGTAGCTTATAAAGTGATCGATCGTTTTAGCGGATATTTTAACAACCAAGTAGTGAACGCTGGTCCTGCAAGTGCAATCTCCGGATCTACGTCGATGTCACAGTATTCGAGCTTACAGAATTCCAACATCCTTACTTATGACAAAAAAATATCTGACCATAGCATTAATATAACCGCGGTATACGAAACCTTACAAGATCAATACAGAGGCTCAGACCAATCAGCTCAAGGCATACCAATTAATTTAGGCTACAATGGACTAAGCTATGCGACTACCACCCCTTACCCCCAGCCACGCAATGAAATAGTTAACACAGCCACCCGCTCTTTGATGGGCAGAATAAATTATAGCTATAAAGATCGTTATTTGATTACTATCTCCGATCGCTATGACGGAGCAAGCCAATTAGCTGATGGTCATAAATTCGAAAATTTCGGTGCAGTTGCAATAGCTTGGAATATCATGAATGAAAATTTCATGAAAAAATTTAAAAACACGATACAAGACCTGAAAATCCGTGCGAGTTATGGTGCTGTAGGAAATGCTGCGGTTCCTGCCTATGCTTCGCAACAAACGTTTTTCCCTGGATTAGACGCCAATGGAAATCCAACGCTTACCATAAGACAATTGGCAAATCCGAACTTAAAATGGGAGCGCACTACAGAGAAAAACTTGGCAATAGACGGAAGCTTCCTAAATAACCGCCTTCAATTTACGGCAGAATATTATGATAAAAAGACCACAGACCTGCTCTTATTCAAAGCAGTTCCAACAGGGCTGGGTGTAAGCTCAATTCTCAGCAATATTGGATCGGTTTCCAATAGAGGTTTTGACTTTTCAGTTGGTGGCACCCCTATTAGCAAGAAAAACTTCAAATGGGAGTCTACTGTTACGTTCAATTTAAACAAAAACAAAATTCTTGCATTGGCAGGCACAGACACGGTGTACAATTCGTTCAATGACTTTCCTGGCGTAACAGGATCTTTCGCCTTAATCGCTGGGCAACCCATCAGTAGCTTTTTAGGTTACGAATTTGCTGGATTATGGAAATCAAACGAAGCTTCTACCGCTGCGTTATATGGCGCAAAACCGGGAGATGCCAAATATGTTGACGTGAACAATGACGGTGTAATTGACAAGGAAGACATCAAAATCATCGGAAGTGCCCAACCTAAGTTTAACTACGGATGGACCAATACCTTTAGATACAAAAACATTGATCTTAATATATTTTTCCAAGGAGTTTTTGGCAACCAGATCTACAACTTGACACAAAAAGGTACAGGAGCTACTGGTACGCAATTACTTACACAATGGAGAGAGGGAGATGAAGACACCGATATTCCATCTGTTACCGGAAGATCTTTTTCAAACTCTTCTTATTGGGTAGAAGATGGTTCGTATTTAAGATTGAAAAATATAACCCTAGGCTATACACTGCCATCGAGCATACTAGCAAAAAGCAAAGTATTGTCTTCTGCTAAAATATTCTTCAGCACCACCAACCTAATCACCTTCACCAATTATAGCGGCTACGATCCTGAATCATCTACAGGAGTGGATACCAATGGAGGCGTTGACCTAAATGTTTATCCTTCACAAAAGTCTTTCACCTTTGGCCTTAACATTAAATTTAAATAAGATGAAAAATATAACTAGAACAATACTACCGCTTTTCATTTGTATCGCATTTGCGGGCTGTGTTAAAGTTAAGGAAGATTTAACGGGCCAACCTACGTCCGACAAATTCTTTCACAATATAGAGGATTTCCAATCATATATATCCGGTGCTTACGCACCTTTATTTCAAGATAATTTCACCTTCGAGGGCGATTATGCCTTTATAGCTGAAGCGGGAGCTGAAGATATCTATCATCGCATTGGTCGCTGGCGTGGATTTGAAGAATTGAATGTCAAACAAGTCTCTAACCCAGATGAAATAGTTCGTCCACTGTGGAATGGCGCCTACAGCAGTATCAGTATCTCAAATACGTTAGTAGGCCTATCCGATACTTCAAAAATCGATAGAACCTTAATAAACCCTGTAGTAGGCGAAGCTAGATTTTTGCGAGCACTGAATTATTTCTTCATGGTGAGGTGGTTTGGCGAAGTGCCATTGTTAACAGAGAAAAATACGATAGAAGCTACTTCTTTACCTCAATCTTCTGTTGCAGATATTTATGATTTTATTGTAGCTGATCTAATTGCAGCAGAGGGCTTTTTACCTGCTATCCAAACCAACGCCAGCAAGCCAACTAAAGGAGCTGCTTCGGCATTACTAGCAAAAGTATACCTTACCATGGCAGGTTTCCCTTTAAACCAAACTGCAAAATATGCTTTGGCAAAAGACCAAGCTACAAAAGTAATGAACATGGGTATCTATAGCCTAAATACCAACTTCAGTGATCTTTGGAACTGGAACAATAGGCTAACCAATCGCGAACTCATCTTTACATTTTATGCCAATAGCCAATCAGGTGGCGGAAGCCAATTGCACATGGTTAGTCGACCTGGCACAAACAGTGAGCAAGGCTGGGGAGACTGGGGAACAGACAAACGTTTCTATGATCAATTTCCGAATGGACCTCGTAAGGATGCGAGTTTTTATACTACGATGATAGATGGAACTAACTTTATCAATACCAATTTCGCTAATCCATTTGTTGCGAAATATAGAAATGCAGGACCGAGAAGTAATTTTTTCACAGGTCCTCCAGCTAGCGACAAAGCAGACGGCTACTCTCCTATTTTACGATATGCAGATGTGTTATTGATCTATGCAGAAGCTGCAAATCAAGCTGAAGGCTCACCTTCTACAGCAGCTTATGACGCCATTGATAAAGTAAGGGTTAGAGCAGGCTTAGCGAAATTACCGACAGGCTTATCTAAAGACGACTTCGACAAAGCGGTACTGGCTGAGAGAAATTGGGAATTGGCATTTGAGCACAACAGATGGTTTGACCTTTGCAGAAGACAATTGGTAAAAGATGCTCTGGGTACTTGGTATCCTCAAACTAACATCACCAACAACAACTATTTACTGCCTAAACCAATTACAGCTTTACAACTGATGAAAGGCTTACGTCAAAACCCTGGCTACTAAACCGAAAATTCATTAATAAAACAATTGATTATCATTAAAATCAAGATTATGAAAAAGATACACAACTATTTAATGGCTATAGGACTACTTTTGGCAACTGCTTGCGAAAAACGAGAACTGCCAGAAAACCCAACAATCGTATCGCCAATCAATGCCCTTGTTTTAAATGTTAACGGCATCGACTATACTGCGACGCCTTTTTTAAAAGATGGTGCTTTGGCCGATACTTTAAAACTTAACGTGCAAAGGCCTAGCGCTACGGCGGTGGTTAAAAGAATTTCTTTAACCAACAACTCAAAAGCTGATATTGAAAGTGGTGCAAGCATTTTATTTACAAACAATGTAGCAGCTATCAACATCACCAATGCTCAAGGGGCTGTAAAAAAACATTTCCTAAAAATGATTTTCACGCCGCCGCCAATGATGTATGTACCTCTAAGTAACGAAAGCTATACGGTGAGACCTGCAACAACGCAAACCATAGCTTCTGGAAATTACGACACCAAGTTTGAAGGCTATATTGAATTTAAAGCAAGCTGGGCAGGATTTTACTTGGTGACCAATGCTACTCCTGCGGTAAGATATGGCGTCAATGCAGGATTCGATAGCGGCACCACACATACACTTCAAGTAACCACATCTGCTGCACCTTGGGGAGATTGGGGTACTAATGGATATTGGAAGTTCAATTACAATGCCGATACGAGAGAATTAACCTTATTGAAAACAGACTGGGCGCTATCAGGATCTGCTACGGGAAACGAAGTTAAGAACATGACCTACGTACCAGCCACCAAAACATGGTCATTAACCGCTACCCTTACTGCCGGCACCTTTAAATTTAACAGTTTAAACACACCAGCCATTGTTTATGGAGACACCGTATCAGGCACCAATAGCGGCACATTAACCTCTGGAGGAAATTCGATAACCATAGCTAGCTCAGGAAGCTACACCATCACATTGAGTTTGAGCAAGCCACCTTACTACGCCTATACCATTGTTAAGCAGTAATTTTTTTTTATAATGAAACGATATCCGAAGTACTTCATAGCTCCATTTATTTTTTTCCTACATATCGCTTGTAAAAATGCCGATCCGAAGCCCATTGATAGCACCGAGCCAGGCAACGAAGCAAAAAAATCGTTAAATGGCTCATTCGAAAGCAAATTCAATAGATATACGAGAGGCGAAGTATTTACAGGAAAGGAATTAAAAACATGGACCGACACTGCCTGGAAAAATGATCGTATACATAAACAGCTCATTTTATGGACTGATAAAAACATCGATGATCTTTCTTATGAAGTGGAGAACCTGAAGAATGGCAACAATGTGATATCGGCTTCGAACATTAAATTACGTTTTGGTCAATACGTAATTGGCGACCAAGTGCCCACGGGATGTGGTGAACAAACGAATCGTGCATCTGTTGAAATAGCAGATGCACTATCTCCTACTTCCGTAAACAAGATCAATCAGTACGACCCGCTTAAAATCTGGATCACTATTGACATCCCCGAAGCTATAGCAGAAGGAAAATACACTAGTAAAGTCTATGTTAAAACAGGTGGCACCACACAGCAAACCTTTAATATAGATGTACTTGTTGTAAATAGAACCTTGCCTAAAGTTGCAGATTGGAAGTTTCACCTAGATTTATGGCAATTCCCTTTCCAATTGATGAAATGGAATAATGTGCAACCGGGAAGCACCCGTATTGAACCATTTTCAGACACCTATTTCAAACAACTTGAACCATTCTATAAACTATTAGCTGATGCTGGACAAAAATCCATCACCGCGTATATTAAAGATGGTGCCTTTCTTAAAGGCGAAACCATGATCAAGTGGACTAAAAACACCGACAATACTTGGAGCTACAATTACGATAATTTCGATAAATATGTAGAAACCTTGATGAGTTGGGGAATCAACAAGCAGATCAACTGTTTCTCGCTGGCTGGCTGGGAAGCGAACTACATCGGTTATTTTGACGCGGCTACTGGAAACTCGGCCAACCTTAATATCGAGATAGGATCAACAGCATACAAAACGATATGGAGTGATTTCCTCGATAATTTCAAGGCACATTTAAAAGCAAAGGCTTGGTTCAACAAAACCGTTTTATATCTGGATGAAATTCGACAAGAAAGCCTAGGCGCCGTAATCAACACCATCAAAGAAAATGATCCAAATTGGAAAATAGGGCTGGCAGGAAGCCATATCAGCAATAGCAACGAAAATGCACTCTATGAATACTCCACTATTTTAGGGACGGCTACCAATACCAGTTTCGGTGCAGACAGAATTGTTACTTTTTATACCAGCTGTACACAACTGATCCCCAATAATTATGTAACACCACAAAACGATCCTTCAGAAATGACTTGGATGGCCTGGTATGCTTCCAACAATGGGCTAAATGGATATTTGAGATGGGCTTATGACTATTGGACCTTATCAGACCCGATGAATATTACGGATGGCGGCAATACCGCTGGCGATTTCAGCCTAATCTACAGAAGTGGCAATACTTATCCAAACCAAGCCCTATCAAGCATTCGTTTAGAATTGCTACGTGAAGGCATACAGGACTTTGAAAAGATCAACATATTAAATAACGGTGGAGCAGCGACCCCACTTGCACAGCATCTTAAAAGTTTCCATAGCGGATCTGGGTTTAATGCCTCAAAATTGGTTAACACAGGGCAATCCTTAATCAAGAAAGCATCAGTTTCACCATAATTTTATACTAAATCTAACCATCTCAAGTTATTAAGAAAAGAGCGATACCACAGTGTGCCTTAAGCTTAGTAAGATGATAAAGGCGGTAATTTTCAGCAATGAAGATTGCCGTTTTTTATTTAATGACCAAACTGTTTATGTCATTCAAAAAATTGTTTCGACTTGCCATCAACTTAAAATTGCTCACAGCATCCGTAGATGGCACAAATTCCATTTTACTCCTTTTACGTGTACGAAAACACTTTTATTTTAATCTGATTATCAATAACTTAAATATTATTTAATAATATGATTAAATAATAAGTTAACGAACACATGTTTAATTTAAATCATCAATGTTATGAAGACAAAAAACACTTGGTACACATGCTATGTGAAAAGTCTATTTCTCATTTTACTATGGCTTGTACTACTGCCCCCCAAAGGTTTTGCTCAGGAAGGTACAATTACTGGATCTGAAAATATTACCTATAATGGCGGTTCAGTTTCTGTAAATGGAACGACAATATTTACCAGCTATGTAAAGGCAAGTAATGTAAGGGATATGGTACAGCTGGATGCAATCGGTCTCTTCAATCTGAATGCAGATTTAACTGGTGACATAACAGGCACTGGTGACATACATGTTCATGTTTATGCTTTTGATAGCCAGAATATTGGAGGCGGATATAAAGGAAAGCTAATTTATATGCTTCATCTAGAAAACAGCCACATAGTAGACAAGACAATACCATCTCCTTTTAATCCAGATGTATACATCAAATCGAACAACATTAAAGAGCTACTCTACGGAGCAAAAACAAACCTAGCTATAGAAGGCACGACAGAAACCAATCTTCAAAAAAGCACACTAGCTTACATTAAACAACAGGTATTAGTGGGCTATGAAGGCAATCCTTTAGATATACTCAAAGGGAATAACTATTTGCTTACACAACCTGTAATTATTGAAGTTATAGTGGCCAATGCAACTGTAAGCAATTTAAAAATTCCAGGATTGGCGCAACCATTTAATTTAGCCAGATATTTTAACAAAGCTGCGTCTGCAGGGGTAGAAGTTGGTGTCTTTGTCAATAGTGAGCTTATCAAGACTTATAACTCCAAAACTCCTGAAGACTTTATCGTGGAAGCTAAAATGGGTGATGATATTAGCTATAGAGTAAAAGTTCGGGATGTGCAGGCTCCAGGTCCTGCGCCAATAATTGAAGGCGTACCGGGTACTTGGATAGCACGTTTTGGTGGTGACTTGATGTATTATTGTACTCCATCTGTTACGCCAGGAGAATATAAACCTTGGATAGGCTTCGATTCCAGGGTACATACATTACAGATGCGTAAATACCCCACAGGTTTCAATCCAAAAGAATTAGAATGGGAAATTTCCCCACCCAGCCCCACAGCCTATTGGAGATGGTCTTCAACAGCATATCGGAAAATGGATGCCAACATTGTAAAACAAGACCCCTTATATATATGGCAAAAATGGCAAAATGCAAATGGTATAGACAAGACAAAAGGTATCCAGAGAAATGACCAAAAAGAGGGGCTGAACATACAATTTTTAAACTATTGGCAAGGTGGACTACGTAGTTTTTTCGACAACTATTCTGCTAATAACTCTAAATATTTTATGGGCTTTGACAGTGATGCTTTATTATATCTCAATACGAATAAATATAATACCAAGTCTAGCCCTCCTCCTCCTTACCCTGATGGAGGTGTCTTGAAGTTAGACGTATTACCTTGGCGTTTTATGCCCGAAGGGAAAGAACAGATTGTGGATGTCACCACGGGCTATCCTACGCAAGGCTTTACGCCTGGTATTATGGTACAGGCGTATCAGGCCAATCGTGAAGCTTTAGCTGGCAACACGAAATATAATACTTTTAAAAGGTACAGCGGTTACGAAATACAGGATCAAGGTACAGATGACGAACACCCTGATGGCACGGGCACAGGCAACAAAGCCGCACCAGGCGTAGTAACTGTAAGAGCTGAAAATATGGTGGTAAGATTTAAATTGGATGTGCGGGCACCATTTGACGATTCAAAAGGCTTTTATGGTTCGATATCTGGCGAAACATGGCCTGCCTATTTTGAAAAAGACATTCCCTATACCCTAACTGGTCTAAAAAACCTAAGCCATCTTGAACTAGATAAATTCATTTTGGAGTATTCTGGTACAAATAGCTTTGGGGATATCCTGGGAGTACAAACAAAAAAAATAAGCGAACTTAGCATGCCTGAGAAGCAAGCCATTAAAAATTCGGGTAATTGGACCGTTAAATTTAACAATGATGCCCCAACATATGCCAGTGTAACGGCATACTACCAGCAATCCCCAACTTCTGAGAAAGTGATGATCGCAGGAAAAGAGCTTAAGCCTATATTTCTATTATTTTTTGGTGATAAGAACTTAGGAGAGACGAAAGGTGGCTTGGGCGCATATACATGGTGGAATGACTACAGAGAACAGCCAGATCAGAATTATATCGTACGGAAAGATCAAGGAGGAAAAGTGAATTATGTGAAGGACCATGTAAAAAGCTATGTGTACAAGAAAGGTACTACTACCACTTTTACGGCATGGGACGGAGATCCACACCTATTTATGGAAACCCCAGAATTTTACTTGTCAAGTAGAACTAAAGCCAAGCGCATCACAGATGATTACTTAGATGGCACAAAAGATGAAAACGTTGCTCCTTATTTACAATTTTATATCGATGGTGTATTGCAACCAAAGAATCTTCAAAAAGGCAAAGATATTACTCTTAGATGGGATAACATTGGCGATTTTAGACTTACCGTGAAATATAGGAATACAGACGGTACTTTAACTTCATTGACCAATCTTATTAAGATTGTGGATTACGATGCCCTAACAAAGGGCATTATTAAAAGAAGAGCTATGACCTCCGAAGAAAGTTTATTTTTAAACACTACCGCATCCGATTGGGAGGTACTTGAAGCAGACAATGTACTCAGCCTCACAAAATACAGGGAAAGCGCAAGAGCAAATGGCACACCACCAGGTATTAATAGATGGGCCGATTTTAATGACTTCAAAGCTACTTATTTATGGCGTGATTATGATAAGACAGAAATGGAACAACCTTCACAGCTTCTATTGAATATATATGGGTATTTAGCCACTCCACCATCATGGTTTTGGGATAATTGGTGCCTGCATTACTCAAGCAATTGGCAAGATGGAGATAGAGAAAATGTGCCGCCTTATGTAAACAACAACACAGTACTACGTATCACAAGCAATCAACTAGATCTCTACAATAATTACCTAACTAATAGTTTATTTAACCCTGTACCACCAGCAAAATGGCAAAGAGTGATGCCATTGGTTTCAGTTACACATTTTCAGGGATACCGAATGCGATATAATCCAAGTTGTATCTACGATCTAAATGCTACGTGGGATAATACTTCAGGTGCATTTTCAGGGCATGCGACTTATGGCACCGCCTTGGATTTATTAGCACCCAGCATTTCAGATTACAACAAAAACAAACAAGAGTTTTTATTTAAATTATGGGGCAAAGAAATGCTCATCATACCAAAAAGCACGTCTGGAGGTGCACGGTTTACAGTTGAACTAGTTGATCATGTTGATACTCGCCGGCCATAAAATAACGTCAACAATTCACATAGAAACCAAACTAATTTGAACCATCTATTAAATTCAATATTCACATGAAAAATTACATTCAAATATTCGCAAGCCTTATTATTATACTATTTACATCTAATACTAAGGCACAAAATAATGCTAAAAGAGAAACAGAATCTGTCAAAAACCTAACAAGTTTTACAAGCCAGAACTCATTATCAACAGATGAACTTAGCCACATTTCCAAAAATATTGGGGGTGGCACCGCTGCAGCAGGCGCAGTAAAAGATAAAAATAATCTCATTTTACAAAACACCGACAGAGAAATATATGTATTACACAACAAATCACTAAACAAATACCCACTACTTTATGGTTATTTCGCTAAAAAGATAAACAACGTAGATCACCAATCACAATTAGCGATTAACACCACTGGTTTAAAACCAGATTTTTCGCTTTCTGTTAACGGCCCTACATTTATTGGTACTTTTGATGCAAATGGAGTTAACGGTGCAATCATTGCAGCCAATAAACGTAATAATTTTAATTTATGGGTTGAGAAAGGAGTAATTTCAGAAGATTTTGCACTAGCTTCCGTACCAAGCTGGGCAGATTTTGTTTTCGAAAAAGATTACAAATTGAGGCCATTAAGTGAAGTGGAGAAATTCATTAACGAAAACAAGCACCTTCCAGATGTACCTTCTGCAGCAGAATTGAAGGAAAATGGAGCAAGCATGGCTACCTTAATGAAAAACCTTACCCAAAAGGTTGAAGAATTGACCTTATATGCTATTCAACAAGACAAACAGATCAAAGCTTTACAAAGCGAATTAGAAACAACCAAAAAAAGCAAGAAGAAAAAGTAAGCCTAAACAAAACATCGATTAAATGTGAATGAAGCCGCTCCAATTTGGGGCGGCTTCTTTTATTTTACACCTAACTTATCAAATAAAAAAAAGCCCGCTAAATAAGGTAGCAGGCATGAGATTGACGTTGATTTATAAATATCATTCAGGGTTAGATTTCAATGTTTTAACCCTAACTTTTTCATCAGACAATGTAGGACCTAGCAATCATTATTAAAATAAATCTGCTTTTAAAAACAATACCTACAAAGACACACAAAGTCACCACATAGTGACTAAAAAGTTTCTAATTAAATAAACAAGCTAATCACTAAAAATATTATCAACACAACAGCTTATTGCTAATATTTTTACTAATTTTACTAAAATATTTAGTAAATAAAAATGCAAAAGCCCCTTCAAAAAATCATTATCGAACGCCTTAAACGTGAAATTCTCGATTTAGAGGGTTTTAAGAATAAAGCTCAGCATGCTCAAAGCAAATTAGGACTAAGCACTTTAGAGCATAATTTTCCTAACCAAACCTTCCCCACTGGCACTATTCACGAATTTGTGAGCGAAAAGCCAGAGCATACGGCTTGTACAAGTGCATTCATTAGCGGGATACTTACCAAATTAAATGATCAAAATGGCATTTATATATGGATTGGCAAGCAAAAGCAATTATTCCCAGTCGGGCTAAAAAAATTCGGCATTCAACCACATCAAATTATTTTCATCAACCTTGTTAAGCAAAAAGATATACTTTGGGCAACCGAAGAAGCTTTAAAGTGCAAAAGTTTAAGTGGTGTCATTAGCGAGTTGGAAGATATTACTTTTGCCCAATCGCAGCGTTTACAGCTCACCGTAGAAAAAAGTAAGGTTACTGGTTTTATCCTGCGTACTCAAACCGAACGCATTCATGCTACGGCTTGTGCCGCAAGGTGGCAAATCAAACCTTTGCCTAGCGAAAATGAAGGCCACTTGCCTGGGGTTGGATTTTCTAAATGGCAGGTAGATTTACTAAAAGTACGTAATGGTAACACGGCAGGCTGTGTCATCACCTATCATCATGGGCAATTAGCAACTCTTGAAACCGAAAGCACCTATCCATTCACCCATCAAGCTATTGGCTCATGAGCAAAAGGTATGTATCAATATGGTTTCCTTATTTGCTTACCGACCAAATGGCCGTTAAGCAAGAAGAATTATTAGGAACAGCGTATGCTTTAATTGCACAAGAACGCAACAAGCAGATGATTGTAAATGTGAGCAGTGAGGCCAACAGACAAGGTCTACGAGCCAATATACCTTTGGCTGATGCGAGAATCGTACTACCTTCTTTACAGACTTTCAAATTTCAACCCCAAAAAGAGCAAAAGCTACTAAATGCAATGGCAGAATGGTTTATTCGTTTTACTCCACAGGTAGCACTCAATCCCCCAGATGGGTTATTTTTAGACATTACAGGCTGTACGGTATGGAAAAGCGAAGAACAACATATAGAAGAAATAAAAGCACATTTTACAGGGAAATACCATATTAAACTAGGCATAGCCGATACTTTGGGTGCGGCTTGGGCCATAGCACATTATACCAAAGGGCAAATTGCGAAACCCAATGAACAGTTGCAATATTTACTGAATTTGCCTCCAAAGGCTCTACGATTAGAAGAAACCACTTTACAACGCTTGGCGAAATTGGGCTTCCATAACATTGATAGTTTTATACATATTGCTCCCTCTACCCTTCGCAGGCGCTTTGGGGAGGAGATTAATTTAAAGATCGGGCAGGCTTTGGGCCACAAACCAGAAGCTTTCGAAGCGATTACCGAACCCAATCCTTACGAGGAAAGGCTGCATTGTCTAGAACCTATTCAAACTGCCAAAGGAATTGAAATTGCCATTGAAAATTTATTAGAAAACCTATGTACTAGGTTACAAAAGGATGATGTGGGTGTTAGAAATGCGACGTTAAGCACTTTCCGTCTAGATGGCAAATTACAACAGATTAGTATCGGCACCAACCAACCCTCTATCCATATCAAGCATCTTTTTAAATTGTTCGAACTCAAAATCAAACAAATTGAACCTGATTTGGGCATCGAACTTTTCATTATGGGAATTACCAAAGTGGAAGAGTTGCCCAAGCAACAGGAAACTTTTTGGCAGGTACAGAACCAAACTGATTTGGGAGAAATTGCGGAATTATTGGATAGAATTAGTATTAAAGCAGGTAAAAATGCCATCAGACGGTATTTGCCACAAGAACACCATTGGCCAGAAAACAGTATCAAAGCGGTAACCGACCTTAAAGAGCAACCCGAAACGGATTGGCCTACTCACAAACCTCGCCCCACGGTGCTACTTAACCAGCCCGAACCGATACAAGTGAGCGCACCTATTCCAGATTATCCGCCAATGACTTTTACTTACAAAAATGAAATACATCGTATTGCCAAAGCAGATGGGCCTGAGCGAATTGAACAGGAATGGTGGCTAAGCGAAGGCAAACACCGAGATTACTACTATGTGGAAGATGAAAAAGGGCAGCGTTATTGGTTGTTTAGATCTGGTCATTATGATAGTAAAGTTACTGCACAATGGTTTATTCATGGATTTTTTGCTTGAATTAGGGTGAGGCTAATGGTTGATAGTTAATAGCTAACCGCTCTTCGAGATTTGCAATCCCGAAGCACTATCTACGGATTTGAAATCCGTTTTTAAATAGGATTAGAAACTGAAAATATTAAGAGAATTGTCCTCCCCCTACCCTTCGAAGAAGGGAATATGCAAAATGCTTAAAGTACTATGTGCCCCCCTTTGGAGGGGGTAAGGGGGAGGAAATTAATTCAGAATGAAAAAGCTTATGACCTACATAGAACTCCAAACCACCAGCAATTTCAGCTTTTTACGAGGTGCATCACATCCAGAAGAACTCGTTGCAAAAGCAGTTGAACTAGGCTACCCAAAAATTGCCATTACCGATAGGAATAGTTTGGCAGGAATTGTTCGTGCACATGTGGTTACGAGGAAACACAACATCAAATTGATACCAGCTTGCAGGTTAGATTTATTAGATGGCCCATCATTGCTAGCTTACCCGATCAACAAAAACGGCTATGGCAATTTATCAGCTCTGCTAAGCTTAGGTAATAGCAGAGCCGAAAAGGGAAAATGTCATTTGTATCAAACAGATGTTTGGGCGCATCAAATGGATATGCTATTTATCGCCATTGCACCTATTTCCTTAAATGAAAACTTTGATTTTGAAGTTGAGTTTAAAACACAGCTACAGCAGTACAAAAAGGTTTTGGGCAACAAGCTGTTTCTAGCCATCAACCGAACTTATACGGGATTGGACCAGAAAAGAATGTTCCGTTTAGCACAATTGAGCGAAAAGTTCAACATCCCTTTGGCAGCTAGCAACGATGTACATTATCACGAACCGAAACGTAGGCAACTGCAAGATATCCTCACCTGTGTGAGGGAAAAATGCACTATCCATACTGCTGGTTATAAATTGCACGAAAATGCAGAACGACACCTAAAATCTATTGAAGAAATGCACCGTTTGTTCAGGCAATATCCACAAGCTATTGAAAATACCATCCATATTGCGGAGAAATGCCAATTTTCTTTAGATGAACTGAAATATGTTTATCCCCAAGAACTGACCAGCGAAGGCAGAACACCGCAAGAGGAATTGACCTATTTAGCTTGGAAAGGTGCCAAAGAAAAATTCCCTAATGGCATCCCCGAAAAAGTAATCAATTCTATTCATTACGAATTGGAATTTGTAGGACGCAAAAACTATGCTTCTTATTTTTTAACGGTCTACGATTTTGTTCGCTTCGCCCGCGACCGCCAAATTCTCTGTCAAGGCAGAGGCTCGGCAGCCAATTCTGTAATTTGTTATTGTTTGGGCATTACTTCGGTAGACCCGATGGAAATCAATTTGCTTTTTGCACGTTTCATGTCTGATGCCCGCAACGAACCACCAGATATTGACGTAGATTTTGAGCACGAACGCCGCGAGGAAGTCATGCAGTACATCTATGAAAAATACGGCAGAGACCGAGCCGCTATTGTAGCCACGGTTACGCAACTGCACAGCAAGGGAGCCATTAGAGATGTCGGCAAGGCAATGGGCTTATCAGTAGATACACTTAATATTTTATCGGCAACGATAAGCAGCCATTATGAAGATGGTTTCGACCGTGAACGATTAATTGCCCACGGACTTAACCCAGATGAACCTTTGCTCAAAAAAACTTTGGAACTCACCGCCCAAATGGTTGGTTTTCCTCGCCAATTGGGACAACACACTGGTGGGTTTATCATTACCCAAGGCAAACTCACCGACTTATGCCCTACCCTAAATGCTCGTATGGAAAACCGTACTTGCATTGAATGGAACAAAGATGATATTGAAGCTTTAGGCTTTTTAAAAGTGGATGTACTAGCCTTAGGAATGTTGACCTGCATTCGTAAAGCTTTTACGTTAGCAAAAAACCATTACCATAAAGATTATACTTTAGCCAATGTACCACAAGAAGACCCGAAGGTATACGAAATGATTAGCAGGGCTGATACTTTGGGCGTTTTCCAGATTGAAAGCCGTGCACAGATGTCAATGTTACCCCGTCTTAAACCTAAAACTTTTTACGATTTGGTCATTGAAGTAGCTATTGTTCGCCCTGGACCGATACAGGGAAACATGGTTCATCCTTATTTAAAAAGAAGAAATGGAGAAGAAACACCTTATTTCCCAAAAAAAGAACTTGAAGAGATTTTAGGCAAGACTTATGGCGTGCCACTTTTCCAAGAACAAGCCATGGAAGTTGCCATTGTTGCTGCTGGCTTTACGCCTACAGAAGCGGATGAATTGCGAAGAAGCATGGCTACTTTTAAAGCGGTTGGCAAAGTAACCGATTTCAAGAAAAAGCTATTGGAAGGAATGGACAAAAGAGGCTACGAATCAGAGTTCGCGCTACGTCTCTTTAAACAAATAGAAGGTTTTGGAGGATATGGATTCCCCGAGAGCCATGCTGCTAGTTTTGCTTTACTGGTCTACATTTCTAGTTACATCAAATGCTTTTATCCTGATGTTTTTGCAGTTGCATTGCTCAATAGCCTGCCTATGGGATTTTACCAGCCTGCACAAATTGTGATAGATGCGCAAAATCATGGCGTCACGGTTTTACCTGTAGACATCAACCACTCCGAATGGGACAACACTTTAAAAAATAAAGTTGGTGATTTCTTTGAGGTTAGATTAGGTTTCAGACAAGCAAAAGGTTTATCCGAAGAAGAAATGAACATCATCGTTAAGCATCGCCAATCGGGTTATAACAGCCTAAGCAGTTTACGAGATATTGGCATTGCCCAGAGCACCCTAGAAAAATTAGCTGATGCTGATGCTTTCAGAAGCATGAACATGGATAGAAGAGCTGCACTTTGGCAAATCAGTGCATTGCACGATAGGCCAATTGCTTTATTTGAAGGTAAAGCCGATAACAGTCAGCATGAAGTACAAATAGAACTGCCATTAATGCCGAAATCAGAACACGTAATACACGATTATGCCCATACCGGGCTTTCCCTTAAAGCACACCCCGTGAGTTTTATTCGTCATGAGTTAAGCTTGATGCACATTGCCAGCACCAAAACAGCCAATGAATTAAGTGATGGTGCAAGCATAAAAGTAGCAGGACTGATTTTAGTAAGGCAACGACCAGGAACTGCCAGCGGAATTTGTTTCATCACCATTGAAGATGAAACTGGAGTTTCCAATTTGGTAGTTTATCAAAAGCTGTTCAATACTTTTCGAAAGGAAATTTTAGGTTCTAAATTATTGATGGTGGAAGGCAAGGTGCAGCGTGAAGGACAAGTGGTACACATCGTGATGCAACGTTGTTATAACTACAATGGATTATTGCAACAACTCCATGGCGCCAAAACTAGGAACATCCCTCCTACCATGGGCGAAAAGGTTTTTCATGACGGAAGGAATTTTAAATAGTCCCACAATACTTTACTAAGAACGTCATCCTCGTGTAGACGAGGATCCTAAAGCGATAGCATATACTAATCACTTTAAGATCCAGAATGAATCTGGAATGACGAACTATGAAAGCAAGCGAGATATTTACGTGGATTTTTGTGACCCAAATCACAGGTACAATATCTCATTGTTTCGGAATTTTGCATAAAGATTTTGATAAAACAATGAACCGTCCTTATTGAAATAATTATTTCAATAAGGTAAGGAACATCCAACAATTAAAAATAAAAAGATACAAGGATGAAAAAGATATTTGTAATTAATGGCGGACAACATTTTGCCCATTCTGGAGGTAAATTCAACAAAACCATCAGCAATTGGGACAAGGAATTTTTCACCATCGACAACGGATTTCAATTAAAATATACAGACATCAACGAAGATTACGACATAAACGAGGAAGTGGAAAAGTTTGTTTGGGCTGATGTAGTGGTTTATCACACCCCTGTTTGGTGGTTTGGGCTACCTTATAAATTTAAGCAGTATTTAGATACCGTTTTTACTGCTGGACATAGAAAAGGAATTTATTATAGTGATGGCCGTAAATTAGAAACTCCAGCAATTAACTATGGCACGGGCGGCTCTTTGCACGGCAGAGATTACATGCTCACTACCACTTGGAACGCACCAGAAACTGCCTTCACTTTACCAAATGAGTTTTTTAATGAAACTAGCGTGGACGATGGCGTGATGTTCGGTTTCCACAGAATGAATGCATTTACGGGAATGAAAAAACTAGATGGCTTTCACTTCCACGATTTAGAAAAGAATGCAACACCCGAGCGTATCGAAAACTATGAAAAAACCTATAGAAATCATTTAGAACAAGTTTTTAACGAAACATTAGCAAGCACAGAAGCATCATGAAAACAATCTTATCCAATTTGATATTATTAATTGCAGTTGCTGGATTTAATTCAGCCAATGCACAACAAAGCAAGAAAATGAAAAAGAAAATATTATTTGTGGTAACTAGCCACGACAAGAAAGGCGACTCTGGCGAAAAAACTGGTTATTTTTTAGGTGAAGTATCCCATCCTTGGGAAGTTTTAGTAGAGGCCGGCTATGAAATCGACTTTGTAAGTCCAAAAGGTGGCAAACCACCAGTAGATGGATTTGATTTGGACGACCCAATTAACAAGAAATTCTGGGAAGACAAGCATTACCACCAAAAGATAACCAATAGCTTAAAACCTAGCGAAGTTAAACCTCAAGATTATGTTGCAATTTTCTACGCTGGCGGACATGGAGCCATGTGGGATTTGCCTAACAACACAGAACTGGCGAACATCGCTACTAAAATCTATGAAAATAACGGAATCGTGTCGGCAGTTTGCCACGGTCCAGCGGGTTTACTTAACATCAAATTAAGTGATGGAAAATATTTGATTGCTGATAAGAAAGTGAACGGATTTTCTAACGAGGAAGAAGAACTCGTGAAACTAACGCAGGTAGTGCCTTTTCTATTGGAAAACCAAATGAAAGACCGTGGTGGCGTTTATGAAAAATCTGCCCCTTGGCAAAACCATGTTACTGTAGATGGTAGGTTAATTACTGGCCAAAATCCACAATCGGCAAAAGCAGTTGGCGAAGCGATTAAGAAAGTATTGGCACAATAGGAGGCCTTTCCTCCCTTCTACAAATTCTTTCATCTCACGTCATTCCGAGAAAATGGGAATCGTAAAGCACCACAACATACCTATTTAACTTTTAAAGCATTTCGATTGCCAGTCGAGCTGACAATGACGAAAACCAAAAGAGTTAAAAAGCATATTTCATTTTGTATTTTTACCAAATGGAATATGCTTCTTTTTTACGCCAACATATTGAGCAAATTGTTACGCTTAGCGATGATGAATTTGAATTAGTACTTAGCTATTTTAAACCAAAGGAAGTAGCAAAAAAAGAGTATCTCATCAAAGCTGATCAGAAAGTCACTTCAGAATTTTTAGTCGTTAAGGGGCTTTTGAAAACGTTTCTGTTTGACGAAAAAGGAAAAGAGCACATTATTCAATTTGCGATGGAGAATTGGTGGATTTCTGATTATCCAGCTTATGCGCAACAAAACAGTGGAGAAATGTGCGTACAAACACTGGAAAACTGTATTGTTCTCGAACTAAGCTTGACAGATAAAACTCAGCTTTGCGAAGCGCTGCCTAAGATGTACCGCTTTTACGGGCAAAAATCTTTTGGTGGCTATGTATCCTTACAAAAGCGAGTGCTTTCTATGATGAAAAACTCCCCGAAAGAAAAGTACGAGCTATTACTCAACCAATATCCACAGCTATTCCAAAGAGCTTCAAAAACCATGATTGCGCACTATTTGGGGGTATCTAGAGAGACCTTAAGTAGATTACACAAAAAGTGATTAAACAGCAGTACGTTCCATATCTTTTAGTGCCCAAATGGCCATTGCATCAATTACAGGATACAGTTCCTTTCCTGCTTCCGTTAAACGATAAGTCACAAAAGGTGGCACCACAGGTCTGGCTTCCCTAATGACCAAATTATCTGCTTCCAACTGTTTCAAATGCTGAATGAGCATCTTTTCGGTAATGGCGGGTATCGCCCTTTTCAACTCACTATATCGCTGGTCGCCTTTGTTTAAATGATATAAAATAATGGGTTTCCAATAACCACCAATCTTTTCCATCACATAACTTACTGGGCATTGTGCCATGGCATAACGCTTATTTTCTTGTATGGTAGATGTTTCTTTAATAGCTGTCATTATACATACTTTAGGGTAAGTACTTGTAAAAAAGTAAGTACAAAGATAACTTTGTTGACACAAATAAAAAATATAAGACAGATGGAAACCGTCATGATTTAAAAAAGAAGACATGCAAACAGAATCATGACAGCCTCATCAACAATTAAAAAAATAAAAGACAGATGAAAATTATCATTTCAGGTTCCCTAGGAAATATTGGTCAGCATTTAACTCAATTGTTGGCAAAATCAAATCACGAATTAGTTGTAATTAGCAGCAATGCAGATAGAAAAGAAGCCATAAAAGCATTAGGTGCAACCGCTGCAATTGGAAGTATTAGCGATGCGGAGTTCCTATCTAAAACATTTGCAGGTGCTGATGCACTATTTGCAATGACACCTCCAAATATGGGTGGACAAAACATTATTGAAAACACCGTAAATGCAGGAAAGGCTTTTGCACAAGCAATTAGAAATGCCAATGTACCTCGTGTGGTGATGCTAAGCAGCATTGGTGCAGATGTAGAAAATGGCACTGGGCCTATCGCAGGCTTACACCAAATCGAGAAAATCTACAATGAGCTGAATACATCGATTACGTTTTTAAGAGCTGGTTATTTCTACACCAACCACTACAACGATATTCCATTAATTAAAAATGCAGGAATTATCGGTGCAAATTTTCCTTCGGATACTAAAATACCTTATGTGCACCCACAAGATATTGCCGTAGCAGCTGCAGAAGAATTACAAAAACTAACCACAGGCAAAAATGTACGCTATATTGTAAGCGATTTACGCAGTGCAGCTGACACAGCTGTTGCTTTAGGCAGTGCTATTGGAAATCCAGCGCTCTCATGGGTAGAATTTACCGATGAACAATCTTTGCAAGGCATGTTAGGCGCTGGTTTACCGGAAGAGATGGCTCATCTTTACACCGAAATGGGCCAAGGACTTCGCGAAGGCAAAATACAAGCAGACTTCGTGAATAACAATTACAAATCAGAAGGCAATACGAAACTGGAAGATTTCGCACAAGACTTTAAAATAAAGTTTTAATTACAGAAGGAAGGTCAGCGTCAAATCTGACCTTTCCATTTATAATCTGGAATCAAAATACAATTTCAGAAGAATAGTGCTATCTTAGAATAAACTCTATTTTATTCAACCGAAACGCATTATTCAATGAAAAAGCTATTATCTACAGTAGTCAGTCTCTTTATTTTTCTACAAGGTTTCGCTCAATTCGAAAAAACAGAAGCTGAAATAACTGCGATAATGAAAAAACTGGACGCAGTAGGGCTAGCTGTTGCCGTAGTTAAAAACAATCAACTGATTTACAACCATTCTTTTGGAAAGAAAAGTATAGAGAACAATACCTTATTGAGCAATACAGATATTTTCAGGATTGCCTCTATCTCAAAATCTTTCGCAGCTACCTCTATCATGCAATTGGTAGACGCTAAAAAACTTTCTTTAGACGATGATTTTGGTGATTTAGTAGGCTTTAAAATCAGAAATCCCAAATACCCAGAAATAGTAATTACGCTGAGAATGGTGCTTTCGCATACCTCTAGCATTAACGATAGTGAAGGGTATTTCAATCTGGATGTGATCAATCCCGCAAAAAACGAAAATTGGGCTAAATGTTATACCGACAAGAAGCCTAGTACAGGTTATTTATACTGCAACCTCAATTTCAATATGATTGGCGCAGTGATAGAACGAATCACCGGACAACGCTACGACAGCTATGTGAAACAGCACATACTTTCTCCGCTCAACTTATATGGTGGTTATTGCGTCGACTCGCTCGACAATCAGCGTTTTGTTCCTTTATACGAATATGAAAACCAGAGTTTCAAATTAGCTACTTCCGCTTATGCACCTCGCAGAGAAGAATTAAGCAAATACAAATTAGGCTACAGCACTCCAATTCTATCGCCAACTGGCGGAATGAAAATTTCCGCTGCAGATTTAGCAAAATATATGATGATGCACATGAATTATGGAAAAGTTGACGGGGTAAAAATCATTTCAAAAAAGAGTTCTAAGCAAATGCAAACTGCCCTTAGTACCGATGAAAATTACGGTTTAGCATTACTGCACACCAACAATATAATTGACGGTGTGCAGCTAACAGGCCATACAGGTTCAGCCTACGGCTTATATAGCGCTATGTTTTTCGACCCGAAAAAGAAATTTGGCTTTGTAATGATTACCAACGGAGCAAATGGCAAAATGGAAAAAGATTTTAGAGTAATTACAAGAGAAACCCTAAATATCCTCTATCAAAATTTGATTAAAAATTAAACCAAATTAAAGGCATGGGCAAATTTCACCGCATCGTAATTATTTTTGAGCGCTAACTTTTGCCTGATATTCCTTCTATGTGTATCTACGGTTGCCATTGCAATAAAAAGCTTATCCGCAATTTCTAAAGAGCTTAAACCTAGGGCCATCAGCTTCAACACCTCTACCTCCCTAACAGACAGCTTACCAAAAATCATTGCATTTTTCCTCAAAAACCTTACATCATCCATTAAGCGATTTATTTTAATGGTGATATGATGTTCTGGCGCCAACGGGCTAGCCGTTGTGATCACATGTGTTGTATTCCCCTGCTCATCGACTAAAAACGCTTTCGTATTACTGGCGTAAAGGTCCCAATCGCCATCTTTTGATTTTACTTGCTGAAAATATGAAGACGGTCTTGAAGCCACATCTGTAACCCTACGATGGATTTTCGCTGAGGATTCTGCATCGTCTTCTTCATTAAAATAACGAGCTACATATTCTTTGGGGTCTATGGTTTGTAACTCTGCCAAGTTTACACCTAAAATATCCAAGCCAACCTTATTCATATAAACCACACTGAAATCGGGTACGTGGTGCACAATCACAGGAATTGGCAAATCATCGGCAGAAAGCCTAAGGGAATCCAGTTTCTCTTCTAATTTTAGAAGCATTAAATTTTTCATAGCTATAATATTAGCTATTGTAATTAAACGATTAAGTCATTCAAAAACAAAAGCTTGTAAATATAACTATTGGTAGATATCATCCCAAATTGTGGATTTTTTTTCCTAAAGTTAAAAACACATATTTTGTTCTCAGCAATAGTCTTTATAATTTAGAGCTTTCAAGAATACATTTCCAAGCAGTTACAACTTATATTCCTAAAAACACCAGCCCGTTTAACCTATTGGTATGCTAATTGAATTAATCCATGATATGAAAAAGGCCATGATTAGATTTTTATCGATCACTTTAAGTTTGCAGCTACTCTTTGCTGGTTATGTTTTAGCACAAGATGCAAACAATTTAACTTCCGACGAACTTTTTACACAAGCGAGAAACATTCCCAAAGAGAAAGCCAACTATCCAAAAATTATCAGCACATTAAAGCTGGCGCTGGAAAAAAGTCCTGACTATGCAGACATACGTTTATTTTTGGGTAGGGTTTACACTTGGAACGACAATCTAGATAGCGCTAGATTTCAATTCAATCAAGTAATTGCGAAAGAACCTAAAAATATTGAAGCCTATTCGGCAATTTTCGATACAGAATATTGGAATGACAACTACTCAAGAGCGTTAGACCATGCCAACCAAGGTTTGCTTTACGACCCAAATTCATCTGAGTTGCTTATTAAAAAGGCAAAGGCATTAAATGCCCTCAAAGACAATAGGCAAGCATTGGCAGTATTGAAAAGTTTTACAAAGGAAAATCCCACTCAAGATACTGTTAAGAGCTATTATAATATGCTAAGAAAGCAAAGCGCTAAAAATCTAATAGACCTGAGCTATGAATATGTCTATTTTGACAAACGTTTTGATGATCCTTGGCATTACACTTCAATAGATTACACCAGAAATACCAGTTTAGGCTCTATTACAGGTCGATTAATGTACAGCAATCGTTTCAAAACTAATGGCTTACAGGGAGAAATTGAGGCTTATCCTTCTATTTCTAAAGGAATTTATGCATATGTAGGTGCTGGATATTCTCAATCGGATATATTCCCTAGATTTAGGGCTGGTTTATCTTTGTATTATAGCTTACCAAAAAGTTTTGATGCCGAAACAGGTATAAGATATTTAAATTTCGACCCTAGCCAAACCTATATTTTTGTATTAGCTGTAGGAAAATATACAGGAAACTTCTATTTCAATTTTAAAAGCTATATATCACCAGATGTAGATCTCTTCTCGCACTCTTATACCTTAAGTGCTAGATATTATTTTTCTGATAGATACAATTTTATTGGCGTGCAAATAGGCACTGGAATATCTGCAGATGATAGATTAAGAAATATTGAAGGTGTAGGTAATTTACATACTTATAAGGCTGGCATCAACTATTCGAGAGACTTGTTTAAAAACTTTACCGTTGCTGCAAGCGGACTATGGTTTTACGAGCAATACCGCACCGAAGAATGGGGAAATCAAATTGGTTTAGGTATTTCTCTAATCAAAAGATTTTAAGATGAAGAGAGGGATTATCAATACGATTTTATTCTACTTTGTGATTGCTTTGCCGCTTTGGATGTTCTTAGCTTGGTTTTTATGGCCTAAAACTAAGTATGTTATTGCCATTATAGATAAAACTGTGCTTTTTAAAACAGGACAAGAACATGCTTCTTTAACTTGGGTATTACGAAACAACAAATTCTCCAAAACCTCCTCAGATCTTTACAGGGTCGGCAGAGATTATTTTGGTTTTTTCCCTAACAAAAACAAGAAGTACGACTTAAAGGGATTGGAAAGAGTTTCTGATGAAGATTTAGAAAAGCTGAGCAGAAATTCTGACATGGTTTATATTACTGATACTTATGGAATCTATTCCAAAGAATGGTATTTGGCCAAAAACATTACTGAAAGACAACGTTTATTGTACGGCGGTTTGTCGGCACAAGATATGCTCTTTCTAAAGAAGATGAAGCAAAAGAAAAAACTGATTATTACAGAATTTAACACTTTTGCTACCCCTACTCCAGAACCTATAGCCAGAGATTTTGAACAAACTTTTAACGTAAAATGGACTGGGTGGGTTGGTAAATATTTCGACTCATTTGATACCGTGCAAAACAAAGAGTTACCTCGCTGGCTGGTAGAAAATTACATGGATCAGAACGGGAATAAGTGGCCATTTAAAAAATCGGGGATTGCTTTTGTTCATAAAAGCGATAAAATTGTGGTATTGGAATATGTAAATCACTTAAATGCTGAGGTACCTTACATCTTGACAAAAAAAGAGGAGCGAGAAAAGTACAACATTCCAAAAAGCATGAAGTATCCTTTCTGGTTTGATATCTTACAAACTTCTAGATCTAATAAGATCATTTCGTTTTACGATTTGAAAGTTAACATTGAAGGCTCAAAAATATTAGCAGCAAACAATATTCCTTCTCAATTTCCCGCTATTATAGAGCATTACAGAGACGATTACAAGTTCTATTATTTCTGCGGCGATTTTGCCGATAACCCCATCTCACAAGGTGGCTCGTATTTTAAAGGCATCAGTTATTTCAGAAGCTTATTTTATAACGATGACATCGCTGCTGAACGAGTAAGCTTTTTTTGGGAGTTCTACAGACCGATGATCAATAGTATTCTCCATGAATATTATGACGACATGAAGGCGGAAAAGGCAAAATAATATGAGTTTCGAATGTTTCTTTTTTTTTGCTAATTATCAATTGATTAGCTTAACTTTTTTTTGCAATTATGAGGAATAAAGCAACTTTAAAGAGGTAGTTTTTATTGTCCAACTATAGTTGTAGGATTGCTTCGTTCCTCTCAATAATTAGTCAAGGCTCAAAACTCACGTTAATAGTAAACCGAACTACCATTAAACAACAATATAAAGCAAAGAAAACAGTAAATCAATATTCTATCTTACTGCTGTTATTGTCAAAAATAAAATGTGCCTTTAAAGTTTAAATTTCCTGTACAAACTATCAGGAATTAACTTCAAAGTTTGTGAAACTTGATTGTTTTGAGACCGGTACTGATTGAACTCGCCTATTAACTGGCTTTGCTTTATATCGTCTTGAAAAGGCTCTAGCGCTAAGTTATCACGTATACTGAAAAGTGTTTGCCCGTTTAAGAAATACTCACCCGAAACATAGTCCGTTAAGTCGCTAACGGTTTGTTTTAATGGATAACGGTGGATATTTCTGAACTGTCTAACTGTATCCAAACCTGTGCCCACCCAAGTCACCAATTTTGGAGCATTTAGCTTATAATTTGCCTGTAGAAATTTAACAATTGAAGGCGCAATATCCAGATGACTAGAAATAGAGCGAATGCTAGCGTTACGTTTCAACATTGGCGAATAAATAATCAATGGTACGTGATACCTATCTATTTTGGTAGACATCGGTATTTCAGGTAACCTGTGGTCGCCAGTAATTATGAATATCGTATTCCGATAAGAAGGTAACTTTACAAATTCTTGAAACAAATGCCTGATCGCATTATCAGTGTACAGAATTGTAGCATATTGGTCTTTATAATTTCTATGTTCTTCCTTTTGGTTATCATCAAAACCAAGTTTTTTCATCTGCTCTTCCATTTGAGCATAATACTGATCCATTTCTGGCACTTTGTATGGCGTGTGCATAGAAATAGTTTGTATATAACTCACAAAAGGTTTGTTAGCTGGTAACTTGGCATAAAAACCAACAGCCTTTTTCATCAAATCTAAGTCCGGATATCCCCAATAGGAATTATGAGCAGCAGGAAACTCATTAAAATTAGCCTTTGAAATTAATTGATCTACCCCTTGAGCTTTAATGAACAAATTCTCATTGTCGAAACTTGCATCTGTACTCATTATAAAAGAAGAATGATAACCATTGCGTTTTAGCAAATTCAGTGTAGTAATTGCCTTGGGCATATTTGCACCTAACTCATTATATCCCTTGGTAAAAAATGGCAAAGAGCCTAAAATAGATGGCAATGAGGCAAAGGTTCGTCCTTGTGCTGCTAAAAAATTTTCAAAATATAGACTTCTACCCTTAAGCTCATCCAAAAACGGGGTAAAACTTCCTAAATAGGCGTTAGGACCACTAAAAGCTCTTCCTAAACCTTCTACCTGAATAAACACAATATTAGGACGTTGTGCACTATCTACATTAAAGAAATTACCCAAAACATCAACGGTGTTCTCTTCACGTAAAAATGGATATTCGCCACTTACGTACTTCATTTGTGGCCTCAATGCATTATCACCATCCATGCCATCTTCAAAGTAATTAGACGCATAGATATCTACATTAGGTTCGTTATCGAAGAAATAAGAATAACTGTTTTCAAAAAAATAGGCTTGCTTATTGATCGCCACATTGTAATCGTAATCTTTACTAAAACCTGATTGTGGAGGTAATGATGAAATGTTAAACCAAAGTAGCAACAAGGAAACTGCAAATACACCTAATCCAATTTTATAGTTGAACTTTTTGATTTTACCAACTAGTTTAAGGGCGAACCACAGAAAAACAAATGGCAATATGAAAATAACTATGCTTAAAAAATCGATACTTAAACCTGCTGATATAGTTTGTTTAATATCTGCAAGAGAATAGCCATAAAAATCGGAACCCAACGGCACTAAAGCAGTAAAGAAATATTTTAATAGCAGTAAATAAATGAGAACATAAATACTAAAAATGATACCTGCGGCCACATAAATTTGACTCCTTACTTTCAATGAAAAAAAGAAAAGTACAAATGGCAAATACAATATGGGCAAACATTTAAGCACAAAAACAATATCAAATAGCAGTGCTTTTAAAAACACCATTGCCAAGCCACTTGGCATTTGTCCTTTTATCCCGATATAAGCATACTCTAACACCTTGATAAACAAAACAGTGACTAATAAAGCAATAGCATATTTCATAAACATGATAATGCTATTTTTAAACCTATCTAAAACAGGATATTCTGGTGCTTCGAAAAAAGTATTTTCCATTGTCTTATGTAGTTTTTTCTGTTGAAACTTTGACTTCTTTAAACCCTTTGCGAGTCATCGTTCCCCAAGTATTTTTGCCCGTAAACTTGTGGATATTACCCTGTACCGCCCAAAATACGGTTAGCGGATGGTACATTATTGGCTCTAAGAAAGCGGCTAATAACAGTTTTACCAAATCTGCCCCTTTTGTATATTGCTGGTAAGACATTTCTTCGAAAAGGATCGCCACGGTTGATAGTGCTACCGAAAAAAAGTACACCATCGAAATCAAAATAAAAGAGAATTCCCAATTGATATTACCCATCAGCGCAAGTAAAATAAATACACTAATCCCTAGAAATTCCATTACTGGTGCCAACCATTCAAAAAAGAACCAATAAGGATAGCTTAACATTCCTAATATCCCGTACCGTGGGTTAAAAAATAAATCTTTGTGCGTCCATAATGTTTCTATGGTTCCTCTTGTCCATCGGTTACGCTGACGACCCAAAATTGACAAATCTGCAGGAGCTTCGGTCCAACACAATGGATCTGGAATATAGACCACTTTAAATCTTCTGTCTTGCTCGTACATGTACCGTCTCATCCTCACTACCAATTCCATGTCTTCTCCAACGGTATTGTGGTCGTAACCACCAACTTTAATCACAATGTTTTTATCAAATAAACCCATTGCGCCAGAAATAATCAACAGACCATTTAGCCTACTCCATGCCATACGCCCCATTAAAAAAGCACGGATATATTCCAATACTTGAAAACGAGGCCAAAGATTTTTAGGCATATTTACTTCCACCAATCGTCCGTCTTCTACTCTACATGAGTTTGCGATACGCACCACGCCTCCAGTAGCAATAACTTGATATTTTTCTTCTAGGTAAGGTTTTGCAAGCTTCAAGATTGCATCCTCCTGCACAATACAATCCACATCGATACACAAAAGCAAATCTTTAGCAGCAACGTTGATACCAGCATTTAACGCGTCAGATTTACCTCCATTCACTTTATCAACTACTGTTAATTTAGAAAAAGATGGTAATTTTGATTTGTAAACACCTCGTATTTCATTACACTTAATCTGATAATCAACCGAAAAATCTACTTTCTCCAGTTGATAATAATCAAACATTCGTTGAAACGTACTGTCCTTACTACCATCATTAATAATAATAACCTCGTAATTACCATAATGTAGCGATAGCAGCGATCGGATATTATCGATAATAGTAGCTTCCTCATTATAAGCAGGGGCTAAAATAGATACCGATGGAGCTAAAGGAGAAACCAATATTTCACGATAATTTACGTAGCTATTTTTTTTCATATAGCCATTCATTTCAATGGCAGAAAGCAAAGTAAGTATTACGTAAGACCCCATTACCAACATAGCGTAATAGAATATCGCATTATTGAAAAGGATCTCGAAGGTTGCTAAAAACTCTTTCATGGCTACTTAATACGATCGTCTAAAACGTGTTGAATTAATGCCTGGTTTTCGGGAGTAGTTTGAGTATAAATCTCTCTCAATTTGTTATCGCCGTTATCTGCATCTCTTTTGATTGCATACATCGCCTCCATTTTAATTTTTGTATCAGCGGAATAAATTCTTGACGATAAAAAATCAGCATAGTTACCAGAAGAGATTTTACCTAAAGAGTTCAATATTTCTAGCTTTATTTCATCAGAATGATCAAAATATACCTCGAACATATGTTTTTCTGCATTTTCTAACTCTAGTTTGCCAATAATTTTCACGGCCTTTTTAACAATTTTAGGATTATGGTGTTTTAAAAGCCGTTGTACCTCATCTGCTGCATCAAACTGCATAAAATGATCTATCAATTTTAAACAAAGCATTACAACCGTATCATTTGGAGAACGCAGCCATTTAGAAAAAGAAGGAATAGTGAGTTTTTTATCTTTTGTTATGATCTCGAACAATACGACTTGGTGCCAATCTAAAATACGCTCCTGTGCCCGATCTAGGAAGTGAAAAGGATCATTGGAAGAAAGTTTGATATACGCCGCCTGAGCCTCCATACGTAAAAGCCCATTTTCATCGTCCGTATATTTCATCATTACATCGGCCATATCCACAATCTCCATTTCATTAGCCTCTCTTATACCTTCAATCTTAGTTTCCCAATTTTTGTTATTGATTTTCTTTCGAGATTTTTTATCAAGTTTTAATTTGCGGAAAAGTATGGAAAGTACCTCTGCCGTTTTACCAGTAAAGTTTTTATGATAGATCATAATTTCACTGGTTAAGATGTTATTAACGATAGGGTTGCGTAAAGGCATCTTCTTTATTTTAGGATAAAAATGTGTGATAATTTCATCCGTATCATCACTTTCATCGTAAATAACCACATTGGCAAGCATATTATCAATATGTTCTTTCCAATATTTGATCTGTTTGTCTTCATTAGCTTTGCTAATTCGCCTAAAAAGTATGTAGATGTACATTTCTACCGTAGCAATAGCGCAGAAAAGTATAATCAGCAAAGAAACTCTTATATTAGTTGGGAAATAAGATAGCCTTTCGGTATAGGTCTCGCCGATATAGTTAAAGATAGTTTCGAAAAAGTTCATTTCTTAGAGTTCGCTAACTAAAAAACGTTCTGTTTAATGTATCTCTTTATTCTAACAGAAAGCTCATTTAAGTTGAATGGTTTGTAAATAAAATCATCTGCCCCCAGATTAAATCCTTCTAGCACTACACTCTCTAAGCCAACTGCCGAAATCAATAATACTGGAGTATTTTTCTTAATAGGATCATTTTTGATATAACTAAGAATTTCCATTCCGCCAACAAATGGCATCATGATATCCGTCAATATCAAATCATAAGTATCATTCTTCACTTTGTCCATCGCCTGTCTACCATCAGAAGCAACATCTACCTGATAACCATCTTTTTTAAGCTTAAACTCTAAAGCTTTAAGCATTAATACTTCGTCTTCGGCAATTAATATTTTCGACATCTTTCTCCTATTAGATTAACACTACTGCAATTTTCTTACCACTTATAAGAATACAACTAAACGTTGTATGAAAGCCGTAAAACAGCAACTTAGTTATGCAAAGATAACTTTAAACACTCCTTTTAGGAGTATTTTTTTCCCCACAGTGTAGAAATTAATTTAAAGCGAGATAGTTAGCTGATAGATCTGGCCCTTGCCACCAACTAAAATAGCAGAGCTGCCGGCCGATTTAACTGCATTGAAACTTAACAACGAAATATTTCGCCAAGTTTTACCGCCATCTTTAGAAACATCCGTACCCGAAGTGCCAGTAGCAACACAAATATCTTTAGTGACATAGGTTACACTAGAACGATATCCAAAAACTGGTTTGTTAGATTTTTCCCAACTTTTCCCACCATTTTTGCTGTACAAAACGTTATTACTATTGTCTTTATCTTTTAAATAATTGCCTCCAACTACAATTCCGTTTTTAGCATCAAAGAAATCTAAAGAAAAAACGCCTGTACTACTTTCGCCTTGTATAATTGGACATTTATAAACCTTCCATACTTTACCATAGTTATCTGAATAGTAGATTTTTGAAGCGGACCCCCCAGTAGCAATCCAAACTTTTCCTTTATCAAGTGTTTTAATGGTTGTACCGCTAGCTGCAAAACCAGCTTCGCCCACTTTCAATTCTTTGTCCAGGTTATCAGATATATTTTGCCAAGTCAAACCACCATCATCAGTTTTAAGCAATTGCATTTTATGATTGATGGGGTCGCCGAAAATTATCCCTTGCTGACTGTCCCAAAAATCCATTCCATCTAAGAAAATGGCACTATCGGTGTTCTTATAATTTTCTTTCCAAGTTTTACCGCCGTCTACCGTAGATAGAATGTAAGCTGGAGAACCGGCATTAACTATTATCGCCTTGTTTTGGTCGAAAGCGTGAATGTCTCTAAAATCAAGAGTTTCGTAACCTTTGGGTTGTGTCCACTCCCAAGTTTTACCACCGTTAACAGATTTACCTACGTAACCATTACTGCCGCTTACCCAAATCACTTTCGTGTTAACTACCGAAAGCCCACGCATACTTGTTTTGACATCGGTAACCAAAGGTGTAAGCTGGTAAGTTTGTGCTATGGCTAAATATGGCACAAACACCAAAGAAAGCAATATTTTAGATACGAGGTTCATTACTTAACCCGTTTGAACACTTCAGTTCTTCCAATTAAAGAAACACCTATAAAACCGCGAACACTTAATTGATTGGTATCTTTCAAGCTCAGTTTACAACTATATGTTTTGCCTGATTTTGGGTCATAAATCGTTCCATCAATCCATTTACCGTCATCAAATATGAAGTTTTTAAGTATCTCCAAACCGAGCACTGGTCTATTCCTTAAGCTTTCGGTTGGATTTTTTTCGTCTGTTTTAGGCTTTCCGTTGGCATCGTTTGGTTCCTTTATCCAAGCCAATTTACCAAAAAACTTATCGCCACGCTTGTAAATTTCTATTTGGCCTTCGCCCGAAGGGTTTAACCATTTACCTAAAATATCGTCTTTCTTTTGCGCAAACAGCTGTACAGAAAATACAAAAAACAGTATAAATAATGAAGCTTTCTTTAACATAACCTTATGATTTTATCTATATAAAGTTAAGGATTTTAAGAGAAAAAAGTTTTAGGAAAATGAAATCTTCAAGCTAAATAAAACTTAGAAACACATTAATGCCAACTTTATTTTGGGGTAAGAAAAATGATTCTTGCATATTGGCCTGCACGTTTTCGTCATTTAATGCTAAAGCAGAAAAGCCAACAGACTTAAATAATTCGGCGATAACTTCTACCACTTCCGAAATGTCATCAGTCGCGTAGAAACGAAAAATACGGTCGCAATCATCCAAATCAAAGCTTACATCAGCATCTTTATATACAGCTTTCACTTTATCAATAATCTGTTGAGCTGCAAGATGGTTGCTAACATTTGTTTTAAATATTTCGACCATAGCCTTAATGATTTAACTAAAATTAATCATTTCGAATGAAACGCTAAGCTACTTTTTCATTTTTAGCATTTCATTCGATTATGACCTTGGCTTTATGGATTTTCTGGCAATGCACTCATATCCATATAGCCAATTTCCCACATGTGTCCGTCCAAATCTTCGAAACCATGGCCATACATCCATCCGTGGTCTTGCACTGGCATCAAAGCCTTACCACCAGCTTCTATCGCTAAACGCACATATTTGTCAACTTCTTCCCTACTATCGGCAGAAATACAAATCAGTACTTCTGTACTTTCTTTAGCATTAGAGATTGGTTTAGGAGTGAATTTCTTAAAAAACTCCTCCCTTAACAACATGACCATGATGTTTTCAGAAATTATCATACAGGTTGCATTTTCGTCTGTAAACTGTTGGTTAAAAGTGAAGCCTAAATGCGTATAAAATTCTATCGCTACATTTAAGTCCTTAACTGGGATATTTACGAATATTTGCTTAGCCATTTTTATTTTTTTTGTAAATGATGATACGTGATATAAGAAATTAACAACAAGGTGAATACTACCAGCGGCGAGAATGACATCGGCACCAAACCATCTACTACCAAATGGCCAATTATTGCCGAAATATACTTGATACCGCAGCCAACATAAGCCCATTCTTTGAGGCGTTTTCCAATAAATGGCAGAACTATGATTAGTCCGCCAATAAAGTGCCCGATACCTATTTCTATTGCCAGCCATTGGGGAATGCCCAAATGTTCGGTACCTTGTTTCGCTTCTGGACTATCCATAAAAAATACACCAGGCAAGATAAACAAGGCAAGTAGTCCGGTTGAAACCCAGTAAGTTACCTTAATTGATTTTTTAGGCTGATTATTGAGCGGCTTTTCCATCTTGTGCTTCGTTGTAACTTACCATCCATTGAATTTGGAATTTGTCTACCAACATTCCATAATAATCGCCCCAGAACATATCTTGCATCGGCATTTGTATGGTTCCACCATCGCTTAAGGCACCAAAAATTCTATCTGCATCTGCAAGACTATCTACACTAATACAAAGTGAAATATTAGTTCCTGCGGCTACTGGCGGCATATTTGAAGGAACATCTGTACCCATCAGCATGGTATTGCCAATTGGTAATGCGATATGCGCAATTCCATTTGCTTCATTTTCGGGAATTTCTTCCCCTGCACAACCTTCTCCATCTGCGGCATCTTTTGGTATTTCATTAAAGCGCATTACAAAAGGAAAATCGCCGCCAAAAATAGATTTGTAAAAATTGAAAACCTCTTCGGTATTACCGTTAAAGTTTAAATAAGGATTGATTACCATAGTTATATTATTTTGATTTGATTAAGTCAAATTTAGGCATCAACTTTAGTTTTTGAGCTTGCCGAACAGGTCAACCTTTAGGGTGGTTTAGGACAATTTGATTAAATACGATGAATAACTTTGGATAAAAAAATACCCCAGTCATCGGCTATCTCTCTCGTAGAGCATGACCAACGACTGGGGTGTAGACTAGATTCACCAACAATCTTACATGTACTTCATACCATCGTATCCTAACAACCTACGCCAAAGTGCAATTTGACCAATGCAATTTGCTTCGCGATAAATATTGAAACTTACCATTTCAAACAAAGGAAAAGTCATTTGCTCTACTGGAAAACTGAGGATTTTATCCAATTCGTCATCGGTAACGTTAATTAACTTTTCTCTCAAAATTGGCGAAATGGTATTCCATTGGTCTTCGTAAGTACTAATGGTCGGATATTTTACGTCTTCCTTAATTCCTTGATGGTGTTTAAACAGCTCATCGGCACCAGCTTTAAGTTCAACCCCCAACAAATTAGCTAGTTCAAAACGCTCTTGCAACAAACTACCAGCTAACCAAGCAATATGATTTGCTTTGGTATCTAAACGTTTGTTCGCATCCTCGTCGCTAATGCCTTCGAGTACGTTGTGGTAAAATTTGGTATGCATATCATACAACACCAAAAAACCATACATTCTGTCACTTACAGGTTTAATTTCCATCGTTTAATTTTTTTAAAGGGTCATTGGTCGTCATCATTAGCTTTCGCCTAATACAATTATTAATCATGAGAGCTCGGTAGCATTCGATTTTTATTATCCTAAATTACCTGAGTATTGTAAATTTTCCAATTATCATTATCGTCAAAATTTGGGGGCATTCGAGACATTTACTACTTTTAATCAACCCAAGATATAAACATGAAAAAAATAGGATTGTTCTTAAGCAAAGATTATAAGCTGCTGAGTGTTGCTGCAGCACTTGAAGTGTTTGAAACTGTGAACAAATTTTCGATAGCAGACAAGCAGCTACCGCCTTTTGAAATTGTTTTACTGGCAAGCGATGAAGCTATTGCACAAAACCAAGAAGCACTGGGTTATCAGCTCACTTCGTTAAAAGATGCTTCTTCGATGCAGATTATCCTAATTCCGGCATTTACTTCTGATGATATGCGGGCAACGTTAATAGCGAATATGAACTCCATTCCCCATTTAGTAGCGCAATATCAAAAAGGAGCTTGCTTGGGGAGCTTTTGCACTGGTGCTTTTTTATTAGGCGCCAGTGGTTTGCTGAACGGAAAAATTGCCACCACACACGTAGATGCAAGTAATGGTTTTACCCATGCTTTCCCATTAGTGAAGCTGAAACCCGATAAAACAGTAACACAAGACGACCGTTTGTATACCAGCGGTGGTGCTACTTCTTCATTCCATTTATTGTTGCATTTGGTACATGAATATTGCGGTAAAGCTATGGCCATCCGCATTGCCAAAGTATTTGCCATAGACATGGACCGAGAAAGCCAATCTTATTTCAGCACTTTTCAACCTTCTAAAGACCATACAGACGAATTGGTAGCCATTGCACAAACTAAAATAGAAGCAAATTATCAGGATGCAGCTACCATCGAAGAATTGATCAAGGACATTCCAACGAGTCGAAGAAATATTGTTCGACGTTTTAAGCAGATTACTGGCATTACTCCTATAGAATACTTACAGCAAACCAGAATTGAAGCTGCCAAAAAGTTATTGGAGAAAACCAATCAACAGATGAACGAAATTATCTATAGCTCTGGTTACAACGACCCCAAAGCTTTTAGAAAGGTTTTTAAAAAGAGTGTGGGTATGACACCTACCCAGTATAGAGAGAAGTTTCAAGTGAGGTAGTAAAGAAAATTAAAATATTGTAGCGTTTCGCAAAAAAACGTCGTAAAGAGAATAAATTAACATTATGAAAAAACAGTTTCTAGCTCTAAGTATTACTTTACTGGTTCTTATTAGCTTTTCTTGTAAGAAAGGCAGTTTAAATGATAAAATAACAGGCACTTGGGAACACGTGTCTTCTATTGGTGGTCTTATGCCTACAGCTGTATCAAAAGGAACTACACAACTAAAGCTAACGGAAAATAATTATGAATTTCTACACGATGGAAAGATCATTGGACAGGGCAGCTATAAAATCACTGATGAAAAATCATGGAATGGAGATCCCAGAATTATTTTTGATGATAAAACAGAAGGAACTGTGAGACAATACATAAAGGTTTCAAAGAAAAATCTGACCATTTTTGTTGGCGCTTCCATTGCTGCTGATGGTGTTGAACATCATTATAAAAAAGTAAAAAATTAGACTTCACCTTTAAAAAAGGCAAAGCTATTTACAGTTCACCTCTTTTGGCTTTCCCAATACTCATTATTTTTTTCGATATAATGGGTTGGGCTATCAATATATTTAGCGTTTGCATCAACACCACTATTAATTAAGTTTTTTATCGTATCAGGCATATATTCGAAAACTGTTCGATAATACTCTTCTTTGCCCATCTTCTTGCCATGATATAAATCCTCTGGAGAAAGCTGCTTCGGTTTTAGCTTAGTTTTTAACAGTACTTTTTCGAAAAACATCCCACGTAACCACACCACCAAATCACCATCATTTGCAATGCCCACTACAAAGTTTAAGCCTTGCCTTTCATTTAATCCGGTATTTGACGAGATACTTAGCAGTTGATTTTTAGCCTTGGCTTCCTTAAAAATGTTTTCGATAGTTTGACGTGGCAAATCCAAAGTATCTTTATAAAACTTTTTATCTCGATAAGAAACATATTGCAAGGCCAGTTGCTTAGGAAACTGCATGGGGTCATTTACTCTCGGCGAATAATATTCGGCACCCCAGCTACTCTTGAAATTATTTACTTCCTCTTTGGTATAAGAAAAACCATCGCCAAACTCGTCTTCGTTGGGGTAAATGAAATAAATATCTCTTAAATAAATAGGATAAGTATAAGGCGCACTTACACTGGCAAAGAAATAATGGCGGTCCCAAGCTTTGTAACTAAAAACACGCCAAACAATACCTAATACCAAAACTATGGCAATGCCGATGTAAATCTTATTAACTAGATTTAGTTTCATTTGCGTTAAATTAATGTTGAAATGCCTTACCTAACTCAAAAGCGTACCATAGAAGTCCCGAAAAAACCAGTAGGATTGCCAATGATATTCCGAATATCCATTTGGCCACTCGATAATCTTTACCGTGATAGCTGAAGGCATAAAAACCTAGCAAAACTACAAAAGCTAAACCCCCAAAAAACATCGCTGTAATTTGTTCATCTTCTGAACTAGGTGTGACATTAAAGAAAATCAACACCAAAATTACATTGACAATGATTAACAATATGGATAGATTGCTGTTTTTTTCTTGGAGCTCCTCTTGTTGCATGGTTCAGCGTTTTACCTAAATATACAAATACAAAAGCTGTTTTGTTCGTTTAAATTTTAGCAGCGATATTAGCAGCCATGAAAAAACACCTACTCGTTTTCTGCATACTGTGGATTGGAATTAGCAATTTAAAAGCTCAACGCATTGAGATTAAAACTAATCAGTTCGATAGTATAACATTTATCTCTAAGAGAAAAGATTTAAATAACCTTGATGCCAGCTCATTTAAAAAGCTAAGCTCCGAGGCAAATGGTGTTAAGCTGCCTTATAGACTGCTGTCTCCAAAGAAACTGAAAACTGGTGCAAAATATCCGCTGATTATTGCTTTACATAACTCAACAAGATTAGGTAACGATAATGAAAGTCAGTTAGAACCTTTAACCAGAACTTGGCTAAAAGACGAAATCAGAACTAAGTTTCCGGCTTTTGTTTTGGCACCACAATTTGAAACCCGACCTACACAGTACGCAAAAAATGAAGCTTTTGGTACATTTACGGCAACACCTCAAGAAAATCTAAAAGCATTAATTTTATTGGTAGAAAACTTAATGAAAAACCCCCAAATTGATAATGAGCGGATTTATTTGATTGGTTATTCGATGGGTGGCTCTACAGCGCAGCATTTACTTAGCCAAAAGCCCGATTGGTTTGCAGCAATGATTTCTGTTGCGGGAGTTCCAGACGTTTCGAACCTACCAAATATCAAGAACAAACCTATTTGGTTAATTCACGGTAGAAAAGATGATGAAAATCCTTTTAATGGCAGTGATAAGCTTTTTGAACAGCTAAAAGGAAACAAAAAAGCTCGATTTACTATTTACGAAAACCTAGATCACAATACCATTAATTTCCCGTTGTTGGGTACAGATGAATTGGCAAAGTGGCTGTTTAAATGGAGAAGGTAGATATTGTTTAAAACCTATGGTCTCAAAACTTCTCGTCATTTCGACGATAGGAGAAATCTAGCATCTAATTAAATAATATGAGCTAGATTCCTCAGTCGTTCCTTCTTCGAAATGACGAACGCCTTATTTCAACGTCTCTTTAATCTCCCCACAATCCAACATGCTTTCTCCATAATAAGGATTTCTAACTTCATTTTGGTTACTTAACCACGAAGCACCTTTATCGTTCATCGCCATTGGACAGTATTCTACATAAACTTCTCCTGATTGTAAACCAGTTGCTTTTACTTTGGCAATCATCTCATTACTTAAGCTAGAGAATAGCGCTCTTTGCACTTCAATATCTGATGCGGCAGTAATCTTCGCTGCAAAACCAGCTAGTTTTTCTCCGCCAGCTAAGGCTTTTGCACCTAGTTCTAATGCCATACTCGCCTCTTTAGCTGTAGCTAAATCAGAATTAATTAAGGCGCTGCTCAACAAAAGATACTGTTGATAGACAGCGTTTAATTGATCATTTTTTAACGATACTTCGTTTGCAGCCGTCACCTTGGTCTGCTCTTTGGCAACTGTTGTGTCCTTTTTTTCTTCAGTTTTTTGATTGTTGCAAGCAACGAATAACATTGCCGATGCAGCTAATAATATGATGTTTTTTTTCATTGTTTTTTTTCACTTTGCTATTTATACTCCTTGCGTCATTCCCGCAAAGCGGGAATCCTAAAGCATCATAAAGATTTAATTGTTGTCGCATTACGATCCCAGACTAAATCTGGGATGACGCAGGGCTAACCCAAAGGATGCTTGCCCCTTTTTAACACGTACTCGCTATAAAGCAAATAAGCTCCAGTTACCACTACCTCATCGCCTGTGGCAATACCGGAAGTAATTTGAATGCTATTTCCATTTGCTTTTCCTGTGCTTACCGACATAGGTTCGAAGCTGTCCTTTCCAGTTTTAATCCACACATGCTGACCTTTGCCATCACGAATTACCGCATCTATAGGTAAATTCATTTCGCCGCTAACTGCCTGCGAAGCCAACATTACCTTCACTTGCAAACCGGCTTGCCATTGTCCAATAGGATTAGCAATGCTCCCTCTGATTTGTGTGAGTTGCGTACCGGCTTGTAACGACGGATTAATGAAATCTACTTTCATATTTTGAGCTTGGTCTTCCCAACCGTTCACCACCACCTTCAACTGCTGACCTTGCTTAATCTGTTTCATTTCATTTGGATAAACATCTACCTCGACCCATAATTTCCCGTAACCTTCCAATCGCATAATGGGGCTACCCTCTGCTACATACTGGCCTTGAGTTATACTTAACTCGGCAACCGTACCTCCTTGTGTAGCAAATACGGTTATGTAAGGATTTTTCTGTTGAGTTTTGTTCAACTTCTGTAATTGGGCTTCGGTTTGTCCGTATAACAATAGCTTTTGTTTAGCAGACGAAACCAATTGTTGCTCCAATTTATCACCCGCAAATTGTTTCTGTTGCGCAAAGGCCATCAAATATTCTTGTTGTAAGGTGGCCAGTTGTTCTGAGTACAATTTGTATAATGGCTGACCTTTGCTAATCACAACGCCAGTTTCTCTCACAAATAATTCTTCTATCCTGCCAGCTACTTTTGCCGAGATGTAATTGCTTTGTTGCGGGTCAACTACCAACCTACCGTTTAACACACTTTGATTTGATATATCTCCGCTTTTTCCATCGCCAATGCGAATGGTTTTGATGTTGGCAAGCAATTGTCGTTGCGCATCCAACTTGATACTTTTATCGTCACTGTTTTTCTCAAAAGGCACCAAATCCATGGCACAAATTGGGCAAGTACCCATTTCGTGCTTAATTACCTGCGGATGCATAGGACATGTGAAGGTTTGCTGTTTCGCTTCAGCCGATTTTTCTTCAGTTTTTTGTTCTCCGCTACATCCTACTCCAGCTATTAAGCTGAGAAGAAAAAGGATGGCGATGATATGTTTAATTCTTTTCATTTGTATTTAGTTTTGGCCACAGATGCACAGATACTTTTAAATTGATTTTCAAATTTCCATCAAAAAAAATCTGTGTATTTGTGGCTAATTACTTTGAGCTCTAATAAAACTTTCACTATCTACCAAATACGCTGCATTTTTAGCAAATTCAATATTATGGATATTTTCTTTTACCTGTACCAATCCGTTTATACGCAAGCCAGTAATTAAGTTTACACTCACAAACACACCATTCTCTTTTTTGAAAGCCGTGCTTTGTGCGCCTATGCTCAACACTGCAGATTCGGGCAACCAGTAACTTTGAGGTATTAAAACCGGAATTTTCGCCGTTAGAATTTCACCTGCTTTGAAACTCCCCTTGTTAAGGTAAATTCTCGCCACTGTAAAATTCTCCCCTGCCTTAATCATTGGTTGTATTAAACCTACGCTTGATGCCTGAAAAGTATTTTCCTTGTCGGTCGTTTTATAAAATGCCAGTTTACTACCTTTCTTAATTAAAGTCCCTAAAGTGGGTTTGAGTGCGAACTCTGCCAGTAATTGGTCGGCTCTATAAATCGTGAAGACGCTTTGTCCCGCATTTACATATTGGCCTTCTCTCAGCATCACTGGCACATTTTCAACTTGTGGTGTTGGCGCTGCACTTGAAGCTGTACCACCTCCACCACTCATTCCCGACATCCCATCACTTCCACTCTCACTACTTGGTGCACTCGCAGCAGCAGCATTGTTATTGGCTAACTGTTTCTCCAAAATATAACCATCTGCCGGACTGTAAACCGGAATACGGTAATTCACTTTTTTAGTTTGCAACACCTGTTGGATGGTCTGAGGACTCATTCCTAACAACAGCAAACGTTGTTTAGCCTGTGCTAACAAACGTTCGTCACCAGCACTCTGCGAAAGATAAATCAGTTCTTGTTGTGCCGCAGCCAAATCTGGAGCGTAGATTTCAAATAACAACTGCCCTTTTTTTACAGGCTGATAATTGTATTTGATATAAAGCTTTTCCAAACGTCCACCTACTCTGCTGGCTACGCTTGTCTCACTACGAGTATCATAGTTCACCATCCCCTGCACTTCGGCAGTAAAGATTTTAGTTTCGTAACTCGTTTTAACTGTAGCTGCTTTTGCCACTACTTGCTCATTTGAAGGCGCAATTAAGGCTTTCAAACTAGCATCTATTGCTACCTTTCCAATATCATGATGATCTTTTTTTGGTTTGGTTTGGCAGGATGCGAGGAAAACTATAATTAATAATGCAAATAAATACGTTATAGTTGCCTCCCCCTGCCCCCTCCAAGAGGGCGATATGCAAGTCGCTATATGCGCCACGTGTCTCCCTTTGGAGGGAGAATTAAAGAGGGAGGAATTGCTTAAATTATTTGTCTTTCGCACCCCTTTCCCTATTTCGTCATACCCAACTCGATTGGGTATCGTAATGCGAGAAAAAAGTTGACTAATGAAGTATACCTCATTACGATTCCCGCCTACGCGAGAATGACGACCCGAACTACCTATACAATTCCTTTTCATAATCCGCAATCATTAAGTAAAGTTTCAATTTCTCATCTAGTACATTGTTCTGCATCATATTCAACGCTTCCCACGAAGCAATTACCTCTGGCAATTGCATTTTATTTTCGCGATAGCCCAACACGTTCACGTCCAATGTTTTCTGTAAAGTTGGAATGATTTTTTGTTCCATTGCCGCTATTTGTTGTTGCATCGTTTTAATCTGATACTGCATTCCGTATAACATTCCTTGCGTTTCTTGCAACATCGCAGCTTTCTCCATCTGCATCGCTTCTACTTCATATTGCATTCCCTTCACTTCAGATTTATACATTTTTGATGCCCACGGTGCAATCGGGATACTGACCATTCCCATTACGCTAAAGGCTTTTGGCATTCCGCTGCCCAAAGGCGACATGTGGTCGAAACGAACCCTGAAATCGGGTCGGCTTTGTTTTTTCATAGCCTCAACATTCAACTGCATCGAATGGATATTATAATCCATCTTGGCAATATCTTTTCGAGCCACTGCCAAACTAGCTGTATCTAAAGCCGTTGCCGCTACAAATTGGGGAACGTAATTACTGTCGATTTTAAACTCGGTATTGCCTTGTCGGTTCATCATACTATTTAACCAAGCCTTTGCTCTACCTATTTCTCCCTCCTGCATACGCTTCATGTTTTCTGTTTCTTCCAGCTTTGCTGAAGTTTGATAAACACTCCCCAATTTCGATTGATTAAACGGATATCTGATTTCCTCAATTTTCTTCATGGTTTGCATAATTTGGGTGCTTTTCTCAAGCACTTTCAATTTCTGCTGGGCAACTAGCCAACTGTAATAAAGCTTTTTTGCCTGTGTTTTAAAATCGTTCAAAGTCACTTCTCTAGTTGCCCGTTCTACCTTCGCTTTAGATTCAATGAACTTCTTTTGTGCATTCAGTTTTCCGTAATTAGGAATATCCTGTTCCACCTGAAACATCAGCGAACCTTTATCCCTACCATCCATAATCATTTGCCCAGGATAAGGTGTCATGAAAGTTCCTACACCAACCATTGGCGCCATCCAAGCAGTAGCAGCTTTCGCGTTGTATTGGTAACTCTCCGCTTTCAATCCGTAAGATTTAAGCTGTAGGTTGTTTTGGTCAATACGATTTAGGATGGTATCAAGAGAAAGGACTGGGGTTTGGGCTGTGGTAAGGAATGGCAGTAGCGTTGTTGCAATAATAAAAATTGCAACATACATTCGGTTTGACAAGAAAGATTGCTTCGTCGTTCCTCTCCGATTTGTCGGAATAAACTCTCGCAATGACGGAGTGCCGATTTCCTCCCCCTGCCCCCTCAAAGAGGGGGATATGCAATCGCCGATAAGCGTCATGTATCTCCCTTTGGAGGGAGAATTAAAGAGGGGGGAATTACTTTCAATGTTACTACCCCTCTCTGCCAAAGGGGCGAGAACAGCGTGTGAATTAATGTTGTACATCGTGCACCTCCAATTTTCCGTATTTTTTCAATTCGTATTCTTTAGACATTAAAAAGATGAGTGGTGTAACCAATAAAATATGTGTAGAAGAAGTCAAGACACCACCAATCATTGGTAACACGATAGGCTGCATTACATCAACTCCTACACCAGTAGCCCACAACACAGGTACCAAACCAAATAATGACACACAAACCGTCATCAACTTTGGGCGTAAACGTTTTGCTGCTCCATAAATCACATATTCTCGTAAATCATCTCTAGTGATTGTTTCCCTTGAATTTCCTTTGAGTTTAATCAATTGTTGCATCGCATCGTTCAAGTAAATCACCATCACAATGCCTGTTTCTACCGCAATACCAAACAAAGCAATAAAACCCACAGCCACGCCAACCGAAAGGTTTACGCCCCAGAAGTAAATCATGTAGGCACCACCAATTAAAGCAAATGGCACTGTAATTAAACTTAGAAAAGCCTCTCTAATAGAATGGAAAGCGAAGTAAAGTGAGAAGAAAATAATCACCAAAACCACTGGCGCAATCCACATCAACGTTTGCTGACCTCTAATTAAATTCTCGTACTGACCGCTCCACTCCAAGAAATATCCCTCTGGTAAAATGCCATCTTCCTTATTCAACTGCTCCATCGCCTCTTTTACGGTACTGCCCAAATCCCTATCACGAACGTTGAACATTACCGCTCCACGTAAAATCGCGTTGTCAGAACTAATCATCGGCGGACCATCCTCAAACTTTACATCAGCTACGCTAGATAAAGGAATTTCTCCAAAACTTGGCGATTGCAAGGGAATACGTTGGATTTGCTCCACACTATTACGATATTCTTGCGCCAAACGCACACTGATAGAAAAACGCTGACGACCTTCAATAGTATTGCCAATGCTCGCACCACCTAGCGCCGTTTCTACTACTTGGTTTACATCATCAATATTTAAACCGTAGCGAGATAATTCTTCTCTTTTGATGTTTACAGCCAAGTATTTTCCACCTGTAATAGGCTCTACAAATAAATCGCTCACCCCAGCTGTGCCTTCCAAAGCAGCTTTCACTTTCTCCGAAACCGCAGCAATCGTATCTAAATTTTGTCCAAAAACTTTAATCCCCACATCGGTACGAATACCCGTAGCCAACATATTAATTCGGTTAATGATGGGTTGTGTCCAACCGTTTACTACCCCTGGAATTTGCAACTTTGCATCTAGTTCGGTAATGATATCCTTTTTAGTAATCCCCTCACGCCATTCGCTTTTTGGTTTCAGTGTGATGATGGTTTCTATCATACTAATAGGCGAATTATCCGTAGCTGTACTTGCTCTACCGGCTTTACCTAACACTTTATCGACCTCCGGTACCGATTTGATGATTTTATCCTGCACCTGCAAAATCCTTTTCGCCTCTGCATTAGAAACGTCTGGCAAGGTTACAGGCATAAATAAAATACTCTGTTCATCCAATGGAGGAATAAACTCCGTCCCTAAATTTTTTAATAAGGGAATGGTAATTAACAAAGCGATTACGTTAATAGCGATAGTTGTTTTACGCCATTTTAGCACCTTCCTAATGATAGGCTCGTATACTTTTTCCAAAAATCTGTTCACCGGATTGGCACTATCTGGCTTGAATTTCCCTTTCATAAAAAAGGAAATCAGTACCGGAGCCAAAGTGATCACCAACAAGGCATCCACAATCATAATGAATGTTTTGGTGTACGCCAACGGATGGAACAGTTTTCCTTCCTGCCCAGTAAGCATAAACACTGGCAAAAACGACGTGATAATGATTACCGTAGCAAAAAACACCCCTCTCGATACTTGCTTGCTCGACTTCGTGATAATCGCTAGTCGTTCTTCTTCGCTGATCCATTCAGGCTCTTTGCGAAATTTATTTTTTAACCAATTTTTCATCGGCTTTAATTTTTTAATTATGATTAATTTTTGAAAAGCAGCCGCAGTACAGACGCAAAATTTTGCGTCTCTACTGTGGCTGCTCTTTCTTCCCAACTACTTGTTCATACCGTTCCGACAAATGTTTATAAGCATTCTCGCTCATGATAATTCCGTTGTCTACAATTACGCCAATAGCCAGTGCAATACCTGTTAACGACATGATATTGGAACTAATTCCAAAAGCATTTAACAGAATAAAACTTGCGGCAATGGTAATTGGAATCTGGATAATGATACTTACCGCACTCCGCCAGTGGAACAAGAAAATAATCACGATGAGCGATACCACTATCATCTCCTCAATTAGGGTATGCTTAATGGAATCTACCGATTCCTTAATCAATTCGCCACGGTCGTAAACAATATCAAACTTCACTCCTTTGGGTAAGCCTTTCGATACTTCAGTCATTTTGGCTTTTACCTTATCAATCACCTCTGCAGCATTTTCACCGTAGCGCATTACCACAATTCCACCTACACGTTCGCCTTCACCATCTTGGTCAAAAATCCCCAAACGAGTTTCGCCAGTCATTTGTACGGTAGCCACATCTGCAATGCGAATAGGCGTACCATTTTGGTTTTTAATAGGAATTTTAGCGATTTCGTCTATCGATTTCAGGTAACCCGAAGTTTTGATAATGTAACCAATGTCACTCATTTCAAACTTCCGTCCACCTGCTTCGTTGTTGTTACTTCTCACCGCCGAAATCACCTGTGGCACCGTCAATTTGTAAAACAGCAACTTATTTGGGTCTATCGCAATTTGATACTGCTTTTGGAAACCACCAAACGAAGCAATTTCACTTACACCTGGCACAGTCTGCAAAGCAAATTTCACATACCAATCTTGTATGGCTCGCTGCTCGCCCAAATCTACATCTGGAGCTTCTAAAGTGTACCATAGTACGTGACCCACACCTGTTCCATCGGGACCAAGCTGTGGCGCAGCACCATCTGGTAATGTCTTAGAAATTGTGCTGATTCGTTCCAACACCCTTTCTCTAGCCCAATACACATCCACATCATCCTCAAAAATGACATAGATAAAGCTCATCCCAAACATGGAAGAACCACGCACATATTTAATTTTAGGAATACCCTGCAAATTGGTGACTAAGGGATAGGTGATCTGATCCTCTATCAATTGAGGCGAACGTCCCATCCACTCTGTGAACACAATCACTTGGTTTTCGGACAAGTCTGGAATAGCATCTATCGGATTTTTCTTTACCGCAAAGATGCCCCAAACAAATATCCCAATGGCCAGCACCAACACGATAAATCGGTTGCGCATAGACCAGTCAATAATTTGATGTACCATTTGAAAATTATTACCCTCTTTCTTTTCTTTTTTCTAGCCACATCATCATTCCCGCGTGGGCGGGAATCTTAAAGCAATAGTAATTATACACGCATTAGGATTCCCAATCGAGTTGGGAATGACGACAGACAGTGCTAATGCGCCTTTACCGTTTTACCTGTACGGTCGTATTTGCAACAACCTGGCAACTTATCGTAAACCTCATTTTTAGCTTTTGCTTTATCAGTATCGTGACCTAAAGCAGCTATTTTTTGTTGAATTTTTTCGTTGCTGATTTTTGTACTATCATAGCTTACGGTTAAAAACTTATTGTCTTTATCCCATGTTGCGCTAGTAATTGCGGCATCTTTCAAACCAGTTTCGATACGTTTTTTACACATACCACAGTTACCTAATACTTTAATTTTGTCGGTTTTTGTTTGCGCAAAAGCAACTGTGCCCAACATGGTGAATACCACAACAGCAATCATTTTTAATGAGTTCATAATTTCTAAGTTTTGTTGATAGCAAGAGCTCACACAAAGGCGGGCTTAGCTAGCAACGGATTAAATAATAAGATTTGGATTTTTTGGCTAAAAAAGCCTGTTGAATTTGCTCGAAACGTTGTTTTATCGTCATTCCCAACTCGATTGGGAATCCTAATGCGTACGCTTTAAGTTTCCCGCCTACGCGGGAATGACGACATAATGAAAGGCATTACGTTTTCGAAAGAAAAAGGGTATTATATTCTGTAAGTACAGTTTTTGATAAAAATAGGGGTTCGTTTCCCTAACGGAGGCGCATTACTTCTCGCCTCTTGTGAAATAATCTTAGTAACTGGCAACAAATAGCTTTCTAAAGGCTTTACCTGAAGAATTACAAAAGCTGACTGCTCGAACTTGTAAATCTGTGCATTTGCCTTTTGAGCTTGGTCTACCTTAGCTTGATGTTGTACATCTTTACAGCAAGATTTTTCCGAAGATTTCTTTTTTTCCATGCCGCAGAAATCGCAAGCATGTTTTTCACTATCGGTTAAACTCCAATCTACGAGTTCGCCCATGCAGTAATGAAGATTCACTCCAGCCCCACTGGCTACTGCCAGATAGAAAAATGCCATAAGTGTTAAAAAGAATTTCTTCATTGCGATACAAAGATGAAGAAAAAATTTGAAATGTGTTTTATATAATTTTTTGAGTTTGTTATAGAATTGACAAATTTTGGTTAATCGATTATTTGTTTAAATTGGTTAATTGCTCAGTATTATGCCTACATACAAAGTTTCAGTTAACCAAAACCGATTTAAACAATTAACCAAAAAACTAAATATCAAACCAACCATACGACCAATTTCTTATCTTCGCTTAAAAAAACAACAATGATTGCACACCACGTATTATTTTGGTTAAAAGCCGATATCACTGAAGCTCAAAAAGAAGCTTTCTTAGGAGGATTAAAAAGTTTAGAAAACATTGAAGTTGTAAAAAGCTTTCACGTAGGAACACCTGCACCAATTGAGCGTGCAGTAGTTGATACGACTTATACTTTCAGCTTAATCTTATTTTTTGAAGATTTGGCAGCACACGATGTGTACCAAGTTCATCCAATTCACAAAGCCTTTTTAGAAGAATTTAGAGTATTCTTTGAAAAAGTAATCATCTACGATGCGCATTAAAAACAGTTAACCATATTAATCACCTAAATAAATACAACATGAAACAAGGACTTTTAATTGATATGGATGGCGTAATCTATAGCGGTGAGGAATTGATATTTGGTGCTGATAAGTTTATCAAAAAGCTGACCGACGATGGTATTCCCTTTACGTTTATGACCAACAACAGTCAGCGAACAAGTTTGGAGGTAATAAGAAAACTAAAAGGATTAGGCATAAAAGTAGATAAAAGTCATGTTTATACTAGTGCGATGGCCACTGCAAAATTTCTTTCAGACCAAAGTCCTAATGGAACGGCCTATGTACTTGGAGAAGGGGGCTTACTTAGCAGTCTACATGAGCATGGCATTACCTTGGTAAATACCGATCCAGAATATGTGGTACTTGGAGAAGGTAGAAATTTTACACTAGAAATGGTACAAAGGGCGGTAGACATGATTTTGGCAGGAGCTAAATTTATCACCACCAATAGAGATCCTTCTCCAAAAAAACCTGGCTGGAATAACCTTGGAATTGCGGCAACAACAGCAATGATTGAAGAAGCTACTGGAATAAAAGCCTTTGTTACTGGTAAACCGAGTCCTGTAATGATGAGATCTGCACGTAAATTTTTGGGATTAGAAACCAGCGAAACCACCGTGATTGGAGACACTATGGAAACGGACATTCAAGGTGGCGTACAGATGGGCTATAAAACCATTTTGGTATTATCTGGTATTGCTAAGAAGGAAACACTAGGGCATTATGCTTTTAAACCAGATATGATAGCAAGCTCAGTAGACGAAATCCAATTCCCTTTAACTTGGTGGAATACAAAAAAATAAACAGATGGTTATTGATTTACAAGACCAATTAAAATAAAACTTCTCCAAATGAAATGCCCGCAGAAAGTTGAAGACTTATTGCGGACATTTCATTTACACTCTTGTTGGCGGGGAAGCCAACAAGGGACAATACTCACAGCGGCGTCCCCGCCACCGTGCTAATTTAGTTTATAATTTCGAACGGTATCTTAATGTCACTTAATTGTTCCCTTTTCTTGTGCGGTTTGAGCTTCGTTATCTGGCAACAAACCTTTTCTTTGAGCCGGTGTAAGCAACTCTGGAGAAGCTTTAGTATTAAACGGATTGAAGAAATAAAGCCCGTCAGCAGTGTAAAATTCAAAGTGCTTTTTCAACCTTGTATTGAATTCAGTCACGTTCTTAGTTTCCGTGTTTGTCCATGCTGCTTCTGCTAAAGCTGCTATACGAGGAAACAATTTAAAATCCAATTGCTGTTCATCTACAATAACCTCCGTCCAAATGTTGGCTTGTATTCCTCTAATTAAAGAATTAGCATTAGGCAAATCAGTAATTTCTTTCGAAGGAAAATCATAAACGCTTTGTAACGGAACGAATTTACCTGCCCATTTACGCCCAACCACGTGAGCAGAATCTTGCACAAAATCAAAATATAGCGGCAAACGAGGGCATAAAACTACTTTAAATCCCTTTTCCAAAGCTTGTTTAAGTATTTCCGGTTTATCGTGTCGCCACCAAAAAACAGTGGTTTGATCAGACGACAAATTACCACTTACGATTTCATCCCAAGCTAAAACTTCGTTATTTAAAGCTTTGATACTGTCTGCCATTCGTTTTACGAAATAAGCTTCAACTGCCGGCAAATCCTTAAAGTTATTTTTATTCATCAAAGCTTGTACAGCCTCATCTTTATTCCAATGTTGGTTTCCAAAATGTACCTCATCAGCGCCAATATGGATCATCTGTGATGGAAAAAGCGCATCAACTTCTCGAAGAATATCAGTGAGATATTGATAGGTACCCTCTTTGCCAGGATTAAAAGTAAATTCGGGATATTTTGGAGAGCCACCGCCGCTAAATTCTGGATAGGCTTTATTCGCTGCCGTAGCATGACCAGGCATATCAATCTCTGGAATTACATCTATGAATCGCTCTGCGGCATAACGAACAATTTCTTTAATCTCTTCTTGTGTATAATATTCTGCCTTTGCCAAAGAATCAGTAAAACTTCCTACGCCACCAATTACAGTTAGTTTAGGATATTTTTTGATTTCGATACGCCATCCAGGCTGATCTGTTAAATGCCAATGGAATTTGTTGAGCTTGTAAAATGCCATCCAATCCAAAATCTGCTTTACCTTTTCCTTACCAAAAAAGTGCCTTGATTCGTCTAACATCACTCCTCGCCAAGCATATCTCGGCTGGTCTTCAATATTCCAAGATGGGATAATCAACTGATGATTTACTGACTGCTGTTGCCTTACGAGCTGCAATAACGATGTTACTCCAGCAAATAACCCCTGTGGATTTGCAGCCTTTACTTGTATCTTCTTCTCTCCAATCGATAACTGATAAGCTTCCAAAGCTTGTTTAGCATTCGGTTTAATTTGCAGGTCGATATAATTAGCTGTTGCTTTATTGGCGCTGCGCAAAGCGATTCCCTGATATTTCAGTAGCTCAGTTTGCAGATATTCTGCAATTTTCAACGCCTCTTTATTAGCGACTATCTGTGTTTGCTGATTAAGTGCAAATGCAGATGAGATTTTAACCGCTTTCAGTGGCTTGGGAATAATGGCGATGTCTTGCGCCCTAGTAGTTAAACCAGCAAATAGAATTGTAAATATTAGTATGATAGTTTTCATATTTATGTTTTATCGCCAATTGAACCAAAGATTGCTTCGCAGGCTCGCAATGACGAAAAGGTTACTTCACTGTAAAAATGGCCGTTTGTCTAATATCTTCTGATGACGAACCCAGCATCACTTTAAAATCTCCAGGCTCTACCACTTGCTTCATTTCTCTGTTCCAAAGCATTAAATCATCTGGTACAAGCGTAAAGTTTACTTTCTTAGTTTCGCCTGCTTTCAATTTAACACGTTCAAATCCTTTAAGTAATTTTTCGTAAGTAGTTACCGAACTCAATACATCTCGGATGTATAACTGTACCACTTCGTCACCATCTTTAGTTCCTGTGTTTTTGATGTCAATCGATACTTCTACTTGCCCGTTCGCCGCTAGCTTATTACTTACAACTAAATTCTCATAATTGAAGGTAGTATAGCTTAAACCATGACCAAAAGGATATAGCAAACCTTTAACTCTAGCCGTTTCGCCTTCATCGGTTTGTGCATTAGGTTTAGTAGGGAAATTCAACGGCAACTGTCCTACAGATTTAGGAAAAGTCAAAGTCAATTTACCGCCTGGATTGTAATCTCCAAAAAGTACGTCGGCTACTGCCAAACCTCCTTTTACGCCAGGATAACCTGCGTAAATAATTGCTGGTGCATGCAAATCAACATAGTTGATAGATACAGGCTGTGAACCAATTAACACCACCACATAAGGTTTGCCGGTTTGATGGATAGCCTTAACTAAAGCTAATTGATGTCCAGGTAAATCTAGTGAAGTACGACTTTTATTTTCGCCAGCGGTTTTCGTATTTCCGCCTATGGCCAATACTACTACATCAGCCTTCTTTGCAGTTTCTACCGCTTCATTAATTAAAACTATTTCTTCTGCGTTAGGTTCTTCTGGGAAGATTTCACTATTTGGCCAGTTTTTATCTATCAATTCTGAGCCTTTAGCATAAGTTACATTTTGAGCTCCAATTTTCTGTTTAATTCCTTCCAAAACATTAACACTTGGCGACATTAATGGTCCGTAGTGAGAATGTGCGTAATCTGCATCGGTAGCATTTGGCCCAACAACCGCTACTTTAAGTCCGCTTTTAGCTAATGGAAGTGCATTTTTAATGTTCTTCAATAAAACAATACTTTCTTGGGAAGCCTGTAAAGCCACTTGTTGGTTGGCTGCACTGTTCACCAATTGCTTACTTGCTTCGGCGTCTTTCACATAAGGGCTGTCGAACAAACCCAATCTAAATTTAACACTAAGCACATCTGCCACTCTACTGTTAATGGTTTCTATCGGAATTCTTTTTTCGTTCACCAAATCTCTCAAATAGTAAATGATGCTATCTGGTCTTCTAAACGTAGTTCTCACATTTAAACCAGCAGTAAAGGCTTGGTAAACGGCTTCTTTTAAATCTGCTGCCACATGATGTTTATTGTAAAGATATTCTAAAGCATCACTATCACTTACCACATAACCTTTGAAACCCATTTCTTTACGTAAGCGGTCGATTAGCCAATAGCTACTTCCCGTAACCGGAATACCATTGTAATCGTTATACGAACTCATGATGCCCATGATATCAGCTTCTTTAATTACCTTTTTAAAAGGATAAAGCAATACATCTTCTACCTCACGTGGCGAAACCTGCGGGTCGGTACGGGCCAAACCTTCTCTAGCTCCTTTATTTGCACTGTAAACTGCAAAATGTTTAGGTGTAGAAGCTGCTCCCATTTCTTGAATTCCTTTGGCCATTTCTACGCCCAAGCGAGCGGTCAAATAAGGGTCTTCCCCGTATACTTCTTCCAATCGTCCCCAACGTTGATCGCGGGCAACATCCAAAATTGGTGCGTAAACATTGGTATAACCTAATGCTCTAGCTTCCTTTCCTGTAATTTGGCCCATAGCACGTACCAACGAACGGTTCCAAGTCATGCCCATATTTAATTGGGTAGGGAAACCAGTTGCCTGATAAGCTTCGATACCTCTAATTCCCTCATTTGAAAAGTCTACAGGAATACCCAAACGAGTTTGTTCGATGAAAAAACGCTGGGTTTCGTTCATCGCCCAAACGTGACGTTTCACATCGGTCACTAAATCTAGCTTGTTCTCTACTATACCCCAGTTGATGAAGCCATTCAAATGTTCGTCGATATTGGCAATTCCATCTTTCCATACTTCATTTTTCCACGATGGCATAGGTAGTGAATCTTTCAAAATCCTTTTCCAACCGTACAGCGTTGCCATTTGAGCTGTCTTTTCATTCAGGTTCATCTGCGACAATAAATCGTCTACACGCTCTTTTGTACTACGTGTTGGATCTTCATACACATCTTTTTTACCATTCTTGTTTAAATCGATCCAGTCTTTTTTATAAATTTTCTTATGCTGGGCTAAACACGATGAACCAATAAATATGGTTGCTAGTAATAATGCTATTTTTCTGTAATTCATAAAAACTTAATGATCTAATTTACTGCTTTCTGATATCTTAATAATGCTTCCAAGAAATAATAATCGGCATATACCAATGGGGTGCCTACTTCAAAATTGTGAGGAAAACTACCTACTGATTCTTTTAAGATAAAGCCTGCGTTGGTACCAACCTTAGCCAAATATTTTTCACTAGATAATGATTTAAGCATAGTTTCTGCATTCTTGAAATAGAACTGCTTTTGCTTTTTACCTACGTAATTACTTAGTTCTAACAAGCCAGAAGCCACCAATGCACCAGCAGAAGCATCTCTAGGAATGGCTTTTAAATTGATTCTACCTTCTGTTTTCCAATCTGCGTGATAACCTTTTTGTCCCACGTTAAAGTCCCAATACGGGATCTTATCCTTTGGTAAGTTTGGATGGTTTAGATAGAAATCAGCTGCTTTTTTTGCAGTTGCTAAAAAACGTTTGTCGCCAGTTTCTCGGTACATCATCGTATAGGCATAAATTGCCCAGCCTTGCCCTCTAGACCAAGTAGAATTATCCGAATATCCTTGGTTAGTTTGTTGATGTAGCACTTTTCCCGTTTTTGGATCATAATCTACCACGTGGTACGTACTAAAGTCTTTTCTAAAATGGTTTTCCATTGTTTTTAAAGCATGGCTGATGGCTGCATTTTTATAGACAGGATCTCCAGTAATTTTAGATACATAGCACAACATCTCCAAATTCATCATGTTATCAATGATCACTGGGAATTTCCAAATGGTTTTTCCATCCCAAGAGGCTTTGGTATTCCATGATTTGATTAGTCCAACCTTAGGATCAAAACGAGTTAATGCCGTTTTAGCAGAATGGATCAATATGTTATTGTATGCTTCACGTTTTTCAGGATCTTTTTCTAGCCTTACCGCATTGCCGTAAGAACAGTACATTACAAATCCAATATCGTGATGTTGGTTAAGATCTTTACCTGTTTCTAAAGCCGTGGTCCATTTTGTGGCTAGCGCTTCCCAAGCAGGATCTTTGGTGTATTCATAGATGTACCACATTACCCCGGGAAAGAAACCTCCAGTCCAGTCGAACACACCAACACCTTTTACACTACCATTCTCATCTGTACTTCTAGGAAAGCTGGTCAAATCATGCTGTGTCTCTAACATCATTTTGTATTGCTTATCTGCAACTTCAAAATCCTTCTTTACCATTTGCGCATTTGCTAGAGATGTAGTAAAAAACAGAACTGTAAGAACCGAAATCGTTGTTTTTTTCAAACTTGAACTAAATTGTTTAATCATTTTTTGGGATAAAAAGGTCTCCGTTTGGTAGTACTTAGCACTACCAAATCTTGTAATCAGTAAATAAAATTTGATTAGGATCTACATTGTTGATCCAATAGGTTAACTAAGGCACAATATTTACTTGCACTTCTTTCATTGTTTTGCTTTCTCCATAAATATTCACGTTTGAGGCGATAAAAGTTACCGTATAAGTACCAGCTGTGGTATAGGTATGCTGATAGGCATCCATTCTGGTAGTCATATTTTTCAATGCCACACCTGTATCTGGTTGCACTTTTGTTAGTGAAAGTCCAGCAGAAATTGCCCACACTTGGTTGCTAGCCACTGCAGCACCACCACCTTGAAACTTCAAAATGTTATCGGTACCGAAAATCCAACTTACTGGCGAGGTAGCTAGTACTTTCACTGATGTCCAACCAGCGTTTGAAATACTTGCTACCGACAATATCTGCCCGTCGGTGGTAGTAGTCTTGATATCAAATTTGTTAACCCACCAACGTGGCTGTGTAGATCCGGTTACGCCAGTGTACTTAAAAGCAAAATAAATCGGCTTTGCTTTATCTAGCGTTAAGCCCAAACTAGTTAAAGAAGTAAGGTTTACTACACCAGAAGATACATAAGCTACATCAGTAGATTGCGTACCAGACAAGGTAAAAGCTGGCGTAACATCTACCCAATCTGCAGGATTTACCCCAGCAGAAGTATAGGTACCACCAAAGGTTTGCGAAGCCAAAATCCTAAATGATTGAGGTTGTTGTGCATCTAAACCGTAGCGTCTGTTGGTGGCAAATTCTAATGTAATCTGATCGCTTTGTGCCTGTGTTCTATCTTTGTAAGCATATTTGTGACCTTCTGCTCCAGAATAGAACATTACCTGATCTGGGTTACCAGTAATTAAAAAATTTACTGCTTCACCAACTTTATAGCTCGATTTTTCTGGTTTTACATCAAAATCCAGCACAATTACTTCTTTTTTATTACACCCAAATAAACCAATGAGCAGTAATGAAAGTAGAGATATTTTGTTCATCATGTTATTCATATTTACCATCCTGTATTTTGAGATAATCCTTTGTTTAACGAAAGTTCCAATACAGGAATTGGCAACAAAGTATTCCTGCTTGTGACATTTTTACCAGCCAATGCGCCAAAGCTCCAAGTAGCACCACCATCTGCCTGTATTGCGGTTCCTAATTGGTTCATTTCTGACACAAAAATGTCCCATCTTACTAAATCAAACTTTCTCAAACTCTCAAAAGAAAGTTCTAAAAAACGCTCTTTACGTATCGCAGTCTTTAAATCTTCATACAAAGGAACTGAACTGGTGATATCAGTAGCGTTAGCTCTCAGTCTTACCTCTTTCAGCGCCAGTTTTGCCAATGAACTAGGTCCATTAACTTCATTTTCTGCTTCGGCAAACATTAACAGTACATCTGCATAGCGTAGCAATGGAAAATTTTGCGGGGTGTAATTTCTATTTTTAGGCTTTAGCTTTTCGTAAGCTCTACGAAATTTACCCACATTTCTATTATAAATCTGAGCAGTAGTCCAATTGAGCGAATCGATTACTGTAATTGGAATTGTCGTGGTGTACGTGTACTGATAAGGTGCTATTGCCCAATTTTTTCTTACATCTTGATTTTCGTAACTATCAAATAGTTTTTTGGTGGTATTAACTAACCCATAGCTATAACCATGAACATCATCATTGCACTGCAAACCTATGGTATTACCTATACGCCCAGATTCGAAGTCTCCACCTCTGTTGCCATATAATTCCACTTCCCAAATCGTTTCGCCTATGTCATATTTATCTCCCGCATAATTGGTAAAAATCTGCTGGTAACTCGGTAATAATCGATGTTCGTTAGCGCCAGCATCTGGATAGATGATTTTCCTTGTCCATTTTAGAGCTTCAGCATATTTAGTCTGATCTCTAAGTGGAGCACCAGCCATCTTTAAATAAACCCTTGCTAAAATGCCTCTAACCGTAGATTTAGATACTTTTCCTCCAAAGCCTATCGAAGTAGCAGTTTTAACTAAAGCTTCTGCCTCTTCCATTTCTTTGGTGATGAAATTATAAATCTCCCTTTGTGGTGTTGCTTTAATGTTAACATCATTTACCGAAGCTGTTGGCGTGGTTTTCAAAGGCACATTTCCCCAATTATCTACCAAAAGAAAATAATAGTAGGCTCTGAGAAATTTTACTTCACCTTTTGCTGCATCCTTTGCCGCTTGTGGCATATTCACCTTATCCACTTTAGCTAAAAATACATTTGCTCGTTCAATGCCTTCGTATAAATATCTCCAAAAATTGGCTACAGTGGCATCCGCAGCATCGAAGTTATAAACTGCCGGCCCGAAAGTATAAGCACTTCTAGAGTAAAAGCCATCATCTGCAACAGAAAGAAGCAACTGATAATTTCCACCGTATATCTCTTCTTTTCCAAGCACATCGTAAACTCCGGCCAAGCCATTATTTACATCATTCTCATTGTTATAATAGTTTTCTTTTACAATAAAAGTTGGCGACTTATCTAAGAATTTCTTGCAGCCGCTAAAAGTTGCTAAAAGTAGGCAAGTAGCTATCAACAACAAGTTGACTTTCCAACCTTTGCGAAGGCTAGTCATTTTTATAGATTGAATTGTATTTATATATTTTTTCATGATTGCCCTCTTATAATGATACGTTTAAACCAAACACAAATGTTTTAGGACGAGGATAAGATGAATAATCGAATCCAGGTGTTAAAGGCGAATAGTAAACTGCTACTTCTGGATCATATCCCGAATAGTTGGTAATCGTAAACAAGTTTTGCGCCGATACGTAAACTCTCGCAGATTTCAGTTTGATGCGATTTATCAAAGCCGAAGGTAATCTATACCCAAAATCAAGTGTCTTTAATCTTAAGTATGAACCATCTTCCACTATTCTGCTCGAATAAGCCGTAGGACCTTGGCCGTTTACCCTAAACATAGTGGTGTTGGTATTGTCGGGAGTCCATCTGTCTGAAAAAGTAGCGTACTGATTTAAATATGGCTTGTTACCTGCCTCGAACAGTAAACGGTTAGCATTTAACACATCGTTGCCATAAGACCATTGAAGGAAGATATTTAGATCGAAGTTCTTATACCTGAAACTATTGCTAAAACCACCTTGATGAATTGGGTAGCTTCTTCCGATTACAGTACGATCGAGATCATTCACCAAACCATCGTCATTTAAATCTCTGTATTTGATATCTCCCGGCTGGATTGTACCTCCGTGAGTTGCTACATTTGATTTAAGCTCATAAGCACCATTTGGCAATTGATTGAAATCGTTATATTGATAGACACCATCCCAAATGAAACCATAAATCTGCCCTAATGGTTGCCCACGTTTAACAATATATCCCGGCAGTTCTCTATAATTTTGATCCCAACCTACGGTACTAACCAAACTTTCTTGATTTTCAGTTAACTCCAACACCTTATTTTTGTTAAATGCGATATTGAAAGAACTGGTCCAATTGAATTTATCCGTCTTGATATTTTCGGTAGTGAAACTAAACTCAAATCCTTCGTTAGAAGTTTTTCCAATGTTCTTAAATGCATTGGCATATCCTGTAGAATAAGGTAGTTGCGCATTTAACAATAGATTAGATGTTATTTTCTTATAATAATCTGCAGTAATGGTAATACGCTGTTTAAAGAACCCTAGATCTAAACCCACATTACTTTGCCCTGTAGTTTCCCATTTTAAATCTGGATTTGCTAATGAGCTTAAAAATACCCCTTGGGTTAAGTTGTTGTTAAAAGAGTAATAGCCATTATACGTACCACTGGTATTATCGAAATTCATTTGAGTATAGGTAGCAAAATCGGAAACCCTATTGTTACCTGTTACCCCATAACCTACCCTCAATTTAGCGTCAGAAATAAACTTGTATTTTTTAATAAAATCTTCATTGATGATTCTCCAAGACAATGCTGTAGAAGGAAAATATCCCCATCTGTTGCCATCTCTAAATTTAGAAGATCCGTCTGCCCTGAAAGATGCGGTAATGTAATATTTGTACTTATAATTATAGTTAACACGCCCTAAATACGACATTAAAGACCATTCGCTGTTTAATGAAGTCACTGGTTGTGATATCCCTTGGCTTAAACCTGCTAAGCCCAAAACTTCATTAGGTAATTGAGTTGCCCTCAAACCGTATCGTTTGTAATTGTTCTCTTGAAAGATCAATCCGCCAACGGCGTTAAAATTATGCTGCCCAAACTTTTTGGTGTAGGTTAATAGATTCTCATTTTGCCAAGTATTACTGTTGGTATACATAATTGCCCCATTTACCTTATCAGTGCTTGCAAAATAACCATATCGAGTTTGCGAATTGTTAAAAGTCTCCTGTCTGTAAGCTCCATTGTTGATACCCCCTGTAACTTTAAATTTTAACGCTTTTGAAAATGAATACTCTGCAAAGCCATTGGCTACCAAGCGATTTTCGAAAGTTTGGCGCAACTCATTTTTTGCAGAAAGAACAGGATTGATACGAAAATCGTTCCTACCATCATCGGCACTTAAATCTGGATCGTTAAGTAAATCTTCCAACTCGGCACCACTAAACGAAACAGGTCTGTATCCCCAAACGCTGTACATCAAGTAATTCATGGCAGAATAAGCCTGATCTGGCGTTGCTGGGTTAGCACCGTACATTTTCGAGCCTGTATAAATTACAGACGTACCTACTTTAAATTTATCGTTAAAAGTTTGGTCTAAAGTGAACTTAAACTGCTTACGGTTAAATCCAGAGTTGATTAAAACCCCATCTTGGTCGAATAAGTTCCCTGAAACCGAGTATTTGGTGTTTTTAGAACCGCCCATTACAGAAATAGAATGGTTTTGCATTGGTGCAGATTGGAAAAGTCTATCTTGCCAATCTATCTGTTCTACGTTACGATAATAATCCAGTGTTCTTCCGTCTCTTAAGTAATTCGTTAAAATACCAACGGGATCTCTTTCGGCGTGTAATTTAACATACTCGTAAGCATCCATTAATTCTATTTTATTGATTACTTTCTGCATACCCGCATAGGCATTGTAATTAATTGTTGGCGCACCTTCTTTCCCTCTTTTAGTAGTAATCATAATTACACCATTTGCTCCCCTAGCACCATATATAGCCGTTGAAGACGCATCTTTCAACACTTCTATAGATTCAATTTCCGCTGGATTTAAGATACTGGCATTGGCATCCTCCATCGGGAAACCATCAATCACATATAAAGGCGAGTTATCTTGAGTGATAGAATTTGCCCCACGCACTACAATATTTACTCCAGCGCCAGGCTTACCACTTTCTGACGAAACTTGTACTCCTGCTACCCTACCTGCCAATGCCTCTACAGCAGAGCCTACAGGAGCTTTTTGTAAGTCTTCTATTTTCACAGAGCCAACAGCTCCCGTTAAATCCTTACGCTGAACTTCGCCATAGCCAACAACAACGATCTCATTTAGCGATACGTTATCAGGTCGTAGCCTTACCTCTACGCTAGACTTTCCTTTTACTGATACTTCCTGCGGAGTGTAACTGATATACTTAAATACCAGCACCTCATCACTATCAGCTATCTTAATCGTAAACTTTCCGTTTACATCGGTTACGGCTCCTAATGTTTTCCCCTTAACAGTCACGCTTGCCCCTATAAGAGTTTCACCAGTTTCGAAATCTTTTACAGTACCCGTTACCTGTTTGGTAGACTGCGCAAAAATTTGAATACTGGTTAGCAGCGACAAAAGAAAAATAAAGATCTTCCTCATATTATTTATCGTTTAGTTTATTTGGTTAGATTAATGATTCGAGCATTCATACTATTTCGCTCAAATAATCTTCTCAAATTTAGGAATAAGCCAAGCATTAGAAGGGGGTAACCATCAGTTAAAATAAGGGTAATAATTAATTTATATTGAATATTACCCCCATTTAATTTCCTTGTATATGTACAATTTTAAAAAATTACTAAAAGCACTATTTATTAGAAATAAGTTTACAAATAGGGGTTGAAGATCAACAAAAATCAATACAACGCTAACAAATTAAAAGCACACCCTCTTTAAGCTGATTTATACCCCTCTACCTTTCCCACTCATTTGTAAATTGTAAACCTACAAGCTATCTAGATATACCTAACTTTTAACCTAAAATGAGCAAAAAAAGATTATTTGTGGCAGCAATTACTTTAAGCCTATGCTTAACTGCCTGTAACAAAAGTGGATTGACAGAAAACAACTCTAAGGATGGAAATAAACAACCGAATCAAACTCGTTCTGTTGCCGATTTTACCATAACCACAGGAATGACTTTGGCACAAATTAATCAAGTAATTGCATTAGCAACCGCTGGAGATACAATATGGGTAGAAGCTGGAACTTATAACATCACTGGAAAGATCAACATGAAGGCTGGTGTAACTATGATAAAAAAGACTACCGTTAACCCTATTTTTGATGCTACTGGTAGCAATACACAGTTGTTGACACTCAACTACAACACAGATTTAAGCAACAGTACCTTTTCTGGTATTACCTTTTGGAATTTACGCTTTGTGATCAACGGTTCATCTAAAACCAAATTTGACAGCTGCGTTTTTGATTATGGCGTTAGAAAAGCAGGTACAAATGAAAGCGATTATTCAGATGCCTATCTACAGTTCGATAAGGCAGATCAACCATTAGTTATCGACTGTATTTTTTCTCGGAGGGAGAACAACAGCGGACGTGGCGTTTGGATAAAAAGCGGAACTACCAATAGTAAAATCATCAATTGTACTTTTGGAGATGGTAACAGCACAGGTTATTTTGTAACTGCCATAAATGATAACAGTCAGACAAACTCTTTAATTGAAGGAAATATAATTAACCGCAATACAGCACTTAACTCGGACCTTTTACAAACCGACCACGGTATTTATGCGCACAGTTTCAACGGAATAACCATTAATAACAATACCATTAGCGGATGGCCCGCCAATGCTGACGGAGGCGCAATTAAAGCTCGTAATGGTCAAAACCTGATGATTTCTAACAACACGTTAAATGACTCTGGGATTTTACTTTACGAATATGCCAATACGCCTGCTTTCCCCTATTTGGATTATGTGAAGGTGTTGAACAATAAAATCAATATAGTATCGCCTGTAAATGATATTTACCATGGCATTGGCTACTATCGTGATAATACTACTGATTCCGAATATTCGATAAGGATCGAAGGAAATATCGTTCCTAATGGCACCATCAGTTTTAACGGAGCCAATTTAAATGCAACTAACTTCAATGCGGTTAGCGGAGGCGTTTACAATAACAACTATGGCATTCTCAATCTTAAAACAGGCATCAATCAGTCTGGAAACTACTAATTGAATACTCTTTATAATTAACATGAGTTAGGTTTAAGGACTATCTTAAACTTTGTAAATTGATTTTTGAACGTTTTTTTTAGCTCGCCACCGCTAGGCTCTTACTTTTTGACCGCAAAAAGTAACAAAAACTCTCGGTTGCCTATTTTTCTTTCAAAGCAAGTACTTTGGCTTATCGGTGCGTACCGAAAAATAGAAGACCGAAAACTAGCTGAACGGAGATTTGAGGGGCTATCGCCAACAAAAAGCTTAATTTTCTTATCCCGCACTCACTTTAATTAACAAAAAACAAAAAGGTTGCTAGAAAATTGATCTTCTAGCAACCTTTCTTATTTAATTGCAATCACTATCTTAAAAATTTAACGCTTTGAGTCCCTCCAGTAGTAACTATTCTAGCTATCAGAATTCCTTTAACTAGGTTAGTCGCATCTACAGTATAAGTATGACTACCAGAATTCAGCTTCAATTTTGTTGCAGTCAATTTTCTTCCATTGGTATCGTAAATATAAAAATCGGCTACCGTAGCATTTTCTACATCAACAGAAACATTCAGCACATTCTCTTTAGCATTTACGGTGAAACTATTTTGCAGACCCAATTTATAATTTATCGCTACCTTATCTTCAAACTCGGCAACTGTACCATCAAAATCCACTTGCTTTAAAATATAATAATTCATTCCAGCAAACGGACGAGTATCTGTCAACGAGTATTGACTTCTTTCGCTACTATTTCCTTTACCGGTAACGGTACCTATGGAGGTGTAAGTTTTACCATCAGAAGAACGAAGAATATCAAAATGACTATTGTTTTGTTCTGATGCCGTTGACCAATTTAAAGCAATTCCGTTAGCGCTCTTTTTACCAGTAAATGTTATAAAGTTTACGGGTAGCGTGGTTTCATTATATGCCACGTTAATACCTCCTGCTATTTTTAAAGAAGAAGCGTTGTTAGCAATGTTAATCGATTGAAATAGAAACGAGTTTAAAGGTGAATTTTCTGGAATTGTTGCATCTGTAGAGTTCGAGGTATTTGTTTCGATTGGCCTAGGCAGATCTGGAGAAGACAGATAGGTATATCTTACGGAAGTACCAGTAGAAACATTTGTTACCCAAAGATGATAATTTTTTGCAGGAACAGTATAAGTCGTAGATCCTCGAGTATAACTCTTTGCTGTTGAAGAAGAATTATTCATATACAATTCAAATCTATAAGGAGTTTCAAAAGCCAAGTTTCCACCACTTAACGTAACATAATTTCCGTTTGAATCACCAGAACTCCGATGTCCTAAAGTTACATTTGCAGCACTGTACAAAAATCTTATCGCATTAAATAATGCTCCTCCAGAGTTTGCGCCAGTAAAAACAGCATTGTTGTTATTGTATAAATTCCCAGCGGCTGCTTTGGTACCCATGGAAAAATAATAGGTAGGTGCTTGAGAATTGGGATTGCTAAAAGTTACCTCGAACGAAATGCTCGCAATCTCTGATGCGCCAGTGATATTGTATGCAGAAAACTTTGAAGCACCTGCTGAAGACCCTGTTATTGCCAAAGTATTATTAGTTGCGTTTAAAACAAAAGTTCCAGTTGTGTTAGCTATTAATCCCACCCTGGACGTTCCCGATGGAGTAGATGGCAAGAAAGGACTTCCCGAAGTAGAAATATTTTCTGCATTACTTGCGCCAGTAGAAAAAGTGCCAGATGTACCTGAACTAAATCCATAATTCCAAACGGTAGTTTCATTTACCCACTGCGCTTTTGAAAGTCCAGCGCTCAATACTAAACCTAAACATAATAGTAGTTTTCTTTTCATATAGTTGTATTTGGTGATTAGTTAATCAAAACTAACATCAAACACCGCTAAACAAGGGGTAATGATCAATCTAAAAGGGAGTAGAAATCAGTTTAAAATAGTTGATGATTATTAATCAGAAAAAGCCATAGCAAATGATACTATGGCTTACAAAGCGTTAACAGCTATTGTTAATCTATCATTTGGGTAAATTACTTTACTAAAAACTTCGCAACTCGGCTATTTATACCTGCATCAAGTTTGATTACGTACAGGCCAGATCTTAACATAGGCGCCTCAATAGACAAAGAGTTTTTCCCCTCGTTTAACTGCACTTTCTTCTCCACCAATTTCCTTCCTTGCAAATCAATAATTACTACTTTCGCTAACTCAGATTGAGAGGCAGTTAAATCTAATTTGACCATTTCTTGAACTGCATACACCGATAAACTTTTGTTATTTAAATCATAAGTAAGGGCAACCATTTTTTCAGTAAACACGGTCACCGTTCCGTCTTTATCTACTTGTTTTAATTGGTAATAGTTGATACCTGAAACTGGATTTCTATCCAAAAATTGATAACTGCTCGTTGTGCTAGTTTGATCTTTTCCTTTAATGGTTCCGATTGATGTATACGACTTTCCGTTTACCGAACGTAAAATCTCAAAATAATCGTTGTTCTGCTCCGATGCTGTAGACCAATTCAACTCAATACCAGTACTTACTTTTTTGCCCGAAAAATCAATTAAAGACACAGGTAAAGTGGTGGGTATGTTTGAGTAGGTGATTGCGAAATTAGAAACACCTACTTGTTGCTGTGTTGCATTTTCAGCAAATTCGAAGCAAACAGCATCCAAATTGGTTAGCGAATAAGAAGAACCATTTTTAGGAAAAGCATTTGCATACTTTACGCCATTTACAAATATTTCGTAAGTATTGGCCGCCATCGTTCTATTCACTGAGTTTAAAGTATAAGGTACATCGTTATATCCACTCGTATTTATAAAGATGTCGATATGTTGAGCTACCCCTGGTCTAATCAGCGATTGCGCTTCGGGCAGAGAACTGAAAGTAGTCCCATCCGCATTACGATATTGGGTAATGAATAAACCTCCAGTATTTGCTAACCTGAAAGAACCGAACACATCGCCGCTCGCATTTTGAAAAGATGATTCTGCATTGATCATTTTTGATGCTCCTGCTGTTCCACCGTCATCGTTACCGAAACTCATGATGAAAGGTGCTAAACCAGTGTAAGAAGTTAAATCTAAATCAAAACTAATGCGTGCTATTGGCCTAGCTCCCACAATATTGAAGAAAGATGATTTGATCAAACCTGTCGCAGGATTAGACATTTTGATGTTGCTGCTTTGTAAGGTAAATAAACCAGTTGGCGTAGCTGGTGCCGAAAATAGCGCCCTCGCCACGTATTTTGCACTAGTAAAAGGAAAAAAAGTAGCTGGAGTAGTTTTACCTGACTCCTTAAATCTAGTGTCAGATTCTAACGTTCCAAAGCTATAGGTGATGAGCGTAGTATCTAATTTGATGTTTACTGTAGATTGAGCTTTTACAAAGCTTGCAAATGATACCAATAAGATAAATAGTAGATGTTTTTTCATGATTTTTTAGGTTAAATGTGGGTACTCAATTATTTCTTTTTATTCATTAGCTAATTATTAAGACGATCAAATAGGTGATTAATTTTTAATGAAGGCTATATCTTAAAGGTACTAAGCCCTGTACCGAATAGGTATTTTCTCTTGCCTTGATATAGCCTGTATTTTTTCATCAGGTAGATGATGTCTTTTTTACTAAAAGAACTGATACAAATTTGAGTATTTGCACTATCCAAAAAGGGATAAGAAATAGTTTGATTAGGGTAACAAAATAGTTGCAAAGCAGCCTAAAAAGATAGAAATCAACTAAAATAGGGATAGAAATTGGTTAAACTGTTAGCATCAGCATATTCAGGAAATGCTATCTGCATATGTCCCTACCAAGATCCAAGTTTTTTGATGTGCTTTAAATAACTGTAGCTTACCATAACCACACCTATCTCCACAAATGTAATACATGTCGATCAAAATATAATCGCCTTTTTTACTCACGTAAGGTTGAGAGAGTGTATAAAAACCTTGATGCTCGTCATAAAATTTTCTTTGGAGGTTTAAATCATAACGAAACCGAGCGGTCTCTTCAGAAGAGATAAACCTTGAATCTTTGAAATAACTGCTGTCCCACTGTTTGACAGTTAAGGGAGAAAATTGTTTGGATCTTAAACTATCGATGGCAAGTGTATTCCACATATCATCGTATTTCCTACTTTCCATTGGTTCTTTTAAAACCATTAACCCTTTCCCTTCTTTAAGAATATTGGCTCGATAGTATCCGAGGAAATCTTTAAAAACCTGTGCCTTTTTATCTTCCGTTGCATTACAACTAACTAAAAGAATTATACAAAAGATCAGATATTTAAAATATCTCATGCGCTATACTTTCAATCTAATTAAAACGAAACCTTTACTTCCTTAGTAGCACCTTTTAACGGACCTTCAGGCAATTGCACATCTATAGAAATGGATTTCCCAGTTTTGATATTTTTGAGTTGCAAACTGATTACACTTTCCTGTTGCAAGGGATCTGCTACATAAAGTATTTTCTCATTTCCCTTGCCTTCTTTTAACATCAATACACAAGGTTTGTTAACAGTGATTTCGTACATAGCTGTTGTAATTACTGAAGGATTGTAGAAAACAGCCTGAAAAATCTTCAATTGCTGATGATAAACGGATTGGTGCTGTGGCGTATTGCTGATCAGCTCAATGGTTTTAGGATCGAAGCTTTTGATATTTTTTATAGCTGGCAACACAACGTATTGATAGCTGGCCGTGTCTGGTTTTGTACCATGATCTATCCAAAGTTTAAATACATCTCCAGCAATATTCTCTTTACCATAAGTTTGATTGATCTTGTTCCAATTGCCATTTTGTGTTTGCGTGCTAACCACTAAGTTAGTTTGTTTAGGGAAATAGTAAGTAACACCGTTATGTTGTACCCAGCTCGCTGAAGGTACATTAGTATTTACTACATCACCTTTTTTCACTACACCAAAAGAAGCAGAGACACTGCCCTCCAACCATGATTGATTAATGGTAGTAGTGATAGGCAATATACTGTCTGTGCCAATATCCGCTCCCATCGCAACAATCTCCTTATCGAAGAAAAACCAAGCTTTTTTAGCACGAACACCATCATAAGCCAATTGGTAAGCTGTAGCACCATAAGTGCCATCAGAAACACCTCCTGCAAAATCATTATGCCCTGTTTCACCCCAATTGATCGTCATCTTTAAATCTTCTGCACGATCAGCAGCCGTAACGCCCGGAATTTTGTCCCATTCCCAAACGGGCATAATGTTATAATATTCTGGTCCATTAACTTGTAGGTTAGTAGCACCATCAGATAAATATCGTCCGTATAAGTTTTCATTATTACCAGCTTCTGCTCTTTTGGTACGCTTACTAGCAATACGTACATTGAAAGTATACTCTGGTCTTACATGTATGGTATAATCTCCCTTCCAAAAATGTTTATGATAAGGAGCTATGGTAAAACCTGTAGCACTATCCACTCTCAAGCGTTCATTTTCCCATTTATCTGCGTTACTCGCATCAATCTCTTTCATTGCATTTAAACGGTATTTTTCTGAAGGTTTTCTTAAGACTTTAGGTCTGGAAACTCCACGACCTTCCACATTAAAATCTACATATCTAGATCTAAATGTTTTCAAATAAGTGTTTTGATAAAACTCAGACAATAAGGCCAATTTTTCTTTACTGAGCGCATAAGGCGTACCAGCAACGTAGCCTGCTATTTTGATCACTCCGCCCAAAAAAACATTCCCATAACCACCAATATACAATTGCGGTCCGTGTTGCAAATAAGAGAAATCGTGTTGTAAGCCTTCCTCTCCATCTACTAAACTTACTGGCTTAAAAATTTCAGTTAACGACTCACCCAATAGTTTGCTGTCTTCAGTTAATAGTGCCCTGTAAAAATAGTGCATGGCAATATCAGTTTTGTTGGCACCAGTTTTCTCTACCATATTGCCACGTTTCAAACGCTCAATCAATTGGTTTTGTAATTCGTCGGGCAACTGCTTTTCTGCGGAAGTCATTATAACCAGTAACAAACCCAACTTTTGAGGTACGTTAATTTCGTTATGCCACCAATTGGTGCTTTTCGGATCTTTGTTGTACCAAATTTTTAAGGCGTTTACAATGGCGTTATAAACCTTATCGTTTTTACGATAAGTACTTCCTTCTGTGCTGTAGGCATACACCAAATCAGTTACTCTGGTAATATGTGTAATAGGTAACCAATTGGTTGTAGATTTATCCTCGTAATTAATATCTGTCCAAGTTCCATCCGGTTGGATAGTTTCTAAAACCGATTGAGCGGGTTTAACTACGTTATTGGCATTTTTACCTTGATCGGCATATAACTTTTTAAGGATAGTGCCAAAAGGATAGGTTGCTTGCGCATTAGCCAATATCGGGAACAAAAAAAGACAATAGGTTAGGTATATGGATTTTCTCATGTACGTTTTATAAATCTCCAAGGAGGATGTTCGTTTCTACTTTCAAATATTCCCAAAATCCGATAAAGTGCGGGTGGGCAAATCAATCTAAAAAGGAGTAAATTTTGGTTATTTATGACTCATCTGATTTGCTTGCATAATCTGATGGAACCACACCAAACTGCTTCTTAAACTCCTTACTAAAGTATTTCCGATCATTAAAACCTACAGCATAAGCTACTTCTGCAATAGACATATGACCATCTTTCAATAATTGTGCTGCTCTTTTCAACCTAACAGATTTGATAAAATCGGTAATAGAAAGATCGGTGATGACTTTGATTTTTTTGTACAGCACGGTTTGGCTCATCCCAATTTCAGTTACCAAGGCCGAAACATTAAACTCAGGATCTTCCATCTTATCCTCAACAATTTGCATCAGCTTGCTCAAGAACTTCTCCTCTGGGTTTTGCCCCTCTACTTTGCTTGGCGTTAGCAGCACCTGTTTATGGTACTTAGCCCTCAATACCTCTTTTGCAAGCAATAGGTTCCGAATGTTTAACTCCAATACCTGTATACTAAAAGGTTTGGTGATATAAACGTCTGCACCAGACTCCAATCCTTCTACCTGATGAATATGAGAGGCCATTGCTGTTAACATTACCACAGGAATATGATTAGTTCTTTCTTCACTTTTGATCCTTTTGCAAACCTCATATCCATCCATAACAGGCATGGTTACATCGCTTATAATTAAATCTGGAAGGTTTTCCACGGCATATTCCCAACCTTCTAAACCATTGGTACAACCAGTTACCCTGTAATTTTGCTGTAAAGATTGGATAATAAACTCTCGCAGTTCATCATTGTCTTCAATTACCAAAATATGTTTATTGCTAGCCTGCTGGTCTAAAGCTACTTCAGTGATGTTTTCCTTGATCAAAGGCAGCTCAGCCTTTTCTAACCTCTCCGATGGCAACCCTTCTGGTTCTACCGCAAGTTCTTGGGTAGTAAAATGTGCATGGCCTTTTAAAAGTGAAATGCAAAATTCGCTATATCCTTCCTGTCCATGAGTAGCCAGTTTACTTTGAACTGTAATTTGCGCTTTATGCAGATCTAAAATATTCTTAACCAGTGCCAAGCCTATCCCCCAACCAGTTTGTTGTGTATCACGAGTCTTTATTTGATAAAAATCTGAAAAGATATTTGCCAAATGGTCAGATGGAATACCAGATCCAGTATCGTAAATCCGAATTTGGATATTGTCGGTACTTTCTTCAATAGTTAGCTTAATAGTACCAAATGCAGGTGTGTATTTTAATGCATTGGAAAGCAGGTTAAAAAGCACCTTTTCCATCTGAGCAGGATCTACAAAGGCAGGTAATGAATGCTTAGGATATTCGAATTTAAAGTCAAAATTTTTATCAGTTGCTTGATTTTTAAAAGCGTCAAAAATAGCTTCACAAAACTCTACTAAGTCTATTTCAACTATCTTCAATTCTAAATTTCCTGTTTCGATTTTCCTAAAATCCAGTAACTCTTTAATCAGTCGAAGTAACCTATCTGTATTGTTTTTAATACCATATAGCGATGTATTGATGGCGCTGTTATCTTTTGTTAAATGAATTAACTTTTCTATAGGTGCCGATATCAACGTTAAAGGCGTACGGATTTCATGAGAAATACGTGTAAAAAAATCTAATTTATTTTGATGGAACTCTTGCTGCTTTAGCAAATTGAGATGCTCGTAATAAAGTTCCGTTTCCAGTCTCTCTTGTCGTCTTAAAAACTTATTGATGTAATATAAAATCAAAATAAAGGCGATGCCGTACAAGGTGTAGGCCCACCAAGTTTTCCATAGTGGTGGTAATATTTTTATCTCCAACCTTGCGGGAGTTGTGCTCCAAAAACCATCATTATTACTACCTTTTACCAATAAATGGTAAGTTCCAGCGGGCAGGTTAGTATAGGTTGCAGAAGGAATGGTTACTTCATTCCAGTTGTCTTCAAATCCTTCTAGTTTATAGGCATATTTATTACGTTCTGGTTTAATGTAGTTGGAAGCTACAAAATCTACCGTAAAAATGTTCTGATCCGCAGCAAACGTAATCGCTGGAGCAAAAGAAATGTCTTTCTCTAAAAGTTCATCAGCACCACCTACCGTTACTTCTTTATTGAACAGGCGTAGGGCGGTAAATAAAATAGAAGGAGCATTTTTGTTGATAGAAATAGCTTTGGGTTTGAAAGATACCAATCCGTTGTAACTTCCAAAATAAAGGGTTCCATCTGTTGCTTTATAAGCTGCATTGTAACTAAATTCATTGGTAGGCAAACCATCGCTCACATAGTAATTCTTAAAATTACGCTGATGGGTGTCGAATTTAGACAAGCCACGATCAGTGCTAATCCACAGATTTCCTTCATCATCTTGCGCCATACCTACTACATTATCGCTTGTTAAGCCATTTTTAGTGGTATAGGCTACAAATTTTCTTTCCTTAATCAGATATTTACTTAACCCTCCTCTGTGTGAACCAACCCAAATATTTCCAGAGCGATCTTCTAAAATACAATTGATATAATCGGAAGTTAAACCATCTTTATGTTTATAAAACCTTTCGAATTGTTTACTTCCATTACGCAATACGCTCAAACCAACCGCTGTACCTACCCACAAGTTCCCTTTCGAATCGCCCAACATAGTTCTGATGTAATCATTACTGATTTTCAACCCCTTAGAAGTACTATTTATTCTCGTAAAAGTTTGCTTCTCATAATTATAGAGATTAATACCCTTTGAGGAAGTACCTATCCATAAGCGACCTTGCCGATCTTGCGTAATGCTACTCACGTAACCATGGCTCACACTTGTGCTATCATTTGGATTGGGTTTGAAATGTTTAAAAGAGCCACTTTTAAGATCGAACAACTCCAAGCCACCTTCGTATAACCCTATCCAAATTTGTCCTCTGTTGTCTTTAAAAATAGCTTTGATGTTATTAGAACCAATACTAGCAGCATTAGATGGATTGTGCTGGAAATTACGAACTGCCCCAGTTTTAGTATCTATAAAATCTAAACCTGAACCTTCTGTGCCACTTAAAACATGTGTATCATCTAAGCCGGCAATTACGCTAATGATATTGTTACTGATACTATTGCGATATTTACTGTGCTTATCAACTTGAAATGGCACAGCATTTTTATGGGTTACATTTATCCCTCCGAAATTAGTGCCAATCCATATAGAGCCCTGCTCGTCTTCGTAGATATCCTTAATAGAATTGTCGCTAATACTTTTTCGGTTCTCATCGTCATGTTTATAAACGGTAAATGCATTCGTTTTCGGATCGTAAATATTTAGACCATTCATGGTACCGATCCAAAACCGTCCATCTTTACTAATGACGATCTTCCTGATAAAGTTGTTGCTAAGCCCTTCCGAAGAATTTACACTTTGTTTGAGATGAGTAAATGTATTTCGCTGTGGATCATAGATACTGATACCATCATGTTCAGTTCCAATCCAAATATTTCCTTGTTTATCTTCAACAATAGTTTTAATAGAATTCCCACTTAAACCATCACCAGATGTACTACTGAAAAAATTAGTGAATTTATATTTTCCATTCCCAATAGCTTTTAAACGAGTTAAACCAGTGGATGTACCTACCCAAATATTTCGTTTAGCATCTTCAAAAATGCTGTATATTTCATTTCCTGCAAGACCATCCTTCATCGAAAAGTTACGAAAACTACGAGAACCAACATTGTCCAACATACTTAAGCCTTTATTGGTTCCAAACCATATTTTCCCATCGCTTGCCTCGCAGATGGCAATTACTGCATTGCTAACGATGCTCGAACGCTCCTTATCGTTATAATAAAACTGCGTAAAGGTATCTTGCTCTGGGTGATAAAGGTTTAGTCCATTTTGAGTACCAATCCAAAGCTTACCACTTTTGCTTTTGGTGATGACATGAATATAATCGTCGGCACTTATTGATGTACTCTTTTTATTGTCATGCCTATAGATTTTTATAGTGCGGCCGTCATACCGGTTAATCCCATCTCTAGTGCCAAACCACATGTAACCCCTGTGGTCTTTATTGATAGAAAGCACAGTACTTTGCGACAAACCATTAGACACAGAAAGATGGTCGAACGACAATTGTGAAAATGCGCCGACGGTATATATCAATAATAGGAAAAACAGAAAGCAAAATTTCCGTATTTGCATTAACCCCAATCTTAAATTTATATTTGAATACAATAATAAGAAAACGCAGCTTTATACCAACACAATAAACATATAAGCTCTTAAAATTAAGCAGCCTAAATTCTACTTCCCAAAGAATTAATTTTAGGATAATCTTTACAAAAGCATTTATCTTCGCCTTATGAATGGTACCCTACTCATTATAGATGACGAAAAAAAGCTATGCGACCTCTTGGCCCGCATACTTGAACTGGAAGGATATACTGTTCATAAAGCTTATACGGGAAAGGAAGGTTTAGCATTACTGCATCAACACGAAATAAGCGTGATTTTATGCGATGTGAAGTTACCCGACTACAACGGTATCGACTTAGTAGCACTGATTAAACAAAAAAAACCATTTGTACAAATTATTAACCTTACGGCTTACGGTACTATTGCTGATAGTGTAAAGGCGATGAAAAACGGTGCGTACGATTACATTACCAAAGGCGATGACAATGATAAAATTATCCCATTGGTTGCAAATGCTTTCGAAGCTGCCGCAAAAAGTAAGTCGCAACAAATTAAAAAGCAAACCGACAGTAAGGGTTTTGATGCCATCATCGGGCAATCTCCTGCTTTAACTGAAGCAATTACCATGGCGAAGAAAGTAGCCCCTAGCGAAGCAAATGTACTTTTATTAGGCGAAACTGGTACAGGAAAGGAAGTCTTTGCAAAAGCCATTCACCAAGCAAGCAAACATGCCGAAAACACTTTAATGGCCATTAATTGCAGCGCCATTAGTGCTGATTTACTTGAAAGCGAACTTTTCGGCTATAAAAAAGGAGCTTTTACTGGAGCTTTGGCAGATAAAAAAGGTCTGTTGGAACAAGCAGATGGTGGAACCTTATTTTTGGATGAAATTGGTGATATGCCATTACACATGCAGGCAAAAATATTGAGGGTATTAGAAGATGGCACTTTCATTAAGCTCGGCGACTTGCAGACCAAAAAAGTAAGCGTTAGAGTAATTGCAGCTACGCACAAAACCTTGTTAGCAGAAGTGGAAAAAGGGAATTTTAGGGAAGACCTGTATTACCGTCTTTCGGTTTTTACGCTTCAACTGCCTAAACTGAACGATAGAAAGAAAGACATTCTTCTGTTGGCTGAACATTTCATCAAGTTATTTAGCGATTCAGCGATTCAAATGAGTGAAGATTTTAAAGATGCACTGCTAAAACACAACTGGAAAGGCAACATCAGAGAATTAAAAAACACGATAGAACGAACACTCATCTTAAATGAAGTCGAGATCTTAAACGCTGATATTTTAGCTAGCAATTTCAATTCATCTACAGAAACCATAACCAACAGCTTAGATATGGCTAGCGTTGAAGAAATTCACATCAAAAAAGTATTGCAATATACCTCTGGCAATAAAACAGAAACCGCCAGATTATTGGGCATTGGTTTGGCTACACTATACAGAAAGATGGAGCAATACGGCATTTCGAAATAAAGTAAATTCGGAAGCTTTTTTTATTGCGATAGCCTCACAATCCCCTCGTTAAGCTATATTCGGTCTCCTATTTTTCGGGTTGCACCGATAAGCCAAATCACATACTTTGAAAGAAAAATAGGCAACCGAGAGTTTTTGTTACTTTTTGCGGTCAAAAAGTAAGAGCCCAGCGGCGGTGAGCTAAAAAACATATTTCAACAATATTTTGAGTTGCCTTAACAAACCTCAACCTCTTATCAAAATGATAAAGAAGCTTCTCAAAATGAGAGGCTTTTTTTATATCCAAAACCTAAAAAATAAGTTAAACAGCTTTTTATCAACCCATTAAACCGTCAAAACATTTGATGGCACAGCAATAGCAAATAGGCCAATCAAAAAGATAAAATGATGATAACACTATTCCTTTTCCTCGCCTTGCTGGTCAGCATTTGGCTACTATTTAAATCTATTGATTGGTTCGAAAAAATTTAACCCATGCTCATTCTATTCATTATTTCCATTGCAGTTTTCGCATACATGTTATACGTACTGCTTCATCCCGAAAAATTCTAAATCATGCAAACCGAACTTTTAGGCATTATTGCCACGTTTGCCCTTACGTTAGTTATCGCTATCCCATTGGGAAATTATTTAGCAAAGGTTTTTGCTGGCAAACGTGTATGGACAAACATTTTCTCTCCTTTAGAAAATCTCATCTACAAAATAGCTGGTATCAATCCCAACGAGCAAATGGATTGGAAACAACACCTTAAAGCCATGCTCGCCATCAACGCACTTTGGCTCATCTATGGTTTCTTTGTATTGATGTACCAAGACCATTTGCCACTCAACCCAGATGGCAACGCAGGTATGTCTCCTCATTTAGCCTTCAATACCATCATCAGCTTTGTGGTCAATTGCAACTTACAGCATTACAGTGGCGAAAGTGGTGTGAGCTATCTTACACAGCAATTTATTGTCATGTTCTTGCAGTTTGTTTCTGCAGCCACTGGTATCGCCATTGCAATCTCCTTCTTTAAAGCTTTCAAAGAAAAAACAACCATTAAACTTGGCAATTTTTGGCAACATTTTACATTAGCCATCACTAGAGTTCTATTGCCATTATCAATTGTAATAGCGTTGGTTCTAGCTTTTAACGGTGTACCAGCATCTTACGAAGGCAAAGACCAGTTGACTTCTTTGCAGGGCGATAGCATTTCGGTGAGTAGAGGTCCAGCGGCTGCGATGGTGGCTATTAAACACTTGGGAACTAACGGAGGAGGTTGGTTTGGTGCGAACTCAGCCCATCCGTTAGAAAACCCTAGTTATTTCACCAACATGGTAGAAGCCATTTCGCAGATGATTATTCCCATTGCCATGGTTATTGCCTTCGGTATTTTCATTGGTCGTAGAAAGTTAGCTTGGACTATTTTCGGAGTAATGACCATCGGATTTCTGTTGCTCCTAGTCCCAACTTTACAAAGTGAATTGGGGGGTAACCCTAAGATTGCACAGCTGGGCATCACACAAGTCTCCGGAGCTATGGAAGGAAAAGAAGTTCGCTTCGGCCCTACCGCCACTGCTTATTGGAGTACCATTACTACGGTGGTCAGTACCGGTTCCGTTAATGGGATGCACGATAGCACCATGCCACTCACAGGGCTATATCAATTACTAGCGATGATGATTAATGCCTTTTACGGTGGTTGTGGAGTTGGTCTGCTCAATTATTTCGTTTACCTCATTATCGCCGTTTTTATAGCAGGGCTGATGGTGGGCAGAACTCCAGAGTTTTTAGGGCACAAGCTCGAAGCTAGGGAAGTAAAAATTGCGGCATTGGTTACGCTCATTAGTCCGCTTTTGATTATGTGCGGAACGGCGCTAGCCAGCTACACTTTTACCCAACATGGCAATGCAGCATGGGATACAGCTCCTTCTGCTTGGCTCAACAATCCTAGCTTCCACGGCTTTTCAGAAATGCTATACGAGGTTACTTCTTCCAATGCCAACAACGGTTCTGGCTTTGAAGGCTTAGGAGATAACAATATGTTCTGGAATGTTTTGACTGGCGTCATTTTACTCTTCGGTCGTTTCATTCCTATCATCGGTCCTTTGGCGATTGCGGGTCTGTTAGCGAAGAAAAAACACATTCCAGAAAGCGCAGGCACGTTAAAAATAGACACCAAAACCTTTGCCTTAATGACATTCGCCATTATCCTCGTACTCAATGCACTTTCCTATTTCCCTGCCTTGGCACTTGGTCCAATTGCAGAATACTTTACAATGATTAAATAACATGGAAAAATCATCCACAAAATTGTTGAACTCGGCCATGCTAAGCATCGCCATTAAACAATCTTTCGTTAAGCTCAACCCGCTTAGCATGCTTAAAAACCCAGTAATGTTTACTGTGGAGATAGGCACTTTGATTATGGCTGGGGTGAGTATATACAGTATCAATAATTCTTCCGAAGGAAGTTTTGCTTATAATTTCAGTGTATTCTTAGTGCTCTTGCTTACTTTATTGTTTGCCAACTTCGCCGAAGCCATTGCCGAAGCCAGAGGAAAAGCACAAGCGGATAGCTTAAGAAAAACAAGAGAAGAAACACCAGCCTTATTACTTCTGGCTGATGGCACTACCAAAACTATTTCTAGCAATGCTTTGCAAAAAGACGATGTATTTGTCTGCAAAGCCGGAGATTTGATTCCTACCGATGGAGAAATTATTGTTGGTATTGCCACGATTGATGAAAGTGCCATTACGGGAGAATCTGCTCCTGTAATTAGAGAAGCTGGTGGCGATAAATCTTCGGTAACTGGTGGTACAAAAGTGCTTTCAGATGAAATTAAAGTGAAAGTAACTGCCCAACCTGGCGAAAGTTTCTTGGACAAAATGATTGCTTTGGTAGAAGGTGCTTCAAGGCAAAAAACACCTAACGAAATAGCCTTAACCATTTTGTTAGCAAGCTTTACCTTAATTTTCATCATCGTTTGCGTAACATTAAAACCATTTGCTACTTACGCACAAACGCCAATTACCATCGCTTCGTTAATTGCTTTGTTCGTCTGTTTAATTCCTACCACCATTGGTGGTCTATTATCTGCCATCGGCATTGCGGGCATGGATAGAGCACTGAGAGCCAACGTAATTACTAAATCTGGAAAAGCTGTAGAAACCGCTGGCGATATCGACGTGCTATTATTAGATAAAACAGGAACCATCACCATTGGAAACAGAAAGGCTACTGCTTTCTATCCTAATGATGGTATGGATAAATCGGAATTTGTAAAATTGTCCTATTTGGCATCCTTGGCCGATCAAACCCCAGAAGGGAAATCCATCTTAGAATTAGCACATCAGGAATATCCAAATTTAATAGTAGCACAACCTGAAAATGCTGTATTTATTGCGTTTACTGCCGAAACAAGGTCTAGTGGAATTGATACAGGCGATGGTTTGAGTATTAGAAAAGGTTCTTTCGATGCGATGAAGTTTTTTGCCCAGCAGCATGGTCACGAACTTTCTTCCAACTTGATTATGCAAGTCAAAAAGATTGCAGAGAACGGCGGCACACCTTTAGTGGTCAATAAAAATAATCAGCCTGTTGGCGTAATTGAGTTACAGGACATTATTAAACCCGGCATTAGCGAGCGTTTTGAACGTTTACGTAAAATGGGGGTAAAAACGGTGATGGTAACTGGCGACAATCCTTTAACAGCTAAATACATTGCCGAAAAAGCGGGTGTAGATGATTTTATTGCCGAGGCGAAGCCAGAAGATAAAATGAACTACATTAAAGCCGAGCAACAGTCTGGTAAATTGGTGGCCATGATGGGCGACGGTACCAATGACGCACCTGCCCTAGCGCAGGCAGATGTGGGCGTAGCCATGAACAGCGGCACACAAGCAGCAAAAGAAGCTGGTAATATGGTTGATTTGGATAATGACCCCACCAAATTGATTGAGATTGTGGAGATAGGCAAGCAATTGCTCATTACCAGAGGCACCTTGACTACTTTTTCCATCGCCAACGATGTGGCGAAGTACTTTGCCATAGTTCCCGCACTGTTTATCGCCGCCATACCAGCACTGCAAGGCTTAAATATCATGGGCTTGAAAAGTCCGGAAAGTGCTATTCTATCTGCGGTTATTTTCAACGCCATTATTATCCCTCTGTTGATTCCATTGGCGCTAAAAGGTGTCGCGTATAAACCTATTGGCGCTAGTGCATTATTACGCAGAAATCTATTGATTTACGGCATAGGTGGCGTTATTGCTCCTTTTATTGGTATCAAAATCATCGATTTGTGCATTGGACTATTTTTTTAATCCAATTATCTTGAAACCATCCACATTTCTTTCCTCCCCCTTTAATCCCCCTCGGAGCGGGGGACACTTATCGCTTAAGCATTATTTATGTATATCTCCCTCTCCGAGGGAGCAGGGAGAGGAAAATATCTACTAACATTAAAATTTAAACAGCTTTTATATTATCGGTGGGTGTCCCCACCCACCGAACATTTAAACATATCGAATTAAAAATTTAATCATGAAAAAATATATTCTTCCATCTATCAAATTAACGGCTGTGTTTACCGTCATCTTATGTATACTTTATCCTTTATTAATCAGCTTTGCTGCAAAATTAAGCAAAGGCGAAGGTAACGGAGAAAAAGTAATTCTTAATGACAAAGCAGTTGGTTACAAACTCATTGGTCAATCTTTTACAGCGCCACAATACTTCTGGGGTCGACCATCTGCTGTTGGCTACAATGCCGCAGGTTCGGCTGGTTCTAACAAAGGACCAACAAATGCCGATTATCTCAAAGAAGTGAGCAATAGGATTGACACTTTGTTGAAATACCACCCAACCTTACAAAAAAATGAAATCCCAGCAGAAATGGTTACAGCTTCGGGAAGTGGCTTAGACCCAAATATTTCTGTAAGAGGCGCAGAAATACAAGCCAAACGCATTGCAGCTTATCGTCATCTACCCTTATCAAAAGTTTTAAAACTGATAGCAACTCATACAGAAGAACCTTTGCTAGGCTTGTTTGGCCCAGAGAAAGTGAATGTATTGGCATTGAATATCGCATTAGACAAACTACTTAAAAAGCCAATCTGAAGGGTTTGCTATCGGTTAGCGATAGCCTCACAAATCTCCGTTCAGCTCTTTTTCGGCCTCTTATTTTTCGGCTTGTAAAAATTTGCCCAAGCACATACTACAATAGAAAAAATAAGCAGCCGAGAGTTTTTGTTTCTTTTTGCGGTCAAAAAGAAAGAGCCCAGCGGCGGCGAGCTAAAAAACTTAAATACAATTCAAAACAATAGAATTATCATGTTAAAAAAAATATCAATTATAGCAATCTGCTTCCTTTCTGTACAAACCACCTTCGCTCAAGATAGCACCTTAAAAATTTCGGGCTACATAGAAACTTATTACAGTCACGATTTTAACAAACCAGCTAACAATACACGCCCTAGTTTCATCTACAGCCATAACCGAAACAATGAAGTAAATGTAAACTTAGCCTTCATCAAAGCCAATTACCAAACCGAACGATTACGAACGAATTTAGCAATGGCATTAGGTACTTACATGAGTGCCAATTATGCGGCAGAGCCTGATGTAATGAAAAATGCATTTGAAGCTAATGCAGGGGTAAAACTTTCCAAAAATGCCAATATATGGTTAGACGCAGGTGTCTTCGGTTCCCATATCGGATTCGAAAGTGCCATCAGCAAAGATTGTTGGGTGCTAACAAGAAACATCTCTTCTGAAAATACGCCTTACTATGAAACAGGAGCCAAACTTACTTACAGTACTCCTGACCAGAAACTTACCGCTACCCTACTCTATCTCAACGGATGGCAGCGTATTAAACGTTTAGATGGCAACAGTAAGCCCGCTGGTGGCTTGCAGCTGGTATTTAAGCCGAGCGATAAATTCACATTTAATTACAGTAATTATTTGGGGTTTGAGGGCGAAGATGCCTTACGTACCCAGCGCTTTTACCACAACTTTTATGGTATTTTACAACTCAACGAGAGTTTCGGACTTACCGCTGGTTTCGATTATGGTACACAACAAATAGCTAGAGGAAGTAGCGAAAAGAAAGAAGTCCTATCGCCTGTAATTATTGCGAGATATGCCTTTTCTCCCAACTGGGCTTTAGCAGGGCGATATGAATTTTACAAAGACAAGCAAGCAATGATTGTTGCTGGCGAGAACCCTAGTGGATTTAAGGTGAATGGTTATTCGTTAAACCTAGACTACAGCCCTTTCAAGCAGGCTTTATTGAGATTAGAAGGCAAAGTTTACCACGGCGACCAACAATTTGTTCGCAGAGAAAATCTAGTAAACTATAATGCAAGTATCACCACTAGTTTAGCAATCTCATTTTAATATGGAAACCAATTCCTCATCCAGCACTAATTTCCTAGGACTTTTACAACAGTCGAAACGTGGTCGCTTAAAGATTTACTTGGGCATGAGTGCTGGTGTAGGAAAAACTTACAGGATGTTGCAGGAAGCACATAGTTTGCTGCAACATCATATTGATGTGCAGTTAGCTTATATAGAAACACACAACCGTACCGAAACTGTAGCTTTAAGTAAGGGCCTGCCGATTATTCCCCGCAAAAAGATTTTCCATAAAGGAAAAGAACTGGAAGAATTGGACTTGCAAGCTGTTTTGATCAGGCACCCAGAAGTAGTCATTGTGGATGAATTGGCACATCATAATATTGCAGGTAGCAAAAACGAAAAGCGTTGGCAAGATGTAGTGGATATTTTAGACGCGGGAATTTCGGTAATTACCGCCGTGAATATCCAACATTTAGAAGGTTTAAATGCGATAATGCAGCAAATAACGGGCATCCAGATTACTGAAAAAATTCCAGACCAGTTATTTAAATTAGCAGACGAGGTGGTAAATATCGACCTTAGCGTAGATGAACTGATTGACCGTCTTAAAGCGGGAAAAATCTACCAGAAAGATAAGATTACGCAGGCATTGCAGCACTTTTTTAAAAAGGAAACCATTATCCAACTTCGGGAACAGGCCTTAAGTACCGTCGCCAATTACCTCGACCAAAAAATCAGCGACAGCAAAATAAGCAACCTTAAGCATGAGCAATTTCTGGCCTGCATTTCATCCAATGAGAAAATTGCTCAAATGATTATCCGCAAAACAGCTAGATTAGCCAGTTACTACCGTTCGCCTTGGATTGTACTTTATGTGCAGACAGAAAGTGAGCAGGTGAACAAAATTCGTTTAGACAAGCAACGCCACCTCATCAATAACTTTAAGTTGGCTACGGAACTTGGAGCCGAAGTCATTAAAATAAAGCAAAATGATATTGCATCAGCGATTTTAGAAGTGGTTAACGATAAAAAAATCACCACTTTATGCATCGGCAAGCCACACCTCCACTGGTTAAAAATCCTTTTTGGAAATCAGCTCTTAAATAAATTATTAAAAAACATCGCCAACCGAAGTATCGATTTGGTAATTTTATCTTAATTCAATAGCTATGAAGCTTAAAACAAAACTCCGATTAGGCATAGGTTTTCTCTTTATTATCCTACTCTCTTTTGGCGCAATCTCTTTGTACCAGATTAATCGGATTTCGGAAAGTACAGCCCTTATCCTAAAAGACAACAACCATTCGCTACAATATGCCAAAGAAATGCGGGTACTGATAGAACGTGATAGTTTGCGCCAGTCGAAATCGGCAGCCACCTTCAAAGCACTTTTAGCAAAGGAACAGCTCAATATCACCGAACCAGGGGAAGGCAGAGCAGTTACTCAACTTTCAGAAGCTTTGGATCGTTTTCTAGCTAACGGTAATCAAACTCAACTTTCCCATATTAAATCGGCCATTTATCAAATTGAAGACCTAAATATGCAAGCCATCGTTAACAAAAGTCAGCTTTCGGAAAAGACGGTAGCACAATCAACCTTGTATCTTGGTTTAGCAGCTTTTGTTTTTTTTATCATTCTCTTCACTTTTATACTAAGTTTTCCCGGTTTCATCGCCAACCCCTTGGCCTTATTATTAGATGGTATTCAAGAGATTGGAAACAAAAATTACAAACAACGATTACATTTTAAGGGCACAGAAGAATTTTCTCAATTGGCAAGGGCCTTTAACGATATGGCCAAAAAACTGGATCAATGGGAAAACAGCAATGTTGCAGAACTAAAATCCGAAAAGCGACGTACAGAAACCATTATTGAGCAAATGCAGGATGCCGTAATTGGAATAGATGAGAAAAACAGGATCATCTTCTTGAACCACTTGGCCAGCAACATACTTCACCTTAACGCAAGCGATGTAGTTGGAAAAACTGTAAACGAAATTACCAGTCAAAGTCAGCTCCTGAAAACCATTGTGGACAAGAACGACAGTGAGCTATTGCAGATTGTACTTAACGATAGACCTAATTATTTCAGCTTAGAGAGCAATGCAATAAATATTGCTGAAGTTCCCGATAATGAAAAAGCCTTCAGTTATACCCAGCGAAATGCAGGTAGAGTGTTCATCCTTAAAAATGTAACTAACTTTAAGGAACTCGATCAGGCAAAAACCAACTTTATGGCTACCATTTCGCATGAACTTAAAACCCCAATAGCTTCCATCAAAATGAGTTTAAAATTATTGGAAGACAATAGAATAGGTCAACTCAATACCGAACAACACCACATGGTTAACCATATACAGGATGATGCCAATAGGTTACTTAAAATTACAGGAGAATTATTGGATTTGGCACAAGTAGAAACAGGAAATATCAAACTGAACATCCAACAGAGTGATGCCCTAGAAATTTTGGATTATGCGTTGAATGCGGTTAAGCTCCAGACCCAACAAAAGAATATAGAAATTAACTTGATGGCACCAGAAAAATTGCATAAAGTACTGGCAGATCAAGAAAAAACGGCTTGGATACTTCTAAACTTTTTAAGCAATGCCATTCGATATAGCGGTAATCATTCTAAGATTGACATCAGTATTACCCAAGATGAACAACTGCTCACTTTTAGTGTAAAAGACCATGGTAAAGGCATTGCCGAACAATACAAAAACGATCTGTTTAAACGTTATTTCCAAGTACCTACCGATGGCCAACATCAATCTGGTTCTGGACTTGGGTTAAGTATTTCCAAAGATTTTATTGAAGCCCAGCAGGGAAAAATATGGGTAGAAAGTGAATTAGGTGTTGGAAGTATTTTTAGCTTCTGCTTACCGATAGTAAAATAATCATGTTTTTATTCAAATTGCCTATTTTACTTCCAACACCTAGTTTAGGTTAAGCTAATTGCTGTTTAGCATTATCGATGACCTGCATAAACTCTTGTTTTAAAGTTTCGTCTGTAATCCCCTGACCCGCAGCAAAATTTTCTCCAAACTTTGGCAAACTGAAACTACCAAGAACTTCGGCACCATGAATGGGAAAACGTGCCGTTGCTGATTGCAAAGCTGACAATCCTCCTCTAGGGCCTGGCGCTGTAGAAAGTAACAACATCTTTTTATTTTCGAACATTTTTACTTTAAAGCGCGAAGCCCAATCAAACAAATTTTTGAAGGCCGTGGCATAGCTTCCATTATGTTCCGCTACCGATATGATTAGCAAATCGGCTGCTTCCAGTTTCTCTACAAAATCTATTGCCGCTTGGGGCTTGCCAATTTCTTTTTCTAAATCTGTGGTGTACAAAGGCAATGGAAAAGATTTCAAGTCTAAGACTTCTATCTCCTTAGCTGGAAAGAATCCTGTAGCGTACTCGGCAAATGTTTTGTTAATTGAAGTGCTGCTATATGAGGCACCAAAAGCTAGTATTTTCATTATCTATTTTAATTATTGGAAACTTTTCTACGAGCTTTAAATAATCTCGAGTGAAAGGTGATGCAAATATATGTTTATACAATATGGTGTGCATTGATGTAGGTTAAGAAATGGCAAATTGATAATTTTACTCACGCTGTTCGGGATTTGCAATCCCGAACACTTTAGCAGCGGATTTAAAATCCGCAGTTTGAAAAGACGAGATTATCAATCTCTGCCAACCCAAAAACAAACAGCTTATACCGATCATTAATAACTTAGCTGATTGGGATATAAATCAAAAAATAATTATTTAGGAACTACTACTTATAAGCGTTCGCCGATAGAATAAGTACAAATACCGATACTTAATTGTAGCCTTTGGTTTAATAGCTACTTTTGTCTTGAGAGCGTTAATTTAGATGGGATGGGGCTTCGTTATGAAGCCTCGTCCTTTTTTAAGAAACAGTAGCACAATCATCGTTACTGATACTTTTTAGCTCGCAAACTCGGTTTACCAATATCTTATTGATGGTTAGTTTTGCTACTCTTCTCAGTCTAACTGAAAATTATAAAAACAACCTGAAATCGAAATCCTATTAAGGCATATCTGGCTACTTTTGATACCAAGCCACTTTAGGAATATTAACCACCTCAGCAACATCGATCACCTTCTTCTGATAGTCGAACAACTTTCCATCTTTTATCGCAAGTGCCTGCATAAAGTTTGCTTGGTAATAGCGTCGGTCGGAAGATGCAAAAACAGCTCTCAAATCAGTAGTTGCCAAATAAAATTGATGAACACCTAACAATAAAAGCACCCCATTGCTAACAGGTGGAAAATCGAACTTTGCTTCAATTTCTTTGTATGCGATATTAAAATCTACTAATAAATCATCCGTAACTTCCACTTTTAGCAGCTCCTTTTCTTCATCTAAAAGATAGACATAAAAACGCATGGCCGTTTGTCTGGCTCTATCTACCAACTGATTAGCTGATAAAATAAATTTAGATATGGTTATTGTGGCTTTACCTGTACTAGGTTCCATTTTTATACCTACGCCTATTCCTAAACGAACGTTCCATTCTCCAAAATGGCCTAATCTTAATTTAGTTAGCATCTCCACATCACCAGCAAATAACTTTTTAGCACCTAGAGCGTGTGTATCATCTGTGGCGTAAACCTTGACCAATAATTGATTTAGCTTCTGGAATACACTTCTATCACATAAATGCCTTTCATGTAACTTAAGTACGGCATAAATTTGAGATGCCCAATTGGCGGCTTTGGAAAATTCTAAACTGGCCAGCTTAGAATTAGCAGAAAGAGGATAGTCCTTTCCTTTTACAGTTTGTTTTCTTTTCATTATATTTAGCATAGGTTTCTATCCTAAATATACGGAAAAGTCTTTCAAAGTCCGTTCAACTCCCCTCAAGTCCGTTAAAGTCCGTTCAAACTTGTACTTAGGTACGACAATGCTTCGATGCTGGCATACTGTTGCTGGCTTTCTTGTTCGTTACAGCTAGGGAATTATTAGTATTCTTATTCCCATTTTCTTTTAATTTATTCGTCCGTTTTGCGAACAAGGCCCGAAAGTGGCACAAGGTAAATTGGGAGAAAGCTAGTTCTGTCCTATACTGTTGCTCTTTTACATCGACGAAAGATTTTAAAGGAATTACTTAAATAAATTTATTCTTCTTGCTGCTGCGCATACAGCATATATTACCAACCTCTACCTTGTTGTATCAATTGTGCATACTGTTAGCTTTGTAAGGGCTTAAACCGCAACACTAATTTGTCTAAAAGTGTAATCAAATGTGGCTTTTGGAGTTTGCTTAATTGGTTTAATGTTTCCATGATGAGTGTAGATTGATGAACAACATCAAATTAGTCAAGCTAAGTCTCGCACCGAAACCACCCACAGTTGTGAAAAACCACCTGCTAGTTGTTTTTTACCTCTCTTTATTTTCTATATATTTGGATATGGAAAACGCTACTAAAACTACCCGCACTCATTTAGGAAGAAAGATTAGCCGCATACGCGAACTGCGTGGCATGAAACAGGATACCTTGGCCGCAGAACTAGGCATTAGTCAGCAGGCGGTTAGCAAGTTAGAGCAGAGCGAGGAAATTGAAGAAAATACGCTAGAAAAAGTAGCAAAGGTGTTAGGGGTGAGTTCAGAAGGAATTAAGCACTTCACGGAAGAAACTATCTTTAATAACATCAATAACTTTCATGATAATTCAATTCAAAACAACTTTAATCCTATTGAGAAAATTGTGGAATTATATGAAAGATTATTAGCTAGTGAAAGAGAGAAAATAGAACTTTTGAAAGGAAAGTAGTCCTTCTTAATTCCCATTATTACCTTAATTTAAGCATTGCTCCAAAAGGTCACTTAAAGCTCTTTTGGAAACGAAGGCCTCTAGGCCTGAATAATTGCTATATTTTATTTTAAAAGGAATTACCGCTTTAGTAGTATTTTAATGCCTTTATTGGCCCGACAAAGCTCCATCTTAAAATTTAAGTGGCAGTTGGACAAATGATAAACTAAGTCATTCTACCACACTACCTACAAAAAACCCGTAGTGATTACTACGGGTCTCTATATCATAAATCACAACTATTGCTTAACCGCTACCACATTACTGTAGCTTTTTGTACCGTCCCTGTCCACTTGTGCCAGACGCACATACACAGATTTAGACGCCGAAGTCTTTTCGTTCAGTTCTTTAAAGCCATCTGTTTCCTTGGCACACGAAATTACCGCAGAGACCACCAAAAGTAATATAGCCAATCTTAACAACCTGTTTTTTGAAGCAGGCAGTAGCAACAGCGCCAAAATGCCAAAGCCAGCCAGTACCGTATTATCCCAAGCCCCAGAAAAACTATAATCCAACTTTATTCCAGAATGTCCATTTTCGGCCTTAGTTGCCACCGTACCTAAATCTACCCAAGCTTTTCCATCAACAGAACCCTGTACAATGAATCTTTCATTATTGGCCTCGCTTAAAGTCGACCAATCCACCTGTAACTTTCCCGACTGGATATTGGCCGTCACAGCGCCAAAACTTACTGGAAGCGCCGATGGTGGAGACCATGTCATGGCATCCAAAGCTACATACTCAAAATTACCAGTCGTCTGCACCTCGAACCTATCAATGATCTTGGTCTGATTGCCTGAACCTCCAAAGGTGGCAAAGTCGAGCAACGTGAAACCATTTCTCGTCGATGTGCTCGGATTAAAACCACTACTCGCAGAAAGATTAAATACTTCTGTAGCCCCCAGCTTACCCACGATTCTCACCGTACCATCAGTATTGACACTAGTGCCGTTATGGTCCGAAAGATAGAGGTACATTTGCTTTAGGTTAAAGCTCCCATCGGCAGTAATGGTAAACTTTATAGGCACGTTGTTCGCCGCAGGTGAGTTGTCTATAAACTTATTGTCCGGCTGCGAACCACTCCACCCGTACCCGTTAAACTGCCTTACCATAAAATTACCACCTGCCTGTGAGGTAATCGTAAAGGTTCGAGCCCCACTAGCAAAAGAAGTCACATTTGGCGAAAGCGACTCAAAGTCGACAAGGGTATCCTGAGCAATTAGCGAAGGCGATGTAAATGCCATCGCCATCAAAAAAAATAATCTTTTAATCATTTAGAACGTTATTTAGTGAATAAAAGTCAAGTTAGTTATAATTTGTAATTATTTCATGTACAAGTCTCCTTACTTTGAAACCTAAAACACAAAGACAAAAACGATACAGCAATAATACCAAATCACTTTAGGTACCCGCTTTTATTGAGCACCTCTTTAATAGGCAAATTATAAATATCTTTCCAAGAGTCTTTGCCGTGTTTAGCAACATAAGCTTCGATAATTCGAAATCCCATCCAGTAAAATAAGGTTTTTGGTGCATCAGGGAAAAGTTTGTGTTTATCATTTCTCAGTAGCGGATTGTCTTCGCTTCTATCTAGAAAGTATGGACTCAATTTTTCAAAAAGATCTTTCTCATGAGTGAGGTACCAGTCCCAATTCGCTTTACCCATATTTTCAACCACTTCATACTTGGGTATCTGTCTATCAAAAAACACCCAAGTAAAATAACAGGCAAACCCCTCATCAATAACCTGCGCTAAGGCTGTTCCATGTTCTGGATCTTTAAGCCTGTGGGGTTCATAAGCTAAATGATTCAACTCATGTGGTATGCCTTTATTAAGCGTATACTCAAGGTCATTATTTTCGTAGTTAAGTTCTAGTGCAAATTGACTTGCATCACAGCCACCAAAGCCAATACCCTGAATTGGAGTGAATAAAAGACTAATTTCGGCTTTAGGTTTAAAGGCAACTAAAGAATTAAACCGTTCCAAGTTAACCCTGAGCATCGAATCTAAGCGCATAGATAACAGCTGTCTTGCTTTTTGGTCAAAAAGCACCTTGTTTGCTGGATACAGTGTGCGGTTCCAGTTAAGCATACCTGAAGCGGTGTTGAACTTTGATGCGTTAGCTGCTCCAAAGATCATGGCATAGCAGTTATCCCATAATTTTTGATGTGCCAGATAAACATTCTTCTCAATTAACAAACTATCAAATTCTCCTGCTACGCTATGTGCAAGCATTTGGCTCTTGTAAAGATTATGCACAGTAATATCGCCAACTTTAATCATGTCATTCACTTTTAGAAGGCTATCTCGAAGAGAGGTCTGCTTAGTACCAACTAGTGGTTTTTGAGCAAAAGAAGTAGCGTAACAGCAGCTTAGAAAGAGAAGAGAAGAAATCAGTCGCTTCATTTGATGAATGATCTAGTTTTATAATTGACAAAGCGCTAATATGAGTAAAATAGATTAAATGCGGGAATCTTATAATTGCTATTATAAATAGCCCGAAGCTTTATTTCACTTTTACCACTACTTTTCCTTTTGCTCTTCCGCTCTCCACATATCCCAAAGCTTCATTAGCCTGTTCAAATGAAAACACCTTGTCAACCACTGGCTTTATTACTTCTGTTTCTATCAGTGAAGTTATTTCGTTCAATTGTGCACCGTCTGCCCTCATAAAAAGAAAAGAATAGTCGACATTAAGTTTCTTCGCTTTTTTAACGATGCCGAAACTGATTAGGGAAAGAATAGTTTTAACTAACCAATTAGCGCCAATAGCTTTGGCAAAATCTCTTGTCGGTGGACCTGAGATAGAAATCGCTTTTCCGCCAGACCTAATTATCCGCAGCGATTTAACAAGTGTTTTGTTATCCTGACTGTTCAATACAACGTCATAATCTTTGAGGATATTTTCAAAATCCTGTGTTTTATAATCGATCAAAACATCTGCACCAAGATTCTTCAGCATCTCAAAGCTTTTTTCACTTGCAGTAGTGGCAACCACTGCACCCAAATGTTTTGCCAGCTGAATTGCAATGGTTCCAACCCCACCTGAGCCTGCCTGAATAAATACTTTCTGATCCTTTTTAAGATTTGCCTTTTCTACGAGTGCTTGCCATGCAGTAAGCGCAACCAACGGAATAGATGCAGCTTCTTCCATTGAAAGGTTTTTCGGCTTTAATGCCAAATTATCTTCGCCAATAGCGATATATTCTGCAAGCGCACCAATGTGAAAATCCGCAACACGTGCATAAATTTCATCGCCTACCTTAAACCGTGTTACTTTTGCTCCTACTTTAATAACTACACCAGCCACATCGTGCCCCAAAATAAGTGGTAACTTATAGGGCAGGATCAACTTGAATTCGCCAGATTTTATTTTAGAATCGAGTAAGTTTAGGCCAGCAGCATGAATTTCGACCATCACTTCATTATCCTTTAACATTGGAGCAGGAACGTCAACTAGTTCAAATAGTCCGTTTTTGTCGTACTTTTTAATTACAAACGCTTTCATTTGAAGAGATTATGGTTTTAATGTAGATATTATTTTGTTTGGATTGATCAACCCAAAGCTAAACTTAGGAAAAAAACGACTGAAGATATAAATCAGCTTCGAATCACCCACCCGAATGGTATATTGATCTCTCTCAAGTCCCGCTATCAATCCCTTAACCAATTGTTCGGCGCTTATCTTTTTATCATCTCTATCGGCTACCATATCCGTATCAACCAAAGGTGGTAACAATTCAAAAACCTTCACATTAGCTCTTAGAATTTTTAGATGTTCTCTTAATGATTTGGTGTAAAAAGCCAATGCGCTTTTGGATGCAGAATAAGTAGCCTCCACTAAGGAGGGCACCATAGCCAGTATTGAAGTGGTGTTGATGATGGCACTTTCATCCCTTGATTTTAACATTTCCATAAAAAGGTTGTTCAACCTGATAACACCAAGATAATTAACCTCCATTTCATACGCAGCGCCTTTCAAATGCGCATCATCTGCAATGCCTAAATTTTTAGGTGGAACACCAACACCTGCGTTGTTATAAAGTATATCGATACCACCAAGTTGACTTACCTTATCAAAAAGCGAATAAGCATCGTCTTTATTACCCGCATCACTCTGTATAGTGATCAACGTAGGGTATGCTTTTCTCGCTGCATCCAGCTTATCCTGATTTCTTCCGGTTATGATCACCTTTGCACCAATCTGCAAAAATTGTTTCGCAGCTTCAAGTCCAATACCCGATCCTCCCCCTGTAATAAGGATAGTTTTTCCTTTTAGATTCATCGTTTTTTGATATTAATGAGGAACGTTTTCTGTAATTGGAACAACCAATTCGTGGATTCTCTTGGTATCGCCAACCGGCACTTCAAATTGATTTTTTTCTAGTGCAATAAACAACTCATCAGCAACTTCCGAGGCTGGAATTCCATTTGCGCCACCAATCTCTGCCGAAAATTCGGTGTTTACCAAAGGTGGATAAAGTTCGTACACACTTAAACTTTCGTTATCCGAGAAGGTATCCCTTAAGCCTTGTGTATAACTATGTAGGGCTGCTTTACTTGCCGAATAGGTTGGCAGGTATTTGTTTGATCTAAAAACTGCAATTGAGGAAACATTCACGATCGCCGCCTCTTTCTGTTGTAAAAGCAATGGCAAAGTTAGTGCGGTAAAATCTATTACGCTGATGTAATTGGTATTGATTTCTTCGTATGCTTTTTCTGCAGCATTATTATTGCCATCGCTCAGGTCGTTCATAAAAGCAGCACCAGCATTATTAATAACAATATTTAGCTCTGGATGATTAGTTTTTAATTCTTCTACAATCTTTAACCTGTCAGCTTTTACAGAAAGATCGCCTTGTATAGTTACAGCATTATCCAACTCTTTTAAAGCGCTTTGAAGACGTTCTTGGTTACGTCCATTGATAATGATTTTATTACCAGCGGCACTTAATTTTTTGGCAATGGCTAAGCCTATTCCAGCGCTTCCGCCGCTAATGAATATGGTATTCCCTGTTGTTTTCATCGTTTTTATAATTTAAAATTGTAAATTTGCTTGCGTTTTGCAAGTGCAAATATACAAACAACTTTCATTTTGCAAGTTGTTTTATAAATTATTTTTATGAAGGATATGAAAAAGAGGTCTGAATGCCCTATTAGCAGCTCATTGGATATTTGGGGAGACAAATGGTCGTTACTGATTGTGAGGGATTTAATGTTCTCCAAAGAATGTACTTATGGTGATTTCTTAAAATCAGAGGAGAAAATAGCAACCAACATCTTAGCTTCCCGATTACAGATGCTGGAGGAAAACGATATAATTACCAAACAGGAACACCCCCAAAGCAAGGCAAAAGTTTTATATAAACTAACTCAGAAAGGTATAGATTTACTTCCATTAATGATTGAAATAAATTTATGGGCAGATAAATACTTTACACTGCCAGCAGAAAGAAAAGCAATGCTCAACGAAGTAAAAAAAGACAAGGAAGCATTTATAAATGCCAAAACAATTGAACTTTTAGCAGAATCGAATCATTAATTACTTTAACGTATAGAGATCAAGGTCAAATTTAACACTAATGATCTCTTTAGTTGAAATTTTGGAACTTCAAATCCATTACAACGAAAAATCCCATTCTACTGATTTGTTGAATGGGATTTTCAAGATTGTATTTTGGTTGAACTAGATTCTAAATCCTCCAGCAACTTCTATTCTCTGCGCATTAATCCATTTCGAATCGTCAGAGCAAAGAAATGCAACCACACTTCCAATATCATCAGGTAAACCAACTCTTCCTAATGCCGTTTGCGAAGAAACTAACTGATTATATTCTGCACTATCTCGAACGGCACCACCACCAAAATCTGTTTCAATGGCCCCTGGAGCTACAGAATTCACTCTGATTTTTCTACTTCCTAATTCCAAAGCTTGGTACCTTGACAATGAATCTACTGCTGCTTTCATTGCACCATAAGCAGAATATCCTGCAAATGAGAATCTCGCCAAGCCAGAAGAGGTATTGACCACGCTACTACCATCATTCAATAATGGTAATAATTTTTGGGTTAAGAAATAAGGTCCTTTGAAATGGATATTCGTCATTGCATCCAAGATTTCTTCGGTGGTAGTTTCAAAGCTTTCGTTGATGCCAATTCCTGCATTATTAACCAATGCATCTAGTTTTGCAGAAGAGAATTCAGTATCTAAAACATTTTTCACTTCAGTTACAAACTGGTCAAAACCTGCCGTCGTAGAAATATCTAAAGCCAATGCAAAAGCCTTCTGTCCAATGCTTTCAATTTCTTTTACCACTTCGTCAGCAAATTCCCTTTTTGTTTGATAGGTTAAAATGATGTTAAATCCTTTTTTTGCTAATTGTAAAGCTGAATCTTTACCCAACCCACGGCTTGCGCCTGTTACTAATGCTATTTTATTTGCCATTTTTTCTTGTTTTAATTATTAGTACAAAGTTGACAAATAAAAGTGCCACTGTATTTGCAGAAATCAAATGAAAATTTGTAAAAATCAAACAATCAATAATTCCCTAAAATGTTGTGGCGATTGCTTACCGTATTTTTTGAAGAAATTAGAAAAATGAGCTACTTCCTCAAAACCCAATGTAAAAGCAACTTCCGAAATATTCCATTGCGTTTGGGTAAGCAGTATTTTAGCTTCTTGAAAAATGCGGCTTCCAATAATTTCTCCCGTCGTTTTACCTGTGATCTCTTTTAACACTCTGTTGAGGTGATTGACATGAACGCCTAATATTCCTGCAAAATCTGCCGGCGTTTTAAGTTGTAGAAGTTGACTGACATTTTCTATTGGAAACTGTCTCTCCAATAACTCGATAAATAACGTTGTAGTTCTCGAAGCAGCTGTTTTATTATTCTCTACAGGTAGAATCGGTTTTAATTTCTGACCGAAATGAATCAATTCCATTAAATAATTCCTCAGCAAATCATATTTGTAAACATAATCTGATTGAATTTCTTCGTGCATTTTAACAAAAATGGCTTCAAATTTTTGAAATTGTTCTGTAGATATTTGAAAGATAAAATCACTCTGTGGCGAAAAAACTGGAAGTTTGTCTATTTCTAATCCAATCTTAGCAGTTGGTAAAAACTCTTTTGTAAATACACAAAAATGTCCAGATTGATCCGTACAAAGATGTGTATAATTGTAAGGGATTTTTGGAGAAGCAAACAGAACAGCACAATCCTCAATCTCAATGGTTTTATCTGCGTATTCTACTTTATTTTTTCCGTTTATCAAACTTATCTTGTAATAAGTTCTCCTGTTATAAGGCATTTCGGTTTTCGAAGTGCAGTTTCTGGAGATTTCAGAAATGTCAAAAACATTAAAATGACCAATATCTTTATGGATATTATCATTAAGGAACTGATTAATGTCAGGACAGCCCTCTCCCAAAATATCCTGATAAAACTCTTTGATTGTAATCGAACTCATTTGTTTGTAAAAATCAAAGATAGCTATTTTGGAATGATAGTATTATTTATCGCTTGTTTTCTTGTTATTCAATCGCAACTAAGCTATTCGTTACTCACTAACCTTTAGGTAACTACTAACAAAATGTAAGCAAATATGCTATAATTTTGTCTACCAGTAGTTACAGAAGTAATTATGAAATTTAATTAAACAGCACCATTATGACACTAGAAATTTTAAAAACAAAAGAAGAATTAAGAAAACTGATTGATGATTATGCTTACTTAGGTGATGAATGGAAAATCTCAGAAGTAATGGATTTATTTACACCAGATTTGACCTATAAAGTTTATATGGGTGGAAATTTGGTTGGCAATACTTCTGGAAGAACAACTATGGAGAAAGAGTTCAATGCTCACGCCTCGGAAGTAAAAACTTACTTTACGTTAAATGGACAGCATACTGTAAAAATCGAGGCAGAAAAAGCTTCTGGCGTTTCTTATAGCCAGATAAAAATGATAAGAGAAGTGGAAGGCAAAAACATCTTAACGGATTATAGCGTGAAATATGACGACCAATATGTGCTTGAAAACGGAAAATGGCTCATCAAAGAACGTGTTGCCCACTTTGTGATTGTTGAATCAAGAACGCTTTCTTAGTTAAACAAATTAATAATGAGATTTCCGTTTCTATGGAAGTCTCAATTCTAATTAACCACCTCCAGATTAATTTTAGCGTTCTAAAACCACCTATTATTAAGAGTACATTGATATTCACAAACTAATTAATCTATAAACAATCAAAGGGAAACCATTCCAAATGTCACAGTGGCAATATGAGTATAAATTATTTGATAAAACTTAACGAAAACCGTAAGTATTTGGTATGTATCATAAAAAACAAATCCTTATAAGCATTTAATTTACAAGGATTTGTTTTACATTAAGTACCCAAGAGGAGATTCGAACTCCCACACCCATACAGGCGCCAGCCCCTCAAGCTGGTGCGTCTACCAATTTCGCCACCTGGGTATATACTGAACATTGTTGCACTACACATCGGTGAATTTACCATTCAGATAGCTATCTGAATAGACATTTTTGTTTGCGTGAGCAAATATATTAATTTGAAGGTATATTGATATATTTTCACGCAACTTTATATTTCTCAACCAAATTTGATATCATTTCGGGATATCTCTTGAGATTCTTGATATAAACATTACTTTTCATCTTCTTGATATGTATTTCAATAAATCTAGCTTCTTTGTAACTGAGATTTTCAATAGATAAAAACAACTCCCAATCGTTAGCTTTAGCTGTGAAACTTTCAGCAAAAGTTTTATTCAAATGCTCAGCCAAACGTTCATTTAATTGAGCACAACTACCTATATAGAATCGATTCAGGGTTTTGGAAAATAAGACATAAATTGATGCCATCCTAAATTAAACTAGTAACAAATTCCAAAGAGCGGGCACGCAGCTATTGCTACAAACTCCCACACGCATACAGACACCAGTCCCTCAAGCTGGTGCGTTACCATCCCGATAGCTATCGGGATCGCCACCTGGGTAAGTGGAGTGCAAATATATTAATCTAGCTCAAAACTCAAACCATCATAAGCCAATTTAATATTTGCTGGCAATTCTTCACTTACTTTTTCATGCAAACCTAAATTATGACTGATGTGGGTAAAGTAGGTCATCTCTGCTCCTATCCTCTCTGCCATTTCGATTGCTTCTGAAAAAGTTAAATGAGAGATATGACTTTCTTTTTGTAAAGCATTTAAAACTAAAATCTTTGTACCTTTTATTTTTTCTAACGATTCCTCACTGATGGTTTTAGCATCGGTGATGTAAGTAAAATCTCCAATCCTATAACCTAAAATAGGAAGCTTGTAATGCATCACTTCAAAAGGAGCAATTGATGTTTCTCCTATCTTAAAATTCTCATTTGTGATACTGTGCAGATTAATTTGTGGCAAACCATGATACTTCACATCAGCGAAAATATACTGAAACTCTCTTTTTAAGGCTTCCTGTACTCGCTCTGTGGCATAAATATCTATTCGCTTTTTAAGGATATAATTGTATGGTCTGATATCATCTAAGCCCGCCACGTGATCTTTATGCTCATGGGTGTAAAGAATCGCATCTAAATCATTTACGCCAGCTCGTAACATCTGATAACGAAAATCTGGACCGCTGTCAATTACAATACTTTTGTCGTCTGTTTGAACCCAAACAGAAACCCTTAATCGATTATCTCTTTTATCGGCAGATTTGCATACCTCACAACCACACCCAATTACTGGAATGCCCTGCGATGTACCCGTACCTAAAAAAGTTACCTTCAAAACAAATGATTAATGTTGATTTCCAAATCTAATAAAAAAGGGCTTAAGCTAATAGCCTAAACCCTTTTCATCTCTTATTTATTTTTATTATCGCAGATCTACCACTTCTACACCTGGATATTTCTTAGCATCGAAAGCAAAAGTTGCTTCTGGAACTTTTACGTTAGGAGAAAACGTTTTCACGTTATAAGTGTAAGTATTTCCATTCTTCTCGAAAACTACAATATTAGTAATTTGCTTCGCAGCTTTATCAATACTTAAACGCACCTTAAATACATTTTTCTTAATATCTGTTGGTGATAAATCTATCATTTGATAGGTTTTTGCACCTACCTTTTGTTCACCTGTGTAAACGTATTTGAAGCCTTTTTCGTAAATGGTGAAAATTTTTGCGGGGTTTAAAGCTTCGCCACTTGGATCTACGTTAGAAACCTGAACTTCCTTATCATTTTTCAAGTAAGTCCACTGTACTTTACCATCGCTAATTAATTCTTGGTTAGTCATGGCTACCTTATACTTATTTGCGTTGGCTTTTACGTACAAAGTACCTTGTTGCGTTTCTTTAACTTTTGCTTGCTTGTTATCTAAAGTAAAAGTAAAATCAGTTTTTACTACATCGTACGAACGATATTTCTTGCTCACTTCTGCTAAAATTGCTTTTGCTTTAGGGTCTGTTTGCGCCGAAACTGAACTGAAAACACCTAGTGCTAAAAACGCTAATATTAATTTTCTCATTTCTGTAAATCTAATTCTTTTCTATTTGTTATTGAGGTTACTCAAGAATTGTTCCAAAGCATATTCGTCTGGAATTAAAACCTCACGAGCTTTGCTACCTTCAAATGGCCCCACAATGCCCGCACCTTCTAATTGGTCGATAATTCTACCCGCTCTGTTATAGCCCAACTTCATTTTACGCTGAATTAATGAAGTAGAACCTTGTTGATGCATTACAATTAGTCTTGCTGCGTCTTCAAATAATGCATCTTTATCATCTGGATCAAAGTCTTTGGTACTTCCTTCACCATTTTCGTCGATATATTCTGGGAGTAAATAAGCATCTGGATAACCGCGTTGGTTACCGATGAAATCAGAAATCCTATCCACCTCTGGTGTATCTACAAAGGCACACTGTAGCCTAATCAAGTCACTACCAGTAGCTAATAGCATATCTCCTCTACCAATCAACTGGTCGGCACCGCCACTATCCAAAATGGTACGTGAGTCAATTTTTGAAAGCACCCTAAACGCCAATCTGGCAGGAAAATTCGCCTTAATGGTACCTGTAATTACGTTAACCGACGGACGCTGCGTGGCCAAAACCAAGTGAATACCAATGGCACGAGCTAATTGCGCTAAACGAGCGATAGGTGTTTCCACTTCTTTACCAGCCGTCATGATCAAATCGGCAAACTCATCCACCACTAAAACAATATAAGGCAAGAAACGGTGACCGTTGTTTGGGTTTAGCTTGCGCTTAATGAACTTCTCGTTATATTCTTTCAAGTTCCTCACCATCGCATCTTTCAGCAAATCGTAGCGCTGATCCATTTCTATACAGAGCGAATTCAAAGTGTGAACTACCTTTTTAGTATCGGTGATGATGGCATCTTCGCCACCTGGTAATTTGGCCAAGAAATGGCGTTCAATTTTATTGAATAAGGTTAATTCTACTTTTTTAGGATCTACTAATACAAACTTCAATTGTGAAGGATGTTTTTTATAAAGCAACGAAACTAAAATAGAGTTAATACCCACCGATTTACCTTGTCCTGTAGCACCTGCTACCAATAAGTGAGGCATTTTCGCCAAATCAGCGATATAAACTTCGTTACTAATGGTTTTACCTAATGCAATTGGCAAATCCATGGTATTTGTTGCCCATTTTTCAGTATTTAAAATACTACGCATGGATACCATTTCCGGATGTGAATTTGGCACTTCGATACCAATAGTTCCCTTACCTGGCATTGGCGCAATGATACGAATACCCAAAGCGGCTAAGCTTAACGCAATATCATCCTCTAAGTTTTTGATCTTAGAAATACGTACACCAGGCGCCGGAATAATCTCGTACAAGGTTACCGTTGGACCTATGGTTGCTTTAATCTTATCAATTTCGATATTGTAGTGATTTAACGTCTCTACAATCTTATTTTTATTCGCTTCTAGTTCATCAGAATTTACGGAAATTTTGGCGCTGCCGTAGTTTTCCATTAAGTCTAAGTGAGGATATTTGTAACCTGATAAATCTAAGGTTGGATCATAGTTTCCAAACTGTTCTACCAATTCGTCAGATTTAACTTCTTCCTCTGTTTTTTCTATGACAAATTTAGGTTCGTCTACCGTTTCCTCGATTTTCGGGGCAGGCGTAATTTCCATTGCTGGCATTATTGGCGCTACCGTTGGTGTTGCCGCAGCTACTACCGCTGGTGCTGCAACAGCTGGCGTTAACAGTACATTTGTTCCTAATGGAATTTCTGTTCTGTTATCCTCTTCTGGCTCGGTTCTGTCAAATCTACTTGGTGTTAGAACAATATTTTGTTCCTGCTTTTGCTGATTTCTATATTTATCATTTACGCTAAACTCCACAGGCTCCGATTTTTCTTCTTCTTCCAGTTCAATATTTTCTGGCACTTCAGGTTCTACGATTCTTCTCGGATTTGGAGCAGGTTGTTTCTCTGGAAATTTAAAATCGATGTTATAAGCCACAATTAGCACAGAAAGCCCTAAGAAAATCAACAATCCACCTACTCCCGTCCTACCAATTTGAACCTCTAGTAATTTATTGCTCCAATAACCAAACTCACCTTCTAAAAAATGTGGTGTTTTAGCAAAAAATGAATGTCCGAAACCGAAAGCTAAAGAGATAAACAACAAGAAAAAGAAACTGTAAGCTAGTACTTTTTCTACGGCAAATATCCTCACTTTGAAAAGCATTCTGTAACCAATTACAAAGAATACAAATACGAAAAGAAACGACGCCACACCAAACCATTCGTAAACAAATTGATGTGACAACAACGCCCCGATTTTACCTAACCAGTTCTGTACAATTGGGTCTTCCACTCCACTTTGTTTCAGTTCTTCAATACCTTTAAATAAGTTACTCCAGCCTCCATTAGCATCAATCACATAGCTTTGGTCTTCTTCCCAAGTAAATAAATAAGAAGTAAATGCAACCAAAAAGTAGATGGAAAGGATGATAAAAAACAGACCAACAATCTTTACCAATCTTCCATCTTGTAAATTGAATGTAGGAAGATACTCGGATTTTACTCGGGGTTCTTTTGGAGTAGTTCGCTGTCCACCTTTACTAGGCTCAGCATTTTGTTTGAAAGAATTGGATTTGAATGAATTTCCCCTTACCGACATCGTATCGTTTATAATTTTAATGAACAAATATAAGAAACTGTTTATATTCTTTTAATGCGCTCCGCATTTAGCTACTACTATTTGGTTTAACCCTGCTCGGACTAAACCTTTTGTACTTCTTATAGTCTGTAACTTATAAAGCAATTAATTTATTGCATAGGTTTTTTATTTTAGTTTTATCCTGCGCAGCCGCTAACTGAGCAGGATTTTTTGTTTTAAAAATGTTAATTTAATTTCGTTAATTTAACCTGTTAGCGAAACCTAATTAAAAAAATGGATATTAACCAGCTCGAAACTTTCATAGAAAATAATAAATTAGATGAAATAGTGGCTTTATTGTCGCAAAAGCCGCAATTGGCAACACAAATCACTTCGCATCAAATTTCACCGATGTTATTGGCCTGCTATTATAAAAAAATGGATATCGCCAATGCAATTGCTGAATTTATGCCTGAATTGAACATTTTTGATGCTTGTTCTATTGGCAAGTTTGATGATGTTACGCTATTAGTTTTCAAAAACCCTCGTGCTGTAAACGAATATTCTGCTGATGGTTTTACCCCTCTAGGCCTAGCTTGTTATTTTGGGCACGAAGAAATTGCCCGCTTTTTGGTTTTGAAAGGTGCGGAAGTGAACTTACCGAGTAAAAATGGCTTTAATGTTTTCCCTATACACTCTGCTGTGGCAAGTAATAACTATAGCATTGCTAAAATACTTTTAGACGCTGGTGCTTACCCAAATGTTTGTCAGAAATCTGGAGTAGCGCCTTTACACAGTGCCGCTCAGTTAGGCAATATTGAGCTAATTATTTTACTCTTAGAACACGGTGCCGAAGTTGGCTTACGTATGGAAGGTGGTAAACTACCTGCTGATTTAGCTGCCGAAAAAGGTTTTACCGAAATTGCAGAGATCTTAAGGGACGATGATTAGTTGGAGTTACCAGTTAAAGGTTGAAAGTTACGAGCATGACCATTCTAAGATCAAAGGCCGTTGGTATATAACGCTACTTTACCTGTAGCATACAATTCATAACCTACAACTCGCCTATTCCCAAACTCTTAACCTAATACGTTTCATATAGCTTCTGATATCTAAAACTACAGCAGCTAATACGTAAAAAAGAATCGGGAAACCTACAGCCAAAAACGACGAATAGATAAAGAACAACCTCACTTTCGAGGTACTCATGTCTAATTTGTTGGCCAAATAAGCTGAAACTCCGAAACTGCGTTGCTCAAAAAAAGTAACTATGCGTTGAAACATCTCTTAGTCGATTTTAATCTAATTTACAAAATTAGATAGATAAACTGATAAATATTAATTTTAAATTACTTCACAACTTTTTTTCAAGACCATGCTTCATAAATTCATTACGACGCTTATTATATTTTTAATTTTCACTTCAATGCTATTTGGGCAGAAAATGTTTTTAGGTCAGCCACTATACGGTAAGGTTAAAAGCGTAAACTATACTCCAAAAAAATATAACATTGCCGCCGAAGAGTATCAAGTTATATTTCAAGATTATTCAGATAGAATCAATGAGTATCAGAGAAAATATGAGTTTGATGCAAATCAAAATTTAGTAAGAGAAATAGGTTTAGATTTTAATTTTATTAGAAAATACAATAAACAAAACCTATTAGTTGAGGAAATAAGTCATTCGCCGCAGAGAAAGATTGAAGAAGTTTCCACAAAGAAAGTATTGGAATACAATGAAAATAAATCATTACATAAAATATCTCAATATTCAATTGGAAATGGTAAAACATGGCTAACCAATACGACAACTTATAAATATAATACTAATGGGAAACTTATAGAAGAAACAACTAATACTTTTGATGCTGTTACACCCGAAAATGCTCCGAAAATCACAAAAAAAACTTATACATATAATAAAAGCGGTATCCCCTCATCATATACATATTATAACGGCTATGGAGATAGCTTTTTGACAAAAATAACCTATGATAAAACTCAAAGAAAACTACAAGAAGTAAATATTGACAACAATAAACAAAAAGAAACTTCTTCCATTATATTCTCTTACGATGACAGCAAACATATTACCACAAGTAAATATTATTACAATGGTAAACTTACGAGCACAGTAATGATAAGATATAATTCAAAAAATAATATTATAGAAACATCTACTATAGGTAATCAAAGGAAATTTAAGATTTTGTACAACTACAATGAGAAAGGTTGGTTAATAGCCAACAACTACATTACTAACGACAGTTTGTCTTATGTAAAAGCTTATAAGCATGATAAGCTAGGAAATTTGATTCAATGTATATATACGGACAAAAATAACAGACCCATTTTTAGTTATGCTCTTGACATCATTTATTTTTAAAAATTAAATTTAAATACGGTAAATCAGCCTTACCATTAGTATCTAAGCCCAATATCCTTTAATATCTTTAGCCCAATACCGCAGTTTAAGCATTTCTTTTCATTGCAATAGTTTTTACGCAATTGTAATAAAGCCTGTGTTTGATAAGCATTTTCCACAACAACTCCAGCCTCTAAATATTGGAATACTATTGCATTTTTCTCTGCAGCAATACTTTCTAATAGATAAAGAGCTCTTGTTTGATAGTTATGTTGACCCGTATATTTACCATAAGCAAAAAGAAATAGGCTTACGGTGTTAATTAATAGATTATTTACTGAAGATTTTCCCAATTGCACACTTACTTTCTCTGCCTCTTTGTTGAAATGATAGTGACTTAGCCAAAAATCATTTACTGGTAACTCTTCGAACAATAAATGTAGTTCCTTCACATTTTTCACTTCCAATACTTTTGAAAACAAATGGTTCGACTTTGTAATGAGTGCAGCAAACTGTGCTAGTCTCAAAGTAGGGAAATTTTGTGGACGCATCCTTAAAAACTTCCAAAGAGAAATATCTACAGGTGACAAAGCATATTTTGTCCTTAAAAAAGCATATTCTGTTTTCAACTTGTTTGGATAATCATTTTCAAAGCTTTGATTCAAGAAACCTGCCTGACCAAAAATCAACGCCTCAATCTGTAAAGGCTGATCTTTATGTTTTGCGAACAACTGCTGTGGCAAACCTTGGGCGAGTAACTGCATGGGCAGTGCATTGACCTTGAAACCGAAATTCTTAGCTATAAAATGATAGAAGGTTTCGTCCCAGTTGCCATTTAACTGCGCTAATCTTTCAAACACCTCTTCAGATTTCTGTTCCAAGCGCTCTACCAATATCCTCGACAGAAATCCATGGATTACGAATTGATCTATCTCTCCTATTTGCTGTTCGCAAGGGAAAGCATTGGTTGAAGCAATTAGATTTTCGTAATTCTCAAATAGATGCTGGGGAATTTTATCTTGTAAACTCAGCGTAGGCAAAATGGTTCCGTCACTTCTTGATATATCTGTATCATAATCCCACACTACATGAAGAACCACATTTTCATAAGCGTGATCATTCTGATGCTGGTGCACATTCCAATCGGAAGATTTCAAATGAACTTCTACCTGTCCTACCCAAGTGGTTTCATCGATAATGATTTTAGCGGTAGAAAAATCTGGTCCTGCATGTTTATTAGGAAAGCCACAATTCAGGATTTTCAATGGTCTTCCATCAACAGTGTGAAGCTGCAATGTATCATAAAGCCTAAACTGCCATACAAAATGTAGAAATTCCTCTTGAAAACGCATAGTTGAATTTAGGAATTTAAAAACTCAATCAACCATGTTAAAACTTTAGAGAGTACTTATTTAGCTTCCTTCTTTTTGTAGTTGGTGATGAATACACCAAGAATAATCAAAACGGTAGCAATCAGCAAATCGTAAGTAACCGTCTCGTTTAAGACTAACCAGCCCAAAAAAATTGCGATAATGGTATTAAAATAAGAGAGAATGGAAACCTCTGTAGCGCTTACTTTTTTTAACGCATAATTATAACAGAAGAAACCAACTACAGAGCCAAAAACACCTAAATATACAATTGCGCCAATGCTTTCCCAACTCCATTGATTAAAATCGGTTGACGGAGAAACCAAGGAAGCTATAATTAACTGTGCTACGGCAGCGTAGGCAAATTGATAAAATAAATCTAGAAAAATATTGCTGCTTTTGTGAGTGTATTTTTTGGTATAAATTGTTCCGGCAGCCCAACCACAAATAGCCATCGCCAAATAGATAATCCCCGTTTTATAATTGGGATCAAGGATATCGGCAACGCCATCTCTAAAAATAAAGGCTACCCCGCTAAAACCAATAATTACACCTATAAAGCCTTTTAAACTTGGCTTTTGCAAACCAAAAACTAAACTACTTAGAAATACGATAATTGGCGATAAAGCAGTTAACAACGAAGTCAATCCACTAGGAATGCTCTCTTCGGCAACGGTAGTCATACCATTAGCAATAATGATCATTAAACTGGCTACCAAAATTTGTCGGCCAAAGCTTTTCCAGCCTATCCATTTGAATTCCTTTTTATAAAGTAAAATAGCTAGTAAAATGGAAGAAGCAACTACCTGACGGAAGCCAGCTACAAACCAAGCGGGAATAGTATGCACCGCTATTCGGATACCTAAATAGGTGGTACCCCAAACTATAGCGATGGCGAACAATGCTACAATTAACTTTACATCTCTTTTTTGGCTCATATCAAATTGGCAGCCTTTAAAATCTGCTCCATTTCTTGTTGTAAGGCCAACGCTTCTTCTCTCGCTTTTTCTGCAAAGTCTTCGCCATTACTTGCGTAGATAATACTACGTGCTGAATTCACCAAAAGACCACACTCTTTATTTAAGCCATATTCGCAAACGGCACTTAAGCTACCTCCTTGTGCACCAACACCCGGCACTAACAGGAAATGATCTGGTGCCAAACGACGGATGTTCTGAAATTCTTCTGCTTTGGTAGCACCAACTACATACATCATTTGCTTACTATCTGCCCACTGCTGAGAAGTAGAGATTACCTGTTCGTATAGTTTTTGGTTTTCGCTTTGTTTAGCTTGAAAATCTTGGCTTCCTGCATTTGAGGTTAAGGCCAAAAGAATTACCCATTTGTCTTGGTAAGCCAAAAAGGGAGAAACTGAATCTTTTCCCATGTAAGGCGCAACCGTAACCGAATCAAAACTCATTTCTGAGCTTTCTTCTTTGAAAAAAGCTTCTGCATACATTGCAGACGTGTTACCAATATCACCTCGTTTGGCATCGGCAATGGTAAATACATCTTTAGGAAAGTGCTTCCAAGTTTTTACCAAAGTATCCCAGCCTTTAACGCCACGGGTTTCGTAAAATGCTGTATTGGGCTTATAGGCCACGCATAAATCATGTGTAGCATCAATCAGTTGCTTGTTAAACTCAAGAATTGGATCTTCATATTTTAATAGATGCTTAGGCAGTTTATCTAAAACTGGGTCTAAGCCTATACATAAGAATGATTTCTTTAACTGAATTTGTTCAAAAAGCTGCTGCTTGTTCATTTACAATAAGATTTTAAGATGGTGCAAAGATGGGGAAAGATTTACGATTTTAGATGTACGATTTTAGATTTAAGGCAAAACTGACAATTGTTATTTGTTGATGACAAGTATCATGAACTAATTAATCGTTTAAACCGTTTAGTTGTTTGATGGATGATGGTTGATAACAATAATCACCTTTTCATAAACGATAGCTATAAACTTGTAGGTGTTATGCACAAGCTTAAGTTTATTAAACCCGATTGCAACGGCAGCCCCGAGGAACGAGGGCTATAGTGGAAAGCGGGACTACAATAGCCTAAACATACACAACCGTACATTTTCTAAAGTGTAATTTAAGTTGCTTATGAGCTAATTAATCAATTACGAAGTAACAAAAATCTATTTTTTTTTAAAAATATCTTGCAGATTAAAATCCATTTGACTACAATTGTGCCATAATTCTCAGAACGTTTATCTGAATACCTCCCGAAAAACCTAAGCAAGAAAAATTTCTTAAATCTTTTAAGCCTTTTTTTGGTTGTATTATTTGGTTAAACTCAAAAATAAAATTCTCGACAAAATATAAATGTTTAGTAAAACAGAACTAACTGAAAAGCTTACTGCCGAACTACGTGAGTTAGCAAAAGCAAATGGTGTTGACAATGCAGGTGATTTACGCAAAAGTGACTTAATCGAAGAAATTCTTAAAAAGCAAACCGCTACCGCTGAAATATCTGTTACACCAGAACCAGCTGCAGATGAAAATTCTACCGAAAAACCTGCCAGAAAAAGAACACGAATTCCAAAAGATGGCAACGAAACTGCTCCTGCACCTAAAAAAGAGGAAAGGCCAACTCTTTTTGATGAGTCCGACAAAATAGAAATTCCTTCTCCAGATTTTGAAGCAATCGCTTTAGTTACTGGTCAGGACCTTTCGAAACAAGAAAGCATTGCGGATAAAATCCAAAATCAGAAAAACAAGAAAGACCGCACTCCAAAAGGCAAAAACGAAAGCAATAACAACGAAGTTATTGTACTAGATGATAAGCCTGCGAGAGAGGAAAAACCTGCTAGAGTAGAAAAACCTCAACGCGAAGACAAACCTCAAAAAGAGGATAACCGCCCGCAGAAAAACCAGAACCAAAACCAAGGTCAAAATAATAACGGAAACGGCGGAAGTCATAAACAAAATGAAACCAGCTATTCTAATTTAGATTTCGATAATACCATTACTAATGAAGGTGTTTTAGAAATTATGCCCGATGGTTACGGTTTCTTGCGTTCGGCAGATTACAACTATTTGTCGTCTCCAGATGATATTTATGTATCGCAATCGCAAATCAAATTATTTGGTTTAAAAACTGGTGATACTGTTAATGGTAGTATCCGTCCGCCAAAAGAAGGTGAAAAATATTTTCCGTTGGTAAAAGTAATTAGCATTAACGGCCGTATACCTGCTGATGTGCGTGACCGTGTGCCTTTTGATTATTTAACGCCACTTTTTCCTACAGAAAAATTAAACCTATTTACAGATAGCAGCAACTATTCTACCCGTATTATGGACTTATTTACCCCAATTGGTAAAGGTCAGCGTGGTTTAATTGTAGCGCAGCCGAAAACTGGTAAAACCAATTTACTGAAAGAAGTAGCTAATGCTATCGCTAAAAACCATCCAGAGGTTTATTTGATTATCTTATTAATTGATGAACGCCCGGAAGAGGTGACAGACATGGCCCGTAGTGTAAGAGCAGAGGTGGTTTCTTCTACTTTTGATGAGCCTGCTGAGCGTCACGTAAAAATCGCTAACATCGTTTTAGAAAAATCTAAGCGTTTGGTAGAATGCGGACATGATGTGGTTATTCTTTTAGACTCGATTACTCGTTTAGCGAGAGCTTACAATACTACTGCACCTGCATCTGGTAAAATTCTCTCTGGTGGTGTAGACGCTAATGCGTTGCACAAACCTAAACGTTTCTTCGGTGCTGCCCGTAACATTGAAAAAGGTGGTTCATTAACTATTTTAGCGACTGCTTTGACAGAAACTGGTTCTAAAATGGATGAGGTGATCTTCGAAGAATTTAAAGGTACGGGTAACATGGAGTTACAATTAGACCGTAAATTATCTAACAAACGTATTTTCCCTGCAATTGATATTACAGCTTCGAGTACACGTAGAGATGACCTATTATTGGATAGAGAAAGTCTGCAACGTGTTTGGGTATTGCGTAACCACTTGGCAGACATGAACAGTCAAGAGGCAATGGAATTAGTACAAGCCCAAATTAAAGGTACTAAGAGCAACGAAGAATTCCTTTTAGGAATGAACGGATAGTAAAAGTTTTACGTTATACGTTATAAGTTGTAAGTTTGGCTTGCAATAAAACGTATAACGTAATACCTATAACGTAACACTCAAATGTTAAACCTCCCTAATGCTTTAACCTGCGCTAACCTATTATCTGGTTGTATTGGTATTGTATTTTGTTTTAATGGCGATTTAAAATCTGCAGCCTACTTTGTAATTCTATCAGGAATATTTGACTTTTTTGATGGGATGGCCGCTAGGGCTTTAAAAATTAAAAATAGCATTGGCAAAGATTTAGACTCGCTAGCAGATGTGGTAAGCTTCGGTTTTTTACCTGGCGCAATCATGTTCCATTTATTTAAAGCGAGTGATGCCCCTCATGAGTACTTTGCCTATTTCGCCTTTATCATCACTTTATTTTCTGCATTAAGGTTAGCTAAGTTCAATAACGATACCCGTCAAACCGTAGATTTTATTGGCCTAAATACTCCGATGAATACGCTATTTATTGTCTCATTACCCTATGTGGCAGACTATCATCCTCAAGTGATTGGAAACTGGGTAGTTTTAGCCGCTATTTCTGTGGTATGCAGTTATTTGTTGATAAGCGAAATCAAAATATTTTCCCTAAAATTTAGCAACTTCAGATGGAGCGAAAATAAAATCAAGTTTGTATTTATGATTTTATCTATTGCTTTGTTTGCTTGGCAACAGTTTGTAGCCATTCCAATTATACTGTTACTTTATATCGGGTTGTCTTTTATTTATTTTAGAAACAATTAGTTTTTTATATTTCCGGGTCGTCATTGCGAGGTACGAAGCAATCTTACAACTTTAGGAAAAGAATACATCGCTTTAAGATTGCTTCGTCGTTCCTCCTCGCAATGACGATAACACTATAGCGATGTTACAACTGAGCTTCTAACTCTGCTTTAGATTTAGCGACCTGTGTGAGAATAATATTTAATTCTTGTTTAATTTCTGTAAGCGCAGTAGGAATTATATCTACATTAACTCCTTCTTTAGCATTACGTTCAATTACCTGCATATAATCTCTAATATCTTCCCTACCTACGTAATAAAAAGTTGGCTTTACTTTATGAGCAAATTCAGATGCTGCTTTCCAGTCTTTAGCATCTACAGCCCTCTGCAAATCCTCTAAATAAACAGGAATCTGTTCTACCAAAGTATCCAACATCTCAATCATAAATTCTGCGCTATCGCCAGACATCTCCTTTAAATATGACAAATCTAAATCTTCTTTACTTTTAGCTGGGTTGATCATCGTTATATTTAGTTAATTTTTCGACTGTTAATTCATCGCTCAAGTTACTCAAAATGCTCGAAACTTTTTCCTTAAAAATTGGGTGAATAAAATTTTCCGCAATTTCATTTAAAGGTTCTAATACAAACCTACGCTTATGCATTTCGGGGTGCGGCAAAATTAAATCACTGCTATCCAATATAATAGCTTCTCCATAAAATATTATATCAATATCTATCAAACGTTCGCCCCACCTTTCCAATCTTACCCTTCCCATCTTTTGCTCAATTGCCAACAATAGCTTCAATAGCGGCAAAGGCTCAAGGCCACTCCTTAAACCAACGGCTTGATTTAAAAATCCTGGTTGATCCGTTTTACCCCAAGCAGCGGTTTCGTAAACACTTGATTTTGCAAAAATCGCTCCTATTTCTTCTTCTATAAACGCAATAGCGGTATTTAAGTTTTTAGCTCTATCTCCAAGATTAGTACCCAGTAACAAATAAGCATTTCGCTGCTCTAATTCCATATCGTTTTGTTTGCAAACAGGTTGTAATTAATTTCCCGCTTCGCTAGCATAATTGCGGTATATCACGATGCATTTTTTATATTTACAAATTAAACGTTATTAAAACTTATGAAAGAATTTTTCAAATATGTTTTCGCTACCGTGTTCGGTATTGTCATCTCAGCAGTAATTTTAGGTGTGCTATTTTTCATTGTATTCATCGGCATGATTTCTTCGATCGGCAGTGAAAAAGAAACTGTAGTAAAGAAAAATTCTGTTCTGTATCTCAATTTAGATCAAGCTATTATTGAACGTACCCCAGAAGGCTCTTTTGGCAGCTTATTTGGAGGTTCGAGCGATAAGAGCATAGGTTTTAACGATGTAATCAGGGCTTTAAAAAAGGCGCAATCTGACGAAAAAATTCAAGCAGTTTACATCAATGTGAGCGCTCCAAATGCAGGTATGGCAACGATGCTTGAAGTTAGAAATGCTATTATCGATTTTAAGAAAAGTAAAAAACCAGTAATCGCTTATAGTGAAGTATATTCACAAGGAGCATATTACTTAGCTTCGGCAGCTAATAAAGTTTATTTAAATCCTGAAGGAGAATTAGAATTTAAGGGATTTAGCTCTAATCTGATGTTTTTTAAAGGCGCATTGGAAAAATTAGGTATCGAGGCTCAAATTATCCGTGTAGGAAATTACAAAAGTGCAGTTGAACCACTTATTAATACCAAAATGAGCGATTATAACCGTCAACAGGTTACCGCTTACGTGAATGGATTATACGATACTTTCTTGACAGGCATTTCTCAAACCCGTAAAATAGAAAAGGATAGTTTGTCTCAAATCGCTGATCAATATAAAATCCAATTACCTAAAGATGCTTTGGCTTATAAAATGGTAGATGGCTTGAAGTATAAAGATGAGATTTTAGATGAGTTAAGAAATATTACAGGAACAGATAAAAAGAAAGACATCAATACGGTAAATATCAACGACTATGTAAAAAGCTTGCCAACCGATGGCGAATCTAGCTCTAAAAATAAAGTAGCTGTAATTTATGCTAACGGCGATATTATTGGTGGCGAAGGTTCTGATGAGCAAATTGGTTCGGAACGTATTTCTCGTGCTATTAGGAAAGCTCGTTTGGATGATGATGTAAAAGCCATTGTGCTTCGTGTAAATTCTGGAGGCGGTAGTGCATTGGCATCTGATGTTATTTGGAGAGAAATGGTATTGAGCAAAAAAGCAAAACCAGTAATCGCTTCTTTTGGTGATGTTGCCGCATCTGGCGGATATTACATTGGCTGTGCTGCTGACAGTATTTTTGTACAACCAAATACCATCACTGGTTCTATTGGTGTGTTTGGTGTAATCTTCAACTTCCAAGAGTTATTCAACAATAAATTGGGGCTAACTTTCGATGGTGTAAAAACTGGCCAGTATGCGGACATTATGAGCAGTAATCGTGCGTTAACACCTGCAGAAAGAGCAATTATTCAAAAAGGTGTAAACAATATTTACGATACTTTTATCACGAAAGTAGCTGATGGAAGAAAGAAAACAAAGACTCAAATCGACAGCTTAGGCGGTGGTCGCGTTTGGATTGGAACTGATGCAGTTAAAAATGGTTTGGCCGACAGACTAGGAAGCTTCAACGATGCGATAACTTCCGCAGCTAAAAAAGCTAAACTACAAGATTATAAAGTAGTTGAGTATCCTGAAAAAATCGATCCTCTAAAAGAATTCTTGGGTGCTGCTAAAGATAACGTTAGTGCTTATTATGCTAAAAAAGAGTTTGGCGAAAACTATGTATTGTACAAACAAATGCAAAAAGCGATGAGTAATACTGGTATGCAAGCTAGAATGGAATACGAAATTAGAATTAAATAATTTACGATTTTAGATTTACGAATTACGATTTTTGGACGTAGCATCCGATAACTCGTAGCTGATAACTTGCAACTCAAATACCATAATGGAAAACAAACCCATAGCACGTACACTCAGACTATTATCGCAATTAATGGAGCTTCATAACGAAAATCCATTTAAGATAAAATCTGTAGCAAATGCGGCTTTTAAAATAGATAAATTACCTTTTGCAATCTCTAGTAAGCCAACTAATGAAATTGACAAGATAGATGGCGTTGGGAAAAGCATTGCGGCTAAAGTAGTAGAGTTATTAGAAACTGGCAGTATTGCAGAACTAGAAACGTTACTGGGCAACACACCTGCCGGCATTGTAGAAATGCTAGCGATCAAAGGTATCGGTCCTAAAAAAATTGGCGTTATTTGGAACGACTTACATATTGAAAGCATTGGCGAACTTTATTATGCCTGTAACGAAAACCGTTTGATTGAAGCTAAAGGTTTTGGCCTAAAAACTCAAGAAGAAATCAAAAAGGTAATTGAGTTTAGAATGGCTGCCAATGGTAAATTTTTATATGCACAGGCAGAGCCAATCGTAAACGAACTACATGAAAAGCTATCGGTTTGGCTCGCTCAAGTAGACCACGAATCGCTATTTGGAATTGCAGGCGAATACAGAAGATTGTGTGAAATTATAGAGGAAGTTGTTTTTGTAGTTGGTACAGAAACTCCTGAAATTCTAATTACCGAACTGATTAATTTTGAACTTGGCTTTGTAGAAACGGCTACGAATGTTTTCGCTGCGCAAACAGAAAGCGGATTGAACGTTAAACTATTTATTGTTCCAAAAGTAAATTTCTATCTAGATTACTTTAGGCTAACTGGCAGCGAAATACACGTTAACGATGTACTTGCATTGGCTGGTGATCTTATTTTTAAAACAGAAGAAGAAATTTACGAAAAAGCAGGCTTAGATTTTATCGTACCAGAATTACGCGAAGGCTTGAACGAAATTGAGCTAGCTAAAAAACATCAATTACCTGCTCTTATTACCGATAACGACCTAAAAGGAAGTTTGCACAACCACTCTGATTGGAGTGATGGTGTACACACTTTAGAAGAAATGGCATTATACTGTCGTGATGTATTAAAATTGGAATATCTCGGCATTTGCGACCACTCCAAATCTGCTTTTTATGCTAACGGATTAAATGAACAAAGAGTTTACGCACAACATCAGCAAATTAACGAACTGAACGAAAAGCTAGCTCCATTCAAAATTTTCAAAGGTATTGAGAGCGATATTCTATATGACGGTTCTTTAGATTATAGTGATGAGATCCTTAAAACTTTCGATTTTGTAGTTGCCTCTGTTCATAGTCAGTTGAAAATGACAGAGGAAAAAGCTACTGAACGTTTATTAAAAGCAATCGAAAATCCTTACACTACCATTTTAGGGCATCCAACCGGACGACTATTATTAAGCAGAAAAGGCTACGATATCGATTATAAAAAAGTAATTGATGCTTGTGCTGCCAACGGAGTAGTCATAGAAATTAATGCCAATCCGTTACGTTTAGATTTAGATTGGCGTTGGCATCGCTATGCGTTAGAAAAAGGAGTTTTACTTTCTATTAATCCAGATGCGCACCGTAAAGAAGGCTTTTTAGACATGCGTTATGGTGTAATGGTTGCTCGTAAAGGCGGATTAACTGCACAAAAGTGTTTGAATGCTTTTACATTAAATGAAATAAGTGACTTCTTTTCCAGCAAAAAGAATTAAACCTCCCTTTTGAAAAAATAAAATAACTTTGTGAATGATTAGTGAATTAGCCAACCAAATTTTTATCCAAGCCATCGCAGATTATCATCTATTCGATGAAATAGACCATCCAATTAAAAATCCTTTTGAGAATCAAAGTATTGAACATTTACTTTATCATAAAAACTGGATTGACACGGCTCAATGGCACATGGAAGATGTAGTAAGAAATCCAGATATTGATTCAGTTGAAGGCTTATTATGGAAAAGAAGAATTGATGCCCAAAATCAGGTAAGAACTGATATGGTGGAATACATCGACAGCTATTTCCTTCAAAAATTTGAAAATATTGAAGCTAACGCTGATGCAAAAATAAATACAGAAAGTCCGGCTTGGGCAATAGATAGGCTCTCTATTTTAGCATTAAAGATCTATCATATGCAAGAAGAGGTGAATAGACCTAATGCAAGTGCTGAGCATAAACAACTTTGTCAGGGCAAATTAGATATCCTGTTAACACAACGAAGAGATCTTTCTACAAGCATAGACGAACTTTTGGCAGATATCCAAAACGGCGATAAATACATGAAAGTGTATAAGCAAATGAAGATGTACAACGATCCTAGCTTAAATCCGATATTGTACAATAAAGCTTAAGCAGATCTGTCTTATGTCTGCAAAAAAAATTATCATATTTCGTTTTTCGGCCATGGGCGATGTAGCCATGGTCGCTTCTGTTTTAAGAGAACTTAAAGAACAAAACCCTAATGTTCATTTAGTGATGGTGAGCAGAATGCCTTTTGAACCGTTTTTTAGCGGAATAGATAATTTAAGCTTTCATCCCATCAAACCAAAGCAAGAGCACAAGGGCTTTGCAGGTTTATATCGTTTATATAAGGAGCTGAAACAGTATCAGGCAGATGCTGTAGCTGATTTACACGACAACATTAGAAGTAGGCTTTTATCTTTATTTTTCAGGTTATCGGGAACTAAAATTAGACGTATCGACAAAGGTCGTTCTGAGAAAAAAGCATTAACAAGACCAAACAACAAAATCCTTAAACCTTTAAAAACTACAGTAGAGCGCTACGCAGATACTTTTAGAAGCTTAGATTTAAGTTTGAAATTAACGCATCAATTAACAAAACAAAACCCTCCCCTTCCTGAAAAAGCGAAATCTTTTTTTAACGATACCACTATCAAGAAAATTGGCGTAGCTCCTTTTGCACAACATATCTATAAAATGTATCCTGCTGCAAAAATGGAAACAGTTATTCAGTTGTTGACTGATAAAGGATATCAAGTATTTATTTTTGGTGGAGGAGAACAGGAGTTTGAGATCGCTCAAAAGTGGAAAAAAGAAAATCCATTGCTGATTAATACCATCAATCAATTTAAGTTGAAAGAAGAGCTAGAAATCATTGCTCATTTAGATTTGATGTTAAGCATGGATTCATCGGGAATGCACATGGCTTCGCTAATGGGCACACCGGTAGTTTCTGTTTGGGGCCCAACACATCCTTTCGCGGGCTTTTTAGGCTATGGGCAGTCTCTGGAAGATTGTATTCAAATCGATCATCCCAACAGGCCAAACTCTATCTACGGAAACAAACCTTGCCTTTGCGGTGTTGAAGAATGTATTGCACTTATTGAACCTGAAACAATTGTCAAAAAAATAAGGGAGAAACTAAATGGCTAAACAATTAATCATCGTTAGACATGCTAAATCTGATTGGGGAGATTTCAACCTCAAAGATTTTGATCGACCACTAAATCATAGAGGGCACAAAAATGCTCCGGAAATGGCAGAACGTTTTGTAGCAAAAGACATTAAGCCCGACACTATCGTTAGTAGTCCAGCCTTAAGAGCATTAACTACCGCCAAATATTTCGCTTCGGGATGGAAATTGGAAGCAGACCAGTTGAACACAAATGCTGCTATATATGAAGCAAGTATCAAAACGTTATTGAAGGTGATTAATGAATTTGATGATAAATTTACCAGCATTGCACTATTTGGCCACAATCCGGGGTTAACGGATCTGGTGAATTATTTAACAGATGAATACATTACCAATATGCCAACCTGCAGTGTAGCAATCATCGAATTTCCTTTTGATGAGTGGAAATTGATTAGTGGAAATACGGGAAATTTAGTGTTGTTCGATTATCCTAAAAGCGGATTAGATTAAGTCAATTTGTCCTTTTGGACATCTCTCCCCTAATGGGGTGAGAGTCTTATTAGGAACATTTACTGCAAAACTGCACTATTAAAATGGTTAAAACTGTAGGTGTTTAACTGTTAAACCTCCGTTAATCAACTGTTTCAACGAGTCTATACCTATTCTTAGATGTGTTTCTACATAATTAGCTGTTACTGAGCTATCACTTTCTGATGTCTTTACTCCTTCTGGGATCATTGGCTGATCTGATACTAATAATAAAGCACCGGTAGGGATTTTATTAGCAAAACCAGTAGTAAAAACGGTTGCAGTTTCCATATCTACCGCCATGGCACGTAAACTTTTCAAGTATTTTTTAAACTCTTTGTCGTGCTCCCAAACCCTACGATTAGTGGTATAACAAGTTCCAGTCCAGTAATCTCTAGAATGATCTCTAATAGTTGTAGAAATGGCCTTTTGTAATGCGAAAGACGGCAATGCTGGCACCTCTGCTGGTAAATAATCATTAGAAGTTCCCTCTCCCCTTATCGCTGCAATTGGAAGGATAAGGTCGCCAATTTGGTTTTTCTTCTTTAAACCACCGCATTTACCTAAAAACAGTACTGCTTTAGGTTGGATAGCTGTCAGCAAATCCATCATAGTTGCGGCAAGCGGACTACCCATACCAAAATTGATAATAGTAATACCGTTAGCGGTTACACTTTGCATTGGTTTGTCTAGCCCATAGATGGGTGCGTTATCATTCCATTCAGAAAACAACCCTACATATTTACTAAAATTAGTTAGTAGAATATATTGACCAAACTCCTCTAAAGGTCTACCAGTGTAACGAGGCAACCAATTTTTCACAATTTCCTCTTTAGTTTTTAAACCTTTTCTAACTGGAGTCTCTACTTCTTTGGCTTTTTTTGCCTTTTTCACAACTTTTACTACTTCTTCATCTTTTTTTACATCTTTTTCTTCATTCATACATTTTCTCCTTTCTTTAAATTTATTATTTTTTGTTTATAATATACGGTTAATCGCTGATAGAGTATTTATCATCAAAATAAACCGACGGGTTAAAAAAAATCCCGAACAAGTCGGGATTTTATATTTTAAGCAGCCTTAAGTTTTTTGAAATCTGATTTCTCAAACTTCTCTTTGGCATACGCTAGTGTTATTTCCAACTCTTTCACATCTGTTTCAGATGGTGTCTCGTACATGGCATCTATCATAATTGATTCGCAAATGGACCTCAATCCCCTTGCACCCAATTTATACTCCATCGCTTTATCTACAATAAATCCTAAAACTTCATCATCAAACTTAAGCGCTACGTTTTCGTAATTGAAAAGCTTCACATATTGCTTAGTCAATGAGTTTTTAGGCTCGGTCAGAATATTACGCAGCGCTTCTTTATCCAACGGCTCCAAGTGAGTTAAAACAGGTACACGTCCAATCAATTCTGGAATTAAACCAAAAGATTTTAAATCTTGAGGAGTAATGTACTTGTACAAGTTCTTAAAGTCGATATCAACATCGTCCTTCTTCACTTTGTAACCTACCGCTTGCGTACGTAAGCGATTAGCAATCTTTCTTTCGATACCATCAAAAGCACCACCACAGATAAACAAAATATTGTTAGTGTTTACCGCAATCATCTTTTGGTCTGGATGTTTTCTACCTCCTTGTGGCGGCACGTTAACAATTGTTCCTTCCAAAATTTTCAATAATGCCTGCTGTACACCTTCGCCACTTACATCTCTCGTTATCGACGGATTATCGCTTTTACGAGCAACTTTATCTACCTCATCAATATAAACGATACCACGTTCTGCAGAAGCTACATCATAATCCGCAGCTTGTAATAATCGAGTTAAGATACTTTCTACATCTTCCCCTACGTAACCAGCTTCGGTTAAAACAGTAGCATCAACGATACAAAATGGAACATGTAAGATTTTAGCAATGGTTTTAGCTAAAAGCGTTTTTCCAGTTCCAGTTTCGCCAACTAACATGATGTTAGATTTTTCAATCTCTACTTCATCCTTATCAATCTTTTGACTTAAGCGTTTGTAGTGATTATAAACAGCTACCGAAAGCACTTTTTTCGCATCATACTGACCAATTACATATTGATCTAAATGTTCCTTGATCTCAGCAGGTTTTAAGAGTTTAAACGACTCATCAAACGCTTTACCTTTTTTATTCCCCAGCTCTTGCGCCAGTAAAACATTGGCTTGATTAACACATTTATCGCAGATATAAGCATCCAAGCCCTCAATTAACATTAAGGTTTCACTTTTGGGAGTGCCGCAAAACGAGCAATGTGAATCTTTACTTTGTCTAGCCATTTTTTTAAGTTATGAGTTATCAGTTGTGAGTGATGAGTTTACTAGCCTAGACTTTTAACCCATAACTCACAACTTTTAACTAATTTATTTTGTTCCACCTAATACTTCATCAATCATTCCAAACTCTTTAGCTTCGCTAGAAGTCATCCAGTAATCTCTATCAGATGCTTTTTCTACCCACTCGTAAGACTGTCCAGAGTGTGACGAAATGATGTCGTATAACTCCTTTTTCAATTTAAGCATCTCTCTCAGATTGATTTCCATATCTGATGCCACACCTTGTGCACCGCCCGATGGTTGGTGAATCATCACTCTAGAATGTTTCAATGCTGCACGTTTGCCTTTAGCACCAGCTACCAATAAAACTGCACCCATTGATGCTGCCATACCCGTACAAATTGTTGCCACATCTGGTGTGATGTACTGCATGGTATCATAAATACCTAAACCTGCATAAACAGAACCACCTGGTGAGTTGATGTAGATTTGAATATCTCTATCAGCATCTACCGATTGCAAGAACAATAGCTGCGCTTGAATGATATTTGCATTCTGGTCATAAACTGCATCACCTAAGAAAATGATACGATCCATCATTAAACGAGAGAACACATCCATTTGCGCTACGTTCAACTGACGCTCCTCAATGATGTAAGGTGTCATTGATTTTGGTGAACTATTCGTAGCACCAATAAATCTATCTACGTTTAATCCGTTAATGCGATGATGCTTAACGGCATATTTTCTAAATTCTTCTTTATCTATTTTCATAACGGGATTAGTGTTAAGCGTTAGGGTTAAACGTTGGAAAGCGTTAGTACCAAAACGAAATTATCATGTTTACAATATTTCTTTAGATTGATTAATTTTCGTGCCAATCTGTATACTCCGCTAAAATAGCAGATTATCCGACAATAAGAAATATCTTATTCCATTAATGAGTTTTAAATACCTCTCATTTATACCTTCAAAAAACGCAATCAATCGTCTTAAAAAGAAACCAATACAAAAACCAAAGGCTTTTATATAACAAGAGTCCCGATTTTGTGTCGGAACTCTTGTTAATTTCGTTTACTGACAAACGGTCAGTCTATTATTGCTATTACTTCAATTCAGTGAATTTGTTGTAAGCAATTTCTTTTTCGTTTAAAGTAGCTACCGATTTAATGTAATCGAAAACTTTCAAAGCTTTTACCTCTTCGAAAATACGGTTAGCATTTTCTTTCTCTTGTAAGAAGTTAGCAGCATATTGCGCTAATTGTTCTTCTGGAAGTGGTGTTGGGCTATACATTCTAAATTGAGCATCTAAACGTTGCTTTGCAGCTTCAAATACGTCAGTATATTCAATTTTGATATCGTTGTCTTTAATGATTTTGTTCTCGATTAAAGTCCATTTCAAGTTTTTAGCGAAATCATCATAACCTTGAGCTAACTCTTCGTCAGTTAATTTCTCATTAGTAGCTTTTAACCATTTACGTAAAAACTCATCTGGCAATTGCATTTTAGTTTGCTCGGTTAATTGCGCATAAATATCATTTTGCAATTTACGGTCAGCATCTTGCTTAAACATTGCCTCAATTTCTTCAGTAATTTTAGCAGTGAAACCAGCCTCATCCTTAACTGCATCAGCACCAAAGATTTTATCAAAGAAGTCTTGGTTTAAATCTGCTTCTTCTAAGCGGTTTACGTTTTTAACCGATACAGAGAATTTAGATTTTAATTCCGCAGCATCTTCTTCGCTAATGTTTAACAATTTTGCAATTGCAGCAGCATCGTCACCGAAAGCTTTGTTCACATCAAGTTCAAAAGTATCGTCTTTCTTAACACCAATTAAGGTTTTCAAGATTTTCTTGTCAGTCACTAAATCTAAACGGATAGAACCAGTAGCCACAATACCACCTTCAAATTCAGAACCATCATTAGCCAATTGTTTCAATTCAGCGTAAAGCACATCACCTTCAGCAGAAACCTCAGGGTTTGTCATTTTACCATAGCTCTTACGGATATTTTTTACACGCTCGTTTAAAGTCTCTTCATCAGCTTTAACGTTATAGTATGTAAATTTATCTTTAGAAGAAACTTCGATATCAACAGCTGGGGCTAAACCTAACTCGTAAGAAAAGTTGAAAGTATCATTAGCATCCCATTTGTACTCACCTTCCTCTTCTAAAACAGGTAGAGGCTGACCTAAAACCTCAATTTTATTATCGGTAAGGTATTTTGAGATGTTATTGTTCAACATATTGTTGATTTCTTCTACCAAGATACTTTTACCGTACATTCTTTTAATGTGTGCAGTTGGCACCATTCCTTTACGGAAACCTGGTAAATTAGCTTTTTTAGCCTGCTCCTTAATAGCTTTATCTACGTTTGCAGTGTAATCTTCAGGTGCTAAAGTAATTTTCACTAAAGCATTTAAATCGTCAATTTTTTCCTGTGTAATATTCATTTAGATATGAGTATTGAGATATGAGATTTGAGACAAAGGCTAGTCCAAACGCACACATCGATTCATGTTTAATTCTTTATCAATGTCTTTTTAAAATAAAACCGTTCCGATTTGCATCGGAACGGCCTTTATCTTTAGTGCGGAAGAAGGGACTCGAACCCCCACGCCGTGAAGCGCCAGATCCTAAGTCTGGTGCGGCTACCAATTACGCCACTTCCGCAGTTAGGATGTATTTAGGACTGCAAAGATAGAAATTACATTGACTATTTCGCAACATTTGAGGAAAAATTTTCATTTTATTTTCACAAAAAACATAACACATTCATATTCAGTAAAATGATTTTATCCTCAAAACTACTTAAATCAGTTGATCCTGAAACTCGAAAAAATACTGTACTGCTTTTACCAAACGACTACCATACCAAGAAAACATTTCGCCATCTACGAGTATCACTTTAGCATTAGGTAAAGCTGATTGAATTTCTAGAATGTGTTTTTCCTTAAAAGGATAAGGCTCGGAGGAAAGAAATATGAGTTGTGGGTTTAGCGTTACGAGTTGCGAGATAGCTAATTCCGGATACCTACTTTGTGATAGCACGTTTCGCAAGCCGATTTTTCTCAAAACATCATCTATAAAAGTATCTCGCCCCGCCAGCATGTACGGATCTTTCCAAATCACATAGGCCACAGTTTTATCAATATTTTTTTCAAGCGCTAAAGTTTGCAAATCTCTAAATCCAGCGCTAATTAAATGATTTAAGTAAGTAGCTTCGGGTTGTCTATCTACCAAACTACCTATATCAGAAATGGTCTGCATGGCATCTTCTAAATTGTAAATATCACTCATCCAAACTGGAAACTCTTGTTGCAACAACTCAATATCAGCCTGACTATTTTCTTCTTTGTTACCGATAATCAGATCTGGTTGCAGTGCTCTAATTACATCTATTTTAAGTTTTTTAGTCCCCCCTACCTTCTGCTTTGCCGCAAACTTTTCAATAGGATGTATACAAAACTTGGTTAAACCAACAATTTCTTCTTCTAACCCTAAATCAAAAAGCAGTTCGGTTTGCGAAGGCACTATTGAAACAATCCTTTTAGGTGGATAATTAACTGTGATTTCATTTCCAAGCTGATCTTTGAAGGATTTCTGCATACACAAAGATATGTTTCCTGCTATTAAAGAATGATGAAAAAATCTAGCCTGAGTCGAAGATTTTTAGTTCAAACGAAAACAAAAAGCCCCTTTATACCTTATTATATATAGGATACTATAGATAAAAAGCATGAACAGAACGATTATTATTTCGAATAGACTACCCGTAAAAATCACTAAAAACAAAGGAAAATACGCTCTACAAAAAAGCGAAGGCGGTTTAGCAACTGGACTTGGCGACGTTTACAAGGGCGGCAGTATGTTATGGATAGGTTGGCCCGGCATAGATATTCCAGAAGAAGACCAACCAGAGATTGCAAAAAAATTAGCGTCATTAAATCTGATTCCTGTTTTTTTAACGCAAGAAGAGATTAATCTATTTTACGAAGGTTTTTCTAACGAAGTATTGTGGCCAGTTTTTCATTATTTGGTAACTTATGCACGTTTCGAGCAAGCCTATTGGGACAGCTATGTTTCTGTAAATGAAAAATTCGCAGCAGCAACTCAAAACGCTTTTAACGAAGGTGATAAAATATGGATTCAAGATTATCAACTCCTATGCTTACCATCGCTGTTGAGAGCTCGATTAACCGACACTACTATTGGCTTTTTCCAGCACATCCCTTTTCCATCTTTCGAGATTTTCAGGTTAATTCCCTGGCGAGATAAACTAATTGAAGGAATGTTAGGTGCGGATTTATTGGGCTTCCATACTTATGATGACGTTCGACATTTTCTGAGTGCAGCATCACGCCTTACACCTGTTACTTTTTCGTCAAACATTATTTCTAAAGGCGACCGACAAATTATTGTTGAGCCTTTCCCGATGGGGATTGATTACGATAAATTTGAAAAACTGCCACTACAACGCCAAGTGCTGGCAGAAATAGATAATCTTAACAGTGAAAAACATGGTAGAGTTGTACTTTCTATAGATAGATTAGATTACAGTAAAGGAATTTTAGAACGCATTCGAGCTTTCGAACTTCTACTTCAATTACATCCCAAGTTTATTGGAGAAATAAGTTTATTCATGATTGTTGTACCATCTAGAGATACGGTGCCACAATACAAAGAACTTAAAGAAAAAATCGACCAGTTGGTAGGCAACATCAACGCCAAGTATAGAACTCTAGACTGGGTTCCTATCAATTATTTTTATCGTTCTTTTTCAATAGAAACACTTTCCGCGATGTATAGCGTAGCTGATATTTGCCTAGTTACGCCAATGAGAGACGGCATGAATCTCGTAAGTAAGGAATACGTAGCTAGCAGAAGAGATGAGACAGGTGTACTGATTTTGAGTGAAATGGCAGGTGCTTCGAAAGAACTAAATGATGCAATTATCGTTAATCCAAACAATATTGGAGACATTATGAATGCCATTGTAGAAGCGCTACTGATGCCAGTAGAAGAGCAAAAAAGAAGAATGCATATCATGCGGTCTTTGGTAAGCAAGTTCAACGTAAAAAGATGGGTAAGCAACTTTTTAAGTCGCATGGACGATGCTAAACTTTTACAACACTCTTTAAAGACTAAACACGCCGTAAACAAAGTAAGTCAAGGAATCATTAGCAGATATGCTTCTACTCAAAAACGTATTATTTTTTTAGATTACGACGGCACTTTAGTTGGATTTAAAAATAATATCGATGAAGCTAGTCCCGACAAGGAACTATTGAAATTATTAAGTGATTTTTCTGACGACAACCTCAACACAGCAGTCATTATTAGTGGTAGAAAACATGAAACTCTAGAACAATGGTTTGGTGATTTGAATATTGGTATTATTGCAGAGCACGGGGCTTGGCAAAAAAGGCAAAACGAAGAGTGGCACTCTCTACCTCTGTTAAATGATCAATGGAAAAGCGAAATCAAAAGCATTTTAGAAACTTATACCGATCGCACTCCTGGCTCATTTATCGAAGAGAAAAGTTTCTCATTAGTTTGGCATTACCGTAAAACGGAAAGTGGTTTGGGAGAACTAAGAGCCAACGAAATCATCAACAACTTAAGGGTTTTAGCGGCCGATAAAGGCTTGCAGATTATGCCAGGCAATAAGGTAATCGAGTTTAGAAACATGGAAGTGAATAAAGGAAAAGCAGCCATGAACTGGATGCACGAAACTGAATATGACTTTATTTTAGCCATGGGCGATGACCATACTGATGAAGATATCTTCAAAGCAATGCCAAGTAACGGAATCACCATTAAGGTAGGAAGTGAAGTTTCGGAAGCAAAATTCTATCTAAACGATCATTTAGAAGTACGGGATTTATTGCAATCGATATTGGATGAAGGTAAATAATTCCGTCATTTCGAGCGCAGTCGAGAAATCTTTGAACTTTCAAATAAACTTATTCAAAGATTTCTCCACTCGCTACGCCTCGGTCGAAATGACGATGATGGATTACAAAAAGACTGGCCTATCTAATTTAGTAGCAATTCGGTAAGCTGCATTCATTAAACCTACATGGCTGTAGGCTTGCGGAAAATTACCCCACTGACTACCAGTCTTCGCATCAACATCTTCACTGAACAACATTAAATGGTTGCAATAACGGATGATATTCTCAAAGGCTTCAATTGCTTCATTTACCCTACCCACACAAGCTAGTGCTTCCACATACCAAAATGCACAAATTAAGAAGGTTGTTTTTGGTTTTCCGAAATCATCGGCATGTACATAACGATAGAATAAACCATCTTCCGTTTTTAGTTCCTTTTCCAAACCAATTAAATGATCTTTGGCACGTTGCGAAGAAGGGTCTAAATAATTCATCATGATTAACTGAAGCGTACTTGCATCTAAATGCTTACTACCAACGGCATTGGTGTACACTTTTCTTTCTTCATCATAACAAGCTTCTATATGAGCTGCAGCTTTATCAATCAATACTTGAGCTCTATCTTGTAAAGACTGATGGCCAATGGTTTTTGCCATTTTTAATGCTGCATTAGCTCCCGCCCATTGGAATAAATTACTGTAGCAATGCGTGTTGGCTATATTTCTGAATTCCCAAATTCCGGCATCCTTCTCATCAATGGTCATTTCAATTTTCTCCAATACACTTTCTATCCAACGTACAGAATCTCCCCTTTCTGAAAAAACATATCGATGATCTGTATAAAGAGGTAACATAGAAATCAGCACCTGTCCGTTGATATCATTTTGTATATGTTCATAAGCCTGATTACCTATGCGGATGGGTTTTTCGCCCATATAACCGTGCAAATGTTCTAAAGTTTCCTCAACAATATTCCTTTTACCAGTAATGCCATATAATGGCTGGTAACGTTTGTCTGTATCAAAACTGATGTCGGACATGTAATTGAAGTACTTCTCCATTTCCTCGAAATGACCAATGTGGTTTAAGGAAGTAAGCACATAAAATGAATCACGCAACCAACAATAGCGGTAATCCCAGTTTCTGGTACTACCTGGCGATTCGGGCAAACTGGTTGTACTTGCCGCAATAATAGCTCCTGTATCTTCGTATTGGTGAATTTTTAAAACGAGGGCCGAGCGAATCACCTGTGGTTGGTAAAACCCTGCAATTGAGGAATGCTTGATCCATGTACGCCAATAGGCAGTAGTTTCTCTTAAAAATTGTTCTGCAGTGGCTACCACTGGCGCATCCAAATTATAGCCGTAGGTAAAAATCAGGTATTTAGCATCGTTCAATACAAAATCTTGTTCATCCAAAATATAATTTAACGATACATTGGTAGTTAATCGCATGTCTTCTTCGCAACCAAAATAATCGATATGATTGCTACCTAGCGCACTTCTCATTTTGCTTTTTCCATAATCGCAAACTGGCTCACAAGCCACTCTAATACGCGGGCTTCCCTCCAAAGGTTCAATCTTCCGCACCAACATTAAAGGTTTAAAATAACGTTCGTGTAAATGAAAACGTGGCGCAAAATCAGTGATACGATATTTACCATCTGCAGCTGTAATTTCCGTTCTAAGTACATTAGTATTTTCTATGTAATACTGATGCGAGCTGTAATCTGTGGTTGGCAGAATGGTACATTTACCTCCTTTTTGTTCATCGAGCATACCTCCAAAAACAAAGGAGCTATCGAACTTGGGCCAGCAGAGCCAACTAATATTTGTGTTTTTGTGAATGTGAGCGATGTAAGAGCAGTTTCCAATAATTCCTGTTTGATATAAATGTGTAGCTGTCATAAAAAAAATGGGATGTTTATAATTACAACAGAAAAATGATGGGATGGTTTAAATTCGATTAATTTAATCACTATAGTTTATGAAAACACTAGCTAATTATCATCATCTTTAAAAACATTAACCTTTAATATGAAAAAAATAATTTGGATTTATTTGTTCCTAGTCAACATAATTTTTAGCTGTAAAACTAAAACAGAAAATATCGATTTTGAGAAGAATGTGCTAATTGGAATAATCCCAAGTATTGTAGACAGTACGTGTCAAGATCCTAGAATTTTTCTTAGCCCTCCTACATTTATAACTTTTCCTCCTCCAGCCGGAATGAATTCGATTACAAAGGCAACTCAAAGAAAGCAACATAAACAATTATTGAAGCAATGGCAATTTAAATTAGATTCCATCAAAAAAGATACTTCCTCTATATACTTAGCATTTAATCCTCTGATAAAAATATCGACAGATTCACTGGAAAAGAAACTTGCTAGTTACACAAATAGAAAAATTTTAAAAACCAATTCTAAAAAAAACTTGACGCTGGATATCAATTCGATAAAACTAAACAAACATTTCAAATTCAAAAATGATAGCTCTTTTTCTAAAAATATCAATGTTTGGAATGAAAAATACGACTTTGTATTTTCTGGTTTTTTCAATGTTAGCAGAATAGTGTTTGATGAAAGTAAAAGCCACGGCATATTAAGCGCAGGCTATAGCTGCGGAGAAAGATGTGGGCAAGGTTACATCATTTATATTAAACAAGAAGATAATAAGTGGAAAATAGATAAAATAGAAGAAACTTGGATATCTTAAGAACCAGAAGTCAATTTAAACTGCAAAATGTAAAAATCCGTCATTTCGACGAAGCAAGAGGAGAAACCTAGCAATCAATTAGATTTCTCGTCGTTCCTCTCTCGAAATGACGGACTAAATAGTTGGTTATTTCGCCAACGAAATTATATCACTGTACCATTTGGCACCACCGCTCCCTTTTTCACCACCACAATTCCATCTTTTACCACATAGAACCCGAAATCACCTTCGGCTAAATGTGAGCCACCATTAATGCGTACATCATTACCTATTTTAGAATTTTTGTCGACAATAGCATTATTGATATAACATCTATCACCAATACCCAACAAAGGCGTACCCATATTATTGGCGTGATTAATTTCTTCAAGCGTTTGGTAACGATCACTACCCATTACATAACAATTAGCTATTGTGGTTTCTCGTCCAATACGTGCCCGAATACCTAGTACTGAATGCTCTACTCTACTTGCCTGAACAATGCATCCTTCTGCAATAATCGCTTTATCTAAGGTAGTTCCAGAAATTTTTGATGGCGGCAACATCCTAGCTCTTGTGAAAATAGTATGAGCTGTATCGAACATATTGAATTGAGGCAAATCATCTGTTAAGCCTAAGTTGGCTTCGAAAAATGATGAAATGTTACCGATGTCTGTCCAGTAGCCTTCATATTGATAGCTCAACACTTTATTATTTTCTAATGCCCTAGGTATAATTTCTTTCCCAAAATCTTTTTCCTCTGGATTTTCATTCAACATCTTAATTAAGACATCTCTATTGAAAACGTAAATACCCATAGAAGCTAAGAAGTGCTTTCCTTCGCGTTGCATTTCTTCACCAGTATCAGAAGTCCAATCTGGCAGCAGCTCATCTTTAGGTTTCTCGATAAAGGAAGTTATCACATTTTGGTCGTCTGTTTTCATGATACCGAAATCATTTGCATCTTTCGCCGTTACCGGAATAGTTGCAATAGAAATTTCTGCTTCTGCATCAATGTGCGCCTGTAGCATATCCTTAAAATCCATTTGGTACAACTGATCTCCAGATAGGATCAAGATGTAATCAAATTCGTGACTTACAATGTGGTGCATACATTGACGTACCGCATCAGCAGTACCTTGAAACCAAGCTGGGTTATCTGGTGTTTGCTCTGCCGCCAAAATATCTACAAAGGCCTTAGAAAAATGGCTAAAATGATAAGTATTCTTGATGTGTTTGTTAAGCGACGCTGAATTAAACTGCGTAAGCACAAACATGCGATGAATACCCGAGTTTAAACAGTTGGAAATTGGAATATCCACCAAACGATATTTACCTGCAATAGGCACCGCTGGTTTGGATCTGGTTAATGTTAACGGTGCTAATCTCGACCCTTGACCGCCGCCTAAAATAACTCCTAATACTTTGTCCGTCATAGTTTTTTTATTGTTTTACATTTGGTATATATCTATGTATTGTTGCGCCGAGTTATCCCACGAGTGGTCTATCGACATCATATATTTTCTTATTTCTTTAACCTTATTCTGATCAAGGTATAATTCGTATGCCCTACCTATAGCATGTCCTACGTCCCACACGCTTGTTTGATCGTGACAAATTCCAAAACCACCATCACCAATATCAATTACAGTATCTTTTAATCCACCAATTCTTCTTACAATTGGAATGGTACCATATCTCAGTGCATACATTTGATTCAATCCGCAAGGTTCTACTCTCGATGGCATCAACAAGAAATCTGCCCCTGCGTAAATCTGATGAGACAATGCCTCATTATAACCGACATAAGCATTGTACCTACCCGCATATTGATGAGTAATTTCATTCAAACGATCTTCCACATGCGAATCTCCAGAGCCTAGTACCAGAATATTAATTTCGCCATCGCTTTGCGCCAAGGCATTGTAAAAAATATCGGGTAGTAAATCTGCTCCTTTTTCTCCAACTAAACGACCAATAAATGTAAATAGTGGCTTAGTTGAATCGAGGTTAAAAACACGGCAAAGCTCCTCTTTGTTTGCTTTTTTTCCACTTTCTAAGGTACGGGTATTAAAACCTTTCACTATCATCTTGTCTTTCTGCGGATTCCACACTTCGGTATCAATTCCATTTAGTACACCGATAGACTTTCCTCGCTCTCGCGAAAGCAATCCTTCCAGCCCATTAGCAACGTAACTAATTTCTTCTAAATAACTAGGAGACACCGTAGTTACACGCCAAGCACATTTAATTGCAGACGCCAATGGATTGATTGCATTATCCCAATCCAATTTATTAGTATTAATTAGATCGAAAGACGGAAAATAATGAAGTTTGTCCCAACCAAATTGTCCTTGGTATTGTGCATTATGTATGGTTAATACTGTTGGTATCTGACTTAAATGACGGTACTGATTACAATTGCCAAGCATAAATGGAATTAAACCTGTATGATGATCATGTACATGAATGACATCTGGTCGATGTTCCCACTGCGCAATCCAATCTAGCGCAGCGATTTGAAAGGCAAGAAAACGTTCGGTATCGTCGCTGTAACCGTAAACACCCTCTCTATCAAACAAACCAGCAATGTGAACCAAAAAAATATCAAATCCTAGTTTGTTAGTCTTCTCTCTTAATATTCTAGCTTGATAATTGGTTGAAGCTACCTTTACCCAGCCATCGTAAACTGTTTCGAACTCATTTTCGTATAAAAACTTAGAATTATAGGCAGGCATAACCACCTTGGCCACATGGCCCAGTTTGTTCTGATATTTGGGTAAAGCCCCAACAACATCGCCTAAACCACCTACTTTAGCAACGGGATAGCATTCTGCACTTAGATGTATGATCTCCATAAAATAATACTCGGATAGAAATTGTTTTAAATTAGGCAAATGATTGAGCATTGCAAACTTTTACTCTAAATAAATTTAGGAAAGCGGAGAAAATTATATTAAGCCACAGATGCACAGATATCTCAATCTATTGAAATCATAAATAATCTGTCTGTAGCGAATAAAACTCCTAAACACGAAAAAGCTGGGCTTAGGGGCCCAGCTAATCACAACCAAACAAAAATATTACTCTAAGTAATAAGTCTTTAATATTCTTCTTGCGACATTATCGCATAAAATTCGTGTATAGCATTGAACTGAGGATGTAAAGACACCACATTTCCGAACACCAGTAAAGCTGGCGAACTTAATTTCTTTTCTTCTATTAATTCTTCGATCGTATCTACAATTCCAACCACTACATTCTCTTCAGTAGACGAACCGTTTTCGATGACTGCAACCGGCAAATTAGCTTTACCTTCTGATTTGAAAATCGAAGCAATTTCTTTGATTTTTTCGATGCCCATTAACACCACAATAGTAGCGTTAGATTTCGCAGCAACATACAAATCTGGAGAAATCTGACCTTGAGCATTAGTTCCTGTTACTACCCAAAAACTTTCGCTCATGTTACCATAAACCATCGGTATTTTTTGCAAGCCAGGTACACCAAGCGCACTCGAAACACCTGGTACAATTTCGGTAGGAATGTTATAAGAATCTGCTACATGAACTTCTTCATAGCCACGAGCAAACACAAATGGATCTCCACTTTTCAATCTTACTACGTGACCATAGTTCAATGCGTAATCGATCATTAATTTGTTGACTAATTTTTGAGAGAAAGACTCATCATCAGAGCGTTTGCCCACATAAACTTTGATGGCATTTTCTGGCGCATGGTTTAATAAAGCTTCATTCACTAAAGCGTCGTACAATACCACGTCTGCACTTGCCAAAGCTTTTACACCTTTCAAGGTTAACAAATCTGGATCACCAGGACCAGCACCTACTAAAGTTATTTTAGGTTCAACAGTGTTTCTTTCTACTTTTTCTAAAATCATCTCTCTGTATTTTTAATCAACAACACAAATGTATATAAATTCTACCTATTTAGTAGAATTTATTTTAAATAAAATATAATTAATTAAAAATCAGCAGGATAATTTCAGTTACAGAACAGATTTATTATGATACTTGAAGCGCAGTTTCAGTGTTTCGTCGATCCTTCAGTCCTGCACTTCGCTACAAGTTCTCGGTTTCGTTACACTTCACCTGCGGGCTTTTGGCTTCGTTCAGGGATATTTAACTTTGGTAAGCAATACTATTTTCGAAATAGGCAGTGGCAACATTCTAGATTCATATCTGAAAACTCTAGCTCCGTTATTAAAACTGTAAAAGCAGATGCTGAAATAAATTCAGCATGACGGAACAGAGCAAGAAACGATCAATAAGCAATCAGAAATTGAAAATTAAGTCAAATTTCTATCTCTAAACCAAACCTCATCTGGTGTAGCCGAAAAACATTGCATTTTTTCTATAAGCATATTAGCATCACTTTCGTTAATTACTAAATCTCTATTGGTTTGTTTTAGGAAGCGGTGTTTCACCATCACATCCATTTGAGCAAAAAGAGGGTCGTAGAAACCGCTTACATTTAATACGCCAATTGGTTTGGCATGTAGCCCCAGCTGTAACCAAGTCAATACTTCAAAAAACTCTTCGAGTGTTCCAAATCCACCGGGTAAAATCACAAAACCATCAGAAAGATCTGCCATTTTTTGTTTACGTTGGTGCATATTTTCGGTGATGATCATTTGGGTAATACCTTTATGTCCTACCTCTTTATCCATCAAAAACTGTGGAATTACTCCGGTTACCGTTCCTCCTAAAGCCATTACTTCATCTGCGATCACGCCCATCACACCTACACTACCACCACCATAAACGAGGCTAATTTCTTGTGAAACCATTGATTTTGCTAAATCTACAATAGCTTGTTTCAAAACAGGATCTCCATTAAAATTTGAACCGCAATAAACGCACAATGATTTTATCTTTTCCATACTATAAAATTGTGCAGCGAAGATAAAACTCTTTTTTCTGAAACAAGAAATGGCCAGTGTTAATACACTGGCCATTTCATTAAATTAAAAGATAAAGTTTAGAGATTTCTCCTCGTTCCTCGTCGAAATGACGGCAGAACAAAAGACTTTCGAAGTTTAACTTTGGCCTATATTATTTTTCTAATGGAAAAGTTGAGGCTTCGCCGTTTAAAAACTTCGAAAGTCTAGCTCCTATTTCCCTTTGTCGGAATTAGGGGTTAAAATCCAAATCTTAATGTAGCTCCGTAAGTTCTTGGATCTCCCAATACACCAGCGTACAAACCAGAGTTACCCGCCGCAGCTTGTAATTGCTCAAAATAGTTAGTTCCACCTAAGTTTCTGCTCCATGCAAAAATCGAGAATTTCTCTGATCTAAAACCTACTCTAGCATTTAACAAAGTGTAACCACCTATTACCAAAACTCTTGAGGGAGTTGGATTTGAAGAATATTCTGAACGGGAAGAAACATCACCGGCGATGAAAAATCTTCCCTCTTTTTCGATCAGACTTCCTGCGGTACTTAATTCTGCACCTCCAGAAATATTCCACTTAGAAATACCAGGTAAACGACCACCAGAAGCATCTTTAAATGCTACTTGAGTATTAGGTACGCCATTTACAGTTTCTACGTGTCCAGTTTCTTCTAATGGAAGTGGCGCATTAGTAAACTTAACGTACTTTCCATCTAGGTAAGCTACCGCTGCATTTAAGGTTAAAAATCTTTTCACTTGATAGCTACCATCAACTTCTAAACCTTGCACTCTCACTTTTTCGGCATTTGCCAGATAACCTCTGTTTACACCTAACTGCGGCGATTGTACGTTAGTTTGATAATCTTTGATATCTGTTCTAAAAGCAGTTACATTTAATAAAGCGCCAGTTGCTGGCTTAGTTTTTAAACCTAATTCATAATGCTGTACATATTCAGGTTTTACTCTTGCCAAATCTGTATCAGCCGATCCATCTGTTTTAGTTGGCAAACCGCCCACATTTACACCAACTGGCTTATAAGCTGTAGAATAAGTACCAAATAAATTTACCTTATCACTTGGACGGTAAGAAACGGTAAGGTTACCAGAAAGATTGTTGTTATTAGTACTGAAACTAAAATTCTGGTTTGCATAAACAGCCGCCTTTAGTCTGCGCAATGTTGCTGCATTTGGATCAGCACTATCAATTGTTCCGCCTCCGTAAGTTTGTCTATCATAATCAACATCCTTTTTATCATAAGTAAACCTAATACCTGGCAATACGTGTAATTTATCTAAAATTTCCCAATCTGCCTGTGCAAAAACGGCTGCGCTTAATGATTTGATGGTCGAATTAGTAGTGATACCATAGCCAGTTAACAAATCACGGTAAGTATTATATAAAGCTTGCTCTCCAGAAGCGCTTGTTTGTACAAATCTCCATTGGTCTTTACCTACTTCTTCTGTTTGCCCTAAACCTTGTAGGTTCTGACCCAAAACGAACACTCCTATTACACCACTTAATTTTTCGGTAATATCTCCTGCATACCTAATTTCTTGCGAATATTGATCGTGACGAGTGTTACCCTGTGATTTAGTTAATGCCGAAAACTCCGTAAAATCTCTATCATTAGTTGGATCCCAATTCCAGAACCTCCAAGCTGTAGTTGAAGTTAGTTTACCACCACCAATTTTATAATCTGCATTTAAAGAGATACCTCCGATAGATTGATTATGTCTCCAAGGCGTATTGGTATAAATTTCCCTAGAATACGGATCGATTTTAGGTAATTGATAGCCCAAACCATTAGTGGTGTTTGTTACAATTTCATTGTACTGGCGGAAAGCTGGTCTTTCTGTAGCGGTAATACCCGCAACTACTAACGGATAACCTGCAGGATGTTGAATACTTACGTCTCCACTTAGTAATAATTCTAACTTTTCGTTTGGTGTAAACAACAATTGACCTTTAGCACCTAAATTGTTTTGTCCGCTGTATCTGCGTTCTTCCCTCACATTCCAAATGGTACCATCGCGTTGCGTACCAGAAACTGAGATTTTCGCTGCCAGATTTTTTGCGACGCCACCAGTAACTGTTGCCTTAGCTTGGATGAAATTGTAATTACCAAAGCTTAATTCAACTTTACCACTTGGTACTTGACTAGGTTTTCTGGTAGTGATATTGAATGCTCCAGCGGTAGTGTTTTTTCCAAACAAAGTTCCCTGTGGACCTCTAATCACTTCAATTTGATCGATATCTATGAAATCTGTAGAAGTAGCTGCTGGACGAGCATGGTAAACACCATCTACGTAAAAACCAACACCTGGATCAATACCGTCGTTAGTTAAACCGAAAGTAGAACCTAATCCACGGATATTTAAAGTAGTATTTCTAGCATTTGATGCATATAGTTGAACCGAAGGTACTAGTTCTTTTAAACGGTTTACGTTAAAAGCTCCAGCATTTTCAGCTGCTTGTCCACCGATAACTGTAATTGGAATAGGTACTTCCTGTAACACCTCAGAACGGCGTCTTGAAGTTACTACGATTTGATCTAACTGTGATGCTTCCAGCAAAACCAGCTCTAAAGGTGTAGCGGAAATCGTTAAAATTTGAAAGTCCTGCGGTTTAAAACCTACCGAACTTACTTGGATGTAAAATGGAACCTCTGGAACTGAGGTTAAGCGAAATTCACCTTTTTCGTTTGCACTGGTCGAGATATTTGCGCCTCTAACTTTAACGGTGGCGTGCGGAACTGCCGAGCCATCGTTTCGTTTAACAACTCCAATAAGTACGCTTTGTGCAAAAGCAACATTACTAGAGATAGAGAGTATAATAGTTAAAGAGGTTAAGTAAATATAATTTCTTAGTTGATATAGTTTGATTTTCATTGTTGTAATTGGATGTTAAAATGTTTGCTGTATGGGAATTTTAAGAGTGTTCAAATAATTGAGAGGGTTTTTCATACAACAGCAACACATCGGAGTAGTGATTTTTTTCATGTTCATTTATTTAATTTATATATAATCTATAGAATTAGTAGACAAATATATCAAAGTTTTTACATTCTTAAATATTTTTTGAAATTATTTTGAGATGATAGTATTATGAAAACACGAAATAAACGTCCTAACTCTTTCGAGACAAAAGCAAAACCGCTAAATAATTTATTTTATACGCACTGTTTAAAAAACTTGCGCAAGTTAGTAGTGGAGTTGCCCAAACCCGATTGAAATGAAAATACTTTTTGTAGAAGGATTATTTTTTTTTACTCCCAGGCACTTCGATAAACTCAGCGTGACAATGGACAATGCTAACGTTAACAAAAAGATTGTAATGAAAAGCGGGGCTATCGTAACCGACGCCCCGCTGTATATGCTTTTCTAATAATCTTTTGAAGGAATATGAATTACTTACTCGTATAATTTGGTGCTTCCTTAGTAATGGTAATATCATGTGGATGACTTTCACGCATACCTGCCGCAGTAATCTGCACAAACTGTGCTTCTTGTAATTTCTCGATGCTAGCAGCCCCGCAATAGCCCATACTTGCACGCAAACCACCAATATATTGGTACATTACTTCGGCCAAAGTTCCTTTGTATGGCACACGACCAACAATACCCTCTGGTACTAATTTTTTAATATCATCTTCCACATCTTGGAAATAACGGTCTTTAGAACCTTGCTCCATCGCTTCGATAGAACCCATACCACGATAAGATTTGAACTTACGTCCTTCGTAAATGATGGTTTCACCTGGGCTTTCTTCTACACCTGCAAATAACGAGCCCGCCATTACCGTACTTGCTCCTGCAGCAATTGCTTTTGCGATATCACCTGTATGTTTAATACCGCCGTCTGCAATAACAGGAACACCAGTACCCTTTAAAGCTTTAGCACATTCAAAAACAGCATATAACTGAGGTACCCCTACCCCTGCGATAATTCTTGTAGTACAAATTGAACCTGGACCAATACCTACTTTCACTGCATCTGCACCTGCATCTGCCAAAAATTTAGCTGCTGCTCCGGTAGCTATATTACCAACAATCACCTGTAAATCTGGATATTTTGCTTTTACCTCTTTCAACTTATCTACCACACCTTTCGAGTGACCGTGGGCAGTATCAATAGTAATTACGTCAACGCCAGCATTTACCAAAGCGTCTACACGTTGCAAAGTATCTGGTGTAACACCAACCGCAGCACCTACACGTAATCGACCGCGTTCGTCTTTACAAGCGTTCGGATAATGCTTTACTTTTTGAATATCTTTAAATGTAATTAAGCCACTTAAAAAACCTTCTGTGTTAACCACAGGTAGTTTTTCTATTTTATGATCTTGAAGAATTTCTTCTGCTTGTTTTAAAGTTGTTCCCTCTGGTGCAGTAATTAGGTTCTCCTTAGTCATTACTTGCGCAATTGGCTTAGCCATGTCCTTTTGGAAACGTAAATCTCTGTTGGTAATAATACCTACCAACTTATTATCAGCACTTACTACCGGAATACCACCAATTTTATGCTCTTTCATAATTTTAAAAGCATCCGCAACTACCGAAGTCTCCAATAAAGTCACTGGATCTTGGATCATCCCACTTTCCGAACGCTTCACCTTTCTCACTTCTTCAGCTTGTCTGTCTATGCTCATATTTTTGTGTAGCATACCTACACCTCCATTTTGAGCAATAGCGATAGCCAACTCAGCTTCAGTCACCGTATCCATAGCGGCAGAAACCAAAGGGACATTTAGTTTGATTTTTTTAGTTAGGAAAGTGCTTGTATTTACGTCACGGGGCAAAATCTCTGAATACGCAGGCACTAACAACACATCGTCGTATGTTAAACCTAAAGCAATAAATTTGGTGGGATCGAGTTGCATAGCAAATAAATTAGTAGTTCTTATTTGCGGGGCAAAGATACAATATTTCCATTGAATATGAAATTCCGATTGTTATATTTTGGTAAAGGAATTGTTGTTTTTCAGTGTAACGGATAGTCCCGCTGTACGCTATTATTCCCGATAAAACCTGTGAAAAGCACAAGCCTATGCTAACAATGTAAAAACACTGCCGATTAAATCGGGAGATAACCGCTGCCATCGGGTTTGGTGTACCCACAACAATGCTACTATTTTTCTCCAGCTTGTAGCGTTTATTAATGGAACCACGTATGGGCTACAAAACCTAAATCATGAACCAATCCAAATTCTACTTTTTTTGCTTTATAATTATCGGCTTATTTCTATTTAATAGCTGCAGCAAAGAAAAACAACAAAATAACGAGCAACAAGAGTTAGAACTACTTTTCACAAAAATCAAAACTTTGGCAGAAAGTAGCACTTGTGGTGGCAGCACGACTAACCACGAATTAAAATCTATTTCTTATGGCTCAAAAGCTTGCGGAGGACCAAATGGCTACTTAGCTTACTCTACAAGTATTAACACAGTCGAATTCGAGAAGTTAATAGCAGAACACGCAGAACTAGAGAAAGCTTACAACAAAAAATGGGGCATTGCTTCTACTTGTAACATCACCCCCACACCAGTGACTACCATTTGTGATAACGGAAAGCCAAAATTGGTCTACGGCATGCTTTAAGGTAAAATCTTTCACCAAAAAACGGTAACAAATTTAATTATCAATTGATATAACAATAGGCAAACGCTAACAGGAATTTAAACTATAGATATTATTAACTAATGCTAACTTTTAAAATATGGAAAACCTGATTTTATACGTCAAAATTTCACTAGAATTCTTCTACGAAAAATATTTATCCTAACTTCATTTCAACTATTAAGGATAATTAATTGATGAAGAATTTCTTTATTGCAATCTTATAACTCAATGATCAACACTTTCAAGGTAATTGATGATAAGACTTTACTGATGAGCACAATGGATGGCAAAGTAGCGCTATTAAAAGAGCTATAAACTCTAATTTTTATTTTCCCCTCCGGTTTTTCTTTATTATCATTGTGTTATAAAGAAAAACCATGAAAATTAAACGCTCAATCTACCTCATAGGCTTTCTATGCCTATCTCTGAGTGCCTATGCGCAAAAAAAAGAATTCAAATTCGGTAAAATAACTCCAGAAGATTTTAATGCCAAGCCTTTCGGTGCAGATTCGGCCGCTGCTGGTGTTAAAATATTTGATGTTGGCGATTGCTATTTTGAATACAACGACCGAAACGGGTTTGAATTTGTATTCGAGCATCATGTTAGGTATAAAATAATAAATAAAAATGCCTACGATTTAGCAGATTTTAATATTGCCTTATACAGAAGCTCTAATAGTTCGAAGGAAGATATCTTAAGAATGGAGGCAGCTACCTATAACATGGAAGACGGCAAAATCGTAATCACTAAATTAGGTAAAGACGCCAAGTTTACTGAAGAATTCAACAAGAATTATCAAATTAAGAAATACACCTTAGCCAATATAAAGGAGGGCTCTGTTATAGAATATAAATATGCCATACGATCACCTTTTACTTTTAATTTACGCGGATGGTCCTTTCAAAGCAGTATACCTACTTTATATACAGAGTACAACTTAAAAATACCTGAGTATCTGATTTACAAACCATCTTTTACAGGTTATTACAGTGCTACTCAAACTAAAAGAGAAACGATTAACGCACATTATGTAAGTGGCGTAAATTCGAGTGCAGTCTATAGTCAGTATGTTGCCCAAAATGTACCTGCAATGAAAGAAGAGCCATTTATTACTACTATGGACGATTATATTTCTTCTATTGATTTTGAATTGATGGCTACCCGTTATCCAAATGACATTTATAGAGATCATAACGGCACTTGGCCAAAAATCATCAAAGAATTAGCTGAAAATGAAAACTTTGGCCTTTTTGTCAAAAGAAATGCTGTAGCTAGAACTTTGCTGCCTACTATCATTAAAACAGAAACTGATACGCTAAAGATTGTAAATCTGATCTATAATTATGTAAAAAGCAATTTAAAATGGAATGAAAGCCATCGTCGTTACACTAGCGAAGCAAATCCTAAAACCATTTTAGAAAAGAAAACGGGATCATCCGCAGACATTAATCTTTTACTGTTAATTTTCCTTAAGGAAGCTAAAATCGATGCAAGTCCAGTTTTAATTAGTACGCGTAATAATGGCACTCATCCAGGAAACCCTATCATTTCGAAATTTAATAGTGTTTTAGTTAATGCCAAAGTTGGAGGAAAAGACATTATAATGGATGCCACCAACAACGATCATTTCTTAGGAATGATATCTTATCAAAATTTGAATCACCAAGGCTTCTCCATTGATCTAAAATCACAAACTGGTGCTTGGATGAACTTGGAACCTACTTACGGAGATGAAAAAGTTTATAACTACAGCTTAACCCTTGACAAAGAAAACAAATTAAAGGGCATTATGCTCCAGTACTATAAAGGTTACGGCGCTCTTTCCCTACGAAAAAAATATCGTTCAAATGCAAGTGAAACAGAGTTCATCAAAAATTTGAAGAAAGACAAACAAGGCTTAGAAATAGACAGTTATAAAATCAATAACTTGAATGATTTTGATGAAATGCTAAGTGAAGAACTTTCTGTCACCATTGAAGATAACGTTGAAGAGGCTGGAAACTTAGTTTACCTTAATCCGCTACTTTACGAGCGTACCAAAGAAAATTTCTTCAAGCATGAAACTAGAACTTTCCCTGTGGATTTCGGCTATCCGATGAAAGAAAGCATTAGGGCTACCATCAACTTTCCTGAAGATTACGAAATTGACAAACTACCCAAAGGTGGAGTTTTCAAGCTTCCAGAAAACAAGGGTTCATTTACCATAAGCTTCCTATCGCAAGAAAAAACTGTATTGGTAAGAAGTGTCATCGAAATCAACAAAAGTGTTTTCTCTCCAGAAGAATACTTTGATATTAAAGAGCTTTTCAAAGTAATCGTAGAAAAACAAGCGGAACAAATTGTGTTCAAGAAAAAATCTTAAATGAATCTGCCATGATTTTCAAACCACACAGTGTGATGAACAAACGGCTTTAGCCGTCTTCGACACCATTGAAACGAAAAATTCGTAAAAAATCATGGCAGCTTCATCACCATTGCAAATAAATTTACACAGATGAAAAAACATATCTATTTAACACTCTTAATTGCTCTTATGTCTCCGTTTGCATGGGCGCAGAATAATTATGATGTAAGTAAAATTCCTGACCAGCTAAAACAAGATGCGGTAGCTGTGGTGAGAAACGAACAAAAAAACTTTGATGTAAAAAGTATAGGTTCGGCACAGTATGATTATAAAACTGCCATCACCATTATAAACAAAGCTGGTGAACGATTTTCAAATATGGTCATTGGTTATGACAAATTCTCAAGCATTTACGGTGTAAAAGCCACTATATATGACGCAAACGGAAAAAAAATAAAGGATTACAAATCTGCTGATATTAAAGATGAAAGTGCTTCTGATGGCTTTTCGATCTACAATGACAATCGTGTTAAATACTTAAATTTTAGCAATACAACTTTTCCTTATACGATAGAATATAGTTACTCTCAAGATTTTAAAGGAATTTTGGATTACCCTTCGTGGCAAGATTTAAAGGGATTTGACGTATCCGTAGAACAGTCTAGCTACACTGTTCAAACTGCAAAGGGAATTACTTTTCGGTTTATCACCAATAATGGCTTGAAAACCGACTCCTTAAAAAATAACGACAAAACAAAGTACGTTTGGAAAAGTGAAAATAGACCTGCCATTGGTAGCGAACCACTAAGCAGTGGATTAAGTGATGTTAGCAATTGGGTTCTAGCTTCTTCTAATGATTTTGAGTTTGATGGAACAAAGGGTAATTTGAACAACTGGAAAGACTTTGGCATGTGGTTCCATAAGCTGAACGAAGGTGGAAATGTACTTCCTGAAACGTTAAAAGCAAAAGTGCAATCATTAACAAAAGATGCTGCAAATACAAAGGAAAAAATCAGAATTCTATATAACTATCTGCAACAAAACACCCGTTACGTAAGTATCCAATTAGGTATTGGCGGCTTTAAACCTATTTTAGCTGAAAAGGTTGCCCAAGTAAATTATGGCGACTGTAAGGCGCTTTCTAATTACATGAAAGCCATGCTAAACGAAGCTGGTATCCATTCAAATTTAGTTTTAATTGGTAATGATATGCCTAGCTTGAACAGGAATTTTGCTAGCAACAAACAATCTAACCACATGATTTTATGTGTACCTCAAAAAAATGACACCTTATTTCTAGAATGTACAAGTCAATACAAACCTATGGGGTTTATTGGCTACAGCAACTCAGATAGAGATGTTTTATTGATTACTGAAAATGGCGGTAAGGTGGTACGTACCAATACTTACAATGCTAAAGACAATTATCAAATTAGGAAAACTAAAATAGATATAGATGATAGTGGGCTAGCAAATATTGCCATTAGAACTAATTATGGCAATGCCCAATTCGAAGACAACTTTAGTTTACTACTTAAAGAACCTAGCGAACAACGTAAATCTATCATCAGCAATAACGATATCCCTGGGGCGGAGTTAATTAGATTTAAGATTGAGCAAGCAGATAAGACAATCCCAATAATGACGGATGAAATCAATTTCAAAACCAATCAGTTATTTACCAAAGGAGGAGAAAAGCTATTTCTTACCTTAAACCAAACCAACAGAAAAGAAAGCGCACCAGCAAAAGTCACCAACAGGAAAACTCATTTCTCAGTTCCTTACAGCTATAACGACCAAGACGAAATTAGCTTTACCTTACCAAAGGGATACGCTGTAGAGTTTATGCCAAAGGATATCGACATTAGTTCTGAATTTGGAAGTTATACAGCTAAGTTCTTGGTGAAAGATAATATCATTACCTATGTTCGAACTCAGACGATGAACAACAGTAAATATCCACCTGAAAAATACAATGAATATGTAGATTTCTATAAGAAAATCTATCAAGCAGATAAACTGAAGGCTGTTTTAACGAAAATATAAATGACAAAAAAATCCCCGATAGTTTAATCGGGGATTTTTTATTTTACTTCTTACCAACCACTACCCTAGTCATTGCATTCCAATCTAAATATTGATTTGCAATAACCTTCAAGCGCTCAGCGGTTATATTTTTCACCGTATGGATATAATTATCGTAATAATCATAATCTAAGCCAGCGAAATGAATGTTCTTGAATTTATCAGCGTGAGAGAAAGCATTCTCTAAGCTGCCCAAAAGTGAACCCAGCATATAGTTACGCACTAAATCTAGTTCTTCTTCAGCAATTAAATCACTTCTTAAAATACTAATTTCCTTTTCGATTTCTGTTAGTGCACTTGCACAAACATCAGCACCAACTTCGGTAGCTAAAAAGAAATAACCTGCGTGCTTTAACGAAGCAATTCCAGAGCCAATACCATAAGTATACCCTTTGTCTTCTCTAATGTTATTCATTAAACGCGAACCGAAATATCCGCCAAAAACACAGTTAAGTATTTGCAACGAAGGAAAATCTGTATGAGTACGATTGATGCTCAAATTACCCATTCTAATTGCAGATTGTAAAGCTTCTGGTTTTTCAATGTACAAATCTTTACCTTCTTGCGCTTCAAACTGGAAACTGTTTTTAACGGCAGTTCCAGCGTTTTCCCAAGCACCTCCAAAAACCCCATCCAGTATATCAAAGTCTTTATCAACAAACTTTCCAGCTATAATAATGGTGCAATTTTGAGATTGAAAAGCCGCCTTAAAATAAGCTAGCAAATCACTTTGTTGCAATTGGTCGTAGTCTGTTAAGCTGATATCCGAACCATAAGATGTTTGACCAAAAATAGCATTAGCAAAGTTCTTACGAGCTAAGAAATCATTCTTTTGAAGACTTACCTGTAGCTTTTGCTTTTGGTTCTGTTTATAAATATCCAGCTCATGCTGCGGAAAAATACTTTCGTTTAACACCGACCATAAAATTGGCAAAACCGATGGCAAGTGTTTCGTCAGTGTATAAAGTGTAATATTAGTATGGTCTGCACCATATTCAGTTTGCAAAAAGGCACCGTAGTAATCAACTTTCTCCGCAATTTGCATGGCCGTTAAAGTTTTTGTACCGCTATTAATTAAACCATTTACAGCAACAGCTTGCAAAGGCTTTTGTACATCCCAATTAACATTATCGAAGATAAACTCGATACGCACTAGTTCCGTTTCGCCAGCGTTAATAATGTATACAGGCAAGCCATTTTTCAATTGCTTTGCTGTGGGTTTAATAAAATTGATATCATTTACCTGCTTAAAGGCAGGGGCAACTGTTCTGTTAAGCATTGGCTAAATAATATAGGGTTGATGATTTTTCTTTCTTGAAAGTCTCTTGTGCAATTTTCTGTATCTGCTCGGCTGTAATAGATAAATATTTATTGATTTCAACATTCAATAAATCGGCATCGCCAAGTAATTCATAGAAAGCTAGATTCATGGCTTTGTCTAACAAATTCATTTCAGAAAACACCATAATCGATTCCGATTTGTTTTTCACTTTCGTTAGTTCTTCTTCGCTAACCAATGAAGTAGCAATTTTTTGCAGTTCGGCCCAAATAGCTTTTTCTGCTTGTTCCATTGTCACACCTTCAATCAATTTGCCTTCAACAATAAATAAACCTTCGTCTAAACTGCTAGTAATATAGGCATTAATGTCACTGAACAATTGCTGTTCTTTCAACAAGCTATTGAACAATCGAGACGACTGCCCTTGCGACAAAATATCCGATAACAAATCGAAAACTTGATAGTTTGCATCCAACCTTGCAGGCATTTTAAATGTCATATATATTGCATTCAAAGGCACATCGGCATTTACCGTTAAGCTTCTGGACTCCGTTTGCTCGGGCTCTTTCGGTAAATCTCTCAGGTATTTATCTCCCGCCGGAATTGGCTCGAACCATTTCTCAGCCAACACTTTTACCTCTTCCGTTTTGATATTACCACCAACCACTAAAATCGCATTTTGAGGAGTGTAATGCTTCTTGAAAAACGCTTTCACATCTTCCATTTTTGCATTCTCAATTTGTGCTAAATCTTGTCCAATGGTTGCCCAACGGTACGGATGTTTTTGGTAAGCCAAGGGACGTAACTTTAACCAAACATCCCCGTAAGGCTGGTTTAAATAACGTTGTTTAAATTCTTCGCAAACTACGTTACGTTGTGTTTCTAAGCTTTTTTCAGAAAAAGCTAAACTCAACATTCTATCACTTTCTAACCAAAATGCAGTTTCGATATTCGCAGCCGGCAAAGTAATGTAATAGTTGGTGATGTCATTACTGGTGAAGGCATTGTTTTCGCCGCCAACACGTTGCAAAGGCTCATCATAGCTGGGAATGTTGACAGAACCGCCAAACATTAAATGTTCAAATAAGTGCGCAAAACCAGTTCTTCCCTCCTCTTCATCCCTTGCACCAACATCGTAAAGTATATTTAAAACAGCCATTGGAGTTGTAGGGTCTTCGTGTACCAAAACTTTTAAACCGTTGGCTAGTGTAAAACGATTAAAATTTATCATAGTCGGCAAAGATAGTTTAATTGCTTTATTGTTAAATTGTTTTATTGTTGGAAGATTGTAAAGTTGAAACACTAATTGGTGTAACAAAACTGATTATTGCTTTTTTGAAAATGTACACCTGTATTTCATCGCTGCTGCAGCCCCACTATCCGCTTTAGTCCCGATAAAATCGGGAGCTGCCGCTACTATTGGGTTTATTTTACTTAGACCTGCGCATCAAACTTCCAAGCAAGGCGCAGAACCGAAAACAGTTCAATAGTAGTACAGCAGGTTTAACGTAACGATGAAACCGAACAAATGCTTTTCAAATTAATTTACAATATAATTTAGAAGTTAAAATTCGTTAATGTGTGCTTTCTATCAATCTCTGTAATCCTAATTATACTTACCTTTACACCATGAATACAGGAGAATTACTGCAAAGAGCCCTAAACTTCGATTTTTTAACTAAAGAAGAAGGTATTTTTTTATATCACAATGCAAGTACTGCCGAACTGGCCTACACCGCAAATGAGTTGAGAAAAATACAGGTTCCGAGTGGTAAGGTAACTTGGCAAATTGACCGTAATGTGAACACCACCAATGTTTGTATTGCCAATTGTAAATTCTGTAATTTCTTTCGCCGTCCAGGGCACGATGAAAGCTACATCACCGATATTGAAACCTACAAAGTTAAAATTGAAGAGACTTTCCGTTTGGGCGGCGACCAACTTTTATTGCAAGGCGGGCATCACCCAGATTTAGGTTTGGAGTTTTACGCCAATCTTTTCAAGCAATTAAAAGAACTTTATCCTGACTTAAAGCTTCATGCTTTAGGCCCACCAGAAATTGCTCACGTCGCTAAAATTGAAGGCATTTCGCATACCGAAGTCTTAAGAACTTTGAAAGAAGCAGGCATGGACTCGCTTCCTGGTGCTGGTGCAGAAATACTAAACGACCGAGTGAGAAGACTGATTTCGAAAGGTAAATGTGGCGGACAAGAATGGCTAGATGTAATGCGTGCTTGCCACCAATTAGATATCACTACTTCAGCTACGATGATGTTTGGTCACGTTGAAACCATTGAAGAACGTTTTGAGCATTTAGTTTGGATACGTGAGGTACAAAGCGAAAAACCTGCCGATGCGAATGGTTTCTTAGCGTTTATTCCTTGGCCTTTCCAAGATGACGGTACGTTATTGAAACGTTTACGCGGAATTAGCAACAATGTAACTGGCGACGAATATGTAAGAATGATTGCCTTAAGTCGTATCATGTTGCCAAACGTAAAAAATATCCAAGCAAGTTGGTTAACGGTTGGTAAACCTGTAGCACAATTGTGTTTACATGCTGGTGCAAATGATTTTGGTTCTATCATGATTGAAGAAAATGTAGTTTCTGCTGCTGGTGCACCTCACCGTTTTACAGCAAATGGCATACAGACCGCCATTAAAGAAGCTGGTTTTGAACCGCAACTACGTGGACAAAAATACAATTACAGAGAATTACCGGCTGAATTAGAAGAGCAAGTGATTACTTACTAGTTTAAAATAGAAATTCAAAAGTAAAACCGCAATGAAACGAGCTATCTTTATCTGTTTTCTAATCATAAATTCGGTTTTTGCTTTTGCACAAAAGAATTGGGTGAAGCAAAGAGTTACAAATCGTGTAATAGTGGCTTTTCCAACAGCTCCATCAAAAACGGCGGGTACTACTTTTGCATTAAAAGATACCACAAACACTATTTATACCGTAACCTATAGCTTTATTGCACAAAACCTAAAAATAGACCAAAAAGCATTTAACAAATTGGTTACCACCAATGAATTTGCTGGCGAATTTTTAAGCGGCCTACAAACTACCTTAGCAGGATACAACTTAGAACAAGTAAAAATAAAACAGAATAAAAACTACGTTAGTTACCTAACAGAAGGCAAAAATGAGGATGAGAAAAAATCTATTTTCATGCATATCATTTTCGTTGATGGTATTTATTACAGTCTGTCTGTTGTAGTTCCCGATGGAGAAAGCCTTCAAAACAAAGACATTTTCCTCAATAATTTTCAGGTTACCAAATAGGAGAGCATAAAAAATCCCCTACTACTTGAAGGAAACACAGCTGCGAGTTTCTTTTCAAATAATAAGGGAGTATAGAAGGTTCGGTTTTAAAGAATTTAAAGTTTAAATCCTGTTCTAAGGAAGATATTGGCAATTTCTACTACTTTAGCTTTTACCAAAATCTCATCAAAACTTTCTACTGCTGCTTTTTTCTGTCCATCGTTGGCTGTTGGTGCCCCAGTTAATGGTGGAATGCTTACAGTGGCTTGCATAACAGAATCTTCACCTGCGTAAACTAAATCTAAAGCTGGAACCCCAGAATCGTTAGCTTGTCCGGCAGCACCTAAACTAACCCAAGGTTTCACGGCAACGCTACCTCCTTCTGGAGTACTTCTCATTAGGCGAATCTGTGCAGCATGACGAGCTTCCACGCTATGTATCTGTAAGGCTGTTTGTAAAACACCTGGACTAACCATCAAAGCACCGGCTTGTCCTTTATACGCCCTTACTCCTGTATCTTCAAAGCCTTGTGCTACTGCTAAAAATGTTGGATAACTACTATACACAGGAAAAGCGCCACCTGCAGTAAAATCTGTCATTGCATAAGTTATTTCCGCTCTAGCAGAAGCACCCAATGCACCTTTTAACAAATCTACGTGTGCTTTCTCATGATCGCGAATTACCGTAATAGCTGCTCTTGAGTTACCTGGGTAGGTAAAAGTTACATCTGTACCTAATAAAGCATGGTTGTAGTAATGATATTCTAGATATTCTAACGACAGCGCAAAATTTAAAACATCTATAACTGCCGTAGGTAATGTGGTTTGACCATAAGCTTTGTTAAACATAGAACCCAAAGCTAAAGGCATTGCCGCTAGCGAAATTTTCTTACCCACATTAAAAAAGTCTTTCATCGCTTGGCGACGTGGATTTAATCTCTCATAGATTTCGCCATCAACTTTTTCTATTTCTTCTAATATATTTACAATATTCATGATTGCTGAGTTTAAGGGTTAAAGATTAATGATGTTAATTTTGGTTTTGATAAATGGTTTAGCTGCGGCCAAAACTTTGTCTGGGCTTAGGGCACCATCTAATCCTCCCGCATTACTTGAACCAAGACCCGTCAAACTATTTAAGTCTGCGAAGGTTCCAGGCGTAAGTTGCTCTCTTACCCAAGCCGCATGGCGAGCTTCTACTGAAACAATTTGCCCAGCGATAACCAAATTTGCAGGAGTTTTCAATCTAGCACCTGCACCATTATATGCAGCAACTCCTAAATCTTCGAAAGTTTTTGCTGCGCCTAATACACTCGAAGCGCTTGTAAAATCTATCGAAGAAAAATCAACTTCTAAGCTTCCTATGGAGGCTGCACCTAATGCCTTTTTGAAAAACTCCCTGTGTGCAATCTCATGATACTGTACATCCTGAAAATAATTTTTTTGAGCTTGTGTAAATCCTGATGGTGGTGCCGAAGCTACCTTAATGTAAAATGCAGCTTCTAATTGTTCCAATGCATAAGCGTAATTAAGTACGCCAGTATCATCTTTAAAGTCGAGTGTTGTACCAAAATCGGTATACACACCTCTGTCTTTTTTACAGCCTGCAGCTACCAATGCTACTACAGCAGCGCCTGCTCCGGCATACTGAAGAAAAGCTCTTCTTTGTAGCCTTGCATCAAAAATATCGGTTTCTTTAGGTGATGTTTTGTGGTTATCTTCTAAATTTTCCATAACACGTTTTTAGGGGTTTAATTAAAAGGTTGGTTAAAGACACTTACGAGAAGTAAAAACATTTGGATTTACGAAATCAAAAATATTTCATATTAGTATCATTTTTTGATAAATTGAGCCAAACTAAAACATGGCGGCACTAAAAACAATTATTGTTGACGATGAGGAATTTGCACGTTCTTCATTATATTTTTTATTGCAGGAAAACTGTCCTGATGTCAACATTTGTGGTATTGCTAAGTCTGTTAACGAAGCTAGAGCCTTACTTCAAAGTTTCGATATCGACCTCATTTTCTTGGATATTGCCATGCCAGCAGAAAACGGTTTTTCCTTAATCCCACAGGCTCAAGAGGCCAATGCAAATGTTATTTTCACTACTGCCTACGACCAATATGCACTAAAGGCGATTAAGGCAAATGCGTTAGATTACCTCTTAAAACCAATTGACATTGATGAATTGGTGGCCGCAGTAGACAAAGCAGTAAAACATCAGGCTTTAAATAACGCACTAAATAAAAATATAGGTCTAAAAAATCTGGAAGAAGATCTAAAAGAGCAAAAAGGTGTAAGCAGATTAACCTTACCGAGTGGACAAGGCTATCGTTTGGTAGAAATTGATGAGATTATACATATAGAAGCAGATAGCAATTATTCTATTTTTCATTTAAGGAACAGTGAAAAAATTACAGTTTCGAAAGTACTTAAAGATTACGAAGAAATTTTACCCGAAGAACGCTTCATGAGGATACACAAATCGAGCATTGTTAACTTGAAATATGTAAAAGAATACAACAATAAAAACGGTTTGGTGTTATCACTCTCGAATGGAGAAAGCATTGTGGTTTCGAGAAGAAGAGCCAGTGATTTTTTTGAGAAGATGAAAAACTACAGTCAACTACAAAGTGAGAAATAGCGTATTTAAAATAGTCCCTTTTTATTTTCTAGTCATTTTATGCCTTGGAAAAAGTTACGCCCAAACCGTTTATCTTCCTCATTACACCACCAAAAATGGCTTACCTAGCAACAATTGCTACTACACCTTACAAGACCAAAAAGGCTTTATCTGGATTGCTACCGATGCTGGAGTAAGTAGGTTTGATGGTGCTGTTTTTGAAAACTTTTCTGTAGATGATGGCCTACCTGATAACCAGATTTTACAACTAAGGGAAGACAGTAAAGGGCGGATTTGGTTTATGGCACTGAATGGGCAATTGAGCTATTTCCTGAATGGTAAAATTCACAATGAAAGAACTGACACCAATCTCAAAGAACTGAACTTAAACGGTGTTGTGGTTTCATTTTTGGAAGACAGTAAAGGGCGATTGTGGTTTGGCACCAACAATAACATCATTGGTGTTTGGGACGGCACAAAAACCACCAAAATCATCTCAAACAGTGCTGAGCAAAAGTACCAGAACGTATTTATTTACGAAGATGAGCAAAAGAACATCAGAGCTGTAAATAGTACTTCAAACTTCATTTTTTCCAATGGACTTTTCATTCCTTCCAAAACTAAAATACACCCAGTATCTTACAAAGCGATTAACCAAATTAACGGAAAAATCTACTTTTTAAATCAACAAGGTTTAAATACAATAGAAAAAGGAATTACAAAAGAGGTGCTAAAAATAAACCCTCATTTGCTAAATTCTAATTTGGGCTATATTTTACTTGGAGAAAAAAAGCTTTGGTTTTCTAATGATGATGGCGTTAACGGAATCAACCTCGATGGAAATGGAGGGAAAAGATTTTTACAAAGTATTGGTGTAAACCAAACTATCAGAGATAATCAGGGCAATTTATGGTTTACTACAAAAAATGGAATTTATAAGCTGCCCAAAATTAAAGACCAACTATACACATTTGGCAAAGAAGATGGACTAAATAGCCCCATCATCAAAAGTATTATAAAAGACAAAAATGACAGGTTATGGTTGGGGAGCAATAATAGCATTATCAATATTTTAGATTTAAAAACGAAGAAAACAATTCAAATCAAACTTCCAGATGCCAGTAAATACAATACGGTTAAACAACTGGTTGTTGACAAAACAAATAAACGCATCTTCTTTGCCTCCGATTATGGATTGGGTTCTGTGAGTAGTAATTATCCAAATACTTCGAATTTCAAATTTCTTAAAGAAACCAATAATTTGATGTTCGTAGTTAAAAACTTTGCAATTGATAGCACCTCGAAGCTTACTTTATCTATGTCTTCGGGTGTGGTGATTATCAACGACCGGAACCAACTACAGTTTTCTTCCTTCAAGTACAAAGAACAGCAAGACTTTTTCAAAGACCGCTCCTATCGTGTATTTTATGACAAGCAGCAAAACCTCTGGTTTTCTAACATCAATGGCTTATCAGAATTTAACTCTAACAAACTTAATAAGCATTACGAGAAATATCCGCTACTAGCTAAAAGGATAAATGATATACGCCAAATGGCTGATGGGAGCATTGCCATGGCTACAGATGGCTACGGAATTGTGATTTTCAAAAATGGCAACATCACTCATATCATTAATAACAATAAGGGCCTGAGCAGCAACATCATCAATAAACTTTTTGTACGTGGCGAATACCTTTGGGCCATTAGCAATACAGGCATCAACAGAATTTCTATCGTAAATGGCCGCGTCAACATCAATACATTTGACGATGTAAATGGTATTTTATCCGATGACTTGAATGACCTTTACATCGATAAAGACACGGCTTATTTTGCAACCAATAACGGATTAGTTTACTTCGCTTACAATTATTCGCTACAGAATACCGAACCGCCAAAAATCTACATCAATTCTATCATCAACAATAAAAAAGCGCTTGATTTAACCAGCAAAAGTTTCATCCTTAAACCTAATGAGCAGAATTTAATCATCAACTACAGTGCTATTGATTTTAAAAACCGAAACATCAGTTATCGATATCGCTTAAAAAACAAAGGGACTTGGATTGAAACCAAAAACCGCAGACTGGAACTTTCATCTCTCGAGCCTGGCGAATATACTTTTGAGGTTGGTGCCAAAAGCCAGAATAGCAGCTGGAGCGAGCCGGCAAAAATTAAACTGATACTAGAAAGACGCTTTTATCAAAGTTGGTGGTTCATTGCTACTTTAGCGGTTATTTGTGGTTATTTTATTTATGTAGTTGGTGTTCGTATTACGAAACGACAAAAAAATAAAGAGCAGGAACAGCTGTTATTAAAAAACAAGATTTTGATGTTGGAACAGCAAGCACTACAAGCCATGATGAATCCGCATTTTGTATTTAACGTGATGAATTCCATCCAACATTTCATCAATACAAAGAATACGATGTCGGCAAATAAAGTGCTTACTGGCTTTGCTCGCTTGATTAGAAAAAACTTAGAGATTTGTACACAGAGTTATATTTCATTAGAAGAAGAGATTAATTACCTCAACCTTTATTTAAGCTTAGAAAAGAACAGGTTTGGCGAAAAATTCCAATATGCTATTGAAGTAGACGATGAAATTGATAAAGAGGAAACATTAATTCCTTCAATGCTATTACAGCCATATATAGAAAATGCAATTTGGCATGGCATAATGCCCAAAGAGGAAGGCGGTAAAGTGACGATAGCTATTAAAAAGATTGATGAAGAAACTTTAATAATTAGCATTAGTGACGATGGTATCGGGATAGACAATTCTTTATCAGCAAAAAAAGACGGTCACCAGAGCAAGGGAATGACTTTAACCAACGAAAGAATCAACCTTTTGAATAAAATTGAAGCAAAAGCGATACAGCTGAATATAAAACAGAACGGAAAAACGGGCACAATTGTCTCTATTTCTATACCTATTAACCGATAAAATACCGTTTACTCAAATATTACTACCACTCACTAAATAAGCGCACATCTTCGTGTTTTTTGTATTAAACTTGTTATAAGAAATTAAACAAACATTAATTGTTTGTTCTGAGAACGTTCATATAGGATTGACCAAAGATATTTTTTTTAACCTAACCTAAAAGTATATCTCAATTCAGGTTTCATTTGTGTGTTAAAAGCGTCCCGATTTTTCATAATTAGGACGCTTTTTTAGTTTAGTGAAACTCCTATTCCACTGATGCTCAGAGCCGCTAAAAAAAATGTAAAAAATTTTCCTAAAAGTGGTTTTTATTCTATTTTTGAGCCAATAAAAAGACAAAACAAACGCTGCTATCTTCTATTTCAGAAAAGATTTTTGTAACTTTAATTAGAGCATTTAACTTTCGAACTATTAACAATTTTTTGTGTAATGAAAACGCCAAAAAAACCTATTCAAAACAAGCCAGCTGGCAAACCAAATTCTAAGAAAGAAGAATCTGATGAAGAATTAGATGACATTCAAGATGAGAGAAATGTAGATGAGGATGAAGATGTTTTAGACCTGCCTCTTGATGACCTGGACACTTTTGATAGTTTTGACGATGACGACGACGATGACTACTAAGTAGCGAATCTATAAAGATTACCTCAACAAAAAGCCCCATAATTTGGGGCTTTTTGTTATTTTAGCCCTTTACAGAGAGCGCATGAAAGCAGTAATAGTTAACGATAGCAAAACCCAACAACAGTTTATCAATATAGTTGAAAAGCTTTACAGTAATGATAAAGTATACATAAGACCTTTAGATCAAGATGTTGAGAAAATATTTGACATTAACCAAAATCCATTTTTTAAGCATGGCCAATGTATAAGATGGATTTTAGTTGATAACCAAGCTAAAGTTATTGGTAGAATTGCTGCCTTTATAAATGAGAAAAAAGCTTACGGATACGAAGTTCCTACTGGTGGCATTGGTTTTTTTGAATGTATAGATGACCAAGCCGCAGCCAACTTTTTGTTTGAAACTGCCAAAACTTGGTTAGTAGAAAAAGGCATGAAAGCGATGGAAGGTCCAATTAACTTTGGCGAGAATGATAGCTTTTGGGGCTTACTGATAGAAGGTTTTATCCCTGCTTCTTATGGCATGAATTATCATTTGCCTTACTACCATCAGCTATTTAAAGCCTATGGCTTCGAAACTTCCTACGAACAGCTAACTAACATCATCGATTTAACTGTTCCATTTCCTGCTAGGTTTACCAAAATTGCCAATTGGGTTGCTGCTAAACCAGGTTATACTTTCGAGTATTTCAAAAAGAAGAATGCAGAGAAATACATCAATGATTTGATGGAAATTTATAACGATGGCTGGCAAGATTTCGAAAATTTTGTTCCTATCAAGAAAGAAGTTCTACAAGAGAGCTTTAAGCAAATGGAAGTGATAATGGATGAAAAATTGATTTGGTTTGCTTACGTAGACGGAGAACCTGCTTCTTTTACCGTCCTTATTCCTGATGCCAACCAAATGATCAAAGATTTTAATGGAAAGCTGGGCCTATTGCAAAAATTGAAATTTGCTTACAGGCGTTGGATTGGCGTAAAGCGCATGAGAGCCATAGTAATGGGCACTAAGCAAAAATTCCAAAAACATGGTTTAGAGTCGGCCCTATTCATCAAATTAGGTGAATATGTGTTACCGAAAAACCAATATACCGAACTGGAACTTTCTTGGGTTGGTGATTTTAACGAGAAAATGTTGGCTATCCACGAAGCTACTGGCGCTAAATTTGGAAAGAAACATTTGACATTAAAGAAGAATTTTTAGAAGAATATGCTTCTCGTCATTTCGACCTTGTGGAGAATTGAAAATCAACGCAGTTAAATCTTTCGACTTCAATAATAGATTTAAAGATTTCTCCATTTCGCTTTGCTCCAGTCGAAAAGACGGCAAGATTAATATTTTGTGCCTCTAGGCTTTACAAACCCAGCTTATCGTACAAATCAATTACCTTTTTCTGCAATTTCATAACTTCAGCGTCTTTATCTAATAGCTGCTTTTTAAGTTCGGCAATCTCCTCTACTACATCTTGTGAAACTGATAAACTGCCTTCTTTTGATATCATTGAGCTTATCGAAACTTCAAAATATTTAGCAATTTGAGCTAACCGAGACAAATTGATGTCGGTTTGTCCGTTTTCTATTTTAGACAAAGCAGCGACAGAAATTTTTAAGGCATTAGCCACTTCGGTTTGTCCTTTAGCTTTACCCAGTCGCAATTGTTTAATGTTTGCTCCTATTTCCGATATCAATCTCTGATTAATCAAAACGAAATCATTTGGTTTTTAATTCGCCTGCTAATTTTGGCAAATCTAAACCGGCATAAGTACCAGAACTCATCATCAATAAGTTTGTACTTTGATAATCTAAACCCTTCAAATAAGCTTCTAATTGTGCTGCATTATCAAAATACAACAAGTTTTCATCCTCAAAAGCTAGCTTAATATCTTGCTCAGTTAAAGGCAGCATTTTCTTTTGTTCAAAAGTTTTTGCATCGATGTAAACGATAGCTAAATCAGCATCGCTCATTGCACCTTTGTATTCCTTTAAAAACTCTTTATTTAAACTACTGAAAGTGTGCAGTTCCATAAAAGCTACCAGTTTTCTATCTGTAAATTGAGCTTTTACCGCATGGATAGTCGCTTTCAATTTAGATGGCGAATGTGCAAAATCTTTGTAAACATTGGTTTGATCTACGGCACTAATCAACTCCAAGCGCTTTGCTGCACCAGCGAAAGAACTAATGGCGGCATTAAATCCATCTTCATCAATTCCTAACTCTGCACAAACTTGTTTGGCTGCATTTAAGTTCATCAAATTATGATCGCCAAATACGTTTAATGCGGTATGTTGAGGCAACAGATAACTTACCCCGTCTTTTACTTCGTGAGCAGGAATTCCGTAAGGTATTTTCACCACATTAGCAGTCGATTGCGCTACGGTTTGCTTCAATTCCTCATCTAACTCACAATAAATTAATTTACCATTTGGAGTAATGGTTTCAATGAACTTTGCAAATTGCTCAACGTAATCCGCAAAGGTTGGAAATACATTGATGTGGTCCCAAGCTATACCGCTAATTACAGCGATGTTGGCATGGTACAAATGAAATTTCGGTCTTCTATCAATCGGTGAGGCCAAATATTCATCACCTTCTATCACCATAATTGGGGCCGAATCGGTAATCTTCACCATCGTATCAAAACCAGCCAATTGAGCACCAACTAAATAGTCGAACTCTTTTTGGTGGAAATTCAGCACATGTAAAATCATCGAAGTAATGGTGGTTTTACCATGACTTCCACCAATTACTACCCTGATTTTCTCTTTCGATTGCTCGTAGATATAGGCGGGGTAAGAATAGATTTTCAAGCCTAGCTCTTGTGCTTTTAACAACTCAGGATTATCTACTCGGGCATGCATCCCTAAAATAATAGCATCAATATCTGGGGTAATACGGTTTTCATTCCAACCCATTTCAGTTGGCAATAAACCGTGTTTATCCAATCGGCTTTTCGAAGGTTCGTAAACTACATCGTCCGAACCCGTAACTGCAAAACCTTTTTGATGTAAAGCGATGGCTAAATTGTGCATTGCAGCACCGCCGATGGCTATTAAATGAATCTTCATAATTAGCAAATTATTCAATTAGCTAATTAGCTAATTTTCTTTTTTTATAAACTTGGCCGAAACCCAGTTATCTATTTTCTTGTGGCTTTGATAAATTAAACCAAATTGTTCACAGTGTGATTTAATGATATCCAAATCTGGAGTTTCATAAAATCCGCTGAAGAAAATTAAACCGTCTTTTTTTAATACAGAAACATAAGTCTCTATCTGGTCTAAAAGGATATTCCTATTGATATTTGCTAAAATAATATCAAAATTCTGCTGTGGAATAGCTTCCTTACTGCCATGCAACGAAACTAAATTATCAATATGATTTAGCTTTGCATTTTCGATTGCACTTTCATAGCAAACTTCATCGTAATCAATGGCGACAACATCTTTCGCTCCTCTTTTCGCTGCTAAAATTCCTAAGATTGCTGTACCAGCACCCATATCCAACACCGAAGTTCCATCAAAATCAGTCTCTAAAATATACTGCATCATCATCGTTGTAGTTTGATGGTGACCAGTACCAAAAGACATTTTAGGGTCGATGACGATTTCGTACTGATATTGGGGTTGTGCTTCGTGAAAAGTAGCCCTAACGTAACAGTTATCGGTAATAATTAAGGGACTGAAATTACTCTCCCACTCCTTATTCCAATTTTCTGAAACCACTTCTTCTACTTCATAGTTCGCATTTAGCGATTGATGCTCAGCTAAAACAACGTCAAGCTTAGCATGATCAAACAAACTCTTTTGCACAAAAGCATCGAAGCCATTTGTAGTATCTTCAAAAGTTTCAAAATCAATATCAGCCAAGTCTGCAATTAGCAAATCTTTTTGATATTCTTCAATTTCGCCAAAGACGAAACTTACTTTTAGGTAGTCCATATTTTAAAAACCATTTAAGGCATATAAGTTCATACTTGACTTATATGTCATACTGCTAAAATTCAATTTGACTTTTTGGTTGTATATACCTGTAAAACAGACCCTGAAATAAATTCAGGGTGACGTAGAACGCCCACTCCGTCATGATGAATTTATGATGTTATAGGCGGGTGTCCTCACCCGCCTATGTATTAAAATTTTTTGTTTTATATTTCTTGTCAGTCTGAGCTTGTCGAAGACGCTATAAAAAATGCTTCAACAACTCGTTTCGATACTTCGGGAAGCTCAACGTGACATTAGACAACTTAAAGTATCTTAAGTTTTAAGAATTCAAAGCTTTAATGATGTCTGTAAAATCACGAGATTTCAAAGAAGCACCACCAATTAAACCACCATCGATATCTGCTTGCGAGAACAATTCAGGTGCATTTTTCGCATTACAGCTTCCTCCGTATAAAATCGTAGTATCATCAGCAACGTTAACCCCATACTTAGCTTCCACTTTAGATCTGATGAAGGCATGGATATCTTGTGCTTGTTCTGGAGTAGCAGTTAAACCTGTACCAATTGCCCAAACTGGCTCGTAAGCCAATACCACTTTACCAAAGTCTTCGGCACTTAAACCAAATACGCCTTCTTCCAATTGAGTTTCTATTACTTTGAAATAACTTCCGTTATTTCTCTCATCTAAAGTTTCGCCAATACAGAAAATTGGAGTTAAGTTATTTGCTAATGCAGTAATCGTCTTTTCGGCCAATAACTGGTTGCTTTCTGCGAAATATTGTCTACGCTCAGAGTGACCGATAATCACATACTCCGCACCTGTAGATTTAATCATTTTTGCAGAAGTTTCGCCAGTGTAAGCACCATTTTCGTTTTGGTGACAGTTTTGCGCACCAATTTTAACAATACCTGATGACAACTGCGCTAAGCTGTTCAAATGAATAGCAGGAGAGCAGATTACAGCAATTTGATTGCCTTTTTTCTCATCTCTAACCATGTTTACAATTTCAGAGAACAATGATACACCTTCATTGTAATCGTTATTCATTTTCCAGTTTCCTGCAACTATTTGTTTTCTCATTTCTATATTGGGTTTTATGTTGTACGTTCTAAATTCCTTGAGTCGTAACTCGTCAATCTAAAATCGTAATTTAAAAATGTCTGTATTCTTTTGTCAGCTCAAAAATATGAGATATAATTTCTTTTTCGGTTTCGTTTAAGATTAAATCTCTACGTTCGAAAACCAAAGCGGCGGTTTCTATCATTTTATCTAAGGCATAAATATCAAAGCCATGTGCGCCGCCCCAAGCAAAATCTGGAATAAAATTGCGTGGAAAGCCCGACCCGAAAATATTGGCGCTTACTCCTGCTACCGTTCCTGTATTAAACATGGTGTTAATAGCACATTTGGCATGGTCGGCCATAATTAAGCCGCAGAACTGCAATCCAGTTTTTCTGAAGTTCTCCTTTTCATAATCCCACAAACGAACTTCCCCGTAGTTGTTTTTAAGGTTTGAGTTATTGCTATCCGCACCTATATTACACCATTGTCCCATTACCGAGTTACCTAAATAACCTTCATGTCCTTTGGATGAATAACCCCAAATTACGGCATTATTAATCTCTCCACCTACCCTACTGAAGGGTCCGATGGTAGTTTTTCCATAAATTTTAGCGCCCATTTTCACTTGCGAATCGTTACACAAGGCAAAAGAGCCCCTGATATGACAACCTTCCCAAACTTGGCTATTTTTACCTAAGTAAATTGGGCCCTGCAACGTATTAAATGTAGCACATTCTGCAGTTGCACCTTCCTCCACAAAAATCTGGTCTCCTAAAATGGTATTTGTTCCGCTTAATCTGGCCGATGTTTTTCCTTTCGTCAATAATGCAAAATCTTTCTGTAGCTCTACATCATTCAAACCAAAAATATGCTCAGGATAATCTATTTTCACAAAACTTGATAGGTATGCCACACGTTCCAAACTATTTAGCGCTTCATGATAGTTAAGCGATGAACTGGCGTGATATGCAATTACAATATCCGCAGCATGCAACACTTCGCCGTCTTTCAGCTTGGTTACAGCCTCCAGCAATTCTTCATCTGGACAGATAGAACCGTTAATAAATAGATTTGAATTAGCTAGAGTAAATTTCCTACTAAGATATTCCTGCGTGAGATAGCCAAAATCAGCATCAAGATACTTTCCCCATTTTTCGGCGATGGTTAAAATTCCCATCCTTAAATCGGCTACAGGTCTTGTAAAAGTTAAAGGCCTAAGCGAAAACCAAGATTTATCATCAAAAAGATTGATTACCATAAGCTACAAAAATAAAAAAAGCCCACGATTTAAATCGTGGGCTTTGAAAAAAATATCTTTTTAAGCTAAAATTATTTTTTAGCGTAACGGTTTTTGAATTTATCGATACGACCAGCTGTATCTACTAACTTCATTTTACCAGTATAAAAAGGGTGTGAAGTATGAGAAATCTCTAATTTGTAAAGAGGGTACTCGTTACCATCTTCCCATTTAACTGTTTCTTTAGTTTCAACACAAGATTTAGTTAAGAAAGAATATTCGTTAGACATATCTTTAAAAACAACGAATCTGTAGCTTGATGGATGCAAATCTTTTTTCATAATCTATTTAATTTTATTTTGAAACCTCAGGGCAACCTTTGCAATTTGCTGGCAAACAATGCTGATGAGTATTTCTTATTCTTTTATCTTTATTTTTAGAGGTGCAAATATCAAGATATTTTTTGACATAAACAATATAACAAACGAGATAATTTTCAAATATTTGATTGAAACTACTTAAACATCTTTTTCATTTCCAGAAGTTTTGAAACTGGCACCTAGGTTTTCAACAGCAATCCGAAAGCCATTATCCCTTTCAGCTTGCAAAAAAGGGCATTTTTCAATACCTTGCGAACTTACCTAGTTCGAAAACCTTTAAATTTTATACATGGAGTTATACTATTCTTTTTCCGTTCTCATCGTTCTCGCGTCTTTCTTCTCTTATCTCAATCTTAGATATTTAAAGCTACCTTCTACTATTGGCATCATGATTATTGCCATGATATCGTCTATTATATTGGTAATTACAGGTCATTTATTCCCTGATACTTTTAGCCATTTCTCCAATCTTTTAAGAGATGTAGATTTTACTGAGGTTTTAATGGGTGCTATGCTAAACTTTCTACTTTTTGCGGGCGCTATCCATATCAACTTAAAAGATTTGAAAGAACAACGAGGGCCAATCGTCATATTTTCTACCGTAAGTGTGGTCATATCCACTTTTGTGGTCGGCGGAATTGTATTTTACATTGCACCGCTATTAGGGCTGGAAATGCCTTTCTTATACTGTTTGTTATTTGGTGCATTAATATCTCCTACCGACCCAATTGCGGTAATGGGAGTATTAAAGGAAGCTAAAGTAAAGAAATCATTAGAAACGAAAGTCGCTGGCGAATCGCTATTTAACGATGGTGTTGCGGTTGTGGTTTTCGCTGTTATCTTGCAGTTAACGCAAAGTAGCGACATGGATATTTCGTTTGGCAATATCTCTTGGTTATTGATTAAAGAAGCCGCTGGTGGATTTATCGTTGGTGCGTTATTAGGTATTGGGGCATCAAACGCCATGCGTAAAATCGATGACTACAAAGTATCGGTTTTGATTACTTTATCGGTAGTGATGGGCGGCTATTTAATTGCTAGAGGAATGCACATCTCGGGTCCGTTAACCATGGTTGCGGCAGGTATTGTGATTGGAAATTATGGAAAGAGAACGGCAATGTCGGCTACTACAAAAGATTATTTAAATAAGTTTTGGGAATTGATTGACGAAATATTGAACGCCATTTTATTCCTTTTCATCGGATTTGAATTATTGATTATACCTAACATCACCAACTACTGGATCATGGGTGGCCTAAGTATTTTAATTGTACTTTTTGCCAGATTTATCTCTATTTACATCCCTGTTAAAGTAATTCCGTTTAAAAACAAATTTAGTAAAGGCACCATAAAAGTATTGGTTTGGGGAGGTTTAAGAGGCGGTGTTTCTATCGCCTTAGCCCTATCTATTGATGAAGGCCCACACAAGCCAGTAATTTTGGCCACCACTTATTTTATTGTGGTATTCTCCATTATCGTACAAGGTTTAACCGTTGGCAAGGTAGCAACAAGGGCGCTTTCTCAGGAGGAAGAGTAAAGTATTGTCCGTCATTTCGACTGGAGCGCAGCGTAATGGAGAAATCTTTAAGTCAAATTATTATTCAAAGATTTCTCGACTTCACTATGTTTCGCTCGAAATGACGACAAGATATAAAACTCAAGACTTCGAATATTTGTTCCAAATGTCCAGCTTAGCTTTTTGCCTAGCGATGTACGCATCCGCGATTACTTCCCCAGAGCTTTTATTTTCTGTACTTTCTAACAGTTGCTTTAATTTATCTTGGTCTACATCGGCACGGTAAAGAATCTGTACCAATTTAGAAAAATCATCCTCTACCAAATATTCAAAAGCCTTTACCAAAACCTCTCGTAACTGATTTTCAGCTATATCTTCTGGCAGTTCAAAATCTTTGCCTACCATTTTTGCCAATGACATGTTCATCTAATCTCCTGACAAAGTTCAATTAAAACACCATTCGTTCCTTTTGGATGCACAAAGCAAATCAACTTATTGTCTGCACCTTTTTTAGGTTCTTCGTTTAACAGCTCAAAACCTTCATTCCTCAATCTTTCCATTTCAGCATAAATATCATCCACCTCAAAAGCAATGTGATGTATGCCCTCTCCTCTCTTGGCAATAAACTTAGCGATAGCGCTATCATCAGCTGTGCTAGCTAATAATTCTATCTTATTTTCTCCAGTTTTGAAAAAGGCCGTGTCAACATTTTCACTCTCCACTCGCTCATTTTTATAGCAATTTGTACCTAACAATTGCTCGTACAAAGTAGATGCTTTTTGCAAATCAGCCACCGCTATCCCTATATGCTCTATCTTATTCATTGATTAAGGTTATCAGAATGTAAAAATGCAGGTTTTATCTATAGCTTCATAGCCATTATCTATAATTGTTCGGAAAGTTTTTTCGTATCTTTGTGTTGTTAAAAGCTGAAAAGCGTTAAGCCCTCAGCTAAATTTTAAAAATTAAATATTAGATGGAACTTCCTATTTACTTAGATAATAACGCTACAACACCTCTAGATCCAAGAGTATTGGAAGCTATGTTGCCTTATTTCACTAACAAATTTGGTAATGCAGCTAGCCGTAACCACGCTTTTGGATGGGTTGCTGAAGAAGGTGTAGACTATGCCCGCGAACAAGTTGCAAAATTGATTGGCTGTACAGAAAAAGAAATTATCTTTACTTCTGGCGCTACTGAGGCTGATAACTTGGCGATCAAGGGTGTTTTCGAAATGTATGCTGATAAAGGTAATCACATCATTACCGCTACTACAGAGCACAAAGCTGTTTTAGATACCTGCAAGCATTTAGAAAAACAAGGTGCAAAAGTTACTTATCTGCAAGTAAAAGAAGATGGTTTAATTGACCTAGCTGAATTAGAAGCTGCAATGACACCAGAAACCATTTTGGTAACCATCATGTATGGTAATAACGAAATTGGTGTAGTGCAACCTATCAAAGAAATTTCTGCTATTGCTCACAAACACGGTGCTTTATTTTTTACTGATGCTACACAAGCGGTTGGTAAAATTCCGGTAGATGTAAATGCTGATGGTATTGACCTAATGGCTTTCAGCGCACACAAAATGTACGGACCAAAAGGTGTTGGTGCATTATATGTACGTAGAAAAAACCCAAGAGTTAAGGTAACTTCACAAATGGACGGCGGTGGTCATGAGCGTGGCATGCGTTCTGGCACGTTAAATGTACCAGGTATTGTAGGCTTAGGTAAAGCTTGTGAGCTTTGTCGCTTAGAAATGGATGAAGAAGCTAAACGTTTATCTGCTTTGCGTGATAAATTAGAAACCTCTCTAAATACAATGGAAGAAAGTTATGTAAATGGTAACACACAACATCGTTTACCTCACGTAGCTAATATTTCTTTTAAATATGTTGAAGGCGAAGGTTTAATGATGGCGATGAAAGATTTAGCAGTTTCTTCAGGTTCGGCTTGTACTTCGGCTTCATTAGAACCATCTTACGTATTAAAGGCGTTAGGTCTTTCTGATGATTTGGCACACTCTTCAATCCGTTTTGGATTAGGAAGATTTACTACAGAAGAAGAAGTTGACTACGCAATAGAAAACACTAGAAAAGCAGTTAACCACTTAAGAGACCTTTCTCCACTTTGGGAAATGTTTAAAGAAGGAATTGACTTGAGCAAAATTGAGTGGGCAGAACACTAATAATTAGATAATAATCGAATTAGCTAATTAGCTAATTAAAAAAATAAAGACATGGCATATTCAGAAAAAGTAATTGACCACTATACCAACCCTAGAAACGTTGGTACTTTAAATAAAGACAATAAAAACGTAGGTACTGGTTTAGTAGGCGCTCCAGAGTGCGGTGACGTAATGCGTTTACAAATTGAAGTAAATGATGATAACGTAATTACAGATGCTAAATTCAAAACTTTTGGATGTGGTTCTGCAATCGCTTCTTCATCTTTAGCTACAGAATGGTTAAAAGGTAAATCTATCGACCAGGCTTTGGCTATCGATAATATGGATTTAGTTGAAGAATTGGCTTTACCTCCAGTAAAAATCCACTGTTCGGTATTAGCTGAAGATGCTATCAAATCTGCAATTAACGATTACCGCGTTAAAAACGGAATGGAAGCATTAGAGTTACCTAAATCACACCACTAAGAAATTTTAGATTTGACGAATTACGATTTTAGATTTGCATCATGCAGGTCAATCGTAAATCTAAAATCGTAAACCGTAAATATCATGATTACTATCACAGATAAAGCAAAAAGTAAAATAGACACCTTAATGCAGGATTCTGAAATGGGTTCTGATTATTTTTTACGTGTGTCTGTAAAAGGCGGTGGCTGTTCTGGTTTGTCTTATAATTTAGATTTTGACAACGAAGAACAAAAAGGCGACCAATTTTTTGAAGACCGAGGAATTAGAATTGCTTTAGATATGAAATCCTTTTTATATCTAGCAGGCACAGAATTAGACTTCACTGATGGCTTAAACGGTAAAGGATTTAACTTTGTTAATCCAAACGCTAGCCGCACTTGCGGTTGCGGAGAAAGTTTTTCTGTATAGCTTTTCGAAAATCATTATACAAAGGCACTGCTTCATAGCGGTGCCTTTTTGTTTACATGCTAATTTGTACGAAAAGCAACTGAAATTATAATGACCGGAATGCTTGGTATAAAAATTGAGCTAAGTGGAAGAAAAAGCCCTATCCCATGATTTTACAAGCGATACAAGCCAAGAATTTTGACGAAGCAAAACAATTATTACAAGCTGGTGAAAAGCTAGACCCATCGTTAAACATCTACACCAAAAGCCAGATTTTCGACACCTTACTGAAGGAAAAGCAATTTGAAATTCTGCAACTTCTCTTCAAAGACAACACCATCGAATTAGATATTTATGAACTCGATAGTTTCAACAATACCATTTTCGATAGAATTCTATATAGTTTAAATATTGATGAAGATTCGTTGGCTTTTCTAGACGATTTCTTTTCAAAAGTTGAGAATATCAATGATGAAGTAGCGGGAAAAACCCTTCTTTCTTACTTTTTTGAACGAGAAGCATCCTTGGCATTTATATCCCGGTTAGTTGATGCTGGAGCAGCTATCAATTTTAAAAATAATGCGGAAGAAACCTATCTACATCAAATTGCTAAAACACATACTAGAAATCCTGAACTGCTAATTAGCTATATCGAGTTCTTGACTGAACAAGGTTTGGAGGTAAATGAGGGGAACATCGTTTTACAAACACCCTTACATCAAGCAATTGATTTAAATAGAAAAGAATTTATCACACCTTTGTTAAAGACAGGTGCTGACCCAAATCAGTTAAACAAAAATGGAAAAAGCAGTTTCTATTTGGCAGTAGCAGAAAAATTAGACCTAGAAACTTATCAGTTATTAAAGGAATATGCTAGTCCAGATTTCGATGCGCTAACTAAAGATCAGGTCAGTATGTTTTTTGAATATGTTCGAATTAGTTACAGTGGCAGCGAAAAAGAACTTCAATTATTAGCTGAGCTTTTAAAAGACGGCGCAGATTTATATCAAATCAATTCTTATTACGGAAGAGAAACCAGGCCTGTAGATATATTGGCTGAGAAAAAATCTGAAATACTTCAAACTGCATTAACTAATGGGAATATAGACATCAACCGACAAGATGATGAAGGAAATACACTTCTACATAAGGTATGTGCCTATAACGTTAATTACGAAGCAGAAAAGGCGAAGGAAACCTATAGAAAAGTAAAACTGTTACTCGAGAATGGTGCAGATAAAAACATCACTAATAACAAAGACCAAACTGCTCTAGCACTTGCCAGCGATGACAATTTAAAAATCAAAACAGTAGAATTATTGATGAAATAATATTTGATTCATTTGCTCACTAGTTCATTAGCTAGCGGGCATTTGTTTTATTGATTATTGGTTATTTATAATTCTAAATTCTTTCATTTACTCATCTAACATTTCTCATTATGTCGATGTCATTTATAATTGCCTGCGAGTCAGGAAAACGCAAAATAGCCGAATTACTACTTAGCAACGGAGAGGCTGATCCAAAATATACGGATGAAAGAGGAAGAACGGCACTTCATTATGCTGCTCATCACGGTTTCTTAGACTTAGTAAAGATGCTACTCGATAGCGGAGCTGATGTAAACTACGAAGACCAATCCGGAGAAACTCCCCTATATTTTGCCCTTTTGCAAAAGCAGAAGCAAACAGCTTTGTATCTGTTAGAAAACGGTGCTAATACAGAAATTAGAGACCACAAAGGCAACAGTTTAATACATCTCGCTGCTCTTTATGGTCAAGTAGAGATTTTAAACAAGCTTTTGGAAAGTGGTTTGTCGGTAGACACCGGAAACAATCTTTCAGAAACTGCGCTATTTTTAGCCGCGGGAACTCGAAATCGCCAAGTGGCAGAAGTACTTTTAAATAATGGAGCTGATGTAAATACTACAGATAAACAAGGCAATTCGCCGTTGTTAGTTGCAGTAGCTTCCAAAAATTCTCCAATGGTAGAACTTCTACTGCAAAATGGAGCCGACATCAACCATAGTAATCATAACGGAGAAAACGCACTGCTACTAGCCTGTTATGACACCAATAGTATGATGATCAAACTTTTGGTAGACAATGGTGCAGATGTGCTCACCACAAACAAAAATGGTTTATCCCCAATTTGGTATGCTTGTGCACATAACCAAAAAGAAGTGGTGGAATTGTTCTTAGACAAAGGTGTAGATGTAAATTATGCCAAACCAGTAGTGTCTTCAGACAATTCTATGTCTTCGTACCTTGATTGGGTAGAAACTGCTACCAATTTGAGTAACGAGGCAAGTTTCTCACTTAATAATGCTTACAGTTATGGCGGCGAAAGTTTGATGCATGTAGCAGCAAAAAGCGGCCATGTTAGCATGATTAAACTATTGCTTAGCAAAGGCGCTAATGTAAATGTACAAGACGAGAGCGGAAATACCCCACTTCATTATGCGGCGGCAAACGGTAAAAAAGATATGGTAGCAATTTTATTAGAAAATAAAGCTGATCCTACAGTTGTCAATACCAAAGAGCAAAAAGCCATTGATTACTCAAATATTAAAGGCTTTAATGAAATTACCGAACTATTGATTAAATATGGCCCAGCTAGTTCAACTGCTCAAGCTGCACAAACTGATAGCAAGCCTGAACAAAAAGCTACTAACGTAGTTGACAAAAAGCAAGCATTGTTAGACCTTAAAGAATTATTGGATGCAGGAATTTTAACACAGGAAGAATTTAATGCAGAAAAAACGAAAATCCTTCAAGGAAGTTGATCTCCATAAAAGTTCCGAATTAAATTTGAAGATATTTAACTTTTAAGATGTAGGAAATAGACATTGGCTGGGACGCCAATGTCAGCAGGAGTCCTTATTGTTTGAAACATTGCTATTTGTTGGCGTCCCCGCCAACAAATACTTCCATCCAACGCTCCTAATTTAAATCGGGGCTTTTACTTTTTAATTAGCTTCAAAAATCTTGTTACCAGAACTATCTACCTTATAAGTTCCAATCTTATTTCCATTTCCATCTTCTACGATCTGGTTGCCAGAAAAATCTTTTTTGTAACGTCTAATCACATTTCCGCTACCATCCTCTACAACCTCATTTCCAAAAATATCGGTCTTATATTTCCCTATCACATTACGATTCCCATCTTCAACAATAAAGTTCCCAAAGATGTCTTTCTTACGGACTAACTTCACCTCACCGTTCCTTCCCTCAATAATCTCGTTGCCAAAAATATCTGTTCTAAATTTGGTTATTACTTCGCCTTTTCCATCTTCCACTACTTTGTTTCCGAAAATATCTGTTTTGAAGGTGGCAATTGTATTTCCTTTTCCATCCTCCACTACATCATTACCGAAAATATCCTTTCGATGTTTTCTTACTACATTGTTTGCAGAACTTTCAACTATTGTATTGCCAAAAATATCCTTCGAATATTTAGCAATCTGCTGCCCTCTTCCATCTTCCAGAATTGTATTGCCGAAAATATCCTTTCTGAGTTTTAATACGGTTTGCCCCCTTTCATCCTCTAACACATCATCACCAAAAATATTCTTTTTAATTTTCCCAATTGTCTGCAATCGTTCATCAACGATTTCGGTGTTTCCAAAAATATCCTTACGATAAGTGTAGTTTTTCGATTTTTTATCTTTCAAAAAACTACCCAACAATAATGTTTCTTGGGCAAAAGTTAGGCCTACATTAGATAGACAAAGCAGCATTACAGCCGCAGTTTTTACCATCCTCCACTTATGGGAGAATAGCTTTAATACAACATTTTTCATAATTCAAGTTTTTTATTTGTGTGTAATCCAAGATAGCCAATTTCATTCCATAACCTACTACGTATCAATTATTTTATAAAGGCGCTATTTCCTTTTTTTTACCAACAATCCTTAATTGATTTTGTATTATTAATTACAATGCTTTATCATTGTCGGTTCAAAACATCACCAAACATAAATGTAACATGGTCTCATTCAACGAATTTTCTACCGTACCTACGCTATTACGCAACGTTGTTAAAAACATACATCAACCAGAAGAAGTTTTTTTAATACACAAAAAAGGTGTTAACTGGGAAGAAATATCTTTTAAAGAAACGCTAGCAAAAGCTGACGCTGTAGCTGCGTTCTTTTTAGAAAAGGGTATCGTTAAAGGCGATAGGCTAGGTTTAATGATGGAAAATTCGCCAGAATATGTGTATTACGACCAAGGTATTCAGCAGATTGGTGTGATTAACGTATCTATCTATCCTACTCTTTCCGAACAGGAAGTAGCTTACATTATTAACGATTCTGGTATTAAAGCCATTTTAGTTGGTAACCCATTTCTATTTAGAAAAGTATTAAAAGTTGCCGACAACTGTCAGGAACTAAAATATATTATTCCAGCATTTGCTGATTTTGGAAAAATAGCTATACCAGAAGGTTTAAACATTGAAGTAATTGACTACAATACTATTTTAAATAGACCTGTTTCAGCAGAAGAAACCGCTGAAATTGACAAGAGGAGAACCGAAGTTTTACCGCAAGATGTTTCCTCTTTAATTTATACTTCTGGCACAACGGGGACGCCAAAAGGTGTGATGCTTACCCATTATAACTTCGTAAAAAACGTAGAAGTTTGTTTACAGCAAATCCCTGTAATTGATGAAACAGAAACATTTTTATCGTTCTTGCCTTTATCGCACGTATTTGAGCGTACCGCTACATATCATGTTTGCTGTGCACAAGGCTGTAAAATTGCCTTTGCACAAAGTTTAGAGCTTTTGGCAAAAAACATGGGCGAAGTGAGACCGACGGTAATGTCTTGCGTACCTCGATTGTTAGAACGTATTCATGACAAAGCCATTAAATCTGGCACCGCAGCAGGCGGGATGAAAGCGAAAATATTTACTTGGGCTTTAGAAATTGGAAACAGTTACAGAGTTGCGAAAGAAGCAGGCAAAAACCCTGGACTGATTTTAGGAGCTAAAAAAAGCATTGCAGAAAAATTAGTCTTTAGTAAAATTAAAGAAAAAACCGGCGGAAGATTAAAATTCATGATTTCTGGTGGTGCGGCATTACCAAAAAACGTGGGTGAGTTTTTCGGTGATTTAGGTATTAAGATATTGGAAGGTTTTGGTTTAACAGAAACTTCGCCGGTAATGTCGGTTACGGAGTACCACAGACAGGTTTATGGTACTGTAGGCCGCGTAATACCAGGAATTGAGATTGGTATTCAAAATGTAGACACGAAGCAAATCATCAATATACAAACTCACGATACCTTCAACGAGAGTTTTGAGTGCGAAGAAGGGGAAATCATTGTTCGTGGGCATTGTGTGATGAAAGGTTATTTTAACAAACCTGCAGAAACTGCGGAAGCGATTGATAAAGACAAATTTTTCCATACGGGAGATATTGGTCGTTTTTATAAAGGTAATTTGCAAATTACAGATAGGTTGAAAAACATGATCGTTAATGCTTATGGCAAGAATGTTTATCCAACGCCGGTAGAAAATATTTATTTAAAAAGTCCGAAAATTGACCAGTTGTTTTTAATTGGCGATAAACGTGAATACATTACGGCAATCATTATCCCTAATAAAGAGACATTACAGGAAACCTTCAATTTAAAAGAAGAATTTTTCCAGCAGGAAGGCGATTTTATTGAGGAGAAAGAAATTTACGATTGGATAGAGAAGGACATTAAAAAGATTTCTAATGAGTTAGCGAAATTTGAACGCATTAAACACTTTAAGATTAAACGTAACCCATTTAGCATTGATGAGGGCGAAATTACACCGACAATGAAAGTGAAACGCAGAATAGTAGAAAAGAAATATGCACCTTCAATTGCGGAAATGTATGCGAAGGATAATGCGGAGGTGGAGAATGGTTAAATTAGTATAATAACATCAACCAAAGAAAAACTATAATTACATAAATCTATAAAAACCTAAAACTACTATGAATGACAAATGTCCAAATTGTGATAAAAAATACAAGGGACTAATTTCTCAAAATCGCAAACTGAAAAAAGAATACGTCGACAAAATAAATGCCATATCTCTAAAACCTAAAGAAGGGTTTTGTACTAATAATGATTGCATAATTAGTGTTGCTGATGATATAACGATAAGACTAAATGGAGCAGCAGCAACATTAAGAACTAAAATCCAACCTCTTTTCGCAAGTATGCCAATTGTAACAGCTCAACAACCATTGAGATGGGACTATAAAACATTATCTATTGTTTCTGGCCAGTCGGTTACTGGAACTGGAATTTTCTCGGAAATAGGGTCCTCATTTGTTGATTTTTTTGGTGGGCAATCAACTCAATTTGCAAATAAGCTTAAATATGGCGAAGATATATGCAAAAATCAATTAAGAACTTACGCCGCAAAATTGGGGGCAAATGCAATTATTGCTACAGACATAGATTATTCGGAGGTTGGTGGTGTGAAAGGCATGTTGATGGTTTGTATGAGTGGCACCGCTGTTCATGTAAATAACTTGGCAGAAGTTTATCCTGAAATTGAAAAAAGCCTTGGTGAGTTTTTAAATCTTTCTAAAGAGCTAGAAAAAATAGCGGAAGATTTAGATTTTCTTACAAAGATAAAATCGTTAAGTGATAAGTATCTAGAAGCGTAATCATTGTTAGTCGGGATTTGCAATCCCGACTTTAATAACTATGGATTTTAAATCCATCATTAAATAGGTACAGGATTACAAATCCTGATCAATCTAGTTTGTACAATTGCATTTCCATTACCGTTCGGCTTTAGCCAACGGAATAAGAACAATTTATTTCAGGCTTTAGCCAAATCCTCATTTTTGGCTAAAGCCAGCTATTTGTCACTTTTAAAACGTCAGCTAAAGCAGACGGCAATGAAATCCTTTCTTGTTCACAGTTAAAATGTCGAACTACCTCTGCTAGTCGGGATTTGTAATCCCGACCAAAGTTTAGCTAAGGAATAAACGTCAATGAAATATCTCCGCTTTTACTTGTCTTGTAAGCAATTACACCAGTTTGGCTTAAGGAAATTAAGTTGGACACTGCTAAACTCATTTCGGTTTCAATTTTTCCGGATACCACCTTCAAATTTAAAGTTTGCGTCTCACCCTTATTAAATTCTACCTCCATAATATGAGTGTTTTTGATATTCTTTTGCGTTTCGATATTAGTTCCAGAAAGCTCCAAAACCAGAGGAAATGCAGTTAAATACAAGCCTGGCTCAGCGACAATATACAACTTTACCTTTTCTTTAATTATCTCAGTTTTCTCCTTTTTACATGAGATCGTTACCGAAATTAGAAAAAATATCAGAAGCAATAATTTAGATAATTTCATATATTTTTTCCTGTAAAAATATATTTTTTTTGCCATTCGGTGTATATCCTAATGCGTAAGAATATTTTAAAATAGAATTATCGCTAATAGGGATTTGAAATCCCGACTTTAATAACTATGGATTTTAAATTCATTCTTAGATAGGTACAGGATTACAAATCCCGACCAACATAGTTTTATAAACGAAATAGCGGTTCTTATTCGTAGCACAAGCTTTTGTTTTCTAAACGGGATAGCAGCGAATCCCGATTTTCATCGGGAGAAGCGTATAGCCCGACTTGCTTCAATAGCGTGGGTAATTTGCTTTTCTAAAAACTAATTATCTAAATCTTAAGATTGCTTCGTAAACTCGCAATGACGAAACGCTTATACGAACTATCACAGATCTGACCTTGAACCTGATTTCTGCCTCCCAAAACCGCGAAAAATTTACTACTTTTGCAAAAAATTCAATTAATGAGTATAGGATTATCAGAACAGGAAATATTGCGTCGCGATTCGCTAAAACAGCTTCGCGAACTGGGTATTAACCCATATCCTGCAGAGGCGTACGAAATCAATGCTAATGCAGCAGACATTTTAGCTAACTACGAAAAAGATAAAACAGCATACAAGACAATTAGCATTGCGGGCCGAATTATGGGTCGCAACATTATGGGAGCAGCATCTTTCGCTGAACTTCAGGACGCTACTGGTCGTATCCAAATTTATTTAAAACGTGATGAGCTTTGCCCTACTGATGATAAGACACTATACAATACTGTATTTAAGAAATTATTAGATATCGGTGATTTTATTGGTGTGGAGGGTTATGTTTTCACTACCCAAACTGGAGAAATTTCAGTACACGTGAATAAATTTACCGTACTTTCTAAATCTCTACGTCCGTTGCCAATTGTAAAACGCGATGATGAAGGAAACGTGTTCGATGGTTTTACCAATCCAGAATTGCGTTACAGAATGCGTTATGTAGATTTAACGGTAAACCCTGACTACAAACAAATTTTCATCAACCGTTCTAAGGTGATTAACACCATGCGTAATTACTTCGACAGCCAAGGCTGGATGGAAGTAGAAACGCCAATTTTACAAGCGGTGCATGGTGGAGCAGCGGCTCGTCCGTTTGCGACACACCACAACACTTTAGATATGCCTTTGTTTTTGCGTATTGCTAATGAGCTTTACCTAAAAAGGCTAATTGTTGCAGGTTTTGATGGCGTTTATGAGTTTGGTAAGATGTTCCGTAACGAAGGGATGGACAGAACGCACAACCCTGAGTTTACTTCAATGGAAATCTATGTAGCTTACAAAGACTACGTTTGGATGATGGGCATGGTGGAAGAGTGTTTGGAGAAAATCGCTGTGGCTATCCACGGTTCGCCTGTAGTTAAAGTTGGCGGACATGAAATTGATTTTGCTGGTCCGTACGAGAAATTAACCATGTACGAATCAATTCAAAAATATACAGGTATCGATGTTTCGGAAATGAGTGAAGAGCAATTGGCTCAAACTTGTAAAGACTTGGGTATCGAAATTGATGACAGCATGGGCCGTGGTAAATTGGTGGATGAACTTTTCAGTGAGAAAGTGGAAGCTAACTTAATTCAGCCTACGTACATTACCGACTACCCTATCGAAATGACACCTTTAGCGAAGAAACACCGCAGCAAAGAAGGTTTAGTAGAGCGTTTCGAGCTTTTTGTAATGGGTAAGGAAATTGGTAATGCTTATTCTGAGTTGAACGACCCAATTGACCAAAAAGAACGTTTTGAAGAGCAATTAAAATTAGCTGCCAGAGGTGATGATGAAGCTATGGCAATGGATGATGACTTCGTTCGTGCTTTAGAATATGGTATGCCTCCTACTTCTGGTTTAGGTATTGGTATTGATAGATTAGTGATGTTAATGACTGACCAATCGACTATTCAAGAAGTGTTGTTCTTCCCTCAAATGCGTCCTGAGAAAAAGAAAATTGAGCTTTCTGCTGAAGAAGCTGAATTGTACGCTTTGATTAAAGAAGGTGAACAACAACTACTGAGCGATGTTAAAGCTCAATTGCCAGAATGGAGCAATAAAAAGTGGGACACTACCCTTAAGGGATTAACTGGTAAAAACGTACTTAAAGTTAGCAAAACTGACGATGGCTTATTTTTAGAGCATAAGTAAGAATTTAGTAATTATAGATATTTTAAATCCTCAGTTATTAACTGGGGATTTTTTGTTAATGGACTTTTCGTCGGCTCAAGGAGGATAGCCCATCTCGATCCTTTGGGATCGCAACCTTTCAATTATGAACCATTAAGAAATGAAGAATATTAAGCAATTCGAACACAAACAACTTATTTTTAGATAATTACTTGATGTTTTGAAAAACATTCCTTAACACAAACATAACAGAAACTTAAAAGCTTATTGCAGTTACAGTAACAAGCCTTTTCTATTTTAGTACTGTACTAATTTTAAATAAAATGAATAGTTCAAGTATCGAAATCACAGAAAACGAATATTGCATTAAATTAAGCAAAGACACTTTTGATTTATCGCTAATTCGTCAGTTAATTAAACGCATTCAAGCAGAAGAGCTTTTTTTCAGCAAGAAAAGAAGAGAAGAGGAAGAAGATGATTTGTTGAGCAGAACAGATGCTGCTTACGAAGAAAACTTCGATCGCTTATGCGACAAATAAAAAGAGCTAATCGCTTTAAGCAATTAGCTCTTTTTATGTTTTAAATCTTATTATCTATGGCTGTACCGCACTTGTTGTTGCTTATCTAACATGCCAAGCTGATCTTTCATTTGCTTAATCTGATCAGCTAATAATTTATTTTTATCAGCTTTTTTAGCTTCTGTTAAATACATTTGAGCTTCGCGTTTATTGCGTTTTCCCATAGCAATACCTGCCAAACTTAATTTAGCCAAAGCAATGTTGTGATCCATATGCAAGCCCAAGCTTAAAGCAGCTTTAAAATATTTCTCAGATTTCATTGGTGCTTTTCTCGATTCCATCAAACCCAACAAAAGGTTGTAATAACCGTATTGCATTTTGTTTAATTGCTTTTCGTAGTTGGTTATTCTACCCAAAAAAACTTCGGCTTTGGCCATATTATCTTTACGCAAGTACCACTGTGCAATCAGCATGTTTTCGTTGTAGAAATACGTTATAAAAACGAATATGCTGAAAAAAACCGTTGGAATACCCCAACCCCAGTGACCGAAGACGAAAAGTGCAACTGCTGCACCCAGTAAAGCAAAGCCTATAATTAGGCGTACTAAATTTGACATAGTTTTTCAATATTTCTGCAAATATCGGTTTTATATAGCAGATAATAACGATTTAATTTATAATTTCAACAAAAATTTAGCTAACGATGAAGTACGTATTCGCCATCATGTTGGGGTTATTTTTCGTTTCGGCGAATGCCCAAGAAATCAATAAAAAATTAGAAGACCAAATAAAACACAAGCAAATCATGTTAAACGAGTGCTCAAGAGAGGGTTTAGTAGAATTCCCAGAATTTAAAGCAAGCTATGATGCCAACTACGAAAATTACAAAGTAGACTCTGCATCTGTACCTCAATTAACCAAATTAATGAAGGACAAGAAAATCAAGGTGGTTTTGGGCACTTGGTGTGGAGATAGTAAATTCCAAGTTCCAAACTTCTTAAAAGTTACTGATGCCGTTAAAGTTGATGAAAAACATGTTTCTTTTGTAGCTGTTGATGGCGCTAAAAAAGCGGAGAATGGCTTAATTGATGGTCTTGATATTCAACGTGTGCCTACATTCATCATCACTGATAAAAAAGGTAAAGAAATTGGTCGTATCATCGAACATCCTAAGAAAAGCCTAGAGCTAGATTTGATTGATATCTTATCTGCTAAAAAATAGACTGCCAACATTTTTTATTTTTAACTTTTAAGCTTTGACTTTGTAAATGGCTGTAGATTTAGAACCTAGCTGGTTTAAAGTTCTGGAAGGAGAATTTGAAAAACCCTACATGAAATCGCTGAAAGATTTTCTTCAGCAGGAAAAACAAGCGGGCTTTACAATTTATCCAAAGGGAGCTGATATTTTCAATGCTTTCAATCACACACCTTTCGAAAAGGTAAAAGTGGTGATTTTAGGACAGGACCCCTATCATGGCGTGGGACAAGCTCATGGTTTGTCTTTCTCTGTACAAAAAGGTGTAGTTCCTCCGCCCTCGCTTAAAAATATCTACAAAGAATTAGCGGATGAATTTCCAGATTTTAAAATTCCTAACCACGGTGAGCTGACCGCTTGGGCTGACCAAGGAGTGCTATTGCTTAATGCTACTTTAACTGTCAGAGCACACACGGCTGGTTCTCATCAAAAAAGAGGCTGGGAGCAATTTACCGATAAAGTAATTACTGAGCTTTCGGAGAAAAGAAATGGTATAATATTTATTCTGTGGGGAAATTACGCTAAGCAAAAGGAAGCACTGATAGACAAAAGCAAGCATTTCATTATTAGCTCTGCACATCCATCGCCATTTTCTGCTTATAACGGATTCTTCGGCTCAAAGCCTTTCTCTAAGACTAATGAAATCCTCAAAAAAGAAGGAAAAGAAGAGATTAATTGGCAGATCGTTTAATTTACGATTTTAGATTTACGAATTACGATTGAAAGCCGCTGGCCAAAACTAAACAACTGACACCTATCCTGCATAGTTATAAGTAGTAAGTTTTACGTTGTAAATTAGCAGCTACTAAGAAAGACTGATACCTAGCTCCTAATACCTGACCACTATATCAAATAACCACCTAAGACACCTTAGAACATTTTAGTTTTTTATATTGTCTTTCTCTATATTAGATATACATCTTTTGAAAATATCTAATGGAAAACAAACTGAATAAAAAACTTGTCAGTGCCTTGGAATATGAAATAACAGGCGCATGTATTGACATCCATAAAAATCTCGGCCCTGGATTATTAGAAAGTGTTTATGATCGTTGCCTAGAAAGAGAATTACAATTAAGAAATATCTCCTATATTTCTGAGCACATCATTGATATCGAATACAAAGACACCATTATCAATACTGCTTTAAGAGTAGATATATTAGTGGAAAATTGCGTCATCGTAGAATTGAAATCTGTAGAAACCATACATCCCATTTACGAAGCGCAGATATTAACCTATATGAAACTACTAAATGCACCCAAAGGAATACTTGTAAATTTCAATTGCACAAACATCATTCATAATGGAAAGAAAACTTTTGTTAATGAATTATATCGAAACTTACTCTAAAGTGAACTAAGGTACCTAAGGTGTTAAAAACTAATACTCAAGAGGCACAATCGGCTCTTTCTTCGTCGTAGACATAATCATCATCGTCTGGAAAGTCTTCACTACGGAAATCTTACTGATTTTATCCATAATTAAACGCTCGTAAGATTTGATATCACTTACGTAAACCTTCAATAAAAAATCTGCCTGACCAGTTACGTGATGGCATTCAGTTACTTCTTTAATTTGGTTTACCTCGTCTAAAAAGATTTGGATAGTATTATTTTTATGGAAATCTAACTGAATTTGGATGAAGGTTTTGATACCCAAACCTAATTTCTCCTCATCAACCAAGGCATGGTAGCTTTTAATATAGCCAGACATTTCCAGCTTACGTACACGCTCCAAAGTTGGCGCTGGAGATAAACCTATTTCTTGTGATAAAAGCAAATTGGTAATCCTACCATTCTCTTGCAATAATTTTAAGATTTTAAAATCGATTTTATCTAGTTCTAATGCCATACTTTGTTTTGATTGAATTGCCCAAAGATATAACAGGAAGGCTAACTCGCAAAATTTTATTCTAAAATTAATGTAAAAATTTAGCGAAAATTTTATAGATAAATTTTTAGATTTGTCTAAATAATGAATTAGAAAAGCAAAAATGCAATCTTATACCGAAGAGAACTACCTGAAAATCATTTATCACTTATCAGAAATTAGTAATCCAGTGCTAACTAATGCCATTGCAGAGCGTATACAGACCAAAGCAGCATCAGTAACCGACATGCTTAAGAAACTTTCTGACAAAGAATTGGTTAATTATGTAAAGTATCAAGGGGTAACCTTAACGGAGAAAGGCAAATCAACGGCTATCAATATTGTTAGGAAGCATCGCCTTTGGGAAGTATTTTTAGTAGACAAGCTCAATTTCAAATGGGATGAAGTGCATGATGTTGCCGAAGAACTAGAGCATATTCAATCTAATTTATTAATTGAACGTTTAGATGAATTTTTGGATTTCCCGAAGGTTGACCCTCATGGTGATCTCATTCCGGATAAATATGGAAACTTTGCAGATCTTTCTTTTGCTAAGTTAAGTAAGCTAAAGCCTAAAGATAAGGGCACTATCACCGGCGTAAGCGAGCATTCTTCCACTTTCCTTAAACATTTAGAAAAACTAGGTTTAACCTTAGGAAAATGTATAGAAATCATAGAAGTTTTAGAGTTCGACGGCTCAGTAGAATTATTAGTTGAACAACAAAAAATGAATATCAGCAGAGAAGTAGCCAAGCACATTTTAATTACCAAAAACTAATGGCCGAGAAACAATCCTTAAGCGAAGTACATCAAAGTGTAGCTACTAACGAAAGAAAAGGTTGGAGGCGAATTTTGGCCTTCTTAGGTCCGGCGTATTTGGTAAGTGTAGGCTACATGGATCCAGGAAACTGGGCTACAGATATTGCTGGCGGTAGCAAATTCGGGTATCAGCTCATTTGGGTGCTGTTGATGTCAAATCTTATCGCACTGCTTTTGCAATCGTTAAGTGCTCGCTTGGGTATCGTAAGAGGATTAGATTTAGCGCAGGCTTCGAGAAACACTTATCCGAAATGGGTAAATTTTCCGCTATTTGTATTGGCACAAACCGCTATCATAGCTTGTGATTTGGCAGAAATCATTGGTATGGCGATTGGATTAAACCTATTATTCGGCCTGCCGCTTATTTGGGGGATTTCCATTACCATTTTTGACACCGTCCTCTTACTCTTCTTGCTCAATAAAGGCATGCGCAAAATGGAAGCTTTTATTGTTTCCATGGTGTTTATTGTAGGCCTTTCCTTCTTAGTGGAGATGTTCATCGTAGAACCATCTTTGAAAGAAATTGTTAAAGGTTTCGAGCCTTCAATGTTGGGAGGTGAAGCACTATACATTGCCATTGGTATCATTGGTGCCACTGTGATGCCGCACAATCTTTACTTGCATTCATCGCTGGTACAAACCAGAAAGTTCGAGAGAGACAGTAAAGGTATTAAGGAAGCTATCAAATTCAATTTTATTGATACTGCAGTTGCACTTAATTTGGCATTTTTCGTTAACGCAGCCATATTAATTCTAGCAGCGGCAGCCTTCTACAAGAATGGTTTTCACGAAGTAGCTGAGATACAAGATGCCCACGAATTACTTTCAAACATATTTGGTAGCGTTGCTCCTGCCCTATTTGCTATCGCCTTAATTGCTGCAGGACAAAGCTCTACGGTTACAGGTACCCTAGCCGGACAAATTGTAATGGAAGGTCATTTAAATTTAAGAATTCAGCCGTGGTTACGCCGACTCATTACCCGACTGTTGGCAATAGTACCTGCTTTCTTTACAATCTTATATTTTGGTGATGATGCCTTGGGCGGACTGTTGATTTTAAGTCAGGTGGTGCTGAGTTTACAGTTAGGATTTGCTGTAATTCCATTAATACACCTCAACTCTGATAAAAAAGAGATGAAGGAGTTTGCCATAAAGCCTTGGGTAAAAATATTGGCTTGGCTAAGTGCAGCTGTTATTGTTGCGCTTAATATCAAATTGGTGATCGAAGAAATTGCTGGTTGGATGACGGAATCTCATGATGCTTGGTACATTTATGTTATTGTACTGCCTGCCACTATTCTTATTGCCTTACTTTTGGGCTACATTTTCATCTATCCATTTGTTGGCAAAAAACAACGAATTGGCAATGTACCGCATGGCGATGCCTTGGCGATTGGTCATGTAGAAAAAATCAACTATCAGAAAATTGGCATTACCGTAGATTTCTCAGAGCATGATAGAAAAACTATTCGCCATGCCTTAATTCAGGGCGGAAAAGATGCTCACTACTATCTAATTCATGTAGTAGAAACCGCAGCGGCTCGTTATCACGGTAAAACAGCCATGGACCACGAAACGCAATCAGACATCGATAATCTTAAGAAATATCAGGAAAACCTAGCAGATTTAGGTTACAATGCAACACCTCACATAGGCTTTGGAGGCACTGCAAAGTCAATCGCTGAAATCAGTAATTCAAATGAATTAGAGCTTTTAGTGATGGGCGCTCATGGACATAAGGGTTTAAAAGACTTGATATTTGGCACAACGGTAGATTCTGTAAGGCACAAAGTGGATATTCCGGTATTGATTGTAAGATAAACTCAATTAAACGACTGTCGGTACTGCAAAGGAGTTACGCCTGTTTTATTCTTAAATAGTTTATTAAAAGATTGTGGATATTCGAACCCGAACTGATAAGCGATTTCACCTACCGATAAGTGCGTGTTAGCCAGTAATTCTTTTGCTTTTTCTATTAAATGGAGGTGAATATGTTGCTGCGCCGTCTGTCCGGTTAAAGAACGAAGCATATCACTTAAATATCCTGCCGAAACATTCAGCTTCGAAGCCAAAAATTCTACCGTTGGCAATATTTCTTTATGTGCATCGAAATGTTCGTTGAGAAGTAATTCCATTTTATCCAACAAATCGTGATGAACTGCTTTTCGGGTAAGAAATTGTCTGTTGTAAAAGCGATTGCAATAAGTTAACAGCAAATCTATGTGCGCAATCATTACATCTTGACTAAAACCATCTATAGCGGATTGATATTCTGCTTCGATATTTCTGAGTATAGTTTCTATCATCTTTTCTTCCTTCTCAGAAAGATGTAATGCCTCGTTGGTAGCATAAGAGAAAAATCCGTACTCTTTTATCTTTTTTGCCAAGGGGTAATTACGGATAAAATCTGGATGAAAGGACAGGCAGATTCCAGAAAGCTCGTACTCTTCTTCGCTCAGGTTTTCTAACGATTGATGAGGAGCGATAAAAGAAACCATCCCTTCATCAAAATCATAATACCTTTGGCCGTATTTAAATTTGCCTTTAAAGCCCTTTTTTAATGAAACGCAGTAGAAATTCAGAGCGAATTTTTGTGCAAACTCTTCGGCACGATGCATCGAATCTTCCAAATGGAACACGCTCATCAACGGATGAAGCGGTTTTGGCAGAGACATTATACGATGCTGCTCAGAAATAGAATTCACAATATAGGCAGGCTTTACTTTCATCTACTCAAAAATAAGATTTTTAAATTGTTATTAATTTAAAGAAGGCTAACCTGCATCATTAATACAGGTTAGCCTAAAATGTTATTGATTTACCATTTGCATTCCGTTTGCATCGTATCTATCTCCTGTAATGGTACCCAAGGGAATAATAGATTCTAATTTTCCAATTTCCTCAGTCGTTAAAACTACATCTGCAGCTGCCAAATTTTGTTCCAGATATTTAATCCTTTTAGTACCTGGAATAGGCAAATGTCCTTTTTCCAATATCCATGCTAATGCCAATTGCGATGGAGTGATTTCCTTCTCTTTTGCCAACTGCTGAATAGCATTTAACAATTCAATGTTTTTATAAAACTGCTCCCCTTGAAAACGAGGCATGCTTCTTCTAAAATCATCCACAGCTAAATCATCTGGTGTTTGAATAGCTCCAGTTAAAAAGCCTCTGCCCAGTGGCGAATAAGCTACAAATCCAATTCCAAGCTCATTCAAAGTAGCCAATATTCCAGCCTCTTCTACCGAACGCTCAAACAAAGAGAACTCAGATTGCACAGCCGTAAGAGGATGAATGGCATGCGCCTTTTTAATCGTATCAGATGACACTTCAGAAAGTCCAATGTAACCCACCTTGCCCTCTTTTACCAACTCGCCCATTGCTTCCACAGTTTCTTCAATCGACGTATTTGGGTCTACACGATGCAAATAATAAAGGTCGATATAATCAGTACCTAAATTTCTCAGCGAACGTTCTACAGCCTTTTTCACATAACTTTTGCTGCCATCAAATCCCCACGTTAATGCGCCACTATCATTAATTTCATAACCAAATTTAGTTGCCAGTACAAATTCGTTTCGTTTTCCTTTAATCGCTTTTGCAACTAACTGTTCATTAATCAGTGGACCGTACAAATCTGCGGTATCTAAAAAACTACCTCCTAATTCTAAAGAGCGGTGAATGGTTTGTATCGCTTCTTTTTCATCGGCCTTGCCATAAATTTCCATACCTGCCAGCTCGGTCATGCCCATACAGCCTAAACCTATTTTGGCAACCTCTAAACCTTGTGTCCCTAATTTTATTTTTTCTAAACTCATCTTTCAAATATTTATGGTACAAAGTTCAGGGATACTGGTTTTAAAAAAGTTTCCAAATCCAAGGAGCTTGTATCCAAATTTAGGATGAGAGGTGATTTAAAGGCCAACTTATCGGTGGATTTGTAATCCGCTAAACCCCTACCTCAAATTATATCTCAATCCAAAGAAACCTCTAATTCCCTGATTTGGCGCATAAACATAACTAGGGTCAAAAGTTAGGCCGTAAGGATTATCAACATCTACATGCTTATCAAAAGGGTCATTTGCTCTAGCAATGATAAACGGATTATTTCGAGTTGGTTTAAAATTGAGCAAATTTTTCACGCCACCATAAACTTCCAAGTTTTTAAAGCCACGATAGGTGAACTGAATATTCTGCAAACTCCAAACTGGCGAATAAGGTTGGCGAGGGTCAAATTCGTTCAACAACGGCAAGCGCATTGATCCGTAGATATTACCTGTATAGTCGACACCTAAATTTAGTGCGTTAATGAGGTAAGATGCTGACCAAGTTCCCATCCATTTTTCGGTGAGTATTTGTTGAGTTTTTATACCTTCTTCTACCAAACCAACATCCTGCAAAGTAATACCAGCATTCAATTTCAAACCAAAATTTAAGCTAACATCCAAATTTCCAGTTAAGCCTTTGCTTACTGCATAACCGCTTAAATTATCGTATCTAATTTGAGTCGTGTTAGTTTCGTAATCTGCCACAATGCGGTTAGTGAAATGCGTATAAAAGGCAGATACATCAAATGTGAAGATATTACCATTGGTAGCGTAAAGCTTCTTTAGGTAATTTAAATTGACATTGTACGTTTTCTCAGGCTTCAAATCGTTTTCTATGACTACATCTCTAGCTCCTGTTAAAGCCGCGTGGTCTTCCGTAAAAATATTGACTACCCTAAAGCCAGTTCCAGCATTTAACCTTAAAATACTCGTTTCATCAAAATTGACTTTATAAGCAAAGCGTGGTGTGAAAATATTTCCGTGGTTAGAATTATAATCGTAACGCATGCCTAACAATACTGAATGCTTTTGAGCCAACTTAATTTCGTCTTGTACAAACAAACCTGGCAAGTAGGTATTTTCAGGCGTGTTACCTCGAACCTGTGAAAAAGTTGCTGTCGTATTATCGTCGTAGTAAGTATAGCGGAAAGCAGTACCAAAAAGCAAATCGTGGTTGTTGATTTTCTTATCCCAAGTAAGCTGAGAGAAAGCAATGTTTTGCCTAGCAATGTAAGAGGTGGTACCGTAACGACTATCCTGATTATGGCTAGTTAATGAAAAAGCAAAGAACATTTTTTCTTTAATTGGCAGCTGATAATTACCCAATAACTCGAAACGTTTGGTGTAAATACTTTCGCCGTAAACTTCATCACCACCTCTGTATCGTTTACTCCAATTCATTTCTCCGCCCCATCTATCCTCGTATAAAAACCTTCCAGCTAAGGAAAACACTCGATTTTCATTTCTACTGAAATTCCATTTTTGAAAGATCGATATCCTGTCTTGCAAAGTAACATCAGTGAAATTATCATGATTATGATCTACCTTATTGCCATACTTAAAATAATTTATTCCAGTTAGCACATTCACTTTTGGGTGGATTTTAGCTTTAAAGCCCAAATCTAGATTATGCTCTAGATAGCTTGTTGTCATAAAATCGGCACTTAACGAAGATGCTTTACTTACATCTTTGGTAATGATATTGATTAAGCCTCCAACAGCTTCACTACCGTATAAAGAAGAAGCAGGACCTTTAACCACTTCTACCCGTTCTACCAAAGAATTCGGTATACCCGACAGCCCATAAACTGTGGAAAGGCTACTCACAATTGGCATTCCATCAATCATTACCATGGTGTACGGACCTTCCAAGCCATTGATGTGGATATCGCCAGTATTGCAAATGTTGCAGTTCAATTGCGGACGTACCCCATTGATATTCTGCAAGGCATCAAAAATACTTGGAGTCGGGTTTTTTTGGAAGAACTTGGCACTATAAACTTCTACAGGCACCGGACTTTCCAATCTATTCACTTCCTTCTGCGTTCCAGTAATCACCACTTCTTTTAAATCTTCCTTTTGCTCAACCAGATTAAAGTTCAAGACAGTATCTGTAGATATTTCAACCGAATTTACTTGTGGTTGGTAACCAATCGCAGTAATTCTGATTTGAAATTTTCCTGGCTTTAGTGCCACAAAACCAAATTCTCCATTAGCATTTGTATGTGTAGAGCGCTGCAAATCAACAATTCGCAAAGTCGCTTTAGATACAGGCATACCATTACTTTCTACTTTACCTTTCAGCACAATGTCCTGTGCAAAAGAATTCATCCATACAAGCAAGAAACCAAAAACAAGTATTAGTCTTTTCATTAAATTAGTTTTACAAAAACATAAATTTAGACAAATCTAAAAATATATTTAGAATAATAAACATTATTAAATTAGAATTATTTAAAACAACATGCTAACGCAACATTATTGCAAAAATACAAATCGAAATTAAAAACGCAACAAAATTGCATTAAAACAAATATTGGAGAGATACGTTAAATAATCTAGAATTGTTGATATTTGCATCATGCCTAACGATATACAGATAAAGAATAAGCGAGCGTATTTTGACTACCATATTTTAGATAAGTATGTAGCTGGGATTGCTTTGCTTGGCACAGAAATAAAATCAATAAGACAAGGAAAAGCGAATTTAACGGATGCTTTCTGCACGTTTATCGGCAATAGTCTTTATGTAAGAAATCTTCATATTTCAGAATATAGCCACAGCTCTTTTTATCATCATGATATTAAGAGAGACCGAGTTTTGCTTTTGCAGAAAAAGGAATTGAGAAAAATCAAGATGAAGGGCGAGGAAAAAGGCTTTACCATTGTTCCTCTACGGATTTTCATTAACGAAAGAGGTTTTGCAAAAATGGAAATCGCCTTAGCGCAGGGTAAAAAAGAGTTTGATAAACGTGATAGCATCAAAGAAAGAGATAGCAAGCGTGAGTTGGACAGGGCAATGAAATTCTAAAAGTAGAAATGAGCAAATAATAAAATGACTGAATGAGTAAATGCTAGCACGTCATGACTATTCAAAATTTTCTCATTTAATCATTCAAAATTTATTAGATACATGAAAATAGTTTTTATGGGTACGCCTGATTTCGCAGTGGCATCGCTAGATGCATTAAAAAATGCAGGTTTTGATATCGTTGGCGTGGTTACCGCAGCAGATAAGCCTGCCGGTCGTGGGCAAAAGTTAAATGAAAGTGCCGTAAAAAAATATGCTGTAGAAAACGGATTAAAAGTACTACAACCATTAAAGCTGAAAGACCCTGAGTTTATCAACGAGTTACAAGCTTTGAAAGCAGATTTACAAGTAGTAGTTGCATTTAGGATGTTGCCAGAAATAGTTTGGAACATGCCTCCAAAGGGAACGATTAACTTACATGGTTCATTATTACCACATTATAGAGGTGCTGCACCTATTAACCATGCTATCATCAATGGAGAAAGAGAAAGTGGCGTAACTACTTTCTTCTTAAAACAGGAAATTGATACTGGTGATGTGATTTTATCTGCAAGTACGCCAATTACAGAAGATGACACTGCTGGCACCCTCCACGATAAACTAATGAATATTGGTGCGGAACTTATCGTGAAAACGGTAAAATCTATTGAAGATGGCAACTACACGGAAGTGCCACAACCAATGAATACGGAACTTAAAGCAGCACCAAAAATTTTCAAAGATTTTTGTGAAATTAACTGGAAGCAAGACAATCAAATTGTTTACAATCATATTAGAGGTTTAAGCCCTTACCCTACTGCTTTTACTTTTTTAAACGAGAAAACTTTAAAGGTCTTTAAAGTAGAAAAAGAAGATGCAAATCCAACCGTTGAAGCCGGAAGCTTTGAAACTGATGGTAAGACTTTCTTAAAGTTCGCTACTAATAATGGCTACATCAAATTGTTGGAGCTACAACTAGAAGGCAAAAAACGTATGCAAGTTGATGAGTTTTTGAGGGGCGTGAGACTTTAATTAGTTCATTGGCTCATTAGTTAACTGCTCAAATTTGGTTAATTGTTGAACTGGTCATTTGATTAACCGATGAATCTCGCTGTTCCGGATTTGCAATCCGGAATTATTTATCTGCGGATTTTAAATCCGCAATTCGCTAAATCTCTCTTAACATGTCGCGTCAAATTGTTAGAGGTTTAATAGTACTACTACACAAGGCTACCTAAGCCTTCCCCGATAACTATCAGGAGAAAGGGCAATACTTTTTGTTGCATCATGTTGACGAAGAATAAGGAAAATTGAAAATCAACGAAGTTAAATCTGTTAGGCATCTACTACCAATTTTAGATTTCTCACATACGTTCGAAATGACGTGGAACGGAAGACAAAAAAGATTTATGCGGAAAGAAGAGCTACTATTGGCGAAAAGCGCAAACTTTTTATTGAAATACAAAGTTTGCGCTTTAAGATTGCTTCGTTCCTCGTAATTATAAATCGCTTAGATAGACTGATTTAACCAGCCACTAAATGCTCTTGCTACTTCGTTAAAATAGCGTTTACGACCGTAGCCCATAACCCAACGTACACCACCAATGGCATTAGTAAGAAAAACTTCTTCAGCCTCATTTAAAATTTGCGGATTAATTTGCGCTTCTATTAATGGCAATTGATGCTCTTTAGCCAATCGCATCACTACGTTACGCATTACGCCACCAACACATCCTTCAGACAGTGCTGGTGTATAAATCTGATTTTGATAGACTACGAATAAGTTTGAACTCGTACTCTCGCACAAAAACCCATTCTGATTTAACAATAAAACCTCATCTAATTGATGCTGTTTCTGGTAAAGCGCTGCCATTACAAAAGGAAGTGAATTGGTAGTTTTATAGTTGGAAAGTTTGTTGATCGGTTTCGCTATTTCATCGTAAACATCTACAATTATCCCCTTTTTATTCAATTCGTAATTCGATGTCTCCAGTGGTTTAACTTCTAGCAGGTAGCCAACTTTATTAGTCTCGGGAGTGTAAAGTCCCTCTCCTTGCCTGTAGATAGTTAAACGAAATCGAGCATTGCCATGAATTTTATTTTTGCGAGCCAACTCTCCCGTTTTTTGTTTCAGGAAATAATCGTCTAACAGGTTATAGCCATCCATTTTCAGCGCTTTCATCGTCGCTTTAAGTCTATCGGCATGTAACTCTGGAAACTGTAGTTTTCCGTTGCACATGCGCATAGATTCGAACAAACCATCACCAAACTTAAAAGCTCGGTTGGTAGCCTGCAAAATAGCAGCATCATTAGCAAAAAACTGGTCGTTGAATAAAATAAATTGCGACATCTAAACTATATAGTTACGCCATTTGGTTAAAACTGCTTCAAAATCTGCAGGCATCGGCGCTTCAAATTCCATATATTCTTGTGTTGTAGGATGTATAAACCCTAATGTTTGTGCATGTAAAGCCTGACGGGGCATCATCTCGAAACAATTGGCCACAAATTGCTTGTATTTAGAAAACGTAGTTCCCTTCAAAATCTTATCGCCTCCGTAAGTAGCATCGCTAAATAATGGATGGCCGATATGTCTCATGTGCGCTCTGATTTGATGCGTACGCCCTGTTTCTAGCTGGCAGGTAATTAAAGTGACATAATTTAAACGTTCTAACACAGTGTAGTTAGTTGCCGACCATTTACCTTTATCTTCCTCGTCATACACATCTTGTATGGTTCTATTTTTTAGGCTTCTACCAATATAACCTTCAATTCTTCCATCAGCTTCTATGTCTCCCCAAGCTAAAGCTATATATTTACGAGTAATGCTATGGTCGAAAAACTGTTTCGCCAATTTAGTCATGGTAACTTCGTTTTTACTAATCAACAATAAACCAGAAGTATTTTTGTCTATACGATGTACCAAACCTGGGCGACCATCATTGCCTGGCAAAGTTGGCAATTGCTCGAAGTGAAAAGCCAAGGCATTTACCAAAGTACCTGTATAATTGTTGAAACCAGGATGTACTACCATGCCAGCAGGTTTATTTACCACCAATAAATCATCATCTTCATAAATGATATCTAATGGTATATCTTCTGGATAAACTTCGGTATCACGCGGTGGTTGTGCATAAACAATAGAAATCTCATCAAAGGGCTTTACTTTGTAGCTTGCTTTAACCTGAAGTTTATTTACCAGCACATTTCCGGCATCAATAGCATTCTGTATTCTATTTCTTGAAGCATTTTCTATACGATGCATCAAAAACTTGTCAATACGCACTAACGATTGTCCTTTATCTACGACAACATTTAAATGTTCAAATAAATCCTGTTCTTCATCCTCTTGCCCTATTGCGAAATTTTCCATGTTGCAAAAGTAATTTATCAAAATGATATTCCTTTAAAACAAATTGGCTTATTTGTTGTAGTGTATTATACGAATAAAGAATAAGTGTATGAGAAACTTCTCCCAAAACCTTAAAATTGTATTTAATTTTTTTCCGTATTTGATTAGAAAGATATATTTTCGTGTCTGAAAATCAAACAAATAAACATGGAAAAGAAATTTCAAGCGTTAAGACACACGGTGTTACTTGGCGCTTTTTTATTGCCGTTTAGTTTAATGGCACAAGATGAAGTTGGAGACTTGATTAAAGGCTCTCCAGCGGATGCAACTAAATTAATCAACGCTTATGCTAACCCAGCCTTTAAAGGTTTCGGTTTAGGTTTAAACTCAGGATGGGCAAACTCTGCAAAGAGCATTGGTGTCTTCCGCTTCGATTTAAGATTTACCGTTACTGCAGCAATGTCTCCACAAAAAGATCGAAGTTTTGATGTAAATGCCTTGGGTCTGCAAACGATAAGACCTGTAAATCCTGCAAATAGTATTTCACCTACTGCTACCGGCGAAAATAGAGAAGGTGTAGAAATGGTTTCTACTGCGGGTATACCAAATCCCCCAACATTTAAATTACCTAAAGGCTTAGGCTACAGTTACGTACCATCTCCTCAGGTACAATTAACTGTCGGCTTGCCTAAAAACATAGATGTATCTTTACGTTATTCTCCAACTATTGACTTAGATGAGAATGGAAAATTCAGCTTATTTGGTATTGGTGCAAAAGTAGAAATACTACCTTTAATACTCGGAAAAACTGGTAAAATGCTTCCTTTTGATCTTGCTGTAGCAGGTGGTTACACGAAATTAAAATATGAAATACCTTTGGATGTAAACAATGGCCAATACACCGACCAAGTTCTTAAAACTGAATTTGGAGGTTTTAGCGCAGAAGCTATTATTTCTAAGAAAATTGCAATCTTTACTCCTTTCGCAAGTTTAGGTTATAACACCGCTCAGCATAAAATAAACGCATTGGGAACTTATTCATTTAACAGTTCTGTCACTCCAATAAAAGATCCTATTAAAATTGAAGAAAAAAGCATTAATGCTTTTAAAGCAACTGCTGGATTTCAGTTGAAATTAGCAGTTTTAAAATTATATGCTTCTTACACTGCCTCAGAATACAGCTATGTAAATGTGGGTATTGGTTTGGGTATAGGAAAATAAAATTTTCAAAAACGATTTAAAAAGCTTCTCTTTGGAGGAGCTTTTTTTATGCAGTTACCTAGCCCAATACATCAAATCCACTATAATGGAAAATCATTTTTTATTAAGAGAGATGATTTGATAGACCCTTTTATATCTGGTAATAAATGGCGCAAACTAAAGTACATCCTTAAAGATGCAGCTTCAAAAAACAAAAAGCATTTGGTAACATTTGGCGGAGCTTACTCTAATCATTTACTAGCCACGGCATCAGCGGCAGCAAAATATCAATTAAAAGCTACAGCATTTGTAAGAGGCGAAGAAGTTAATAACGAAATTCTTGCTTTATGCAAGATATTCGGTTTGCAATTACACTTTACAGATAGAGAAAGTTATAGGAACAAACCTGCATTATTTGAAAAATATTATGGAAATGATGATGAAGCCTATTTTATTGATGAAGGTGGCGCAAGCTACGAAGCTACAATTGGTTGTGCCGAAATCACTAACGAGCTAGAAGAACATTTTGACCATATATTTTGTGCCGCCGGAACAGGTACTACTGCAGCAGGTTTACTCAAAGGCATTAACCAACTTGGTTTAAAAACTCAATTGCATGTGGTTACGGTTTTAAAAGGTGGCGATTTTATTAGGGAAGAAATAGCCCAGTATGAGCAAGATATTTCTAAGTTATCACTACATATAGACTACCATTTTGGAGGTTATGCAAAAACTAATAAAGAATTAATCTCATTTATTAAAGATTTTAGCTCCAAAACAGGCATACTAATAGATCCAATTTATACAGGTAAAATGTTTTATGCCATCAACGATTTGATAGAGAAAAAGCAAATCTCAAAAGATGCTCGAATATTGGCTATTCATACTGGCGGATTATTCGGAATTTTTGGAAAGATTGACGAATTTGATAAAATCTCCTAAATTATTTTTCCACATTCATTTGAACTTTTACCAGTTCAGTTCAAAAACCAACTTTAAACTGTTTAAACCTAGTTTTTAAACTTCGAGTTCAAAAACCCCTTAAATTTGATATTTTGGCACATTTTTATAAATTTGAGTTATACCAAAACTTAAATATATGTATCAATTAAGTGTAGCTCCAGACCAAGTTAAACAGACATTAAAAAAGCATATTCTTGCCGATGGGTACGACATCACCTACGACATAGAAAAAAGTAATGGTGCTTATATCTACGACTCAAAATATAATCGTAAATTATTAGATTTCTTCACTTGTTTTGCTTCTGTTCCCTTGGGCTATAATCATCCAAAAATGATGAATGACGAGGCATTTAAACACAATCTATTTTTGGCTGCGTTGGCCAACCCTTCTAACTCCGATGTTTATACTCAACAATACGCAGAGTTTGTAAATACTTTTTCTCGCGTAGGTATCCCTGATTATTTACCACATGCATTTTTTGTTGCTGGTGGTGCTTTAGCAATAGAGAATGCGCTCAAAGTTGCCATGGATTGGAAGGTACAGAAAAACTTTGCTAAGGGCTACAAAGAAGAAAAAGGATTTAAGGTAATACACTTTGAAAAAGCATTTCACGGTCGTAGTGGTTACACATTAAGCTTAACCAATACGCTTCCAGACAAGACCAAATGGTTTGCCAAATTTGATTGGCCAAGAGTGAGTACACCTCAACTTAAGTTTCCTCTAAATGAAGAGAACTTAAAAACTGCTGAAGAAACTGAAGCTGCATCCCTAGCTCAGATCAAGCAAGCTTTTGCAGATAATAAGGACGATATTTGCGCAATCATCATTGAACCAATCCAATCAGAAGGTGGCGATAACCATATTAGAGAAGAGTTTTTAGCTCAATTGCGTCAACTGGCTGATGAAAACGAAGCTTTCTTAATTTATGACGAAGTACAAACGGGTGTAGGTTTAACAGGAAAGTTTTGGTGTCACCAACATTTCGGCGAAAAAGCTAGACCAGATATCGTTGCCTTTGGTAAAAAAATGCAGGTTTGCGGCATCTTAGTTGGCAATAAAGTAGATGAAGTAGCGGGCAATGTTTTCAATGTACCTTCTCGAATTAATTCTACTTGGGGCGGAAACTTGGTAGACATGGTTCGCTCCACTCAGATCTTAAATATTATAGAAGAAGATAACCTTTGCGAAAACGCGGCTAATGTAGGTGAATATCTAAAAAATCAGCTTCATGAATTAGCTGCCAAATATGATAAAATGACTAATGTACGTGGAAAAGGCTTATTATGTTCTTTTGATTTCCCTAATAAGGAAATGAGAAATAAATTTGTTGAAAAGGGAATGGCCGAAAACGTAATGTTCTTAGGTTGTGGCAACAAGACTATTCGTTTTAGACCCGCACTTTGTATTGAGAAGCGCCATATTGATGAAGGTATAGCGGTAATGCATACGATATTACCAACGCTATAAATAGTTAAATAAAAACTTGTAAGACCATTATTTAGTCAAGAACAAGCAAGCTTGACTAAATAATGGTTTTATCATTTCATGACTTCCTAAATACAAACCAAAAATCAATTTCTATTAATTTCGAAGCATGAAGAAAATCGGGATTGCATTGCTAGTTGTAGGTCTAATTGGCTGGATGCTAAAAGACACCTTTACTCAATCAGGCATTAAAGATTTAAAAGGCGGATTTAATGAAGTGGCGAGCTATAGAAACGAAAACAATACAGGCCCTGTTCAACGTATTTACTCGGTAACCGTTAATGATACCGCCAAAGCTCAATTACAAGAATATGGTGATTTAATGCCACACACCAAATACGGCAATACCAAAGTTTATTATTTCCTAGAAGGCAAAGGAGCTCCTTCCAAATTATCTCCTGGCGACGTTAACTTTGATGCTGAGTTTAATGGGAATTGCTTCGCTTTGTATGAAAAAAGCGCAATGGGCAATGTCGGGATAATCAAATGGCCATTGAGGTAGATATTTATATTAAGACTTACGAAGTTTTTAAACTGCGAAGCCCTCAATTTTACCGATGAGAACAACGACTAGAAAAAATTAAACTTCGTAAGTCTTTTGACGTTACAAAAACAACGCTCATTCTAGACAAAAGCAGAAAAACCCGTAATCGCTCTTCCTACAATTAAAGTGTTGATTTCTTTAGTGCCCTCGTACGAATAAATCGCTTCGGCATCTGCCACAAAACGGGCTACGTTATATTCTAAAAGGATACCGTTTCCGCCCATTACTTCCCTAGCTTTACTTACCACATCCCTTGTACGAAGTGAGCAGAAAACTTTGGCTAGAGAAGCATGCTCATCTTTCAACAATCCCTGATCTTGTAATTGGGACAACCTGAAACAAAGTGTTTGCATAGCTGTAAGATTTGATAGCATTTCCACCAAATGATTCTGTATCAACTGAAACGAAGCGATAGGTTTTCCGAATTGCTTTCTAGTTCTGGTATAATCTAGGGCATTTTCATAAGCTCCACGAGCACAGCCAACAGCTTGCCACGCTACACCAGCTCTAGTCATTTGCAATACTTTTGCCGTATCCTTAAATGAGTTGGCATTTTGCAACCTATTACTCTCTTTTATCTTACAATTTGTTAGTGTGATTAGTCCATTCTGAACGATGCGCAAAGCCATTTTATCCTCCATCTTTTCTACCGCAAAACCTGGATTATCCTTTTCTAGAATAAAACCTTTTACTTCACCGCTGTCTTCATCTCTTGCCCAAATGATTAGAATATCTGCAAAAGTTGCATTACCGATCCATTTCTTCTGGCCGTTAAGCACCCATTCGTCACCTATTTTTTTGCAAGTGGTAGTTAATCCTCCAGCCGCTGCAGATCCTACTTCCGGCTCGGTTAAGCCAAAGGCTCCAATAGTTTTAAATTGCTGCATAGATGGCAACCACCTTTGCTTTTGTTCTTCGGAGCCACAGATATAAATGGAGCCCATAGCTAAACCACTTTGCACACCGAAAAATGTAGAAAGCGAAGTGTCTATTCTAGCCATTTCCATTGCCAAAATCCCCTCCATCAAATTAGATTTACCTGGACAACCGTAACCTTTATATGTTAAGCCACAAATATTAAGTTCTGCCAATTTTGGTATAATTTCGAATGGAAACTCAGCTCTATTCCAATAATGGTTTACTATTGGTTTCACTTCCTTTTCTAAGAATGAACGCACCTTTAACTGTAATGCTCTATCCTCTTCGTTTAGCGCTTCATCACCCAAATGATAAAAATCTCCTTCAATAGGTGGCAATTCTTTTTTACGAGAACTTCCACCCATCATTTTCATCATTCCTTGCAATTGCTTTTCGTCGAGACTTGAAATTGTTTCTACCATTTTAGGTAGATCGACTTTTTTGGAAAGTGCATCCAGTTTCTGAAAATCTACACTTTTAAATAATTGATACGCGTTTTTTAAAGAGGAAAATAGATTGGCCATAGATGGGAATTTAAAGTAGAAATTTAAAAGTCAAAAATTATTGACTTTCTTAATTAACCTTAAAACAAGAAATGACCTAAATTGTTGGCTCTACACGGATTTTCTATTTTAAATCAAACAAACTATCTAGACCTAAAAGCTTTCTAGATGTAAAACCTTCACCATACTCGACACCAATGTTTTTGCCCATCTCTCTTGCTCGGGCAATTACTGATTGCAAAAAAGCAGGCGTAGAAATGTAAGTTTGAGGTTCGTTTTCATTAGGACTATCAAATTGAGTTTTAAAAGCTCTGATAGCTTCTATTTTCTGTTCCATTTGCACAGAAATATCGATAATGATATCAGGTTTGATGTAAGTATCTTGAATGTATTGCAGCGTTAATCTTGGTCGCCAAGGTTGTTGAGCAACACCATCCACAGTAGTTTCTATTTTTCTTAATCCAGAAAGGAAGATAGCATCATTAGACAAATCAGATGCCCTGCCGTGATCAGGATGACGATCATACAGTGCATTGGTCAGGATAATTTCTGGTTGATATTTACGGATCATCTTCACTACTTCCAACTGATGTTCTTCGTCATTCTTGAAGAACCCATCTCTGATACCTATATTTTCTCTAGCATGAATCCCCATAATTGAAGAAGCATTCTTAGACTCTTCGGCACGGGTTTCGACTGTTCCCCTTGTCCCCAATTCACCTTTAGTAAAATCTACTATACCTACTTTTTTACCTTGTGCAATATGCTTTATAATAGTACCCGAACATCCCAATTCTGCATCGTCAGGATGAACAGCTAACACCAATAAATCTAGTTTCATTTGTACTTTAATTTTACCACAAAGGCACTAAGAGCACTAAGCAAATTTATTTTGTGTTCTTTGTGTCTTTGTGGTTTCTATATTTAGACATTCTCTTGTAAAAGACGTTGTATTTTTTTCTTCACTTTTGATGAAGTTGGTTTGGTAAAAGGAAAGAAGTATTCCACCACTTCTCCTTTTTTATTAATCAGGTATTTATGAAAATTCCAACGCGGTGTAGAAGTTAAATTTCCATTTTGCTTTTTATCCGCTAAGAATTTAAACAAAGGATGCGCTTCCTTTCCCCTTACCATAATCTTATCGAAAATTGGAAATTGTACGCCATAATTCACCTCACAAAATTCATTAATCGCTTTACCATCTAAAGGTTCCTGCTTACCAAAATCATTGGAAGGAAAACCTAAAATCTCAAAACCTTGTTCAGAAAATTCGTCTCTAATTTGCTGTAGTTCTTTTAGCTGAGGAGTAAAGCCACAACCAGAAGCTGTGTTTACAATCAACAATACTTTACCGTTGTAATCGGCCAAGTTTCTCTCTGTTCCATTAATAAGGCGAGCCTTAAATGGATACACTGTTGGTTTTAAATTCATATTTAAACTTTACTGATAGTAGCCAGAGTTCCTAATAATCGATTCGATATCTCTATCTTCCTGAACATTATAGGTACTTTTTAAATTGTGCCCTACCACTCTAGCAACCAATTGATAAGAAAACGCCGCAAATTTCCCTTTTGTCTCTTTCACTATATCGTACGTAGTTCTTCCTACCTCTCTATCAATTAATTTAGTTAATATTTGTCCTTGAGTAATGGTTAATTCCTTTATTTCGGTATTAAACATCTTCTTAATTTCATTATCACATTCTTTTACTAAACGCTTTTGCTCCTTTTTATCGGATATAACAGCTACATCTCTCTCCAGTTTCTCATATCTTCTTTTGGCAAACAAAGCATAAGGCATCACTTTTAGCACATTATATCTCAACCTGTTATAAGCAGCCTGTTCCTGCGGAGATTTCCAAATCCGCTGGCCAAGAATCACAACCTCCCTAAGGCCAATCCACGGAATCATATATCCCCCCTCATTAGTAGCAGCTACTCGAATGGTATCATTTTTGCCTAATTTTGGCCAAATAGCGGTCGACGTGCTGTCTTGGGCTTTGACACCAAAACCAGCAATCATGACAATTGAAAGAGCAAAAAGACGATAAAATTTCATAAATTTATGCCTATTCAAAGTTAGAGCTATTTTATATATTCGTTTTAACTACAAACCTAATATAGCACTTTATAGTGTAAAACCACTATAATTTTACCTAGAAAATACAAATGAAGAATACTTTGGTTATAGATCTTGAGGCTGAGAAAAAAGAGATACTAAAAAGGTACCGTGCTTTGTTACGTGCCTGTAAATCAACATTACAAAAGGGAGATAAAAAAGAAATACGGAAAGCTTTCGACATGGCGCTGGAAAGCCATAAAGATATGCGCCGCAAATCGGGTGAACCTTACATTTACCACCCTATTGCAGTAGCACAAATTGCCGCCGAAGAAATTGGACTGGGCACCACTTCCATTGTTTGTGCCTTATTGCATGATGTGGTTGAAGATACTGACATTACACTTGAAGATATTGAACGTGAATTCGGCAAAAAAAGCGCAAAAATTATTGATGGACTAACCAAAATATCTGGCGTTTTCGATACCAATAGTTCTTTACAAGCAGAAAATTTCAGAAAGATGTTGCTTACCCTTGCCGATGATGTAAGGGTGATTTTGATTAAACTGGCAGATAGACTGCACAATATGCGTACGATGGATTTTATGCCTCGTCACAAACAATTGAAAATAGCTTCGGAAACGATTTACTTGTATGCCCCTTTAGCGCATCGCTTGGGACTGTATGCCATTAAATCTGAATTGGAAGATTTATCAATGAAGTATCTGGAGCCAGACACCTACAAATTCATCGCCACCCAACTTAATGAGAAAAAAGCGGAAAGAAATGCTTTCGTAAAGAGTTTCGTTGAACCGATTAATGATATTTTAGCTGAGCAGGGCTTAATTGCTAATGTTTATGGGCGTCCGAAATCTATCCATTCGATATGGAATAAAATGAAGAAAAAGAACATTCCTTTTGAAGAAGTGTATGATCTTTTTGCCATTAGAATTATTTTAGATAGCGCACCGGAAAGTGAAAAAGCAGATTGCTGGAAAGCATATTCTATAGTTACTGATTTATATCGTCCAAATCCAGACCGTTTACGAGACTGGGTTTCCTCACCAAAAGGAAATGGCTACGAATCATTACACACAACCGTGATGGGACCAAAAGGTCAATGGGTTGAAGTACAGATCCGTACACAACGAATGAATGAAATTGCTGAAAAAGGTTTTGCTGCACACTGGAAATACAAGGAAAGTAGTAACGATAATGGCTTAGATCAATGGATACAGAAAGTTAGGGAAATGTTGAGCAATCCAGAATCCAACGCATTGGATTTTTTGGATGATTTCAAAATGAATCTTTTTTCAGACGAGATCTTCATTTTTACGCCAAAAGGAGCTTTATTACAGTTGCCATTAGGTGCTACCGCTTTAGATTTTGCTTTTGAAATCCATACCGATATTGGCGCTAAATGTATTGGAGCCAAAGTGAATCATAAATTAGTTCCGCTATCGTACAAATTACAAAATGGTGATCAGGTAGAAATTATTACTTCGAGCAAGCAAACTCCCAAAGAGGACTGGCTGAATATTGTGATGACGGCTAAGGCCAAATCGAAGATCAAATCATCCTTAAAAGAAGAGAAACGTAAAATTGCGGAAGAAGGCAAAGAGCTATTAGAACGTAAACTAAAATCGCTAAAAATCACTTACAATACGGATAACCTTAATAAACTAAGTTATTTCTTTAAACTTCAATCTACACAAGATCTGTTTATTGCTGTTGCTACCGGAAAAATTGAGCTTAAAGATTTGAAAGAATATGTTGCTAGCGAGAAGGAAATTGAGAATCGTGGCAGCGAAAAGGTTAATGACAATGAACGTATTAATGCGCTACTGAAAAAGGTTAAAGGCCCTGAATCTGATGTTTTATTGATTGGAGAAGATCTGCAGAAAATCGACTATACACTCGCAGCTTGTTGTAATCCGATTCCAGGCGATGACGTTTTTGGATTTGTAACTGTAAACGAAGGCATCAAGATACACCGCACCAATTGCCCTAATGCAGCACAGCTGATGGCGAATTATGGTTATCGCGTAGTTAAAGCTAAATGGAACAGACAGCAAGAATTAAGTTTCCTAACTGGTTTACGTATTGTAGGAATTGACGATGTGGGGTTAATCAACAATCTTACGAAGGTAATTTCTAATGATTTTAACGTTAATATTAGATCTATTACTATTGATACCAACGATGGAATTTTCGACGGCAACATCAAAGTTTTTGTAAACGACAAAGACCACCTAGACAACCTAATCAAAAATCTATTGGAGGTAAAAGGTGTAACAGGCGTAACTAGGTTTGACGCATAAAATAATGGTTAATGATGAAAGAGAACATTATAAAGAACAAAAGCTTTAAGTTCTCTATTCGTATTGTGAAACTATATCAATATTTACAAAACCAAAAGAAGGAATTTGTTTTAAGTAAACAGCGACTACGCTCAGGAACAAGTGTTGGTGCAATGGTTCGTGAAGCAGAGCACGCAGAACCAAGGCAGACTTTAAACATAAAATGGGTATTGCTCAGAAGGAGATTAATGAAACCATTTATTGGTTAGAGCTATTGAAAGAAACTGATTACCTTGAACAGGAACAATTTGAAAGTGTTAACAAAGATGCCGTTGAAATCATTAAATTGATTACTTCTATTATAAAAACTGTTAAAAGTAATGGTTAGTGATTAGTGAAAAGTGCTGATAATATGCAAAGCCGCCGATAACTGACCATTAATCATTAATAACTAACCATTAACATTCCATCATTTTATCAACATAAATCTGTGTAATCCTTTAATCTCTGTAATCATTTAACTACCTTTGGAATGGAGTTTAAAACTATGTCTGAACAGAACACAAACGAGTTGGTTAGAAAGATATTCGAAGCCTATCTCGAAAATAAAAACTTAAGAAAAACCCCTGAGCGTTTCGCTATTCTAGAAGAAATCTACTCGAGAGATGATCACTTTGATGTAGAGACACTTTACATACACATGAAAAACCAAAAGTATCGTGTAAGTAGAGCTACAGTTTACAACACATTAGAGTTATTGGTTTCTTGTGATTTGGTGACTAAACACCAATTTGGCAAAAACATGGCACAGTTCGAGAAATCTTACGGTTATCACCAACATGATCACGTAATTTGTATCGATTGTGGCAAAGTAGTAGAATTCTGCGACCCTCGTATAGGTCAAATTCAAAATATGGTTGGCGATTTATTGAAATTCGATATCAAACATCACTCTTTAAATCTTTATGGAGTATGTTTCGATTGTAGCGCAGCTGCAACCATTAAAAACAAAGCACACTAATTATTCACAATAACCAATCTTATTCTCTTAATTTAATATAATGACGCAAGTAGATGTACTACTAGGCCTGCAATGGGGCGATGAAGGTAAAGGAAAAATCGTTGATGTTCTCAGTCCACAATATGATTTAATAGCTCGTTTTCAAGGCGGTCCAAATGCAGGGCACACCTTAGAATTTGATGGTAAAAAATTCGTATTGAACACCATCCCATCGGGTATATTCAATGAAAAAACCATGAACCTTATTGGTAATGGTGTTGTAATTGATCCTATTATTCTAAAAAGAGAGTTAGACAACTTAAAGGCTGCTGGTCATGATCCAGTTGGTAAAGGAAAATTAGTTTTAGCACGTAAAGCACACTTAATTTTGCCTACTCACCAATTACTGGATGCTGCTAACGAGCAAAAAATGGGTGCTGGTAAAATTGGTTCTACATTAAAAGGTATTGGTCCAACTTATATGGACAAAACCGGCAGAAATGGTATCCGCGTTGGAGATACTACTTTACCTGATTTCAAAGAAAGATACGAGAGATTAGTACAAAAACATAAGGATATTCTTTCTCATTACGAGTTTGAATATGATTTAGCAGAAAAAGAAGCAGCTTTCTTCGAAGCTATCGAATTCATCAAATCAATTCCTCATGTAGATAGCGAGCATTTTGTAAATGGTTATTTAAAAGAAGGCAAGAAAGTATTAGCAGAAGGCGCTCAAGGTGCTTTGCTAGATGTTGACTTTGGTTCTTACCCATTTGTAACCTCTTCTAACACTACTACTGCTGGTGCTTGTACTGGCTTAGGTATTGCTCCTAACAAAGTAGGCGATGTTTACGGTATTTTCAAAGCTTATTGCACAAGAGTTGGTGGTGGTCCTTTTCCTACCGAATTATTTGACGAAACTGGAGAAACCTTACGTGCAGTAGGTCATGAATTTGGTGCCACTACAGGTAGAGCTCGTCGTTGTGGATGGATTGACCTTCCTGCTTTAAAATATGCGATCATGTTAAACGGAGTTACCGAATTAATTATGATGAAAGCTGACGTATTGGATGGTTTCGACACGATCTATGCTTGTACTCACTACGAGCATGATGGTAAAACTATTGATTACATGCCATATGACATTATCACTGTTGAACCGAAGCCTGTTTTAAAAGCAATTGACGGCTGGAAAACTGATCTGACTGGAATTACTTCAACTGATCAAATACCAGCTCAATTAAACGCTTACATTGAGTTCCTAGAAAAAGAATTAGAAGTGCCAATCAAATTTTTATCGGTTGGACCAGATAGAACACAAACTTTGACTTTGAAATAAATCAAAGTTTGATAATAAAAAATCCTCCGATAGTTTATCGGGGGATTTTTTATTTATTCATCTTAAATTTGAGCAGTAATTGCATAGCTTAAATTTCACAAAGAAGTCCCAACATTTTTAAATGAACATACAGCAAATACACATTTTTAAACAAAAAGCACTTCAGTATGCTTCAAATTTTGATGTTTGCTGCTATCTCGATTCGCATTTCTACGAAGACAAGTACGGCAAGCATGATTGTTTAATTGCTTTTGGAAAAGAGAGAGAATTAAATGCTACTGTTGGGAATGCTTTTTCCTCTTTAAAGTGGTTTGTTAACCAAAACAAGGAATGGATGTTTGGTTTGTTCAATTACGATTTAAAAGATGAGATAGAAGATTTAAAGCATACAAAGACTGACGAGTTAGACTTTCCAGACCTATATTTTTTCATTCCAAAATACTTGATTTCGATTAAGGACAATGATATCCAAATTGTTAAAGGAAATGCGGAAATTATTAACGAAATCGATAAGGCTATACTCTTTGATGATGAAATTACGGAAAGTTTAAACATCCAAAGTAAATTTACGAAGTCAGCATACCTAGAAAGCCTAGAAAAAATAAAGCAACATATTAAACGCGGTGACATTTACGAGATGAATTTCTGTCAAGAATTTTTCGCAAAAAATGCCAATATCAATCCGTTAAGAGTTTACAACAAACTGAGCTCAGTCTCTCCTACTCCTTTCTCAGGTTTCCTTAAAATTGGCGACAAGTATATCTTATCGGCTACGCCGGAACGTTTTTTATCAAAACGCGGAAATTTGCTCATTTCTCAACCCATTAAAGGAACTGCAAAAAGAAGCAACAACGAAATGGAAGATTTACGCATCAAATCTGATTTAAAAAACAATAAAAAAGAACAGGCAGAAAACGTGATGATTGTAGATTTGGTAAGAAATGACCTCACTAAAAGCGCTATAAAAGGAAGTGTTAAAGTAGACGAATTATTTGGAATTTACAGCTTTCCGCAAGTACATCAAATGATCTCCAGCATTAGTTGCAAACTTTCTCCTGATGTTCATTTTGTAGACGCCATAAAAAATGCATTTCCAATGGGGTCAATGACAGGAGCACCAAAATTACGTGCTATGCAATTGATAAATGAATATGAAAGAAGTAAACGTGGTGCCTATTCCGGTTCTTTTGGTTACATCAGTCCGAATGGAGATTTCGATTTCAATGTAGTTATCAGGAGCATTTTATACAATGCAGAAACTCAATATTTATCATTCCAAGTGGGTGGCGCAATTACCTATGAATCTGATGCTGAAAAAGAATATGAGGAATGTTTGCTGAAAGCATCAGCGATTATGAGCGTGTTAAAGAATTAGCTAATTAGCAGATTTGCTAATTAGCTAATTAAAATTATTTCCCTTTATAATATTTCATTGCCTCTGGCAAATCTCTTTGTATTTGTGCAATACGGGATTGATCAGTAGGGTGTGTGCTTAAAAAAGCTGGTGGTTTTTGAGAACCAGCACTAGCTTGCGCCATTCTTTGCCAGAAACCTACTGCATTACTTGGGTTATATCCTGCCATCGCCATAAAAGAAAGCCCCATTTTATCTGCTTCCAATTCTTGGTTTCTACCATAGCTTAAAATAGTTAATTGGCCTCCCACACCATAAGCTGCATTGATATAACTTGCATATTTAGAATTAGCACTAGCTACACCAACAGCCGTACCTAAACCTTGTGCTACAGTCATTTGTGAAGCTCTTTCCGCAGAATGCTGTGCTATCGCATGGGCCACTTCATGCCCCATTACTGTAGCTAAACCAGCTTCATCTTTGGTTACTGGCAAAATACCTGTATAAACCGCTATTTTACCTCCTGGCATACACCATGCATTGATTTCCTTACTATCAATCAGGTTATATTCCCATTTATAATCTTTAATTTGATCTCCATAACCATTTTGGTTCATATATTGAGTTACAGCAGAAGCTATTTTTTGACCTACACGTTTTACCATTGCAGCATTACTATTACTCGAAGACACCACTTTAGTTTGAGGGTCGCTCAATAATTGTGCGTAACCAATTGCTGCTTGTTGCTGAAGCTGGCTATCGTCTACTAAACTTAATCTGCTACGCCCAGTTAATGGGACAGTTGAGCACGAGGAAATTGCAAGCACTACAGTTGCTATTCCGAAAATTATTGTTTTCTTCATGGTTTTAATTTTATCACCCAACACAATAACTGTTTTACAAACAATTTTGTTTGGCAGTTTTGAGTTTAAGCTTGCTTTTTCTTAAATAGATATACTTTTGATTCTTTTCCTTTTAACAGACGTTCTATGTTTTTTTGGTGTGTAACCAATATCAGCACACAAACACATATGCTATAAAGCACCTCTGCTTTTACAGATGATTGAAAAACAAAAACTGTGCCCAAAGGAAAAGTAAACCCAGCACAAATCGAACTTAAGGAAACATATTTAGAAACCAATAACACGGTAACAAAAACCGTTACACAAAGCAAAGCTGCTGGTGGATTTACAGCTAGAATCATCCCAAAAAGTGTTGCAACGCCTTTGCCTCCTCTAAAACCTGCAAAAATAGGGAACAAATGCCCCATAACAGCAATTACACCCAAGGCCAGCTCGTAATTAACAAACTGGGCGGAGTATTTAGGTCCTGTTACAGACAGGCCGATAAAATAAGCTAATTTGGTGGCCGTAAAGCCTTTCATAATATCAATAGTCATTACAATGATACCTGGTTTTTTTCCTAAAACCCTGAAAGTATTTGTAGCACCAGCATTACCACTTCCGTACTCTCTAACGTCGATACCATAGAAGGCTTGACCTAGCCAAACCGCAGTTGGTATAGACCCCAAAAGGTAGGCTGCAATAAGCGCAGAGATGGAATAAATTGAAATCATTTGCCTACAATGATAATAAAAAAATTGTTTTCGGAAGGGTTAGAAAATTCTCTTGCATACTTAAAATGCCTTTAAACTAAGATCAAGGCTTTTTACAGAGTGTGTTAAAGCGCCCATCGAAATGTAATCTACACCACAATCAGCATAATCAGCAACGTTTTCCTCTACAATTCCTCCAGAGGCCTCAGTTAAAAACCTACCATTAATTAATTCTACCGCTTGCTTCAATAATGGCAACTCAAAATTATCTAACATAATTCTATCTACATTACCAATTGCCAGCACTTGCTGTAGCTCTTCGATATTCCTTACCTCAATTTCAATTTGCAGCTGTTTTCCTGTATCTTTTAAATAGGCATTTGCTTGGTTGATCGCATTTGTAATACCTCCAGCATAGTCTACATGATTATCCTTAATTAAAATCATATCATAAAGCCCTATTCTATGGTTAACACCACCACCAATTCTTACTGCCCATTTTTCTAGGTATCTTAAACCCGGCGTAGTTTTTCGGGTATCTAAAACTTTGGTCTTATACCCTTCTAACGCGTCTACAATACGATGTGTTTTAGTGGCGATACCACTCATGCGTTGCATACAGTTTAATACTAAGCGCTCTGCCAAGAGAATAGCATGAGTACTCCCATAAACATTAAATGCAATATCTCCAGGATTTACTTCCTGTCCATCATTTAAGAAAGTTTCAACTTTAAGAGAGGAATCTATTTGATTAAAGATTTCTAAAGCAAGTTCTACACCCGCCAAAATCCCTTTCTCTTTAACAATTAATTTGGCTTTTCCCTGTGTGCCTTGTGGTATTGTAGATAAGGAAGTGTGATCTCCATCTCCTACATCTTCGGCAATCGCATTTTTTATAAATAGATCAATAAGTTTCTTATCCAAAGCAATATGATTTTGCCACAAAAATAACAAAATGCACATCAATATAGAATTATCTCTCTGGCTCTATCCTTAACTCTGTGATTAAAAAAGCGTTAGAAACTTTTTTCATGGTTACAGTTACCCTAAACTTATCAGCTTTAGAGGTTAAAGAAAGAATTGTAAGTCGGTAATTTGGGTTATTACTCAGCTTATGGATGATACTAGTTTTACTAGGTGGATTTTTTAGGAAAAAGTCTTTGAGAATTTGTTCGGCTTGTGCTCTATTGTATACATCTTCATGATCGATAATGATCAATTCTACAGACGAGGCGAAACTTTTCGCTATTTCTTTAGAGTTTCCCTGCTTAAAATTTGTTGCGAGCTCATCGGCAATATCACCCTGCATTGCCCCTTGAAGAGGGAACTGTAGAAACATGACCATGAGCGCAAGTATAGATTTAAACATCATCCTTAAAAACTAAAGTTTAGTTACCGCTAAAACTATGCCATTTGTCCGCAAATAAATTGAAATAATTGGGTTTAGGCCTTAATTTCAAGTATATTTGCAAAACAACGTAAAACATTGACAATAACAAATTATAATGGAAAGTAAAAAACTGGTACTCTTAATTCTTGATGGATGGGGCTACGGCAAAAAAGATAAATCTGATGCCGCCTATGCTGCCAAAACTCCATTTTTCGATTCTCTATTACAAAACTATCCTAGCTCAAAATTAGAAGCCTCTGGTGAAGCTGTTGGTTTACCAGCCGGACAGATGGGAAACTCAGAAGTGGGACACATGAACCTAGGTGCAGGACGCGTAGTTTACCAAGAATTAGGACGTATTAACAAAGCAATAACTGACAGAACTTTACATACTAACGAAACTTTGCTTAATGCATTTTCGTATGCTAAAGCAAATAACAAACCTGTGCATTTTATTGGTTTGGTGTCTGACGGTGGTGTTCATGCTCACATTAACCATTTAATGGCATTATGTGATGCAGCAAAAGAGCAAGGTTTATCAGATGTTTTTGTTCATGCGTTTTTAGATGGCAGAGATACTGACCCAAATGGAGGTTTAAATTACATCACTGCACTAGATAAGCATTTAGAAAATTCTGCTGGTAAAATTGCCTCTATTGTTGGCAGGTATTATGCGATGGACAGAGATAATCGTTGGGAACGCGTAAAATTAGCTTACGATGTAATGGTGAACGGTATTGGTGCTAAATTCACTAGCCCAGAACTAGCTGTTCAGCAATCCTACACAGAAGGCATTACCGATGAATTTATCAATCCTGTGGTTATTACTGATGACCAAGGCAACCCAACCGCTACAATTAAAGAAGGTGATGTGGTAATCTGCTTCAACTATCGTACAGATAGAGGTAGAGAAATTACGCAAGCGCTTTGTCAGAAAGATTTTCCAGAGCAATGTATGACTAAATTGCCGCTGTATTATGTTACCATGACTAGCTACGATGAGAGTTTTGAGAACGTAAATGTGGTTTTCACTAAAGACGATTTAAACAACACTTTAGGCGAAGTTTTAGAAGCGAACAATAAAAATCAAATCAGAATTGCAGAAACAGAAAAATACCCACACGTTACTTTCTTCTTTTCTGGCGGCAGAGAAAAAGAATTTCACAACGAAAAACGTATTTTAGTTCCTTCTCCAAAAGTTGCCACTTACGATTTGCAACCGGAAATGAGTGCCGCTGGAATTACAGAAGCAATCACAAAAGAACTCAAAAGCCAATGGCCAGATTTCGTTTGCCTAAACTTTGCCAATCCCGATATGGTTGGTCATACAGGCGTTTTCGAAGCTGTAATTAAAGCAGTAGAAACTGTAGATACATGTGCTCAAACTGTTGTAGAAACAGGAATTGCCAACGGATATTCGTTTATCATTTTAGCTGACCACGGTAATGCAGAATTTATGTTAAATGCCGATGGTTCTGTAAATACTGCACATACAACTAACTTGGTTCCTTGTATCTTAATCGATAAAGATTATAAGACCGTTGCCGATGGTAAATTGGGAGATATTGGCCCTACTGTGTTAAAAATAATGGGCATTGAGGCCCCTGCTATAATGACAGGAAACTGTTTAGTATAATGAAGCAATTAATTTTAGGTGTATTTGTCTTATTTCTATTTTCCTGCACACAGCAGGAGATTAAAAGGACAAATACGCCTACTTATTTCAATCTCTCTGGGTATTTTGAAGGCGAAGTAGCTCGTCTACGAAAAACAGATCCAACAATCATTAAGGGTGTAATCGCAGCAGGCAAATCCGAACAAATATCTATTAAAATATCAGATTGGAAAACCGAACTCTCCAGCTTCAGCACAGCTGATATTAACAAAGCTTCGTGGAAAGGTGAATTTTCTGAAACGGTAATCGATGGTAACACCGCCTATAGTACCAGCAACCCGAAAATCCCTATAAAGAGAATTGAAATTATAAAAACGAATGGTAAAGTTAAAGGGATTAAAATATTCAAGAGAACGAAAAACTATCTCTACAAATCTATAGACACACTTCTGTATTACCCAGACAGTTTATATCTTATTCAAAACCTGCAAGACATTACGCTTCTAGGCGAAAAGAAATATCAGGTTATCGGAAAATTCAAATAGAATTATTTCAAGCTTGCAATTTGGGCTTTCACATAATCAATTAACGAAACCACATCTTTTTTAAGTGGTTGCATTGTTAAAATCTTTTGAAAATCCGCAATCGAGCTATTAAACAAAGTTACGCAGGCGTTTTTTTCTGCCGACTTTTTAGCCTTGTAAGATTTGAAAATACCATAATCTTTATAAGCTACGCCCCTATTTTGAAGAATTTGAATATCTTCTTCTCCGCTAATTTCCATTGCTTTAGAAAAATCTTTAATCGCAGAACTATAGAAGCTATCTCTCATTTGATTTAGCGCTTCTTTTGGTGCATTTGCAATATTCAATCTAGCCTTACCTCTGTAATAAAATGCAGAATAATCAGTTGGTTTTTGAGCTATTAAACGAGAATAAGCACCAATAGCATTTTCAAAATCTCCATTTTGGAAATAAGAATAGCCCAACATTTTTAACACATTGATATTACTAGGATCCTTAGCTTCAGCTTTTTCAAGTTGTACAACAGCAGTTTTAAAATCGCCTTTCATCCAAGCTTGGGTACCTTGTTTCTCAAAATTACTCTGAGCATGAGCGGTAAAACTAACTGAAATAGCTAATAATAGTAGATATGATTTTTTAAGGAGTTTCATTAAAATGTTTTTATTTAAATCTACACATTTCTGAAAATAAATAACCTATGCGTTATGTTAAATTCTTGTGCAATTATACAATTAAACGAACAATAATTGTAAATATGATTTGTTCATAAATTTAATTTACATGACGTTTTTACAGAAAACCTAATTTAACCAAAAGTGTTTCAATAATACAATTGATTATTTTTAGCCTTACTTAAATTACACTCACAAGCTATATATAGGATAATTTCAATTACTTAAATTGTGTATCACTAAGGAATATATTTTTTTGGCATAGGAGTTGAAATTATACGTCTGCATAATTATTTGATAAATTTAGAGCGGCAATGCTGTCATATTGTCGCCTACCTTATAAACACAAAACTGAATGAGCAAACAAGATCCGTTTGATTTTAATACTTTACCTATCATAAGCGAAGACACCGAGTTTTTCCCCTTAATGTCGCAGCAGGATGAAGACGACATGAATAACGAGGAAACCCCTGAAATACTTTCCATACTTCCTTTAAGAAATACTGTACTTTTCCCCGGCGTAGTGATTCCAATTACTGTAGGTAGAGATAAATCTATAAAATTAATTAAGGAAGCCTACAAGGGTGATAGAGTTATTGGTGTTGTAGCACAGAGAGATGTTTCTATTGAAGATCCGACTTTTGAACAACTACACAATGTTGGTACAGTTGCGCATATCATAAAAATGCTGCAAATGCCCGACGGTAATACCACGGTGATTATTCAGGGCAAGCAACGTTTCCAATTGGTGCAAGAAATGCAAACAGAACCGTTTATCAAAGCGGTTGTAGCGAAATTCACAGAAACAAAGCACAAGAACGACAAAGAATTTAAGGCTTTAGTTGCAGCAATTAAGGAAATGTCGAGCCAAATTATTCAGCTTTCTCCTAATATTCCAAGTGAAGCAGGAATTGCATTGAAGAATATTGAAAGCACTTCATTCTTAATCAATTTCATTTCGTCTAACATGAACGCGGAAATGTCTGAGAAGCAGAAAATGCTTGAGATGGGCAATTTGCGTAAACGTGCCGAAAGGGTAATGGAATTGCTCACCCTTGAACTTCAAATGTTGGAGCTAAAAAATCAAATCCAAACTAAGGTTAGAACTGATTTAGACAAACAACAACGTGACTATTTCCTTAACCAACAACTTAAAACCATACAAGAAGAATTAGGCAATTCTACAGATTTAGAGTTTGAAGCTTTACAGGCTCGTGCTAAAAAGAAAAAATGGAAAGTAGAAGTTAAGGAACATTTCAATAAAGAATTAGAAAAATTAGGCAGAATGAACCCTGCGGCTCCAGATTATTCTATCCAAATGAATTATCTAGAGTTACTTTTAGAATTACCTTGGAACGAGTTTACTAAAGATAATTTTGACCTAAAAAGAGCGCAACGCGTTTTAGATAAAGACCACTTCGGTTTAGAGAAAGTAAAGCAACGTATCATCGAATATTTAGCAGTTTTAAAGCTGAAACGTGATATGAAAGCACCTATTTTATGCTTAGTTGGTCCTCCGGGAGTTGGTAAAACGTCTTTAGGAAAATCTATTGCGAAAGCTTTAAACCGTAAATATGTACGTATGGCTTTGGGTGGTGTAAGAGACGAAGCGGAAATTCGTGGGCATCGTAAAACTTATATTGGAGCAATGCCTGGCCGTATCATTCAATCTATCAAAAAAGCGGGCGCAGACAATCCTGTTTTTGTTTTGGATGAAATTGACAAAGTAGGTTCTGACTTTAGAGGTGACCCATCATCAGCTTTGCTTGAAGTGTTGGATCCAGAACAAAACAACGCTTTTAACGACCATTATGTAGAAGCCGAATACGACCTTTCGAATGTTCTTTTCATTGCTACGGCAAACTCTTTAAGCAGCATACAACCTGCTTTGTTAGACCGTATGGAGATTATTGAAGTGAATGGTTATACGATCGAAGAAAAGATCGAGATTGCTAAGAAATATTTGCTTCCTAAGCAAAAAGAGGTACACGGCTTAGATGTGAAACAAATCACACTTAAAAACTCGTTAATTGAAAAAGTGATTGAAGATTATACAAGAGAAAGTGGTGTACGTGGTTTAGAGAAAAAAATTGGTTCATTAGTGCGTGGTATTGCAACTAAAATTGCAATGGAAGAAGCCTATGAGCCAGCTCTAGATAATGATGATGTAGAAAGAATTTTAGGTGCGCCTATTTTCGATAAAGATGCTTATGAAGGTAATGCGGTTGCTGGTGTAGTTACTGGTTTAGCTTGGACACAAGTTGGTGGCGATATTCTATTCATCGAAGCAAGCTTAAGTCCGGGTAAAGGCAAATTGACCTTAACAGGGAATTTGGGTGATGTAATGAAAGAATCTGCGGTAATTGCTTTGGCTTATATCAGAGCGCATGCTTCGCAATTCGGCATTAACCACGAACTGTTCGATAATTTTGATTTACACATTCACGTTCCTGCTGGTGCAACACCTAAAGATGGACCTTCTGCAGGCATTACGATGTTAACCGCTTTAGTTTCGGCATTTACACAACGTAAAGTGAAGTCTAATTTAGCCATGACTGGAGAGATTACCTTACGTGGAAAAGTATTACCTGTTGGCGGAATTAAGGAGAAAATCTTAGCGGCTAAACGTGCCAACATTAAGGAAATCATCTTATGTAAATCTAACCGTAAGGATATTTTAGAAATCAAGGAAGATTACATTAAGGATTTGAAATTCCACTATGTAACAGAAATGCAAGAGGTAATTGACTTAGCTTTAACTAAAGACAAGGTTAAAAACCCAATAGATTTAACGATAAAAACAAAACCTAGTACTAATTAATATGTACAAAAAACTCGTTCTGGCTACCCTTGCCATTTTAGCTATTGTTTATGGTTCTTATGCGCAAGAGTACAAGAACGAGTTTGGCTTTAAAAGTGATAACGATGCATACCTTTGGTATGGCCAGGATCGCTATTACACCAATGGTTTGTTCGTTTATTTTAGACGTGCCGTTGACCAACAGAAATTAAAAGGAAATTTAGAAAAAGTAACCTACGAGATTTCTGCAGGACAGAAAATGTACAATCCTCTTTCGGGTTACAGGCCTGACCCAGCCACACACGATAGGCCTTTCGCAGCCCATTTATTTGGCGGCCTACAAACCAATTTTTTCTATAAAAATGAAAGCTTGCTAAAAGTAGGAGTGAATTTTGGAACGGTTGGTCCAGATGCTTTAGGTGAAGATGCGCAAGATTTACTGCACAGCATTGTTGGTTTTTACGAAGTGCAGGGATGGAATTACCAAATTGCCAATGACTTTGCGGCTAATGCTAATGTACAATTTGCTAAGTTATTACATCGCAGTAGCAATAATGTGGTAGATTTCACTTTAGATACGTATGCTAACCTAGGAACCACTTACAATGGCGCAGGAATAGGCGTAGTTTTTCGGGCTGGAGATATCAATCAGCTTTTTAACTCAAACCATTACAATGCAAGTATTAGCAACAAGAGTAAAACTGAAAAACTGAAAAAAAAGGAATTTTATTTCTATGCTAAACCACAGCTAAACTACGTTACTTACGACGCTACCGTACAAGGAAGCTTATTCAACGATAATAGTCCGGTAACTTTTGATGTTAAACCTTTAGTTTTTTCGCAAAGTTTAGGTTTTAATTACAGTTCTCCGCGTTTTACGATAGACTATAGTTTAATTTTCTTATCAAAAGAAATTAAGAGCACAGCAAAAGCACATCAGTACGGAGGCATTTCGATGTATTATCGTTTTAATTAAATGATGGACAAAACAGCGAGGAAGATTTTACTTTACGTTGCTATTATTTTAATTGCTGTAGCTGTAAACTTTTGGCCTGAGCAAAAATTCCCTTCCAATACTAAAGTTGATTTTCTTTTGGTTGAGAAATCAAAGAGAACGATGAAAGCTTACCATGGAAAGAAGCTTATCAAAACTTATAAAATATCATTGGGAGGAAATCCAATTGGACATAAGGAATTCGAAGGAGATGAAAAAACTCCCGAAGGCATTTATACCATAAACGATAGAAATCCAAACAGTGGCTATCATAAAAACTTAGGCGTTTCTTATCCGAACAATACCGACCGAGAGAAAGCGAAATTGCTAGGAAAATCCCCAGGTGGTGATATTAAAATTCATGGTTTGCCCAATGGAGCTGCCGGAATGATTAATAAATTGCATCGGTTTACCGACTGGACCAATGGATGTATTGCGGTTACCAACTCAGAAGTTGACGAGCTTTATGAAGCTGTGGTACCTAACGCCAAGATTGATATTAGGCCTTAGCAATGCAATTAGCAGAAACTTTCAGATTCCGTCATCTCGACCACAGTGGAGATATCTTTGAATTCAATTTTAACCCATCAAATTTTAGCAGTCTAGGCAGAATCGAAAAACAACGAGATAGTAAATGCATATCCAAAGATTTCTCCATTCCGCTGCGCTTCAGCCGAAATGACGCTAGCAATGGAAATACTATCAGGAAAAACTAGGTGTGAGTTATAGCATTTTTTTGCAATGTCTATAAATCCGTCGTCCGTCATTTCGACCGTAGCGGAGAAATCTTTCGATTAGTTCAGAAGTTTCTTTTTAGGTTCCTTCGTGCCTCGCAATGACGAGAAACTAGCCTAATCAAAACTAGGCTTTCTTCTGCCCTCTTTCTTTTGTGCAAGCTGAGCTTTATTAGCCAAACGTTTTTCCTTAACCGACTTAGGAATTTTGCTGGCTTTCCTAGGTTTTTGAACTTCCAAACCTACCTTCAAAATAGTAATCAACTTTAAAACAGTTCGCTGTTTATTCAATAACTGACTTCTATCTTCTTGCGAAACTACGTGCAGCAAACCTTCCGTATCTAACCTCGAAGCAAGCTTATCTTTTAATCTCAGTTTTTCTTCTTCTGTGAAAAAATGCGCATCATCAATGTTAAAAATTAGTTCTACTTTACTAGATACCTTGTTCACATTTTGTCCGCCTTTACCTCCACTTCTCGAGGTTTTAAAGCTAACTACTTTTAATATATCCGATTGATCTGGCAACATGCCACAAATGTAGTTTTTATTTCATTAAGTACATTTAACTGTACTATATTTGCAGCTTATGAGAAAGAATTTGGTGGTAGCTATAGACGGTTATTCGTCTTGCGGAAAAAGTACGTTGGCAAAAGCATTAGCAAAAAAGCTGGGCTTTATCTACATCGATAGCGGTGCTATGTACAGAGCAATTACTTTATACTTTTTACGTAACAACGTTGATTTGGAAAATCATGATGCTATTATAGATGCGTTACAACATATCGAATTGAATTTCCACGCTAAAGATTACGAATCTCATATTACCTTAAACGGCGAAGAAGTTTCTGATGAAATTAGGCTGATGCCGGTTTCTGAAGCTGTAAGTCCAGTTTCTGCTATTAAGGAAGTACGCACCGAAATGGTAAAGCAGCAACAACGCATGGGCAAATCTAAAAACATTGTGATGGACGGTAGAGATATTGGTACAGCGGTTTTTCCAGATGCACAGGTAAAATTCTTTATGACCGCCGACCCAAAAATCAGAGCAGAACGCAGATACAACGAAATGTTGGCCAAAGGCGATACCTCCATTACTTTAGAGGAAGTTTTTGAGAACATTGCACATCGCGATTATGCAGATACCACAAGAGCAGAAAGCCCGCTTACACGTGCTGAAGATGCCATTATATTAGATAACACAGAAATTACCGAAGCAGAGCAATTAGCTTTTGCTTTAGAGAAAGTTCAACCATTTATACCAGCTTAAAACAAAATGAAGATGCTTAAAACCAAAATCTTTTCGATAGTCATTTTAAGTTTTTTCATTTTTAGTATAGCTTGGGCAAGGCAGCATAATATATCTTCTATTCCCGATCCCAAAAAACAAGGACAAGACGAGTTTGTTAGCAATCCCGATGGAATACTTTCAAGTTCGGAAGTCTACGACCTCAATCAAATTGCCAAACAGATTGAAGCGACTGGCAAAGTAGAATTTGCTGTTGTAGTCATTAACGATTTTACTTACGAAGATGACGATTTCAACTTTGCTTATACGCTATTTAACACTTGGGGAATAGGTAAAGCTGGCGCTAACAATGGCTTATTGTTATTGGTGGCAAAAGACAGAAGACGGTATCGTTTTATCACAGGTTCTGGCATAGAAGGCTTATTACCAGATGTCACACTTAAACAGATTGGTGAACGGTCTTTAGTTCCTGCATTTAAAGAAGGCAGATATGGTGCGGGAATTATAGTTGCAGCTGGGGTTATCGAAAAAGTATTAACCTCTCCCGATGGTATTGCCGAACTTAATTCATTAATCCCAAGAGAAAAAACATTTATAGAAAAAAACAGCAACCACTTTTTAACCCTTCTATTTGTTGTTTTAGTCTATTTTGGAATCTTTAAACTGGTTAAAAAATGGATACCAGAATCGCAGAAAAATTCGAAAAAGAATAGCAAATTTGAAAAAAATGTGTTTATCGGATGCGGCATCATATTTTTCGGCATATTCTTTTGTGTTTTTGCTGTAACGATTTTCAACACCAATCTTTTAGAACCCGAATTTTTACCTTGGACTATTGGCGCCGTAGCTTCTTTGATATTAACTATTAAAATAAATTCGGGTCGCAAAGCGATAAAAGAGCAAAACATGGATGTCGCTAGCTATCTCGCAGCAATGAAGAATTATCTAGCAAAAACCGCCATCCTAGTTCCGTTTGCACCACTAACCCTCACCGGATTATTGAAACAATTTTTCAAAAACAAAGAATTGAATAAGCAACTTATACCACCAGCAGGCTTTGAGGGCTATCAACGTATAGATAGAAATTCAAATCCTACTGGCAAACCTCATTTAACTGCTGGGCAATACAAGGAAGAACAATTAGGCGTTAAAACTTATCAAATTTGGAAAGGTCGCCAAGCTGATGATATAGAAATTGTAGCTTGGCCAGGAGAAAAAAGTTCAAATTACTCCGAATGTGAAAAATGTGGCTTTATTACTTTGGGTAAACCTGAACAAAAAACAATCAAAGCGGCAACATATAGTAGTACAGGGCAAGCCGAAAAGTTTCAAAGCTGCCAATTTTGCAAGCATAAGATTGCTTTGGGCTTGGTTGTATTGAGCAAATTGGTTCGCAGCACTAGCAGTTCATCCTCTTCTTCCTCCTCATCCTCTTCTTCCTCGTCTGGTAGCTGGGGTGGTGGCCGTAGCAGCGGCGGCGGTGCTGGCGGTAGTTGGTAAATCTTATTAGCTACTTGATAGTAATCTCTTTATCGCTTATCTTCGAGGATTAACCAAATCATAGAAATGAGCAGATACAAAATCTTACTAGTTACCATCGCATTCTTCAGTAGTTTAAATACTCATGCCCAAAAAGGCTGGATTAATCTTTTTAATGGAAAAGACCTAAAAGATTGGAATGTCAAAATCTCTAAACATAATTACAATGAGAATTTTGGCAATACTTTTTATGTTCAAGATGGCTTGATGAAAGTAAAATATGATGGTTATCAAGATTTCGATGGACAATTCGGCCATATCTTTTACAAGAAACCTTTTTCGTATTATTTATTAAAGGTAGAATATCGTTTTGTTGGCGAACAGGCTAAAGGTGGGCAAGAATGGGCATTAAGAAATAGCGGGGCGATGTTACACAGTCAGGATCCAGCTACAATGCTGAAAGACCAAAACTTCCCGATTTCACTTGAAGGACAGTTTTTAGGTGGAAACGGAAAAGATGAACGCCCTACCGGAAATGTCTGCACTCCAGGAACTACCATAGAAATTAAAGACAGCTTGTTTGAGACACATTGCTTAAATAGTACATCTAAAACTTATCATGGTGAGCAGTGGGTTACTGCAGAGTTCTTAGTTTTGGGTGATTCTGTAATTAAGCACATCATTAACAAAGACACCGTTTTAACTTATACCAAACCAAAAATTGGTGGTGGTAATGTCGCTAATTTTGATCCTAAGGTGAAAGAAGATGGAAAGCGATTAACTAGCGGATATATTTCATTGCAAAGTGAAAGTCATCCAATTGAGTTTAGAACGGTAAAACTTTTTGATTTGCAACCTTATGCTAATGATCAAAAGAAGCTGGATAAGGTTTTGGAGAGGTTGAGGAAAGAGTAGTTTGTGGAATTTTGGTAAATTTGCATCTACTTAAAGAAATTTAAAATCTAAAAAATGTATAGAACGCTACTAACATTAATGCTTCTTGTAGCTACATCTCTTAGCTACGCACAAAACAATAAAAACGATAATGAAATTATTGTTGAAGGAACATCAAAGACAAAAATTCAACCAGACATCGCCATCTTCACACTTAGCGTGGAAAAAACAGACTCTATTGAGAAAAAGGCTATAGAAAAACTCAATAAAGAAGTTGATGGTATAGTAAAAAGTCTTTACAAAATCGGCTTCACAAATACAACGGTCAAAATTTCAGATTATACGGTTTCAAGTTCACGTAATGAAGATAATGATAAAAAAAGGTACGATGCCTCCAACGTATTAAGGTTAGAATTTGGATTAAACACTAAACTCATTAATAAAATATATGAGGAAGTGCAACTAGCTGGTCACGAAGATTTGTCAATTTCTTTCGAAACAAAGTTATCTGATAGTTTAGAGAAACTTACTAGAACGAAGTTAGTAGAGCAGTCTATCGTTAATGCGAAGGATAATGCGTCTAATATTTCAAAAGCATTAAATATAAAGCTGCTTGGGATAAAACAAGTCTCAAAAAATCAAGAAGTTTTCTTTGAACATAGCGCATACCGTGTAGAAGATCTAAAAAAGGCATCAGCTTCTCAAAGAAATGATAGAATTATGTTCCCAACTGCTTTTGATAAATTTGATGTTAAAGAAATTGAGGTAGAAGAACGCATTACAATTGTTTACAGAATTTCGAACTGACTTTAACTGTCAATCTTAACTAGACAGCTTTATATTAAGATTGACAAAGTTAACGCACAAGCCTTCGTGTTCTTTGCGAATACTTTATAAAACTTTGCATTAAAAAGATTTATCTTCAGATTTAACCGCAAAGAAAAATTAGCACCATGCAAAGGTCGCAAAGTAAGTGTTTTTGCATAGATTTGCGTTAATTAAACCCGATAGCAGCGGAAATACTTTTGTGTTGCGTCATTTCGAAGGAGGCACGACTGAGAAATCTTCAAGTTAGTAGCACGGGTGTAACAGATTTCTCTCTACGTTCGAAATGACGGAAAGGGAGACCACAAAAAGATTGTAGCGAATAGCGGGACTGTATTTGCCATGCTGCACTGATAAACTTTTCCAAAAAAATCTGTCTTTAAATCGAAACAAGGCAGTGCGAATTTTGAAAGAGATCCTTCGACAAGCTCAGGATGACAATAAGTATAAATAAAACTCCTAATCAAAAATTTAATTCATTAAATATCAGCAACATTTATTTAAAAATAGTTTTGGTTTTTTAAAATTATGCTTACCTTTGCCGTCCCTAAATAGGGAAAAAAGGAGATAATTAATTAATGGCAAAAAAACAAGTTGCAGAAAAAGAACTAGAGGCTAAAACAGCCGAACTACAAGGTGCAGACGCCCGTTTGAACCCAAAAGAGACTATCGAGTCAGAAGCTGATTCGGTATCGATCGAACAGATCAAATCACAATTAGCAACACCAGATCAAGATTTTGACTGGGATGCAGATGACAAAGTTTTTGGTAACTACAATGACGAAGACCGTAAAAAGTTTGAAGCAATGTATACTGATACTTTCAATCAAATCACTCAAGGTGAGATCATTGCTGGTACTGTAGTATCAATCAACAACAAAGACGTAGTATTAAACGTAGGTTTCAAATCTGACGGTTTAGTATCAGCTTCTGAGTTCCGTGATCTTCCTGAATTGAAAATTGGCGATTCAGTTGACGTGTTTGTAGAAGCACCTGAAGATGCAAATGGCCAGTTAATTTTATCTCGTAAGAGAGCAAAAACTCAACGTTCTTGGGAAACTATCAACGCTGCGCTTGACAATGACACTATCATCAACGGTTTCGTTAAGAGCCGTACTAAAGGTGGTCTTATTGTTGACATTATGGGTGTTGAGGCGTTCTTGCCTGGATCTCAAATCGACATTAAACCAATCCGTGATTACGATGTTTATGTTGGTAAAACAATGGAATTCAAAGTGGTTAAAATTAACCATGAGTTCAAAAACGTTGTTGTATCACACAAAGTATTGATCGAGGACGATTTAGAGTCACAAAAAGTTGAAATCGTTTCTAAATTAGAAAAAGGACAAGTACTTGAAGGTACTGTTAAAAATATCACTGATTTCGGTGTATTCATCGATCTTGGTGGCGTAGACGGTTTATTACACATCACTGATATTTCTTGGGGCCGCATAGAGCATCCAAAAGAAGTATTAGCTCTAGATCAAAAAATCAACGTTGTTGTTTTAGATTTTGATGATGAGAAAAAACGTATCGCATTAGGCTTAAAACAATTAACTGCTCACCCTTGGGAAAATTTAGATGCTAACTTAACTGTTGGTTCTAAAGTAAAAGGTAAAATCGTAACTGTTGCAGATTACGGTGCTTTCTTAGAAATCATCCCTGGTGTTGAAGGTTTAATCCACGTATCAGAAATGAGCTGGTCACAAAACTTACGTTCTCCACAAGAGTTCTTAAAAGTAAGTGATGAAATCGAAGCTGAAGTTTTAACTTTAGACAGAGACGAGCGCAAAATGAGCTTGGGTATCAAACAATTAACTCAAGATCCTTGGGGTGGTGTTGCTGAGAAATATCCAGTTGGAAGCAAACACCAAGCTGTTGTTAAAAACATGACTAACTTCGGTGTGTTTGTTGAGATTGAAGAAGGAATTGACGGATTAATCCACATTTCTGACCTTTCTTGGAGCAAAAAAATCAACCATCCTAATGAGTTCACCAAAGTTGGCGATACTTTAGATGTTGTTGTGTTAGAACTAGATGTTGATAACCGCAAATTATCTTTAGGTCACAAACAATTGGAAGAAAACCCTTGGGATACTTTCGAAACTATCTTCACTTTAGATTCAATTCACCAAGGTACAGTAATTAAAGTAACTGATAAAGGTGCTGTAATTGCATTACCATATGGCGTTGAAGGTTTTGTACCAACAAAACACATGGCTAAAGAAGACGGTTCTGTATTAAAAGCTGAAGAAGTTGCTGATTTCAAAATCATCGAGTTTAACAAAGACGCTAAACGTATCGTTGTTTCTCACGCTCGTATTTGGGAAGAAGCTAAAGCTGAAGTAGTTGCAGAAGAAAGAGCTACTAAGAAAAAAGACGCGAAAGCGGCTAGCTCAGCTGTTAAAAAAGTGAAAGATTCAGTAGAGAAATCAACATTAGGAGATCTTGATGTGTTAGCTCAATTGAAATCACAATTAGAAGGCGAAGAGAAAAAAAACAAAGGTTAATTCTCTAAGTATTCTATAAATACATTAAATCCCGATAGCGAAAGTTATCGGGATTTTTTTATTGCTGGCCCCGCCGTCATTTCTACCTTGTGGAGAAATCTTTACGCGACGTAAGCATATTTAGACCATTGTTAGAAAATCAACTTTAGTAATCACTTACTCCTGCCCTGCTTTCGCTGATAGTCCTTGCCCTTTGATAAACTAGGTCTATGGGCTAATCCGCTCTCAATCCCTTAGGCTTAATGTTCAAGCAAACATTTCTTCTATTAAAACTTACGAAGTTTTCAAAACTTCGTAAGTTCATTAATAAGTCTACAAAAATCAAAATCACCGCAAAAAACAGCACAAAAACTCAAAAACATTCAATTTTTAAGGTTAGTTTATAAATAAATGCTATTTTTGAATATGAAGAAATTTGTATTCACTAGTTTATTTTGCAGCATCGCATTGATTTCGACAGCCCAATTAAACATTATCCCAAAACCTGTATATACTAAAATAGAACCACAGCAAAAAGGTTTTAATATTAACAGTCAAACTAAAATTGTTATCGAAAATGATTCTTTAAGAAACGCTGCCACTTTCTTTAATAACTATCTAGAAAAATATCTTCAACTAAAACTTACCATTTCTACTATTAAACCTACAGATAACTATATTTCTTTAGCAATTAATACAAGAGCTAGCGAATTTGACAATGCCTACATTCTAGGAAGTTCAACAAAAAATGTGGCCATCACCGCAACGTCTAAACCTGGAGTTTTCTACGGTATTCAAACGTTAATACAATTACTTCCTACAGTTAAAGTGCAAATTCTAAATATTCCCGCCGTAACTATTACCGATTACCCCCGTTTCGATTATCGCGGAATGCACTTAGATGTGAGTCGTCATTTTTTCGATGTGGCATTTATCAAACAATATATCAATTACCTCGCCCTGCGTAAAATGAATTACTTCCATTGGCATTTAACCGACGACCATGGCTGGCGAATTGAAATCAAGAAATATCCTAAGCTAACGGAAGTTGGTGCTTGGCGTAATGGCAGCATCGTAGGTTTATGGCCAGGAAAAGGTAACGAAAATATCAAATATCAGGTGCTACCTAATGATGTGAAGATTACACCAGCTAATGCAGTTATCAAAACTGACAATATTCCTCATGGTGGTTTTTATACGCAAGAAGAGATTAAAGAAGTCATTAAATACGCAGCAGACAGATACATTACCATCATTCCAGAAATTGAAATGCCTGCTCACAGCATGGCGGCCTTGGCAGCATACCCAGAGTATGGAACGGACCCTAAAAGTGGTTACAAAGTTGCTGAAACCTGGGGAATGATGAACAAATACAATAATGTTTTTGCACCAACAGAGAAAACATTCGGCTTTTTAGAAGATGTACTAACCGAAGTCATGGCGTTGTTCCCTTCGCAGTACATCCACATTGGTGGCGATGAAGCTTCCAAAATTTGGTGGAGAAAATCTGCAGAAACACAACAAATGATGAAAGCCAACAACCTCAAAGACGAAAGTGCTTTACAAAGCTATTTCATTCATCGCATTGAGAAATTTGTAAACAGCAAAGGCAAAACAATTATCGGCTGGGACGAAATTTTAGATGGTGGCTTAGCTCCGAACGCTATTGTAATGAGCTGGCGTGGTGAAAAAGGTGGTATTGCCGCAGCTAAAGTGAAGCAAAAGGTAATCATGACTCCGGAAGAAAAGCTTTACCTCAACCATAAACAATTCATGAAAGATGATAGTTTAGCGGCTAATAAATTGCTACCTCTAGAAACCGTTTACAATTACGAGCCCGTACCAGCGGAACTTAATGCAGAACAAGCAAAATACATTTGGGGTGCACAGGGCAATTTATGGTCAGAATATATTGGCAACCCAGCAAAAGTAGAGTATATGCTTTTTCCAAGAATGGATGCACTAAGTGAAATTCAATGGTCGCAAAAAGCACAAAAAAACTATCCAGACTTTTTAAACAGAATGAAAACGCAGTTTAAACGCTATGACTTAATGGGTATTACTTATAGCAAGAGGTATTTGGCCCTAAATCCATAACTTATATTAGTTCACCACAGATGCACAGATATTTACGATAAAATCTGTGCATTTTCGCTTGCTTTCGGTCGTTGTCTCACCAACCGATAATACGAAGCTTTTATTCATAGCCCACGGTTTAAACCGTGGGCTATATTTATTTCACATATCCTGTAATTTTTCAACCCCATTGCTTACTAACTGTATAAATTAAACAGTATCAACATGAGCAATACAGAAAAAAACAAACCCAAAGGCAGCATAGCCATTACCGCTTTTCTTATCATCATCCTTTCAACTACAGAAATGCCTCCATTGCTTAAATATCCAATGTTGGCGATTGCTACTATTTCTTTTATTATTGTGGCTGTTAACCTATACCACCAGTTCAAAGCCAAGCGACTTTCAAATAATAGAAAGTAATGACTGAAAAATCCTATTTGCAAAAAATTGAAGAGCATAAGGGAATTATCCTTAAGGTGGTAAACCTGTACGCCGATGATTTGGAAGATAGAAAAGACCTGTACCAAGAAATTGTACTTCAAAGTTGGAGTGCCTATCCAAGATTTGAAGGCAACTCCAAGTTCTCTACTTGGCTATACAGAATCAGCCTGAATGTTGCCCTTACCTTCCTAAACAAACGTAAGAAGGCAAATCAGATGAAAGACAACAGTATGCAAGAAATCACATACGAACCACAAGAATTATCCGAAAGGGCAGACTTCCTTTATCGTGTAATCAAACAATTAGCGGAGGTTGACAGGAGCATCATCATGCTGCATTTGGACGGTTTTGACAATACAGAAATCAGCGAAATTATAGGCTTATCTAAGGGAAATACGAACGTTAAACTACATCGCATCAAACAACAACTTACTACTATTTTAAACAACAAATAAAATGGATTTACAACAAGAGTGGAAAAATATGTCGGCAGAAATATTGACAGCACCACAAAGCGAATTGGTTTCAAAATTTAAGTTAGATGGGCAGTCTAAAGACTTACTCCAAGACCTGATATTCAAGCTGAAATGGAAGCTACGTTGGGTAAGAATAATCGATTTACCAATTTTAGCTATCGCTTTATTTTCGGATAGAGATTTGAAAATATTATTGCTTGGGGTTTTCGTGCTTTACGAAATATCTAGGTGGTTTGGAGTAAAAGAATTTCAAAAATTAAAAACGGTTGTAGATTATACTTCTAACACAAAAGAACTTTTAGAAAATAACCTAAAAGCTATTACCAAAATTCTGGCGATAGAAAATATTTGGGGCTATATTACAGCTCCTTTAGCTGGACCAGTTGGTTTTTTAAGCTACAAATTAACAGTACATCAAAGCTTTGAGAATGTATTTGAGCTCCCAAATATTTATTTGCACTTAGGCTTATTAATCCCGCTGGGCATTTTAGTTATTATATTAGGAAACCTGATGAACCGCAGCATTTTCAAAAAGCAAATCGAGAATTTGAAAGTGAAGATTTGTGAATTTTCTGATGATGTAACTACATAGACACATAGTCTTAATAGTCCGTCATTCCCGCGTAGGCGGGAATCGTAAAGCGAAAAAGTTTATTTGATTTCCTAAAGCATTACGATCCCGAAATAAATTCGGGATGACGCAAATCACAAAGTTACTGTCACAAAGGAAGCATCAGTATTTACAACTTACATCACCAACCTAGGCATTATACCTTGCGACTGAAAAGCACCCGGCGTGATGCCTACAATCTTTTTGAAAGCTCTGATGAAATAATTCGCATCACTGAAACCCAGTTCATAACTTATAGAAGCGATTTTTATTCCTGGCTTAAGCAGCATTTCTTTAGCTTTCTTCATCTTCTCTGCCAAGATAAAATCATTAGGGCTAACCCCTAACTCTCTTTTGAATAAACGGTAGAATGTAGCCTTGCTCATACATGCTTTATCACTTAAACTTTCAATGCTTATTTTTTCATTCAGATTAGATTTGATGTAGCCAATTACATAAGCCAAAGGATTGTTATTCAAAGATTCACCTTGTAAAAGATTTAAGTTCTGCGTTTGCATAATCCTTACCAAAAGCTCTTTCAACGTCAAATCTGCCAATACATCCTTTTCTTTAGAAGTATCAGAACAAACTTTAATCACTTTATTAATGAGATAGGCTATTTCCTCATTATTATAGAAATGATATTCATCATAATTCAACTTCCATTCTTCATCGTTACTCTCTTTCGGAAAATACTCATTCAAATATTTAATAGTCTGCTTAATTTGCCCATTATCTATTGCCAAAGCAATACACTGCGTAGGATTTAAATCAGTAGCCTCTGGAAAATCGATACGCATCGTTTCTGAAGGTGGAATAATCACCGTTTCTCCTGGCAAATATTCAAACTCTTTCTTCTCATTCAAATGCATCACTTTTTTACCACGCAACATACTTGTAATCACAAAATCATGGAAAGTTAAAGGCACTTTGTAAGATTGCGTATAGGTCTCAAACACATTCAACTCGCATCTTTCTAACGTGTACGAAGTTCTATTCTCAATTAGCGTTTGCAACTTACTTTCGTTGCTTAGTTTTACCAAATCCAATTTGTGGCTCATCATTTCATGCTTTGGTTTAATAACGTAATATTCCGCTATGTTGTTAAAGTAAAGTTAGAATTATTTCAAATCTATTACATTCAGTGAAACGATAATGCTATTAGTTGCAACAATTATACTACTCTTCCGAGCGAATGAATCATAGGTTTGCAATAACCAAATTTTAAAATCATGGAACAAATTGTAAAAAAACCAGAATTCAAATCTCATTACGATAATTATATTAACGGTCAGTTTGTAGCACCAGTTAAAGGAAAATACTTCGATAATATTTCTCCGATTGATGGCAAAGTGTTTACCAAAGCAGCGCATTCTAGTCCCGAAGATTTAGAACTAGCTGTTAATGCGGCGGCAGAAGCCTTTAAAACATGGGGCAAAACTTCTGCTACAGAGCGAAGCATCATCCTCAATAAAATTGCACAACGTATTGAAGATAATTTAGAATATTTAGCTACCGTAGAAACTATTGATAATGGCAAAGCGATTAGAGAAACTTTAGCAGCAGATTTACCTCTTGGTGTTGACCATTTTAGATATTTTGCTTCGGTAATTCGTGCTGAAGAAGGTTCGCATACAGAATTGGATCAGCATACAGTTTCCTTAATTGTACACGAACCAATTGGTGTAGTAGCACAAATCATTCCTTGGAATTTCCCTTTATTGATGGGAATTTGGAAACTGGCTCCTGCTCTATCTGCTGGCAATACGGTAGTTTTAAAACCTGCGGAAAGCACTCCAATATCAATTTTGGTGCTTATGGAACTCATTGGTGATTTATTGCCTCCAGGAGTTATCAACGTGGTAAATGGCTTTGGAGCAGAATTAGGTCGTCATCTAGTAACCAATCCGAAAGTAAATAAGGCAGCATTTACAGGCTCTACCCCTACTGGGCGTTTGGTGATGCAATATGCAACAGAAAACATCATTCCAGTAACTTTAGAGCTAGGCGGGAAATCTCCTAACGTATTCTTTAATTCTGTAATGGATGAAGATGACGCTTTCTTAGATAAGGCGATTGAAGGTGCGGTGTTATTTGCACTAAACCAAGGCGAAATCTGTACTTGCCCATCAAGATTATTAATTCAAGAAGATATTTACGAAAAATTTATAGCTAAAGTAATCGAAAGAACTGAAGCCATTAAAGTGGGCAGCCCATTAGATAAAACGGTGATGATGGGTGCACAAGCTTCGAAAATCCAGTTTGAGAAAATTAAATCTTACATCGAATTAGGTAAACAAGAAGGTGCAGAAGTTTTAACCGGTGGTGATATCAATCAATTGCCAGATGAGCTTGGTGGTGGTTATTACATCAAACCAACCATTTTTAAAGGACATAACAAAATGCGCATCTTCCAAGAGGAAATTTTTGGTCCAGTATTGGCCGTAACTACCTTTAAAACGGTTGAAGAAGCTATTGAGATTGCAAACGATACTTTGTATGGCTTAGGTGCTGGTGTTTGGACCCGTGATGCCCACGAACTTTACCAAGTGCCAAGAGCTATCCAAGCTGGTCGCGTTTGGGTAAACCAATATCATGCTTATCCTGCTGGCGCACCATTTGGTGGTTACAAACAATCTGGTGTAGGTAGAGAAAATCATAAAATGATGTTAGGCCACTATCGCCAAACAAAAAACATGTTAATCTCTTACGATAAAAACAAATTGGGCTTCTTTTAGTCGATAACCTTCAAAAACAGGAAAGATTGCTTCGTCATTCTTCCTCGCAAGGACGCTCCTATTATCGTCATTGCGAACTTTGTGAAGCAATCTCTCTTAAGAAAAACGAAAGGAGAAAAATGGTTAAACGATTAGATAGTACCGAAACAGCGAAAGAACTAATTAAAGAACTCAAAGTCCAACACGGCGAATTGATGTTCTACCAAGCGGGCGGCTGCTGTGAAGGTACCCAACCACAATGCTTCCAAAAAGGAGGTTTCTACGTGCGGATGCACGATGTATGTATTGGAACTGTAGAGGATTGTGAATTTTGGGTAGACAAAGACCTATTCGAATACTGGAAATTCTCTCATTTTACGCTCGATGTACTAGATGGATTTGGTGTAGGTGGTTTTTCTTTGGAGACACCTCTCGGCAAGACCTTCAAAATACATTATAGGTTATTTACCGAAGAGGAACTGAATAACTTGGAGCCAACAACAACCGCAAAATAATTCTTAGTTTATATTTTGGTTTGATTTGCCAGTGAGTTTAATAGCTTGCTGGCTTTTTTATTTAAAAAAACCAATCCTATTTTAACTTGACCATTGTTACGGCCTCTACTATTGTATTTATTTACTTTTAAGTAACAATCATCTGTTCAATAAATTAATTAGTTATGCTGTACTATTGTATTAGAGATAACTGAAAAGTGATTGTTTTTCAGCCACGGACTAAATAACATAGAGTTACTAAATAATTTCAAAAAATCTGTGAATCTGTGGCTAAATGTACGCTTACAAAATTCTCATATTAACATCCTCTTTTCAATTTTATTACCAAAATCAACTGAAAAAGCCAATATTTGGACATCAATTTTATTATTAGATATGCTGCGTAAAATCATAGCTGTATTGGTTACCATTATTACTTTGTGGGCTGTAAAAGAAACGGTTGTTATTTTTACTACTACCGATGCAGATATTGTTGCAAAAAGAAGCCAACTAATTTTAGCGAGCTTAAGTATCACCATTCCTTTGGTTATTATTAGCTTGTTGCTATGGCGCCCCAAACCTAAAGCAGACGACCATGAACCACGATAAGGATTTTTTAGAAGAACTAGCCTCTCAGTTAAGCTGCCCAAAAGATACGATAGGTATCGAAGTAGCAAATAACATGCATGAGAGTAATATCAGGATGACAAGAGCCGCAATAACTGCACTTCAAATTACTGATGGCGACTTGATTTTAGAACTTGGTCACGGCAATTGCAAACATTTACCAGAAATTCTAGAAAAAGCGGAACGTACTTCCTATTACGGGCTAGAAATATCAGTGCTAATGCAAAAAGAAGCTGCCGAAGTTAATAGCATAGCTACACAAGCCAATAGAGCATCTTTTCATTTATATGATGGGCAAAAAATCCCGTTTTCGGGGAATGTCTTCAGTAAAATATTAACTGTTAACACCATTTATTTTTGGGAAAACCCAGAAGAATTCATCAAAGAAATTTACCGAGTTTTAAGACCGAGCGGTTTATTAGCCATCAGCTTTGCGGATAAGGACTTTATGGAAAGCTTACCATTTACTGCCTACGGTTTTGATTTGTATAGCAAAGAAAGAATTCACTCCCTAGCTGAAGTTGCTGGTTTCAAAATCAGAGAAATTTCTTCTGCCACAGAAAAAATCAAGAGCAAAGCTGGAGACGAAGTTGAAAGACTTTTTTACGTAGCATTGTTAGAAAAATAACAGATTTTATTTCGCCACTCCACAAACTGGCGATTATTTAGTGCAAAACCGTCTATTTATATTCACTATTTAATGCTTGATACCAAATTGTATTCAAGCACATTTTTCGTTTAGCCATACGAATTCTAAACAAAACACTACGCTTATAAAGTTGTTCTCTTATAATGAAAACAAATGTGCTCTATTTGGTAAATTTAGCATGAAGTTTGTAATCATTGAAACCTAACGGCGAACAAACCAGTAGAATTAACCTTTCTATTCATCGATTTTTTTGGATACTAAATGGCAAAAGAGATAAAAGTTATCAAATGTCCTAATTGTGGCAGCGTAAATAAAATAGAGTTAAAACCTGATTTTTATAAATGCACTAGTTGTCAAACAGAATATTTTTTAGACAACAACGACGTAAATATCAATTATAACCACAATTATAATCACCATCATCCCTTTAATAATACCAACCCAAAAGCTTTAAAAGTTATTGGTATTGTCATCGCCTGTGTGTTTTTGTTTATTATGGCAATTACTTTTCTGAGTTCTATTTTCAGTAGTAAAAGCAGTAACAATAATTACTCGGCTTACAGCACTGCTACAAAACCCGAAGAAGACCAAGGATACTATACCAACAGATATTCTAACATCTCATTTTTGCAAAGTTCGGGGCAACCAATTATTCTTATTCTAGAAAATAGACGATATAAATCAAACACCAACCAACAACAGGACGGTACTTACTTAGCATTTTATAATCCAGTTAAAAAGGAACTAGTAAAAGCGGAAAAAGTAAGTGACAAATCATTATCCTCTTCAGATTTTAAATTCAAGTTATTTTCTGATGGCAATATCTACATGGTAAAAGACAAAGCTTCTCTTTTAAAACTAGACACTGAAAATTTGAAAACGGAAGATGTAGGCAAAAAGTTCTTCGAAGCTAATAATGAGCTACAAATTGGCGTGGCTACTATGGAATTTGTATATAGTGATAATGGCGATGGTCTAGTGATTTTAACCAACGACGGTAAAAAAAGATACTACTATCCGCTTATCCAGAAGTTATACACCGAAAAAGAATATTACAAAGCAAACAATGGTTTCGACACGCTTTTACCAAATGCCAAGGATAAAACGATCTATTTCTTCACTTCGGAAAGTTCAGATTATCCTGATGAAAAACTGCAGTTGATTCAACTTACCTATAAAGACAATGGTCCAGGTCCAAAAGATATTACCGACCGTTTGAGATGGAGTAAAGATTATGGAGGTTCTGGAATTTTTACAGATAGAGATCCTTACCGAAAAGTGTTGGTAGGAAGATGGGAAAAAGAACGAGGTAGAGTTGTGAATTGGAGAGACATCACTCCCGACAGGCTGTACTTTGCGCCTTCGGTACTTATTGGTGAAGGCGAAAACTTAGTCATCCAATTTAGGGCTGATGCCAACACCAAAAGTCCCTTTAAATTGCAAAAAATAAATAAAGATAACGGCTCTGTAGAATGGACTGCCGCTCTGCCAGATGGAGCAAATGTAGAATCTTTAATTAGATATAAAGATGGTTTTACGGGAGTAAATGACAGAAATCAGCTCATCGTAATAGACAACAAAGGAAACATTACTAGCAACTATAAATTAGATTAATATGGGATTAGGTAATTTTTTTAGGAAACAATTATCTCAGGTAATTGAGTGGAACAACCAAAATGCAGCCCTATTGGTTTATAAATTCCCATCGGCTAATGACGAAATTAAAAATTCAAGTAAACTGATTGTAGCGCCTGGACAAGGCGTAATATTAGTTTATGAGGGTAAGATAGTTGACCACATTAAAGAGAACGGAATTTATGATATCGAATCAGACAATCACCCGTTTATTACCACACTTTTAAAATTACGAACCAATTTCGAAAGTGAGCATAAGCTTAAAATCTATTTTTACAGAACATCAGAAAATGTAAATCTGGGTTGGGGAACATCGCAAGCCATTAAATACATGGATCCTTATTACAAAATCCCTGTAGAGATGGGTGCAAATGGGAGTTTCTCTTTTAGAATAGCAGACTCGCTTCAGTTGTTCACCAACATTATTGGTTCAAAAGATACCTACTCGGTAGATGAGGCTAAGCAATTGTTGCAAAGTCGCTTTCCGCAAAGCATTTCTTCTATATTAGCAAAAAATGGTATCTCCTATCAAGAAATTGATTCTAGATTACCAGAATTAGCCAGTAGCGTGAAGGAGCTACTTAATACCGAAGCCGCTAATTTAGGTTTAGAACTTACAGATTTTAAAGTGAACGGAACCATTTTTGACGCAGGCACTAAAGAAAGAATTGAGAAAGTGGCCAACATTACTGCAGAAAATATGGCTGCAGGTGAAGGTGGATTAACCTACGTAGAACTCGAAAAGTTGAGAGCTTTAAGAGATGCCGCTCGCAACGAAGGTGGCCTTGCAGGTGCCGGTTTACAATTGGGAGTTGGTATGGAACTGGGTAAAACATTTGATGTGGCAAAAGAAGAACAATTAAATGCTCCAGCAACAGACGTGGTTACCAAACTTCAGCAACTCAAATTATTGTTAGATGAAGGGATAATTACTCAAGAAGAGTTTGATACGAAGAAAAAAGAATGGTTAAGTAAATTTTAAATTCTAGATGATGAAAAAATTAATTGGAGCACTTATTGTTTTGCTAAGTATAGCCTTAATTGGTATTTTAATTTTACGCATTTGGGGCGTTTACATTGTAAGTATAGACGAAATTGTAAAAAGCGGTTACACCCTTTTATTGTTAGGGGCATTAATTATTGTGCTAATTATTGCTTATGGTGCTTTCTTCAAAAACAATAGTAAAGGATATGATAAAAGCGTGGGTAATAATGCACATCCGAAATTGTAATTATTTTGAGGCATTTGACAGGTTTAGGCCAACACTTGCTTACTATTTAGCTGCAAGGTTTCCATTTCTTTAAGCAGTTCCTTTTTTGTTTCGAAATAAACAATATGCAAAGCATCTTGAAAAGCGTTGACAGCATGAAATAATATATCTAACTCATCATCATTGTAAGAGTTGCCTCCGAAGTAATAAAACTTCTCCTTGGAAATATATTTCTCTAGTTTATCTTTTATTTCTTGTGCTACTTTAACTGCTATAGGCAAGGCAATTAAATCGCGTATTTCCTTTTTAAACTGCGTCTCTGTATGTTCGAAATTTTTGAAGTTTCTTTCTATTTCTTCGAAGGGAGTAGTGTATTGGATGAATTGTGTTTCAGTTATAACCTTCGAATAAATCTTTATGGTCTGCTCGTACTTTTTATCAAAAGACAAAAAAGAACTATACTTTTCTAAATAAGAGTTTTCCGAATGATTGTCTTACGCTTTCTTCTTAAAATATTCGTGTATAATGACATCGTTTACTGACGTTGAAGTCTTGATGTCATTCAGCTCAGTTTCTAACTTTGGCAACAAGTCGCTAATCTCATATTTCTGGTATTTTACGCCATCGTATTCAAAAGATTTAATACCAGTTTCTTCCGTTTGAATTTGCTTTAACGTATTGATATCGGCTTCTAAAGAAAATGAACTATAGAGCGCATCGATTTTTTCGTTCGCGTAGAGTTGCTCAAAAGTTATCGCAGTTTCGCTAACTGTTGATTGTTCTAAATCAATCTTGGTGGGGTTATAATTATCGTAATAGCCATTAAACAACTTAGGGAAGCCCTTTCTTTCAAATTCTTCTTTAAAATCTACTTCAAAGTTATTGTAGTCATCAGCACTTACCTCTCCCTTATATACTACATTTGAAAACAATTTGGTAGTTACAACAAACTGTAGATGCTCAATATCTGCAAACAAAACACTTGCTGCTTCTCCGCTTTCCTCTCCTTCGGGAAAATTTCCATTTGATATCGCTGCAATTCTATCTTCGGTGCTGGGATGGCTCGCCCATTGGTTTTTTATCACCAACTTAGATTTATTGTACCTATTTAAATGTTCGTCGGTTACATTTGGTAGCCCACTTACAAAAGCTAAGCCTATATCCTCGGCTAACATATCCATTATAAACCGATGTTGGGGATAGATATTTTTAGGCTTTATGTTTAATGAAATCTTTTGCTCATAATAACCTAAAGTTCTATCGAAAGCATTATTAGATAAATCTAATCGCATCATCGAAGAAACAAATGGTTTACTTCCAATGATATTTACAGCAATCGCATCTGCATGAAACTCCATTTCCCTTGAAAGACTCAAGTGCTGTAGGTTTACCAAATTGTACAACTTGCCTAAAATCCATTGAATACCCTCAATAATTTTTATGCCTAACGTGGCAAATATGGCTATACCGTTGCTAATACTTGCAACCTTTTGAATAACTTTTCCGTAGCCCTCATTATCATAGAGCATATTGAAAATGATTTGATTAACGGTATAAACATAGCTTCCCACTTTCATAGAACGCTGCGAAAAATGCCCGAATTCATGTGCCAAAATAGCTTTCAGCTCTGCTCTCGACACCGTATTTATCAGTGCCATGCCTATTTGCAAGTTCTTCTTCACTGGAAAAATCATACTCAAAAAAGTAGAATCATAAAATACACTAGCGTTTACTTCATGCGACAAAAAAATCTTTTTAGGAAAATTTGTTTCTACTTTGGCTACAATCTCCCTAATATCTTGGTACAAAAGAGGAGCTTCTTCTTCTCTTAGCTCAATTAGATTAGAGCGGTCTACTTTATGTCTTTTAAAAATAAATTTAATTAAAAAGAACACTACAATTAAGCCCATGATAATCAGACCTGCACCTAGCACTAATGTAATCCAATGCACCTGAAGTGTAATTAGGCCAATACCTAAGAAGCCACATAACACAGCGAAGGCAATAGCAAGCGATAAAAGTAAAAGGTAAGAAATAATGAAAAATGCAAGAGCAAAAATTGCCATACGAGCAGCTTTTTTAAACTCAATGCTCGTTAAATCTTCTGAAAGTTTTTTCATAAGAGAGGTTTGGTATTGTAAATTTATTATTATTAAAAAAATAAACAAACTTTATCCCAAAAACCTACTTCTTAATTCTGGCGTAGGTACGCAGCAACTTTCCTGCCTACCGAACCATTTGTAACGGTTAACAGCAATAAAACTTCAAACAGCATTTCATTTAAGTGGAGGAATGATAATGAACACATACAGCAAAGGTTAAAAAACCATTCAGCTTTCTATCAACCTTCAAGACTGTGGTAGAATTGTCCATATACTTTAGCATTCTCTAATAGCAAATAAACGTATCAATACGTTTTATTTTCGAATCAAAATAAGAAACGCTACTTCGGCAAAATTACTTTGTAATACGACAAATTTACGATAGTTTTGTTATAACGCATAAATTGCAAGCTCCATCAAAAAAATTACTATATCAGTATTCATTAATTGCAATTTCACTAAACTTTAAGCATTTTTCAGATTTCTCAAACCAGTTCAAACCTTTTTTCGTTTATATCCTTAAAACATATATAATAACGGTCCCAAAACATATTTACACACTCTCAATAGTTGTAAACAACTAATCTAAAATGAATAATAGACAAATCTATCTTAACGGCCAATTGGTTTCAGAAGATGAAGCCAAACTCTCAGTAACCGATCTCGCAATACAGCGAGGATACGGTATTTTCGATTTTCTAAAAATAGTTAAAGGAAAACCTATTTTTATTGAAGATTATTTTAATCGATTTTATAACTCAGCCAATGAAATGAATCTTGAAATAGATATGGAAAGAGGCGAATTACATGATGCTGTTAATAGGCTATTAGCAAAAAACAACATTCCTAATTCCAGTTTAAAGCTCATTCTTACCGGTGGATATTCTGAAGATGGTTATCAAATTGCCAAGCCTAATTTTATAATTATACAAACGCCTTTTCAGTACGACAAATCAAGTTTTAATCAAGGCTTGAATTTAGTATCACACAACTACCAAAGACAATTTCCATCTATAAAAACTATTGATTATTTACAGGCTATACGACTACAATCTCTACTGAGCTTAAAGCAATCTGACGATCTTTTGTATCACAATAATGGAAAAGTAAGAGAATGCCCTAGAGCTAATATTTTTATAGTTAGAGGCAATGAAGTTATTACTCCTAATAAGGCTATTTTACGTGGCATAACTAGAAGCAAAATATTAGGGATTAAGCTAGATGGAATTACCATTAAAGAGCGAAATTTTTATGTCAAAAATATAGCTGATGCTGATGAAGCATTTATTACTAGCTCTACCAAAAATGTTTTACCAGTATTAAGTTTAGATGGCAAGCCCATTGGCGATGGCAAACCGGGAAAAATCACCAAGATGCTAAGCGAAAAATTATTGGAGATGATTGATCGTTACTAGAAAATCATAGTCTAGTATGCGATTGATGCGCTGTCCCGCCATACATTTGGCTTTGACCATAACGCTTGTATCCGACAATTTCAGGTTTTATTGGTCAAGTGTGTTTGCCAGGTTTAAGTGCCATAACTGTAAGCAATTGTAGTACAAATCCTTGTTGAGAATCAGACTTCGTAAGTTTTAAAAACTTACGAAGTCTATGGCATGGCTTCCACAAAAAAGGTAGAAGTATATATTGGAGCAACTTAGATTTCTATTGGAGATTGATTTTACAAAAAAATCATTTAACGAAATAGTTGAAGTTTTTTCAGGTCTCGGTTTCTACTGACAGTTAACCAATTAAACAACGAAACGATTAACCATCAATCAAAACATTCCAAAATTCCAACATTTCAACTTTAAAACATCCTAACATTTCCCTATATTTGTGCAATCCAAGTGCAATGCAAAAGAGAACTCTACTCAGCGGCCAAAAACTTCAAATCACAATTAAGCGACTTTGTCATCAGCTAATTGAGAACCATATCGATTTTAATAATACTGTTTTAATTGGCATACAGCCGAGGGGAACTTTTTTTGCCGATAGGGTTCATCAAGAATTGTCGGAAATTTTGAAAACCGACACCATTAAAAAAGGTCATTTAGATATTACTTTTTTTAGGGATGACTTTAGACGTAAAGATGGTTTGGTAACGGCCAGCAGCAATACCATTGATTTCATTATCGAAGGCAAGCAAGTTATTTTAATTGATGACGTGCTTTGGACCGGACGTACCATACGTGCGGCAATGGATGCACTTCTAGCTTACGGCAGACCAGAAAGTGTAGAGCTAATGGCACTAATTGACCGTAGGTTTTCTAGACATTTACCTATCGAAGCTAACTACATTGGCCTACAAGTAGACTCCGTAGATTCGCAAAAGGTTATAGTGAGCTGGAAAGAAAACGAAGGCGAAGACAAAGTAATTTTATTATCAGAAAAACAGTAAAATGGCAGCAGACAAATTATCAACACGACATCTTTTAGGCATTAAAGACATTAACCTGAATGATATTGAATTGATTTTCGAAACTGCTGATAATTTTAAAGAAGTGATTAACCGCCCTATAAAAAAGGTGCCTTCTTTAAGAGATATTACCATTGCGAACATCTTTTTCGAAAATTCTACTCGTACTAAATTATCATTTGAGCTTGCTGAAAAAAGGCTTTCTGCAGATGTGGTTAATTTCGCTGCCTCTTCCTCATCGGTAAGTAAAGGCGAAACCTTAATTGATACTGTAAACAACATTCTAGCAATGAAAGTTGACATGGTAGTGATGCGTCATCCTTATGCTGGAGCAGGTCAGTTTTTAAGCAGACATATCAATGCGCAAATTGTAAACGCTGGCGATGGTGCTCACGAACACCCAACACAAGCTTTGCTAGATGCTTTCTCCATCCGTGAGAAATTAGGTGATGTAGCTGGTAAAAAAGTGGTAATTGTTGGTGATATCTTGCACTCTCGTGTAGCTATCTCTAACATTCTTTGCTTACAGAAACTTGGCGCAGAAGTAATGGTTTGCGGTCCTACTACCCTAATTCCGAAACATATTGGTGCACTTGGTGTTAAAGTAGAACACGATTTGATAAAAGCCTTAAACTGGTGCGATGTGGCAAATATGCTACGTATTCAATTAGAACGTATGGATATTAAGTATTTCCCTACTGGTAGAGAATACTCGATGATGTACGGCTTAAACAAGCAGATACTTGACAATTTGGATAAAGAAATTGTGGTAATGCACCCAGGCCCTATCAATCGAGGAGTAGAGATTACCAGTGATGTGGCTGATAGTAAGCAATCTATTATTTTAAATCAGGTAGAAAACGGAGTAGCGGTAAGAATGGCTGTGCTTTATCTTTTGGCAAGCCAAAACGATAAATAATAAATGACCCCACAGGAAAAACAATTTGTAGATTACTGGACTGAAAAGCGAAAAAAGTGGAGCTGGAAAAAACACAGCTATCAAACTTTTATCACTATCGTATTGCCTGTTGCTATCTTGATAGATTTAGTTAATTACTTTATTATTGGCGATACTGCATACACCTTCTTTACCTTCACACATTTATTTACTTTTCTTTTCAATATTATTATACTCGGTGTAATAATCATTCTTGGTTCTGGATTTAGCAATTGGAACTACAACGAAGGAAAATATTGGAGTATTTTGAGAAAGAACACTAATAAATTACAATAGGCTGTTCCAAAACCTAGAGGAATATATTGCTCCCAGATAAATTTGTTCAAAACTTTAATTACTTCATACCAAGCTCATATCCATTTCGTTAAATGTCTGTTATCAACAGATGTTAATTTCTTATGTTGATAGCTAATTGCATTAATTCTATTTTAGTACCAACCCAACTTAAAACTAATGCACAGCATTAGGTATTGAGCAGGGCTTTTTAATGAAAGATGCTTTAAAGGCTGCTTAAAGAGAACATACACAAATGAAAAAAAGATATTTATTGGTTCCCCTATTTATCGCCAGCGGATATGGATTGGGCTATGCACAAATTAGTCCACTGGTAAAGCTAAACCAAAATTACCAAAGTGGCTTAGAGCTACTTCAAAATGAGAAATATGTAGCCGCTGCACAACAATTCAAAATGGTTGAGCAGTTTAGGAACAAACCAAGTACACAGCCACAAAGTAATGCGGAGCTTTCTACCATTAAAGAAAATGCAAAGTTTTATGCAGCAGTTTGTGCTATTGAATTAGGTAATGATGATGCTGAAACGCTTTTTCAAGAATTCATTAGAGAGTATCCATTAAATCCAAATACGAAACTGGCCTATTTCTATATGGGTAAAGCTTATTTCGGGCAAAAAAATTACGAGAAAGCCTTAGAATGGTTTAACCAAGCCGATCCAAGTTCACTCTCGGGCAAACAACGTTTAGAGTATCAATTTAAACAAGGTTATGCCTATTTCGAAGGAAATAACATTGAAAAAGCAGAACCTTTATTTGAGGCAGTAAAGAAAGAAGACTCGCCTTTTCAAGAAAGTGCAACTTATTACTTCGCCTACATCAATTACCTAAACAAGGAATACAAAACGGCTTTAGCTAATTTTGAGAAATTAAAAGGCTCGCCTACGTATGAGGCTAGTTATCCGTATTACATCACTTCGATGTATTATTTGGATGAGCGTTACGATGATGTGATTGACTATGCCATTCCAGTAATGGAAAAAACCAAGCAAAAATACGAAGCCGAAATGTTGAGTTTGGTTGCTGCTTCATACTTCTCAAAATCAGAATTTAAAAACGCTGAAAAGTATTTTGCTGCGTATTACGAGAAGGACAAAAATCAGGTTAAAAACAACCTTTTTGTTTATCAGTATGGTTACGCTCTATTCCAAAATGGCAAATACAAAGAATCAGTTAATGTATTAGAAAAGCTAAATACTGACGATGTTTATCTGCAAAATGGTATGTTCACTCTGGGTAAAGCGGCTTTAAAACTGAATGCAAAAGAAAAAGCTAGAAATGCTTTTTTCAGGTCATCTCGTTTAGAGTTTGATAAAAATTTACAGGAAGAAGCTTGGATTAACTATGCGAAATTAAGCTACGAGTTGGAGTTTAACCAACAGGCTTTAGAGGCTACCCAAAATTTCCTTAAAACTTTTCCTTCTTCTAAAAGAATTAACGAAGCTAAGACCTTGCTAGGGGAAATCTTATTGACCAGCAAGAACTATCAAGCGGCTATCGATATTTTAGAACCTATCCCTAATAAAACTCCAGAGGCTAAAGCGGCCTATCAAAAAGTCACCTATTTCCGTGGATTAGAATTCTATAACGAAAGAGCGTTCCCTAATGCGCTTTCGATGTTTTTACGTTCTGAAAACTTTAAAGAGGATGGCGAAATTTATGCACTTAGCACTTATTGGAAAGCCGAAGCAGCTTACGAATTGCGCAAATATGGCGAAGCTGTAAGCACTTTCGAGAAATTCTTAGCGATGGAAGATGCGAAGAAAACCGACGTTTACAATTTTGCTAACTATGCTTTAGGCTACGCTGCCTTTGAGGATGAAAAATATTCTAAAGCCGCCAATTATTTCGAGCGCTTTTTAAGAGGCGCAGATAAAGACGCCAAAACTGCAAATGATGCAACCATACGTTTAGCTGATTCTTATTTCGTAAATAAAAATTACGGTGATGCTTTAACTTACTACAATCGTATCATCGCTAGTAAACAAACGGGAGAAGATTATGCACTTTTCCAACGTGGTATGATTCAAGGTTTGCAGAAACAAGACGATGCAAAAATTGCGACCATGCAAAGTTTGCTTCAACAGTTCCCGAATTCTAATTACTCGGATGATGCTGGTTTTGAAACAGCTTACACGTACTTCAACAAAGGAGAGTTAGACAAATCTAAAACCGATTTGGTGGGTTTAGTGGCTAAATATCCTAGAAGTAGCTATATCCCTAAAGCTTTATTAACCATCGGTTTGGTACAGTACAACCAAGACCAAGATGACATGGCACTAGAATCATTCAAAAAAGTGATTAGGGATTATCCAAGTGCCCCAGATGCAAAGCAGGCTTTAGAGTCTATCAAAAACATTTACGTAGACCGTGGTGATGCGCAAGGTTTCATTTCTTACGCTGCAACTACGCCACTAGGGAATTACTCATTGAGTGAGCAAGATGGTATCATGTTCCAATCTGCTAACAATATCTATCTACGTGGCGATGCGAAAGGAGCTTATGAGGCTATCAACGCTTACTTAGATAAATTTCCGAAACCAATCCATGATAAAGAAGCCAAATTTATTAGAGCAGAATCTTTAGTAAAGTTAGGCCGTTCAGAAGAGGCTATTGCTGACTATGATTATATTCTAAACGATTGGACCAGCGACTATACAGAACGTTCGTTAATGAGTGTTTCTAAAGTGTTAATGCAGGAAAAGAAATACAATGAAGCCATAGTTTACCTGAAAAGATTAGAAACTACCGCAGATTACAAAGCACATCACAGCTATGCGATCAACAGTTTAATTAAGGCATACAATGAATTGAACATGCCTGATGATATGTTGAAATATGCAGAAATGATTAAAACATCAGATAAAGCTTCTGAAGAAGAAAAAAACAGCTCTGATTTGTACGCAGGTAAAGCTTTCTTGCTAAAAGCAGATACAACTTCTGCAGTAAAAGCCTTTAACAATGTGGTAGCTAAAACAAAAACTTTAGCAGCTGCAGAAGCAAAATACAATTTAGCCTTTTTACAATATGCCAAAGGCGATTACAAAACGTCTCAAAAAACTTGCTTTGATTTAATTAACAATATGCCGTCTTACGATTATTGGGTGGCTAAATCTTTCATCCTTTTAGCTGATAATTATTTGGCTTTAAAAGATAAGATGCAAGCAAAAAGCACCTTGTTAAGTATCATCGACAATTACGAAGGTAAAGATGATATTGTACCGACTGCGAAAGAAAAATTGGCTAAAATCAACTAGAAACACACACAATGAGATTTAATAAAACAACATATTTAACGCTTGTCTTAATTTTCGGAGCTGCTAGTTTGCATGCGCAAGAAGTTAAACCGCCCGAGAAGACTGAAAAAACGGTTAGTGAAGAAATTGAAATCATTAGACCATACAAACCCGTTTTAGCCGAAGCTGTAAAGTTGAGAAGAAGTCCGGATTTGGATAATGTAAAAACCTACAGAGCTAAATTCAACTACCTATTAACGGATAGGAAATTGGAGCTAAACACTGATATCCAAAAACTACAAGCTCAAAAAGTAGCTGATGAACGCCAAGCACAATTATTTAATAACTATGTAAAAGGTGGTTTAGGTAATTTGGGAACTTTCCTTGCAGAAGCTTATGTAGGTATGGGACAAGATCCTGCTTTGCAAACAGGTGTTTTCTTCAGACATTTTGGTCAATCGGGAAAACTGAACAAACAAGACGAAAACCGTCAGCAGTTAAGTGCTTTTGTACGAAGCATTGGTGAAAACACGACCTTAAATGGAAAGCTAAATTACCAAAGACACGGTTTATACTTCTACGGAATTAATGAAGCTAATCCGTCTTTAAATCCTAATCCAGAGAAACAAGCACTTAACTTTTTTGAATTAGAAGGGGAAGCAATCAGCAAATTTACAACAGATCCAGATGCTTTTAGTTATGCAGCTAAGGTAAATGGCTACATGTTTAACGACAGGTTTAGCGCTAAGGAAACTTCATTTACCTTAAATGGTTACTTGAATAAACGTATCAGCAGTTTCAATTTAGGTTTGGCAGCATCTGCCGAATTGGGAAAAACCAAAGATCTAAACACCGATGTTTCCAACAACCTTTTACGTGTTAATCCTTATATCAAATTACAAGCAGGTGGTGTAAAAATTATTGCAGGGGCAAACATTACGCAAGAGTTCGGCACTAAATCTGCTACTAGAATTTTCCCTGCTGTAACTGCAGATTTCACGCTAATTCCAGATTTCTTACAAGTATTTGGAGAATTAAAAGGAGATGTAAATCGTAATACTTTAAAAGATTTAACCGACGAGAATCCTTTCCTAAACCAAAATATCTTCATTAAAAACAGTGTAGAAAAACTAAGTTTTAGTGCAGGTATTAAGGGAACTGGCGGTCCAGGTTTCGGTTATAAGGCTCGTGTCTACAGTAGAGAAATTACAGATATGCCTTTGTTCGTCAATAGTTTTGGTTCATTCAACAAGTTTGATGTCATCTACGATTTTGGCAAAACTAAAATATTAGGTTTAGAAGGAGAATTATCGGTTCAAGTTAGCGATAATCTTAAATGGACTGGAAAATTGAATATGGAAGATTATAAAGCAGGCGCTGAAAAAGAAAGTTATTTCAAACCTCAGTTACGCTTAACTTCAAATTTTACTTTTGTAGTTGATAAGAAGTTTACTTTTGATGCTTCTGTTGTTATCCAAGACGACAGCAAAGCGAAAGTATTTAACACTAATCCATTAAATCCTGATGGCACCTATCCTCCTGTTCCCGATTTAGCCAATGAAACTGTGGTAAATGTAAAAGGCTTTGTAGATTTAGGCGTGGGCGGTAATTATAAAATCAACAATAAATTTTCGGCCTTTGTTAAAGCAAATAATATATTAAGTACCAATTACAGCAGATTTTTATATTACCGTTTAAATGGATTTAATATCTTTGGCGGCTTAACCTATTCGTTTTAAAAGGTTAAATTTATAATTATTTTTACCCAAATGGATATATTACAATACCTAATAGAGCTTTTAAAAACCCGCAAACAAATAGGAATTGAAGGCTTGGGTACTTTATATAAAAAGAAAACGCCAGGAAGGTATGACGCAGAAACACACTCGTTTTTGCCACCTAGCTATACATTAGAGTTCACATCTGATGTGCTAGAACATACTAACCTTGTTGAATATATCCATACCAAGAGAGGAATTTCTGAAGATTCAGCTAAATATTTTATCAATCAGTTTGTAGAACAGCTACAAATTGCTTCAAAGAATGGCGAATATAAACTCGACAATCTGGGTAGTTTCTCTATTGCTAATGAGCAGGTAACCTTCATTCCTAGTCAAGATATCAATACTGGCTTCGATTTTTATGCATTGCCCCCTATCACTGCTGAAGTAAAATCAATACCAGCGGAAGAAAACCCTAATGTTACCGCAAACATCTCAAAAACAATAGAAGAACCTCAAATTGAGCAGGTACAAGTACCAGAATTTGAGCATGAGATGAGTAAAGTTGAGGTTGATGAAAATGAAGAGATTCTTGCACAACCTACAGATGAACAAGTTTCAGAACCAGTGCAAGAGATCAGTGTCGAAGAAGAAGTTGAACTGGAGAATGATCAATTAAATCATACCGAAGAAGTTGAAGATGTTGCTTTAGGTGATAATCAAATTGAAATAGAGGAAACTAAAGCTCCTAAAAGTATAGAAAGCAACGAAGCAACAGATGCTGAAGTTTTCGAAGAAATCAAAGAGGTAAACACGAAAAACCCAACAGAAGAAACGGAACCTACTATAGAAGAAGAATCGGATACTTGGAATTTCAACGATGAAAATGTAGTTTCTTCAGATGATATCAATACAGAAGAAATTTCTACTGAGACCAATACCGCTGTCGAAAACACAATAAAGAGTGACGAGCCTTCAATTGATTTTGAAAGAGATGAAAAAGCAGAAGATTTCAAATTAAAATCTACCATACATGAATGGGATTTCAATAACATCGAAAGCAAAAGCACAGTTGAAGAAAATACTTTAATTGGCGAATTTGATAATGAATATGTTGAAGAGGAACTAGTAGTAGAAAAAACCAAAATGCCTATTTATCAAAAGTTAGCTTTTGGACTGATTGCATTAATAATTGTATTTGTTATCCTTTACTTTTTCAAGCCTGACATTTTTGAAAACTTCGAGAGAGACACCACTAATCCTAACGATAAGATGGCTATGCCACCTATTCAAAGAAGTAATTTAAAAACCCAACAAGATTCTATTTCTTTTGCAGATAGCATCATGAAAAATGCAGAGAAAGTAGGATTGGATGTAGAACCAGCTAAAGACACCTTAAAAGTTACTACAACAAAAAAAGAAGTACCAACTACTTATACTTACGATGTTATTATCGCTTCGTTTGCAACAAGTGCAAAAGCTCAGGAATACATTACTCGTATGAAGAAAAAAGGCTTCGATGCAAAAGTATCAACCATGCATGGTAAGCGAAAAAATATCAGTATTGCCACTTACAATAATATTGATTCGGCACAAAAATACGTTAATAAGTTCCGTAAGCAATTTAATAACGTGGATATCTATGCTCAACCCATTAAAAACAAATAACACACAATGATATTATTACTAACCACTTTACAAGACACTGTTCAAAACCTTGTAGATACAGCTCAAACTGTACCAACTACTGCAGTAAAACCTCAAGAGCCTCTTCATTTTATCGACTTGCTTTTTAAAGGCGGTTGGGTAATGATTCCCCTTACCTTATTGGCCTTTTTAGGATTGGTGATTTTTATCGAAAGATATATAACGGTACGTAAAGCTTCTAAAGATGATACCAATCTATTATTTCAAATTAGACAGAACATAAAAGACGGGCGATTAGAAAATGCTATCGCTTTGTGTAAAAATACTCCTTCTCCTCTTGCTCGTATGTTAGAGAAAGGATTAAAGCGCATAGGTCGTCCAATAAAAGATATTGAAGGTGCAATTGAAAATACAGGTAAACTAGAGGTGGCCAAATTAGAAAAGAACATCGGTATTTTAGGGATTATTGCTGGTATTGCCCCAATGCTTGGTTTCGTAGGTACAATTATTGGTGTAATCACTATTTTTCAACGTGTAGCTGCCGAAGGAGCTATCGAAATCGGTACAATTTCCGACGGTCTTTACACTAAAATGATTACCTCTGCAACAGGATTAATTATCGGTATCATGGCTTACGTGCTTTACCACATCTTAAATATGATGGTAGAGAAAATCATCCTAAAAATGGAAACTGAGGCAATTGAGTTTATCGATTTATTAGAAGAACCAGGAAAGTAATGAATTTAAAAAACAGAAAAAAGGGTCACGTAGAGGTACATACAGCTGCTTTAAACGACATCATGTTTTTCTTGATGCTGTTTTTCCTGTTGGCTTCTGCTGTGGTGAACCCTCAAGTTGTAAAGTTACTGCTTCCCCGCTCCTCTTCTGGTCAACAGGCTAATAACCAAAAGTCTATAACAGTTAGTATCGATGAAAACCTGAATTATTTCGTTGATAAAAAAGCTATCACATTAGAAGCGATGGAAGGCCAGATACAAAGTCAAATTCAGCAAGATACCGACTTAACTATCGTTTTATACGTAGCTAGAGGGGTATCTATTGAAAATACGATGAAAGTATTTGACGTGGCCAACAAATTAAAATTAAAAGTTGTTCTTGCTGTAGAGCAAAAAAAATAAGCATGGCACATAACCATAAAGAAGAAAATAATTATCCAAAAGCATTAGCCATTTCTACTGCGCTAATGGGGGCCTTTATTGCCCTTAGCTTTATCTGGATAATTGGTAAATTCGAGCCTAACGAAGAGTTGGGAATGGGTGGCATGGTGGTTAATTATGGTACATCTGTAGAAGGAATGGGAACGGATTATACCAGCATTGAAGAACCATCTATGGATCCCAACGCCAACAATAAAAAGCCCGACCAAATCACTCCAGATCCAACGACAAAAAGTACCCAATCGCAACTGAGTGATCAAAATTTGACCACTCAAGATAATGAAGAAGCGGTGAGTGTGAATACCAAGGCAGTTAAAAGTAACGCCAATCCAACTAGCACTCAAGATAAAAAAGTAGAACAACCTTCGGTTAATCCAAATGCGCTTTACAAAGGCAAAAAAAATAATGCTACTGGCGGCGGCGATGGAACAGGTTCAACTCCTGGCAATCAAGGTGACCCAGATGGAGACCCGCTGACTCCATTCTATGGTGATGGTGGTTCAGGTTTTGGAAATAAACCACTTCCCTTAAGTAATTTTAGAAACTTAGTTAAACCGGAGGATGATGGTCAGGAAACTGGAACTATCATGGTAAAGATAGAAGTAAATAAATCTGGCAGAATTGTTAGAGCAACCGCTGGCGCTAGAGGAAGCACGTTTAAAAACAATGCTTTAGAGGACAAATGTGAGCGATCTATGTTGAATGCATCTTTAAATGCCATAGAAAAAGGTCCGGATATTCGTATTTTCTACGTACCTTTTAAGTTTACAGTAAAATAATAAACCTAGTATAGTTAACAAAAGAGGAAGCTAAACCTATTGCAATAAAGGATCAACTTCCTCTTTTGTCATTCCAGGTTTGATGTTTTGATTGTAGAAAGCACTAATAATAGCAGAATCAAATGCATCAATTTTCAATTTACCATTGTTTGCCTCATAAAATAGGCTCTTCGGTGCATTTTCGCTTTTCTTAAACAATCCAAAACCACCAACAATTCCCTTTTTAACTGCGTAGCGAACATCTGCCTTATTACGATATTTAGAAATAGCAAACACACGTTCCAGTCTGTAAATTTCACTTTTTTTATTGGCCTTGTAAGCAAAACCTCCAGTAGTATTGGCATATCTTTTTGCATGTTCCGATAATTGAGCTACAGTTTCTACGTCATTACGAAGTGCAATAACAAAATTTACCTCGTCATCATCGTCTGATTTTTGAATATCTAAATTGGTAAGCTTTGCCAATTGACTAAATGTAGTATCTATTTCATCCAATATATATTTACTACTGTCACCTATTACTTTGTAGCGTATTGGAATTACCCACTTGTGAATTTTCTCATATTCACCTGTCTTGAACCGATGATAAGCAATTTCATTAAAAACAACTTTTTCTTTTTCCGTTAATTTCTGAGCAAATACTGCAACAAATGAAACGAAAAACAGGAGAATTGAAAAAAATATTTTCTTCATAATAGCGTAATTAGATAAACGAAATTAAAATAAATACCTATTGAAAGATACTAATCAATAAATATTTTTTTCAAATTGCTCCAAGAAATGCAATCTCATATCTTTGACACTAGTTATGAATTACACCCAAACGCTAGATTATCTTTACAGTCGCTTGCCAATGTTCACAAGAATTGGTGCTTCAGCTTTTAAAAAAGATTTAGATAATACGATAGCACTTTGCAATGCTTTAGAAAATCCTCAAAACAAATACAAAACCATACATATTGGAGGCACCAATGGCAAAGGGTCAACCTCACATATGTTAGCTGCCATTTTACAGAAAGCAGGATACAAAACGGGACTTTATACCTCTCCTCATCTTAAAGATTTTAGAGAACGTATTCGTGTAAATGGCAAAATGGTATCGAAAGGCTTTGTTACCAATTTTGTAAAACAACAAAAGCAACTAATTAACAAGATAGAGCCCTCTTTCTTTGAAGTTACTGTTGGCATGGCTTTCTCCTATTTCGAGCAAGAAAAAGTAGACATAGCAGTTATAGAAGTTGGATTAGGCGGCAGGTTAGATTCGACAAACATCATTAAACCAGAGCTTTCCGTAATCACCAATATCAGTCTGGACCATACCAATATGTTAGGTAATACATTCGCTGAAATTGCCTTTGAAAAAGCTGGGATTATTAAACAGAACACCCCTGTAATAATCGGCGAGCACCATCCAGAAACTGACCCTATATTTACAAAAAAAGCAAAAGAGCAAAATGCTTCATTAATATTTGCCGAAGATGAACTTAGCGTTATCAATGTTTCAAAGCAATCAACTACTTTAAGATTAGACGTTATCCAAAATAGTCAATCTTTACTAAAAGGTTTACATTTAGATTTGACTGGAACTTATCAGTTGAAGAACATACTAACAGTGGTAAATGCCGTTCAAGAATTGAGAAAAATTGGTTATCAAATTCCTGATGAAGCTATTTATCAAGCATTAAAAAATGTTAAAAAACTAACAGGTTTGCAAGGGAGATGGCAAACACTTTCTAGAAATCCGCTAATAATTTGTGATACAGGCCACAATAAGGCTGGAATCAATGAAGTAATTAAAAATATCAATCAAACTCGTCATCAAAATTTGCATATAGTAATTGGTATGGTGAAGGATAAAGATATCAGCGCCGTTCTTGCTTTACTTCCTAAAAATGCCACTTATTATTTTTGCCAACCTCAACTAGAAAGAGCTTTACCAACAAATGAATTAGCTGAACAAGCAGCTAGCCACGAGCTTAAGGGAAATGCATTTAATACTGTAGAAGAAGCATTGATCAATGCAAAAAGTAATGCAAAAGATAAGGATTTAATTTTTGTGGGTGGAAGTACCTTTGTTGTAGCAGAAATTCTATAGAATAATAACCACACCATAAAGAAGTACTAATCTAATATTCAACTGATAATTTATAACTTTATCAGCTCACAAATTATACAAAACATCCACCTACAAAAATTAAAACAATGAAAATCAATATTTTAACAACTATTGTAGCGGTTTTATTTGCTAATAACTTAAATGCTCAAAAAGTATCCAAAAACATTAAAACAGTTACCTCAAATTATCCACAAACAGTTGCCCGTCCAAAATTAGTTGTGGGGATGATAGTCGATCAAATGCGTTGGGATTACCTATATCGTTTTTATAGCAGGTATGGACAAGGAGGTTTCAAGCGCCTAATCAGCGAGGGGTTTTCTGCTGAAAATACACTCATTCCTTACACACCAACAATTACAGCTTGCGGACATGCATCGGTTTACACTGGTTCTGTTCCAGCAATTAATGGTATCATCGGCAACAACTGGTTTGACCCTCAATTAGGAAGAGACATGTATTGTGTGGAAGATAAAAACGTAAGCACAGTAGGCAGTCCTAGCAAAGCAGGATTAATGTCACCTAAAAATTTATTAGTTACCACAGTGACTGACGAACTTAGAATGGCAACCAATTTCAGAAGCAAAGTAATTAGTGTTTCCCTCAAAGATAGAGGTGCCATTTTACCTGGGGGACATACAGCTAACGCATCTTATTGGTATGATGGTGGAACTGGAAATTTTATAACCAGCACACATTATATGCAACAATTACCTAATTGGGTAAATGATTTCAATGATAAAAAACTACCCAATAAATATTTTTCGGAAGATTGGAACACAATTTATCCAATAGCTACTTATACAGAAAGTACAGCAGATGATAAACCTTACGAACGTTTATTTAAAGACGAAAAAACAGCAACTTTTCCGCATTTATTTAAACAATACGCAAATAAGAATTATTCTTTACTGACAAGTATGCCACAAGGTAATACCTTCACACTTGAATTTGCTAAAGCAGCTATTCCAGCAGAGAAGTTAGGTCAAGCTGGAAACACGGATTTCTTAGCCGTTAGCTTATCTTCTACCGATTATGTTGGGCATCAGTTTGGTCCAAATTCCATTGAAATAGAAGATACTTACTTGAGATTAGATAAAGATTTAGAAGACTTTTTTATCTACTTAGATAAAACTATTGGAAAAGGAAACTATCTATTCTTTTTAACTTCAGACCACGGCGTAACCCATATACCAGGTTTTTCCAAAGAAAATAAATTGCCTAGCGGCGGTTTAGCTACTAAAAAGTACAAAACAGAATTAGATAGTCTAATTTCAAAAGAGTTCAAAGTAAAAGATGCTATATTTACCTTAATCAATAATCAATTAATTTTTGACACTGATGCGATCAAAGCCGCAAATGCAGATTATAGTAAAATAAAGCAATTCAGTATTGATTATCTAGTGAAACAAGAAGGTGTTTTAAATGCTGTAGATGTAAAGAATTTAGGTAACACCAGCCTACCTCAAGATCTAAAAATGAAAATCACCAACGGCTATAATGCACGCAGAAGCGGCGATGTTTACATCATATTAGATGCTGGCTGGTACCCTTCACTAAGCCCTGGAACCGGTCATGCAGCTTGGAACCCTTACGATAGTCATATCCCTAACCTTTTCATGGGCTGGGGAGTTAAACCAGGTAAAACCAATAAAGAATACTATATGACCGACATCGCTCCTACGGTTTCCGCATTATTGCATATTCAACAACCTAGCGGTAGTATAGGAAAAGTAATTACCGAGCTCATAAAATAAGAAATTAACAAATTCATAATCAAGTCCTCAATTCTACACATCGAATTGAGGACTTTTTATTTATATGGACATCTTAATGCTATTTTAACAACAACAACACGCTATTTTTACTTTTGATTTTCAACTTTTGACTTCCCAAAACGTTACCTTTGATATGTACTTCTAACCAAATTATGCAATCAAAATTATTTAATCCTAAAAAGGAATCTACTTGCTATGGATAAAATCGAGATATACCAACCCAATCACAAGATACGCTTTGTAACTGCCGCTGCTTTATTCGACGGGCACGATGCCACAATTAACATTATGCGTAGAATTCTACAATCTAGCGGTGCTGAAGTAATCCATCTTGGACACAACCGATCAGTGGAGGAAGTTGTAAATTGTGCCATACAAGAAGATGTGCAAGGAATTGCCATGACATCTTATCAAGGCGGACATATCGAATATTTTAAATATATGTACGATTTACTACAGGAACGCGGCGCAGGCCAGATCAAAATTTTTGCTGGTGGTGGAGGCGTAATCTTACCAAATGAAATCAAAGAGTTGGAAGAGTACGGAATTTCGAAAATATATTCTCCCGATGACGGACGGAAAATGGGCCTACAGGGTATGATTAATGACATGCTTCAACAAACTGATTTTATAACCGTAAAAAGTTTAAGCGATGAAACTGAGAATTTAACCAATAAAGAAAATAGAAAAATTGCTCGGTTAATTTCTTCAGCAGAGAATAATGCGGATAATTTTGAAGCCCCCCTTAAAGAATTACAAAAAAATCACAAGTCTAATCCGCCAGTCTTAGGTATAACAGGCACTGGAGGTGCTGGAAAATCTTCTCTAGTAGATGAATTAGTAAGGAGGTTTTTGATGGAAGTAAAGGATAAAAGTATTGCAATTATTTCAGTAGATCCATCAAAGAGAAAAACTGGCGGAGCACTTTTAGGAGACAGGATTCGTATGAATGCCATCAATAATCCTCGGATTTACATGCGTTCATTAGCTACTCGTCAAGCCAATTTAGCATTATCAAAGAATGTACAGGAAAGCATTGATATTTGTAAAGCTGCTGGCTTTGATTTGGTAATTGTTGAAACATCAGGAATTGGCCAGTCGGATACAGAAATTACTGAACATTGCGATGTTTCTCTTTACGTAATGACACCAGAATTCGGAGCAGCAACTCAGCTGGAAAAAATAGACATGTTAGATTTTGCAGACTTAGTGGCTATTAATAAATTCGATAAAAGAGGTGCCCTAGATGCTCTTAGAGACGTAAGAAAGCAATACAAACGCAATCATAATATCTTCGATGCAAAAGATGATGAAATTCCTGTTTACGGAACTATGGCATCTCAGTTCAACGATCCAGGAATGAATAATTTATTCGTTGCTTTAATCAATAAGATCCAAGAAAAAACTGGGATAGCTTTTGCAGCTAATATGGAAATGACAGCCTCTGAATCTGAGAAAATCTATATTATTCCTCCAGAAAGAACTAGGTATCTATCTGAAATTGCAGAAGCTAGTGAACATTATGATAAATGGGTAGATAAACAGGTAAGTATTGCTCGTAAAATATACCAATTGAAGGGCACCATTGATACACTTAAAGATTATACTTCTAATTTTCCTCTTTTAGAAAGTTCTCCGAAGGATGCTACGTTCGAAGGAATAAAATCTGTATTGCAACATTACGAAGAACAATTAGATGGAGAATGCAAAAGGCTGCTTCGCCAATGGCCAGAAACTAAACATCAATATCAACAGGATAACTTCATTTATAAAGTAAGAGACAAGGAAATTAAACAACCTTTATTTTATGAATCACTTTCTAAACTAAGAATTCCTAAAGTTGCTCTGCCTCGTTACCAAGATTGGGGAGATATACTTAAATGGTTACTTACAGAAAACCTTCCAGGAGAATTCCCTTACGCTGCCGGAGTTTTCCCGTTAAAGCGTGATGGAGAAGATCCTACCCGCATGTTTGCTGGCGAGGGGGGACCTGAAAGAACCAATAAAAGATTTCATTATGTCTCTTTAGGCCAACCAGCTCATAGGTTATCTACTGCTTTCGATTCAGTAACACTATATGGAGAAGATCCACATTTACGTCCTGACATTTATGGTAAAATAGGCAACTCTGGAGTCAGTATTGCCACCTTAGATGATGCAAAGAAACTTTATTCAGGCTTTGATTTGTGCGCCGCTAGCACTTCCGTCTCCATGACGATCAATGGTCCAGCTCCGATGTTATTGGGATTTTTCATGAACGCTGCCATAGATCAACAATGTGAAAAATATATTATTGAAAATGAGCTGGAGGATGAAGTTGAAACCAAAATCAATAAGATATACGAAGCGAAAGCTATTGAAAGACCTATCTATAACGGGAAACTTCCTCAAGGTAATAATGGCTTAGGTTTAATGCTTTTAGGTGTAACTGGAGACCAAGTTCTTCCTAAAGATATCTACGAACAAATTAAAGCAAAAGCTATTAGCTCAGTTCGTGGTACAGTTCAGGCTGACATTTTGAAAGAAGATCAAGCTCAAAATACTTGCATTTTCTCTACAGAATTTGCATTAAGGATGATGGGTGATATCCAGCAATACTTTATTACCGAGAAAGTCCGCAACTTTTATTCTGTTTCTATTTCTGGTTATCACATTGCCGAAGCTGGAGCAAATCCTATATCTCAATTAGCATTTACTTTAAGTAATGGATTTACCTTTGTAGAATATTATTTGAGTAGAGGTATGCATATCGATGATTTTGCACCAAACCTATCCTTCTTCTTCAGTAATGGAATTGATCCAGAATACGCTGTAATTGGCCGTGTAGCTCGAAGAATTTGGGCAAAAGCAATTAAAAATAAGTACAACGGTAATGAGCGTTCGCAGAAACTGAAATACCATATCCAAACTTCCGGCAGATCATTACATGCCCAAGAAATTGATTTTAACGATATCAGAACTACCTTACAAGCACTTTACGCAATTTACGACAACTGTAATTCGTTACACACTAACGCTTATGACGAAGCAATTACTACACCTACGGAAGATTCCGTTCGCAGAGCAATGGCAATACAATTAATTATTAATAGAGAACTAGGCTTAGCTAAAAACGAAAATCCATTACAGGGCGCTTTTATAATTGAAGAGTTAACAGAACTAGTTGAAGAAGCTGTACTAACCGAATTTAAGCGCATTAACGATAGAGGAGGCGTTTTAGGCGCTATGGAAACGATGTACCAACGTGGCAAAATACAGGAAGAAAGTCTTTACTATGAAACATTAAAACATACAGGAGAATTTCCAATAGTAGGTGTAAATACATTTCTGAACAAAAATGGCTCGCCCACAATAACACCAAGCGAGATTATTCGCGCAACTGAAGAAGAAAAAATATTCCAAATTGCTACATTACAATCTTTTCAGAAGAAGAATGAACGTGAATCAAATGAAATACTAAAAGATTTGCAAAAAGCTGCCATAGCTGGTGAAAACATATTCGAAAGATTAATGGAAGCTTGTAAATTTTGCTCATTAGGGCAAATCAGTAATGCACTATATGAAGTAGGTGGGCAATACCGAAGAAATATGTAAATTAGATAAAAAAAAAAGAGCTGTAAATTACAGCTCTTTTTTTTAGGATTATCCCAAAATCCATTTAAATTTATAATCTATTCCTGGATCTTTCATTCTTTCCGCAACACGAAGTAATCTATTTGGTAAAGCAACGATATAATCTCTCGCTTTCTCTCCTGCTTCGTTTAATTCTTTAACACTTTCAATATTCCATTCAACAATTAGTTGCTTTATAATGTCTACGTAGTCTACTGCTGTATATACGCCTAAACGTTGTGCAGCATCAGTGAAATGTCCAAACACTTGACCGATAGGCAAACCAACTTCTCTTAAAAAATGAGCAGGCATTACAATTTTCTTGCGCATCATATCTTCAAATGCAAGCATAGCTTCATTAGCGTCCACTTTAAAAATCTGGCTAATAAAATCTTTATATGCCTTAGCGTGTCTAGCCTCATCAGAAGCAATTACACCACACATTTTCGACAACAATGTATCTCCATCTTTTTTAGCCAAAGAAGCTACTCTTCTATGTGACACATTTGTTGCCATCTCTTGAAACGAAGTATATATGAAGTTTCTATAAGGGTCGTGTCCTGTACCAATATCAAAACCATCAGCAATCAAATATTGCGTTGACATTTCCATTTGGCGCATATCTACTCTACCCGAAAGATAAAGGTACTTGTTTAATAAATCACCATGTCTGTTCTCTTCAGAAGTCCACTGTCTATTCCATTTCACCCATCCTCCCTCTTCATCTCTGCTCACTCCGTCTACCATAGCCAACCAAGATTCATAAGTAGGCAAAGCTTCTTCAGTAATGGTATCACCAATCAATACAGCAACCAAATCGTAAGAAAGTTCACTTGCACTTTGTTGCAAATCTTTTATACGTTGAAAAAAGTCTTCTTTACTTGCGTCTGGTAAAAAGTCCGACGGCTGCCAAATCTCATCAATAGGCTTTAGATATTCAGGCAACATTTGAAGCATATATTTTTCAATATGTTGCATTACTTCCCTTCTTCTTTCTACAAAAAAACTCATTTATGTGTCTATGGATTTATAAGATGTAAAGATAACCAAATAATATCTTATAGAGGAATTAATTAGGTTAATCACCTAAACATTATTACTAAAACTGATTAAAATCATACCTCTATTATTTGTAAACTTTAGGCTGTCCTGTAATGAAACACTTTAACAGATTAAAGGTTTAAACTATTAGCAGAACAACATAAATAAAATTGGCAACATACAATTGATTTCTTATAGAAATTAGTATCGAATATTTCATTAGACACTAGTCACATATCAATCTCTCTATTCCAAAATAGCTTAACAGAAATAGCAATATTTCGATTAGCTATTAGTTTAATAACTATTATATCTCGGCTGCGGATATTCATTTCCTGTGGGTATTGTCCGCTTATATTAACAAATATTAATACCACTTACAGTAAACGTCAGCTTTTACCAAAAAGCTTTAGGGTATAACTCAATATTATATGTTACAGATGTCGGATTAGTGTTATTATCCTGCAGGGACCAGGGCATGGAAGGCCATATAATGTCCAAACCA